>Ga0209718_1000003_pt1 | contig 440909 bp, 288 predicted proteins | sample AD_JPNAS1_MetaG_FD_184420 | JGI IMG/M metagenome (GOLD analysis project Ga0209718, IMG submission 184420) | Active sludge microbial communities of municipal wastewater-treating anaerobic digesters from Japan - AD_JPNAS1_MetaG (SPAdes) (version 2) | ecosystem: Engineered > Bioreactor >...
CCGCTGTCTGCGCGGAAAACCCCGCCTGAAATCGTCGCCATGAGGCGGCAAAAGCGCTCATCTGTACCTGCGGGGCCCTCGGTGCGCCTCAGTCGTCCTGCCTGCAGCGCCACAGCGCAACCGCCTCTTGTTCCGCGCGGATCCCGATTCGGAGTTCGCCGCGGCCGGTTGCCGGGCTTGCGCCGCGCCGCGTATACTGGGCGCTGGTCCGTGCGGCCGACCGCGGCTTTCCGGGACGCGAGGCGCGGCCGGACCGACCCGGGAGTGGAGCGCCTATGAGATCGAGGATTCTCGTCGCCTTTGCGTGCACGGCCGCCCTCTCGGCGGGGGGGGCTTTGGCCGCCGGCGAGGGGGCGTCGCCGTTCGGCCCGTCGCGGTGGATCGCGCCGCCGGCGCGCCCGTCCGGCGCGCTGCCGCTTTTCAGGAAGGATTTCCACCTCGACGCCCCGGCCGCCGGGGCCAAGCTCCGCATCGCCGGGCTGGGCGACTACGACGCGAGGGTCAACGGCGTCCGCCTGTCCGCGACGGGCATCAATCAGCCGTGGTCGCAGTACGAGAAGACGATTTACTACCGCGACTACGACATCGCGCCGCTTTTGCACGCCGGCGCGAACCGCGTGGGAGTGATGCTGGGCAACTCGTTCTGGCACAATCCCAATCCGCCGGCCGGCCGCTACAACAAGGACGGGCCGCAGCGCCTGGCCGCGGAGCCGCTCCTCCTCCGCGCGGAAATCATCGTCGAGGCGGCCGACGGCGCGGTGGCGCGCATCGGCACTGACGAAACGTGGCAGACGACGGAGGGCCCCGTCACCTTCTCGCACATCTTCGGGGGGGAGGATTTCGACGCGCGCCGGGCGCGCGCCGGCTGGGACCGCCCGGGCGTCGAAGCCGGGGCCTGGGAACCGGCGCGCGTCGCGGAAGGCCCGGCGTCGGACCTGGCGCCGCAGACCTGGCCGCCCTTCGGCGCCCTGGAGCGCTTCGCGCCCGTGTCGGTCAAGGAGCCGGCGCCGGGGGTCTTCCTCTACAGCTTCGCCCAGAACTGCTCGGCGCAGCTCCGGGTCGAACTGGCGGGAGGCAAACCCGGCGACAAGGTCTCCTTCCGCTGCGGCGAGCACAAGAACGCCGGCGACCGGCTGTTCGGCGCCTACGTCGTGGGCTGCGATCTCGTCACCGACGGCACGCCGTTCACGCACCAGTGGGTGTTCTTCTATCTCGGTATGCAGTTCGTGGAGGTTGCCGGCGCCGTGCCGGAAGGCCGCGCCAATCCCGGGAACCTCCCGGTGATCCGGTCGCTCGAACTCATTCACGTGCGGACGGCGCTGCCCGAGATCGGGAGCTTCCGGTGCTCCAGCGAGCTTTTCAACGCCACGCACCGCCTGGTCGACTGGGCGATGCGCTCGAACACGAGCTACGTCCTCACCGATTGCCCGCACCGGGAAAAACTCGGGTGGCTCGAATGCGCCTACCTCCTCGTGCCCACGTTCCAGTACCGGTACGATTGCCGCGAGTGGTTCGCCAAGATCGCGCGCGACATCCGCGATGCCCAGGAGCCGAGCGGGCGCGTTCTCACCGTCGCCCCGAACTACCCGGCCGGCCGCTTCCCGGGCGCCTTCACCTGGACGGTGGAATGGGGCGCGGCGGCCGTGCGGCTTCCGTGGCACCACTACGAGTGGTACGGCGACGCGGGGATCCTGCGCGACAACTTCGACATGATGCGCCGCTTCACCGACTACCTTCAGACCGCGGCCGAGGACGGGCTCGCGCCGGGAGGGCTGGGCGACTGGTACGATTACGGCCACGGCCACGGTCCGGGGCCCTCGCGGTTCACGTCGACGCGCCTTTCGGCCACGGCCACGTGGGCGCTTTGCGCTCTCACGGCGGCTCGCGCGGCGGAGGTCCTCGACCTTGGCGCGGAGGCGGCCAAGTACCGCGCCATGCACGGGCGGATCGCCGCCGACTTCCAGCGGCATTTCCGCGACCCCGCCACGGGCAAGCTGGCGAACAAGGGCAGCCCGCAATGCGCCAATGCCATGGCCTTGTGCGCCGAGGTCGTGCCGTCGGCCGACCGGCCGGCCCTGGTGGCGGAGATCATTGCCGATCTGGAAAAACGCAACTGGCAGCAGACGCCGGGCGACGTGGGGCACGTGTATTTCATCCGCGCCCTGGCCGAGGCGGGCCGCTCCGACTGCCTTCATCGCGTCTACGCCCGCGACGGAGTCGGCAGCTACGGCGGGATTTTGCGCAAGGGGCTGACGTCGCTTCCGGAGACCTGGGATGCCACGATGGACGGCTACCAGTCCCTCAATCACTGCATGCTCGGCCACGTGATCGAGTGGTATTACGGCTACGTCGCCGGCATCCGCCAGGCGCCGGGGAGCGTCGGGTGGAAGCAGGTTCTGATCGCGCCGGAACCCGGACCGCTCACCGGCGCCGAAGGCGCGGTGGCCGCGCCGCCCGGCCGCATTGCGAGCCGCTGGCAGGTGCGCGGCGGAACCTTCCGGCTGGAAGTCGAGATCCCCGCGGGTGTCGCCGCGACCGCCGTCATGCCGTCCGGGGCGCGCATGGCCCTGGAGCCGGGCGCGCGGGTGATCGAAGAGCCTTGGAGGCGGAGCTGATGGCGCGCCGGCTCGTCGCCGCGGCGGTGATCGCCATCGGTGCCGGCGCCGCCCGCGGTTGGGCGGCCGAGGCGGCCGAACCGGCGGTGCGGCCTCTTCCCAACGCCCATTCGCACAACGACTACGAGCAGCCCCGGCCGCTTCTCGATGCGCTCGATCAGGGGTTTTGCTCCCTCGAGGCGGACGTCTTCCTGGTGGGCGCGGAGCTGCTCGTGGGGCATACCTCCCTGAGCCTCCGCCGAGGGCGGACGCTGGAGTCGCTCTATCTGGCGCCCCTGGCGCAGCGCGCGCGGGAAAACGGCGGGCGCGTGTATCGCGACGGCCCGCCCGTGACGCTGCTTGTCGATTTCAAGACCGACGGGGCGGCGCTCTACGCCGCGCTCCGGCCGTTGCTCCGCAAGTACGGCGATGTTCTGACGAGCTTTGGCGGCGGCACGGTCACGGAGCGCGCCGTGACGGTGATCATCTCGGGAAACCGACCCGTGGAAGTGCTCGCCGGGGAAAGCGAACGGTTCGCTTTCATCGACGGCCGGCTGCCCGACCTGGAATCCGGCGCGCCGGCCGCGCTGATCCCGCTGGTGAGCGCCGATTTCTCCCGGACTTTCACGTGGCGGGGCCAAGGCGATCTGCCCGCCGCGGAAAGCGACAAGCTGGCGGACTTGGCGCGGCGGGCCCACGAACAAGGCCGCCGGCTTCGCTTCTGGTCGATTCCCGATCGTCCGGCCGGCTGGAAGGCGATGCAGACCGCCGGCGTCGATCTCATCAACACCGATAGGCTCGAGGCGCTCAAGCGGTTTCTATGCGAAACGCCGCGTTAGGGCCGTCCGGGCCGCCCTAAGTTCGAGAAAGAGAGGACGTCATGCCTGATCACGCGCGCGTCGCGATCGTCACCGGCGCCACCTCCGGCATCGGGGAAGCCACGGCCAGGAAGTTCGTCGCCGCCGGTTTCGGCGTCGCCGGGAGCGGCCGCACCGCCGCGAAACTGGCCGCGTTGGAAAAGGAGCTCGGCGCCGCCTTCCGCGCCGTGGCCGGGAACGCCGCCGAGGATGCAGTGATCGACCGGCTCTTCGCCGCCGCCCGCGAAAGCTTCGGCAGGGAAGCCGACCTCGTGGTCGCCAACGCCGGCCGCGGGTTGGGAGGTTCGGTCACGGATGCGGATTTGGCGCAGTTCGACGATGTCTGGCGCATCAACGTGCGCGGCGCCTTGGCGCTGCTCCAGAAAGCCGCGCGGAAGATGGTGAGCGCCCAGGCGCAGGGTTATCCCAAGGCGCCGGCCGATATCGTGATCATCGGCTCGGTCGTCGGGCGGCATGTCTCGCCCTTCAGCGCGGTGTACGGCGCCTCGAAGTTCGCGGTGCACGGGCTTGCGGAAGCCCTGCGCCGCGAGGTGGGGCCGAAAGGCGTGCGCGTGTCCCTGGTGGAACCCGCCATCACGCTGAGCGGCTTCCAGGCGGGGGCGGGCTACAGCGCCGAGCAGGTGCGGAAGTTCGAGGACAACTGGGGCCCGCTCCTGGTGGGCGCGGATATCGCCGACGCGATTCATTACGCCGTCACCCGGCCGCCTCACGTGCACATAAGCGACATCGTCGTTCGGCCGACGCGGCAGGACTATCCGTAACGACGCGGCGGTCGCGCTCGGGCGGCGGCTTGCGGGGGTCGGGGCGCCGTTAATTTCTCCTCTGTCCTCGAAATCCACGGCGGGTTTTTTTCTTGATCGCCTCCACCCGCGCGCTTACACTGCCGGTGATGCTCATGCGAAAGGGGCCGCCGACCAACGGGCGGCGCGTTATATGTCAATGCCGGCGAACGTTCATGGACGGCATGCTTAAGGGAGGTGTTCCATGCGCCGGATACCGCTCGCCATGTCCAGTTTCACCCTTCTTGTGCTTGCCTTTCCGGTTTCGGCGGCGGAGTCCGCGGGAGCGGACGGCCGCGACGAGCGCGCGCTGGCGCGGGAGATCCGGAACCGACTCATCGTTATCGGGGAAGAAGAGCTGCGGCGGCCGGAATTGGATCCTTCGGACTTGGTCGGCAAAGCCGCCGAGCTCGGCGGCGATCCGGCGCGCATCTTCGCTTTCGTGGGGGGCGAAGTGGCTTTCGAGCCTTACCAGGGTCTCCTGCGGGGCCCGCGCGGCACGCTCGTCTGCCGGGCGGGCAACTCCCTGGACAAGAGCCTCCTTCTTAACGCGATGCTTTCGGCGAGCGGCCGCCGATCGCGGTTGGTCAAGGGGACTCTGACTCCCGCGCAAGCCGAGATCCTCGTCGCGAAGTACCTCGGCCAGGATCCTCTCGCTGGCCCCCTGGGCGACTATCGCCTGCCGGCGGACGAGGAGAAGGAAGCCGCAGTTTGCCGCGAATTTGCCGAAAGGGCGGCCTTACGCCCCGAATTTGTCCGGGAGCTTTTCGCGCGCGCGAGCGGCGAGTCGCAGCGCCTCGAGGAAGGCATCCGCGAGGCGGCTCAAGCGGAACTCGGCCGGCTCCGCTCGGAGGTGGATCTCCGAAAGTTGACGAAGACCAAGACCGCGGCCGCCTGGGTTCAGGAGCTCCAGGCGCGAGCCGCGGAGCATTACTGGGTTCAGATCGCGGCGGGAGGGGAGGAAGAGTCCTGGCAGGACCTGGACGCGACCTTCCCGGGGCTGAAACCGGGCGAGTCCGCGACGGAAGCGTCGGAGGTGACGGAGAAAGATCTGCAGGAAGCGCGCCATTTCGTGGTTTTCAAACTCCTTTACCGAACCCAGGGCGGCGGTGAAGAACTGCTGCTGGAGGTCCCCCTGGCGGCGGACGAGGCGCTCTTCGAGCTGCCGTCCTTGGACATCTCCCCGGCGGAAAATGTTATGGAGCTTTCCAAGCTGGTCGCCATGGATGCCGGCAAGATCCTGGAAGTCTTCCGCGGCGCCAAGAAGTTCCAGGGAACCCTCCAGTCCGGCGGCAAGAGCTACGCGTCGAAGGCCTTCGATTTCGAGGGCAACACCTTCGCTGTAGCCGAGGACGGCCGCGTCCAAGCGGCACGGCAAATCGGCTCGGCGTTGGGGAAGATCTTCAGCGGGCTGGGCGACGAAGGCGGCGCCGCGAAGCCGTCGTTCTTGAGCCTGGACGCCGAGATTTCCTTCGAATGGCCCGGGGCTACGGCGCGGACCCACCGGCGGACTCTCTTCTCGCAGCAGGACGCGGCCAAGGACAGCTCCCGCCTTCCTATCCTCACCTGGGAAATCCTCATTCAGCCGCAGCCCTTCACGGTGGCGCTCGCGATCCGCGGCGGCCTGAAAGCCACGCTAAGCGCGTGGAAGCCCGTCCTGGAGGTCCTCGATGCTCCCTCCGGCGCGGAGCCGGCGCTTGACGACCTCGCTTCGCGCATGCAAACTCCGTTTCCGGCGGCCCTGGCCGCCATCGCCCTCCTGCGCGAGAAGAACCTGAGCGACGCGCTGGCCGCCGACCGCCGCTTGCGTCTCCTCTGGGACCGACCCAACGTAATGGTCTTCGAGCGGAAGCTGGCCATGAGGCCGGGGGATTGCTGCTTCTCATCGGAACTCCTGGTGGATCTGGTCGAGAACGCCGTCGGCTTCGTGCCGGTGGAAGCCGCGGCGGAGGTGGCCGCGCTCGATGCTGTCGCCGCCCAGGGGGTCTTCGACACCGTGGCTGAAGCGATGGCGCTCGGGGAATCCTTTCCCGGCGGAATAGTGCGTTCCCCGATCTCGGTCTTCGAGCGCGCCCGCCTCACGGGGGCGCGCTGGGTTTCGATCGAGGCCGACGGCGCGGTGGAAACGCCGGCCCTGACGCGCGCGGACGCGGAGTGGGTTCGGGCGCACGAACCGGGCTGCGTCATCATCGCGCCGGCCATGTCGGAGCAAGACGGCGTCCCGGGAGGCGCTGCCGGCGTGCAGGGAGCCTGGTGGTCGCTGGATCCCGAAACAGGAGCGCTGGTGGGGCGCTTCCGCGGCGGCGCCGGTGGCGCTCTGGTGGAGTACTGGAGCGCCTCAGCGCCGGCCCGGTTCGTTCTTGGAGTGGCCTGGTGCGTGGCCGACATGGCTTGGGACCAGCAACACGGAGACCAGAAGTATGCCGGCGAGAGATTAGTGGCTAAGTTCGGGCGGTGCGTCGTCTTTGGAACCATCAATCTGATGGCCCTGGGCGCGCCGGGCTCTCTCGCGGGCGCCATCGTGAAGTTTGGCGCGAGCGTCCTGAGTAACGTTGCCATCAATTGGGCCTTTGGCGGCAAGGGCATAGTGGGGAGCGCCTTCGGAGGGATCACTTTCTAGAGGGGGAAGTCATGGCGCGGCGGATTCTCGGCGGGCGGTCGGCGGGGCTTGCGCTCTGCGTCCTGGCACCGTTCCTGTCGTCCCGACTCCCGGCCGGCGCGGAGCCGTCGGAAACCAAAACCATCGTTTTGTCCCTTGCCGCGGGTTTGACGCCGGCTCCGGCCGAGGGGGGCTCCGGTTTGTTCGCGAACGCGGGCGGCTGGCTGGACGAAGGGCGCTCCGCTGCCTTCGGATCGAACGAGCTTTCGGCGCGGCTGCTGGAAGGCCTCGGATACTCCGCCGCCAACTTGGGCGCCGTGGACCTGGACGCCGGCGCCGAGGCTATCCGGGCGCTGGCCGCCGCGTCGAAAGCCGCCGTGCTTTCCGCCAACGTCTTCGCCTCGGGCTCGAAGGAAAGGCTCGCGCGCCCCCACGTGGTGGTGAAGGTCCCGGGGGCCGCCATCGGCGTGGTGGGGGTGACGGCTCCTCCGCGCCGGATGCCCCCGGGGCTGGAGGTGAGGAACGCCGAAGACGCCCTGGCGGAAGTTCTGCCCGGCCTCGCGAAGGAGTGCGATGCGATCGTCGTCCTGGCCTGGATGGACCGGACGGCCGCCGCCTCGATTCTGCGGCGTTTTCCGGCGGTGCGGGCCTGCGTGGCCGCGGGGAGCGGCATCGTGGATCCCGAGCCTCTCCAGCTCGAGGAGAGCGTTCTCCTCCAGGCGCCCAAGGCCATGGTGGCGCGGGTCAGCTTCGAGCTGGACGCGAGAGGCGCGCTCGCGAACCTGCGCCAAGAGAACTTGCCCGCTCCGTCCACGTTGCCCGAAGAGCTCGGCGAGCTCGTGGCTTCCGCTTGGAAGAAGGAGCGGGTCTTCGAAAAGCTGCTTGCCGCGGAGACCGAGGGAAAGCCTGCTCCGCCCCTCGCGCTTTCTCCCGAGCCCGGGAGCCGGGTTAGGCTCGGACTGTCGGGGGAAAACCGCGCGGTGCGGCTGATGGTGCATGCCGTCCGAGTCGCCGCGGAGTACGGCGGCATCGGATGTCCTGAAGGCCGGGTGCTCCTAGTGGCCGACCTGGAGTGGGAGAATATCATCCCCTTGACCCTCGTTCGGGAGCGGCGCCTCCCGACGGAGTACCGGGTTCCGGTTCTCGGCGATCACCTTTACCTGGTGCTGGACCGCCGGGAGGTGGCGCGCTTGAGCGCCGGGGAGGAGCCGCCCCCCGGGTACCTGCCCGTCGCGGACTTCAAGCTGGAGCGGATTGGATCCCGCTTGCGCGGAAACGTTTGCTTCGACGCTCCCGCGCGGAGCCCGCGCGTCCTGGAGCTTCGTTTCTACGATTACGCCCACGGGCACATTTCGATCCCGCTCCTGGGGCCGGCGCAAGTCGAGAAGGAGCCGCCGGCGAGCATCGTGGCGTCGGGGAAGAACGAGCTTATCGAGGCGGCGATTCTGGCGGTGGAAAAGTCCGGTGAGTTGCGCGGTTTGGCGGCCGGCAAGGAGAGGATCTTCGTCAAGCTGGACTTCCGCGCTCGGAGCCTTTTCACGTTCCAGGTCGATGCTTCGATCTTCGATCCGAAGGCGGCCAAAGGCGCCAAGGCAGCCATTGGAACCGTCGCGGACTGGAAGGATGCCTGGAAGTATCTCCAGCTCGTGGTAGACGGGGAATATGGATACGCGCCTCACGCCCTCACGACGTTTCCCGCGGAGCCCCGATTCCTGCCTGACCAACCCACGGGAGGCGACGTGGTCTTCCTGGCTCCCGAGGCCTTCCGGTCCCTCGAGCTTCGCTGCGATTTTCCCAACGCCCGCACGCCGGATGGGGGCAAGGAGCTCCGACCGACGGGAATCAGACTGAACATCGAGGGAACCCGGCCCAAGCTTCCCGATCGGAAACCGCTGGCCTCCGTGGTGGATGACAATTTCAGGGTGGCCGTGACGTCTCAGGAGGCTCGGCCGGATTTCGCCGGCGAGCATGCCGGCGAGGGCAGCCGCTTCCTGGTCTTGGATCTGGCGGTGGCGAACGAGGGCCCGCGGGGAGAGTTCTTCCAGGCGCCGGAGCAGCTCAAGTATGCCGCCGAGGATGGCGGGCAGATCGAGATCGATGCAGCGTCGGCCCGCGGCGCGCACCCGCCGGCTGAGCTTCTGTGGATCCCGGCGGGGGAACGCCGGGCCTTTCAAGCGGTTTTCCGAATCGACGCGCGCGAGACGCGGCCGCGCCTGGCGTATGCGGGCGTGTCGCTGGCCGATGTGCTCCAGTTGAAGGCGCTCGAGGCGCCCGCGGTGGTCGGGATCGAGGCGGAGCCGCCGAGGGCACCCGCTGCCGAGGAGATGACCAGGGAGGAGGATGTGCCCGCCGCGGCGGAGGCGGAGCCGGCCGAGCGGGAAAAAGCGCCGGTCGCGGTCGAGGGCGAGGGGGAGCCGCCGTCCGCGGCGGAGGCGGAGCCGCCCGAGCGGGAAAAAGCGCCGGTCGCGGCCGAGGGCGAGGAGCCGGCGGCCGCGGCCAAGCCGCCGCTCGTGCCGAAAGGGCTTGCCGGAGTGGGCCTCACCGACGAGGCGGTGAACCAGGCCATCGACCGAGGGGCGGCGTTTCTCTGGAATTACGTCAAGGAAAAGGATTGTGCGAAGGGGAGGTACAAGCTCGGAGACTACGAAACGCACATCCTCGTCTCTCTCGCGCTCGTGCATGCCGGGGCCGACGAAAAATTCCCCGATTTCAAGCGTGAGCTGGAAGGCTACTTCCCGCGCATCGACGTAAAGAAGATGGGCACTTACGAGGTGGGGATCCTGGGGATGCTGATCGACGCTTGCGGCGACCCGGCATACATCCCCGTCCTGGGGCAGGCGATCCGATATCTCCTCGAGGGGCAAGGCGTGAAAGGCTCCTGGGACTACTCCGCGAGGTTCCCCGAGAATGTGCTCAAGGATCCCGCGTCCGACCGCGCCATCCGGGTTTCCGGCGGGATCCCGCTGGACGGCTCGGCGGAGTCCGATCGGGGCATGGCGCGCATCACCGGCTGGGAAAACGGTTCGGACGGCGACAACTCGCTTTCGCAATACGCGGTGCTGGGCCTGCACGCCGCCGCGAATATGGGGCTCAAGCTCGACGCCGAAGTTTGGCGCCGCAGCGTCTCCGTTTACAGCGAGCGCCAGTGTAAAGACGGCGGTTGGGGTTACACCACGGGTTCGTCCTACGGAAGCATGAGCTGCGCCGGTATCTGCTCGCTTGCCATCGGCATGAATGCCCTGGGGGAGCAGGGGGGCATGCAGGATCACCGCATCCGGAGGGGGCTGGATTGGCTGGCGGCCAACTTCTCGGTCACGACGCACCCCGGGTCGCAAAGTTGGTTTTATTACTATCTTTACTCGCTGGAGCGGGTGGGCCGAATCTTGAACATCGATTTTGTGGGTGAAAACGAATGGTACCCCCTGGGCGCGCGGTACCTTCTTTCCGCCCAGAAGCCCGACGGGAGTTGGGTGGGCAGCTCCGACGAAAAAGATCCGCGGCTCGCCACCAGTTTCGCTCTCCTTTTCCTGACGAGAGCCACGAGGGCGCTCAGGGGCGAACTCCAGCGCGGCGGGGAAGGGACCCTCAAGACGGCGATCGCCCTGTCCAGGCAACCGCGGTTTTATTGCATCCTGGATGCCTCAGGATCCATGCTGGACGAGATGGAAGGCCGGCAGAAGTTCGACATCGCCAGGGACGCCGTGGCCGCCCTCGTTGAGGAAATGCCCGAGGATTCCACGGTGGCGCTGCGCGTTTACGGTCACCGGAAGCGCTCCATCGAGGCCGGCGCCGGAGAGGACACCGAGCTTTTGATCCCCATGGGCCCCCTGGACAGGCCGGCCCTCATTGCCAAGCTCAAGACGCTGCGCGCGCGGGGGAAGACCCCGCTGGCCCTGAGCCTCGAGAAGGCGGCGCAGGATCTGGCCAAAGTCCGCGAGGACCAGCCGATCGTGGCGGTGCTTCTCACGGATGGAGGGGAAGACACCTTTCCGAGAAGGGATCCCGTGAAGGCCGCCGAGGAGCTTGGAAAGGTGAAGAACGTCACGCTTCACGTGGTCGGCTTCGACATCGGCCGCGAGGATTGGAGCCGCGAGCTGGAGGGCATCTGCGCCAAGGCGCGGGGGAAGTACTGGCCGGCGGGCGATGCCTCCGCTCTCTTGCGGGAGCTTCGCGCGGCCGTGTTGGGCTTGCCCGAGGGATTCGAGGTCTTCGACACCGCGGGTCGCGCGGCGGCGCGCGGCGTCTTCGGAGAGGCGAAAGTCCTTCCCGAGGGGAAGTACCGCTTGCGGGCGCCGGTGTTCACCCAGGTCTTCGAGGAGGACTTCTGGATCAATACTGAAGCGGTCACGCACGTGACCTTCAACGCGGATGCCGTCGTGAACCTCAAGGCTGTGGCAAGCACGGCGGCGCCGCCCGAGGCGAAGGCCGCGGCGGCGACCGAGGCGCGGACCGAGGACAAGGCTCCCGAGAGGCCGGCCGCCGGATTCTGCACCGAGTGCGGCAACCCGCTCAAGCCCGGCGATCGCTTCTGCCGGTCCTGCGGCAAGCAGGTCAGGCCTTGAGGCGCCGGCAAGGCCGTCGCGGCGCGTCCGCGAAGAGCTGAACGGGACCGACTGTCGCATGGTATGCCAAGGGCGAGGGCACGGGAGGATTGCCGGTTGCCCCGTTGCCGGCGAGGACGGTAACGTCGAGGAACGCCGGATCGCCCCCGCGGGCGGCGCCCCGGATCCGGATTGCGCGTGACCGCCCCCGCTGCGGCCTTCCGCGGCTCACTGGGCCTCGGGGTCGAAGGTCGTCTCCGGTTCGAAGGGGAACAAGGGCTTGCGCCGCCGCACATACTCGAGCCGCTCGATCCGCATGTCGCCCGCCCCCGGCGTCAGGAGCATGATGTGCCGCGGCGTGATGGCGGCGTGGCCGGGGTAGGCGTAGCCGCACTTGGTGACGACGATCTTGAAGGCCGTGGGATCAAGCCCGAAGGGTTCGTAGTCCCGCTTGCCGCCGAAGAAGGCGGGGCCCAGGACCGCCGTCACGCCGCCGATGGCGATGACCGCCGCGCGGGGCCGGTTCACCAGCCGCACCACCTTCGCCTCGACGTCGAAGGGCGGGCCGAAACGGGTCTCGGTGAAGGCGCCGATCGCAAGGCGCACGCTCGCGCCCTCGCCGGCCGCGGCGCAGCGCTCGATCGACGCGGGATCGTGAATCCCCGACACGAGCGCGCGGTCCGCCTTGCGCTCCACCAAGTGCCGCAGCACGATGGGCAGGTCGCCGGGCGTGCTGGCGGTCACGTTGTCTCCGCTGTCCGTGAGGAGCACCGTCGGCTCCGGCGCCGCCAACGCCCGCGCCACGCCCGCCTCGAGCTCCGCCGCTTCGCAGCCGTAGTCGAACCGGCGCCGAGCGTCCCAGATGCGCCGCGCCAGATGCACCGCCGCGGCGCGCGCCGCCGCGCGGGAGCCGTCCGCCGTGATCATCACGGACATGCCCGTGTCGAAGGAGTCGGTCCAGGCGCAGCCGACGAACAGCGTGGCCGCCAGAATGCGGGCCGCGTGCCCCGGCACGCCCTCGCGCTCGATCCGCCGCGCCTCCTCCACCAGGGAGCGGAAAGGCTCGCAGGTCGTCATCGCCTTCTCGCCCTGGAGGATCATGGGAATGGGGAGGATGTACGCCACCGGCCGCGCCGCGCCCCGCAGGGTCTCCAGGAGAATCCGCCCGGCCTGCTCGGCGGTCTGCGCCGCGTCGGTGTGCGGAGCGGTCTTGTAGCCCACGAGAATATCGCCCGCCCGCGCCAGGCGCGCCGGGATGTTGCCGTGCAGGTCGAAGGTGCAGGCGATGGGGATCTGCGGGCCGACGATGGCGCGCAACTCCTCGACGAGAACCGACTCCGCGGGGCCGATTCCTTCGGCGAACATGGCGCCGTGGAGCCGGAGGAAGACGGCGTCGACGGGCAGCGCCGCGCGCAAAGACTCCGCGACCTTGTCCATGGCCTCGCGACAGGCCTTCTCCTCGATGGCGCCGCCGCCCGCCGGCCATGCCGCGATGCCGGGCACGACGACGAGACCCGCGTCGCGCCACGCCGCCAGATCGAAATGGCCGGGCTCGCTCCGGGCGTAGTTGTAGCGCGTCGTCTTCACGGGGTGAAAGGTGTTGGTTTCGTGGGTGAAGGCGGCGGCGAAGACGCGCTTGGCGCCCTCCCGCGCGGGCGCCGCCCGCCGGGCATCCTCCGCATCGGCCCGCGCTCGCGGCAGGGCGCTCGGAACCGCGGCGGCGGCCGCCGCCACGGCGGCGCGCCGTAGAAACTCCCGGCGCATGACGGCTGTCGGTCGCATGTCCGTGCCTCCTCGATCCACCGGCCAGTAGACCACCGGCGGCCGGCCGCCGTCAAGCGCGGAGAACCGGCCCGCCGCCTCGCGGAGCCGCTCAGTCGACCGGCCCCGGACGCACGATGACCGGCGCCGTGCGAATCCGGGGCCTGATCGCGAGCCAGTCGACGCCCTGGAATACGGGATCCTCGATGCGCCGGATCTCGTCGTCGCCCATGTAGGGGCACATGGCGTCGATCCAGGCGACGAGGCGCGCGAGGCTCACTTCATCCACCTTGACGCCGTGGTGCGCGCCGCTGGAGGCGATCTCGATCAGAGGGCTGTTGTAGGACAGATGCGTCATGGGCGGCGGCGTCACGTAGGCCCGGGGGTCCAGCGTCCCGAAGCCCTCGACCATGAGCACGTTGGCGATGCCGAAGCCCGGGCCGGCGTCGGCCGGGCGCTCGTAGGGGCGGCCCCACGTCGGCCGGCCGATGAGGGTCAAGTAGGGTTCGGTGAAGACATCGAAGGCGGGCCGCGACGTGAGGTCCAGCGTCGCCCGCGCCTCGCCCTCGCCCTGGTGGCACTTGCCGCAGTAGGTGTCGAGGACGGGTTGGACGTAGCGTGGAAAACTCACCGTGACATCGCTCCAGGGCGGCGGCGCGATGGCGCGCACGGGGGCCGCGAGCGCCCCGCCGGCCGGTTCGTTCGCCGGCGCGCGGCTGTGCAGCTCGTGGCAGCCCAGGCAGCCGCGGCGCTCGCCCGGCATGACGCCCGTGAAGCTGCGCATGGTCTGGAGCGCGCGGCCGCGCTCGTCGAGAAGCTGGAAATGGAGCGCGCGGCCCGCCGGCGCGCGGAACGCGACCGCGCCGTCGGGTTCGATGGGCACCGTGCCGAGAATCCGCTTGACGCCCTCGGACTGCACGGCGGAGACGACCGGCCCGGTGGAGATGTAGGGGCGCTTGTACCAGTAAGTGTAGGTCTTGGAGTCGATGCTCAGCACGCGGAGGAACCGCGCCTTGCCGTGGAGTTCGGCGGGCGTGCCCTCGTAGACGTTGGCGCTGTAGATCGTGCCGCCGGCGGGCCGCAGCCGGTCCTCGCGGGCGGGCCACGCCACGCGATCGGGGATGACCGGCGGCGCCGGGCGGGCCCGCACCGGCATGGCGTGGAAGATGTGGTGCGTGCCTTCGTAGACGAGCTCGCGGTTGCCCTCCGTGTCCATGAGGAGCAGCACGAACTTTCCGTTGCGTTCGGCGGAGACCAGGAAATCGTGTTCGCCGAGGGGGTACGGCGAGTAGTAGGCGCCGTACTTGCCCGAGGCGTGGTACTCGGGGGACTCGATGGGATCGACGGGGCCGTTCCCGCACTCCGGCCACGCCACGTCGGCCGTCACCTTGGTGATGCCGTAGGGGAAGTTGAGGCCGGCGGCGATGTCGATGATCGCCACCGAGCCTGCGAACCAGTTGTGGTGGGCGCTTCCCGTCGCCATGACGCGCGTCGTTCCGGGGATCTGGCGCGCATCCTTGACCAGGTCGGGCCAGACGCTTTGGTTCCCCCAGAACATCGCCGCCTGGGTGCCGTCGGGGTTGACGCTCCAGAGTTTCTGCGGGCGCCAGAGCGGTTTGTCGGTGTACTCCCAGCGGGTGTAGATGACGCGGCCGTCGTCCAGCACCGAGGGCAGGTAGTCCGGCTCGTTGTTCCGCGAGATTAGGTAGATGTTCCGGCCGTCGCGGTCGCAGCGCGCCAGGATGTAGGCGTTCGTCGGCGGCATGCAGCGGACGTAGGTGTGCGCCCGCGTGGTGGAGAACATGAGGTGCTTTCCGTCGGGAAGGTAGATGGGATCCAGGTCGTCGAAGGGACCTTTCGTGAGCTGCCTCAGCCCCTCGCCGTCGATGCCGATCTCGTAGAGGTGGAAGGACTTCTCGTTGTGCGGCTTGAAGCAGACGAGGACCTGCCGGCCGTCCCAGGAAAGATCCGGCCGCCAGAAGGAACCGTGGAGCGGCGCCTTGGGCATGAGCTGGGCGAGGCGGCCGGCGGGCGACAGGCCCTCCAGGACGAGGAGCCGTCCGCCCGGCACGGCCATGTAGCCCAGCCTGTGCCGCGTCTCGTGGGGCCATTCGGAACCTTGAGGGTACGGCATGTCGACGAAGAGCACCTTGTCGAAATCGACGACCGGGTTTTTGAAGGCGATGGCGCGCTTGACGCCGCGCACGGCGCAGTAAAGCTCCGCGTCGGGCGCCTTCAGGACGGCGGCCCGCGCGGCGAGCGTGTCCAGCTCGGCAAGCTCCGGCGCGAGGTCGGGCGCGCCCGCCGGCGCGATTCGGCGGGCGAGCTTGCGGGCCCACTCGATTTCCCGCAGGATGCGCTCGGGCGTCGGGCTGCCGTCGGCCTGGTAGAGCCAGTCGCGTCTGAGGGCCGCGTCCGCCTCGGCGGCGCTCAGCGTCCGCGTCGCGGGCGTCTCGGGACGCACGTAAGGGGCGACGGCCTCGTGCGTCGCCGGCCGCGGCGTGATCATGGGCCCGGCGTCCAGGACGATCTGGATCCAGTCGGGCGCATCGCGCGCGGCTTCGCCCCGCGACTTGAGGTCGTCGAGGCGCGCGCGGATCGCCTCGGCCGCGCGCCAGTGCTCTCGTTCCGCGAGGGTCGCGTCCGCCTTCTGCTCGGGGGTCAGCGGCGCGTACTCCATGAGAAGCTCCACGGCGTGCTCCGCCGCGCGGGTCTGCAGTCCGTCGCCCGCCGACGCGAGGTAATCGAGGGGATGCGCCCCCGTAACGGCCCCGAGCCGGCGGCTTTCCTCGGGGAAGTCGGCGGCGAGCGCGCGGGTGAACGCGCCGGCAAGCTCGCGGTCGAAGGCGGCGCGGCCGGCGCGGAGGATCGCTCCGGCGCGCGCCAGCGTCTCCGCAAACGTCGCCTCGCGCCGGTAAAACTCCCCGAGGGCCTGTTGGAGGCCGCGGGCGCGCTCCTCGAGGCGCGCGCGGCCCGCGCGGTGAAGCCGCGCGATCTCCTGGGCCTCGAGGGCTTCCGAATAGATGCGCAGGTCGTCGAGGGCGCCCTGGAAGTGCTCCCTTTTTCCGCTCAACGAACCGATGTGGGCCGGCGCCGCCGGATCGAGCGTTGCGGGGCCCGCCCGTTCCAGCACGCCGATGGGAGCGCCGTCGAGGTAGACGCGCATCGCGGCGCCGTCGAACACCGCGGCGCAGTGATGCCAGTTGCCGTCGAGGAGCCGCGCGGGGTCGATGGGCGCGTCGCACTCGACATAGCCCCCGGCGTTGAGCCCGAAGGAGAGGATCGTGCCGTTCTCCTGGAACGAAAAAAGAATCCGCGCGTCGCATTCCTGCCGGAAGATTTCGCGGAAGCCGCCGAGCTCCGCCGGCCGCGCCCAAACGGCGATGGAGAGGCCGGCCGCCGCCGCGGCGAGGTCCGGACCGAGCGCGACGGCGAGCGCGTGCTCGCCCCGCAGCTCGATGGCGTTTCCATGGACGCCGGTCACCCGCGGCAGCGGACGTTGCGCCCGGGCATCGCGGGCCCCGGTCGAACCGGCACGGTCGCGGGCCGTCGCGCCGGCGGCTTCGTTGAAGGTCCAATGGGCGAGGAGGCGCCGCGGGAGGTCGGGCTCGCCCCCGTCGCGCTCCCGGGGCCGCGCCGCGAGGGCTTCGCGGCCGTTGCGGTGAAGCGCCGCGATCTCGTCGGCCGAGAGCGCCGCCGCGTAGATCCTGAAATCGTCCAGCAGGCCCTGGAAACACTCGCTGCCCTCCAGGGACCCGATGCAGCCCCGCGCCAGGCCGCCCGCCTGGATCGTGCCGGGCCGCGCGAGCTCGCCCGCTAGCTTGCCGTCGAAGTAGACGCGGAAATGCCGCCCGTCGAAAGTCGCCGCGCAATGGTGCCAGGCGCCGTCGAGCGCCGCCGCCGGGTCGATGGGCGCGTCGCATTCGACGTAGCCGCCGACGTTGAGCCCGAGGGACAGAACCGTCCCGCCTTCCTGGAAGGAGAAGAGGACGCGGTCCTCGCCGTCTTCCTTGCGAAAGATCTCGCGAAAATCGTCCAGTTCCGCGGGAAGCGTCCAGGCGCACAGCGTGATCGCCTCCATGGGGCCGAAGGCGAGGGCGGCGGAGGCCTCGAGCCGGTGCCGTCCGGCCAAGCGCAGGGCGTTGCCGAAGACGCCCTCGGCGCGGTCGATGGCCAGGACGTAGCGGCCTTGGACGGCGGCATCGGCGCCCTTGCCGCTGATGTCGGCGCAGCGCCCCCCTAAAGGCTCGTCGAAGGGATACCACGCAAGCAGCGGTTTCTCGAGGGACAGGGGCGCGCCCGCGGACGTCCACGCCGGCGCCAGCCAGGCCAGCGCGAGGGCGGCGGGAAGCAGCTTGCGACAGCGCGCGGTGAGCATGAACGGTCCTTTCGTTTCTCAGCGGAAGAGCGCGATCAACGCCTGGGCGAAGATCTCGTGGCCGCGGTCGTCGGGGTGGTTGATGCCGTTGCTGAGCAGGGTCACGTACGGAATGCCTTCCTTGAGCAGATGGCCCCACCTCAGCGCCGCGTCCGCGAGGGCGACGTTGTGGGCGGCGGCGAACCTCCTGAGCCCCTCCACGTAGGGACGGGGGTCCGTCTCGACGCGCACGGACGACGCATCCATCCAGTCCGGACGCACGAAGTGCGGAGTGAGAATCACCCACTCGATGCCGGCGGCCTGGAATCGGTCGAGCAGGCGCGAGTATTTCTCCTCGACGACGGGAGGCGTCATCCAGGCATCGTTGACGAACTCCATGACGACGACGTCGGGCCGAGGCTCGATGACGGCGCGATCGAAGTTGAACTGCGCGCCCGGCGGCTCGGCGAGGAAGTGGTCGGAGTTGCGCCCGCCCCAGCCCGCCGTCGTGAGGCGGATCCGCGACTTCGGGAAGCGCTCCTCGAGCAGCGCCGCGAAGCGGTTCTGGTACCGGCGGGCGGTCTCGCTCGCCTCGCCGCCCGCCGTCACGCTGTCGCCCCATGCCAGGACGTGGAGCGGTTCGCCCGCGAGCAGCTTCGCCCACGTCTTCGGGAGCAGCTTGGCGGCGGGCGGCGGGCCCTCGCGCGGCGGTTCGGCGTAACGCTCCGCGAGGATGGGATAGAGGTTCTCGGGCGTGAGGTGCGTCGCCCGGCCTGGCACCCACACGTGGGCGAGGGTTCGCTCGCGGTCGGCGGCGACGGCGGGAGGCAGCGGCGTCGCGTTGTGCGCCGCGCCCCGCCGGATTCTGACCGCGCCGTCGCGGGCCACGACCACGGCGTCGAGGCGGCCCCACCCGCAGTCATAGTCGATCCAAACGGGAGCGTCCTCGGGGATTCCTTCGGGGAGGCGGCCCACGGCGGCCCAGCGCGGGTCGAAGGCGTAGTCCTTGCCCGCGGCGTAGCGCGCCACCCCGCCCGGCCCGGACTTGAGCGCCAAGCTTTCGGGAACGAGCAGGTCCGCCGCCGTCGTCTCGCACGTCGTCAAAGCGCGGAGCTTCGCGCCCTTGGCCCAGGGCGCGGCCGCCTGGTCGAAGAGCGGCAGCGAGTCGTGCTTCTCGTCGCGCACGCGGATGAGCGTCGCCGGCTCGACGCGCAGCTCGACGGCCCAACGGATAGCGACCGCCTGCCCGGCCACCTCGAGGGTTCCCGGTAGGATTCGCACGGCCCACTCGCCCGCGATCTCGACGCCGGGCGGCTCCTCGGCGGGCGCCGCATCATTCCCGGCGCACGGCGCCAGAAGCAGAATCAAGCATGCTCCAGCCATGACCGCTCCTTTCAACGTGTCTCGCCGAGGCCATCGATGGGATGGCGTCGGTTCCATTGTGCCCGAAAAAGCCCCTTCCGGCCACCGGTCGGGCGCCGGGGCGCGCTTCGTTGGATTGATCGCCCGACCCTCGGCGCATAGAATTGGCGGGGATGTTGAAACGCGGCACCCGTCCGGAATTGAGGAGGTTTTGCGATGAGGCGTAGTTCTTGCGGCGTTGCGTTGCTTGTCCTCGCGTTGTGCCGGACGGTGGCGCCGGCGGCGGCCGAAAACGCCCAGCCGGCGAGCGTGGAGAACCTGACCGACTTCAGCGAAGCCGCCAAGACGATCCCCAAGCCGCGGGAGATCTGGCCGATTCTCCGTGAGGAACATGTCGTTCCCCGCGCCCTCGCGATCAAGTCCGACGAGATCGTCGCCAGCGATACCGATCCTTCCCTGAAGCTCCGCAAGGTGCGGGCCCACTTCTGGAGCCAGCGGATCGGCGGAAAGAAGTGGGGGCACCCCTGTGTCATCCTCATGCCCGCCGACGCCGCGCGGAACGCAGCGCCGCCGCGCAAGGGCAGAGTGGTGATCTACGGCGGCGGCACCGGCGAGGCTCAGGAGCACGAGGTCGCCGAGTACGGCGAGCCCATCGCGGCACGCACCGGCTATCCGACCATGGTGCTGGCCAACCCCGGCGAATACGAAGACGGCGGCTCCATCGAGAACGACATCGGCATTCTCGGGCGGCTCGCCAGGGAGACCGGCAAGAGCTACTACAACATGAACTGCCAACTGGCGGTGGTTTACATCCAAGCCATGAACGTCTTTCAGGAGATCCTCGGCCTGCCCGAGGTCGCGGCGGTCGTGGGCGGCCACTCGAAACGGGGGCGCAGCGCCGTGGTCGCCGCCGCCATGGACAGCCGCGTGGCGTCGGCCATTATCATGGGCAACGAGGGCATCTACACGCCGGACCGCCCTACCCCGGCCTTCTCGTTCTACTACCCCTTCTTCCAGGACCAGGTCTCCGTGCCCGTCTTCTACCTCGGCGTGACCAACGAGGGCGGCTACAAGATGTTCAACGTGACGCTGATGGAAAAACAGTTGCGCGCCCCCTTGACGGTGGAGATGATCCCAAACTACGTGCACTCCACTTACCACCCCGTCCAGTACCTGGATTTCTTGATGTGGGTCGCCCACACCTTCGACGGCCGCCCCCTTAGCCGCATCAGCGACGTGGCGCACGAGCGCCAGGCCGGTCGCACGTTTTTCCGCGCCAAGGTGGCCGGCGGAGCCAAGATCAAGAACGTGAGCCTGTGGATCGCGTACAGCGACAACGCGGAGTGGCGCGATGTGATGTGGTACCAATACCTCATGCGGGACCGAGGCGATTGCTATGAGACCAGCATCCACGGCAAGATGCCCGACGCCTTCCTGATCGAGGTGTCCGACATCGCCCAGGGCATCTCGGGCTACGTGTCCACCGTGCCCTACAAACTGACCGACGCCCCGGTGGTGGAACGGGACCCGAAGTACGGCTACTTGCCTCGTTTCTGGAAACCGGCGAACGACTAACGCGCCGCCGCGGCCGCGCGGCGCGCGGATCGGGACGGCGCAAGCATGAAAGGAAGAACGGCATGAACGCGGGTGCGGACAAGGTCGGGACAGGCCGCCTGAGGCGGCGAGGATTCGCGGCGGGCGTTGCGGGGCTGGCGGCGGCGGCGTGGCTGTGCGCCGCCGAGGCTCCGCCGCCTACGGAGCTCGATCCCCCCGCCGCGGGCACGAAGGTGCTCATCGTGACGGGCATCGATTATCCGGGCCACCCGTGGCGCGAAACCGCGCCGCGCCTCAAGGAGCTGCTGGAGAAGGATGCGCGTCTCAAGGTGGGCATCGTCGAGGACCCCGAGGCGCTCGCGTCCCCGAAGCTCGCCCTCTGGGACACGGTGATCCTCCACTTCCAAGACTGGGAAAAGCCCGGCCCCGGCCCCGAGGCCCGGGCCAACCTGACGCGTTTCGTCGCGGGAGGCAAGGGCCTGGTTCTCACGCATTTCGCCTGCGGGGCGTGGGATGGAGAGTGGCCGGAGTTCAAGGATCTGGCGGGCCGCGTCTGGGACCCCAAGCTGCGCGGCCACGACCCCCATGGCGTCTTCACAGTGCGGATCGCGGATCCCGACCACCCGATCACGAAGGGGCTTGCGTCCTTCGAGACGCTGGATGAGCTCTACACCTGCCTGGCCGGCGACGCGGCCATTCACGTCGTCGCCGACGCGGTTTCGAAGGTCGACGGCAAGGTGTATCCCATCGCCTTCGTGCTCCCCTACGGGAAGGGCCGGGTTTTTCATTCGGTGCTGGGCCACGACGCGCGCGCCTACAACGAGGCCGTGGGTAGGCTCATGCGCCGGGGCTGCGCCTGGGCGGCGGGGATCGATCCGGAGCCGGCGAAGCCTTGAGCGCCGCCCTCGTCGGCCCGTTTGTGCCGAAAACTCAGTTTCCGCTGGCGGCGCGGACAAGACAGGCGCCCGCACGCCTGCGTACACTGGACTGCGCGGGAGACTCCCGCCGTTCCACACCACGAGAGATAGAGCAACACAATGCGCTTGAGAATGCTTACATCGCGGGGGGCCGCCGCCCCGCGCGCCGCCGCGGATAGCGGCGCGCCGGCCTCCTTCGAGACCTGCGTCCGGCAGTGGGGGACGCGGCTTTTCGAACTGATCGACAAGGCCGGCGCCCCGTCGATTTTCAGCGCCAAGGGCTTTTACGCCGCCATGATGGACTGGGCCATGAAGGACGAGAGCTTCAAGGTCCAGCTCTTCCGCTTCGTCGATGTCCTGCCGGCGCTGGCGTCCTCGCGTGAGATCGCGCGGCACCTCGAGGAGTATCTGGACAACGACAGCGTGAAGCTCAATCCGGCGCTGCGCGTGGCGCTCAAGGCGTCGAGCTTCGCGAGCGGGCTTCTGGGCGGCGGCATCAAGTCGCAGGTCGCCGGCATGGCGCGGATGTTCATGCTGGGGAACGCTCCGGCGGAGATCGTCGCGATTCTCAAGAAGCTCGACGCCGAGGGCGCGGCGTTCACCGTGGACGTCCTCGGCGAGGCGGTGGTGAGCGAGAAGGAGGCCGACGAGTACGCGGCGCGCTACTTCGAGCTCCTGGCGCTCCTGGGGCGCGAGACCGCCGCGTGGCCGGCGCCGAGCGCCGGCGAAGCCGGGCCGAGCGGCGCCCAGCCCCGCGTCAACCTCTCTCTGAAGGTCTCGGCCTTCTACTCCCAGATCTGTGCCGCCGATCCCGACACGGCCGTCGCCGTCCTCGCGGGCCGGCTGCGGCCGCTCCTGAGGCGCGCGCGGGATCTGGGCGCCTTCATCAACTTCGACATGGAGAGCTACGCCCTCAAGAACCTGACGCTGCGGCTCTTCCAAACCATCTTCGCCGAGCCGGAGTTCGCCTCGGGCCCAGAGTGCGGCATCGCCCTGCAGGCCTACCTTAAGGACTGCGAGGAGGATCTCCGCGGGCTCGCGGAGTGGGCCCGGCGGGTGAAGCGGCGCGTCACCGTCCGGCTCGTCAAGGGGGCCTACTGGGACTACGAGGCCGTGATCGCGCGCCGCGCCGGCGTGCCCGTGCCCGTCTTCGAGCGCAAGGCGGAAAGCGACGTCAACTTCGAGAAGCTGAGCCTGTTTCTCCTGGAGAACCGCGACGCGTTGGCGGCGGCCTTCGCCTCGCACAACGTCCGGTCTATCGCCCACGCCCTCGCCCAGGCGGAGCGTCTGGGCATCGACCGGCGGGAGATCGAATTCCAGGTCCTGTACGGCATGGCCGACGCCATCAAGGCCGCGCTTCTTCAGGCCGGCTGCCGCGTGCGCATGTACTGTCCCGTGGGGGAGCTGCTTCCCGGCATGGCGTACCTGGTGCGCCGGCTGCTGGAGAACACGAGCAACGAAGGGTTCCTGGCCCACGCGTTTGCCAAGGGCGTGGCCCGCGAGACATTGCTCCGCGATCCCGCCGAGGCGGCGCGCGAAGCCGCGGCCGCCCCCGCCGTCGTGCCCCCCGAACCGGTGACGCCCGGGGCGCCCGGCTTCAGGAACGAGCCGCCGCTGCGGTTGGGCGCCGCGGAGGAACGCGACGCGATCCGCGCCGCTTTCGGGGTTTTGCGCGCGCGATCGGGCGCGCGCCACGGCCTGGTTATCGACGGGAAGCGGGTCGCGACGAACGACTGGACGCCGTCACGCAATCCGGCGGATCAGGAGGAGATCGTCGGGTATGCCGCGAGCGCCGCCGTCGAGCACGCCGACGCGGCCGCGGCCGCCGCGCGGGCCGCGCAGCAGGCGTGGGCCCGCAGGCCGGTGGAGGAGCGGGCGCGGCTCCTGGAGCGCCTCGCCGAGAGCTTGCGGCGCCACCGGGCGGAGCTGATCGCGCTTCTCGCGCTCGAGGCCGGCAAGAACTGGGCGGAGGCCGATGCCGAGGCGGCCGAGGCGATCGACCTGTGCCGCTTCCATGCCGCGGCCGCGCGGCGGCTCCTCGCGCCGCGAGCCACGCAGATCGTCCCCGGCGAGACGAACGTCCGCCTCTGGCGCCCCCGCGGCGTGTGCGCCGTCATCACGCGGTGGAACTTCCCGCTGGCCGCCCCGGTCGCCATGACGACCGCCGCGGTCGCGGCGGGCAACACGGCGGTCCTGAAGCCTTCCGATCGGGCGCCCATCATCGCTTCGCGCCTGCTGGATCTCCTGGCCGAAGCCGGGTTTCCTCCGGGCGTCGTGAACCTCGTGACGGGCCGCGGCGCCGTGGCGGGCGAGCGTCTGGCGGCGCATCCCGGCGTCGACGTCATCGCCTTCGCGGGCTCGACGGAGACCGGCGGTTGCATCCGAGCGGCCGCGGCGCGCGCGGAGCCCGGCCGGGAGTCGCTCAAGACGACGATCTGCGCCATGGGCGGGCAGAACGCCCTTATCGTGGACGGCGACGCCGATCTGGACGAGGCCGTGGCCGGAGCGCTGGGCTCGGCCTTCGGCTACAGCGGCCAGAAGCGCAGCGCGCTTTCCAGGCTCATCGTCGTTGCGGAGGGGTACGAGAAGTTTCTGGAGCGTTTCATCGCCGGGGCGGCGTCGCTGCGGGTCGGCCCGGCCGAGGAGCCGGGCGCCCTCATCGGGCCGGTCATCGACCGCGAGGCGCAGCGCCGCATCCTCGACCTCATCGAAGCCGGGCGGCGCGAGGCCGTCCTGGCCTGGGAGGGCGCCGTGCCCGCCGCCCCGAAGGCCTGCTACGCGCCGCCCGCGATCTTCGTGGACGTGCCTCCGGAGAGCCGCCTTTTCCGCGAGGAGATCTTCGGCCCGGTGGTGAGCGTCGCGCGCGCGAAGGACTTCGAGCAGGCCCTGGCCCTGGCGAACGATTCGGCCTTCGCGCTGGCCGGCGGGCTTTATTCCCGCAGCCCGGCGCACATCGCCCGGGCCAAGGCCGAACTGGCCTGCGGCAACCTCTACATCAACCGGCCCATCACCGGCGCCGTGGTCGGCCGGCAGCCTTTCGGCGGCTTCAGGTTGAGCGGCGACGGCACCCAGTGCGGCGGCCTGGACTACCTGCAACACTTCATGACGCCGCAAACGGTCACCGAGAACTGCCTGCGCCGGGGTTTTGCGTCCCACGAGGACGCGCGCGACGACGAGACGGGCGTATGACCGCCGGGCCTCCCCACTGCATCGTCCTGGGCGTGATCGGCGCCGACTGCCACTCGGTGGGCAACACGATTCTCGACGCTTTTTTCACCGACGCCGGCTTCAAGGTCGTCAACCTCGGCGTCATGGTGAGCCAGGACGAGTTCATCGACGCGGCCATCGAGTCGGACGCCAAGGCCATCCTCGTCTCGTCGCTCTACGGCCACGGCGAGATCGACTGCGCGGGCTTCAGGGGGCGGTGCATCGAGCGCGGCCTGGGAGGGGTGCTCCTGTACGTCGGCGGCAACCTGGTCGTCGGCCGGCGGCCGTTCGCGGAAGTCGAGGCGAAGTTCAAGGCCATGGGGTTCGATCGGGTCTTCCCGCCCGGCGTCGATCTGGACGCGGCGGCGGCGCTCCTGCGCGCCGACATCGAGGAGGCCGCCCATGCCCGCGCCTAGGTGGGCGGTTTGCGTGGACATCGGCTCGACCTTCACGAAGGGCGCGGTGTTCGGCTTCGAGGGAGGGGTGGGGCGGCTCGTCGCGCGGGCCGAAGCGCCCACGACCACGGAAGACCTCGCGCGCGGATTCGAGACGGTCAGGAAGGAAGTGGCCGCGCGGGCGCGGGCGCGCGAGCCGGGCTTCTCGCCCGGGGAGGCGGCCGTCCGGTTTTCCTCTTCGTCCCGCGGCGGCCTGCGCATCGCCGCCATCGGCATCGTGCCCGATCTGACGCTTTCCGTGGCGCGCCTCGCGGCGGCCTCGGCGGGCGGGAAGGTCGTCAAGAGCTTCGCGTACACCCTCACGGCGGCCGACGTCGCGGCGCTCGAGGCGCTCGATCCCGACATCGTGCTCCTGACGGGGGGAACCGATGGCGGCGATGAGAAGCACAACCTGGCGAATGCCGCGGCCCTGGCCGGCGCCCGGATCACGTCGACGATCTTGTACGCGGGCAATCGCGCGGCGCGGGACGCCGTCGTCGAAATCCTGGCCGCGAGGAACTGCATCGCCGCCGACAACGTGATGCCCGAGGTGGGGGTCGTCCGAGTCGAGCCCGCCCGCGAGGCGATTCGCCGGGTGTTTCTCCGCCGGATCGTGGAGGGCAAGGGCCTAGCCGCCCTGGCCGCCGCGCTGGGAACCGACCCGAAGCCCACCCCGCTGGCGGTGTACGAGATGGTGCGCGCGCTGTCGGAGGAATGCCCTGAGTGGCGCGATGTGTGCGTCCTGGACATCGGCGGCGCGACGACCGACTGCTATTCCGCCGTGGAGCCGTTCCGCGGCGAGCCGGGCGTCGTTCTGCACGGCATCCGCGAGCCGCGGCTGACGCGCACGGTGGAAGGCGATTGCGGCTTGCGCGTCAGCGCGGAGGCGCTCTGGGAATCGGGCCGCGCGCTGATCGAGCGCGAGCTCGCCGCGGCGCCGCCGGAGGAGGCGGCGGCCTTCGCGGCCCACATCGCCCGCGTGACGGAGCGCCCCGCGCAGGCGCCCGCCTCGGCGGAGGAGTCGCGCTTCGATGCGATCATGGCGCGGGCCTGCGCCGCGCTGGCGCTCAAGCGCCACGCCGGCGCCATGCGCGCCGTTTACACCGCCGGGGGAAAGGCGTGGGTGCAGCGCGGCAAGGACCTGCGGGGGGTGACGCGTGCGATCGGAACGGGCGGCTACCTCGCGCGGAACGCGGAAGATGACTTCCTCGCCCGCGCCCTCGCCGCCCTGGCGCCCGAGCCCGAGGAGCGCTTCCTGTTCCCGGAAGCGCCCGTCCTGTATGCTGATCGGGACCACGTCGTCCCCCTGATCGGGTCGCTGGCGGCGGAGTGGCCGCGCGAGGCGGCGCAGCTTTTGGCCGCTCGGCTGCGCCCGGTGGCTGAGGGCGTGGAGCGGGAACGGGATCGACGGCCATGAGTTCTACGCGGCTTGATTGGGAGGAGATGCAGACCGAGCGCGAGCAGGTGCTGCAGGGATGGCCCACGGGGAACGCGGTGCGCCTGGAGGAAGCGGTGGCGTACCACCGCGCCCTTCCGGTGGGGAAGCGTTTCCCGCAGGCCATGCGCGTGGCGCAGGCCGAAAACCTGGTGCTGCTCCAGCCGCGGGCGGGCGTCCCGTTGATCGACGAGCACATCAAGCTCCTCAAGTACCTTGAGACCGAGGGGGAGGCGGATGTCCTCCCCACGACGATCGACGCCTACACGCGGCAGAACCGGTACACGGAGGCGGCGCGAGGCATCGAGATGTCGCTGGCCGAGCGCCACGCGCTGCTCAACGGCTTCCCCGCGGTGAACCACGGAGTGGACGGCTGCCGCAAGATCGTGGAGAGCGTCGGCCGGCCGCTCCAAGTGCGGCACGGGACGCCGGATGCGCGTCTGCTGGCCGAGATCACCCTCGCGGCGGGTTTCACGAGCTTCGAGGGCGGGGCCATCTCCTACAACATTCCCTACGCCAAGGATGTGCCCCTGGAGAAATCGATCCGCGACTGGCGGTACGTCGACCGGCTCGCCGGGTTCTACGAGGACCAGGGCGCCGCCATCAACCGCGAGCCTTTCGGCCCCTTGACGGGCACGCTGATCCCGCCGTGCATCGGCAACGCCATCGGCATCATCGAGGGGCTGCTCGCGCTCCAGCAGGGTGTGAAATCCCTCACCCTCGGCTACGGGCAAGGCGGCAACCTGATCCAGGATCTCGCCGCCATGCACGCCCTGCGGGAACAGGCCCACGAGTACTTCCGCGCCGCCGGCTTCGTGGATTTCCACCTGACGCTCGTCTTCCACCAGTGGATGGGGGGGTTCCCGGAGGACGAGGCCAAGGCCTTCGCGGTGATCGCGCTGGGCGCCGCCGTGGCCGCTCTGGCCAAGGCCGAGAAGATCATCGTGAAGACGCCCTACGAGGCGCTGGGCATTCCCACCAAGGAGGCCAACGCCCAGGGGCTGAGGGCGACGCGGCAGATTGTGACCATGCTGCAGGATCAGGTCGTCAGAACGGACCACGAGGCCATGCGGCGCGAGAGCGACCTCATCAAGTCCGAGGTCAAGTGCCTGCTGGACGCGGTGTGGCAGGCGGGCGAGGGCGATTGGGCCCGCGGCGTGGTGCGCGCCTTCGCCGACGGGCTGCTCGATGTGCCCTTCGCGCCGTCGATCTATAATCGCGGCAGGGTCCTGCCCATGCGGGACAACGAGGGCTTCATTCGCTTGTTCAGAAGCGGCGCGCTGCCCTTCAGCGCGGAAATCCGGGATTACCACCGGGAGCGCCTCGAGGAACGCGCCCGCGCCGAGCGGCGGCCGGTCGGCTTCCAGATGGTGACGGACGACATCTATGCCATCAGCAAAGGCAGATTGAAAGGACGACCACGGTGAGAATCACGCAGGTTCTGTTCGTGCCGGGCGTATCCGGCTTTTTCTTCGACGACCAGCGCGCCATCAAGAACGGCGCCCGGCTGGACGGCGCGGTGTACGAGGGCGCGCCCGTCACGAAGGGTTTCCGGCGGGTGCGCGAGGCCGGCCGCAGCTTGTCGGTGGTGCTCGTCCTGGAGGATGGACAGACGGCGGTGGGGGACTGCGCGGCGGTGCAGTACTCGGGGGCGGGCGGCCGCGATCCGCTCTTCAGCCCGGAGCAATGGCTGCCGGCGCTCGAGATGCATGTCCGGCCGCTGCTCGAGGGCGCGGCCATCGAGCCCTTCCTGGACATGGCGGCCCGCGTGGAAGCGATCGAGCTCGAGGAGGGCCGGCGGCTGCACCCCGCCGTGAGGTACGGCGTGTCGCAGGCGCTGCTGGAGGCCCGCGCCCTGGCGCGGCGCGTGACGAAGTGCGAGGTGATCCGCGAGGAGTACGCCCTGGACGCGCCGCCCGCCCGCGTGCCGATTCTCGGCCAGTCGGGCGACGAGCGCTACGTCAACGCCGACAAGATGATCCTCAAACAGGCCGATGCGTTGCCGCACGCCCTCATCAACAGCGTGGAGGAGAAACTCGGGCGGCGGGGCGAGAAGCTGGCGGAGTACCTGGGGTGGCTCGTGGGGCGCATCCGCGCGCTGCGGCTCGATCCTTCCTACCGGCCCGTGCTGCACATCGACGTGTACGGCACCATCGGGGCCGCCTTCGGCCTGAACCTCGACGCCATGGTGGGCTACTTGGCGGCGCTGGCCGAAACGGCGGCGGAGTTCCCCCTGTACATCGAGGGGCCGGTGGATGTCGAGGCGCGGGATCGGCAGATCGAGACCATGGCGGAGCTCCGCGCGCGCCTGCGCCGCGCCGGCGTGCCCGTCAAGACCGTGGCCGACGAGTGGTGCAACACCCGCGAGGATGTGCGCGCCTTCGTCGACGCCGGCGCCTGCGACATGGCCCAGATCAAGACGCCCGTTCTCGGCGGCGTTCAGAACACGGTGGACAGCGTGCTTTACTGCAAGCGCCACGGCGTCGAGGCCTACCAGGGCGGCACCTGCAACGAGACGGACGTCTCCACGCGGGTGTGCGTGCATCTGGCGGTGGCCGCCGGCGCCCACCGGTTCCTCGCCAAGCCGGGCATGGGCTTCGATGAGGGATATTCCCTCGTGCGCAACGAGATGGAACGGCTGCTGGCGCTGCTCGCCGCGAGGCGCGGGCCGGCCGCGGGACGCGGCAGGGGGTGAGCGTGGCCGCCAGGGCATCGGAATTCCGGGTGCTCGCGCCCACGGCGATCCTGGGCTACGGTTTTCCGGCATCGTCCTTCTTGAGGGGCATGCGGCGCCGGCCGCACCTGATCGGCGTCGACGCGGGGTCGACCGATCCGGGGCCGTACTACCTCGGGGCGGGGACGTCCTTCACGAACCGGGCGGCGGTGAAGCGCGACCTGCGCTTCATGCTGGTCCACGGCGTGCGGAGCGGAATTCCCGTGGTCATCGGCTCGGCCGGCGGCGCCGGCGCCCGGCCGCACGTGCGGTGGTGTCGAGGGATTATCGAGGAGATCGCGGCCGAGGAGAACCTCGCCTTCACCCTGGGCGTCGTCTACGCCGACATGCCACGGAAGGTCGTGGCCGCGGCCATGCGGCGCGGCGCGGTCACGCCGCTCCCGTGCGTGCCGCCGCTCACCGAGGCGGCGCTCGACGCCTCGGCGCGCATCGTCGCTCAGATGGGCGTCGAGCCCCTGTGCGCCGCCCTCGAGGCGGGCTGCCAGGTGATCCTGTGCGGCCGCTGCTACGATCCGGCGGTGTTCGCGGCGCCGGCGATCCGCGCGGGCTTCGACCGCGGCCTGGCGCTCCACATGGGCAAGATCCTGGAATGCGCGGCCATCGCGGCGACGCCGGGTTCCGGCGCGGACTGCGTGCTGGGGGTTCTGCGGCGGGATTCCTTCGTGCTGGAGTCCCTGAACCCGCGGCGGCGGTTCACGCGGGCGTCGACGGCGGCCCACACGCTCTACGAGAAATCGGATCCGTACCATCTGCCGGGCCCCGGCGGAGTCCTGAACCTCGAGGACTGCGCGTTCAGGGAGCTGTCGGGCGGGCGCGTCGAAGTGCGGGGGAGCCGGTTCGAGCCGGCGCCGGACTACCGCGTGAAGCTGGAGGGCGCTCGGAAGATCGGCTACCGGACGATTTCGATCGCGGGCGTGCGCGACCCCGTCATGATCGGCGCCATCGACGAAATCCTCGACGGCGTGCGGGCCCAGGTCGAGGCGATCCTGGGCGCCGACAAAATCGCGGGCCGCGTGACGTTCCACGTCTACGGCCGCGACGGCGTGATGGGGGCCAGGGAGCCGCGGCGGCGCCGGCCGGCGCACGAACTCGGCATCGTCATCGATGCCGTCGCCCCCACCGCGGCGGACTCCGAGGCGATCTGCGGCGTGACGCGCTCCACGCTGCTTCACTACGGCTATCCCGGCCGCATCGCGACGGCCGGGAATCTGGCCTTCCCTTTCTCGCCCTCGGACGCCAAGATGGGCGCGGCGTACGAGTTCTCGGTGTACCACTTGATGCCGGTCGAGGATCAGCGCATCTTCCGGCGCGAGATCCGCGCGATCGGCGGCCGGCGCGGAGGCCGCCCGTGAGACGCACTCTGCCCCAAGTCGCCAAGGTGATCCGCTCCAAGAACGCGGGGCCTTTCGAGCTGACGCTGGACATCATCTTCAAGACGCCCGGGGACTTCCGGCTCTTCCGGCGCCGGCGGATCATCACGGCGCGGCGCATCGCCGCCCTCTACGGGGTGGCGGAGGCGGACGTGCTCGGCATCGTGTACTTCGAGCCCTGCGACGCCATCAAGATCACGCTGCGGCGCTGGGTCCCCTCCGGCTCGCCCGGGGACAGCGACATCTACGGCGCTCAGCAGCACGCGCCGCTTCTCGGGATCACGTTCTAGCGGAGGGCCCATGAACGCGCCGAGTTCGTACCTTCACCGCGAGACGCTGATCTTCGCCACTTACTACGCGCCGCGGGGACGCATCCGCCTTTACCGGGTCGCGGGCGAGATCGCGCAGCGCTACCTGAACCCCAACGATCTGGTCATCGGCATCATCGGCCGGGAGGGCGCCGGCAAATCGACGCTCATCAAGGGGCTCTTCCCCGGCCTCGAGCTGACGAACGACGACGACGGCATCAACGTCCGGCCGACGCCGCTCTTCGGTTTCAACCCGGCGGACCCCTTCTCCGGCCACACCTTCCACATCGATGCCCGCTACGAGCGCGCCTTCCGCCAGCAGTACGAGATCGTGGAGGCCGTCAACGCCGCCGTGAATCACGGCCGGCGCGTGATCATCGAGCACTTCGATCTCATCTACCCGGCGCTGGGATTCAACGCCCAGGTCATCTTCGCCATCGGCGAGGAGATCATCGTGGCGCGGCCCACCGTCTTCGGGCCTTTCCCCGACAAGATCAAGGCGATCGTGGACAAGACGATCGAGTACCGTTTGATGGCCCACTCGGCCGAGGACATCACCAGCCACGTCCTGGCCCAGGACTACGGTTACACGCCGCGGATGCTGCATTCCGACGTGCGCCACGGCTTCGTGATCAACTTTCGGGAGCGGCCCGCCATCGACTTGGAGGACCTGGAGGCGAAGGTGAAGGCCGTGATCGCCAAGGATGTGCCCATTCACCCCGCGGGCCGGGACTGCATCCGCGTCGGAGACTGGGAGATCCGCTGCACGGGCACGCGCACGCACGTGGCCACCTCGGGGCGGATCGAAAATTTCAGGCTGCTCCGGGAGTTGAAGTACGATCCGATCTCGAAGGAATATCTCCTCGTCGGGCGGGTCGGGAGAAGACAGGTGATCGGGTTCGAGGACATGGTGGATATCGGAGGGCTCTTCGATGGCGACGACGATTTATGAGCCGCTGCTGCCCGTTCCCGGTTTCGATATCCGCGACTTCCGGCGCCTCCCGGGCGAGCCTGTCGCCGTGGAGACCCACGGGGGGCGCACGATCGTGCGCGTTCGGCCCGAAGCGCTGCGCGCCCTGGCGCGCGAGGCCTTCCGCGACATAGCGTTCTTCCTAAGGCGCGGGCACTTGGAGCGGTTGGCGGCGATTCTCCAAGATCCCGGCGCCTCCCCGAACGACCGTTTCGTCGCGGAAAAACTCCTGGAGAACGCCGCCGTCGCGGCCCGCGGGGTCCTGCCCATGTGCCAGGACACGGGCACGGCCACGGTCATGGCCTGGAAGGGCGAGGACGTGGCGACGGGCGGGGACGACGCGCGTTTTCTGGCGGAAGGCGCCGCGGAGGCGTGGGGCTCCGAGAATCTCAGGTACTCGCAGCTTGCCGCGCGCTCGATGTTCGACGAGGTCAACACCGGCGACAACCTGCCCGCGCAGATCGACATCCAGGCCGTGCCGGGCGCGGAGTACCGCTTCCTCTTCATCGCCAAGGGCGGCGGGTCGGCCAACAAGACCGCGCTCTACCAAGAGAGCAAGGCGCTCCTGAACGAGCGCGCCCTCGACGCCTTCCTGCGGGCGAAGATCGACGCCATCGGCGTGGCCGCCTGCCCCCCGTACCACCTGGCGGTGGTGGTGGGCGGCACGTCCCCCGAGGCTAACCTCAAGGTGCTCAAGCTGGCGACGGCGGGCTGGTTGGACGAGCTTCCTGAGGCGGGCAGCGAGCGGGGAATCGCGTTCCGCGACCCGGAGTGGGAGGCGCGCGTTCTCGCCATGGCCGCCGAGAGCGGCTGGGGCGCGCAGTTCGGCGGCCGGCACCTGGCGTTGGATGCCCGGGTGATCCGGCTGCCGCGGCACGCGGGGTCCTGTCCCGTGAGCATCGGCGTAAGCTGCAGCGCCGATCGCAACATCCGCGCCGTCATCACGCGGGACGGCGTGCTGCTGGAGCGCCTGGAGGAGCATCCGGAGCGGTTTCTCCCCCAGGCGCCCGCGGCCGCGGCGCTTCCGCCGCCCGAGCCCATCGACCTGAATGCGCCCATGATGCGGATTCTGCAGGCGCTGTCCAACCGGCCCGTGGGGACGCGCCTTTCCCTCTCGGGGCCGCTGGTGGTGGCGCGCGACGCGGCGCACGCCCGCCTGGCGCGCATCCTCGAGGCGACGGGGAAGCTTCCCGATTATTTCGCGCTCCACCCCATCTACTACGCCGGTCCCGCCAAAACGCCCGCGGGCATGACGTCGGGCAGCTTCGGCCCCACGACGGCGCAGCGCATGGACGCGTACATCCCCGAGTTCATGCGGCACGGCGCCTCGCTCATCACGCTCGCCAAGGGGAACCGCGCCGCCGCGACGGCCGACGCGTGCCGCCGCTACGGCGGCTTTTACCTGGGCACCATCGGCGGGGCCGCCGCCCTGGCGGCGCAGGAAAATATCGCGCGCAGCGAAGTCCTGGACTTCGCCGACCTGGGCATGGAGGCGATTCGGCTCATCGAAGTCCGCGACCTGCCGGCCTTCATCATCTGCGACGACAAGGGCAACGACCTGTACGCGAAGCGGGCGCCGAAGGCTTGAGCGGGGGCGCCCCGCAGTTCAAAAGCCGTCCCGCGCCCGGCTTCGGCGTGGACGGCGCCGCGGCCCGGCAGTTACAATACAGGTGTTTGTCGTGAGGGAGGCGTTATGAACGCGAGTGCGAGACGTGGAAAGTCCGCGCGCCGCGCACCTGCCCGGCCGGCCCCGTCCCGGCAGCCCTGCGTGTTGCGCGTGTGCGAGAGTTACGAGGGATTGAGCCGCGCGGCAGCCAACCGCATCATCGCGCGGGTGAGGGAGAAGCCCGATGCGCTGCTGTGCGTGACGGCCGGCGCGTCGCCCGCGGGGTTATACGAGCTGCTCGTCGAGGCGCGGCGCGCCGTGCCGTCGCTCTTCGCGCGGGCGCGCTTCATCCAGCTCTATGAATGGGGCGGCCTTGCGCGGGGGGATCGCGCCACGGCGGGGGCCTATCTGCGCGCGCGGTTGATCAGACCCCTCGGCGTCGCCCCGCGCCGCTTCCTGTCCTGGGAAAGCTGCGCGCCGGACCCGGAGCGGGAATGCCGGCGCATGGCGGCCCGGCTCAAAGCCGAGGGGCCGATCGATGTGTGCGTCGTGGGCATCGGCCGCAACGGGCACCTGGGCTTGAACGAGCCCGGCGATAGGGTCGAGACGGGAGCCCATGTGACCGAGCTGGATCCGGCCTCTCTCGGGCATTCGATGCTGCGCGCGAGCCGGGGCGCGGTCCAGTACGGCCTGACGCTGGGCATGGCCGACATCCTGCAGTCGCGCGAGATCCTGTTGCTTGCCGGCGGCGCCGAGAAGGCGGCGCAGATGCGCCGCGCGTTCCTGGGCCCGGTGACGACGCGCTGCCCCGCCTCGCTTCTCCGCCTGCACCCCGCGGTGCAGGTGTTCTGCGACCGCACGGCCGCCGGCATGGGGGGCGAGGGGGCGCCGAAGGACTGACGGCGAAGCCGGGAACGAAGGCCGGCGCGGGGGCGCGCCGCCGCCGGGGGCGGCGCGGCTTCCCGGCGGGGACGGCGGCGGACCGCGCCCGAATTAGAGCCGGCGGCCGTCCCCGGATTCCGGCATCAGGCAGGCGACGAGGATGGCGGGCGCGAAGAGCGACCCGTCCAGGAGCAGGGCGAGCCGGAAGTCGCCGACTTGGCTCAGCAGGCCGAAGAAGATGGTCCCGAACGCCGCCGCGACGCGGCCGATGTTGTAGCAGAAGCCCGCGCCGGTCGTTCTGAGAAGCGTCGGGAAGAGCGGCGGCAGGTACATGGTGAAGAGCCCGAAGACGCCGGAGAAGAATCCGATCCCCGCGATCCACGGGATCAGCGTGGTGTGATCCCGCGGAACGCCGTAGGCTCCGGCGTGGCACGCGAGCATGCCGGCGAAGCAGATGGCGATGGCCTTGCGGTAGCCGCAGAGCTTGGCGAGGGCGCCCGCGAAGAAGTTGCCGCCGATGGAGACGAGGATCACGAGGAAGAAAACGACGCTCACGAGCTGCTCGCGCTCGGCGTGGGTCCACGAGGCCACCGAGGGGAGGTTGCGGACGTGCTGCGGAGTCCAGAAGAGGAACGCCCACCAGGCGGTGAGCGAGAGCCCGCACAGGAGGATCGTGAGAATCGTCGTGCGCCGGGCGTCCTTCCCGAAGAGTTCGCCCGCGCCGGGCTCCCGGCGCCGGGCGCGGCTCTTCGCCGCCCGCCACTCGTCCGTCTCCGGCACGGCGCGGCGGATCCACAAGACGATCAAGGCCGGCGCGATGCCGAGGAGGAACAAATACCGCGGCGTCTCGAGGGGAAGGCGCGAGTAGGCGAAATAGGCCGCGCAGGCGATCAGGATGCCGAGGTTGACGCCCGACTGGAGCACGGCGGCGATCCACGGCCGCCAGCGCCGCGGCCAGGTCTCGGAAAGGAGCGCCGAGCCCACGGCCCATTCCCCGCCGATGCCCAGCGCCGCGAGGAAGCGGAAAACGAGGAGGTGCCACCAGGTCTGGGCCGCGGCGGACAACCCGGTGAAGATCGCGTAGGTGAGAATCGTCAGGCAGAGGGTGCGGCTTCTTCCCAAAAGATCGCCGATCCTCCCGAAGAACCCGCCCCCGAGGGCCCAGCCCACCAAAAACGCGGCCTGGATAAGGGAGCTGGCCTGCTTGACCTCCGGGTCCGAGACCGCCGCGGCGCCCGTAAGCTCTTGGACGAAAACGGCCGCGACCAGGGTATAGAGGTGCATGTCCAGGCCGTCGAAGAACCATCCCAGCCAGGCGGCGATGCCCGATTTCCACTGGACGGGGGAAATCTCGCGCAGGCTGCGGGCTTCGCGCGGCGGGGGGCCGTCCTCCCGGGGCGATGCGAGGTCTTCGGATGCGGTGCGCGCGCTCATGCGGGGACCCCTCCTTCCGGGCCCTGGACGCGGACCTTCAGGGTATCACCAACGGGCCGGAGTTGAAACTCCCGCGCCGCGCCCCATTGCCCGGTCCCCCGCCCGCGGGTACGATCGCTCCCACGTTCGATCGTCCTCCGCGGCGCGGCGGCGCGCCGCGCGGCGATCCGGCCGCCTTTTGCACGGAGCCCGCGCGCCGGCCATGCAGCTTCAGCTCATCGACTGGGCGATCGTGATCGCGTCCGTTGCGATCTGCTTCGTCCCCGCGCTGTTTTTCGGCAAGCGCGCGGGACGGAACCTGTCGGAGTTCTTCGTCTCGGGCCGGTCCGTGCCCTGGTGGCTCGCCGGCATCTCCATGGTGGCGACGACGTTCAGCAGCGACACCCCGAATCTCGTCACCGACATCGTGCGCCGGCAGGGCGTCGCGGGCAACTGGTGCTGGTGGGCCTTCGTCCTGACGGGGGTGGCCACGGTGTTTTTCTACGCGCGGCTCTGGCGGCGCTCCGAGGTCATGACGGACCTGGAGTTCTACGAGCTGCGCTACTCCGGGAAGGCCGCCGGCGTCGTGCGCGGGTTCCGCGCCGTCTACCTCGGTTTCTTCTTCAACTGCGTCATCATGGGCTCCGTGAACCTGGCGGCCTGCAAGATCGCCAACGTGCTCTTCGGCCTCGACCGCTGGCAGACGCTGCTCATCGTGGGGCTCCTCAACGTGGTGTTCGCCGCGTACTCGGGCCTCTGGGGCGTGCTCGTCATCGACATGATCCAGTTCATCATCAAGATGACGGCGGTGATCGCGGCGGCGTACTTCGCGGTCAAGCACGTGGGCGGCCTCGACGTCATGGTGGCGAAGCTCACGGCGCCGCGGCCGTCGCCCGACGGGAAATTCGCCATCGAGTACCTGAACATCCTGCCCGACTTCAGCAACAATTGGGATCTGGCGCTGGCGATTTTCATCATGCCCATCGCGGTTCAGTGGTGGGCCGTCTGGTACCCGGGCGCCGAACCGGGCGGCGGGAGCTACATCGCGCAGCGCATGCTGGCCTCCAAGTCCGAGAAGGACTCCCTCGGCGCGGTGCTCTTCTTCAACGTGGCGCATTACGTGCTCCGGCCGTGGCCGTGGATCCTCGTCGGCCTGTGCTCGCTCCTGGTGTACCCCACGCTCGCGGACATCAAAGCCGCGTTTCCCGATCTGGACGAGAAACTGCTGGGCCATGACATCGCCTACCCGGCCATGCTCAAGTTTCTGCCGGTGGGTTTCATCGGACTCATGGTGGGGGGGCTGATCGCCGCCAACTCCTCGACGATCCTGACGCATCTCAACTGGGGCGCCTCGTACCTGGTCCACGACTGCTACCGGCGCTTCCTCCGCAAGAACGCCTCGGAGCGCCACTACGTTTTCGCGGGCAGAGTCGCCACGGTGGGGCTGTTTCTGGCCGCGTCCGGGATGGTCTACGCGCTCGAAACGGCCAAGGACACCTTCGATGTGATTCTCCAAATCGGCGCGGGCACGGGGCTTCTCTACCTCCTGCGTTGGTTTTGGTGGCGCATCAACGCCTGGTGCGAGGTCGCGGCCATGGCGAGTTCCTTCGCCGTGTCGCTCCTACTCCTCATCTTGAAGCGGTGCCATTGCTGGGAGCCCGGCACCCACGTCGCTCTGATCGTCACCATCGCCGCCACCACGGCGGTGTGGGTGGCGACGGCGTTCCTGGGGCCTCAGACCGATCGGGAGGCTCTCATCGCGTTCTACCGGAAGGTGCGGCCTTTCGGGCCCGGCTGGGAGCCCATCCGCAAGGCCGCGGGAGTTTCCAAGGAAGCGGCGGCCGCAAACGAGAACATCCCGCTCGCCCTCGCCGGTTGGACGGCGGGCTGCGTGGCGATCTGGTCGTCGCTCTTCGCGGTGGGAAGCTTCCTTTACGGGCGTACGACCGCGGCGGTGCTGCTCGCGGCGGTGTTCGTGATCAGCGGCGTGACGCTCCTGCGCGTCAACGCCAAGCTCTGGGGCGGGAGAGGCGGGCGCTGAGAGCGCGCCGCGCGGCGGCGGTTTCCCGGGGCGCCGAGGCGGGTTATCATGAAAGAAGTCCGACCTCGAGGATTCCGTCATGACTTTCCGCCCGGCGCTCGGCAGCGCCGTCTGCCTTCTGGCGGTGCTCTCAGGACCGCGAGTCGCCGCTGCCGCGGGCGAGGCGCCGCGCAATCGCGCCGAGTCGATCCGCGCCCTATGCGCGCGCCTGGGCATCGGGGAGGGAGCCTGCATCGCCGACATCGGTTGCGGCAACGGGGAGGATGCGGTTCACTTCGCGCGCATTGTCGGGGCGCGGGGAGCGGTTTTCGCCGAGGAGATCGATTCGAAGCGGGTCGAGTCCGTGCGGGACCGCGCCCGGAAGGAAGGGCTCGCGAACATCACGCCGGTGCTCGGGCAGGCGGAGGACCCCCGGGTGCCGGACGGCAGCCTCGATCTCGCTTACATGCATTACGCCTTCCACCATTTCGCCAAGCCCCGGCAGATGCTGCGAAATCTGTGGCGCGATCTGCGGCCGGGCGGCTTCCTCGTCGTCGTCGACCGGGAGAAGGGTCCGCCGCGGGATCTCGTGCCGCTGGAGCGGCGCGAAAGGAGCCACCACTGGGTCGGGGAGACCACGGTGGTCCGCCAGGCCCGCGAGGAGGGCTTCGAATTCGTCGATGAGCTTGGCGAGCTGTGGCACGAGCGCGCGGCGTTCGTCCTCGTCTTCCGCCGGCCGCTTCGGGGCGAGGCGCCCCGGGGGGATCCCGATCTGCCGCCCCCCCTCGATGCGCGGGCGGTCATCGCGGAACTGTCGGTGGGCCGCTCCCCGCCGCCGGCGGTCGCCGCGATCGCGTTCGGCCGGGGACGCGCGGTCCTGCGCGACCTGCGCGAGGCCGCCGGCCCCGAAGCGGTCATCGCGGACATCTGCCTGGAGGAATGGGCTGAGTCCGAGGACGAGGCGCCGCCGGAGCCCGCGGACGGCGCGGCCAAGGTCCTCAGGACCCAGCGGGGCGCCCTCGCGATCCCCGAGGGCTTGACCTTCCAGGCCGTCGTCTTCGCCGATGCGTATCACCTGCTGTGGCGGCCGGACAAGCTCCTCGGCGCCCTGGCCGAGCGCCTCTCCGCGGGCGGCGCCATCGCGGTCATCGACCGCGCCGGGCCGGAGGAGGCGCCGCTGTCTCTGGCGAGCCACCGGCGGCGGATCGCGCCCGCGCGGGTGCGGCGCGAACTGGAGGCCGCCGGCTTCGGCGTGACCGAAAGCGCGGCGGCGGCGTCCTCGGGACGCTTCGTCCTCATCGCCCGACCCGCGCCCGTCGTGCGCGAAACCGAGGAAGCCATCGAAATCGACACGGGCGCGCTCTTGGCGCGCGTGCGGAAGAAAGGCTATGTCAGCGGCGTCGAAGCCGGCATGCTCGACCGCCGGACGGGCGCGCGGTCCCTCGGGTTCGGTCTCCACGTCATGGATTTTCTCATGGGGCCGGGCTGGCGCGACGATGGCTACTCCCGGGACGCCAAGCTCCATGGAGATTTGCCCAAGCACTACGAAGAAGGCCCGCAGATCTGCACTCAGGCCGCGGAGTTGCCCGCCGCCGTCATCAAGGGGCCGGGTTTCGTCGCCGTCAAGCTCGCCTTCACTTTCACCGAGGGATACGAGGGCCGCGAAGCGGGCTCGCGCTGGGAGCAGACTCTGGTCTTTCCCGCGGGCGCGCGCTACTTCCTGAGCGCCGAGGAGATCGTGTGCGCGCACGCGGTGCCGGGGCTCTTCTACCGGATCGACATGCCGGGGCACCTCAGGCACCAGGGCGGCGACACCTTCTCGGAGATTTTCCTGAGTTATCGCGGCGCCGTCGCGGCGGCGGAGTTCGACGGGGACTTCGGGCCTGATGAGAAGTTCCTGTACCGCCGCGGCGCGGAGCAACCGCCCGAGCGCTTCATCCGCGCCTACCGGACGAAGCTTCCGGACGGCGCGCCAGGCCCGTGGCTCGCGGGCATGACCCTCGATCCGGCCCTCGTTGCGGAAGCCTGGTGCCACCAGCGCGGATACGTGTGCTTCATTCAGGAGCTCTGGGGGCGGGATGTGGCGGCGGGGGAGAAGATCGGCGCCGCCTACATCGTCGGCTTCTTCGATTCCATCGCGGACATGGAAGCCGCCTACGACGGCTGCCGCGGCGCGCGCGCCATCGCGGTGAGCGAGGCGGGGTACAGGGTGGTCAAGTAGCGCCGGCCGCGGTCTTGCCGCACCCCATCGCCGCCGTGGTATCATGACGGTGCGCCGCGCGTTCGGGCGGCGCGGACGCGAGGTGGCTTCATGGACGGTCCGACCATCCCGATTCCCGCCTTCGGCGAGCGGTATCCCCGCGACGGCGAGGCGCGTCCCGGCCGGGTCGCGTCGATCGACGCGTTGCGGGGCTTCGACATGTTTTGGATCGCGGGAGGCGGCGCCCTCCTGAGCGCGTTCCTGGGCATTTTCGTCGATCCATTTCCCGATTGGCTCCGGTATCAGCTCTCGCACCCGGATTGGGAAGGGTTCTCGGCCTGGGACATGATCATGCCGCTCTTCCTGTTCATCGTGGGGACGGCGATGCCCTTCTCCTTCGCCAAGCGGATCGAGCGCGGCGCCGGCAAGGGGGATCTGTATGCCAAGATCTTCATCCGCGCGGGGGTGCTGTTCGTATTCGGGATGATGGTCCAGGGCAACCTCCTGGAGTACAACCTCGCGCGGCTCCAACTGTACAGCAACACGCTGCAGGCCATCGCCTGCGGCTACGTGATCGCCGCGTTCGTCATGCTGAACTTCCGCGTCCTGTGGCAGCTTCTGGCCGTCGTGGCGCTGCTTGCCGGCTACTGGGGGCTCATGATGTTCGTGCCCTTCGAGGGGAAGCCCGCCGGCACGCTCGAGCCCGACGCCAACCTGGCGCGGTATATCGACGCGCTGATCCTCGGGCGCTTCCGCGATCCGGGGACGACGTACACCTGGGTTCTGAGCAGCCTGGGTTTCGGCGCCACGGTGCTCCTCGGCGTTTTCGCGGGCTACGTGCTCCGCGCCGACAAGGAGCCCAAGGCCAAGTGCGCGTCGCTGGCGGCGCTCGGCATCGTCTGCCTCGCGATCGGCTGGTTCTGGGGCTGGCGCCCCTCGGACTACCGTTTTCCGATTATCAAGCATGTCTGGACCAGCACGATGGTGCTCTGGGCGGGCGGCTGGTCGTACCTCCTGCTCGCGCTCTTCCACCTGTGCATCGAGGTGTGCGGCTGGCGCAAGCCGGCCTTCTTCTTCATAGTGCTCGGCGCCAACGCCATCGCGGTCTACATGGCCTGGAACCTCTTCGACTTCCACCACATCGGCGACATCTTCACGGGCGGCCTGGTTCAGAATCTCAAGGAATGGATGAGCGGCGATCACGCCGCGCTCGCCGAGCGCATCGGGCGGTTCATCAGGGACCTGGCGGCGTTCGGCGCCCTGTGGCTGATCTGCCTTTTCCTGTACGTCAAGCGGACCTTCATCAGGGTGTGAGCGCGCGGGAGCGCGACCGGTTCTTCGGAAGGAGGTGCAAGGTGAGTCGGCGAGTTACGCGTCGGAGTCTGCTCAAGACGAGCGCCGCGGCGGGCGCGGCGTTCATGGCGGTGAAGTCCGGGGTTCTGGCGGCGGGCAGGTCGCCCAACGACCGCCTCAACATCGCCGGCATCGGCGTCGGCGGCCGGGGCCACGCCAACCTGAACGATTGCCGCAAGGAGAATATCGTCGCCCTCTGCGACGTGAACGGCCATAATCTCGCGGCGGCCGCGCGCCGGTTTCCGAACGCGAGAAAATACGTCGACTGGCGCAAGTGCCTGGAGCAAACCGACGTCGATGCGGTGATCTGCTCCACGACGGACCACACGCATGCCTTCATCAACATTTGGGCGATGAACCGGGGCATGCACGTTTACTGCGAGAAGCCGCTGGCCAACTCGGTGGAGGAGGCGGCGCTCGTGCGCCAAACGTACCTGGCCCACAAGGACAAGATCGCGACGCAGATGGGCACGCAGATCCACGCCTGCGACAACTACCGGCGCATGGTGGAGCTGGTGAGGCGCGGCGCGATCGGCGCGGTCCGGGAAGCCCATGTCTGGTGCGGCCGGACGCCGGCGGGCGGCAGCTACCTGCCCGAGGCCGGCCCCGTCCCCGACCACGTCGACTGGGACCTGTGGATCGGCCCCGCGCCCTTCCACCCCTTCAACCCCGAGTACCTGAAGAGCTGCCTGAGCTGGAACTTCTTCTGGGATTTCGGGAGCGGCCAGATCGGCGACATGGGCAGCCACATGCTGGACATGCCTTGGTGGGCCCTCGACCTGCGCTTTCCCACCACCTGCGAGGCGGCCGGGTCTCCCGTCAATCCGGACACCTGCCCGCAGTGGCTCACGGCGGTCTGGGAGCATCCCGCCAACGACTGGCGCCCGGCCGTCAAGGTCTTCTGGTACGACGCGGACAAGAAACCGAAGATCAATTCCGAGGCCGTCAAGGGCGATCTCTTCAAGGGCGTCATGTACGTGGGGGACAAGGGCAAGCTTTTCTGCGACTACGACTTCCGGGTGCTGGAGCCCGCCGGCGACCTCACGTACTTCACGCCGCCCAAGCCCGAGGAGCTCATCCCGTCCTCGCCGGGCCACCACCAGGAGTGGATCGACGCCGCCAAGACGGGCGCGCCGACCCTCTGCAACTTCGACTACGCGGGCACGCTCATCATGCACAATCTGCTGGCGCTGGTGGCGTACCGCGTGGGCAAGAAGCTTGAATGGGACGCCGCCGCGCTCACCGCGACGAACTGCCCGGAGGCCGAGCGGTTCATCCGGAAGAAATACCGCGAGGGCTGGACGCTCAACGGCTAGCGCAACTCCCGAATTCGCACCTCGATGTCCTTCTCCCCCGCGAGAAGGTCCACCAGGGCCCGCGGGTCCGTCTTGCCGTAGTGGTACGGGTAGAGGATCTTCGGCTTGAAGCTCTTCGCGGCCGCGGCGACCATCTCGGGCGTCATGGTGTAGGGGAGGTTCATGGGCAGGAACGCGACCTCGATGCCCTCGAGGGCCGCCATCTCGGGGATGTTCTCGGTGTCGCCGGCCACGTAGATTTTCGTCTCGCCGCAGGCGATCACGTACCCGTTGCCGACGCCCTTGGGGTGGAAGGGCGCGCCGTCCGGCCGGGTGTGCTTGATGTTGTAGGCCGGCACGGCTTCGATGGCGAAGCCCGCCGCCGTGGTCTTGTCGCCGTTCTTCATGACGGAGCCCTTTCCGAGGCGCGCCCGGCAGGCCTCGGTGAGGATGATCGCCGTCTTGTCCGTCGCGATTTGGGCGACGGCCCGCGGGTCGAGGTGGTCGCCGTGTTCGTGGGTGATCAGGATCAGATCGGCCTTCGGCTGCCGGGCGTAGTCCGCGTAGTCGCTCACCGGATCGATGTGGACGACCTTGCCGTCGAATTCGAGCATCAGGGTGCCGTGGCCGATGAAGGTGAGCTTGATGTCGCCCTTGGCGGTCTTCAAGACGTCGCTCTCGAAGGTCGTCTTCGGGGGGGCGCCCGCGGCGCCGAGAACCGACACGCCGGCAATGAGACCGATGACGATGGTCATGTGACACCTCCTTGGCGGGAACCGGTCGCCGCCGATTCCATGGTGCCGCACGGCCGCCGCGCAAGCAAGCATCGATCCGCCCGGGGCCGGAGGCTTGCGCCCGCGCCGCCGTCCGCCGTATAGTGCCCGCAGGCGCTCTTGGAACGAGGAGGGCTGATGCAGACCGTGGGAAAACGAGGCGCGCCGTGCGCGGCCTTCGCCCTCGTCTGGGCGCTGGCGGCCGCCGGCGCGGAGGAAACGGTGCTGCGGTTCCGCGTCGACTGCGCCCGGGACGCCGGGGCGATCCGGCCGCTTCACGGAGTCAACAACGGCCCCCTGAACTTCGGCGAGACGGTCGATCTTTCGGAGCGCTGGCGCGAACTCGCCATCCCCCTTGCGCGGCTCCATGACAGCGAGACCCCCGATCCGGCCGTCGTCGACATGCACGCGGTCTTCCCCGATCCGGGCGCCGACCCTGAGGACCCGGCGAGCTACCGCTTCGCCCTCACCGATGCGTACATCGATGCGATCGCCGCCGCCGGCGCCGGCATCGTCTACCGCCTGGGCGAGAGCATCGAGCACCGCCGGCGGAAGAACTTCGTCGTCCCGCCCGCCGATTTCCAGAGGTGGGCCGCCGCCTGCATCGGTGTCATCCGGCATTACAACGAGGGGTGGGCCGGCGGCGCGCGGCGCGGCATCCGTTACTGGGAGATCTGGAACGAGCCCGAGAACCGCCCCGCCATGTGGACGGGCACGGAGGAGGAATACTACCGCCTCTACGCCGTGGCGGCCAAGGCCATCAAGGCGCGCTTCCCGGACCTCAAGGTGGGCGGCCCCTCGGTGGGCGCCACCGGCGACGCCGTCGCCGGGCAACTGCGCGCGACGCCCTTCTTGGAGGGGTTCGCGGCCTACTGCCGGGCGCAGGGGGCGCCGCTTGACTTCTTTTCCTGGCATACGTACACGAACGACCCCGCGCTCTACGTCGCGAAAGCCCATGCCATTCGCCGTTGGCTCGATGCGCGCGGTTTTGCGGCGGCCGAGGTGCACCTCAACGAGTGGAACCATCTGCCCGACGACGACTGGGCCCCGCTGCTCGCTCCCGCCGGCGCGGCCCGCGAGAACTGGTACGCGCGCCTGGCTGGAATCGAGGGCGCCGCCTTCGCGGCCTGCGTGCTGGCGTACCTCCAGGACTGTCCGGTGGACGCCGCGAACCTCTACAGCGGCGACACGAGCCCTTTCGGGCTCTTTTCACGGAACGGCGTCCCGAAGAAGAGCTTCTACGCGCTGAAGGCCTTCAGGGCGCTCCTGGCCACGCCGTGCCGCGTGGCGGCCGAGGGCGCCGCGCCGGGCGCGACGGCGGTCCTTGCGGGAACGAACGCCGCGCGGACCTGCGTGAACGTGCTCGCGGCCAACTACCGGGCCGGGCCCGCTTCGGGCGCGGTGGCCATCGATGCGATCCCGTGGGAAGGCGCGCGCTATTGGAGCGCCTCGCGCCTGGACGCGGAGCGAAACCTCGAGCCCGTGGCGGCCGGCGTCGTTCCGGGAGGGACGGTCGCGCTGACGCTTTCCATGCCGGCGCCCTGTGTGGTTTTGGTGCGCGTCCGGTCGGGCCCGTTCGATGCCGCCGAATTGCCGGCGCCCGCGCCCGCCGCGGGGCTCCGGCTCCTGCCCCTGCGCAACGTCGAAGTGCGCGATTCGTTCTGGGCTCCCAGGCTGCGCGTCATCCGCGAGAACACGATCCCCCATTCTTGGCGGTATGTCGAGGATGAGATTCGGGCCTTGGCGCGGGCGGGCGGCGAACCCGTCGCGGGCGAGCCCAACGGCACCTGGGGCGAGGCCAATCTCTACAAGGTCATGGAGACCTGCGCCTACGCCCTGGCGCTCGCCCCTGACGCGACCCTCGAGGCGCGGCTGGACGGGATCATCGCGCGCATCGGTGCGGCGCAGCGGCCCGACGGCTACGTCCACGCCCACGTCATCAACGCCGGCAAGCCGCCCTGGGACCCCGCCTTCCTCGACGGCTCCCACGACGGGTACGTCCTCGGGCACATGATCGAAGCGGCGCTCGAGCACCACGCCGGCACGGGCAAGCGCGCCTTTCTGGATATCGCCTGCCGCGCCGCCGAGCAGGCCCACGAGCATTTTCTGGGGCCCGGCGGAGCGCCCGGTTTTTGCGGCCACGCCGAACTGGAGATGGCCCTGGTGGAACTGTACCGCGTCGTTCCCGATGAGCGTTATCTGGCCCTCGCCAAGGCCTTCGTCGAACGGCGCGGCCGCGGCGCGGTGCAGCCGGCGAGCGACACGCCGCGGGCGTACTTCCAAGACCACGCGCCGCTTCGGGAGCAGGCGACGCTGGAAGGCCATGCCGTCCGCGCGGTGTTCTTTGCGACGGGCGTGGCCGACCTGGCCCTCGCCACCGGTTGCCGGGACTACGCGTGCGCCGCCGAGCGCTTCTGGCGGAGCCTTGTCGGGCGGCGCATGTACGTCACGGGGGCCATCGGCGCCCGCCGCGCCCACGAGGCGCTGGGCGAGGACTACGAGCTTCCGAACGACGGCCTCCTGGAATCCTGCGCCGCTTGCGGGCTGGCCGACTTCGCCCAGCGCATGTTCCTCTTGGAGCGCCGCGCCGAGTGCGCCGACGTTTTGGAGCGGGTGCTCTACAACGCCGTCCTGCACGGCATGGCGCTGGACGGCGCGTCCACCTACTACGGGAATCCGCTGAGCGACAGGGACAATCCGCGCTACAACGCGTGGGTCTGCTGCCCGCCCAACCTCTCGCGCACGATCCTGCAGATCGGGCGCTATGCCTACGCCTACGGCGACGCGGAGATCTTCGTCAATCTCTTCGTCGGCGGGGCGGCGCGGGTGCCGCTGGCCGCCGGCGCGGTCCGGCTCGCCGTCGCCACGGAGTATCCTTGGGACGGCGCCGTCGCGGTCACCGTCGAGGCCGCGCCGCCCGAGGCGTTCGCGCTCAACCTGCGCATTCCGGGATGGTGCGCGGCGGCGGAGTTGCGGCTCAACGGAGCGCGCCTCGATCCGTTGCCGCGGGGCGGGGATGGCTACGCGCGTCTCGCGCGCTCGTGGCGGGCGGGCGACAGGGTCGATCTCGCCCTCGCCATGCCGGTTGAGCGCATCGAGGCGCACCCCAACGTGCGGGCCTGCGAGGGCAAGGTCGCGCTCCAGCGGGGGCCTCTCGTGTATGCCTTCGAGGGCCTGGACAACGACGGGGCTGCCGCCGTCGTCCTGGGCTTGGATCCGGAGTTCGCCTGCGCGCGCCGCCCGGATCTGCTCGGCGGCGTCACGGTGGTGAAGGGCGTCACCGCGGCGGGACGGCCCTTCATGGCGATACCCTTTTACGCCCTCGCCAATCGCGGCCGGTCCTGCCAGGAAGTGTGGGCGGCGCAGGCGGGGGTCGCGCGGTCGAGCGCCTGGTGGCTCGGCGCGCTCTACCGGCGGTGGACGCCCCGCTGAGCGCGCGGGAGAAGGCCGTCCGCCGCGGCGCGGTGGGGAAGGCACGCGCGCGCCGCTCCGGCCGTTGTCGGCCGCGGCTTCCGCCGGTACACTGCTCGAACCGAAGCCGCCGAAAGGAACGAATCATGGCCAACGCCTTCTTCACGCTCGGACCGCCGGTCAACGAACCCGTGCGCGCCTACGCGCCGGGCAGCCCCGAAAAGCGCCGCCTGAAAGCGGCGCTCGCCGACCTCGCGGCGCAGCGCGTCGAGATTCCCCTCATCATCGGCGGCCGCGAGGTGCGCACGGGGAACCTCGGCGAATGCCGGATGCCCCACGCCCACGGCCATCTTTTGGGCGTCTACCACAAGGCCGGCCCTCGGGAGGCGGCCATGGCCGTCGATGCCGCCTGCGCGGCGCGGGCGGAATGGGCCCGCATGGGGTGGGAAGACAGGGCGGCGATCTTCATGAAGGCCGCGGAACTGCTTGCCGGCCCGCGCCGCGACCGCATCAACGCGGCGACGATGCTCGGCCAGTCCAAAAACGTCTTTCAAGCCGAAATCGACGCGGCCTGCGAACTGGTGGACTTTTTCAGGTTCAACTGCTATTTCGCCACGCAGCTTTACCGCGACCAGCCCTACAGCCCGACGGGAGTCTGGAATCGGGTGGAATACCGCGGCCTGGAGGGCTTCGTCTTCGCGGTGACGCCCTTCAACTTCACCTCCATCGCCGGGAACCTGCCCGCGGCGCCGGCGTTGATGGGCAACGCCGTGGTGTGGAAGCCGGCCAGCTCGGCGGTGTACTCCGGCTACCACGTCATGCAGCTTCTCATGGAGGCCGGCGTTCCGCCGGGCGTGATCAACTTCGTTCCCGGAAGCGGCGCCGAGGTGGGCGATCCCGTCCTCGCGAGCGAGCTTCTCGCCGGCGTTCACTTCACCGGATCGACGACGACTTTCCGGCGCATGTGGAAGACCATCGGCGGCGCGATCGACGGCTATCGGGGGTATCCGCGCATTGTCGGCGAGACGGGGGGCAAGGACTTCGTCTTCGCCCACGAGTCCGCCGATGTGGAGGCGGTCGCGACGGCGCTGGTCCGCGGCGCCTTCGAGTACCAGGGCCAGAAATGCTCCGCCGCCAGCCGCGCCTACCTTCCCGACACGCTCTGGAAGGACCTGCGGCAGGTTCTCATCGAAACGACGGAGGGCCTCGCGATGGGCCCGCCGGAAGACTTCACGAATTTCGTGAACGCCGTCATCGACCGGGGCGCTTACGGCGACATCAAGGCGCACATCGACCGCGCGCGCGCCTCGGCCGCCGCCCGCATCCTCGCCGGCGGACAGTGCGACGATTCCGCGGGGTACTTCATCCGCCCCACGATCATCGAGGCGCTCGAGCCCGACTTCCCCACCATGGTCGAGGAGATCTTCGGCCCCGTGCTCACGGTTTACGTGTACCCGGCGGACAAGTATGCCGAGACGCTCCGGCTCTGCGATGCGACGAGCCCCTACGCCCTGACGGGCGCCGTCTTCGCCCGGGACCGCCGCGCCATCGTCCTGGCCGCCGATACGCTGGTTCACGCCGCCGGCAACTTCTACATCAACGACAAGCCCACCGGCGCGGTGGTGGGGCAGCAGCCCTTCGGCGGCGGCCGGGCCAGCGGCACGAACGACAAGGCGGGGAGCGCCCTCAACCTGGCGCGGTGGGTGTCGCCGCGCACGATCAAGGAGACGTTTGCGCCGCCCGCAGACTATCGGTATCCTTACATGGAAGAGGCGTGACGGCGCCGCGAGGCTCGTGTCCCTGAAGGGGAAGCGGGGCGTCGCCCGGGGTTCTTCCGGAGGGAAGGAAAGCGATGCTCGCCTATAAGTTCGGGGTGATCGGTGCCGGTAACATGGGGACGGCGATCGTGCGCGGACTGGTGGAGTCCGAGGCCATGCGCCCCAACGAGATCGTGGCCCACGATCCGAACATCAAGCGCGAACAGGTGCTGGCGCTGGAACTCGGCGTCCTCTGCGCGCAGAACAACCTCCTGCCGGCTTCCTGTCCGCACCTCCTCCTCAGCGTGAAGCCCCAAATGATCGACGGGGTGTTGGAGGAGATCGAGCCCGTCGTCACGGATAAGACCGTAGTCATCTCGATTGCCGCGGGCATCACCACCGCGCACATCGATGCGAAACTCAAGGGCAAGGGGCGCATCATCCGGGCCATGCCCAACACGCCCATGCTGGTAGGTTCGGGCGTCTCGGCGGTGGCGGCCGGCCCGCGCGCCACCCACGAGGATGTTCACTGGGCGCAGCGGCTTTTCGCCACCAGCGGGCTGGCCATCGTCATGGATGAGTCCGCCATCGACGCCGTGACCGGCGTGAGCGGATCAGGCCCGGCGTACCTCTTCTACCTCATCGAGGCCATGACGGAGGCCGGCGTCGCCGAGGGGCTCGATCCCGACGTGGCCGAACTGCTCGCCACGCAGACCTGCATCGGCGCCGGGAAGCTCCTGGCGAAGACCAAGAAAACGCCTCAGGAGCTGCGCGCCATGGTCACGACGCCGGGCGGGACGACCCAGGCGGCGATCACGCACATGGAGAAGCACGCGGTGCGGCGCATCATCGTCGAGGCGATCAGCAAGGCGACGATGCGGAGCCGCGAGCTGGGCAATTAGCGGCGCGGCGCCGGCTCATTTCCGCGGCGCCGTCTCGGCGGGCAGGTCGCCCGCCGCGAACTGGATCGCATCGAGGTAGAACTGAAGCAGCATCGGATTCCACCAGATCTCGGTCCGGTGCCCGAAGCCCGTGTAGAACACGCGCCCCTTGCCGTGGGCTTTGACCCACGCCTGGGCGAAATCGCCGTCTTTGCGGCGGATCCACTTGACGTTCATGTCGGTCGCGGAGGTGTCGATCGAAAGGAGCACGCGGAGCTTGGCGCGGTCGTAGGGCGGGCCGAACTCGTAGATCTCATCGGCGAGGCGGAAGTCCTTCCCGCCGAAGGCCGCCAGGAGGACGTTGTCGGGCTCCTCGTTGCGCACCCCGACCTCCTCGTTCCACGGGTGGCCGGTGAAGGCCGCGCCGAGCAGCTCCGCGAACTCGGGCCAGTGCCGGTTCGCGCCCGCGGCGAAGTGGTAGGCGACTAGGCCGCCGCCGCCGGCCACGTAGTCAAGCAGGCTTTTTCTGAGGGCCTGCTCCACCGCCGCCTTCGTGTCGCCCAGCGCCGCGAGCTGCGCCATGGCCGCCTCGCCGGGGGTGATCCAGGCGCCGCAGGCGTTGTTGAGCACGATGGCGTCGAAGCGCCCGATGCGGTCGGGGGCGAAGTGCGCGAGGTCGTCGCTCACCACCGGCGTGTAGGCGCCCGTCTTTTCGCCGAGGATGCGCATGGCGCAGGCCCCGTAGGGCACGCAGTAGCCCTTGTGGGGGTCGTCGTCCATGAGATGCGCCGGCGTGCTGAAGATGAGAACGCGGCGCGCCTTCTCCGGCGTGGCGCGGACCCGCGCGGGCGCCGCCGCGCGGATTTGATCCTCGCGGTGCTTGGGGATGCCCTCGGGGGCGAGGGCGGGCTCGGCCGCGCCAAGCGCGCAAGCGGCGAGAAGCGCGGGCAACAGGCCTGCGCGGCAGGCGCTCATGGCGTTCACCTCCCTTACAGCGTCCAGCCCGCGCGGTACTCGGGGCGAAGGAGCTTGTCGGCCTCGGCGTTGTTGACGATCCGGCAGGCGATGGGATCGAAATCGAGGGCCTCCTCGAACTGAGTGGCGACGTTGCCGAGCATCAAGAATTCGTTGAGCGGCGCCGCGTACTCGAATTCCGCCCAGGCCGGCGCCCCGCCCCGGCAGGCGGCGAACCAGTCGGCCTCGTGCCCGCGGGACGCGGCGACGGACAGGGGCCGGTCGGCGGCGACATCCTTGAACTCCGCCGCGGGAAAGAGGCGGAAGGTCGCGTTGTGGCCGGTGGCGTGCATGCGGCCCTTGTCGCCGACGATGACGGCGCCCGCGTGGTCCAGCCACTGCTTGTCCTTCTTGTCGCCCCAGTCGAGGTCATCGCCGATGAGGCCTTCCAGGAGGGGCCGGACGCCGGGCTCGGCGCCGTTGTGCCACGTGAAGACGATGGCGGGGAACTCGGCGCGCGGGGGAATTTCCCAGGTCACCTTCTCCCAGCGCGGGAAGGAGAGGCGGTTCAAGCTCGAGAACTCCGCCTTGACGCGAATACGGGGCGGAGACGGTCCGGCGGGGCCGGCCTGCCAGAGCGCGTGGACCTTGAGGGCCATGAAGGCGAGGTTGGCGCTGTGGGGGCCCCAGTTCCCCAGCGGGTTTGTCCCGAACTCGCGCCACAGGTGGCGCTGCAGCCACTCGCGATGGTACGGGCGCCGGGGCGCCGGCCCGAGCCAGAGTTCCCAGTTGAACCCCGCGGGAACGGGCTCGCCGCCCGTGGGCGGCGCTTTCCGATCGGCGCCGCCGCTTGTATTCCACACATGCACTTCCTTGACGGCGCCCAGCGCGCCGCCGCGGATCAGCTCTAGGGCGCGCCGGAACGGCCCGCTCGCCGTGCCCTGGTTGCCCATGGAGGTGGCGACCTTGTGCGCCCGGGCCAGGTCCCTGAGCGCGCGCGATTCGCCCACGGTGCGGGTGAGGGGCTTTTCGCAGAAAACGTGCTTGCCGGCTCTGATGGCGGCGGCCGACGCCGTCGCGTGGGTGTGATCGGGAATGGAGACGATGGCGGCGTCGAGCCCGGCGCCCAGGGCGTCGAACATCGGCCTGAAGTCCTCGAAAGCCTTGACGTTTTCCTCCGTCAGGCGCCTGAAGGCGGGCGCCGCATCGCGCTCGCTCTTGTGCGGGGAGACCGCGAACTTCCCGGCCAGTTCCTCCCAGCGCTTGAAGCACTGGGCGATCTTGCGGTCATCGATGTCGCAGACGGCGGCGACATCCTCCATTCTCGGAATCGTGTCGACAAACCAGGTTCCCCGTCCGCCGACCCCGATGAGGGCGACCCGCAGGCGGGAGTTGGTCTCGGCGCCCAGGGCCAGACGGCTGTCCTTGAGAAAAAGCGCGGCCGCGCCGCCCCAAGCGGAGCGGGCGAGAAACCGGCGCCGGGAGAGCGCGCGTCGCATGGCGGTTTCCTCCCTGTGTCCGAGCTTTCGCAATTGATGATATGCCGCCCGCGGGGCAAGGACAATGGCGTCCGAGGCGGTGCGCTCCGGGAACGGTGCTTCCGCGCGCGGCATGGGGGAGCCAGCGGGCCGCCGCGGGCTTGATTGACCGCCGGAGAGCGGACGCCTAGAATTCGCGGCGGGCGAAGACGCGGCCGAAAAAGCCGATTTTCGGTGCGCGGGGCATCGAAGTCTTCGAAGATGACCCGGGCGAAACGGAGGGACCGCCATGATTCCGGCTCAACGGATAGCGCTTCGCGATGTGGATCCTGAAATCTACAAGGCCGTCGGCGCGCTGAACGCATATGTCCGCAAGGGCACCCTGGGCAAGGGCCTGGTCGCCCTGATCGACATCCGGGCGTCCCAGATCAACGGCTGCGCGTGGTGTTTGGACATGCACGCCGAGGAGGCTCGGGAAGCGGGGATCGACCGGCGTCGAATCGACCTGGTCGCCGCCTGGCGCGAGGCCGGCCCGCTGTTCAGTCCCCGCGAGCGGGCGGCCCTCGCCTTCGCCGAGGCCGTGACGCTCATTGCGGAGAGCGGCGTGCCGGACGACATCTGGGCCGAGATCAAGGCCGTCTTCACCGACAAGGAGATCGTCGAACTGCTGGCGGCCATCGGCGCCATCAATGTCTACAACCGCATGAACGTGGCGGCGCGCACCGAACTGGGCCCTGAGCCCTATCGAGTCGGGTGAGCGCCGCGGCCGGGACGGATCCCGCCCGGAAGGCGGAGGCCCCGGGGGGGTGAGCGCGATCCTCCCGCGCCGCGGGCCGTCTGCGCGCCGCGGAGGCGCAACGGCTCGGCGTCGCCCAATCGGCGCCGAGCCGTTGCCGGCGAAGGGGCCGCGCGCGGCTATCGGGCCGCGCCGGCGCCCTGCGCGGCGTTGAACTTCCGCTCGTAGGCGCGGGTCACGAAGGTCAGCGCCGCAGCCGCGAACAGGGCCGCGGCGGCGACGAGATAAGCGTTGGCGTAGCTGCCCATGTTGGTCGCGGGATCGAAGGCTTTGTCGTACAGCCAGCCGGCCACTTGGGAAAACAGGTATCCGCCGACGCCCCAGGCGGTGAAGACGAACCCGTAGTTGACGCCGAAGTTCTTGAGGCCGAAGTAGTCTTTCGTGGCGGAAGGGAATACGGAGAGGCACGCGCCGTAGTTGAAGCCCATCAGCATGGACACCACCACGAAAGCCGAGAAGTCCGAGAGCCCCGCCCTGAGCACCAGCATGAGGACGGCCTGGAAGACGAAGATCAGGAACATCGTCCAGAGGCGGCCGATGCGGTCGGACAGCATGCCGGCGATGATGCGCCCCGAGGCGTTGCCGATGGCAAGCAGCGCGACCAGCACGAACCCCGCCGCGATCCCGCCGTCTTTGGCGATGGTCGCCAGGCTCGCGATGATCATCAAGCCGGCGCCCGCGGAGAACGTATACATGATCCAGAGCAGATAGAAAAGCGGAGTTTTGAGCATGGCGCTGGGCGGAACGTTGATCGCCGCCGCGGCGGCGGGCGCGGCGCCCGGCGCGGCCACGGCCTGCTCGGGCTTGTAGCCCTGGGGCGGCGCCCGGAGGATTTGAGCCAGCAGGGTGACCAAGATCAGGAAACCGATCCCCAGGATCAGCATGGTGCGGCTGATGCTGCCTTCCTTCGCGGCGAGGAGCGCCGCGGCCGTCTCGGCCTGCTTGGCCTGCGCCGCGGCCAGCGCGGGTGCGCCTGGCGTCGTGTCCCGGGCGGCCTTCAACTCCCCGGCCGCGGTTTTCTCCGCGTCCATGAGTTGCGCGAGTTCCGCGCGGGGCTTGCCGGTGTAGTCGTTGCCCGCGAGATAGTTGGCGAGGGGTGAAATGTAAACCGATGCCAGGCCGAAGCCCGCCACGACCAGGCCCGCTATGAGACCGGTCATTCTGGCGGGAAACCACTTGACGGCGGGCGGCGTGGCCGAGGCATAGCCCAGGCCGATGCCGGCGCCGGCCAGAACGCCGAAGCCGATGACGTACCACAGAACCGAGGTGGCGAAGCTCGCGACGATGCAGCCCAGCCCGGTGAGGATGCCGCCGGCGGTTGCCACCCAGCGCGGGCCGATCTTGTCTTGCATGCGGCCCGCGGGCACCATGACGAAGGCGAAAACGAGGCAGGCGACGGAGTAGGGCAGAGCCTTCTCGGAGTCGGTCCACCCCCATTCGGCGGGGATGGCCTTCTTGATGACGCTCCAACTGTACAGCACCCCGAGCGCGAGGTTGATTCCCGTGCCCGCAAACGTGACGGACCACCCGCGGTTTTTAACGGTCTCGGCCATGTGACTGAATCTCCGGTTGCTCAAGTCCCGCGCGGGGAATTTGAAAACAAGGTGACTTTTTTAACACAGGAAGGCGCGGGGTGTCAACCGCGCCCGAAAACGGAAATCGGCCGCGCGCGACAGGGCGGCGAGGCGCCGCAGGGGAACGGGCGCGCGCCCGCGCGGAACATGCCAGGTTTGTCGGCGGCGTTTCGGAGCGAACGCGGCGTTTGGTTGACCTCCCTGATGCGCGGGGATAGCATCGATCGATGGAGAACACGCGAACGGCAGAACCGGCGCGTGAATTGCCGGAGGAGCAGCATCCGCCATGACGTTTTGCAGATTCGGCCTGCTTCTGGTCTTGGGCGTTGGGTGCGATTGCGCCCGGGCCGGCGAAGCGGCGTGGAGCGCGGGGCTTTCGGATCGGGAGTTGGCGATTCAACGGTGGTTCAGCGCGCTGACGTTTCAGGCGGATCGGCGGGCCGACCCCTGGCCTGAATGGCACGACGACGGCAAGCAGCTCGATGTGACCAGCCTGCGCTATCAACTGGCGTTTTGCGGTTACGGGTGCGCGGCGATGGCGGCCCGGACGCCGGCGTATCGGGAGCTGGTGCAGAGACAGCTTCTGGATCTGTGCGAGCGAATGATCGATGTGCGGGTGTGGTATTTCGTCACCAAGTACTGGCAGTATGGAGACGGTCCGCCCGACCCGTGCCGGTACGAGAACGTGATGTATACGGGGCATTTGACCCAACTCATGTGCCTGTACGAGCACCTGACCGGCGATGGTCGGTATTCGACGGCGGGTTGGGATTTCGTCTGGCGCGACGGACGGAAGATCCACTACCGGCTGGAGCGGGCGATCGAAAGGCTGTACCGGCTCAGTGGGGAAAGCGCCACCGGGGGGATCTGCTGCGAGCCGGGGCTGGTCTTCGCCGACTGCAACAGCCACAGCTCCAATTCGTTCCTCCTGTACGACCTGCTTCACGGCACGCGGTACGCGCGGGCCAACGACCGCTGGTTCGGGTGGATGGCTCGGAACTTCCGCAATCGGATGCCTTTTGCGGGGACCTATCTCTATATCGTCTACCGGACGAAGGACGAAATGTTCCTGCCGGTGGGCGATCCCGGCGCGGATGCCTGGGCGCTGGGCTGGGGCTATCCTTGGTTTCCCGAGCCGGAATTCGCCGTGAAGGGCTGGCGGTTTCTGCGGGATCACGCGCAATGGATCAGCCCCGAGCCCGACCAACTGTACGTCAAGAACAACCCCGTGGTGGGCTGCTGCGGCGGCGGCACCTTGCCGGTGAGCAACGCGTTCCTGCCCCTGGCGGGGGTGCAGGCGGAAGGGGCGGAGAGCCCGACGGTGCGCAAGATCCTGAACTGGTTGGAGGCGAATTACGGCCGCGGGCTGGACCTGGACGGCGACGGCCACGAGGAATGCTATTCCTATCACACCTGCGATGCGCACCGGATCTCGGCGACGGGGAATATCGCGGCGGCCCTGGCGACGGACGGCGATTCGCTGCGCCGCCTGTTTCGCACCTCGCGGCGGGACCTTCTGACGGCGCCGGCGGTGGCGCGGGTGGATTACCCGAACATCTACGTGCGAGCGGCGGAATATATCGCGCCGGTGCTGCGGTTCGTGGTGACCAAGGGGCGGCCCGGCCACGCGGGGCCGACGGAGGTGGTGTGCGAGAACATCCCCGGAGCGGCGCAAGTCACCCGCGATGGGAAGCCCTTCGAGCAGGTTCGCCGCGATGGCACGAAGCTGACGATCCGGACCGACGTGGAGGGCGAACACGTCTTCGAGGTGCGCTTGGCTTCCGGACGATAGCCGGCGGAGCCGCCTCGGCGTCGGCGGCGGAAGGCGGCCGGGTCGGCGCGATCGCCCCGTTGCGCGCGCTTGCGGGCCCGGCGGCGCGGTGGTATAAGGAGACTCGCGCAGGGTTTCGGCGACGGGTGTCGCGCACACCCCGCATTAAGGAGAAAGGTCCACCATGGCAGACACGAAACAGGCGGTCAAGCGGAGGGACATGCTCAAGGCGGCCGGCGCGGCGGCGGCGCTCACCGTCGTTCCGCGGCACGTTCTCGGAGGCGAGGGCCGGCTCCCGGCCGGCGAGCGGTTGAACCTGGCGGCGGTGGGTGTCGGCGGCATGGGCGGCAGCAATCTGGCGGCCTGCGCTGGGGAGAACGTCGTCGCTCTGTGCGATGTCGACGTCGGCGGCTACGCCGCCAAGACCGTCGCCGCGTACCCCAACGCCAAGGTGTACAAAGACTTTCGCGTCATGCTCGACCGGCAGAAGGACATCGATGCCGTCATCGTGGCCACCCCCGACCACACCCACGCCGTCGTGGCCCTGGCGGCCATCAGGCAGGGCAAGGATGTGTTCGTCCAGAAGCCCCTTTCCCACAGCATCTACGAAGCGCGCGTGCTTACGGAGGAGGCCCGCAAGCACAAGGTCATGACTCAGATGGGCAACCAGGGGCACTCCGGGGACGGGATCCGGTTGGTGTGCGAGTGGATCGCCGACGGCGCCGTCGGCGCCGTCACCGAGGTTCACTGCTGGACCAACCGTCCGGTTTGGCCCCAGAGCATCGAGGTCGAGCGGCCCAAGGAGACGCCGCCCGTCCCGTCCACGCTGGACTGGGATCTCTGGGTGGGCCCGGCGCCCATGCGCGCGTACCATCCCGTCTATCATCCCGGCACGTGGCGGGCGTGGTGGGATTTCGGCACGGGTTCCCTGGGCGACCTGGGCTGCCACATCATGGACCCCGTCTTTTGGGCGCTGAAGCTCAAGTATCCCGTCAGCGTCGAGGGCTGCATTTCGACTTACTGGAAGGGCCTTTGGCAGAAGACGGAACCGAAGAACGAGCAGTATCCGCGCTCGACCATCGTGCGCTTCAAGTTCCCTCCGCGGGAGGGCATGCCCGCGGTCAAGGTGACGTGGTGGGACGGCGGCATGATGCCCGAGCGGCCCGAGATCCTGGAGAAAGGCCGGCGCCTGGGGGACGATGACGGCGGCGTTCTCTTCATCGGCGACAAGGGCATCTTGATGTGCGGCTGCTACGGCAGGGACCCGCGCCTCCTGCCCGAAACGCGCATGAAGGAGTACAAGCAGCCCGCCCAGACGCTGCGCCGGGTGCCGGGCGCCGAGCGCGGCCACGAGAAGGATTGGCTCCGCGCCTGCAAGGACGGCAAGCCGGCGAGCGCCGATTTCGAGTACTCCGGCCCCTTCGCCGAGACCGTCCTCATGGGCAACCTGGCCATCAGGTTCCCCTTCCGGGAGCTCCTGTGGAACGGCGAGAAGATGGAGATGACCAACGACGCGGAGGCCAACGCGTACGTGCGCAGACAGTACCGGGAGGGCTGGACGCTGTAGCGCCTCCGCCGCCGGGGTCCGGTCCGCCGCGCGCGGTCACCCGATTCGGTTGATCACATCCGCCTTAAGCTCGTCGATCAGCCGGGCGACGTAGTCCGACATGGAGAGCGACTCGTCCGCCGCCAGAGGCGTCAGGTCCATGGCGAAGGTGAGCAGCGTCGCCTTGTCGACGGCGTGGGATTCGAAGAAGGTCGCATTGGCCCGGCGGCGGCCCATCACCGCGTCATCGTACCGTTTGCCGCCGGTGATCTGCGAATCGAAGACCCCCGAGAGCGCGGCGGCAATGTTGGCGCGGTCGCTGACATCCAGAACCACCTTGCGGTTGTCCGGCAGCCAATCGAGGTCGCGCCAGATCTCGCAGCCGTAAACCCGGGCGGGGCGCTCGGCGGCCGGGAGAAGACGGATGGCCGCGATCGTCGCGCGGACGACGGCCACATGGGTGTCATGCTTGTCCGCCGGGCAGTGGGTGTAAACCGTCTCGGGGCGCGCGGCTTGCAGAATCGCGTGGAGATCGCGCACCACCGCCGCGTTGTCCCGGGCCTTGACCTCCTTGCTGGAGAAGTCCAACTGGAGCATGGCTCCGTAGCGGCCCACCATGGCGGCCGTACGCTGTTCGGTGCGGCGGACGGCCCTCATCTCCGCGTCGGTGTAGTCCGCATAGACCCCGGCGCGGGAGCTGCCGGCGCCGTCGGTGCAGGTCACGCCGGTGAAGGACTTGGCGCTCCGGCCGAAACAGGCGAGGATTCCGTGAATGGCCATGAACTCCAGATCGTCCTGGTGCGCGCCGATGCCCAGGTGGGTCGTGCGCGCCAAGGCCGCCGCGAGCTCCTTGCCGTCGGGGACGAAAATATCCGCGGTCGGCTTGCTCAGTTTCATCGTGCGCCTCCCTTCTGAATCACCGGCAGCGAGGCCGCCGCCACCGACTGCCCCACCCGCCGCGCTCTCTCGTCGGGCAGGAAAACCTCGACCTGCTCGGCCGTCGCGGGGAAGAGATCGTTGAGGATCATGTTCGCGGTCTGGAGGATCACCGTCCCGCCCAGCCCGGAGGTGACGCGGCCCAGGATCATCAGGTTGTCGAAGCCGTAGAACTCCCGGTACCACGGGACGGAATATCCCAAATAGAGGCCGATTCGCTGGAAGATCTTGAAGGCGATGGCGTTGCCTTCCTGCAGAAGCTCCTGGACCTTCACCAGGCGTTCGGGCAAAGCCATGTCGTCGGGGAAACGCAGGCCGTTTTTCAGCGCCAGGTGGTTGACCGCCTGCTGGGAGAAGTACATGGCGCCCACGCCGACGTCGCCGGACCACTCGTCGGCGGGAGCGTCGGGATGCAGGTCGACCGGCGCGAAAGCGAGCTCCGAGAGCCGTCCGGTGAGGCGGCCCTTGCGGTCAATGAAGCCGGCGGCCTGGCTGGAGCCCATGGCCACGCCGAGGATGCCCTTCTTTCCCAGGGACAGCAGCCCGGCCAACGCCGTGACATCGCCGTCGTTGGCGACCTCGACGGGCACGTTCCACTCCTTTTGCAGGCGCTGGAACATGGCTTGGGCCTGCGGGTAGCGCGCGGCGGGAATCGCGCGGAAAAGCGAGGCGACTTTGATGCTGTTGTTCACCACGACGCCGGCGGTGCTTCCGCCGATGGCATCGACGCGGGGCAGCGCCGCCGCCGCCTTCCGGAGCCCCTCGTTGAGCTTGGCGTAATGATACTCCGGATCGGGCTGGTTGCGCGGGTCCCAGGGGAACTCGTCGCTGAACTTGACCTCCCCGTTCTCGACGGCGCTGATCTTGAAGTCGCTGGCGCCGAGGTCGAATCCCAGGCGGCAGCCGTCGAAGCGGTTGTCCATCTTGAGGGCGCGATCCCGCGCCCGCGGCATCTTCGACAGCGGCAGGCGCTCGACGATCATCGGGCGGCCGTAGACGCTCTCCATGAGCGTCGCATCGAACTTGCGCGCGCCGGTCTTGGAATACTTTTTCTTGAGCGCCTCGCAGAGTTCCGGCGGCCCCGCGAGCATCAAGCGCCAGCCGCCGGCCGACCAGAGCAGGAACTTGGCGATGCGCTCCGCCAGCGCCAGGACTTGCGGCGAGTCCGCGCCCCGCGCGGGCAGCGGTAGATCGTAGCGCGAGACGCATCCGTCCTCGCGCTCCCAGGCCATGGCAAGGAGCTTGCCGGCCGGCCGCGCGTTGCTCCGCAGCTCCGCCAAGAGCTCGATCGGCGGTATGAAATCCCTCCGAGTGCGGGTTTTACGACTCTTCCTGACGTCGGTCATGTCGGCCTCCAATCGTGTTCGGTTGGATGTGGGGTTGGATCGGTACAGCCGGGTCTTGCGCCATGGTTACTCCAGTCGGTCTCGGCGGCGGCGGAAAAATGCGCGGAGTGTTCTCCGCGATGATCGTATGATCCGTGATGGTTTGAGCGCACCCAGGCGGTAGGCCGCCAGCTTCAGCCGCACGGCCCGGGCAAGCGGCGCGGCAAGCGCCTGGGTGTCGATCTCGCGCCAGATTGAAATCGGGCTCGCGGGAAGGCCCGGCAGGTCGCGGACGCGGCGGACAAGCTCGGCGTCGTCGACCCGGTCGAGGGCCGGGAACTCGCCGGTGACGCCCAGCGCGCGCAGGATGACCAGCGTCCGAACGCATTTTTCGCATCGTCCGCAGTTGAAAAGGTCGGCGCGATTAGCCCAACAAACGCGCAGATGGTTTCGGACAAGCTGGTTTCCCGCGATAGCCGCCAGTTTCTGCGCGCGGCTGTATTCCGCGCCCCAGTGCACGATGGCGGTGGCCGCCGAGCCGTACAGCGGGTCCGTTTCGGGGTGGGACCCCCCGGGCCGGAGGAGGTCTCGGACGCCCGTGCTTGAGATCACGGTTCGGCCGGCTCCCAGGACGTGCCCCGCGGCGGCGAGAGCGCCGCCGTAAACCCGTATCCACGGCACCGAGGCGAACGCCGGATGCGCGCGGAGGTTCGAACGCATGCGCACCGCCCGCGTTCCCGTCTGCGCCGTGACCTCGGCCAGGCTGCGATCGAAGGCGTTGACGCGCGCGGCATCGAAGAGCGGGATATCGTATCCCACGAGGAAAAGCAGCCGGTCGGGCCGCGGGGCGCCTTCCGCGAGCAACGTGTGAAACGAATCGACGCCCCCGGAGAAGCACAAGGTGGTTCCCGCAACCGGCCCGGCAAAGGGCTCCGTTTCCCGGGTGTCTAGGCGTATGGGGACCTCCGGGTACCGCCACCATGCGCGGAAACGCTGCGCCAGATTTTGCAAATTGCGCGCGAAGACGGCGCAGACCGGGCTGTCGCAGCTCAACCCGCGGCCGGAGTGAAGGGCCGGAAGCAGGAACGCCGCGACAAAGGCCTCGGGAGCGGCGACAAGCTCGGCGTCGTTCGTCGCGAACCACACCGGGATGCCGTCCACATCCGCCGCGACACGCAGTCCCGAAGCGCTCGTTTGCTCGATCCTCGTTCGCTCGATCCGAATGGGGTCCGCCTTCAGCGCTTCGCGCGCGGCGGCGCGGTCCACCGGCGAGCGCCCCAAAAGACGCTCCAGATGGCCTTGCGCCATGCCGAGCCCGCGGTGGCGCCGCAGCAGGCATGCCACGCGCTCGCTCTCGCGGCGCAGCGCGCGCCACAGCAGCGCCGGCGGAAAACTCCCCGCCGCCAGGAGACACCCGGAAAGCGCGCGCGCGGCCCCTCCCAGGGGCGTCCAGCGTGAATCCATGTAGGCCCGCGTGCAGGCGTTGCCTCGCGAAAGGGCGCACAAGTACTCCCGCGTCACGTGCCGCGGGCTGATGAGGTGTCCGATGCTCCCGCGGGGCGCGTAAAAAAGACGCGCGCCCTGGGCCAGGGCGCGCCGCGTGAAATCGATTTCTTCCCCGCCGATGAGCCGCGTTCTCGTGCGGCCCAGGCCGTTTCGGAAGCCCCCGATGGCGTCGAATACCTCCCGGCGGAAGGAGTAGTTCGCGCCCAAGGCATCGCCGGGACGGAAGAGCTCCTCGATCCGGTCGCCGTGATCGCACAGGGAGAGCATGCGCTCGAACTTCGTGCGAAACCACGCCGGACGAACCGCGCCGGCCGCCCACCACGGCGTCACGCGGCCCGCGACGAGATCAGCCGGGTGGCCGCGGTACACCTCCAGCATCCCGGCCAGCCAATCCCGCTCGACGCGCACATCGTCATCGAGCATGAAGATGATCGCGCCGTTCGATTCGGCGCAGCCGCGATTCCGGGCCAGGCTTAGATTCGCGAGCGGCTCGGGCACGCAGCGGATCGGAAGACGCCCGTCGCGGGCGAAACGCGCGATGACATCCTCGCTGCCGTCCGTGCAGGCGTTCGCCACGACGATGATTTCCAGCGATTCGATCCCGTCGGGCCGCGCCGCCTCCCGGAGACTTGCGAGGGTTTCGGCCAGGACCGCGGCGCGATTGTGGGTCGGAATCACCACCGAGAGCGTCTCACCCATTTGTGTTCCTGTTTTCTCTTCGTCCCGCCGCAACCGCCTCGCCGTCGCGCGCGGCGGCGCGCACGATCGTCGCCGCTCTTTCGGACGGGTCTCCGGCCGGATCGATTATCACCGTCGTCTCGGGGGCCTGCGCCCTTACGCTCGCCATCTTCGCGGCGTAATACGAGCCCCGCGCGAAAGCGAAGCATGGGATGGCCAGCGCGGCGGCGGCGACCGCCGCGTGAAACCGCGTGGTGACGATCACATTGTGGGAGGCGAGCGCGCGCGCCGCCTCGCGGAAATCGGCGCACGGCGGGGCCACGAGATCCGCATCGATGCCGGCCCGCAGAAAGGCCGCGCGGGTCGCTTCGTAGTCGGTTCGCGGATCCGCGTGAAAGCAGAAGCCCCGGATCTCCAGGTCGCGATCGGCGGCGAGCGCCCGCAGAAACGCGTTGCACCACGCCGTCGTCGCGCGGCGCGCCGCCCCCGGGCCGGAGCCCGCCTGCCGCGAGATGCAGATTCCCACCCGGCGCCCGCGCGGCGCCCGGACCAGGGCCGGCACGACCTCCTTCAGTCGAAAACCGGAGTCCAAACAGCGCTTCGCCGCCAGTCCGTGCGCGCGGCAGAATTCGAGGGAAACATCGTCGCGCACGCGGAGATCCGCCGCTAGAAGGGCTGCGACCACGGCGGCGGCCGCTCGCCGCGACGCGAAAGGGCCGATGCCGAGGGGGTCCGTGCGCACGGGAACGCCTTTGGCGCGGGCAAGCTGTACCGGAAACAGAAACGTTTCCACTGGGAACAGATCCGTGAGATACCCGCCGCCCACGAGCACTAGCTCGCGCGCCTCTTCGACCGCGCGGACCCAAGCCGGCCGCGGCGCGCGCGAACCGGCCGGCAATTGGTCCCGCAGGCGGTACCTGGGCGAGCCTCCGCGCGATCCCCCGCATAAGCTCCGAAGGGCGGCGCGCGCGCGCAGGCACAGCCGCGCCGGCGGCGGCGGCCTGCGGAGCACGTAGGGGATGCGCGGGATGTCCGGGAACTGGCGCGCGGTGCGGTCCGCGCGCGGGGTGAGAATGGCGACGGAATCGCCCCAGGCGCGCCGCGCGTCGGCCAGCGCAACGGCGAGCGTCAGATCGTCGCCGACGTTACCGTGGCCGTACCCGCCCCAAAGCACGCAGGAGTGCTTCACGTCGCCTCGCTTTCACCCGCGAGCATCGATCTTCGCGCCGGCGCCGCTCGATCCGCCGGTGCAACGGAACCTCATCATAGAGAGCAACCTCCGGAGGGTCAACTTGCCGGAGCCGCGCGTCCCGGCGCCGCGTCGCCCGCGGAAGCGGCTGCCCCCGAAAGCCGTTCCGGCGCTTCCGTCTGTCGCCTGGAAGCCGCGAAACTGCTTGGACTGAGAGCCCTAAAGGCTATAATGGGTTTAAGATTCGGAACACCTTGGGACAGGAGGTTTAGAGGCCCATGAAAGGACGAAGCGCCGTCTTGGTCGTGAGCGGGCTGATCGCGTGGCAGATCGCCGCCGCGCCGCAGATCAGTTCGATCGGCACCCACATCTTCGGGCCGAAGCTGACGATGGATGATCTCAAGGGCCACGTCGTCGTCTTCGAGAACTGGGGGAAAGCCTGAGGCCCCTGCATCGCGGCAATCCCGCACCTGGCCAGTTGGGCCAGGGAATTCGCCGGCCAAGGTCTTCTCATCATCGGTAACCACTGCCAGCCCGGCACGGAGCAGGAAATCCAGGCGGTGTGCCGGCAGAACCGCGTCAATTACACGATCGTCCAGGGCGGGCGCGTCTTGGAGGATAACTCGCGCGGCATTCCGCACATGTTCCTTTTCGACCACACGGGCAAGTGCGTCTTCGAGGGGCACCCGAGCGGCGCGGCCAACGCGGTGAAGACGACGATGGCCGCCGCCCCGCACCCGCTGTTGGCGGATCTGCCCCTCAAGAAGCTTGCCAAACTGGGGCAGGCGCTCAAGAGCGGTCAGCCCGTCGGCACCGTGCTCAAGCAGGCCAAGAGCAAGACGAACGCCTCGGATGCCGAGACCGCGGCCGAGGCGCAGGGCATCGTCGAGCGCTGCGCGGCCTATGGCGACAAGGTTATGAAGGAGGCGGAAGAACTGGCGGAGAGCGACCCCTACGAATGCTGCGCGCTCCTCGAGAAGATCAAGAAGGATTTCGCGGGCACGGACCAGGGCGCCGCCGCGGACAAAAAGCTTGCGGAGCGCAAGAGAGACAAGGCCTTCATGGCGCAGTACGATGCCGGAAAGATCTTCGCCGAAATCATGAAGGCCGGCGCCGAGCTCAAGGGCGTCGGAACGAAGCCGGTGGATCTCAGCGACAAGACTTGTCTCAAGGCCAATCGGCCCGCGGCGACGAAGATCGCCGCGGGCATCGCCGCGCTCAAGAAAAAGCACGCCGACACGAAGTATTGCGCCGAAGCGCTCCAGTACGCCAAGACGATCGGCCTCCAGGTGTAGCGGCGGGAGCGGTTCCCTGCGCCTCGGTGCCGCCGGCCGCGCGGCGGAAAGAAAGACGGCGGAACGAATGTCCATGGGCGGCGGAACGATTCGCCCCGGGGCGGGCGACGCATTGATCCTTGTCGACGTTCAGAAAGACTTCCTGCCCGGCGGCAGTCTGGCCGTGCCCCGCGGCGACGAAGTCGTGCCCGTGCTCAACCGCTACCTTGCCGTCTTCCGCTCCCTGGCGCTCCCCGTGGTTGCCACGCGCGACTGGCACCCGCCCGATCACTGCTCCTTCAAGGCGCGGGGCGGGCCGTGGCCGCCGCACTGCGTCGCCGGCTCGGAAGGCGCGCGCTTCGCCGCCCTGCTGGACCTCCCCGCCGAGGGCCTGATCGTGTCGAAGGGGACGGCGCGGGACAAGGAAGCCTACTCGGGTTTCGAGGGTACGGATCTGGACGCCTGGCTGAAGCGCGCGGGCGTCGCGCGGGTTTTTGTCGGCGGGCTGGCGACCGACTACTGCGTGCTCAACAGCGTGCGCGATGCGCTCGGGCTCGGCTATGGGGTCTTTCTGCTCCGAGATGCGGCGCGCGCCGTGGAGGCCGCTCCCGGCGACGGCGAGCACGCCGTCCAGCGGATGCGCCGCCTCGGCGCGGCGACAATCGAATTCTCGGAGCTTGGCTCCTGATGCGCGCCGCCTTCCGGGTCGTCCCAAGGGCGGAAGATCGATGAGCGCGCTGCTCACGGATCTCTACCAGTTCGCCATGCTGCAGGCGTACCACGACGGCGGGATGCGGGGGACGGCGGTGTTCGAGTTTTTCGTGCGCGCCCTGCCGGAGCGCCGCAACTTCCTCGTCGCGGCCGGGCTCCAGCAGGTTCTGGAGTACCTCGAGGGCCTGCGCTTCACCCCGGAGGAAACCGCCTGGCTTGCGGGCTGCGGGCGTTTCAAGAGGTCGTTCGTCGATTTCCTGGCCGCGCTGCGTTTCACGGGGGATGTAGCCGCCGTGCCTGAGGGCACCCCGTTCTTCGCGGACGAGCCGATCCTGCGCGTCGTCGCGCCGCTGCCCGAGGCGCAGCTCGTCGAGACGCGCCTCATCAACCTCTTGCAATTCCAGGTCATGGTGGCTTCCAAGGCGGCGCGGGTCAGACTCGCCGCGCCGGGCAAGCTCCTCGTCGATTTCGGCCTGCGCCGGGCTCACGGGGCCGAGGCCGGCCTGTTCTCGGCGCGCGCGAGCTATCTGGCGGGGTTCGATGGCACCTCCAACGTGTTGGCCGGGCAGCGTTGGGAGATTCCGCTCTACGGCACCATGGCGCACTCCTATGTGCAGGTCCACGGCAGCGAGTCCGAGGCCTTCGAGCGCTTCGCCCGTTCGCAACCGGCCGCCGCGACGGTCTTGCTCGACACCTACGACACCGAGGCGGCCGCGCGCAAGCTGGTCCGGCTGGCGCCCAAGCTTGCGCGCGAGGGGATCGCCGTGGCGGGGGTGCGCATCGACAGCGGCGATTTGGGAGAGCTCGCGCGCCGCGTGCGGCGCATCCTCGACGACGGCGGGTTGAGGGCCGTCAAGGTTTTCGCGAGCGGCGACTTGGACGAGCACCGCGTGCAGGCCCTCGTCGCGGGCGGGACGCCCATCGACGGCTTCGGCGTCGGCACGCGCATGAACACCTCGGCGGACGCGCCTTACCTGGAATGCGTCTACAAGCTCCAGGAGTACGACGGCCGGCCGCGGCGTAAACGATCCCAGGGCAAAGCCACGTGGCCGGGCCGCAAACAGGTGGTCCGCCGCTTCGACGGGCATGGCTTCATGGCGGGCGACGTCCTCACCACGGCGGACGCGGTCCCGCCGGGAGAAGGCCTCCTGCGGGAGGTGATGCGGAACGGCCGCCGGCTGGAAGCGCCGGAGCCCCTGGAAACCCTTCGCCGCCGGGCTCAAGACGGCTTGGCGCGCCTGCCCGAATCCTTGCGGAGCCTGTCGGCGGCGCCGCCCTATCCCGTGACGGTCGCGGACACGCTGCGCGCCTTGGCGGAGGAGGCCGACAGGCGCGCCGCCTCCTCCGAGGCAGAGGACGCTTGAAGGCGCCTCAGGCGGAGCGCGTCTCCCAGCGGCCGCGGGTGAAATCGGGGATTTCCTGCGGCGCGCTCCCGGCGCGGAGCGAGGCGGCCGACAGCGGGATGATCGCGCTCCACGCGGCGGCGTCGGCGGCGTCGATCGGCGCGGGCCTGCCCTCGAGCAGCGCGTCGACGAACTCGCGGATCACGAAAAAGTCGCCCCCCGCGTGGCCGGCCGTGCGGGCTTCCGCGTCCCATTTCTTCCAGAGCGGGGGCTCGAACTCGGCCGCGTACTTCTCCAGCGGCTCCCAGTCGAGGGCTTGGCTGCGCCCGTCGATCCAGATGCCGTCGATCCGCGAGTCGTAGGAGGCCGTCACGCCCTGCAGGGCGTAGTAGGTCGTCGAGGAGTGCGGCCGCGCCGAGCAGGTGTCGTAGCGCAGATCGATGCAGACCCCGCGCGCCGTCCGGATCAGCGTCGTCGTCGAGTCCCCGACGGCGAACTTCACTCGCGCCGCCCGGTGGTCCGCGCCGAAGCGGCGGAGCGCATAGGCCTCCAGGCCGGCCTGCTTCGTGTCCATGGCCACCAGCGTGGCCAGGCGATCGCCGCGGTTGATGCCCAACCATTGGGCCACCGGCCCCAGCGAATGGGTCGGATATAGATTGCCCCGGCCGTCGCGGTTCATCTCGCCGCGCCAGGTCAGCGAACCGTCCGCCGCGAACTGGATCGACCGGCAATCATGGACGTAGCCGCATTCGGCGAAGGTGCAGTCGCCGAAGAGGCCCGCGCGCAGCATGCGCGCGATCGTCAGGACCGGTTTCCAGTAGCAGCAGTTCTCGGCCAGCATGTAGGTGCGCCCGGACTGCTCGGCGGCGGCGACGAGGTCCCAGCACTCCTCCAGCGTCGTCGCCGCGGCGACTTCGCTCAGGACGTGCTTGCCGGCGCGCAGCGCCTCGATGGACATGGGCGCGTGAAGCGGCATGGGCGTGGCGACGAGGACGGCGTCCACATCGTCCCGGGCCAGCAGGTCGCGATAGGCGAAGGGCCCGCCGCCGACGGCGGCGGGCGGCGCGCCTCGGGCGCCTCGGGCGATCTCCACCGCGCGGGCGAGATTGGCCGCGTTGGTGTCGCAGAGCGCCGTCACCGCGACCTCTTTCAAGCGGAGCGCGCCGGTCATCAGGTAGGTTCCGCGGCTGCCCGTGCCGATTACGCCGAGGCGGACGGGCGCGGCGACCTTCGCCGGCGCCGCGGGAGCGGCTCTCGCCGCGGGCAGCGCCGCGGCTAGGGCGCCGGCGGCGATGAAGCCGCGCCGGCTGAGGCCGGAAGAGTCCCGAAAGCGCCGCGTCGCCGTCATGACAGCCCCCTTGAACTCACCGCGTCTCGCGGGCGCGGAAGACCAACCGCGCTTCTTTCGGCGCGAAAGGCTCGATCACGATGGTGTTCTCGCCGGCCTTGAGGTGCCGCGTCACGTCGAGCTTGAACGGCGCGCCGATGAAGCCGCCGGCATAGGCGCCGTTGACGCTGACGGCGGCCGCGGCCTCGGGCGCGAGCCCGTCGAGCTCCAGGTGGACGCGCGCCGCGGCGAGGTCGGCCGCCGGCACCAGGCAGGCGCCCGTGAAGGGATCGGCCTTGACGGGGCTCAAGGTGAGCCGGGCGTGGCCGAGGGCGCCCCAGGGACCGGCGCCGAAGCGCGCGATCTCCCTTGCCGGCGGCCAGGCGCCGTCGTTGAACTCCGGCGCGGCCCAGCCTTGCGCGTGCTCGGACCACGATTTCCACGTCGCGTCCACGCGGACGACCAGGGGCGGCCCCTGGGCGAACTCGACGGAGAGCTTGCCGATGAGGCCCGCGGGGTTGGGCTCCGTCGCGCCGTTCGTGGCCGCAATGGCCAGCGTGTTGACGCCTTCGCGCAGGTACGGCTTGACATCGATGTCGACCGGGCGGCGCCAGCCGTCGTTGCCGGCGTCGCTCTCGCCCGCCCGCTTCCCGTTGACGAAGAGAACGAAGCTGTTGTCGGCGGTGCCGAAGAAAGCGGCCTTGGCGATGGCGCGGCCGGCGGGCGCCGTAACCTGCTTGCGGAAGTACCACGTTCCGGGCGGGACGCCGGCGACGGGATCGCCCTCGGGGTGCCACACCCAGGCGCAGTCCTCGAGGGTCCGCGGGCCGCCGCCGGGGAGCTGAAGGACGGGTTCCGCGGGAGGCGCGACCGGGAGCCGCGTGACGGGGATCGCCAAGCGGACCGCGGCGTGTTCGGGACGGGCCGGCAGGGCGCGCTTCGCCGGCCGGAAGAGGAGCAGCACGCTCTCGTTAGGTTCCATGTCGAGGACGAGCTCTACATCCTTGCCCCGGCGGGTGTACACGGGCGCGGCGATCTCGTTGCGCATCGCGTCCCAGAGCTCGGGTTCGCCGGCGGCGGAGATCCTGAAACGGAAGGTGCGCGCGCCGCCGGTGTGATTCTGGTTGGCGATGAAGAAGATGTCGCTCCCGGCCTTCACGCGGTGGAGAACGTGCAGCCAGTTGTCGGTACGGCCCTCGATGACCTCGAGGGTCGGGCGAATCCCGGCATCGTCCCCCAGGACCTGCCGGAGCTGCTCCGGCGTCGGGCGCTGGGGAAGCAGGTAGGAGCGTCCGCCCGCGGGGCTCCGCTTGCACACGGCGAGATCGCTCCGGGCCGCGCCCCAAATAGCGTCGCGGAGCTCCGCGATGTCCCCGGACGTGCGGCCGAGCGTCGCCGACTTCGACGGCAGAAAACCGTGGCCGATCACCACGCCGCCTCCGTCGAAGAAGGCCTTGGCCTTGGCGAGCGTCCCGTAGGGGATGACTTCCACGGGCGGCACGATGAGAACCCGGTAGCGCTCATCGCGAAGGGCGAGCGCGGCGCCCTCCAGGGTCGTGTCGTTCTCGAAGACATCGTAGGGCAGCCAGTCGCAGTCGTAGAGGGCGTCCTGAAGCGCCGCGCTCATGTGCTCCGGCGTGGCGTGCCGGCCCACGTGGGCGCTGTTCCCCAGGAAGAGCAGCGCCACGGGGCACACGTGGCGGCCGCCCTGGAGCATGAGGCTCAGGCGGCTCGTGTAATCGGCGTAGACACGGTAGAGCGGCCAGCGCGGTTCGAAGCCGCCGTTGTAGAAGTACGGCGGGCAGTCGGTGTCGTGCGGCGCGCGGGGGTTGAACGCGTGCGGGATCATGAAGTTGATGCCCGAGACCTGCATGTGGTCGGTCCACCACTTCATCTCGGGGTAGGTGAGGTCCTGGCCGCGGGCGCCGAAGATTTCCACCATGGCCAGATCGTCCCGCTTGCCGTAGGCGTGGCTGATGGAACTGCCGAGCTTCGGGGTTTGCCAGCAAGGGGCGTCGTTGGCGTCGCGCCGTCCCATGCGAAACTGGGAGTAGACCGCGTCGATGCCGCCCATGGAGCTGTACTTCATCAACTGAAACATGTTGCCGGCGCAGAGATTGCTGTTGAGGTAGCCGTTGGCGTGCTCGAGGAAGTGGCCGATCGAGAGCACGTTGCGTTCCTCGCACCAGCGCGTGATGCCGCCGTAGAGCGTGCGGCCCCAGGCTTCGGCGTAAGCGTCTTGGTAGGCGTAGCGCGCCGCCGTCTGCTCCTCGCCCGCCAGACCGAACTTGTAGGCGACCAGGGCTTTTTTCCAGTCCTGGCCCCGCTCGCGCAGCATCGGAATCACTTCCGTGCCCCAGTCGCCGTGGGTTTCGGGCTCGTCGTAGAAGAAGCCGGCGATGTGCTTCCCGAACTCCTCCTTGAAACGGTCGTAGTGCGGCTGGTACACAGTCTCAAGGTACCACGCGACACAGTCGCGGCTGGCGCCGTCCACCAGATAGCGCGAGCCGCTCAGGCGGGGGGCCCACGTGAAGAGCATGATCTTCCAGGTTCCCTCGGGCACGTCCCAGGCGAGGGTGCCCTTCGCGATGAAGGGCGCCAGGTCGATCAGCGTCGCCCCGTCGATTCCTTCGCCGGTTTCCTTCCCGGCCACGGCCGCGACGAAGTTCTCCCCGGCGTACCCGGGCGCCGTGAAGCGCTGCGGGCCGGCGACGGCGGCCGCCGCGGCGATGAGACGCTTGCTCCCGTAGCGCGCGGGCACCTTCCCGCCCACCTCGCCGCTCGGCCACCAGCGCTCATCGAAAATCCACAGGCGCAGATCGTGTCGCTTGGCGGCTTCCAGGCAGATGGCCAAGTCGCGGAACCAGCCCTCGCCGAGCCAATCGTTGTGCGGCCGCGATTCGGCGGTGAAGCACCCGTTGCCGCCCTCGGCCACCTTGGCCACGTAAGCCTCGAGGCGGTCCTTGGCCTCGTCGCCGTGGAGCCAGAAGAGCGGGCCGGTGTGCCTGCGCGCCTCCATGGGCAGATCGCGGAAGCGCCTCTCGAGCTCCTCCAACGACGCGCCGGCGGCGGAGAGGGCCGGCGCGATTGCCGCGGCGGCGAGCGCCCCGGCGCACAGCGTGTTGCGGATGCGGTTAAACATGGGTGCACCTCTTGCGTCAAGGATCCTCGGTTTGCGCCGCGCGGACTCGAGGCGCGCGCGATTGATGCTATCCGCAGGCGGCGGGAAGGGCAATGGCGTCACCGGGCGGGCTTTTCGTTCCGCGCGAACCATTTCATGAGGAGCTGCTGCCTGTCGGTGGGCGCGGCGGCCGGCGCGCGGTCGTTGCGGTCGGGACTGTGCTCGACGCTCCAGCCGTCCCACTCGCGGAAGGCGTGGTAGCTCCAGTCCCAGCCCTGCGCCTCGAAGATGGAGATGACATCGGCGAGCCAGCGGCAGGCGCTGCCCGCCGGAGCCCAGCGGATGGCGCTGAACTCGCCGACGTAGATGTGCGCGTTGTAACGGCGTTGAAATTCCACGACGGGGGCTAGCACGGCCTCCAGCCGCGCCTTGTCCCAATGAGTGCCACCGATGGCGCCGGGATAGGTTCGTCCGCCTTCATTGCCGTGGATCGTTTGATGAGTGAAGGCCGCCGGCGCGTACATGTGGACGCTGTACACCACCCTGGGGACATCGATGGGCTGGAAATCGCGGAAGCCGTTCGGGCCGCCCCAATCGGGCGGCTCCACGATGAGAAGGCGCTCCGGGTCGACGGCGCGCACCGCTTTCGCGGCGCGCTCGGCGAGGGCGTGCCAGTCATCGCAGCCTTCCTCGACGAGAGTCTCGACAGGCTCGTTGGCGAGGTCGAAGCCCCAGATGGCGCCGCACCCCTTGTAACGCGCGGCCATGCGGCGCCAGGCGTCGACGAACTTGTCCTGGGAGGCGCGGTCGGTGAAGAGCCGGTCGTCCGATCCGATATAACCGCTGGCCGTGGCCTTGCCTCCGGGAGGCGAGTGGAGATCGAGGACGACGAGGAGCCCGCAGCGCCGGCAGTGGGGGAGCGCGGCGTCGAGTTTCGCCAGTTCGCCTTCCAGCCACGGATCGAACTCCTCCAGCGGAGCGCGTTTTCCCGCGCCGATGTAGCGGATGAGCTGCCAGCGGATGAGGTTCGCGTTCCAGTCCTTGCCGAGAACCTGCAGGCCGGCGGCATCGATGTCCGGGCTGATCATGGCGCCGCGCAGGCGCGGGAGCGCATGGCCCTTGAAAGCCGGGCCCGGCGCCGGCGCCGGCGCCGTCGCGGCGGGCGGCTTGGCGATCACGATCGAGACGTCGTCGAACCAAACCTTGCCCGTCACGGCCTCCAGGCCGAGGAGCAGCGTCAGCGTCTTTACATCAGCGGGAATGCGGGCGTTGAACGCCGCGCGGCGCCAGTGGAAGGATCCCACGGGGATTTCGGCCTGCGGCCACTCCTTGCCCTCGGGCCCCTCGATGATGAGCATGAACTTGATGCCGTTCCACGGCCGCGGCTTGGCGCTCACGTTCTCGGCCTTGACGCGGGCGGCGCACAGAAGCGTGTGGCCGCGCAGCGCCTGCGCCGGCAGGGCGATCACGGCGTTGGCGCCGCTTCCGGCGCTCTCCACGGCGAGGGCGCCGGCTTCGAGACGCCCCGCGCCGCCCCATGCCGCGAGGGCGTCCGCGGCGTCGAAGTGGGCGGCGAAAACGACGTGCCCCTTGGGGAGCGGCGCGGCGTCGCCCGCGCGGACGGCGCAGCCGAAGAGCAAAGAAGCGGCGGCGGTTCGAAGCGATCGGCGAAGCTTCACGGCGGCCTCCTCGCGAATGTGTTTTCCGGCGGGGGTCAGTAAATGAGATACACCCACCAGTTTTTCATGGGCGCGCCTTCGTCGTCCACGCAGCGGTTGTCCAACCCCGGCAGGCATTGGCACCAGAAGAGAACCCAGCGGCCCATGCAGTCGGGCGCGAAATCCTCGTAGCGCCGGGTGCGCTCTATGCTGAAGCTCTCGACGCGGTCCTTGCCGTCCGGGCCGTTCCTCTGACGCCAGGCGGTGATGACGCTCTGCACCGCGGCGGGATTGTCCAGGTCGTAGTGATGCCGCCCCCCCGGCGGAAAATGGACGTTGCCGCCGAAGGCGATGTAGGGGGCGATGGGATATTCCTTGCCGCGGAACTTGACGAGGGCGGCGCCATCGTCGGAGTACGAAACCTTGTCGCCCCGCCGTCCGTCCAGGGCGTAGAACGACCGGATCGGCAGCCCGTAGCGCGTGTCAAGGTCGAATCCCGCGAACTCCCGCAGGTACTTGGTCAGGGCGCCGATGGCGTTGTGGTGCGCGTAGTTCTCAAGCAGGTGGCCGTAGTTCTCCATCTGGCAGCCGGCGCCGCGATGGGGATTGAAGAAGTACACCGTGAAGGACCGGCCCGTCCAAGGCATGGTGCCTTTGGTGCCGCCGTTGCCCGCCGGGCCGTAGACGCCCGGCCGCATTTGTCCGCGCTCGTCGTAATACTGCTTGAGCTCCGCGGCTTCGAAGCCGGGCCAGCCCGTCGCGTCGTCGTGAATCGCGTAGAACCAGAGTTCGTGGACCAGGCCGGCCTCGATGAGCTCGCGCAGGTTGAGAAAGCGCCCGGCCTGGGCCGGATCGGGGAAGCCGAGGCGCGGCGCATAGGCATCGGAGAAGAAGGCGTGGTAGTCGCACCAGAAGTCCCGAGGGGCCGGATTCAGGCGCGGCAGGAGGCTCGAGTTCGTGCGGCGCTTCTCCGGCGGCAAGCCGGCGTCGCGCAGGTCCACGTACTTGACCGCCTGGTACTGGACGCAGGCGGGCGCCTTGGGATCCTCGAAACCATGCCAGCGCGTGCTCTCGGACTGCGCCTTGATGAATTTCTCCGTCAGGGCGCGGATTTCGTCCATGTCCACGTCGTTGGCGAAGTTGAGAACGAGGACGCGCGGCTCGATTCTCCGGATTCGATCGTGGTTGGCGACGATCCAGGGCTCGGACTTGCGGAAGCAGACCTTGTTGGGCCAGACGCCGAGGTCCTCGGTCAAGTTCGGCGCCTCCGCGGCGGCGGCGGCGGACAGGCAAGCGATGGTCAAGAAAACACGCCGCGTATCCATCCGGACCCTCGGGAAAACGCGCGCCGCGGCACGAGCGGCGCGCGGGCTCCTATCGATCGTAGCCCTCGCCCGGGAATGCGGCGAGCCTGAACGCCAAGACCGGGCGCCCGGCCGCGCCGAAATCGCCGCGCAGCACGACCCACGTGTCGGCGGTCTTGTCGCCCGGGACGCCCTTCGGCCGCCTGACGCGCAGGTCGAGCGGCCGGCGATCGAAGGGCTCGAGCGCCATGCTCCACGCGCGCGGCGCCAGGTCCCACCCCGACGGCGCGTGCTCGACCGCGATGGTGCCGGAGGCGGCGCCGGCGCCGAAGTTGTACGCGAAGATGCGCAGATCGACGTCCGCCTCCACCGCGATCACATGATCGTATTCCCCCGCCCACTGAACGACCTCGATTTTCTGCCGGGCGTCGCTTGGGACGTGGATTTGCAGGACGATCGGCGTCGGCTCGCCCGGCCGCCGCGCCGCCGCCTCGGGCGGCGCTTCCAGGGCGAGCTTCGCGGCGGCGCCGCGCGGCAGCAGGACGAAGATCGGCGCGGAACCGAGCGTCGCGGGCACGCCGGCGCTCAGCGGCCGGCCGAGATAGTCGTACACGGCGCTGGGAACGACGCCGGCGGGAAGCGACCAGGCGGCGCTCGTCTTTCCGCGGTCGGGCCAGTCGCTGGGTTTCTCGGCCCACGCAACGAGCACGTCCCCTTCGGCGCCGTCGGGGGCGGCGCGGAAGGCGTAGACGTGACCGTGCGGGTCGATGCGCTGCCGGCCGAGAGCGCGCGCGCCCGCCAGGAAGCGTCCGATGGCGGCGAGCGCCGCATAGGCCGGACGGGGCGTGAAGTCGCGCCGGAGCAGCCCGAACTGCACCCCGTTCCAGTCCTCGGTGTAGTGGCCGAGGATGAAGTGGAAGTGCCGCGAGGCGCCGGCGAAAACGCTGGTGGCGTAGGACTGGGCCATGAAGTGCGCCTTGAGGATCTCGCCGTGCCGGGGAAGCTCGTGCCACGGAGCGCCGGTCTCGTACTTCATGCCGCGGTCGGCCTCGGTGATCCAGAGCGGCTTGCCGCAGGCGGCCTCCCGCGCGGGCGCCCAATTGGCGACGTAGGAGTCCGGCCAGTCGTAGGTGTGGATATTGTAGGTGTCGAAATACGGCCAGGTCTCGTTGGCGAGGACGCCCTTGGTGTGGAGCGGAGCGGGGACGCCCGCGTACGCGTTCCACCCGACGATCACCGCGGGATCGCCCGCCTTGAAACCGAGGTAGGCCGCTTTCTGGAACGCGCACATCTCCGCCGCCGTGTGGCCGCCGAAGGACTCGATGTTCGCCTCGTTCCACGGCTCCCACGCGCGCACGCGGCCCGCGAAACGCGCGCCCATGGCTCGGCAGAAGCGGTAAACGTCGCGCAGGTCCCGGGCGAAGCGCCCTCTCTTCTCGGTGGGATCCGCCGCCCAGGCCGGCGTGTCGTGAAAGACCTGGAGCACGTCGAGGCCGTGCGCGGTTTGGGCCTCGGCGGCCGTGTCGTAGGTGGTGCGCTCGGCGAAGGCGCCCTTGGAAGGTTCCATGTCCCGCCAGCTCAGCCGGTCGCGCGTCCACGCGACGCCGGCGAGCGCGGCGAGCCGGGCGTGCCGCTCCTGCCCGAGCGGATTGCCCCGCGCGAACCACGCCACCGCGGTATCGAGACACACGGGCGAATCGCGGGGCACGGGCGCCGCAAGCTTGGCGATGACGGCCGCGGTGGTCCACCCGGCGCAGCCGCCGTCGCCGTCGAGAAACTCGACGCGGTACCAACCGATGCCGAGGCGGCCGGCGTCGATCGGCTCGCGGCCGGCGGCCGGTCCCGCCGGCGCGCCGCCGGCCACCGTGGAGCCGCCGTCATCGAGGATGCGCCATGCCGTCGCGGCCGAGGCGGGCGCTTCCCGCGGCCACGCAATCAGCACGGGTGCTCCCTCCAGAAAAACGTTCGCGGCGGCCTCGCCTCCTATCGGCGCCGCGGCGGACAATGCAAGCGGGGCGGCGCCCGCGAGAACCAGCGTTGCGACTAGCCTCATGCTGAGCATGCGGTCCTCCCTTTCTGCATCATGGAACCGGTCACATCAGCTTGTCCTGCCAGAGGGCGGCGAAGCCGAGGAAGGACATGAACCCCGTGACGTCGGTCAAGGTGGTGAGAAAGATGCCGGAAGACTGGGCGGGGTCGAACCCGAGACGCTTCATGGTCAAGGGAATGAAAGCCCCGGCAAGACCCGCCACCGACATGTTGGCGATCATGGCGGCCCCCAACACGATTCCCAGATATGGATTGCCTTTCCACGCCCACGCCGCCAGCGCGGTCACGATGCCCAGCGAGATGCCGTTCATGAATCCCACGCAGACCTCGATGAGGACGAATCGCCCGGAGCCCTTGGGCCGCACCTCGCGGGTCACAAGACCGCGGATCATCACGGCGAGCGCTTGGGTCCCCGTGTTGCCTCCTAGGTTGGCCACGACGGGCAGAAACACCGCCAGCACGACGATGCGGTCGATGACGTCCTGGAACAGCGCCACGACCGAGGCGGCCAGAAACGTCATCATGAGGTTGATGTAGAGCCAGGGGAGGCGCTTGGAGATCTTGAACCTGATTCGGGATGAGGGGCGTTCCTCGGCGCCCGCGCCGAAGACGATCTGGAGATCCTCGGTCGCCTCCTCCAGCTCGGTCTGCAGAAGCGATTTGAGGTGCACGATGCCCAGGAGAGTTCCGCGCGCGTCCACGACGGGCAGGGAAATGTAATGCGTCTTCCGGGCGATGTGCGCCAGCTCCTCGCGGTCGAGGTACGAGGGGGCCGTGGCGATGTCCGTCTTCATGACGGACTGCACGGCGGCGCCGGGGTCCGCCAGCAGCAGATCGCGCATGTTCAGGACGCCGAGCAGCTTGTTTTCCTCGCCCACCACGTAGGCGTAGGAGGCGGATGACGTCAGCTTGGGGGCGAGACTCCGCAGGCGCGCGATCACCTCCTGCACCTTGAGGTCTTTGTTGAACGCGAGGAAATCCATCTTCATCAGCCGGCCGGCGCTGTCCTCGGGATAGGCGAAGCGCTCCAGCAGCTCGCGCCGGCGCTCGGCGGACATCTTTTCGAGCAGCTCCTTGTGAGATTGCGCCGGCAGGGCGCGGACGATATCGGCGGCGCAGTCGGTTCCGACCCGTCCGAGGACGTCGCAGGTCGTCTCGGGGTCGAGGAGCTGCAGGAGGGCGGCGGCGGCGGCCGGGTGCATGTACTCCAGGCAAGCGGCGATCGAGCCGGGAGGAAGGAGCCGAACGACATCCGCCGCTTCCTCGGCCGACATGCTCTCCAGGGAGAGAGCCGCGTGCCGGCTGTCCACCTCGACGAACTGCCGGAGCATCTCCACGACCGGTTTTTCGACGCTCATGCTTCTTCTCCGCTCGTTCGCGCCGAAGCGCCGTTCCGCGCGCGTCGGGTGGCGGCGGCGCCGCCGCCGCGCCGGGAACTCGCGCGGCCAAGTATACGCGACGGGCGGAAGCTCCCGCAATCAGCGGAGGGCGCCGCGGCCGCGCCGCGCCTGCCGGTCTCGGGACCGGCCCCGCCCGATGGCCGGGGCCGTTGCGAGGGGCTAGCTTGTTTCCCGGCGGCGCCCGACCCTTTTGCGCGGCGGCGGTTGCCACCTGGCGCCGCCCCGCGCGCGCAGCCACGCGAACTCGCGCGCCACGCCGGCGGCGACATCGGCCGCGCGCAGCTTTTTGGGAAGGACGCTGAAGGTGTAAGTTTCGATCTCCAAGTGCGGCGCAACGGCCGAGTACAAAACCCGCATGACACGCTGGTCGAGGAGATCGGCGGTGGAGGACAAGCCCTCGTGCTCTTCGAAGCCGAGCGGCACGTGAAAGTGAATGCGCCATTCCTCGTCGGGGCGGCGGCCCGTCTCTTTCCAGCGGCGCGTGCGGGCGGCGATGGCGTCGGGCAGGTCCTTGAAGGCGGCGATGCGTCCCGACGCGGTCTTGACTCTGACCTGGTGCAGGTAGACGGAATCGCAGAACGCGCGGAGGCGCTTGACGCCGGCGGCATCGGGGTAGGCGCGCAGGGCGGCGCTCAACTGAACCTTCGGAATGCGGATTCCCGCCCGCGAGAGCTGTTTGAGCGCCAGGCAGGGATGCACGTACTGGACGGCCGCGTGCGCCGTGTCGAGGCAGATTCCGATGTGCCTGGCGAGCGCGGCGCGGGCCTTGGCCTTGCCGAAGCGGCGGGTCCCCGCCAGATGCGCCGTGCCCAGGGCGCGCAACGGCCCTTCGAGGAACGCGATAGCCTCGCCGGCGGTTTCGATGAAGCCGTCTGGCTCGGGCTCCAGCGCGAGCGCGATGTCGGCGCCGCGGGTCTCGCGGAGGCGGGCGCAGTGCGCGGCGACATCGGCCAGGTTGCGCGCCATCGCGCGAATGTCGGCGTCGGAGGCGATCCAGGCCTTGTAGGAGCCCGGCACGGTGGAGATGCTGCCCGAACAGCCCTTGGGGACGAGGGCGGCGAGGATATCGACCAGCGCCACCGTGTAGTCGCGCCGCGCCTGCGTGCGCCAATCGGGGGCGTAGACTTTCTGCTTGATCCTGGCGCCGTGGAACCGCCCGTACGGGAAACCGTTGATCGTGAAAACGTACAGGTTGTGCGCATCCAGGAAAGCGCGCAGCTCCGCCAAGGCGCGGGGGCGGGCCAGCGCGGCCGCGGCCCGCGCGCTCAGGCGCAGGCCCAAGCCGAACGGCTGGTTCGGGGCGACCAGATTCCGCACGCGGAGGGCGTCATTCCGGATGGCGGCGAAGTTGTCGCGCCAAGTCTCGCCGGGGTGGATGTTCAGGCAATAGGTGAGGTCGAGGCGGGGGGCGGATCGAATGATCATGCGCGCGCGAGCTCCTCAAGTGCGCCGATGCCCTCTTCGTAGAGACGGAGGTCCACCGTGTGCACCTCGACCTTCCGGCCGATGCCGTCGGGCAGGGTGATGGTGAGAAGTCCGCCGAGGTGCTCCCGGAGCTGCTCCAGGCCCGCGAACACCGCGGGGCCGCCGTCCGGCTGGCGCACGGCGAAGAGGGGATGGTAAACGGGCAGCCCGCAGTCCCGGAGGGCCGCGAGGATGCGGTCCAGTTCCAACGGCGTAAGCCGTCCCGTCCGCATGGCGTAGTAAGAGTCGAGGGCGATGCCGGCGGCGACCGCCTGGCCGTGGCCTTCCGCGCCTCCCGTCATGACCTCGAGCTGGTGCCCGGCCCAGTGTCCGAAATCGAGGGGCCGCGCGGAGCCGAGTTCGAAGGGGTCGCCGGCGGTTCGGATGTGCTCGAGGTGGATCTCGGCGCAGCGGCGCACCGTCGTTTCCATGGCCGCCTGGTCGCGGCCGCGCAGGTCGCGGGCGCGCCGCGCCAGGAAGTCGAAGAACTCCGCGTCCTTGATAATCGCCACTTTGAACGCCTCGGCGACGCCGCCGATCCAGTCGCGGTCGGTCAGGGTGGGAAGCAAGGCGAAGTCGTTGAGCACGGCGAAGGGTGGCGCGAAGGTGCCGGCGAAGTTCTTGCGGCCGTGAATGTCCATGCCGTTCTTGACGCCGATGCCCGCGTCGCCCTGGGCCAGCGTCGTGCTCGGCAGCCGCACGAATCTGAGGCCGCGGTGGACGAGGGACGCGGCGAAACCGACCACGTCGAGCACGGCCCCGCCGCCGACGGCGGCGACGAAGCTCTGGCGGTCGAGGCGCAGCGCGCCGATGGTCGTCATGATGTCCCGGACGACCTCCATCTCGGACTTGGCGCAGGCGCCGCCTGGGATGATCGCGGGCGGGGCGGCGAGCTGGAAGACGTCGCGAAACTCCTCGGCGCAGGCGGCGATCCGCGCCGCGAGGCCGGGATGCGCCGCCGCCACGTTGCTGTCCAGATACAGGAGCACGCGGTGGCGGCGCGGCTCCCCGAGTCGGGCGAGGGTGGCGGGAAAGAGCCGGTTCCCGGGGGCGAAGACATCCCGCGTGAACCACACGGGGTAGTCGAACTCAACCGTGAAGCGCTCGTGCACCACGCCTTCGCGTTCGTGCGGCGCGGACGGTGGCAGCGCGTCCCGCATCATGCGGAGTCCCGGGTTCGCGCCGCCCCGGACCAGGCCTGTTCCCGGGGCAGGAGCGGCGCCGGCTTGAACTTCGGGCACTGGCCGAGGAAGTAGCAGGGGTTGTTGTAGAAGACGGTCTCGATGCGCGCTTCCGGGTGGCCGCGCCGCCGCATCTCGAAGATCGCGTCGTGGAGGGTTCCGGGGTCGGAGGGCCCCCAGTCGCCCGACGCGTCGACCAGCATGCGGTCGATGCCCCAGATCTCGAGGGCGTCGACGACGCGCCCCGGCGAGTTCTTGGTGATGGGGTAGATCGTCATGGCGGCCCAGAAGCCCGCGTCGCGGATCATGCCGAGGGTGTGCTCCTCGGCGTGGTCGAAGCACACGCGTTCGGGGTCGACGCCGCCGCGGCCCTTCAGGTAGTCGATCATCATGCGCGTGCCGCGGAGTTTGTCCTTGAGGTGCGGCGTGTGGATCCAGATGAGCTCGTTCCGCGCCAGCGCCAGCTCGACCTGCTCCTGGAAGACCGTCATCTCGTTCTTGGTGTTACGGTTCAGGCCGATCTCGCCGATTCCGAGCACCGTGGGTTTGTCCAGGAACTCGGGAATGAAGGCGATGACCTCCCGGGCGAGGGCCAGGTCGTCGGCTTCCTTCGGGTTGATGCAGATCCAGGCGTAGTGCTGGATCTGGTACTGGGCCGCCCGCGTGGGCTCGAACTTGGTGATGTGGGTGAAATAGTCGTGGAAAGCCCGGGCGGAGGTGCGGTCGTAGCCGGCCCAGAAGGCCGGTTCGCAGCAGGCCACGGTGTGCATGCGGGCCATGCGCTCGTAGTCCTGCGTCGTCCGCGCGATCATGTGGATATGAGGCTCGATTACCTTCATGGCGTCTCTCTCACAAGGGCGGATCGGAGAGGGCGGTAAGGATGCGGGCGGCGCGGTCACCGCGCCCGCGCGCGATGATCTCCAGCGCCGCGCGCAGGTTCGCGAGGCGTGGATCGGCCGCGACCTGGTCCGCGCCGGCGGCGCGCTCGATGCGGTCCCAGGCGGCGGCGGTCTCAAGCAGCGCCGACCGCATGTCGAGGAAGTGCATGTCGAGAAGCTCCCGCGCGCTCAGGGGCGACGGGAGGACCGGCGGCGTGTCTCCCTTCGGCATGTCAGGCTCCTTTCGGCGCGCGCGAGCCGCACGGGACGGCCGCGCGTCCGTCTCCATGATACCGGGAAGCAGCGGGGGATGTCACCCTTGACGCCCCCCGCTCTCGAGAAGGGCCGGGGCGTCGCTTTCGCACCTGCGGGCGCACGACCGCTTTCCGCCGGTTCAGGGAAGGCAGCGGGCGTGTTGCGGATCTGCCCCCGTGCCGTTTTGACGCCGTCGTTCAAAAGCTCCCGGTCCTTGACCGGCGGATGGTTGTCGATTATGGTCGCGCCTCATGCGGATGCCGACGAAATTTCTCGCGGGCTGCTTCTCCGGGGAGGCGCGCCGCGCCGGCCGGGGACGGATGATTTCCCGGGCGAACTGCGCCGCGGTCCCACTTTCATCGCGATTGTCCACCGGCTTGCACACCCTGGCTTTCCGCCTCCTGCGATTTCTTTTCCGGTTCAGGAACCGCCCGGGCGGAGAGTGTCCGCCGATTTTGCGCGCGGAGCGGTTATGCCTCGGACGCCAAGAAATTGACGCCGCCGCCGGCGCCGGAGCTGCCGGATGAGCCGTCTTTTGATGGTCAGTCCTGAATATCCCTACCCGCAACGATGCGGTTTTACCGTGCGGGTGGGAGACTTGTGCCGGCACTTGGCCGAGCGGGCGGAGTTGGACTTGTTCCTCTGTCGGTGGTTGGCTGACACGGAGAATCTGCCCGGGCGGCAGATCTTCAAGCAGGTGTCGGCCGCGGAGCGTAGGGAGGAAACCACCGAGTTGTCCCTGGCGCGGCGGGTGGTCCGGAGGCTGTTCCCGCCGCATTTCGACGACGCCGTCTACCTGCCGGATGCGGTCGTCGCGCAACTTGCCGGACTTCTCGCCCGCAAGCGGTATCGCGCCTGCATCCTTCAAGCTCCGTTCCTGGCCCGCGCCATGCCCGTCATTCCCGACGGTACGCTCAAGATCGTCGATGCCATTGACCTCTGGCACCAGAAGTATCTCGGATTCAAGGCGCTCGGCTGCGGCCGGTTGCTGGCTCATTTCCGGGATGCCGAACGCGAGTTGGCTTTTTATCGCTCCGCCGACCGCGTCCTGGCCATTTCCCGGTACGACCACGAACACCTCCTGGCGAACGAGGTGAATTCCCTTTACACCCCGGTCGCCTTCGCCCCCGACCCGCTGCCCGCGCGCAATCCCCCGGGCCGGGATCTGTTGATCGCCTCGGGAAGCGGCCCGTTCAACATGGACGCCGTCCGCTTCCTCGTCCGGGATGTTCTGCCCTTGGTTCGGCGGGAAATCCCCGACGTCCGCCTGAAGATCGCCAATCCCGCTCCTGAAATCGTCCGGGACTACGCCGGGCACCGCCAGGTGGTTTTCCTTCCCTTCCGCGACCATCCCCGTGACCTCTACGCGGAGGTCGACCTGGCCGTCGCGCCCTTGCGCCACACCAGCGGCCTTAAGATCAAAGTCCTCGAGGCCTTCGCCTATGGCAAGCCGATTCTGCTCACGCCCGCCGCCGCGCAAGGGATCCCTTGCGGCGCTTATGCCCAGCGGGAGGTGTCCGCCGAGCCGGACAAGTACGCCGGCCAGATCGTTCTCGCCCTGCGCGATCCCGGCTATCGGCATGCCCTGATTGAAAGCGGGCTGGCCCTCCTTCGGCGGGAATACGGTTCTGAACATGCCTACGGTCCGCTGACCGAAGTGCTTGCCTGACGGCGGCCGGAGCGGCTGACGGAAGGGCGCGGTCTTCCCCGGGACACGCGTGGACACGGCGGTGATCGGACGGGCGGAGAAGATCAATGCCGGCGGCGCGGTCGACGACCGCGCCGAGCCGGCGCCCGGTGGCACGGTCACGGATCGGTGTGTCGGATGTCTTGACCGCGTGTGCCCGTCCTTGGTACAATGAAGGCGTGGTCATTAGGTTCCTGTAAGGATGTGTTGCCATGAGACCCATCGTCCTTGTTGCTGTTGCTGCTGTTGGTGTTTTGGTCGGCGTCGCTGTTACACTATCCATTCCGCATGGGGCGTCGCAGGTCGTGTACGCGGGTACGCCGTCGGGGAACGGAGACGTGAACGGCGACGGCAGGATTGACGTCGCGGATGCGATTTACCTGCTCGGCTACCTGTTTGCGAACGGGCCGAAGCCGGGGGCGATCGCGTGCGACTCGTGCTGTTTGACTCTATTTGTCAGGAGTCTTCCGGCGACGGGTCAAACGAAGTGCTACGGGGCCGACAGTAAGGGTACGTGGGGAGAGATTCCGTGCGGCAGCGCGGCTTATCCTGGTCAGGACGGTTACTACCAGGCGGGCTGCGGCGGTGACAATCGGTTCACCGACAACGGTGACGGGACGGTGACGGACAACTGCACGGGGCTCATGTGGCAGAAGGAGACGCCGTCCCGCTTGTTCACGTGGCAGGGGGCGCTCTGGTACTGCAACGATCTGGACCTCGCGGGGCACAGTGACTGGCGCCTGCCGAACGTGAGGGAGCTTCAGAGCATCGTGGATTACGGGCGGAAGGATCCAAGCATCGATCCTGTATTCAGCGCGGTGAGGGGGCCTTACTGGTCGTCGTCTACCTACGTCGTCAATCCGACGAACGCGTGGACCGTCAGCTTCTCCTACGGCTGGGTGGACGACGCCGGTAAGATGGATGCCGACTTTGTGCGCGCCGTCCGTCGTGGCTCATGATCATTCGTTGATTTGAGTGATTTGATTGTTTTCGTTCCGGCCGCGCTTAGCGCGGCCGGACGATTATGAAAACGGCGGCTTGGGAAGAGGAGGGCGGTCGCCGTCAACGAGGGCGCGTTGGGCGGGAAAAAGGAGGGGTGGGGGTCAGACGGGGGCGCGGTCTGTGCGTGGCGCTCGGCTGCTCTTTCCTTATCCTGCCGGCTGGCCGACGGCGCGCGGCGCGGGAGATGCGGCCGCCCCGCGTCGCGCCCTTGGCGAGGGGACCATGGCGTTGGGGGACTTGAAGACCTAGCGGCGGTGGAGCGGAAGAATGACGGGCCCGCCACCTTCTTGACCGCGCGTGCCTGTCCTTGGCATAATGAAGGCGTGGTCATTAGGTTTCTGTGAGGAGGTGTTGCCATGAGACCCATCGTCCTTGTTGCTGTTGCTGCTGTTGGTGTTTTGCTTGGTGTCGCGGTCATGCTCGCCATTCCGCATGGGACGTCGCAGGTCGTGTACGCGGGTACGCCGTCGGGGAACGGAGACGTGAACGGCGACGGCATGATTGACATCGCGGATGCGATCTACCTGCTCGGATACCTGTTTGCGAACGGGCCGAAGCCGGGGGCGATCGCGTGCGACTCGTGCTGTCTGTCCAAGGGTCTTCCGGCGACGGGTCAGACACTGTGCTACACTACCAGTGGAGTGGAGATCCCATGTGCGGGTATGTCCGCGTCCGGTCAGGACGGTGTCTACCAGGCTGGCTGCTCGAGTTGGAAGCGGTTCACGGACAACGGTGACCGGACGGTGACGGACAACTGCACGGGGCTCATGTGGCAGAACGAGACGGCGCCCGGTGAGTACACGTGGCAGGACGCGCTCAAGTACTGCGAGAATCTGACTCTCGCGGGGCACAGCGACTGGCGTCTGCCGAACGTGAGGGAGCTTCAGAGCTTCGTGAATTACGGGCGGGAGGATCCAAGCATCGATCCTGTATTCAGCGCGGTGTCGTCGTGGTACTGGTCGGCGTCTACCTACGTCAGCAGTCCGTCGTTCGCGTGGTGTGTCTCCTTCTACAGCGGCAGCGTGGGCGTCGACGGTAAGTCGAGTGGCAACTATGTGCGCGCCGTCCGCAGTGGCTCATGATCATTCGTTGATTTGAGTGATTTGATTATTTTCGCTCCGGCCGCGCGAAGCGAGACCGGACGATTATGAAAACGGCGGCTTGGGAAGAGGAGGGCGGTCGCCGTCAGCGAGGGCGCCTTGGGCGGGAAAATCACTCGTTCGCCGATGAAATCCTCCGCATCGTCGGCGGCGCTCCTCGCATGCAGAGGACTCCGCGCGCCGGCTGAAACCCTTGCCGCGCGTTGAAACTCTGGATTCGCGCCGGCGACGCCGTGATCCCCTGGCTCAGGCGCGGCTGGAACGAATTCCAGCCGCGCCTGAGCCAGGGCAAAACAGCGTCAAAAGGACCAAACCTGCAAACGGTCGCGACGGCTCACCGACGCCCCAGGGAGTCGCGGCCCTATGCCGCCAGGATTGCCTGCAGGTCCTGGTCCGGCGTCGTGATCGGCATGACGTTGAACTTCTCCACGAGCACCTTGAGCACGTTCGGCGTGACGAACGCGGGCAGGGTCGGACCCAGGCGGATGTTCTTGATCCCGAGGGCGAACAGGGTCAGCAGGATTGCCACGGCCTTCTGCTCGTACCAGGAGAGGATGAGTGAGAGCGGCAAGTCGTTGACGCCGCAGTTGAAGGCGCCGGCCAACGCGACCGCGATCTGAATCGCGGAGTACGCGTCGTTGCACTGCCCGATGTCCAGCAGGCGCGGAATGCCTCCAATGGATCCGAAATCGAGCTTGTTGAAACGGTACTTGCCGCAGGCGAGGGTCAGGATGACGCAGTCCCTCGGCACCTTCTCGGCGATCTCGGTGTAATAGTCGCGGCCCGTCTTGGCGCCGTCGCAGCCGCCGATGAGGAAGAAGCGCTTGATCGCACCGGATTTGACGGCCTCGATAACCTTCCCGGCGACGCTCATGACCGCGTTCCGGCCGAAACCGACCGTGATGGTCTTCTCGGGCACGTCGGCGGCGAAGCCCGGAGCCGCGAGCGCGGCCTCGATGACCGGGGCGAAGTTGCGGTTGGCGATGTGGACGACGCCCGGCCACGCGACAAGCCCGCACGTGAAGATGCGCGCCTTGTACGAATCGCGGGGCCGCTGGATGCAGTTCGTCGTCATTAGGATGGCGCCCGGAAACTCGTCGAACTCCTTGGCCTGGTCCTGCCACGCTCCGCCGTAGTTGCCGGCGAGATGCCCGTAGGCCTTGAGCTTCGGGTACCCGTGGGCGGGCAGCATTTCACCGTGGGTGTAGACGTTGATCCCCTTGCCCTTGGTCTGCTCCAGGAGCGCCTCCAGGTCCTTCAGGTCGTGGCCCGAAACGAGGATCGCCTTGCCCTTGACCGGCGTGATGCGGACGGCCGTCGGCACGGGGTGGCCGTAGGCCTCGGTGTTGGCGGCGTCCAGGAGCTCCATGACCTTCAAATTGAGCTCGCCCGCCGCCAGGCAGCGGCCCACGAGCTCGTCGACCGTGGGGTTCTCCTTCGTGAGGAAATCGAGGTGATCCTCGAAAGCCGCCATGATTTCGGCGCTCTCCTTGCCCAGGATCTGCGCGTGATCGGCGTACGCTGCGGCGCCTTTCAAGCCGTACATGAGCAGTTCCTGAAGCCCCGCCGCATCGTCGCCGAGCTTCTCCCTGCGGCTGGGGATGCTGATCGCCTCGCCCTGCTTCAGCATGCCTTCGAGGGTTGTCTCGAAAACGAGCGCCGCCGGGCCGCCGAGCTTTTCGGGCACGGCGCCGGCCTTCTTACAGGCCTTCTCGTAGAGGTCCTTGGCCTTGTCGCGGATCGCAGCGGCCTTGGCGATGAGACCCTGCAGCCTGGCGGGGTCGAAGTTGACGTTCGTGACCGTGGTGAAAAGCGCTTCGAGGACGAAAATGTCGATGGCGCGGTCGCTCGCGCCCAACGCGCGGGCCCGGTGGGCGTACATCGAGATCCCCTGGGCCGCGTAGAGCAGCAGGTCCTGCAGAACGGCGGTCGTGTGGTCCTTGCCGCACACGCCGACCTTGGTGCACCCCGTTCCGCGGGCCGTTTGTTCACACTGATAACAAAACATGACATCGCTCCTTTCTAGAGTGGGGATCCAGTTTAGGCCCTTACGTTCGCATCCGCCACATCGGCCAGCACCTCGCCGCGGATGCCTATGACGATTTCATGGAGCGGCACCGGCCGGCCCGCGCGCTGGATCGCGCCCCTGGCGATGGCGACCAATCCGCCGCAGCAGGGCACCTCCATACGGGCCACGGTGATACTGCGGAGGTTCGATGCGCGGATGATTTGCGCGAGCTTTTCGGTGTGCGCCGCCGCGTCATCGAGCTTGGGGCAGGCGATGGCGACCGGCCTGCCGCGCAGGAAGCGCCCGTGAAAACCGGCCAGCGCGAAGGGCGCGCAGTCCGCGGCGAGGAGAAGATCCGCGTTGCGGAGGTAAGGCGCGTTCGGCGGCACGAGCGTGAGCTGGACGGGCCAGTTGATGAGTTCGGACGCGGCGGCCTCGGCGCGCGGCGCCGCGGCCGCGGCCGCCGGCGGTGTGAGTTGTTGCGCCATGGCGCCGGGGCAGCCGCCGCCGTGGGCGTGGGCGTGCGATGGGCATGCGGCCGCGGCCGCCGGCGGTGTGAGTTGTTGCGCCATGGCGCCGGGGCAGCCGCCGCCGTGGGCGTGGGCGTGCGATGGGCCTGCGGCCGGCGCCGCGGCCTTCTCGCGCTCGAGGTAGGCGCGGACCTGCGCCTCATCGAAGGCCGGCGCCTCGCGCTCCTCGATCGTGATGGCCCCCTGCGGGCAGTGCCCGAGGCAAGCGCCGAGGCCGTCGCAGTAGACCTCGCTCACGAGGCGCGCCTTGCCGTCGATCACCTTGAGCGCGCCCTCGGCGCAGGAGGGGACGCACAGGCCGCAGCCGTCGCACTTGGACTCGTCGATTTTGATTATTTTGCGTTTTGCCATGGTGGTGCTCCTTTCGCGCCGCGGCCGCCGCTTCCGGCACCCGGCGGCGGAAGCGGTCACGACCGCAAACGACGTGCCAAGCATACGACCTGCGGCGCCGCGCGGCCTTGACCTAGGTCAAGGAGCGCCGATTTCTCCTAACTGTCGTCGCAAGAAGGATTTGACGTGCTAAGTCGGGCGGGATTCGCCGGGGCGGGCCGTCTTCTACAGCTTCATGCCAGCCGCGAGCGCCTGAAGCTTCGCCGGATCGAGGATCGTGACGCGGTGCCTGTGGACGCGCACGATTCCGCGCCGCTTCAGCTTGGCGAGGGTTCGGCTCAGCGTCTCGGCGATGGTCCCCAGGCGGCCGGCGAGCATCGCTTTGGAGGTTTCCAGCTCCACCGTGCGAATGCCGCCCGCGCGCGCCGAGAGATCGAGAAGATGCTTGGCGAGGCGCGCCGAGACTTCCTTGAGGGAGAGATCGTCGACCAGTTGGACGAGGTGCCGCAGCCGCGTCGAGAGCACTCCCAGCATGGAAAAAAGGATTTCCACCTTCCGGCGGGCGAGGGCGACGAAGGGCTCCCGCGGAAGAAACAAGGTCCTGACCGGTCCCAGGCACACGGCGTGCGCGGGATAGCCGCCGCCCTGGAACATCGGAACCTCGCCGCAGGCGTCGCCCGGCCCCAGGAGGTGGACCACCTGTTCCCTTCCGTCGGCGCCGAAGCGGCAGACCTTCACGGCGCCGGCGACGATGATGTGAAACCCCACGGCGGCCTCGTTCTCGCGAAAGATAAGGTCGCCGTCGGAATAGACGCGCGCCGCCGCCACGCCCGCCAGGGCGCTCAGGTCCTCGGGCGCGAGCGCCGCGAAGAGCGGACAGGCGCGTAGGCTCTTGGCCTTGGCGTGCTTGTCGAACGCGACGCGTTCCATGCGAGCAGGTTCCCCGCCTCGGTAAAGAAGGTGCGGTGACAGGCTCCCGGCCGAGAGCTGTCGAAAGCGTCTCGGGAAATGGGCGCGGCAACGGCGCGCCCGCCGCCTGCGGCGCACATGATATCCCCGCCGCGCCGGCCCGGCAAGAGCGTCGGTTCGGGGCGAAAAACCGCGTCGTGCCCGGGAGCGTCGTTGCCCGCGCGGCCGGCGCCTGTTAAACTCGACCCCTCGGTTGTTCCCGGGCACCGCGGGGAAAGCACCGCCCGGGTGCCCGCGATCACGCAAGGGAATCCATGTCCGAACACTACTCCGATGCGATTTTGAAGTACCTCGCCGGGCGAGGCTACCGTCCCCTCAAGCAGCACCAACTCGCCCGCCTGTTAGGCGTCGCCGCGGAGCAGTACGGCTCTTTCCGCGACGCGGTGAAGGCCCTCAGGGATTCGGGTCGAATCGTCCTGGGAGCTGGCAACGCGCTGACGCTGCCCAATCTTCCGGACCGCGTCGTCGGCGTGTTCCGCCAGAATCAGCGCGGGTTCGGCTTCATCGCCCCCGAAACGCCCGGCGTCCGCGGGGACCTGTACGTGCCCGCCGGAGCCGCCGGCGGCGCCATGACCGGCGACAGGGTCGAGGCCCGCGTGGTCTCCGAAAAGAAGGGCGCGCGGCGGGTCTACTCGGGGGCCGTGACGCGCGTCATCGAAAGGGGGAGGAACCGCTTCGTCGGCGTCCTCCAGCAAGCGGGCGCGGCCTGGTTTGTCGTGCCCGAGGGCAAGCAGTTCGTGCGTCCGATCGTCGTGCGCGACATCCCGCCCGCGAGCCGCTCCAAAGGAAGCAAGGTCGTGGTCGAGATCGCGAACCACGGCGACGAGGGCGAACTGCCGGCGGGCGTCATCGTCGAGACCCTCGGAGCGGCCGGGCAACTGGACGTCGAGACCGATGCCGTGATCCGCGGCTACGGCCTGCCGTTCCGGTTCAGCGAGCAGGCTCTCGAGGATGCGCGGCGCGCGGCGGCGGCATTCGATCCCGCGGCATCCCGCGGCCGCGAGGACCTGACCGACGCCGTTGTGGTGACGATCGATCCGCCCGAGGCGCGGGATTTCGACGATGCTCTCAGCCTGAAGCGGGAGCGCGGGGGCTTGACGACGCTGGGCGTCCATATCGCCGACGTGGCCCACTTCGTCAGGGAAGGCACGCAGTTGGACAAGGAGGCCAAGGAGCGCGCCACGAGCGTCTACTTCCCCAGGCGCGTCGTGCCCATGCTGCCCGAGATCCTCTCCAATGGCGTCTGCAGCCTGCAGGAAGGCCAGCGCCGTTGGTGCCAGAGCGCTTTCATCACCTACGACCGCGAGGGCCGCGTGGTGCGCACGCGCGTCGCCGAGACCGTGATCCGCTCCTGCGCGCGGCTCACGTACGCCGAGGCTCAGGCCATCATTGACGGCCGGACGGGCGGCCGGCCCCCGGCGGTCGTCGAGACTCTCGGCGGCCTCGACCGGTTGGCTCGCGCCATCGAGAAGCGGCGCACCGCGGCGGGCATGATCCACCTCGACCTTCCGCAGATGGAGCTGGTTTTCGGCCCCGACGGCAAGGTCGCGGACGCGGTGCCGGCCGACGATGCCTACACGCACACCCTCATCGAAATGTGCATGGTCGAGGCGAACGAAGCCGTGGCGCGGGTGCTGGAGCGCGCCGGCAGAAAATTCCTGCGGCGCATTCACCCGCCGCCCGACCTGATCGCGAACGAGCAGCTCAACGCGTTCCTGCGCGCCGCGGGGCACACGCTTTCCAAGGACCTGGGCCGCGGGCAGATTCAGGCGATTCTGCGGAGCGTCCACGGCAAGCCCGAGAGCTACGCCGTCAACTTCGCCGTGTTGCGGACGTTCCAGCAGGCCGAGTATTCGCCTCGGGCGGTGGGGCACTATGCCCTTGCCAGCGACGGCTACTGTCACTTCACGAGCCCGATCAGGCGCTATCCCGATCTCACGGTGCAGCGGCTCGTCGCGGCGCTGTGCCGCAAGCGCCTGCGCGAGCTGCCGCCCGACGACGAGGCGGCGTTGACCGCCCTGGGCGAGCGGATGACCTACGCCGAGCGCCGCGCCGAGGCGGCGGAGTCCGAACTCAGGGAGGTCTTGATCCTGCAGTTCCTGGAAGGCAAGGTCGGCGAGGAGCTGGAGGGCGTCATCACCGGCGTCACGAACTTCGGGATCTTCGTCCAGGTGCCGCGCTTTTTGATCGAGGGGCTCGTGCACATCGAGGCCCTCGGGGACGACTGGTGGGAGGTGAATCCGCGCTACGGCTTCTTGCGCGGCGAGCGCACGGGACGGACGTTTCACGTCGGCCGCCTCGTCAAGGTGCGCATTGCCGCGGTGGACGCGGCGAGGCGCCAGCTCATCCTCGAGCTGGCGAAGCTCCCTGGAGCCGCCTCCGAGGGCGCGCGGCGGGGAAAAAAAACGGACGTTCGGCGGCGCGAAGGGCCGGTAAAGCGGGAGCGCCGCGGCGGGAAGAAGGGGTCGCGCCGGAGATAACGGCCGGGCGCGCGTTTTCTGCGGATCCGCCCGATTCGAGCGTCCTTTCCGAAAAACATTATCGGCCGTCCGAGGTCTGACGGGCGTCCTGACAGCGGCAGTCCGCCGGCGAAATCCGCGTTATGAGAATTCTCTGAAAGACGATTCAAAAAACGGCGGGCCAAGGCCTAAAACAACCGATACTACCGTGAGACGAAGCGTTGATGACCGACCGCGTGTTCACGGGACGGGCCGGCCTTAGGCGGCGTCCGGCCGTGATGGGCGGCACAAGGAGCGGATGGAGCATGCAGGTAACCGATCCGGCCGAAATGGGCATCGGCGGCGGCGTTGTCCCCAAGGAAGGTGACATGGAGAACCCCGATTCTGCGCGGGCGGCCGATGTGCATGTGCTTGTCGTTGAGCCCAGGCGGGCGCTCTTCCGGCGCGTGAAACGTATTCTCGCCAAACCCTGCGGCCCGATCCGGTTCGCCGCGACCTCGGTCGACGCGCTGGCTGCCGCGGTGGCCGCATTCAAGGAGCGCAGTTTCGACCTCGTGCTGCTCGAGCTCATGCTCCCGGACAGCGCCGGGCTCGCGACGCTCACCGCCGTCCGGGCCGCCGCCGGGGACGTTCCCATCATCGTCTTCACGGAGCTCGACGACGAGGAAATGAGCGTGCGTGCCGTGGCCGAAGGCGCGTTCCAGTACCTGGCGAAGAGCAGGGGCGCGCGCCGGATGCTGCCGCGCGTCCTGCGGCAGGCTCTGGCGCGCCGGCGTTCGGAGGAGGTGCTTGCAACCGACGCCCGGCGCCACCGCATCGTCGCCGAGGCCTCCCCCGACTGGGTGTACTGGCGCGGCCCCGACGGCCGGTTTTTGTACATCAGCCCGTCGTGCGCCGCCATGACGGGTTACACCGCAGAGGATTTGTACGCCACGCCGGAGCTTCTCCGCGCCATCGTCCATCCCGACGACGCGGCGGCGTGGGCGGCGCACGAGGCCGCCGGCGAGCACGACGAGCCGCGGAGCATCGTGGCTCGCATCGTCACGCGGCAGGGAGAAGCGCGGTGGATCGCCCATACCTGCCGCGCCGTGCGCGACGCCCGCGGCGTCTTCCGCGGCGTGCGCGCGAGCAACGTGGACATCACCGCGTTGAAGCTGGCGGAGGAGGAGCTTCGCAAGGCCAAGCAGAAGGCCGAGCAGGCCAGCGGCGCCAAGAGCTCCTTTCTGGCGAGCATGAGCCACGAGATCAGGACGCCCATGAACGGAGTCCTGGGCATGCTCAACCTGACGCTGGAGACCGAGCTTACCGAGGAGCAGCGGAAGTTCCTGATGGTGGCGCTGGATTCCACCAACGTGCTTCTCCGGCTCATCAACGACATCCTCGATTTCTCCAAGGTCGTCGAGCACAAGCTGGAGCTGGACGATATCGAGTTCAGCCTGCACGACTGCGTGCACGGACTGCTCGGCGTCATGAACCCGATCGCCGACGCCAAGGGGCTGGACCTCGTGCTCATGGTCGAGCCCGAAGTCGAGGACAATGTGCGGGGCGATGCCGGACGCCTGCGTCAGGTCATCACGAATCTGGTGAGCAACGCGCTCAAGTTCACGGAGCGAGGCGAGGTCGTGGTGCGCATTTCGCAGGATTCGCGCGCCGGCGACCGAGTCGTTCTCCACGTGGCGGTGCAGGACACCGGCATCGGCATTCCGGCGGACAAGCTGGAAAACATCTTCAATCCTTACGCGCAGGCCGACCGCTCCGTGGCGCGCCAGTACGGCGGCACGGGCCTGGGGTTGGCGATCTCGGCGGAGATCGTCAGGCTCATGTCGGGACGGATGTGGGTCGAGAGCGAGGAGGGCAAGGGAAGCACCTTCCACTTCACGGCCATGCTCCACGTCGCGGCCGTCCGCCTGGCGCCGCGCTGCGTGGCGCCGGCGCGGCTGCGGGGGGTCCCGGCGCTGGTGGTGGATGACAACGCGACTTGCCGGTTGGTGTTCGAGCACATGCTCAAGCGCTTGGGGCTCGAGGTCGAGTCGGTGAAAAGCGGCGAGGAAGCCCTTGCCACCCTGGCTTCGGGGCGACGGGAATTCGAGCTGGTCTTCATCGATGCGAAGATGCCCGACATTGACGGCTTCTCGCTGGCGGCGGAGATCGCGGCGCGGGGCCTGCTTCGCGGAGCCAAAGTGGTCATGCTGACCTACACCGGCTTTCGCGGCGACAGCATCGAATGCCGCAAGGCGGGCATCTCGGGTTACCTCCAGAAGCCGATCCGGGAGAAGGAACTCCTCGGCATCATGCGGCATGTGCTCGGCCTGTCGGAGATGGAGCATCAAATCAAGACGCTGGTCACGCGCCACACTCTGCGCGAGAACTCCCGGCGCCATAGAATCCTCGTCGCCGAGGACAACGCGGGCAATCGCTCTTTGATCGTCTCGCTCCTTCAGAAATGGGGCCACTCGGTCGCCTCGGTCCAAAATGGAAAGGAAGCCGTCGAGAAGCTCAACGAGGAGCATTTCGATGTCGTCCTCATGGACACCGAGATGCCCGTCATGGACGGCTTGGAAGCGACGCGGGTGATCCGCGAAAAGGAACGCGGGGCGGAACGGCGCCTGCCCATCATCGCCATGACCGGGGAAGCGGTGGACGGCGATCGCGAGCGGTGCCTGGAGGCGGGCATGGATGAGTACGTGCCCAAGCCTCTGACGCTCGAGCGGCTCTTCCGGATGCTCGAGCAGTTGACGCACGACTAGACCGCAGGCTCTAGGCGGCGACCTAGAGCCTGCGGCCCGGGGTTTGACGCTCCTACTTGACCGTGACGGCGATCTTCTGCGGCTTGCGGGCCTCGACCTTCGCGAGGTTGATCCGCAGAACGCCGTTCTTGATCTCCGCCGTGATGTGGGCCGGGTCGATGTCCTCGCCCACCGTGAAGGTGCGCCGATAGTCGCCGATCTCGAACTCGCTGAGCACGGGCGAGCCGTATTCGGACCAATCCTCCTGCCGCCCGTGAATCATGAGTTGGCCGCGCTCGTAGCGCACCTCGAGCGCTTCCGGATTGACGCCGGGCATGTCCGCGATCAGGATGACCTTGTCGCCCTCGTCGTAGATATCGACCGGGGGCGTGAGGTCGACGCGCCGCTCGTGCCGGACGACCTGTCTCTCGTTTTCCTTCGTCATGTCTGCCTCCTAGCCCTTCACCGTTATGCTGCGGGGTTTCTCCTCGGGCGCCTTGGGGAGCCTGACTTCCAAAACGCCGCTCCTCAGGGTCGCCTTGACCTTGCCGGCGTCGACGCGATGCGGGAGGTGCACCGAGCGCCCGAAACGCCCGTGCCCGCGCTCGCAGCGGTAGTACCGCTCGGGCGGCACGTCGCGATCAGGCTTGCGCGTCCCCTTCACCGTCAAAGTGTCGCCCTCGACCGTGATGTCCAGGTCCTGCAGATCCACGCCGGGGACTTCCGCCCTGAGGACGGATTCATCCGGCGTTGTGTAGACGTTCACTCGCGGGAACGAGGCGCCGGGTTCCGCCAGAAACGGGCGGGAGCTGTCGGCGAGATCGAAAACGCGGTTGATCTCGTCCTGCAGCCTGAAAAGCATCTGGTAAGGGTTCCAGTTGCCGCTGAAAAACCGTGTCATGCGTACCTCCTTCTTGAAAGGGGTTGACTGATATCGAGTTCATTAGGGCTAAAAGCAAGATGTGTGCCGTAGGGGTTTCAATATTCTAAGTGCTGCATATAAAATGACTTATGGAAAAGAGCACCCGCGACAACCCAGGGCCGCTGAAGGCGTGCTGCCATAATGGCCGACATGATTCAACAAAAAGAACCTTCTCCGGCGGGCCGTGGTGTCAAAACGGCAGTTGGGTCTGAACCGTTTCTCACGCAAGGCAGAGAGGGATCAGCATCTCGTCCTTCGTGAGCCCGGAATGGGCGGCGGGGATAATGTCGGGGTGCATCATGTCGGGCGCGTGGTAAAGAAGCGCCGGTTTTTCCGAGAGCGCCACGAAATCGCCGATCCTAGCGCGGGTGACGGGAGCCAGCGGCTCGGGGCCGAGCAGGCCGAGACGCTGGACCTCGACGATCGGCAGGAGGACATGCGTCGCTCCGAAACGCTCCCTGAACATGCGCGCGAAGCGCGCGTGAGCACCCGGCTTGACGTGAAAGCAAGGAACAGCCAGATCGCCGACCGGCTCGTTCCGGAGACAGCCGAGCAGAGGATCCGGCGTCCCGAGGGCGAACTGGCGCTCCGGCGGCACGCTCACCAGGCCGTGATCGGCCGATAGGACGAGCCGCGCGGACGCCGGCAGCCGCGCTCTCAGCTCGGCCAGTTCCCTATCGATCGTCGCCAGGAGCTTTCCTGCGCGCGCCGGATCGATGCCCCGGCTGTGGCACATGGAATCGAGCTGCGGAAGATAGAGGTAGGTGTAGGTGGGCTCGCGGGCCTTCGCGACGCGTTCCCTCGCGGCGCGCACGGCCTCGCGAATGTCTTTGTAGCCGTGGCGCGCGGTGTCCCCGGTCGCGTAGCGGGAGTAGACTCCGGCTGCGAGGCTGTCGGGCAGGATGGCGAGCGGCGCGTGCGTGAAGGCCGGCACGATGCTCGGCAGAGGAAAGGCCTGCTCGGGTTTCAGGCCGAGGGCCTCGAGGGGTTGCTCGGAGAAGCGCTCCACGTAAGGCAGCACGGTGCCGGTCGCGTTGATTTCGGGAAAACGCACCCACCACCCATAGATGCCGTGCGTCGCCGGCCAGGCCGCGGTGGCCAGGCTCGTCAGCGCCACGGCGGTCGTCGAAGGGAAGACCGCCAGCAGGCTCTCGACCTGGTTCACGCGGAGAAAGGCGTCCGGCGGAAGAAAATCGAGGAAGCCCGCGCCGAGCCCGTCCACGAGGATGAATACGTAGTGGTCCGCCGGTCCTATCAGCGCCGCAAGGCGCTTGGCGCCCGCCTCGGCGGCGCCGGGCGGGCGCGCGCCCGCAAGGTGCGCGATTGCCCTGACGAGATCGAGGAAATTCGGCGCCGCGTGGTCGGGCCGGACAAGGGCGCCCGTCTCGAACCACGCGCACAACCGCGTGGCATCCGCGGCATCCTCGGCCGTGGCGGCAAGGAGCCCGCCCTCAGCGGCATCGACGGGCACGCAACCTCCCAGGCACGAGAATCGGAGCGCGCGGCGGGGCCGGCGCCGGCGGCCGTGTGGTGGCCACGCCTACAGGGCGCCCTCGACGGCGGCCTGGAGCCTTTTTTGATCGGTGACTCCGGTGAAGCGCGCGATCTCGGCCCCGTTCTTCAGGAGCACCATGGTCGGAATGCCCTGCACCTTGAACTGTTGGGCCGTGTCGGGGTTTTCGTCGACGTTGATCTTGGCGATTTTGGCGCGGTTGCCCAGGGCTTCCGCGAGCTTCTGGAGGATCGGGAGCTGGATTTTGCAAGGGCCGCACCAAGGCGCCCAGAAATCGACGAGTGCAACGCCGTCGGCGACCTCGTCCGTGAAGTTGCTGTCGGTCAGTTCGGTCACGTGTCCCATGAACGCACCTCTCCTCTCGGGTGTGACGGTCCGGCGCGCCGGCGTCGGGTAACGCTGATCGCGTGCCGCGGTCGGCGCGCCGTGCGACCGCGGGAGTTCCCGGCGGGGCTGCCGCCGCCGCGGGCCCGCGCGTGCATACGCATTCTATTGGCTCGGGAGGTGCCTGACAAGCCGCGGGAGAATGCGAAAAGGAGGCGTCCGTGGTCGACAAACCCGTTCCCATGGGATATACCCATGGGATATAGGATGTGGAAGCTGGGCGCCGGCCTGTCAGAAAAGCCGGCGCGGTGTGCTCGGGGCGCGGAAAGAAAGGACCAGAGCCATGGCAACGGAAAGACTGCAGGTCTACAAGTGCAAGCAGTGCGGCAACATCGTGGAGGTGCTGCACGCCGGGGCGGGGGAACTCGTGTGCTGCGACGAGCCCATGACGCTTCTCAAGGAGAACACCGTGGATGCCTCCAAGGAGAAGCACGTCCCCGCCGTCGAGAAGGTCGCGGGGGGCTTCAAGGTGAAGGTCGGTTCGGTCCCGCACCCCATGGAGGCGGCGCACTGGATCGAGTGGATCGAGATCATCGACGGCGACGCGATCCAGCGCGCGTTCTTGAAGCCGGGCGCGGCTCCCGAGGCGGTGTTTTCCTCGGCGTCGGCCAAGGTCGTCGCGCGCGAGTACTGCAACCTCCACGGATTATGGAAGGGCTAGAACCATGCTGAGCGAGAAGATACTCAAGGCGTTGAATCGGCAGATGAACGCGGAGAGCGCCTCCGCGTACCTGTACATGGGGATGGCGGCGTGGCTCGACGCGCGCAACCTGCGCGGATGCGCGGCGTGGATGAAGGCCCAGGCGCACGAGGAGTTCCGCCACGCCATGAAGTTCTACGACTTCATCAACGAACGCGGCGGCCAGGCGGTGCTCGCCGCCATCGAGGCGCCCCCCGCCGAGTGGAACTCGCCGCAGGCGGTGTTCGAGGGCGTGCGGGACCACGAGCGGAAGGTGACGCGGGGCATCAACGAGCTTGTCGACCTGGCGGCCGCGGAGCGGGACCACGCCACGAGCGCGTTTCTGCAGTGGTTCGTGACGGAGCAGGTCGAGGAGGAGGCCAGCGCCGAGGACCTCGTTCACAAGATCGGCATGGTGGGGCAGCACCCCCACGGCCTGTATATGCTGGACCGCGAGCTCGGCAAGCGCAAGGTCGACGGAGACTGAGCGGTGGGAAGCATCAAATTCAACGCCGCCGAGGTGCTCCAGATCGCCGAGCAGATCGAGCGCAACGGCGCTTTTTTCTACCGGGCCGCGGCCGAGGCCGTCGCCGACCCCGCCGCAGCCGCGCTCCTCAAGGAGCTCGCCGACTGGGAGGTGGGCCACGAGAAGACCTTCGCCCGCATGCGCGCGCGCCTGCCCGAGCAGGCCACGCAGTCCGACACCTTCGACCCGGACGGCGATGCGGCCAGGTACTTGCAGGCCTTCGCCGACGGGCAGGTGTTCGACGTCAACGCGGGCGATCCCGCGGAGTTCTTCCGGCGGCCGCGCACGTTGTCCGAGATTCTCAGGGAAGCGCTCGCGCGGGAGCACGACGCGATCGTCCTGTTCACGGCGATGCGTGATGTGGTGCCCGAGAGCCAGGGCAGGAGCGAGGTCGAGGCCGTGATCCGCGAGGAGGTTCAACACGTCTTCCAGATCACGCGAATGCTATGCGAAGCCGAAACCCGGCCGGGGGAACGGAAGTAGGGGGACGGCGGCGAAAGGACGGCTTGAACATGTGTGGATCGTTGGGAACGCTGGTTACGCAGGAGGCGCCCGATTTCACCCAGCAGGCGGTGATGCCGGACAACTCCTTCGAGGATTTGACGCTTTCGAGCTATCGCGGCAAGTACGTGGTGCTGTTCTTCTATCCGCTGGACTTCACCTTCGTGTGTCCCTCGGAGATCATCGCCTTCGACCGCAGGCTCGCGGAGTTCAAGAGCCGGAACTGCGAGGTGATCGGCGTCTCGGTGGATTCGCAGTACACGCACCTGGCGTGGAAGAACACGCCGCCGGACGGGGGCGGCATCGGCAAGGTGCGGTACCCGCTGGTCGCCGATCTCACCAAGGACATTGCGCGCAAGTACGGCGTGCTCGTGAACGAAGCGGTGGCGCTGCGCGGCCTGTTCCTCATCGACAGGAGCGGCATCGTTCGCCACGCGCTCATCAACGACCTGCCCCTGGGCCGGAGCGTCGATGAGGCGCTGCGCATGCTGGACGCGCTGCAGTTCTTCGAGGCCCACGGCGATGTGTGTCCGGCCGACTGGCACAAGGGCGAGAAGGGCATGAAGCCCACCGCCGACGGCGTCGCGGAGTATCTGGCGGGGCGGGCGTGAACGCGCGGGGCGCCGGGGCATGAGCGCCGGGCGCGGCGCCGAGGAGAGGCATGGATCCCGCGGTCACGGCCAGGTTGAGGGTTTGCGTCGAGCTCATGCCCAAGCCCTGCGGCATCGTGGTCTTCGGGGCTTCGGGCGATCTCGCGGGGCGCAAGCTCCTGCCGTCGCTTTTCAACCTCTGGGTGCGCAAGCTGATTCCCCGGAGCTTCTTCGTGCTCGGGTGCGCGCGCACGGCCATGACGACGGCGGAGTTCCGGGAGCGGGTGCGCGCGGCGATCGCGCGCCGCTGCGAGGCGCGGCCTGACGAGTGCGAAGCCTTCGCCCGCCGCTGCGCCTACCTGGCCGGCGATTATTTCGATGCGGCGCTTTACGCGACGTTAGCCCAACGGCTCGCCGCTTCGGCCGCCGAATTCGGGGCGGAGGGCGGCGCCGTCTTCTACCTGGCCGTGCCGCCGGCGCTCTACGGCCCGGTGGTCGGGCGCTTGAGCGCGGCCGGTCTGCTCCGCCAGGGCGAGGGCGGCGAACCCTGGCGGCGCGTGGTGATCGAGAAGCCCTTCGGCCGCGACCTGGCCAGCGCCGCGGCGCTCGGCCGTGAAATCCGCCGCGTGCTCGGCGAGGACCAGATCTACCGCATCGACCACTACCTGGGCAAGGAGACCGTGCAGAACATCCTGATGCTCAGGTTCGCCAACGCGGTCTTCGAGCCCTTGTGGAACCGCCGGTACGTCGACCACGTCCAGATCACGGCGGCCGAGTCGATCGGCCTCGAACACCGCGCGGGGTATTTCGAGGAGGCGGGCCTGCTGCGGGACATGTTCCAGAACCACCTCTTCATGATGCTGGCGCTGACCGCCTTGGAGCCGCCGGTTTCCTTCGCGGCCGACAGCGTCCGCGACGAGATCGTCAAGGTGCTCCGGGCCGTGCGGCCCTTCACGGCGGAAGACCTCCGCGGCGCGCTGGTGCGCGGGCAATACGCCGCGGGCGAGGTGGGCGGCAAGGCCGTGCCGGCCTACCGGGCGGAGAAGGGCGTGGCGCCCGAATCGCGCACCGAGACCTACGTGGCGGCGAAGCTGGGCATCGACAACTGGCGTTGGAAAGGCGTGCCCTTCTATCTGCGGGCGGGCAAGCGCCTGCCGCGGCGGGTGAGCGAGATCGCCATCGCCTTCAAGAGCGTGCCGCATTCGATCTTCATCCCCCTGCTTCCCGAGCACCTGTCGCCCAACGTGCTGGTCCTCAACGTGCAGCCCGACGAGGGCGTCGCGTTGACGATCCAGGCCAAGCAGCCCGGCGCCAAGCTTTGCGTGGGCGACTTGACGATGAGGTTCAATTACCGCGAGGTGTTCGGCGGCGAGCCGCCCGATGCCTACGAGCGGCTGCTCCTCGATTGCATGCTCGGCGACCAGACCTTATTCCTCAGGCAGGATGCGATCGAGGTTTCTTGGAGTCTGCTCGATCCCGTCCTGGACGCTTGGTCCCGCGGAGGCGAAGAGGAGCGCGCCGGGGCGCTCCACTCGTACCGCGCGGGAACGTGGGGCCCCGAAGAGGCCGAGGCGCTGCTCGGACGCGACGGGCGCCAGTGGCGCGAGCCGTGACCGCGGCGCGCCGGGAGGTTGTTGCGTGGAACGTTATCGCTGTCGCATGTGCGGGTACGTGTACGACGAGAAGCGCGGCGACCCGGTGAACGGCGTTCGCTCGGGCACGCCCTTCGCGGAGGTGCCCGACACATGGGTTTGTCCCGTGTGCGGAGCGCCGAAGTCGGAATTCGAGAAGATCACGACACCTTAGGCGGGAGAAGCCGGGGCGGAAGCGCGGCTCCGCGGCGGAATCCAGCGCCGCGCGCGGGCGGCGCCGCGCCACGATTCCGGGTTTCCTACTGCTGCCCGATTCCGCTCCACTCCGCGTTCTCGAGATACTGCCGGGGGCCCGACACGAACTCGATGATGTTCTCGAGGACGTCGGCGTGGCGCTGCTCCTCCACCGCCAGCGCGCGCAGCAGCGCGGCCTGATTCTTGCCCTTCACCTCGGCGGCTTTCTCCTCGTAGAAGGCCTTGGACCGGCGCTCGATTTCCAGGCCCTGCTTGTAAAGACCCATCTGCGTCGCCTTGGGATCGAGCGTGTGGTCGCGCTCGGCCATCTGCCGGAAGAGATTCTTAACGCCGTCGAGCACATCCGTCAGGGTCGTCGTGGGCGGGGTGCCCCGCTTCATGGACTTCACAAGGTCGTAGTGCTCCTGCTCGGCATCGGCCAGCAGATTGAAAACGGCCTGCAGGCCCTTGTCGCCGCAGCGCGCCGCCGCGTCCTGGTAGAATCGCTTGCCGTCCTTTTCCATCTGCAGGGCGAAGTCGAAGATATCCATCGGAGCCGCTCCTTCCGTACGAGGATCAAGCCTGTCGCCGCGCGCCGTGCCGGATGCCCGAGCGTTGTCCGCGGGCGCCTCGGTTTCGATTGGGAATTAGGATACTCAGCGGCGACGGGGGCGGCAAGGGCGCCGCGGAGTTTTGGAGGGCGACTCGCATGGGGCGCAGAAGCGGCGCGGCGGTTCGGGGCGCTAACGAAGGGCCTCGGTCCCATCATTGGCAACCGCGCCGCATGCTCTCAGCGATCGCGACGGCCACGTCGCAGCGATAGGTAAGGCGGTGAGCAGCGCCGCGGTCATGTCCTTGGACTCGAAGGCTTCGACCCGCCGATCGAACTTCTGATTCGTCGTCACGATCGCCGATTTGCCCGTCATATCGGCGGCACGGGACGCTCCGGAGCAGTTCCCCTGCGGCGCGATCGAAGGCGGTTTACCCGCGTTCGTCGGCGATCATGGCGTCCACGCGGTTGAGTTCCTTCGTGAAGGCGAGCACTGAAAATCGCGGAACCGCAAGTCTTCCCGGAGGTCGGGGGGCAAGCGACAATTCGGGAACGGCGTCGGCCGCCTCTGAAGAGGCGCTTGCGGTCGGTCACTCGGAGGATGCCAAGCTTTGTGGGCGAGGAGATGCTGTATTGTCACGCCGCCGCGCCCGTCCTGTTTCCTTCTTGACCGCGCGTGTCCGGCGTTGGTAAAATGACAACGTGGTCATTAGGTTCCAGTCGGGAGGTGTTGCCATGAGACCCATCGTCCTTGTTGCTGTTGCTGCTGTTTGTGTTTTGGTCGGCGTCGCTGTTACACTATCCATTCCGCATGGGGCGTCACAGGTCGTATACGCTGGTACGCCGTCGGGGAACGGAGACATGAACGGCGACGGCATGATCGACATCGCGGATGCGATCTACCTGCTCGGCTACCTGTTTGCGAACGGGCCGGCGCCGGGGGCGATCGCGTGCGACTCGTGCTGTAGGCCCGTCTGTCCGTCGGAGGGTCTTCCGGCGACGGGTCAGATAGCGTGCTACGGGTACGTGGGGGAGCAAGACTGGGTAGAGGTTCCCTGCGGCAGCGCGGAGTATCCTGGTCAGGACGGTTTCTGCCAGGCGGGCTGCGGGAGTGCGGGGCGGTTCACGGACAACGGTGACGGGACGGTGACGGACCATTGCACGGGGCTCATGTGGCAGAAGGAGACGGCGCCCGGCGAATACACGTGGCAGGAGGCGCTCGAGTACTGCGAGAATCTGAGCCTCGCCGGGCACCGCAACTGGCGCCTGCCGAACGTGAGGGAGCTTGAGAGCATCGTGGATTACGGGCGACATTTTCCAAGCATCGATCCTATATTCGGCGCGGTGCTGTCTGATTACTGGTCGTCTACCAACTCTGAAGAACCGTTGTGGGCATGGCTTGTCAATTTCATACACGGCTACGTGTACTGGACAGTTAAGGCGGATGGCTTCTCTGTGCGCGCTGTCCGTCTCGGTCCTGTATGTGCGTTCGAGGGTCTTCCGGCGACGGGTCAAACAGCGTGCCACGATAGTGCTGGAGCACCGATCTCCTGTGAGAGCGTGGAGTGGCCCGGTCAGGACGGTTTCTACCAGGCAGGCTGCCCGAGAGCGGGGCGGTTCACGGACAACGGGGACGGGACGGTGACGGACAACTGCACAGGGCTCATGTGGCAGAAGGAGACGGCGCCCGGCGAATACACGTGGCAGGAGGCGCTCGAGTATTGCGAGAATCTGAGTCTCGCGAGGCACGACGACTGGCGCTTGCCGAACGTGAGGGAGCTTCTGAGCATCGTGGATTACGGGCGACATCGTCCAAGCATCGATCCTATATTCGGCGCGGAGCCGTGGTCGTCTTACTGGTCGTCGTCTACCAGCTTCTACAATCCGGCGTACGCGTGGGGCGTCGGCTTCTACAGCGGCCACATGGGCAGCGACGATAAGACGGTTGGCCTCTCTGTGCGCGCCGTCCGCAGTGGCTCATGATCATTCGTTGATTTCAGTGATTTGATTATTTTCGTTCCGGCCGTGCGAAGCGCGGCCGGACGATTGTGAAAACGGCGGCTTGGGAAGAGGAGGGCGGTCGCCGTTAGCGAGGGCGCGTTGGGCACGAAAAAGGCGGGGTACGGTCAGACGGGGCGCGGTGGAGCGAGTGATCGAGTTATCGGCGGGTCGTCAGCGAGAGGGGTGTCGGTGAAGCGCTCGGGGCGCCGACTCGGGGCTGGCGTCGCGCGCGCGCGAGGGGGCGCGGTCTGTCCGTGGCGCTCGGCGCCCCTGTATCCGGCGCGAGAGGACTGGCTTGCCACGGTCATTTGGAGCTCGCCGGGGCTTGTATGCGCGCGCCCGTGGCCGGGTGGCGGGCCAAGGTGGCTGCAGGCTCAAGAACGGAGCGCGATGCGCCTGGGGGCGGCCGCCGGGCGATGTTCGCCCCGGAACATCGCGAATTCGGCGGAAACGGGAACCTTTTGGCACCGGGAGGTAGTAGGCAATGTTGAAATCCGGAACGATTCAGCGCGTGGCTCTCGAAACGGTTCAAGAGGCATTTCCTCACATGGAAGGCATGCGCGTTCTGGACGTCGGCGCCGGCAAGGGGGATCTCGTCTCAGAGCTGGCAGGCGCGGGCGCCTGCACGACGGCCCTGGAATTCGCCCCCGCCTCTCTTCCGGGCACGAAGGTTGTCACACACGACCTCAACCTCGGCACGCTTCCCTTCGACAGCGGTTCCTTTGACGTTGTCGTGGCCACGGAGGTCCTCGAGCACTTGCGTATGCAATACGCCATCCTGCGCGAGCTGGTGCGCGTGCTCGTTCCGGGAGGCCTATTGATCCTCACCATCCCGAATTACTGGAATCTGCAGTACAGAATCCGGTACCTGCTGACGGGAAACTTCCAGCGCTCCCTTCTGGACGACCCGGCCAACAAGGAGGCGTACCTTTCCGGACTGGCGCCCCACATCAATGCCATCCCCTATCCCATCCTCAAGGCAGTCCTGACATGGGAAGGCTGCGTCGATTTCCGGCTTCGGTCGGCCAAGCGGTTTCGTTGGGGACAGATACTGGTCTACGCACCGTTCTGCATCCTGATCCTGCTCGCGACGATTTTCACGTCTGGGAAGCGTCGCGCCGCGTTGCTGCTGAACGAGACGAACGGATCGCCCGCCCTGCTCGGGCGGCGTCACATCTTGATCTCATGCCGGAAACAAGCAGCCCCAGCGCCGTGAAATACGCATGCGGCTGCATCAATACGAAAAGGAATGCGCCCGTGATACTGGATCATGTTTACGGGCGCCGCGTGGCTATGGACCGGGATCCTGGCAACCGACTGGACTTGCGCGGAGGAGTTGGCGCCGGCAACGAATGGGGTTTTCGTCTTGAACGGCTGCGGCTTCTGGCAATGTCACCTCGCGCACCGGCCGCCGCTCGATGGCGTTGGCGCCAAGTCCAAGCCGGACGCGTAACCGATCACGGTTTTCTTGAGTTTCCGGAAACGAGGCCTTCCACGATCGAGACCGGGTCGGAGATGCGGCCTACCTGCGGCGGGCGCACCTAGTTCGGATGAAATTCCTGGCCATTGTTCGGTATCCGGCTCCGCGCACGCCGGCGCAACGATTCAGTTGGGAAAAGGGCCGACAGCCGCTTCGCCCTCCTCGCCATGCCCGGTGTCGGGCCCGCCGACAACCTCACCGAGCCGGCGCTTCGGCCCCTGGTTGTCGATTAGCGAATCACCCAGGGGGCCCGCAACCAAGCCGGCCGCGGCTGGTGCGAACGCATATGGACCGCGATTGCGGCGTGCCGTCAACAAGGCCGGCGCGCCTTCAAATACCTTGTCGCTGCGGCCGAAACGCATCTGCATTGTCAGGCGCCTCCATCGCTTCTACCTACGAAACCGTGAACGGTTGGCGAGCTGCTTCGCGAAGGCGAGCACTGAAAATCGCGGAACCGCAAGCCCTCCCGGAGTCCGGGGCGGCAAGCGACAATTCGGAAACGGCGTCGGCCGCCTCCGAAGAGGCGTTTGCGATGGGTCACTCGGAGGATGTTAACCCTCCGGGGCAACGAGATGCTGTATTGTCACGACGCCTCGCCCGCCCCGCTGCCCTCTTGACCGCGCGTGCCCGGCCTTGGTAAAATGACGGCGTGGTCATTAGGTTCCAGTAGGGAGGAGTCGCCATGAGGTCCATCTTCCTGATTGCCGTTGGTGTTTTGGTCGGTATCGCTGTTACGCTTTCCTTTCCGCATGGGACGTCGCAGGTCGTGTACGCGGGTACGCCGTCGGGGAACGGAGACGTAAACGGCGACGGCAGGATTGACATCGCGGATGCGATCTACCTGCTCGGATACCTGTTTGCGAACGGGCCGAAGCCGGGGGCGATCGCGTGCGACTCTTGCTGTACGCCGGTATATCCGTCCCAGGATCTTCCGGCGACGGGTCAGAGGGAGTGCTACGCTAGCAATGGAGCGCTGGTCCCCTGTGGGAGCGTGGAGTGGCCCGGTCAGGACGGTTTCTACCAGGCGGGCTGCCCGAGCGCGGGGCGGTTCACGGACAACGGGGACGGGACGGTGACGGACAACTGCACGGGGCTCATGTGGCAGAAGGAGACGGCGCCCGGCACGTACACGTGGCAGAACGCGCTCAAGTACTGCGAGAATCTGAGCCTCGCCGGGCACGACGATTGGCGCCTGCCGAACGTGAGGGAGCTTCAGAGCATCGTGGATTACGGGCGCAAGAGGCCGCGCATCGATCCTGTATTCGGCGCGGAGTGGTCGTGGCATTGGTCGTCGTCCACCTCCGTCGACGATCGAAGAGCCGCGTTGCTCGTCAGCTTCGTCGACGACTTCGTGCCCGTCGTTGCTAGCTGGAAAACGGATGACGGCTATGTGCGCGCCGTCCGCCGTGATCCTGGATGTGCGTCCGAGGGTCTTCCGGCGACGGGTCAGAGGGCGTGCTACGGTTACGTGGGGGAGCAAGGCTGGGTAGAGGTTCCGTGCGGCAGCGCGGAGTATCCCGGTCAGGACGGTTTCTACCAGGCGGGCCGCCCGAGCGCGGGGCGGTTCACGGACAACGGGGACGGGACGGTGACGGACAACTGCACGGGGCTCATGTGGCAGAAGGAGACGGCGCCGGGGACGTACACGTGGGAGGACGCGCTTAAGTACTGCGAGGATCTGAGCCTCGCGGGGCACAGCGACTGGCGGTTGCCGAACGTGATGGAGCTTCAGAGCCTCGTGGATTACGGGTGGTGCGAGTCGAGCATTGATCCTGTATTCGAAGCCGGCGGCTGGTTGTACTGGTCGTCGTCCACCTACGCCGTCAGTCCGGCGAGCGCGTGGAGCGTCTACTTCGGCTGCGGCCATGTGGTCGTCTACGTTAAGGCGTATGACATCTATGTGCGCGCCGTCCGCCGCGGATCTTGATCATTCGTTGATTTGAGCGATTCGATTATTCTCGTTCCGGCCGCGCGAAGCGCTCGGCAGCGCCGTCTCGGGGGTGACGTACCGCGCATGCGCGGGGGCGCGGCGGACGGCGCGCCCGGCTATGTAGGCGCTTCGGCAAGGAATCTCGCCCTGAGCATGAACCCGCGCCTGGCGCTCTCCGAAACGCCCGCCGGCGCCGGGCAAGAGGTTCCTGGGGAGCGCGACCGGCTCCCTATCAAGAAGCGGGAGTGAGGCCGGGGGCTGCGAATGGTCTTCTCTGCGGCCGGGAGATTCCGCCGTCCCGGCTGTTGAGGCGGCCCGCCCGAGACGTTAAGATCTTGTCTGCCATCCGGGCGGCATTCCGGATCGCGTCGCGAGAGGCCCATGAATATCATCTGCTGCGGGGCGGGCACGGTCGGCGTGCAAGCCGCCGAGGCGCTGGTCGCCGCCGGCCACAACGTCACGGTCATCGATCTGAAGGAGGAGCGCCTGCGCGCTCTCGGAGATCGGCTCGACGTCAAGACGTTCCACGGAAGCTGCGCCCACGCCGATGTCTTGGGCGAGGCGGGCGCCGGGCGCGCCGGCATGGTTCTCGCGAGCACGAACGCCGACGAGGTCAACCTGCTCACGGCGGCGGTGGGCAAGGCGCTCGGCGCCAAGATGACCGTGGCGCGCGTGCACGGGAGCGGCTTTTTCGAGCACCGCAACCTGGACTACCGGCGGCTCCTGGGGATCGACCACCTCATCTGCCCGGAGTACTCCACCGCCATGGCCATCGCGTCGTTCCTGCGGAACCCCGGCGCCATCTGCGTCGAGAGCTTCGCCGACAACAAGATCCACATGCAGCAGCTCGAGGCCGGCGCCTGCGCCGTCGGCGCGACGCTGGCCGAGCTGTCGCTGCCGCCCGGGCTGCGCCTGGCCGCCATCACCCGCCGCGGCCGCACGTTCCTCCCCAAGGCCGAAACGACCATCGAGTCGGGCGATGTCGTGACGCTGGTGGGCAACACCGGCTTGTTCGCCGCCGGTCGCAAGCGGCTGGCGGGCGGCGCCCCGCGGCCGCAGAACGTGGTCATGATGGGCGGAAGCCCTATCGCCGTGTGGCTGTGCCGGGCGCTCGCCGAAGATGATTTCGAAATTCGCGTCTTCGAACAAGTCCGCGAGCGCGCGGAGAAGCTCGCCTCGCGCCTCGACGGCGTGACGATCATCAACGCCGATCCCACCGATCCCGCCGTCTTCAAGGAGGAGCGCCTGGGCGCGGCCGACGTGTTCATCGGCCTTCTGGGCGACGACGAGCACAACATCCTCGCCTGCGCGTGGGCCAAGAACCGGGGCGTCCGGCAGACGGTCGCCGTCGTGCAGCGGGCGAACTACCTGTATCTTCTCGAACCCATCGGCATCGACCATGCCGTAAGTCCGCGCCTCGCCGTTGTCAGGGAGATCGAGCGGCTGCTCGCCGCGGGGGCGTTGCGGCGCGCGGCCGCCCTGGCCGAGGGCAGCCTCGACGTCTACGAGGTGCGTGTCGGCGCGGCCTGCGCCATCGCGGACAAGCCGCTCAAGGAGATCCAACTGGTGCCCGACATGGTGATCGCCGCCATCCAGCACGGCGCGGAGACCTTCGTTCCCGGCGCCGGCGACTGCGTGCGCGGCGGCGACCGCCTCCTCGTCGTGGGCGCGCGCGGCATCGAGCCGGCCCTGCAGCGCCTTTTTGCCGCGGAGTGAGCCGTGGTCAACTTCAGGCAAGTCCTCAACCTGCTCGGGCTGCTGATTGTGGGGCTCGGCGCCATGCTCGCCGCGGCGGCCGCGTGCTCCGCGGTCATGATGCTGCGGGGGCGGGAGGCGGAGCGCGGCGCGTTCTTGGGCCTCCTGGTCGCGGCGGGCGCGAGCCTTGCGCTGGGAGGCGTTCTCTGGCGCGCGACCCGGGCGCGGTTCGATATGCTCGGACGGCGCGAGGCCTTCGTGGTGGTGGCCGCCGCCTGGCTTTGCGGCGCGCTCATGGGAGGCCTGCCCTATTTCGTCTGGGCGTGGATGGCGCCGGACCGCGCCCACGCCTTCCTGAATCCCGTCAACTGCTACTTCGAGGCCATGAGCGGCTTCACGACCACCGGGGCCACCGTCCTGGAAGACGTGCGGTCCATTCCCGCGGGCCTGCTCCTCTGGCGCGCGGCGACGCAGTGGCTGGGCGGACTGGGCATCATCGTGCTCTTCGTCGCGGTGCTGCCCATGCTGGGCATCGGCGGGAAGCGGCTTTTCAGCCTCGAAATGCCGGGGCCGGCGCCCGAGGGCGTCAGGCCGCACATCCGCGAGACCGCCCGCGTCCTGTGGTTGATCTACCTCGGCATGACGGCGATCGAGGCCGTCGCTTTGCGCATCGCGGGGCTTTCCTGGTTCGATGCCGTGTGCCACACCTTTGCTACGGTCGCCACCGGCGGCTTCGCCACGCGCACGACGAGCATCGCCGGCTTCCAATCCGCGGCGGTCGAGGTGATCGTCATCGTTTTCATGGTGCTGGGAGGCGTCAACTTCGCGCTGTACTACGACCTGATCCGGGGCCGGCGGCGTTCGGTGCTGCGGAACACCGAGGTGCGCTGTTATCTGGCCTTTCTGGCCTGCGCCGCCGCGGCGGTGACGATCGCGCTCGTCAGCGCCGGGCGGCCCCTGGTGCTGCTGGACGGCGGCGAGGTGCCGGCCACGTGGGGCAATGCGGCGCGCCACGGCATCTTCACGGTGGTGTCGATCCAGACCTCGACCGGTTTTGCTCTATCGGATTTCGACCTCTGGCCCTTCCTGGCCCGAGGCATCCTGATCGCGCTCATGTTCGTGGGCGGGTCGGCGGGATCGACGGCCGGCGGCCTGAAGGTCGTGAGGATCGTCATCTGCTGCAAGGTCATCATCGGCGAGATCGAACGCGCGTTCCGCCCGAATGTCGTCCGGACCGTGAAGATCAACCGCGCGGCGATCGATAACAGCATGAAGCTCGAGACCGTCGCCTATCTGCTGATCATGTTCGCGATGTTTCTGGCCGGGGCCGCGCTGGTGTCCGTGTTCGAACCGGCGTCCAGCGGCTGCGATTTCATCGATGCGGGCACGGCGAGCGCCGCGGCGCTCTTCAACGTCGGCCCGGGGTTGGGCTTGGTCAGCCCCGCCAAACACTACGGCTGGATGTCGGATGCGAGCAAGCTCGTGCTGAGCCTCCTCATGGCGGTGGGAAGGCTGGAGTTCTTCCCCTTCGCGGTGCTTTTCATGCCGCGGTTCTGGAAGGCGGCGTAGCGGCGCGGGCCGGCGCGCGCCGCCGCGGCCGATGCCCCCGGAGGCCGTCCACGCTTGGGCCGCGCACGGCCAACCCCAAAACGCGGCGTTGAAGCCGCTCCCCCATGCAACGGCTGAAAGGAACGAGCCGCATTGATGCGGCCTTGCCCGCGCCGCGGCGTTTCTCCCCTACACGGTGCGGGCAGGGACGGCGCGGCTGATTGACCGCCCGAAGCCGCGCCGGTATGATCACGGCGAGGAAAAGCGTGTCGCGTACGGGCGGCTTGGAGAGCAGGTGTCCATATGGCGCGTCTTGTGCTTCGTCCAACGGTCGGCTTCACGCTGGTCGGGTTCATGTTCGCGGCGGCCGCCGCGCTCCACTCCGCGGCGGCGGGCGATTGGCCCCAGTGGCGCGGAGCCGGCCGCGACGGCGTTTCCACGGAAAAAGGTCTGCTCGCCGCGTGGCCCGCGGGCGGACCGAAGTTCCTGTGGAAAACCACCGGACTGGGCAAAGGCTTCGGTTCCGTGTCGGTGCGGGGCGATCGGATCTACACCACGGGGGAGGGAGCCGAGCACAGCCGCGTGCTGGCGCTGAACGTCGCCAACGGCAACATCCTCTGGACCTCGCCGCCTCTGGGCAAGAAAGGCGGTGATCCCGTCGGGCCGCAGGCGTCGCCGGCGGTGGACGAGCAAGGCGTCTACGTCCTCAGCCAGTTCGGGGACGTGGTCTGTTTCGAGGCGGCGACCGGCAAGGAGCGTTGGCGCCGGAGCCTTGTCAAGGATTTCGGCGGGACCGCGCCCAGTTGGGAGTATTCGGAGTCCCTGCTCCTGGACGGGGACAAGATCGTCTGCACGCCGGGCGGGGGGCGCGGAGCGGTGGTGGCGTTGAACAAACACGACGGCCGGACGCTTTGGCAATCGAAGGACTTCAAGGACCCGGCGCATCACTCATCGCTGATCGCGGCGACCATCGACGGCGTGCGGCAATACATCCAACTCACCGCTCAAAGCGTGGCCGGCGTGGACGCCCGCACCGGCGCCCTGCTGTGGCGGGCGCCGCGCCACGGCGACACCGCGGTGGTGCCCACGCCCATCTATGCGGATCACCACGTCTATGTGACCTCCGGCTACAACAACGGCTGCAATCTGTTCGCGGTGCGCAAGACGGGGAACCGATTCACGGTAAAGCAGGTTTATGCCAAGGACCGGATCTCCAACCACCACGGCGGCGTCGTCAAGGTGGGCGGCTATGTTTACGGACATTGCAACTCGGGCCGCTGGATCTGCCAGGAGTTCCTGACCGGGCGGATCGTCTGGGAGCACAAAGGCGTGGGCAAGGGCTCCGTCGTTTACGCCGACGGCCATCTGTACTGCCGCGGCGAAGACCGCAAAGGCACCGTGGCCTTGGTGGCGGCCACGCCCGAAGGCTACGTCGAGAAAGGTCGGTTCGATCAGCCGGATCGAAGCCGGGAGCAAGCCTGGGCGCATCCCGTGGTGGCCGGCGGCCGGCTTTACTTGCGCGACCAGGATATCCTCCTCTGCTACGACGTGCGCGCGCGGTGAAGGAGCCCACCGCGCGAGCCCTTCCCGGCCGCGCGCGCGGCGTGCCGGGGGCGATTGACGGTTTCCGGCCGGCCAGTTAGCATCCTCAGAGAGGAAGAAGCGAACGGGAGCTCCCTGCGTCCCTCAAAAACCGGCCCGGGAGGAGCTCCACGAGGCCCGGCCGGAGTCGATTGTCCCGTTCCGCCGCGATAGACCGGCGCGGGACGATGCGCGCCGAATTTGGTCCTGATTGACGAGGAATCGACATGAGAGGCATGACAACCCTGGGCCTAATGGGTTTGCTGAGCTTCGTTCCGGCTTTCGGGGAAACGGAGGCGCGCCTGCTGCGTTTCCCGGCGATTTACGAGGACCAACTGGTTTTCACCTACGCCGGAGACCTCTATAGCGTCAGCGCCCGGGGCGGGACCGCGCGCAAACTCACGAACGACGCGGGTTTCGAGATGTTCGCCCGGTTCTCCCCCGACGGCAAACTCATTGCCTTTACCGGCCAATACGATGGCAACACGGAAGTCTACGTGATGCCCGCCACAGGCGGCGTGCCCCGGCGGCTTACCTATACGGCCACGCTCGACCGTGATGATGTCGCCGATCGGATGGGGCCGAATAACATCGTGATGGCGTGGACCCCGGACGGCAAACGCGTCATCTTCCGGTCGCGGATGCGCTCCTTCAATGCCTTTATCGGGCGGTTGTATTCCGTGGCGCTCACCGGCGGCCTCCCCGAGGAACTGCCCCTGCCGCGGGCCGGTTTCTGTTCCTTCTCGCCCGACGGCGGCAAGCTGGCCTACAACCGCGTTTTCCGCGAGTTTCGCACGTGGAAACGTTATCGCGGCGGCATGGCCGACGACGTCTGGGTCTACGACTTCGCGGCCAAGACCACCGAGAACATCACGAACAACAGCGCCCAGGACATTATGCCGATGTGGAGCGGCGACCGGATTTTCTTCCTCTCGGATCGGGGCGCCGACAAGCGCATGAACCTGTTCGCCTACGACACCCGCTCGAAAGAGACGCGGCAACTTACGGATTTCTCCCAGTTCGATGTGAAGTTCCCCTCCTTGGGCAAGGATGCCGTCGTGTTCGAAAACGGCGGCTATATCTACCGCTACGACATTTCGGCCGGACTCTGCGCCAAGGTGGACATCCGCATCGACGATGATCTCCGGGGCGGCCGCGGCGGGCTGGTCGGCGTGGCCGACAAGGTGACGAACTTCGAGATTTCCCCGGACGGCAAGCGCGCCTTGTTCGGCGCGCGGGGCGATGTGTTTACGGTTCCCGCCAAGCGCGGCATCGTCCGCAATCTGACCGCCTCGCCCGGCGTTCACGAGCGCAACGCCAAATGGTCGCCCGACGGCCAATGGATCGCCTACATCTCAGATGTCTCCGGCGAGGACGAGATCTGGGTGGCGCCGCAAGCCGGCGGCGGACCCGCGCGGCAGGTCACCAAGGGCGAAGCGGTCTACAAATACCGGATCGCGTGGTCGCCCGACAGCCGCAAAATTATCTGGGCCGACAAAGCTCTGCGGCTGCGCTTCGTCAACGTCGAAACCGGCGTGATCACCGAGGTTTGCCAGGGCGAGAAGTGGGAGTTCAGCCAGTACGCCTGGTCGCCGGACAGTCAGTGGATCGTGTATGCCAAGCCCGAGGCGGAGTGCCTGAGCAGGATTCACCTCTATTCGCTCAAGGACCGGACCACGCACGAGCTGACCGACGGCTGGTACGATTCGTCGAATCCCGTTTTCAGCTCGGACGGCCGTTTCGTCTTCTTCGTCTCCGACCGGGATTTCGATCCGATCTACAGCCGGACCGAGTGGAATCACGCCTATCGGGACATGGCGCGCATTTACCTGATCACCCTGGCCAAGGAGACGGAATCTCCCTTCAAGCCTCGAAGCGATGAAGTGGAGGTGAAGGCCGCCGGGGACAAGCAGGCGGAAGCGGCGGCGAAGCAAGGGGAAGCGAAAAAGGACCCGGAGCGGCCCGAGCCCATCAAGGTCGACCTGGAGGGCATCAAGGATCGCATCGCCGTGCTGCCCATCGCGGTATCGTCCTACCGCCAGCTCGGCTCGGCCGGCGATCTGATTTACTACATCCGCGACGGCTACAAGGAAGGCAAGCCGCAATTGCGCCTGTACGATCTCAAGGAGCGGGAAGAGACCGAACTCGGGCGGGTCGACGGCTTCGAAATCTCCGCCGACGGGAAGAAGATGCTGGTGGCGGCGGGAGGCCGATACGCCATCATCGATCTGCCCAAGAGCAGGATCGAGCTGAAGGACACCCTCGATCTTTCGGGCCTGGAGGTGGATCTCGACAAGCGGGCCGAATGGCGGCAGATTTTCCACGAGTGCTGGCGGCAGATGCGGGATTTCTTCTATGTCCCGAACCTGCACGGCGTGGACTGGGAGGCCGTGCGGGCGCGCTACGAGCCCCTGGTGGCCCATGTCAATCACCGCGCCGACCTGACCTATGTCCTCGGCGAGATGATCGGCGAGTTGAATGCGGGACACACCTACGTCGGCGGCGGCGAGAGCCCCGCCCCCGGACGCATCCCCCTCGGCCTGCTCGGGGCGGAACTCGTCCGCGATGCCGAGACCGGCTACTGCCGCATCGCTCGAATTCTGCGGGGCGAGAACTGGGCGCGGAGCAGCCGCTCGCCCCTGACGGAGATCGGCGTCGAAGTGAGGGAGGGCGATTATATCCTCGCCATCGACGGCCGCTCCACCGCCGAGGTGGAGAACCCCTATGAACTGCTGGTCAACAAGGCGGACAAGCAGGTGGCGCTGAAGGTCAATTCCAAGCCGGAGCTGGAGGGCAGCCGCGACACCATCGTCATGCCGGCGGCCAGCGAGGAGAATCTGTATTATTACGCTTGGGTTCGGGGCAATATCGAGAAGGTGGCGAAGGCCACCGGCGGCAAGGTCGGCTACCTGCACGTGCCCGACATGGGAGCGCCGGGCTTGAACGAGTTCGTCAAGCACTTCTATCCGCAGATTCGCAAGAAGGCCTTGATCATCGACGTGCGCGGCAACGGCGGCGGCAACGTCTCGCCCATGCTGATCGAGCGGCTCCGGCGGGAGATCGTGATGATCGACTTCGCGCGCAACACCATCCCCGCGCCGGACCCCGAGGAAATGATCTACGGACCCATGGTCTGCCTGGCGGATGAATTCTCCGCCTCCGACGGCGATCTGTTCACCTACCGCTTCAAGCGGCACAAGCTCGGCAAGGTCATCGGCAAGCGCACCTGGGGCGGCGTGATCGGCATCCGCGGCACTCTGCCCCTCCTGGACGGCGGCTACCTGAACAAGCCCGAGTTCTCCCGCTACAGCGTCGACGGCAAGAGCTGGATCATCGAGGGTGAGGGCGTCGAGCCGGACATCGTGGTCGACAACGACCCCGCCCAGGAATACGCCGGCGTGGACCAGCAGCTCGACAAGGCGATCGAGGTGATTCTCGAGGAGCTCAAGACCAAGGAGAAGACCATCCCGCCCTTGCCGCCCTACCCGGTCAAGTGACGTTGCCGCGGTCTCGACCTCTCCGGCTCCGCGCGGCCCCCGCCGGCGGCGGCGGAACGGCCGTCTGGATTCCCGCGGGCGAAGCAACTAAGATGGACCAGCGCCGCCCCGCGATGGAATCCGAGCCGTGCGGAGGCGGGCGGCGGCCCTGACCGCGCGGGAACGATTTCAGGCCTAAGGAGGACGGGATGAAACCCAAGGTCAACCGGCGTAAGTTTCTGGCGAGCGGAGGGCTCGCGGGGGCGGCGATCGTGGCGCGCCACGTTCTGGGAGCCCCCGCGGTGCCGCCGAGCGACAAGACGACGCTCGCCCATATCGGCATGGGCACGCAGGGGTTCAACGAACTGGGCTATCTGCTGGGCGAGCCGAAGATCCGGATCGTCGCCGTGTGCGACCCCAACGAGGACAGCAACGATTACGTCGACTGGGGGAAGCACGGCGTTCGCGACCGCATCCGGGCCCTGCTGGGCGATCCCGCTTGGCGCGAGGGCGTCGCGGGGATTCCGGGAGGACGCGAGGTCGGCCGCCGGGTCGTCGACGCCTACTACGCGCGGGAGCGGGGCGGCGAGAAGCTCAAGGGGTGCGCGGCGTACGCCGATTTCCGCGAACTGCTGGAGAAGGAGAAAGATCTCGATGCCGTCAAGATCATGACCCCCGACCACCTCCACGCGGCGATCTCGATCGCGGCTCTCAAGAAGGGGCTGCACGTCCTCGTCCACAAGCCTCTTGCGAACCGGCTTTACGAGGGCCGGCTCGTCATCGAGACCGCGCGCGCGCGCAACGTGAACACGCACTTCCTTCCCTACAACGGCGGCGAGCCCGTGCGCCTCGTTCAGCGTTGGATCGAGGGGGGCGCCATCGGGAGGCTGCGCGAAATCCACAACTGGTCCAACCGCCCCTTGTGGCCCCAGTGGCCGAGCGTCCCCGCCGACAGGCCGCCCATCCCCAAGGGCTTCGATTGGCAGCTCTGGCTGGGACCCTCCCTCGACCGCCCGTACCACCCCAACTACACCCATGCGGTGTTCCGGGGCTGGTACGAGTTCGGCGGCGGAGCGCTGGCGGACATGGGACACTACAGCCTGTGGTCCGTGTTCACCCTGTTCGAGCTTGGCGCGCCGGCTAGCGTCGAAGCCTGGTCGAGCCACGTGTGCACTATCGAGGACAGCGTCAGCCATCCGCTCAAGAACGATGTTTCGTTCCCCGCGGCCAACACCGTCCGCTACCGGTTTCCGGCGGCGGGAAACCGGGGCGCCGTCGATCTGTACTGGTACGACGGCGGCATGCGCCCGCCCATCCCCGAGGAGCTCGAAGCGGACGGCCGGGAGCTGCCGCCCGAGGGCCTGATGTTCGTGGGCGACGAAGGCAAGATTCTGGGAGGCTTCCTGGGCCAAGACGCGCGCATTATCCCGGAGAAGAAGATGCGCGCCTATCAGGAGAAGGCCGGCGCCGGGACCGGGCCCCGTCCCGCGCCGGGCGGTTCGTGGCTGGAGGCCTTCCGGGGCGGCCCGCCCTCGCCGGGCGATTTCCGCAACGCGGGGCCGATCACCGAGGCGGTGAACCTCGGCGCCGTCGCCATCCGCGCCGGCGGGAAGCTCGTCTACGACCACGAAGGCATGAGGATCACGAACCGGCCCGAGGTGAACCGGCTCTTCCATCGCGAGTACCGCGAGGGCTGGGCGCTCTGAGCGCTCCGGAGCCGCGGACGCCCGCGGCGGAGTTCACGGCGGGGCGGGAGCCGTCCCGCCGCCGCGCGGCAGGCGATGCGCGCGCCGCCGCCGCCGGACGCTCAGGGGTCGGCCGGCGTCCAGCGCACCACTCTGACCGTGCGGTGGAGAAGGGCGAGGAGATCCAAGGGCTCCTGCCCCCGGGAAAGCAGAATGCAGTGCGCATCGACCGGGCCGCCCGAGGCGGGATCGATCTCGCGCCACCCGTCCAGCCTGACTTCGCACCACGCGTGGGCGCGCAGGCCGTCGCCTTGCCAGAGAAGTCCGGCCACGCGGCGCGCCGGCGTGCCCCGCGCGCGGCACAGCGCCGCGAAAAGCTCCGCGCGCTCGCTGCAATCCCCGGCGCGCAGGGCGAGGATCGCCGCGGCGGACGGCGTCACGTCGAGGTTCTTGTCCGCGATGTTGGCGCCGATCCAAGCGGCGAAGGCTTCCATGGCCGCCGGGGGCGCCAGTCCGCTGGCGAGTTCGGCGGCGAGCGCCGCGATTTCCGGCGGCTCGGCGGGCGCGGCCGCCGGCGCCGCCGCGCATGCGGCGGGCAGCGTCTCGGCGCTGACCTCCAGCAGGATCTGCCCCTCCGCCCGTCCCGCGATCTTCTGGCGGGGCGACGCCGGCAGGCGCATGTCCGGGAGCGCGTAGACCGCCCGCGCGAGGGCGGCGGGCGGCGCCGCGGGCGTCGCCTCCGCGGCGCGGGTGGCGAGGGCGATCTCGGGCACGCGGCCGCGCGGCTCCTTGACGATGCGCAGCCCGGCAAAACTCCCCGAAAAGAGCTCGCCGTCCGCCAGGTACTCGCTGCGTTCGCCCTCCTCCTCGACGACGAAGGTGTCGGCAAGGACGCCGTCGACGAAACGCTTACCGCGTCCGACAAGCCGCGCGCGCCCGTCGGCGCTCCGCGCGCCGTCGGCGGGCCGGGCGCGCACGAAAAGGGCGGGGCCGAGGGCCGCCTCGAGGGTGAACTCGGGCAGGGCCGCCGCGGCGGTGCGTCCGTCCTTGGTGACGAGCAGGCGCTCGCCGTCGACCTCGGCCCGCCATTGGGCGGGGGCGCCCGCGAGGTTGCTCGCGTGCGTCATGCGGACGAGGCGGTGGGGCGGGCGCGCGTCGAAGGTTTTCTCCTCGCGGAAGCTCAGGTCCCGGCGCAGCCCTTCGATAGCCAGCACGGCGGCGAAGTCCGTGGTGAGGATATAGGCGTCGCCCCGCCGCGTCAGATCGAGAACGAGGCGGCCGACCTTGACGTCGCCGCGGTAGACGCCGTAGACGGACTCGCGGCACAAGTCCGGGCTCATGCCGAACAATACGAAGGCGAGGCACCACACGGACCGGGACTCCTTTTTCCTCGACCGGAGCGATACGGTCGATTCTACCGCGAACGCGCCGGCGTGTTGAGTGGGCGGTCGCGGCGCCCCCGCGCGCCTCGCGGCGGGAGCCCCCGAGCGGTGCTTCCGGGTTTATTTCTCGATGGCGATGACGATGACCGCCTCGTTGACGGTGATCGGCGCGCTTTCCTCGGCGGGAAGCTGCAAGAACCGGCCGAGGGACGTGGGAATTTGGGAGTACAGGAGCCGCGCGCGCACCGTGAGCTCGCCGGCGGCGGCATCCGTGGGGACGGCGATGGCGTAACGCTCGATCTTCGTTTCCCGCGGGCCGATGCGGTAATCGATGGCGGTGTTCTTCACGGTGTTCCACTGGCAGATCGTCATGCGGCCCTGGGGGTCGAAGAAGGGGCGCCGGAAGATGCGGCAGCCCTTCGGGACGTCGCCGTCCCGGGAGATGCCCTTGAAGTTCTCGATCTCCATGATGGCGCCCATGTCCTGGTAGGCGAGGATCGATCCGTCGGCGATGGTGTACTCCTCGCCGGGGAAGCCCTTGGGCTCGACGGGGATGACCCGCGCCGCGCCGTCCGGGCCCGCCGCCGTGACCTCGAGCCAAAGCATGCGCTCCTCGGTGGAACCCGAGGGGATGTAGTGGCCGGTCTTTCCGTTGAAGAGCACGGCGCGCACGACGATGTCTTCGCCGGGCTCGGCCGTCGTCCTGTCGGCGTAAAGCGCCAGGTCCACCGAGCCGGCCAGCTTGCTCGGGGTGTGCGAGCCGTGGAAGGTGTGGCGCGCGACGCGCGGCCGCTCCTTGCCGCCTAGGGCCGCCTTGCCCGGCGCGTGGTACATGTGGCAGTCCTGGCAGCGGACGCCCTCCTTGGCGTAGGGCCCCGCCTTCCATTCGCGGTAGGTTTCCTTGACCCAGGCGCCGTAAGGGCTCTGCTCGTCGTGACAGATGGCGCAGAGCTTGGGGCTGCCCAGGAACTCGGTCACCTTGATCCCGTGCCGGGACGACTTCGCATCGGGATAGCGTCCCGTCTTGCTCCCGTCGACCTCGGTGATGTAGCTGAAATTGAAGGGCTCCTCCTCCGTCGTCCCCGTGATGCTGTGGCACACGTCGCAGCTCACGCCCTCGTTGGCGCGCGTCCCCGCGGCGACCCGTTGCGGCGGAATGTCGCCCGTCAGGAAGGCGAGGGGCGAGTGGCAGCCGATGCAGCCGGCCTTGACCTCCGCGACCTTCGCGTCCTTGAGGGCGTGGGGCAGCGCGAGCTTGAAGTACTCCTGCTCGTCCCACGGATGGGTGTAGGCTTGCGCCATCAGGCTCTGGCGCCATTCCTGGACGATTTCCTTGTGGCAGGCGGTGCAGCGTTGGGGCGACTCGAAGTTGTCGTAGGTGAGCGCGGGCGTCTCGCCGGCCCCGAGCGGGGCAAACACGCCCGCGAAAACCATGGCGATGCCGCCGAGGAAACAGCGTGGGAATTGCATGGCGCTTCTCCGTTTTCTCACGTTCCGGCGCGTGCCGGCGTATCTCCTGCCGGAACGACCCCGGCCGCCGAACCGCTAGGTAGTATGAAGAATCCGGAAAGCGGTGTCAATCGCGCCCGACGCTCCGCCGCGGGGCGTTTCAACGCCACTCGTGCTTCCGGTAGCGCCGCGCGAGCTCCTGCTTGAGCTTCGGGTAGTGGTTGCGCCAAAAGCCGGCCAGGTCGTCGGTGATCTGCACGGGCCGGTTGCTCGGCGCGAGAATGTGGATGACGAGGCGCACCTTCCCGCCCGCGACGGCCGGCGGTTCGCGCACGTCGTACAGGTCCTGGATGCGCGCCGCGAAGAAGGGCGGGGAACCGGGCGCGTAGACGATCTTCGCCCGCCGGCCGCCGGGCAGGCGCAGATCCTCGGGCGCGAGCCGTTCCACGCGCGCAGCCTGGTCGGGGTTGTGCCAGGCCTTGAGAAGGGGCAGCACCGGCCGCCGCGCGACTTCCCGGGCCGTGGTCGCGCCCCAGCAGAGCTGCTCGAGGACGGCGCGCTTGTCCTCCTCGCCGAAGGGCGCGATCCCGTCCTCGGGACACCACGCCGCCGCGCAGTTGACCCGCGCGATCCACTGCTCCGCCGCCTGGTGCCAGTGCGGGAGCGCGATCTCGCCGCGCTCGACGGCGTCGGCGAGCAGCTTCGCCGCCGCCTCCCTCGGGACTTCGCCGGAGCGGGTGCAGCCGATCTCCAGGTCGAGGAAGAACCGGCGCCTGAACACGGCGACGCATTGCTGCGCGGCGTCGTAGGCCGGCTCCTCGCGAACGGAGCAGGCGTGGGGGAAGAGCTGCGCGAGCCACTCCTCCCGGACGGCCGTGGCCAACGCGAGCCTGATCGATCCGCTTCCGCGCGCGCCCTCGATCTCGTTGATCTCCGCCGCGACGAAAAGCTCGTGCTCGCGGGCGCAGCTCTCGCCCGCCAGCACGCCTTTGCGGCCCCGCGTCAAGTTGCAGCCCAGCGCCGCGGCGGACTTCTTGCGCGCGAGCCGGTCGGCGAAGCCCGCCAGCACGCAGCGGCAGATGTCGTCCTCGCCGGCGCGCTCCGCGAGGGGCAGACCCTCGCCGCGGGCGATGGCGAGGAAGCGGTCGGCGAGCAGGTCCACCCTGCGGGCGGCGGCGGGGTTGAAGCCCGCGCTCCGGCAGGCGCCCGCGTCGAAGCTGCGTTGGGCGCAGCGGCGCCACGCGCGCATGATCGGCATGAAGTCGGAGCGGTCGCCGGGTTCGGGGCGGATCGCCGCCGCCGGCGCGCCGCGGGACCGCGGGAGAAGCTGCGGCTCCTGCGCCAGCGCGGCGATCAAGGCCGCGCTGGGCACGCAGGCCCGGGCGCCGGCCTCGATCAGCATGCGCGCGAAGCGCGGGTGGATGGGGAAGGCGAGCATGCGGCGCCCGAGGGCGGTGATGGCGCCGTCGACCCCCTCCGTCGCGCCCAGGTCGGCGAGCAGGCGCTCGGCGTGGTCCCGCGCCAACGGCTCGGGCGGTTCCAACCACGGGAACGAGGCCGTATCCGCGACTCCCAGGCCCTTGAGCGCCAGAAAGGCTTCGCTCAGATCGACGCGCTTGATCTCGGGCAGGTCGAAGGGGGGCCTGAGCCCCTGCTCGCGCTCGGTCCAGAGGCGCACGCAGCGGCCCGGCGCGGTTCTGCCGGCGCGGCCGGCGCGCTGGTCGGCCGAGGCGCGGCTCACGCGTTCGATCCAGAGCGTGTCGATGCCCCGGCGCGGGTCGAAGCGCGGCACGCGCGCCAGACCGCTGTCGACGACCAGGCGGATGCCGGGAATCGTCAGGGAGGTCTCGGCGACGTTGGTGGCCACGATGATCTTGCGGCGGTCCTGCTCGGCGAACGCCGCGTCCTGGTCCCCGGGGGGCAGGTCGCCGTGGAGCGGGAGCAGGACGCAGTCCGCCGCGGCGGGCGAGGCCCGCAGAGCCGCGAGGGTGCGCCGGATCTCGTGGGCGCCGGGCATGAAGATCAGGACATCCCCGGGGACGCCGGCGCGGGCGCACCGGCGGAAGGCGTCGGCGGCGGCATCCCAGACTTGCTCCTCGGCGCCGGGCGGACTTTCCAGGTACTCGATCTCCACGGGGAACGGGCGAACCTCGGCGCGGACGGCGGGCGCGGGGGCCAGGTGGGCCGCGACGAGCTCGGTGGCCAGCGTCGCCGACATGACGACGAGCCGCAGGTCGGGGCGCGTGGAGCGCTGGAGCTGGAGCGCGCGCGCCAGCGCGATGTCGCCGGCCAGGTGCCGCTCGTGGAACTCGTCGAACACGATGCAGGTCGTGTCGGCGAGGTCGGGATCCGCGAGCATCCGGCGCAGGAGCACGCCCTCGGTGATGAAGACGATCCGGCTCCGCGCGGACAGGATCTTCTCGAAGCGCATTTGGCAGCCGACCTCGGCGCCGAGTTCCGTTCCCCGCAGCGCGGCCACGCGCCGGGCGAGCATGCGCGCCGCCAGGCGGCGCGGCTGGAGCACGAGCACGCGGCCTTCGCCGGCCAGTCCGCGGTCAAGCAGCATCTGGGGGACGTGCGTCGACTTGCCGGCGCCTGCCGGCGCCTGGATGATGCCGCGCGGGCAGGTCTCGAGCGCGCGGACGATGTCCTCCTCGACGGCGTGGATGGGAAGAAGCTCGCGGGCCATAGGGATCCCATCATACACCGCCCTCGGCGCATGCGTTGCCCGCGGTGCGCCTGGCCCCTATACTAGAACCCATCCGCCCGCGGAGCGCGGCCCGGCGAGGATCCCGCGCCCCCGCCCTTGAGAAACGGAGCCGCATGAGGAAAGTCTGCGCGTCGTTCATTCTGCTGGCGGCCGCGGCGCGCGCCGCGGCGCCGGACATCAGCGAGTTCATGGCGGCGAACATGACGACGCTGAGAGATGAGGACGGCGACGCCGCGGACTGGATCGAGATCCGCAACCCCGGGTCGAAGCCCCGGAGCCTCGCGGGCTGGCACCTGACCGATGACCCCGGCGAACTGGACAAATGGACCTTCCCGGCGGTGTCCCTGCCCGGCGGCGGCTACCTCGTCGTGTTCGCGTCGGGCAAGAACCGGCGCGACCCGGCCGGCAATCTGCACACGAACTTCCGGCTGAACGCCGGCGGGGAGTACCTGGCCCTGGTGGAGCCTGGCGGCAAGGCGGTCGCGCGGGAGTTCGCCCCCGCGTTTCCGCCTCAAAAGACGGATTTCTCCTACGGCATCGGCTTGCGGATGTGGGTCACCGAGATCGTGCCGGTGGACGCGCCGCTGCGGGTGCTCGTGCCGCCGGACGACTCGCTCGGGCGCTTGTGGACGGGCGGCGCCGAGCCCTTCGACGACAGCGGCTGGCTCAGCGGCGCGGGCGGCGTCGGCTACGCCGCCAAGGTGCCGGGATTCCTGGTCCGCAACTACCTGGCCAACACCGGCGTCTGCAGTCTCGGAACCGCCGAGCAGGTCGTCGCCCTTCCCTCGCTCCAGAGCAGGGTGACCGTTGCCAACACGCCGGTGGTGGATTTCGCGGGGAACGGCGCCTCCGGCCACTACAACCGCGATCTGCTCTTTCCGGGCGCGGCGCCCGGCGTCGACGAGGACAACTTCGCCGTTCTGGCCACGGGGATCGTGACGATTCCCGAGGCGGGCCCGTGGACCTTCGGCGTCATGAGCGACGACGGATTCGTCCTCGATCTCAGCAACGGCGTCGATTCGTTCCGGATCTCGTATCCCGACCCGCGCGGCCCCGCCGACACGCTCGGCGTCTTCAACGTGACCGCGCCGGGGGAGTACGAGCTGCGCCTTCTAATGTACGAGTGCGGCGGCGGCGCCATGGTGGAGCTCTTCGCGGCGCGGGGCGGCTTCGCCGCGTGGAACTCCGCGAGCTTCCGCCTCGTGGGCGATACGGCGGGCGGCGGGCTCGCGGTGGTTTCCGATCCCGCCGAGGGCGAGGCTTCCGGCGGCCTGAGCCCTTTGATCGGGACCGATCTGGAGGGCGCCATGCGCGGCGTCGGCGCGAGCGTCTACGTGCGCATCCCCTTCACGGTGGACGACCCGGCCGCTTTCGAGAATCTCTTTCTGCGCATGCGCTACGAGGACGGCTTCGTCGCCTATCTGAACGGCGTCGAGGCGGCCCGGCGCAACGCCCCGGCCCAACTCTCCCATGTGTCGCGCGCCACCTCCGACCGCGCCCTCGCCGCGGCGCTTGTCAGGGAGGATATCGACATCTCCGCCATGCTCAGCGTCCTCCGGCCGGGAGCGAACCTGCTGGCGTTCCACGGGCTGAACGACACGCCGGCGAGCCTGGATTTCCTTCTGGCGGCGGAGCTGGCGCAGATCCGAATCGAGCCGGGCATCGCCGGCTTTTTCGCGACGCCGACGCCCGGCGGCCCCAACGCGCCGGTCTTCGACGATTTCGTCCGGGACGCGCGCTTCTCGGTGGAGCGCGGCTTTTTCTCCGTGCCCTTCGAGGTTGAAATCGAGACCGACACGCACGACGCCGAGATCCGCTACACCCTGGACGGCACGCGGCCCACGGCGGAGCAGGGCGCGGTGTACACCGGCCCCATCGCGGTCGCGCAGACGACATGCCTGCGCGCGGCGGCGTTCCGGGAGGGCTTCATTCCCGCCAACGTCGCGACGCAGACGTACATTTTCCTCGACGACGTGATTCGTCAGGATTACCAGGCGACGCTGAATCGGGGCTTTCCGCCCCGGTGGGGCGACACGACGCCGGACTACGGCATGGACCCGCGGGTCATCGGGCAAGGCGGCGGGGATCTCTTCGGCGGCAAGTACTCGGCGACGATCAAGGACGACCTGCTGAGCCTACCGACGATGTCCATCGTGCTCCCCGTCGACGACCTTTTCGGGCCCAACGGCATCTACACGAACTCGGTCCAGCGCGGGGTGGGCTACGAGCGCGCGGCATCGGTGGAGCTTCTCTATCCCGACGGTGCGGGCGGATTCCAGGAGGACTGCGGGCTCAGGATCCAGGGCGGCGCCTTCCGCAATCACGGCCTGACGTTGAAGCACTCCTTCCGGCTGCTCTTTAAAGGCATCTACGGCGCCACCAAGCTCAGGTATCCCCTTTTCGGCCCCGGCGGGCCGGACCGCTTCGACACGATCACGCTGCGGGCCAACGCCAACGACAGCTACGCGTTGGCCGGAGCGGGCGGCCGCGCGCTCTACGTGCGCGACACGGTCATGCGCGGTTTCGCGCTCGACATGGGGCAGCCCGCCTGCCGCGACAGGTTCGTCCACCTGTACCTGAACGGCGTCTACTGGGGCGTGTACAACCCCGTCGAGCGGGCCGATGCGTCCTTCTCCGCCACGTATTTCGGCGGCGACAAGGCGGACTGGGATGTCATCGTCCAGGGCAACTATCCGACGGAAGGCACCGGCGACGCTTGGAACCGTCTCCTCGGGTTGTGCGCGGAGGGATTCTCCACGCTGTATCAGTACTGCCGCGTCCAGGGCCGCAACGTCGACGGCACGCCGAACCCCCTTCTGCCCAACTTGATCGAGGTCCGAAACTACATCGACTACATGATCGTCAACCTCTACGGCGGCAACACCGACTGGCCCCACAACAATTGGCGCGTTTCCCGGAACCGCGACGGAAGGGCGGGATTCAGGTTCTATCTGTGGGACACCGAATTCGCGCTGGGGCTGGCCTCCGATCTCTACACGAACCTCACGGGAGTCGCCAACGGGGTGGCGGTGCCCTGGGCGGCGCTGAGGCAGAACGCCGAGTTCCGCATGCTGCTCGCCGATAGAATCAACGCGCATTTCCACAACGGCGGCGCGCTCGCCGTCGATCCGCGCGCGCCCTGGTGGAATCCGGCGCGCCCCGAGTGCAACCGCCCGGCGGCCCGATTCCGGGCGACCTGCGATCTGGTCGAGCGCGCCATGGTGGCGGAGTCCGCCCGCTGGGGCGACATGCACAACGGCCGCCTGTGCACCCGCGACGAGCACTGGGCGAAGGAGCGCGACAACCTCCTGGCCAACTACTTCCCCGCGCGCTCGGCCAAGGTCGTTCAGCAGTTTCGCGATGCCGGGCTCTATCCGCCCGTGGAGGCCCCGGTGTTCAGCCGGCACGGCGGCGCGATCGACCCGATCTTCGTGCTGCGCGTGAACGCGGCCGAAGGCACGGTGTACTACACCCTGGACGGCAGCGATCCGCGTCTGGTCGGCGGCGCCGCGGCGCCGGGCGCCGCCGTGTACGTGGACGGCCTGACCGAGACGATCCTCGGCGAGTATGCGCCCTGCCGGGTCTTGGTGCCCCGGGACGGCGCGCTCGGGACCGCCTGGACCGGGGCCGACTTCGACGATTCGGAGTGGCGCGCCGGCGCCATGGGCGTCGGTTTCGAACTCGAGACGGGCTACGAGCCCTACCTGTGGACTTCCGTGCGCGAGGAGATGTACGGGACGAACGCGTCGGTGTACATTCGCGTACCGTTCGTGATCGAGAACGTCGCGGACGTCGCGGCGCTCGCCATGGACATGCGCTACGACGATGGATTCATCGCCTATATCAACGGGAGGGCGGTGGCGATGCGCAACGCGCCCATGTTCCCCTCGTGGAATTCCCGCGCGACGGCGTCCCGCCCCGACGCCGAGGCGGTGGTGCCCGAGAGGATCAAGGTGGAGAACGCGGCGGAGTTCCTGCGCCCGGGCGCTAACATTCTAGCCATCCACGGCCTGAACCATCGAGTGGATTCCTCCGACATGCTGATCTCGGCGACGCTGGAGGCGACGCTGCTTGAGGGCGGGGGAATCCCGCTGGCCGAAACGACGCTGGTGCGGGCCCGCGCCCGCCTCCGCGGCCAGTGGAGCGCCATCACCGAGGCCGTCTTCCATGTCTTTCGCCCCCTCGATGCCCTGCGGATCACGGAGATCATGTACCACCCCCTCGACGAGGAGACGGTGGACGGGGACGCCTTCGAATTCATCGAGCTCAAGAACACCGGGGGCGAAATCCTGGACCTGAGCGGCGTCGCGTTCACCGAGGGGATCAGATTCGCCTTCCCCGAGGGGAGCGTGCTGGGGCCCGGCGGCTTCCTCCTTCTGGTGGCGGACTACGCCGCGTTCCAGTCCCGCTACCCCGGCGTCGAGGCGGTCTTCGGCGTGTACGACGGGAAGCTGTCCAACAGCGGGGAGCGGATCGTGCTGGCCGATGCGAACGGCGACGCGCTTTTCGACTTCACCTACGGCGATGCGCCTCCCTGGCCCGCCGCGGCGGACGGCGGGGGGGCTTCGCTCGTACCGGTCGACCCGGCCTCTCCGGGCGATCTCAATTCTCCCTCCTACTGGTGCGCAAGCGCCTGGCTCGGCGGCTCTCCCGGAGAGGACGATCCGGGCGGCTTGACGGAGGGCGGCTGGCAGGTGCCCGGCGACATCAACCAGGACGGCAGGCTCGATATCTCCGATGCCGTGAGCACGCTGCGCGCGCTGTTCGGCGGCGCTCCGGCGCGGCTTCCGTGCCAGGGCGCCGGCCCCGGCGACGGCGGGAACCGCCTGCTCCTCGATCTGAACGCCGACGCGCGCGTCGACATTGCCGACGTGATTCACCTGCTCGGCTACCTGTTCGCCAAGGGTCCGAGTCCGGCGCTCGGCGTGCGCTGCACGCGCATCGCCGGCTGCCCGAGCGCCTGCCGCTGAGAAATCCGCGCGGGCTGCCCGCGTTGCGCGGGCTTCCTTCCTCGGCGACAATGCCTGGATAGCAGGCCGCCTCACCCGAGACCGCGGCGGCCGAGGAGGACCAGTCATGCGGTTCATTTTTTCTTCGGCGGCGGCGATCCTTCTCGGGATCGCCGGCGCGGCGGCGGGCGCGGGCGCGTCCGTCGAGGTCGCCGATCCGCGCTGCGAGTATCTCAAGAACCCGCTGGGCATCGACGCGCGGGAGCCGCGCCTGAGCTGGAAGCTCGCCGCCGTGAACCCGCGCGCCCGCGGACTGGTCCAAACGGCGTACCGCGTGATCGTGGCCAGCACGCCGGAGTTGTGCGCGCGGGACAAGGGCGACCTGTGGGACAGCGGCGAGGTGGCATCGGATCGGTCGGCGCACATCGTGTACCAGGGCAGGCCGCTTGCGTCGGGCATGCGCTGCGTGTGGAAGGTCCAAGTGCGCGACGGGCGGGGCGCCCGCTCGGCGTGGAGCGCGCCCGCCTTCTGGACGATGGGCTTGCTCGATGCCGCCGAATGGACCGGCGCGTGGATCGGCGCGGACCGCCGCTTTGCCGGAGGGCAGGGGGCGCCGCCCGACAACGATGTGCCGGATCCGTGGCTCCGGAAGACGTTCACGCTGGACCGCGTTCCCGCCCGCGCCGTGGCCTACGTCGCGTCGGTGGGGTATCACGAGCTTTACGTCAACGGCAAAAAGGCGGGCGACGCGGTGCTCGCGCCCAGCGTCGCCGAGAACGGCGTGCGCGCCCGGTACGTGACCTACGAGATCGCGCCGCTCCTGCGCGAGGGCGCCAACGCGATCGGAATCTGGCTGGGCGTCTCGTGGTCCATCTTTCCGCACTTCGCCGCGGCGGACAGGCCGAAAACGCCCATCGTCCTGGCGCAGATCGAAATCGAGGACGAGGCGGGGGCGCGGACGCGCATCGCCACCGACGCCACCTGGCGCGCGCGTCCCAGCCCGAACCTGCTTCTGGGCGTCTGGAACTTCATGAACTTCGGCGGCGAGCGCTGGAACGCCGCCGAGGATGCGCCGGACTGGTGCGCGCCCGATTACGACGATTCGACCTGGGCCAAGGCCGCGGCCTACGCGGTCCCGCTGCGGCTCTCGGCGGAGATGGTGGAGCCGAATCGCCTGATCAAGGAAATCCGCCCCGTCGCCGTCGAGGAGATCGAAAACGGCGCCTACCTCGTCGACATGGGCGTCAACTTCGCGGGCTGGTTCCAGATCGAGCTCGAGGGCCGGCCGCACGCCGAGATCACGCTGCGGTTCTCCGAGGATCCGCGCAAGCCCATCACGCACAACCTCCGCAGCGTCTGCATCCTCGGCCCGTCGGGGAAGGCCGTGTTCAAGAACCGCTTCAATTACGCCGTTGGGCGCTGGGTGCGGATTCTCGGCCTGGAGAAGAAGCCCGCGCCGGGCGCCATCCGCGGGTGGCTGGTGCGGAGCGACTACGCGCGCGCCGGACATTTCGAATGCGCCGACGCCCTTCTGAACCGCATCTACGAGACGACGCTCTGGACCTTCGAGAACCTGAGCCTCGGCGGGTACGTGGTGGACTGCCCGCAGCGCGAGCGCATGGGTTACGGCGGCGACGGGCACGCCACCACGGAGACGGGGCTCTGCAACTACGATCTGGGAGCCTTCTACACCAAGTGGGCGCAGGACTGGCGCGATGTCCAGGGCGCGGACGGCAACCTGCCCTACACCGCGCCGACGCGCTGGGGCGGGGGCGGCCCGGCGTGGAGCGGGTTCTGCATCACTCTCCCCTGGCTGGTCTACGAGCGCTACGGCGACACGCGCATCCTCCGGGACAATTTTCACACCATGACACGCTGGCTGGCCTTCCTCGAAACGAAGGCCCGCGGGGACCTGCTGGCCAGGTGGGGCGGCGAGTGGGATTTCCTCGGCGACTGGCTCTGGCCCGGCGCCGAGGGCGTCAACGGCGACACCGAGGAAACGCTCTTCTTCAACAACTGCTACTGGGTCTACAACCTGACCACGGCGGCGCGCGCCGCCGACGTCCTGGGGCGGCGGGCGGAGGCCGAGGGCTACCGGGCGCGCGCCACCCAGGTCCGCGAGGCGATCCAGCGGAGGTTCTACCTTCCCGAGGCGAAGAGCTACGTCAACGGCTTCCAGGCCTACCGCGCCATGGCGCTCCTCGTCGGCCTGCCGCCGGAAGAGGAGCGCGCCGCGGTGTGGAAGGGTCTGGAGGACGAGATCCTCGTGGCGCGCAAGGGGCACTTTCACGCGGGCATCACGGGCGGGGCCTTCCTCATGAAGACCCTGCGGGCGGCCGGCCGCGACGACCTGGTGCACGCCATGGCCACCAAGGAGGACTACCCGAGCTTCGGCGACATGCTCAGGAGGGGCGCGACGACGCTGTGGGAGTCCTGGGAAGGCGGCGACCTGTCGCTGCTTCACAGCTCGTACCTGTGGATCGGCGCCTGGTTCATCGACGGGCTCGGCGGCATCAAGGTCGATCCCGAAACGCCGGGATTCAAGCGCTTCATCGTGAAGCCGGGCCTGGTCGCGGGGCTCCCATGGGCGCGGTCGCGCTACGAGTCGCTCTACGGGACCATCGTGAGCGAATGGAGAATCGAGGGTGGGACGAAAAGCTTCGCCGTCACCGTGCCGCCCAACACGACGGCCGTGTTCATTGCGCCGGGCGGCGACAAGATCACGGAAAGCGGCGCGCCGCTGGAGCAGGCCGCGGGCGTGACGGTGGTGCGGGCGACTGCCTCCGAGATCGTGCTCGAGCTGGCCAGCGGCAGGTATCTTTTCGACGTGAAGTGAGGGCGCCGGCGCGGCCGGTTGCCCTGAGGGGGCGCAGTCTCTATCATTGGCGGCGCGCCTGGCGCGAACGAGAAAGGTGCGGCGGTGAATCCACATCTGTTTTTCTGGTGCCTCACTTCGGCCCTGGCCGGATTTCTTTTCGGCTTCGACACGGTGGTCATCTCCGGCGCGGAAGAAACCATTAAGGATCTGTGGAACTTGGGTGCCGGAGTTCACGGCGTTGCGGTCAGCATGGCGCTCTGGGGCACCGTTCTCGGCGCCCTGCTCGGCGGCTGGCCCACGGAGCGCATCGGCCGCAAGAAAACGCTGCTTTTCATCGGCGTCCTTTACTTCGTCTCCGCCGTCGCCTCGGCCTACGCCCCCGAGGTCTACTCCTTCATGTTCGCGCGCTTCATCGGCGGACTCGGCGTCGGCATCTCCACCGTGGCGGCGCCGCTTTACATCGCGGAGATCGCCCCGGCCGGGCTCCGGGGCCGCCTGGCGGGGATGTTCCAGTTCAACATCGTCTTCGGCATCCTCGTTGCGTTCATCTCCAACGCGCTGCTGGGCGGCGTGGGCGAGAACGCGTGGCGGTGGATGCTGGGCGTGGAAGCCTTTCCCGCCTTGATCTACACGCTCCTGTGTTTCGGGATACCGGAGAGCCCGCGCTGGCTCATCGCGCACCGCGGCGATCGCTCGGGGGGCATCGCCGTCTTCCGGCGCATCAACCCGAAGGCCTCCGCGGCCGAGATCGAGGCCACGGCGGACGAGATCGCCGCCGGCGTCAAGGACACGGCCGGCGCCGCGCGGTTCTGGACGGCTCGGCTCCGGGTGCCCATCGCCCTGGCCTTTCTGATCGCTTTCTTCAACCAGCTTTCGGGGATCAACGCGGTCCTTTACTTCGCGCCTCGGATCTTCTCCCTCACCGGGTTGGATCGCAGCGCCGCGCTGCTTCAGTCCGTGGGGATCGGGGCCACCAACCTCGTGTTCACCTTCGTCGGCCTGTATCTGATCGACCGGCTCGGGCGGCGCACCCTGCTCTTCATCGGATCGTTCGGCTACATCGCCTCCCTCGGCCTCTGTGCCTGGGCCTTCTTCGCCTTCGCTCCGCAGTTCGATGTGGCCTCCAAGGCCATCGCCGTGAAGGGACTCCATGAGCAGCTCGAGACGGCGAAGGATCGCGGCGCCGCCGCGGGGAAATGCCGCGAGGCCGAGCGCGCGCTGGTGGCGGCCTCCTCGCGCGCCCAGTACCCGGGCCGGCCCGTGGCGATCCCGGAGGGCGCGGAACCGGCCGCCGTGAAAGCGATCGCCGAGGAGGCCCTCAAGGAAGCCTCGCGGCTGGCGGGCGCCGGCGGCGCGATGGTGCTTTTCTGCATCTTCGCCTTTATCGCCGCCCATGCGGTGGGGCAAGGCGCCGTGATCTGGGTTTTCATCAGCGAGATCTTTCCCAACCGAAACCGCGCCGCGGGCCAGGCGCTCGGGAGCTTCACGCACTGGATGTTCGCGGCCTTGCTCACCCTGGTTTTCCCCAAGGTGATCGAGGCGTTCCCGCCGGGGTTCATCTTCGCGTTCTTCTCCTTCATGATGGTTCTGCAGCTTCTGTGGGTGAAGCTGATGGTCCCGGAGACCAAGGGGGTGCCCCTGGAGGAGATGGAGGAGAAGCTGGGAATCGGCAGATCCGCGGCGGGGAGTCCGGACTCCCGGTAAGGCGCCTTGCCGCCCGGCGCCGGACCCGGCGCGCCGCCGTTTCAGGAGGCTCCGCTCATGATAAGCGCCGGCCTGTCGGCCTTGATTTTACTCGCGGGCGACGCCGCTCCGCCGCTGCCGGCGTTTGACTTGACGACGGCGGCGGGCCGCGAGGGATGGGAAGGCCTGCACGATGTGGGGCCGCTTGAGGGCACCGCCGAGGGGCTGGCCATCGCGATCACGGGCGGCGACCCGTACATCGCGGGTCCGGCCCGCGATTATCCCCGCGGCGTGCCCTTGTGGCTGATCGTCCGCCTCAAGAGCGAGCAGGGCGGCACGGCGCAGGTGTTCCACTACACGGCCTGGCCGCGCGAGGAAGCCTCGGTGCGGTTCGCGGTGCCCGCCGGGATTTGGCATGAAGCGCGCGTGCCGCTGCCGGCGCTCGATGGGCGCACGCGGCTGCGCTTCGACCCGCCGGGAAGCGGCGGCGTGTGCGTATTGGCGAGCTTGCGGTGCGAGGCGCGGGTGGCGCCGAGGGCGCCCGCGTGGCCCAAGCCGGAAGCGCCGCGGCTCGGCGCGGGGGCGCTCGAGGTGCGGAGCGCCGATCTGTGTCTGCGCCACGGGAAAGGTTGGGGCGAGTTCGCGCTGAGCGTGGACGGCCGCGAGATGGCCATCGGCTGGAACCGACCGCTTCTGGGCTACGAGGACGGGGGCGCGACGCGATGGGTGGATGTGCGCGCGGCGGGCACGACGACGGTGGAGGCGGAGGAGGGCGTCTTGACGACGCGTGCCGAAGTGCGCGACCCCGACGGAGCCACCTGGACGATCGCGCAGCGGTTCGCGCCCCACCCGCGGGCCGCGGGGGCCATCGAGGTGCTCACGCGGGTGCGGACGGATCGCGACCGCGCGGCGCTCTTCGTGCCCTTGCTCGTCCTCTGCCCGGGCGCGGGGACGTACGGAACGGCCAAGACGCAGGCGCTCTTCGCCGGCGTGGAATACCTGGACGCGAACGAGCCCTCCAGTTCCGAGGCGGATGTGATCGGCCCGCGGTCGCAGCGTCAGGTTCCCGACTCGCTCATGGTGACCATGCCGCTCATGGCCCTCCTCCACGAAGGGCGGTGGGTCGCCCTGGCGTGGGAAGAGCCGGAGAGGTTCGCGGCGCTCTTCGACTCGCCCGACCGGGTGTTGAAAGCCGGCGGCCATGTGATGGGTCTGCTCCTGCCCCACGCCGACGGCGAGGATGTGCGCCCGGAGGGCGGCCTGTTGCCCTATTCGGGGCAACTGCTGCGCGCGGGCGAGGAGACGACGCTGAAGGCCGTGCTGCTGGGCGGCACGGGCCGGAGCGTCGTGCCCGCGATCGAGCGTTGGGTCGCGCTGCGGGGCCTGCCGCCCGTCCCCGACGCGAGGCCGGACCTGGCGGGCTATGTGCGGCTGGCGGCGACCGGCTGGTTGGATTCGGACATTCGCGCCGGCAACCGCTATCGCCACGCCTTTCCCGGCGGTTTCCCGCCCCAGCCCGCGGCCGATGCGGCCCTCTGGCTGGACTGGCTGGCGGCGCGGGAAGGCGATGCCGCCCTGGCCGCGCGCCTGCGCGAGGCCGCGGCGGGAGCGCTGGCGGAGGCGCCGGCGGACTACCACGCGGCGGTGGGGCACGTGCACTGCCCCGCGGCGCCGCTGCTTTACGGGCATGTCGCCGAGGCGGTGCGGGCGGCCCGTGATCACGGGTACGCGCTGCTGCGGCGCTTCGAGCCGGACGGCTCCGTGCGCTATAAGGCCGGCGCCGTCGACTACGGCAGGACGCACTTCGCTCCCGAGGCCAACGGCTTGACGGCGCAGGTCGTGCGGACGCTCCTGGAGGCGGCGGCCTTCAGCGGCGATCCGCCGCTCCTGGAGGAAGGGCTGCGCGCGCTGCGGGCCATGGACAAGTTCGAGCACGGCGTGCCCCGCGGCGCGCAGACGTGGGAGTGTCCGCTTCACACGCCCGATATCCTGGCCTCGGCCCACCTCGTGCGGGCGTATACGCTGGGGTACGAGCTGTCGGGAGAAGCCCGTTGGCTGGAATCGGCGCGCCGCTGGGCGTGGACCGGCGTCCCGTTCGTCTACCTGCGCGACCCGACGGGCGTGGCGGGAGGCAGGTACGCGACCATCGCCGTCCTAGGCGCGACGAATTGGCGGGCGCCGATCTGGTTCGGCCTGCCGGTTCAGTGGTGCGGCCTGGTGTATGCCGACGCGCTGTACCGGCTCGCGCCGCACGATCCGGGCGGGCCGTGGCGACGGCTTGCCGACGGCATTGCCGCCTCGGGAGTCCAGCAGACCGTCCCGTTGGACGGCGACGCGCAGCGGCGCGGATTGCTGCCGGATTCCTTTACGCTGCGCACCGGCGGCCGGAACGATCCGGCGATCAATCCCGCGACGGTCCAGGCCTGCGCGCTGCGCCTGTACGGGCAGGCGGCGGCGTACGACCTGGCGAGCTTCCGCAAGAGCGGCGTGCTCGTTCACGCGCCGGGCGCGATCGTCGATCGCCGCGATGGCGAGGGCGCCGCGGGGTTCAGGATCCAGGGTTGCGTCCGGGAGGAATACCACGTACTCGTCACGGGGCTGCGGGGACGGACCCTGGAACGCGTCACGGCGAAAGGGCCGACAGGGGCGGAAGCCCTCGCCGGAGCGGTCCAAACCGGTGCGGACGGAGCGTGGGCCGCGCTGCGCCTCCGAGGCGATGCGGCCGTGGAGATCGCGGTGAGCCCCGGGGCGGCCGCCGCCTCCCCGCCGGGAAGGCGGTGACCGCCCCGGGATTCCGCCTTGCGGATCCGCGCGCGGGGCGCGAACGCCGCCGCGCCCGCGGACGGGCCGATCTCAGCCTTCCTCCACGACGTTGAAGCGCATCAACCGTCCGAGGTGGCGCAGGCTGTCCATGTGGTTGCCGTACACGACGACCCTGTGGAGCAAGGTCATGGCGTCCTCGGTGTCCAGAACGCTGCTCCAGTTGGCGGCCATCGCCGCGGCGTCGCGCACCTCGGTGACGATCTGCGTGCGGCAGGCCCTGACCGAGCGCTCGGGAACCTCGACGATCTTGCCGGTCGAGGCCAGCATGGTGTCGAGGTTGACCAGCTTGGTGCGCGTCACGGTCTCGCCCAAGCGGTACTGGACCTCGGGAACGCAGCCGCTGCCGCCCACCTCGGAATGCCCGCGGAGGAGATACGGCGCCGGCTTCCCGTTCGGGCCGTCCATCATGAGCGGCGCCGTGCAATGGGCGGTCCACAGAACGTTGCGGGAAGTGTCGAAGGTCGCGTTGCCTTGGAACCCGGGACGATCGATGGCGTACTGGAAGAGCAGCATGGTCAGGAGCGAGTCCATGTCGCCCTCGCAGGCCGCCGGGATGCCGGCATCGCGCAGGCGCGTGAAGCCCAGGCAGGGGAACCCCTTCGCCAGCCAGCCCATGCAGGTGCCGATGGCGAGCCCCTGGGAATGCTGCTGCCGCATCAGGTTCTGGAGCGCCACGCTGATGCGCGCGGCCTTGACGATGTCGTCCTGATTGGGCTCGACGATCGCCTTGGCGCCCGACGACCAGCGCGCGGCCTCGGCGCGCACCTCGCCGTCATCGGCGGAGGAGATCAGGTCGTCGAAGGTCTTCTCGTCCACGGCGACCACATCGGCGCCCAGACGCTGCTTGATCTCGTCGGGGGACTGCGCCCGCGCCGTGCCCCGCGCGGGAGGGAAGAGGACGATCCGCGTCTGCCGCATCAGCGCCACGGTTCTGAGCAGGCGGAGCGCCCGCTCCAGTTCGTTGTAGTCGTTGGTGGGAAAGAGCGTGACCGGGTGGCCGCGGCGCTGCCAGCGGTGGGGGTACATCCAGTCGTGTCCGCTGGCCGGAAGGGAGAAAACCACCATGGGATGGTTCCCTTCGAGAATCGGATGGACTAGCTGCGTCAGGGAGAAGCAGTTGAGGTTGATGGCCAGGACCGGCGCGTCAGGACCCGCCTGGGCCAGCAGCGCCGCGGTCTGGGCGCTGCTGTTCGAATCGCCGATGAGCAGCTCCACGTTCCCGAGCTTCTTCTCGGCCTCCTCCAGCCGCGCGCGCATGGCCGCCTTTTGCTTCGGGTCGGCGTTCCAGCCGCGGTCCTCGGGTCCGGGAGGACCGCTGAAAATGACGCAGATCCGCGCCTTCTTCATGGGCTTGGGCGGAGTGTCCGCAACCCACGCATGCGCCCAGGCCGCGCCCGCGAGCATGAAGCCGCCGGCCGCCGCTCCGGTGCCAATGAACTGCCGCCGCGTGCACTGTTCACACATGAGAGTTCCTTTCTTGAACGGGATCCGGTCCTCGTTGACGATAAACCGCGCTCCGGGCGGCGCGCGCGCCGCGGGAGACAGCGTCTCAAAGAAGCGCGGACCTGAGAAAGAGTGTAGCGAAGTACGGCCGGGCTGACAAGCACGCGCCGATGCCTTCCGTGGGCGCGGGCGTGAAAGACCGCGGAGAGTCGGCGCGGGCGGGAGATTGACCCGCCGCCGGCGCCCGGCTACCATGACGGCGCCGCGTGCCATCCCACCCATCCTCGCAGCAGCAACCCGCCGGCACGGGCGAAGGCCGCGGCGAAGGAAAGGAGGCTGCCATGGCGGAAGAAAGGGAAATCGGCGTCGTCACCCACTACTTCGGCAAGGCCAAGGTCGCGGCGATCAAGCTCGCGGCGCCCCTGGCGGTGGGAAACACCGTTCGCTTCAAGGGGCACACGACCGACCTGGTCGAGAAAGTCGCGTCCATGCAGATCGAGCACCAACAGATCGCCGCGGCCAAAGCCGGCGACGCCGTGGGCATCGCCGTCACGGACCATGTCCGGGTCGGCGACAAGGTGTTCCTGGTGGTGTAGCGCGTTCCCCGGTCCGCGCCCCTCGGAAAGGCGGCGGAGCCGCGGCAGCCTCCCGGGTTGCCGCGGCTCCGCCCGCGTCGAAAAACGCCCGTCGCTTAGAACTTGATCTTCTGCTGCGTCGATTCCGTCTTGAAGGGGCCGGCGTCGGCGGTGCAGATCAGAGTCACGGTCTTGCCTTTCATGTTCTGGGGGCTACTCCATGTAGCCGAACATGTCCCGCCTCACCCATACTGGAAGACGCCCTCGGCGAGGACCTCCCCTTTGTCGTCCTCGATGCGGTACTTGGGCGCACCGGGGCGGGAACGCACGCCGGTGCTCAGGCTGACGCAACTGATCGTCGCGTCTTCCTTGCCCACGCCGAGCATCTTGAACATCATTAGGAGCGCGCTCGGGCCGGACTTGCGCGCGTCGATGGTCGGTTGGAGCGGCTCGCCCAGAGCGAGCGACCGCTCCTTTTTGCCCACGTAGAGGATGGATTCGCCGGGCGGCGGCGTCCCGTGCACGGACCAGATGTAGCCGCTTTCCGAGCGTGTGATCTCGTAGTCGACCAGGCGCCACTTCCCGAGGGGCAGGCGGGTCTTCTCGCTGGGCGACGCGACCATGATCCAGGTCTGCCCGCGCTCGTCGGAGAGGCTCAGGCGATCGATCCCCGTCGGAACCTCCACCGGACCGGTCGCGACCGTGGAGGCGCTCAGCGCCATCTCGCCCCTGACGAGGTCCGCGTTGAACTTGTAGCAGCCGTCCTCGATGACCAGGATGTCGCCGAGAATCCAACCCGCATCCGTCGGCAGCTTCTTGTCCTCTGGCGCCATGAACAGCCGGTCGGCGATGAGTTGGGATGAATCCTTGACCATCACGCGGACCTTCCCCGGCTTGTCGCCGAAGAAGCCGTTGACGTTGGCGTCCGAGAGAAACACGCGGCGCTTCTCGCCGGCGACCTCCGCAATGCCCGACCAGCAGCAGGCGCTCACGACGTGAATGAAGACGTTGTGCGCCACGAACTGGCCGCGGGCTTGGCGCAGATCCTCGACCTCGATGCGAAAGCAGTACGGCATGAGCTTGCTGCCGAGCTTGATCTTGCATTCGATGGCGGGAAACACGGAGGTGCCGCCGCTCGTCTTGCCCTCGCGGGGCGGCTCTCTCAGGATCTTGTCGGCGTTGTCATCGAAGTAGAGGCGGTCGAACCCGCCGCCGGTGGTGGAATCGATCACCATCAGGCGCGAAACCGAGCCGATGTCGACCAGCGCGTAAAGCGCCTGCGGGCTCAGCTTCGGCAGCTTCCAGGCGCCCGAGGGCTTCGCGGCGAGCGTCTTGAGGAGCCGGCTCGATCCGAGCCCCGTGCCGGCCCGCGGGCTGGCTTCGTTGGACAAGGGCAGGAATTCGATCGGCGTTGTGGCGGCTCCGGCGATTCCCGCCAGACACAGGGAAAGGCACGCCCGGAGCAACCCCGAAGATTCGGCCCGCATAGGCACAACCTCCTTTCCGGCCGCGCGACCGTACTCTGCGTTGCCGCCAGCATGCACGGGCGCGCTTAACCTCCCGGACTGAACGTGCCTTCATCAGAGCACACATCGAGCCGGAGTGCAAGCAGAAACATGGCGCGGCGCCGCGCGCCCGCCGGCGCGGCGGCTCAGGGACGGGATTCCTCCATGCGCGCCACCTCGAGGATCGCGATTTGGAAAGGATCGAGCTCGAGGCGCAGGACATCGCTTCCCGCGTGCGCGCCCTCGAGGGCCTGCGTGGCGCCGAAGACCCCTTTTGCCAGAAAACGCCGCCCGCGGTCCGCGCGGGGCAGTTCGAGGAGATCGGCCAGCGCGGCTTCGAAGCGCTTGGGCTCGGCGCTCGGATTCCTGAGGGCGAACGTCCCCGCCCCGCCGTCCCAGGCCGCGAAGCCGTAGATCGCGCCCGCGCCGGGGTCGCCGCCCACCATGCGACTCAGGGCGAACTCGCGCGCGTGCGCCTTTGCCCAGCGGCTCGCCCGCCCGAGCAGCGCCCACTGGCCGGGCGTCAGATCGCTCGCTTGGACGTACCAGTCGTGGTGAAGCGAGGTCCGCGCCGCGAGCCACCAGAAGCCGCGTTCGAACACCGCATCGCTGTTGCCCGCGATGCGGTGTTGGACGATGTCGAAGGTCACGAAGGCGGACATCGGCATGTCCGTTCCGCGGTGGGCCTGCAGGCAAAGGTCCAGAAACGTCGTGTGGCGGTCGAAGGGGTCGCCCGCGCCCGCGTGGCTGTCGTCGGCGCCGCCGCGCCACACGTAGTCCGCGTGCTCGAGCCAGAAAGGCGAGGGATTCGAGCCCGTCGTGTAGCCGATGGCCAGATCGGGACGCGCGGCGCGCCAGGCGGCGAAGACCTCGGCGAGGGCATCCATCTGGGCGACGGCGCCGCCGGCCCCGGTTGCGTGGCCGTGGTCGGGCCGGCCGCAATTGGGCCAGAAGCCGTCGACCTTGATGTAATCCATGCCGCGCGCCGCCCAGCGGGCGAAGCTCTCGATTACGTGCCGCTTGTAGCGCACACCCGCCAAGCAGAGCTTGTCGCCGTTGATCTCCCAGCTCAACGAACGGGCGAATTCGACGCGCATCGGGCGGTACCTGTAGCCGCCGATGGGCCCGAACCACAGCGACACGGCGATGCCCGCGGGGGCCCCCGCGGCGCGAAGCGCCTCCCAGCCTCCCGGAAAACGCCGCCGGTTGAGGCGTCCCCAGAGCCCCGTTTCCGAATCCCAGTCGAAGTCCCAACCGTCATCGAGAGTGAACGAGTCGACGGGAAGGCGTGTCTCTCGTTTGACCGCCGCGAGCGCCTCGAGCGCGGCCCGCGGATTGCTCTTATCCTTCCAGTACCAGTCGTTGACCAGAAAGATCATCCGCTGCGGCGTCCGCCGCCGCGCCTGGATGCATTTCAGGAACGCCCGGCGGGCATCGCCGGCTTCGCCGGCGCCGATAAGGAATTCGCGGCTGGTTGCCTTTTTTCCGGGGCCCAGGTCATCGTACGCCGGCAGACCGCACGCGACCGCGCCGTCGCGGGCGAAGTTCTCGGCGGCGGGGTGCGCCACGGCGAGGAACATGTCCTTGACGAAGACCGCTTGGCCGCAGCCGGAAGGATAGCCGAGTGTCGCCACCGTATTCCCGGGGCCGGCCGGCCCGCGGGCGCCCTCAACGCGCCACGGACCGAAACTGATGCGCGCGAGGCGCCCCGGGGGGCCCTGAATCTCCATGCGGCGCGTCGCCCACCATGCCGAGCGGCCGAGTTCGGTGATCATGCGCACGGCGACGCCCCCGGCCCTCAGGTCGACGACGAGTCGCGCGCCGCCGTCGCATTCCTCGGCCGCGGCGCGCTCGACGCGGAACGCGCCGGCCCCGAGCTCCGTGCCGTCGGCGAAGGCGAGGACGAAATCCTCGCCCCCCGGGAGGATTTCCTCGCCCGTGCGGCGGTTCGTGATGGCGAGAGTGCGGGCGCGCTCCGCCTCCAGGCCGATCTTGATCGCCAGATGCGCGTTGGCGATGGCCCCGTATCCGCCCTCCACCACGGCGGTTGTCTTGTCGTTCGGCGCGGCGCACGCCGCCGCGCACAGAAAGGCCGCCGGGATGCCCAGGACGTTCCGCATGTCAGCCTCCTTTCACGGCGCCGTCCGGAGGGGGCGCGCCCCCGCGCGCCGCGCCCGCGTCAGATGAGCTTGCGCGCTCGCATGAGCTCCGCGGTGAGGATCGCGCCGCCGGCGGCGCCGCGCACGGTGTTGTGGTGCAGCCCCGCGAACCTGATATCGAAGACGTTGCACTTGCGCAGGCGGCCCACGGTGACGGCCATGGCCTTGTCGGCGTCGCGGTCCTTGCGGGGCTGCGGGCGGTCGGGTTCGTCGCGGTAGATGATCGGCCGCTCCGGCGCCATGGGCAGCGCGAGTTCCTGGGGCGCGGCCTTGAACGCGCGCCAGATGGCGATGATCTCAGCCAGCGCCGGCGCGCGATCGGCGAATTTGAGGCTCACGCAGGCCGTGTGGCCGTCGACGACGGGCACGCGGTTGCAGTGGGCCGAGATGGCGATGGAGCCGTCCTTCACGATCACGCCGTTCTCGACGCGCCCGAAGATCTTGAGGGGCTCGTTCTCGGTCTTCTCCTCCTCGTTCTTGATGAGGGGGACGACGTTGCCCTCGATGTCCAACGACGGCACGCCCGGGTGGCCGGCGCCGGAGAGCGCCTGCAGCGTGGCGACGACCAGCGTGCGCGGCTTGTAGCCCGCCTGCCAGAGCGCCCAAACCGGCGTCATGTAGCTCTGGATGCTGCAGTTTGACTTGACGACGATGCAGCCGGTGGTCCAACCGCGGGCCTTGCGCTGGGCGGCGATGACGTCGAGGTGCCCCGGGTTGATCTCGGGGATGATCATGGGGACGTCGGGCGTGAATCGGTGGGCCGAGTTGTTGGAGACCACGGGAAGCCCGGCGGCGGCGTAGGCGCACTCCAGGGCCGCGGTGGCCTGCTTTTCCAACGACACGGCCGAGAAGACGAGGGCGCACTTGCCGCGGGCGGCCTCCACATCGTTCGCGTCGCCGACGACGAGCTTGCGCACCGGCTCGGGCAAGTCGCTGGGCATGTGCCAGCGGCCGGCGACCGCCTCGGCGTAGGGCTTGCCCGCCGACTGGGGCGAGGCCGCGACGTACGCCACCTCGAACCACGGGTGGTTCGCCAGCAGGCGAATGTAGTTCTGGCCCACCATCCCGGTGGCGCCGATCACGGCGACGTTGATGCGCTGCACCATGCGATCTCCTTTCGGGACGCGCGCCGCGTCCCTCGCGGGCCGGGGACGACAAAAAACCCGCGGTCGGACACGCTCCGACAGCGGGTTCTTCGCGCCTCGGCCGGCGGTGGGCGACTCAGGTCACCGAGCCCGCCGTTCGAGCGGCGCAACCCCGGCCGGAGCGCGCGTCGCCGCGCGCTTCTCCCGCCTGGCTTTGCATGGGGTCGCCCCGTCCCGGTCGCTCACAACATGGTACTATATCGTTTGGGCTGAAACGCTGCAAGCCGTCCCCGATAGACACAAGGAGAAGCGATGCATCGCATGCGCTGCACTCCGTGCGCGGCCGTTCGGCGCCTGGCGCGGCGGCCGCGGTTTCGCGCGGGCGGCTTGCCGGCGCGCGTCCTTCTCGGGTGCGCCGGGATGCTGTTCGGACCGGCGGCGGTGTCCGCCGGCGATGGCGAGGCTGCGGCGCTGCGAAAGGGCTGGTCCGCGGCGCTGCTTCGCATCCGCGCGACCACGACGGAATCGGACGATGGGCTCGAGCCGCGCGATGCGCACTGGACGAGCCTCGAGGTCGAGTTTCCAGTCGAGTGCGATTGGGCGCTCCAGGACGGCGGCCCCGAGTTCCTGCGGGATTTGGTCGGCCCGGACGCGGGACGGCGGCTCAGAGAATGCGCATCCCGCGCGATTGCCGAACTCGGGCCGGCCGGCGGCACGCTCCGGCGGGAGCTCGAAACGCTGCCCCGCGGGGAGCCGGATGAAACGCCCGCGGCTCTCGATCTCTACGCGCGGGCGGCCGAAGCGCGGCGCGGCCTGCGGCTCGCGTTTCTCCTGGAGAAGGCGCCCAGGCTGATCTTCATGAAACACGCGAACCTCGGCGGATCGCACTACGCCTACACGGAAGGCCAGTCCGATGCCCAAGACGAACGCCATTTCGAGCCCGGCGCGAGCCTCTGCCTGCTCCAAATGCGAGGAACGCGCGGCGATGTGCGTACGCTGCTCGCCACGGAGGAAGGCTCGTTCCGCGATCCCGATGTCGATTTCGACGGCCGCCGGGTCCTGTTCGCGTGGAAGAAGTCCGACCGCGGGGATGACTACCACTTGTACGAGCTGGACGTCGAGACCGGTGCGGTGGTCCAGATCACGGCGGGACTCGGCTTCGCCGACTACGAGGGGATGTACACCCCCGCCGGGGACGTCATCTTCAACTCGACGCGGCCGGTGCAGACCGTGGACTGCTGGTGGACCGAGGTCTCGAATCTCTACACGTGCGCCCGCGACGGCCGGTTTCTCCGCCGTCTCGCGTTCGACCAAGTCCACGACAACTTCCCCGCGCTGCTTCCCGACGGCCGCGTGCTCTACACCCGTTGGGATTACAACGACCGGGGGCAGATTTTCGTCCAGGGTCTCTTCGTCATGCGCCCGGACGGGAGCGGCCAGGCGGCCTTTTACGGCAACAACTCGTGGTTTCCCACGTCGCTTCTGCATGCGCGCGGAATCCCGGGGACGACGAAGGTCGTCGCCATCGCCTCGGGCCACCACACGCTGCAGATGGGGAAGCTGGCGCTCGTCGACCCCGGCCGCGGGACCGAGGAGAACGCGGGCGTCCTGCTCATCGCGCCCGTCCGGGAAACGCCCGCGGAGCGCGCGGACATCTACGGCCAGGACGGCGAGCTGTTCCAGTACCCGTACCCGTTGGCCGAGGACATGTTCCTGGCCGCGATGAGCCCGCTCGGCCGGGCGCGCGGCTCGCCGCGCTTCAGCATCTACCTGGTGGTCGCGGATGGACGGCGGGAGCTCCTCGCCGCCGACCCGGCGATCTCCTGCAACCAACCGCTGCCGCTCGCCCCGCGGCCGCGGCCGCCGGCCCTTCCGAGCGTCGCCGATCACGGCGAGGCGGACGGGATGTTCCTCCTCCAGGACGTCCACGCGGGTCCTGGGCTCGCCGGCGTTCCACGCGGGGCCGTCAAGAAGCTGAGGGTCGTGGCGCTCGAGTACCGGGCCGCGGGCGTCCGCACTAACTTCAGCTTGGGGCCGGGGGGCGACGCCCAAGCCAGCACGCCGATCTCGATCGGCAACGGCGCGTGGGATGTCAAACGCGTGCTTGGGGAGGCGACCGTCCGCAGGGATGGCTCCGCGTGGTTCCGCGTTCCCGCCCGAACGCCCGTCTATTTCCAGGTGCTCGATGCGCGCGGGTACGCGCTCCAGACAATGCGGAGCTGGGCGACGCTTCAGCCCGGCGAGGTGGTCTCCTGCGCGGGATGCCACGAGGAGAAGAGCGTGCCGCCCTGCGTCGGGCCGGTTCCCATGGCGCTGCGCGCCGGGCCGGAAACGCTGCGCCCCCCGCATGACCCGCCGCGGGGATTCAGCTTCATTCGGGACGTTCAGCCCATCCTCGACCGGCATTGCATCGCGTGCCACACACGGCGCGGCGAGCGGCCCGCGGCGGAGCCGTCGAGCCTCGCCGAACCGGCCGGTCCGGAGGCGCCGGCCGTCACGGAGGCCTTCAGTCTGCGCGGTGAGACGACCGCCGAGGAGATCTCCGGACGCGCCTGGAGCGACGCCTACCTCGCCTTGACGGCATCGCGGCCTCTCAGTCTAGACGGCTGCCCGCCCGCGCTCGCCGGCGATCCCGAGGGGCGCCTCGTCAGGTGGGTGAGCGCGCAGTCTGCGCCGCCGCGGCTCGCCCCGTGTTCGACCGGCGCGGTCGCCAGTCCGCTCATGCGGATGCTGGAGAACGGCCACCGCGGCGTCCGCCTTTCCGCCGCGGAGCTCCGGACGATCGCCTGCTGGATCGACCTCGCGGTGCCGTACTGCGGCGACTATCTGGAGGCCAACGTCTGGTCGGAAGAGGACCGGGAGAAGTACGCCCGGTTCGAGGAGAAGCGCCGCCGCTCGGAGGCGATCGAGCGGCGCGCCCGGGAGGATCTGCGCGCGTGGCGGGCGGCGCGCGGCGCGGATGCGGGCGCCGCGGGGGGGTGATCTTGCGGAAGCGATGCATGCGACGAAGCGGCGTGTGCGCCCTCGCGGCGCTTGTCGCCCTGTCCGCCGCGGCCGGCGAGACGCCGTTGTGGGACACGCTCAGCGACACCTGGGGCGCCACCGATGCCCTGGGCCGCCGCGTCCCCACGGCGCCCGAGGTCGGGCCGCCCCGGCCGGATCGGTTCGTCGGTATTTTCTACTTCCTCTGGCTCGGCGCGCATGTCGCGGGCGGCCCCCATGACGTGACCCGAATCCTGGGGCAGGATCCCGAGGCGCTCGGGAAGCCGTCCAGCCCGCTCTGGGGGCCGCTCCACGCCGCCCACCACTGGGGCGAATCGATTTTCGGCTACTATCTCACGGACGATCCCTACGTCCTGCGCGCGCACGCGCGGATGCTGGCCGATGCCGGCATCGACGCGGTGATCTTCGATGTGACCAACCAGTTCACGTACCGGCGCCAGTACCTGGCGCTCCTGCGGGTGTTCGCCGAGGCGCGGCGCGACGGCAACCGCACGCCGCAGGTCGCGTTCCTATGCCCCTTCTGGGATCCGCGCCGGGTGGTGGACGAGCTCTTCCGCGAGCTCTACGAGCCCGGCATCCACCCCGAGCTCTGGTTCCGGTGGGAAGGCAAGCCGCTCATTCTGGCGGACCCGCGGCTCATCGGCGCCCGCGCGGGCAACGACAAACAAGACCGCGCCGTGGAATTGCCCGCGGGCGGAACGCTGGGCCAGTCCTTCGCCGCCGAAGCCCCCTTCGACGCGGCGGGCGGATGCTTTCCCACCTGGCGGACGACGGAGGGCGCCTTCACGCTGGCGCTGCGCCGGGACGGGCCGCGGGGCGCGATCCTCGCGGAGCGGCGTTTCGAGAACGTTCAGGACAATGCGTGGCTCAGCCTCGAGTTCGATCCGCCGCTTCCCGCGGGGACGTACTACCTGGAAATGTCCGCGGGCCGCGGCAAGGTGGGGTGGTGGAGCCACACGGGCGATGTCCTGCCGGGCGGGCAGGCCTTCGCCGGGGGCGCGGCCGTGCCGGGCGACCGCACCCTCGCCCTTCGCATCGCCGATGAGCGCGCGCGGCGGCTGCGGGAGTTCTTCACCTTCAGGAAGCCGCAGCCCGATTATTTCCAGGGGCCGACGGAGCCTGACATGTGGAGCTGGCTGGAGGTCTATCCGCAGCACGTTTTCAGGAACGCGCGGGGCGAGAAGGAGCAGATGGCGGTGGGCGTCGCGCAGAACGCCGTGGGCGGGCGCCTCGGTTCGATGAGCGAGCCTGGGGCGCGCGGACGGAGCTTCCGCGGCGGCGCGACGGACCCGGCGCCCGGCGCCGTTCTGCGCGGCCTCAATTTCGCCGAGCAGTTCGAGCGGGCGCTCGCCGAGGATCCGCGCTTCATCTTCATCACCGGCTGGAACGAATGGGTCGCGGGGCGCCACGCCGAGTTCAGCGGGGTGCGGCTTCCGGTCATGTTCGTCGACCAGTTCGACCAGGAGCACAGCCGCGACATCGAGCCCATGCGGGGCGGGCACGGCGACAATTACTACTACCAGATGGTTTCCTTCGTGCGGCGTTTCAAGGGCGCGCGGCCCCTGCCGCGGCCGAGCGCGCCCGCGACGATCCGGATCGACGGCGGCTTCGCCCAGTGGGCGGACGTCGAGCCCGAGTTCCGCGACGATATCGGCGACACCGCCCATCGCGACCACCCCGGCTACAACGACTGCGCGCGCTACGTCAATCGCTCGGGCCGGAACGACATCGTCGCCTGCAAGGTGGCTCGCGACGCCGAGAATCTGTATTTTTACGCGCGCACGCGGGCGCCGCTCACGCCGGCGGCGGATGCCCGGTGGATGCTGCTGCTCATCGACGTCGATTGCGACCATCGGACGGGTTGGGAAGGATACGATTTCCTCGTGGGGCGGACCTCGACGGGGGCGACGACGTCGCTGGAGCGCAACGCGGGCGGTTGGGCCTGGGAGCCCGTAGCGGCGGTGGCGCGCGTCAGCGCCGGCAACGAAGTCCACCTGGCGGTGCCGCGCGCGGCGCTCGGCCTGGGCGGGACCGCGAGCTTCGACTTCAAGTGGATCGACAACATGCCTCCCTCCGGCGCCATCCTGGACTTCCTGACCCACGGCGACGCCGCGCCCAACGGGAGGTTCAACTACCGCTGGCGCGAGTGAGCCGCGGGCTTCGACGCCGCGGCCCGGGCAGCGGGCGCACGAAGGAGTCGCGCGAGCACGAGACCGCCGGCGCTCCTTGAGGAAGGCGAGCCGCGCCGAGCCGGCGCCCCCGATCACAAGGTCCAGTGAAACGTCATCGGCGTTTCGATGTCCGGGTGCAGGCTTTTCAGGACCGGACAGGTCCCGGCCGCCTTCTGGAGAAATGCGCGGTCTGTTTCTCCGATCTCGGCGGGAAGGCGCAGTTCGAGGGCCAGGCGGCGGATCCGCCGCTCGGGCGCACCGGCCATTTCCTTGATGACCGTCGCGTGCGCCCCCGCGAGATCGAGATTCCGGCGCGCGGCGACGATGCCCAGGATCGTCAGCACGCAGCTTCCCAGCGCCGCCGCCACGAGATCGGTGGGCGAGAAGGCCTCGCCCTTGCCCAGGTTGTCCGTGGGCGCGTCGGTGGCGAGCTTGTGGCCCGACGGGCCGTGCACGGCCTCGCAGCGCAGCTCTCCCCGGTATGAAACGTCGATCCTCACCATGGGGACGCGCTCACTCCTTCACGCGCGCGGCCAGCCTGTGGACGGCCGCGACGACATCCTCTTCCACGGTGGAGGTCCAAGGGCCGTGGAACCCGAAGTACACCATGGCGTCGCCGCCCTCGTACCCGCCTTCCTTCAGGACGCGCAGCGAGGGGATGTACGCGCAGAAGTCGTTGGCGTACCCGACGATCCAAGCACGCTCCTTGCCGCCGAGCTCGCGCTTGAGCCGGAGCGAGTAGTCGACGACGACCTCGCCGGCGAGCGCCGCCATGAGCAGGCCGTCCCCGAACTTGAGCACCTGCACGGGATAGGGATACTCGACGGGCAGCGCGCCGCGGGCGTCGAGCACTTGAAGCAGCCGGCGGGCCCGCCGTTGGATGTAGATGTTCGGGTCGGCGAGCTGCTTCTCGATTGCGGCGCGCGACGGCGGCGCGCTGAAGGTGAGGGTCGTCTCCTCGTAGGCGGCGCGGATGGGCCCGGCGACCGGCGCCATGGGGCCGCCCAGCACCGCCGAGACGGCGCCGGCCAGCGCCCGGCCGTGGTTCTCCGCATCCTCGATTCTCCGGCGCGGATGCGGGTTCTGGTCCGCGCCGCAGCCGGCGATGAAGAGGGCGACGGCGCCCGGCATGCGCTCTTCGAGAGCGGCCTGCGCGTAACCGGCGTAATCGCCGCAGATTTGCTGGAGGGCGAGGGTCGTGTTGTGGCAGGCGTAACCGAACAGCACGGCCTTGATCGTGCCATCCGCGCGGGCGATGCGCAGGACGGGTACGTCGTGGTCGACGGGGCCGGCCGCATTCGTGCCTATCACGACGCCCGTCGGGAGGGGTTGACGCCGGTTGATCGCAAAGGCGGCCGCGCCGATGCCGTGTTCCAGGCGACACGGCTCGAGGCTGCCCAGCGCTTGGCCGACCGCGTCAAGGAACAGACCCGGCAGCGCCCGGGAGTATTCGGCGACGACCTCGGCCTGTGCCGCATCAAGCCCGTACATGTCGATGGTCCGATCCGCGTCGATGACCGGCGCCGAATGCGTGTGCGAGAAGGAAACTAGGAGGCGCTCGCGGGGCACGCCGAACTTCGCCTTCACGCGCGCGGCCACGTCGCGCACCATGGCCGCGGGCAGTCCTAGAAGGTCCATGGTGAGGATGACCGTGCGCGCTCCGGTCTCGTCCTCGAGCGCGATGGCCTTGGCGAAGATATCGTGGAGCTTCCCGTCGGACGGAGCCGTGCGCGCCGCATAACCCGCGAGCCAGATCGGGTTTACGGGGGTGATGACGACCTTCCCGGCACCGGCTTTGAGCGCCTCTTGGGCATGGACGGGCGCCGCGCACAGCGCGGCCGCGAACACCGCCAGCAATCGAGCACGCATCATGGCCTCCTTTCTTCTCGCCGCCGCACTGTGCGGCGAAGCGCCGACGTGCAGGATACCACCTGCCGGGAACGGGTGCCAGCCGGCAGGCCGCCGAGGCCCGTGGCGCCCGAGGTCTTGTCTTGAAGACTTTGTCGGGTCCTTGATATGGACAAGGCGGTCGTTTAGAATGATTTACATCGAGTATCGGTGCCGGGCATGGGCAGCCCGGCGGGTTCTGGTCGCGTGGAAAACGTCAAACCGACAGGAGGCAGGTTATGCAGCATCGTGTGGCGGTAATCGCAGTTGGCGTGCTTGCGCTTGCGCTCGCGCTCGACGCCGGCTCGTACGTTCGGGATTTCACCCAGGCCGACGGTCCTCCGGAAGGCTGGGTGATCACCGGACCGACCGTGGCGGTCGAGAGCGGCGTCCTGACTCTGACGGCGGGAAGCGGCGTCGAGGTGGGGACGATTATCGGCGTGGGGGGACAGCCGGTGTGGTTCGACCGGATCGACCGCATTGAGGCGCGGATCGCCTTTCCGGGCGTGACGACCGCGTGGCCCTTCGACCACGGCGGAGTGTTCTTCTGCGCGCAGACGCCCGGAGGCAGGTACACGACGACTTGCTATGTCATCGACTATCTGGCGAAGGACGATGCGACGCCCAGCGAGGGGCGCTTCAGGCTTGCGAAGTTCGTGAACGGCACCGAGCAGCCCCTCACGCAGACGGAGATCGGCGCCATCAATTATGAGGGCGCCTGGTCGATCGAGCTCACCGACACGGAGGTCGTCCTCACGGTCAACGGCGTGGAGCGGATCCGCTACGCCGACGCGGATCTGCGCAGCGGCTACATGGGATTCTGGGCGTACCAGACGCCCCCCGAGAACAAAATGACGGTGGACGATCTCACGGTCACGTACACTCCCGCGGACTGTCCGATATTCCTGACGAAGAAGGTCGTTCTTACGGCGGGGGCGGGGAACCAGGTCGCGGTCATCAGGATCCCCACCGGCGCCAACGATCTCGCCCCCTACAATGTCACGATCACGAGCGCGAACCCCGCGGTGGCGGCCCCGGTGGGCCACACGGGCGGCGCGCTCGTGTACAGCTTCGCTCCCGGAACTCCTTACGTGCAAACCCTGGAGATTGCCGGGGGGACCAACGGCGGCGAGACGACGCTCGCCCTGGACGTCGAGGGCGCCGACTGCGGCGATGTTTCCGCGATTGTCGAGGTCCTGGGCCTCGTCGCTTACGAGGAGACTTTCACCCAGGCCGACGGCCCGCCGGAGGGTTGGTATGTCGCGTCGCAGTCGGCGCTCGTCGAGAGCGAGGTCCTCTCGCTCAAGAGGGGCACCGCCGATCCCTTCGTCTGGTATGCGATCAACGGCGTGCCGCTGCAGGTCGGCAAGATGGAGTCGCTAAGCTGCAAGATCAAGTTCGCGCGGACGACCGAGCGCGCGATCGGCTGCCACGGCGGGATGGTGCTGGCGCCGGCGGTCACGACGAGCCGCCAGAAGGGCTACATGATCGACGTCATCGAGCGGGCCTCGGACAACGGGTACCGCATCTACAAGGACAACAACGCGGGCGTCCAGCTTGGCGGCCCGCGCCAGCCGTTCGTCTGGAGCGATCAGTTCCACGAGTGGAAGATCACCTTCACGCCGACGGGATTCAAGTTCAGCGTGGATGGCACGGAGCTTGCCGACGTCAAAGATCTGAGCTACCGCGGCGGCTATCTGTCCTTCTGGTGCTACACGGGGGCCAACCAGGCTCCCCAGGGCCAGAACATGTTCGTCGATGACATTCGCATCGAGTTCGGCTCGAGCGCTTGCCCCGCCGTGTCGCCGGCCGCCCGCGAGACGCTGCCGGGTCTGGCGAACACCTTCAACGTCCTGGCGCCGTTCGGCGCCAACGCCGACGGCTCGTACCTCGTGACCGTCGCGAGCACGGACTCGGCGGTCGCCGTGCCCGAGGGCGGCACGGGCGGAGTGCTCGAGTTGGATTTCCCCATCGAGCCCGGCTTCGTCCAGACAACCTTCACGACCCGGGCCCTGGCGCCCGGCTCGGCCGAGATGGAGCTGGATTCGGCCACCGCGTGCCTGCGCCGGGCGGTGGCCCTGACCGTGCATGAAATGAACGATTACGCCAATACGTTCACGCAGGCCGATGGCCCGGCCGCAGACGTCAGAGTCATCACCGGAGGGTGGACGGTCAGGGACGAGAAACTCGTCAACAACGCCGTCGGGGGCGGCGAGCAGTTCCTATACGTGGGCGATCCGCCCGTGTTCCTCGCCGCGCGCAAGATCAGCTTCACGATGAACCTGACCCACCCGGATCCGAACGACCCGGTCGGGCGCCACGCGGGAGTGATGGTGTGCGCCGGCGCGCCGCAGCCGCGGGCGAACACGAGCGGCTACGAGATCGACTGGATCGATCGCGAGAGCGATCGCGGCTATCGCATTATCCGCTATGACAACGGCACTCCGGTGCCGCTGGCGCCGAACACCGGATCGGCTTTCGATCTCGGGTCGGCGTGGGAGATCGAGTTCGTCGACAACGCCTTGCGCCTCACGGTGGATGGCGAGGTCATCTTCACGGTCGCCGACGAAACGTACCGCGCCGGCTATTTCGGATTCTGGGCCTACGCGGCGGGCACGGTGGTCACCATCGATGACATCAAGATCGGCGACGCGCGGCCGGTGGCGGCCGTCACGGCGGATCCGCCGGGCGGTAGGGCGCCCCTCGAGGTGACTTTCAGCGGGGCCGCGTCCACCGACGACGGCACGATCGTGTCCTACGTCTGGGATTTTGGCGACGGCGCCTCGGGCGAAGGCGTCGAGGTGGTTCATACCTACGCGGAGGAGGGCGAATACACCGCCACGCTGACCGTCACCGACGACTTCGGCCACACCGCCACGGCGAGCGTGACGATCGCGGTGGAGCCCGCGGGGACGCGCTTCGTGCGCGGCGACGCCAACGCCGACGGCAAGATCGACATCGCCGACGCGATCTGCGTGCTCGGGTACCTGTTCGACCTGCCGAGCAATCCCTGCAAGGCAAAGGTCAGGGACTGCTTGGATGCCGCCGACGCCAACGACGATGGCGGAATCGATATCGCCGATGCGATCAAGGTCCTGGGCCATCTCTTCGCGCAAGGGGGGCCGCTCCCGGATCCCTTCGGGGAGTGCGGCCTCGATCCCACCGAGGACGAGCTTGGTTGCGAGACCTTCCCGCCGTGTCCATAGCCGGCGGGTCCGGACAGTAGTCCGGCGCGGGGTCGGGCACGGCGCCCGACCCCGCGCCGGCGCGCCGCGCTGAACGCGCGAGGTCCGCCGGCGCGGCAGTGCGACCCGCGGGAGAGCCCCTGATTTGCTTGAGCGATTCACCGTCCTCCGGGGCGCTCCGCGGGAGCTGTGGATCATCCTCGGGGCGAAGATGCTCGCCATCCTCGCCTACGGGATCATGAATTCCACCCTGGTCCTGTGGCTCTCCTCGGACCTGGGCTACAGCGACATCGAGGCCGGGGACTACATCGCCGTCTGGTCCGCCGTGATGACGCTCTGCACCGTGGCCGTGGGCGCCCTCGTCGATGCCATCGGCGTGCGCAAGGCGCTTCTGGCCGGCCTCGGCATCTGCCTATGCGCCCGCGTGGTGATGACGCTCGCGACGGCGCGGTGGGCCGCGCTGTCCCTCGGGCTGCTCCCCGTGGCCGTGGGCGAGGCCATGCTCACGCCGGTCATGGTGGCCGCCGTGCGGCGCTACACCTCCACCGCGCAGCGCTCCATCGCCTTTGCGCTTCTGTATGCCCTCATGAACGCGGGTTTCGGGATCGCGAACTGGATCTTCGATTATGTCCGCGCGGGGGTGGGCGAACGCGGCACGGTCGCGGTTCTCGGCATGGAGCTGAGCGCGTACCGCCTGCTGTTTCTCTTGAGCTTTCTGTGCACGGCCGTTATCGCGCTTATCGTGTGGTTCCTCCTGCGCGAAGGCGTGGAGGCCGGCGACGAAGGCGTGACCATCGCTCCCGCCGGACGCGGCGCGGATCGTCCCCTCCTGGAGCGGCTCCGCGACACGGCGCGGAACTCCGGCCGGATCTTCTCCGGCCTGTGGCTCGAGCGGGCCTTCTACAAGTTCCTCGCGTTCCTGTCCCTCGTGGTCGCCGTGCGGCTCATCGTCTTCCACATGTACTACACGTATCCCAAATTCGGCCTCCGGGAGTTGGGCGACGGCGCGCCGATCGGACGGCTCTGGTCCATCAACGCCGGCATGATCATCCTCCTGGTGCCCTTCGTCGGCGCGCTCACGCAACGCGTCGCGGCCTACCGCATGGTCGTCATCGGGAGTCTCATTTCGGCCGCCTCGGTGTTCATCATGGCCATGCCGCCCGCGTGGTTCCAGCCCCTCGCCGACGGCCTCCTGGGAGACCTTATCGCGCGGCGCTGGCTGGGGATCGAAGGCGCCGTCCACCCGTACTACGTCATGATCGCCTTGTATGTCGCCCTCTTGTCCCTGGGCGAGGCGCTTTGGTCGCCGCGGCTCTACGAATACACCGCGGCCGTGGCGCCCAAGGGCCGGGAGGCTTCCTACATGGCCATGTCCTACCTGCCGTTCTTCCTGGCGAAGCTCGCTGTCGGCATGTTCTCAGGACGCCTGCTCGATGCCTACTGCCCCGCCGAGGGACCGCGGGATTCCCAGACCCTCTGGCTGATCATCGCGCTCATGACGGTGACGACGCCGCTCGGGTTGTGCCTCTTCAGGCGTTGGATCAGCGTCAAGGAGGCCGGACGCGGGCCGTGAGCGGGGTTTTCGCGCGCGTTGACCGCGCGGGGCGCCGCTGCTATCATCGTTCTATCAGGCATGGAGGCGCGCCTTCCCCGCGCCGCCAGTTCCCGCGTTCGGCTTTGGCAGCAAGTTTTAGAGTGACTATGGGTTCCACAGTCCGCCGTTGCGCATGGCGCATCCTCGCCGTGTTGTTCGCCCTCGCGGGCTGCGCCGCGCCGCCCGTTCCATGCCGCGCTCCCGGAGTGGAAAGCGTGAGAGTCACCCTCGCGCATTTCCTAGGTTCGCCCCTCGAGGGAGAGCGCGCCGCGACGCGTGCGACGGACGCCGCCGCGCCCGAGGCGGATCCCTCCGGCGCGCTTCAGCTCAAGGCGCGGGTGCTGCTCCTTACGGGAGCCCTGCCTCCCGGCTTCGCGCCTATCGGCCCGCGGTCGAGCCTCTTGGCCGCCACAAGCGGCCGCAGGCCGTTCCTGCCGGCGTCGCCGCTTTCGCGCGAAGCGCGCTTGGCGCCCATCGCCGAGGGCGGCGCTTGGGCGTGGAATCCCTGGGAGTCGCCCGTCCGGCGCCATGCCGAGCCCGAGGCCGCGTGGGTCGAAGCGGGGTGCTTCCGCTCGACGCTCCCGCGCGACGTGACGGCGAGTGTGGAGATCGCTGCTTCCGAGGACTTCCTGGCGGGCACCGAAGCCGGCGTTCTCGCCATGCGCGTTCAGGTGCGCCGCTCCGCCGCGGAGCCGCCGGCGGCGGAGAGCGCGGCCGAGTCCGTGCAGACGGCGCTCATCCTCCAAGTCAGGGGCTTTCCCGAGGCGCCGCTCGACGATCCCGATCCGCCGCGGGAAGCAGCCGCGGCCGGCGAAGCCGGCGTATTGGCCGGGCGCGCCAGGACAGCGCGCGGCTACGACAGGGAGGTGTTCGTGATCGAAGACCGCGCGGAGCGCCCCGGCGGCGGCTGGGTCATCGCCGCACCCCTGTGCGGCCGCGGTTTTGCCAGCGGCATGTGGGGGTTGGTGGCCTTCTCGTTGGAGCCCGCGCCCCCGGCGAACGATCCGGCCCGATCGTTTCACGACGAGGCGCTTGCGCGCGTGCTTGCCGAGGTGTCCGCGGCGGGGAGCGCGCGGGACCCGTCCGCCGAGTCGGCGGCGGCGGCGATTTTAGGCGCGGTGGAGGGGCTCGGGGTGCCGGCGCGGCAGCGGAAAGCCCTGGCGTTCCTGGCGGAGGCGACGGGAGCCGCGATCGCGGCCGACGTCGCCGTCACGGGAACGGAGGCGCTCGTGGCGCGCTTGGCCGCCCTGGTCGCCGGCGCCGCGCCGGCGTCGCGCGAGCCCGCGGCGATGGGCTGGCTCCTGGAGAAAACGGCGGTCGAGATCCTGGCCGAGATGCTGGCGGAGAAGACGTTGCCCGCGGAGCTGGAGGCCGTGCTCGCGCGCCACGCGGGCGAGGCGGGGCGCAGCGCGGCGCCGCTGGCGGGCCTCCTCAAGAATGCCGCTGGTCGTGACGATCTTATTGCGGGTTTCGCGCGGGAGAACCTGATCGCCCTCGAGGATGCCTCCCCCGCCGCGCGGGTGCGCGCCTTCGACTGGCTTGCCGCCCGCGGCAAGGCGCCCGCCGGGTACGATCCGTTGGCCGCGGCGAAGGAACGCCGCGCGGCCCTGGAGAAAGCCATGGAAAGCGGCGATTCGTCCGCGTCGAGGCAGCCATGACCGCGACACCCGCGCCGCCCACACCGCCCGCTTTCACGCTTGCGCCCGACGGACGAACGTTGCCCGGCCGCCGGCGGCGCTGGCGCCGCCGCGTGCTTTGGATCCTCGCCATCGGTTTCGGCCTCTTGCTCCTGTTGCGCGCCAGCGTCGACCGGCTGCTCCCCTGGGCCTTGGCAAAGGCCGCGAAGGCGTACAACCTGAACGCGTCCTACGAGCGCCTGTACATCACCTTTCTCGGGCTCGATGCCGAACTTTGGCATCTGAAGATTGCGCCGCTTGGGGGCGGAGAGCCCATTATCGATGCCGAGTACTGCCGGGCCGATGTCTCGGTCTTCGACCTTCTGCGCGGGCGGCTCCGCGCCTGCCGCCTGGAGATCGATGGGCTCGACGTGCGCATCGTCCGCGAGGCCGACGGCCGGATCGCCGTCCTCGATTCCCTGATGCCGGCCGCCGCGCCGCCGGCCGTCCCGGCGCCGGAAGCCAAGCCGGCCGAAGGCCCCATCGAGATCGCGCCGCCCCTGGCGATCGATGCGCTGCGGCTGCAGAACGTCCGCGTCGCGCTGCGTGATGCGCACGTCACGCCGGCCTTCGAGGCCGTGCTCGCCGTGAACGTCCACCTGTCGGACCTCGGTTCGGCCGCGCGGCCGCTGCGCTTCGGTTTGGATTTTAACGCAAGCCCGTTTTTGGACGTCTTGCGCGTGGAGGGATCGGGCCGCGTGGATCGTGACGCCTTGCGAACCGAGTTCTCGGCCGCCGTCGAAGGCTTGCGGGCCGGCGCTCTGGAGGCGTACCTCGCGGCCCTGGGGATCCGGCCTCGGGCGCACGCCATCGCTTTCGGTCTGCGCGGGACCGCGGCGCTCGCTCGCCGCGCGGAGGGCGGCGCGCTGGCGGGGGAACTTTCCCTGGAGGCCATCCGCGCCGCGGCGGACGGCGGCGAGTTCGCCGGCGTCGACCGCGTGAGCGCGCGCATCGAGGAACTGGACCGCGGCGTGCTGCGGTTCGGATCCGTCCTCGTCGAGCGGCCCAGGTTGCTGGTGGAGCGCACCGCCGCGGGAAGGCTGGCGGTGGCGGGCATGGAGTTTGGGGAAGCCGCGCCCGAACGCAGCGAGGAGCAACCGCCTCCCGCGGCTCCGCCGCCTCCGGCGCCCGCCGCCGTGTCGGCGGCCGCGGTTCTGGCCCTGGGCGAACTAGCCGTGAAGGAAGGCCGCGTCGAGTTGCGCGATGAGGGGGCGGCGGAACCGGGCGGGCTGGCGCTGGTGCTGGAGAAGTTCGTGCTGCGCGACCTTGTGATCGCGCCGGATCGCCCCGGCGCCGCCGCGGCGTTCGAGGCGCAGCTTGCCGCGCCCGGCGTCTTCAAGAACGCGTCCGTGGCGGGAACGGTGGCGGGGCTGCCGCTCCACCCGATCCTCGAGGGGACGGCGCGCGGATCGGGGATCACCGGGCAGGCCCTCCGGCCCTACCTTGCCGCGGCGGGGGTCGAGCCGGCGTTCACGGACGGGAGCCTCGAGGCCGGGTTCCGGCTGGCGGCGGACGTGAGCCCCGACGGCAAGGTGCGCGCGGAGCTGCAGCTCTCCGACGCGCAATTGCGCGACGGCGGCGATGAGCTGGCGCGGATCGGGCTCGAAGTGTCGGACGTGCTGTTCGACCCGCTTAACCCGACCCTGCGGATCGCCTCGATCGACGTGCGGGGACCGCGGGTGAAGGCGCGGCTGGACGAGGCGGGCTCCCTCGCGTTCCTCGGCCTGCGCACGGTGAAACCCTCCGCCGCCGCGCCGCCGTCTCCGGGGCGCGCGCAAGCGCCCGCTCCCTGCGCCGCCCCCGGCGCGCGGCCCCCGGCACCGGCCCTCGGAATCGAACTCGGCCGGCTCGCGTGGAAGGACGTGCACGTGGAGTTGCGCGACGATTCCCTCGCGGCGCCGCGGACCTTTACGATCGACGATGCCGGGTTGGAGATCGCCGGTTTGCGCACGAGTCTCGATCCCGCGGAAGCACCCGCCGCTCCGGCGGCGGTGAAGGCCTGGCTCGCCTCGCCCGGGCTTCTGGAGCGCGTGACGGTGGAAGGCACGGCGGTGGCGCACCCGCGCACGCCGTCGATCGCCCTTGCGATCGAGGGCTCGGGCCTGACGCTGGAGGGGCTGGAGGAACGGCTCGCCGCGCTCGGCCTGGAGCCGGCGCCGGGCACGGGGTCGTTCGCCCTCCGCTTGGAGGCTTCGGCCGTGCTCGATGCCGCCGGCGCGAGCGCCAGCGTGAGTATCCGCGATGCGGCGTTGCGCCACGGCGGCGAGGAATGGCTCGGCGTCGGCGCGCTCGAAGTGAAGGATGCGGCTTTCGCTCCGGGCGAGGCCCGCGTGCAGGCGGTCAAGATCGAACGGCCGCGCGCCCTTGCCGCGCGCCAGGCCGACGGAAGTTTTCTTGCCGCGTGCCTGCGGGTGCGGCCGCCGCAGCCGGGAGCGGGCGGGGAGGCGCCGGCGCCGGAGCACGCCCCGACGCCGGCGAAAGCGTCTGCCGGCGCCGCCGCGCCGGAGGAGTCTCCGGTCTTGACGCTCGAGTCGCTCTCCGTCGATCGGGGGACGCTTCGCATCCGCGATGCGGCGGTGTCCCCGGTGGTCGACGTCGCGCTCGAGGCCGACCTGGCGCTGCAAGCTCTCGTCGTGGGGCGCGAAGCGGCGCCCGCGCGCTTCGACGGGCTGCTCGCCGCCGAAGGGATCGTGAAAAGCCTGCGCGTGGGCGGCGACCTCGAACTTGGGCCGGCGCGCAAGGCGGTGAGGCTCAAGGCCGATGTCCGGGGGCTCGCGGCCGGTCCGCTGTCGGCCTATCTCGGCCGAGACGTGCGCAGCGAATTGGAGGACGGCCGGCTGGCGGCGCGGGTCGAAGCGCGGGTCGAGCCTCGTGCGGAGGGCGGTGCGGGCATTCTGCTGGAAGTCTCCGAGGTGCAGTATCGCGAGGCCCGCGCCAAGGAACCGTATTTCGCCCTGGACAGGTTCCGGGTCGCGGCAACCCGCGTGGATCCGGCGGGCGGAGTCATCGCCGTCGATGAGGTGGCGCTGGGCGGCGTCGAACTGGGGGTGCGCCGCGCGGCCGACGGCGCCGTGCACGCCCTCGGGTTGGTCGCATCTCCGCCGGCGGAGGCCGGGAACGATCGGCCGGCGGCGCCGGCGACCGCCGCCGAGCCGCCCCAGGCTCCCGCGCCCGCCGCCTTGAGCGCCAAGCTTCCGCGCGTCGCCCTGGCCGCGCTCGACCTGGGTGTGAAGCGCGTGAGTTTTCTCGATGAAACCGCCGGGCAGGTCGAGCCCCTCGTCATCGAGGGCCTTCGCTTCCGGAACGTCAAACCCATCGAGCTGCTCGGCGAGGAGCCGGAGACCCGACCGCCGGTCGAGCTCGAGTGCGAGACGGCGCTGAGGCCCGTGGCGGAGGCGGCGCGCGTTGCGATCACGGCGCTCCCCTTCGCGGCGGAGCCTGAGCTGCAGCTCAACCTCCAAGTCTCCGGTCTGAGCGGGAACGGCATGCTGGCCGTCGCCCCAGCCCTCAAGAAGCACATCGACGGGGCGGGGCTCACCGATGGTTCGGCGCGCCTGAGCCTCTTCCTGGTGTTGAAGGCCCGCCGGCGCGGTCCGCTCGACTTCGACTTCCTGCGCGACTTCGGTTTTGAGTGCGCTCTGAAGGAAGTCGAGTTCAAGGGCGCGCCCGACGGTCCGGTGCTGGCGGGGTTCGAGGAACTGCGCATCGAGGCCGCGAGCATCAAGCCCGAGGCGCGGTCGGTGGAACTGAAGCTCATCGAACTCCAGAAGCCCGTGGGGGAGATTCGGCGCACACCCGACGGCATCCAAGCGCTCGGCCTGACCGTGCGCCTGCCTTCCGCCGCGGCGGACGGAGCGCCCGCCGCCCAGGCGCCTGTCGCCGAAGCCGCGGCGCCGCCCGCCGCCGAAACGCCCGCCGCGCCGCCTGCCGATCTGCCGGTCGTCGCCGTCGACCGCGTGGCCGTGAGCGGCATCCGGTTCGACATCGCCGACGAGGTCTGCGATCCTCCGCTGCTGGTGCCCCTCAGGGAGCTCGATGTCGAGATCCGCGGTCTCGATACCCGCGCGCTCAAGGAGCCGCGCCCGATCCGTTTCGGCGCCTCGCTGAGCGGAGGCAAGGTGACCGTGAAGAAAGCGCTTGCGCGGAGCGCCCTCGCGGGGGCCATCGGCGACGCCGTCGCGCTGGCGGCGGGAGCCCAGGCGCCCGGGCTCGGGGCGACCGAGGAGGTGCCGATCTTCGAGGAAGCCGCCGTGAACGGCAGGGTGATTTTGCATCCCGAACTCAGCGGCTTCGTGAAGGCGAGCGTGAGCGCCCTGCAGCTTCAGGCGTTCAAGGGGCCGGCCGCCGCCGCGGGAGTGACGCTGGACGGCGGCACCCTCGATCTCAATCAGGACCTGCGTCTTCGCGGCGGAGAAGCAAGCGATCTGAGCCTGCGGATCGACTTCACGGACCTGTCCCTCTCGGAGGGGGCCGACGGGCCGATTTTCCGCTATTTGAAGCTGCCCGCGCCCCTCGACGCGGTGCTCTTCGCGCTGCGAGACGCCAACGGCGGCATGCGCATTCCGCTGGATGCGTCCTTGGATCTGGCGGCGCCGTCTGTGACGGATCTGCTCCTGCCGGTCACGACGGCCCTCGGGGTTCTCGTCGCCAAGGCCATCGCGAACGCGCCGCTGCGCCTGGGGCTGGGCGTCGCCGACCTATTCGTTCCGGGCTCCGAGGAATCGGCTCCGCGGGAAGAGGAACCGATCCAGATCGGGTTCCTGCCCGGCGAAATCGAACCTTCCGGCGGCGAACGGGCGAAGCTGGAAGCGCTCCTCGCGCGGGTGCGCGCCGGGGAATTTCTGCTGGTCCGCGTGCAGCACATCTTCGGCGGCGGCGACTTGGAGAAGACCTTCGCGCGCGCGAATCCCCCCCGCGACCTTGTGGGCGAACTCGGATTGCAGTTGCGCGCGGAACGGGATCGGCTCGTCGCGGCGCGCGATGCCCGGGCCGCGGAGGCCCGCGCCTACATGGCCTCGGGGCTGGATGCGAAGGCGAGCGCGTCGCGGGCGGCCGCGCGGAGCATCGATCTGCGGATCGCGGACACGGAGGAGTCTCTGGACAGACTCTACGACCTGCTGCGCCCCGGCGCCGAACGCCAGGCCGAACGGCGCGGGCGCGAGGCCGCCTTGGCGCTCGCGGCCATGCGCATGGCCTGGGTCAAGACTTTCATCGCCGAGGCGGGCCCCGAGGAGGAGGAGTTCGGCAAGCTGCGGTTCGCGAATCCGCGCTATACGGAGGCCGCCGGCGAGGAAGGCGGCGTGCTCCGGTTCGCTCCCGTGCCGGCGCCCTGATACCGGCGGCCGCCGTTCCGGATCCCGCCGTTTCCTGCGAGGGGCGGGCGGAAACCTCTCACCGGATCTCGTACAGGTGCACCGCGTAGGGCTCGAAGTCGTCGGTGAACGCGCCGCCCGCGCACGGAAGCTTGCGGTCTTCATCGATCACGGTCGCCGTCGCCGCCGCGGGTACGCCCGGCACGGTGAAGGCGCCGCGCGCCGGCGTTCCTTCCATGCGCACGGCGAAGATATAGACCGCGTCCCGGTACCGGCGGGCGAGCATGGCGATGGGCCCCGAGGAAAGCTCCTTGGCTAGGGCGGGGTCGACGGCCGGCGGATCGGCGGCGACGGCCGCGCCGTCCACCGCCGCGCCGGCGTTGATGACTGGCGCGAGGCGGCGGATCTGTCCGTTCAGGGCGCCGACGGCGGCGCTCATCTCGCGGTCGGCGAGCAGCCCCGCCTCGATGAAGGATGGCGCGAAGCGGTGGCAGAAATAGATCAATCCGCGCGCGCCGTGGATGATGGCCATCCACGCCTCGGCGCGCACGTCGCGCGGCGACGGCGCGGCCTCGAGGTTGCTTATGTTCGTGCACTCCAGGCAGCTCCAGATCGTCTTCCTCCCCTCCGTCCATTTGACGAGCCGATTGACGCCGACGGCCACGTACCAGAGCTTGCCGGCGACGGCGGGCTTGGCGTGGCAGGCGGGGTAGATGTCGAAGGAGATTATGTCGGCGGCCTCGACGTACCGGAGGTAGTCCTCGGGGTGGTTTGTGCGCGTGCCGCGGCCGTACCAGCCGTCCCACGCGACGCCCTGGCCGAGGTTGAGAAGGGTCGGGCGCGAAGGGTCGGCCGCGGATATGCGGCGGTAAGTCTCGCGCACCGCGTCGGGCGTGATCGGCGGGCCGTAGCCGCCGCCCGTCTTAGGCTGGGCGTTGTCGGGCTCATCGCCGTGCATCCAGCCCGCGATGAGCGCCTCGTCGAGGTGCGCGCGGGCGTAGTCGTTCTGGTCGCAGATGACGGGCATGCCGTGGGCGCGCAGCTCGGCGATCTGGGCCTCGGTGGGCCCCTTCCACAGGCCCACGTACAGGTTGATGCCGATCGCCTTGTACGCCGGCGCGTTCCGCGGGGCCTGCAGCCACACGGCGAGGGGAAAATAGTCCTCCCGGGCCTCGATGCCGCGGGGCCGAGGCCCGGTGCCGCTCTCGCCGGCCGCCGCCGCGCCGCAGAGCGCCGCGGCGGCCAGGACTCGCAGACCGAAGCCGGGCCTCATGGCTCGCGACCTCCTTACCTAGGGACTATCCGCCCAGCGCGTCCGGCACCGCGCCCCGCGTGTTAGGGGCACCACGGGAACACGCACGGCCCCAGGGTGTCGGGCGTCGGATCCACGCCGCACTCGCTGAAGGGCGGCGGCAGCGGACCGGCGCCCGCGAAGAGGTGCCCGAGAATCTTGACCGGGTCGGAAATGTCGATCTTGCCGTCATCGTTGGCGTCGGCGGCGTCGGGGCACGAGGGCGGCGTCTTCCCCGCGAAGAGGTAGCCGAGCAGGAAAACCGCGTCGGAGATGTCGATTTTGTTGTCGGCGTTGGCCATGCCGCGCTTGAAGCGCGGTTCGGCCGCTCCGCCGTGATCGGCGCCGAGACCTTCGAGGATGTCCTGGTGGTTGGCCTCGATCTGCGCCGCCGTCAAGGCGACGCGCCGGACGCGCACGGCATCGATCGTGCAGCCGGGCATGGTTGTCGAGAACTCGAAGTCGCGCTGCTGCCGGGCGAAGAGGCAGAAGTAGGCGTGATAGGGATAGCCTTCCGGCGTTTCCAACGTCCAGGAATCGCCGATGTCGTACTGGCTGACCACCAGACCGTCGACGTACGTCGTCACCCGATCCGCCGCGCGGTCCGTCACGACGGCGACGTACGCGTAGCGCCGGGGCGCCACCGTGGCGAGGCCGCCCCACTTCTCGCCGGGGGCGCCCTTCTCGCCGTTGCAGTTGAACCACACGTACTGGTTGGGTTGGGGGAGCGCCATGAAGCCCCAACCGTAGCGCGGGTCCTCTTCGTTCCCCTCGGCCCGGCAGCGCCACGTGCCGGCCAGACCGGTCCAGGACATCGTGCCGGCGCCGGGAATGAAGTACATCTCGAAGGTGAAATCGTCATCGACGCCCATCTCGAAAACGTCGTCGTCTTCTTCGATGATGCCGTGCGGTCCCGCCAGATAGTCCATGCCGTCCGGTCCTCGGCCGCGGAGCTTCACGGCGAGGTTCGCATCCGCGAACTGCGGCGCGCCCGGCACGGCGCTGAAATGTCCGAACCCGCCGCCGTCATCGGGCACGTCGTAGAACGCGAGCTCGAGGCTGCTTGGGGAAAGATCCAAGGTCACATCCGTTCCGGCCGGATCGAGCGGGCGATCGTCGGGCAGGTCGTTGAACTCCAGGTGCAGAATGGTGTCCGCGGTGGTGTGGAAGACCCGGCTGTTGCCGCGGTTGTCGGCGACCTTGATCCGCCGCGCGCATGTCGTCGTCGCGCCTAGGGAGTTGGTCGCGGTCAGCGTGATGGTGAACTCGCCCGCCGTCGCGGCCACCCACGCGGGCGGTTCGGCCGCGTTCGAATCCTCGAGGCCGTCGCCGTTCAGGTCCCAACTGTAGCTCGCGATCGCCGGCGCCGGAATCTCGAGACCGCCGGTCAGAGGACACTGGAAGACAGGCGGGTTCCAGGGCGTCGTGATCACGGCGGCGACGCTCAGCGCGCGGCCTCGCGCCAGCAGGACCGGCGACGCGAAGGATTCCTCTCCGTCGACGAAGATCCGGATCGACCCTTGCGGGGCGGGAACCGCCACCTTGAGCGTGATGGTGCCCTCGGCCGTCTGGGCCGCATCGTTGGTCACGCGGAGCGTCACCGGAATGCCGGCGGGGTGTTCCTCCGCAAAGGAGGTTTCAAGGGTCGCGGCGCCTTCCATGAAGGCGCCGTCGCCGACTTTCCACGCGTAGGAAACGATGGTCCGCCCCGCGCCGGCGAGGCTCTTGCCGCCGTCGAGCCGGACGCACTGGTTCGGGACGAGGGTGGTGGCGCTGGGCTCGATCACCGCCGTGATGACGGTGGAGGGGTTCGGCCGTCCGGACTGGATGTCCTCCCACGCGATCTCGATCTCCTGGGGCGTCAACGCGCGCTTGAGAAGGCGGACGGCGTCGAGCTGGAAGCCGGGAGGCGGGGTCATGTATCGCAGGAACACGTTGGGGTGCGTGGGGTCGTTCTCTCCGTTCAGCATCATGAAGCGCGCGTGGCGGGCGGGCGTGTCGGTGCCGGGGATATAGGGCGTGATGAAGGCCATCCACGGCTCGAGGGGCAAGGTTGCCACCAGGACGGCATCGAGGTAGAGCCTGACCATTTGCTCCTCGCGGTCGCAGGCGACGGCGAGGTAATGGCGGCCGAAGGGAATCTCGAAGACGGGGCGGGACTGATGCTCGTTGAAGCCGGGGCTTGCCCTGCCGTCGGGGGGGACGGGCGAGGCCACCCAGGCCCAGCCGCGCGTTCCCTCCCAGCCGTAACGAATGAGGCCCCAGCCGTACCAGAGATTATGCGCGTCGTCGTCGTTGCCGCCGTAGCGCGAGTGCCACGTGCCGGCGAGAATCCCCCAGTCGCCGATCTCGGGCGCGAAGCCCAGATCTTCGCGGTGGATGTACATCTCGAGGGAGAAGCTCTGATACTCGTTCATCTCGAAGGCATCGCCGTCGTCATCCACCACGATGGACGCCGCGCGCGAATCGAAGCTGAGGCGTCGGGCCTCGCGGTTGGCGGCGCCGTAGGCCGCATCGCCCGGGCCCAAGGCCAGGGCCCGCGCCCCGTTGTGCTCCACCACGGCGTCCAGCCCGTTCCCCGAACCGTCGGAGATCACGGTTCCGTCGGAGAGTTCCCCGTCTTGGACGTCGTTGAACTCGTAAATGGCGATTGTGTCGGAAACGGGGAGAAAGATGCGCCCTTCCGCCTGCGCCGCGCACAGGGATGTCGCCGCGAGGGCGACTACGCTTGAAATGAGCATTACCCGCATGGCACACAACCTTTCCGGAGCCGCGGCTCCAAACCGACGACCTTTCCGGAGCCACAAGCTCCGTACTAGATTGTATGCGACCTGCGGAAGGGGTTCAATCCGCCGCGTTCCGGCATGGCGGCCGGTTTTAATCCAGCGCGGCGATCTTGATGTTTCGGAACCAGATGGGCGCGTTGCTGTGCTTGCCTTGGAGCCCGATGCGGCCCTTCGTGGGCAGCTCGGCCAGCGGTTTGCTCAGCCATGCCGGAATCTCGGTTCCGTCGGGATTGGTCTTCGCCGATGTGAAGAGACGCATGTCCAGCGTCGTCACCCGCTCTCCGTTCAGAACGACGCAGACCATGGGTCCTTTGCAGGTGATGGTCATGTGGTTCCATTCCCCGGGCTTTTTCACCATGCTCTTCGTCGGCGGGACATGCCCGAAGATGGCGCCGCAGTGCCAGGAACGCGGCTCCTTGGCCCACTTCTCGGCGTAGTCGTCGGCGATCTGGATCTCTACCGTGTTGGGAATCCAGTTGACGATGTCCGAGCTGTAGACCAAGACGCCGCTGTTGGTTTCGTGGGCGGTCTTGAACTCCAGGTCGAGGACGAAGTTCTCGTAGTCGCGCTTGGTCCAGATTGCTTGGTCCTCTGATGCCGTGAGGACGCCGTCCTCGACGCGCCAGACGCCTTCCGGGGCGATGGCGTTGGACAGATCGGGCGCGAACAAGTCCTGCCAGGCGAGGGTGCCGGCGGCGGGGCACTGGCACGAGTTCGGGCCGGAGCGGCAGCCGGCAAAGAGCGCGACGCCGACGGCGAGTGCGAAGAGCTTGTGCATGAGCATGTCACCTCCTGTGCTTAACCCCCGGCCTTTGTGAACGACCGCGCGGGCGGCGCCGGAGGCGTTTGGGCCGCCGCGCGGAGCGCCGATCATAGCACACGCCCGGCGGAACCACAAAGCGAGGCGCCGCCGCGGGCTTGTAAGGCTCCGGCGTTCTGCGTACAATGGCAAAATGGCGGCAAATGGCCGGTAGGCTTGACGGCTTCAGTCGAGGAGGCGTTTTTATGAACCCGAGGCGAATTGGGATTGTTCTGGGGTGCGCGCTGCTTGTGTGCGCCGCGCAGGCTTTCTGCGCGGAGATCGCGCAGTGGGAATTCAACGGGAATCTCGAGTCCGCGGTGGGGGGCGCGGCGCTCCAGCCGGAGGCCTACGCGCCGGCCGTGGTGCCCGAAGTTGAGTTTCTCGTCATGGAGATCGACGGCGAGGAGGCGCAGGTCGCGCGTTTCTCGCGGGGGACGGCCTTCCGCCTGACCCACGATCTGGAGCCGAACGGCGGCGGCCAGTATCTGAACAGCTACACTCTTATCATGGACGTGATGTTCCCGCCGGATCGGCAGGGGTACACGGGGCTCTGGCAGACGAACGAGAGTAACACCAACGACGCGGACTGGTTCATAGACGGCGGCAACCGCCTGGGCCTCTCCAAAGTGTACGGGGGCTATGTCGCCAATGGGGAGTGGCACCGGCTCGCGCTCGTCGTCGATAGCAACGCGGGCACGTACACGAGCTTCATCAACGGCGAGCAGGTGCAGCAGATCATTCCGCCCATTACGGTGGACGGCCGCTGGTCGGTCGCCGGCACGGCGCTGCTTTTCGCCGACGAAGACCAGGAGAACTGGGGGGGCTATGTCAACAGCGTGCAGCTCCGCGCCTTTCTCATGACGCCCGAGGAACTGGCCGAACTGGGCGGGCCGACGGCGGCGGGCATTCCCGAGCCCTTCGCCGATGAATGCGCGGTGACGGATCCCGCGGAGGACTGCAACGGCAACGGCATCAAGGACATCTGCGACATCGAAAAGTACGGCACCAGCCGGGATTGCAACGGAAACGGCATCCCCGATGAATGCGAAATCGACGCCGATCCCAGCCTGGATTGCGACAAGAACGGTGTTCTCGATGCGTGCGAGATGGACGCCTTCGACTGCAACGGCAACGGCGTCATCGACGCCTGCGAGATCGCCAGCGGCCTGGCGAAGGACTGCAACTGGAACGGCATCCCCGACGAGTGCGAGCTGACGATCGCACAGTGGGACTTCGACGGCGATTTGACGGAGACAAACGGCGGCGAGGAGCTCGAGCCCTACGCGACCGCGCCGGCCGACGCGCCCGACTTCGAGTTCATCGTGGAGGAGATCGACGGTGAGCCCGCCATGGTGGCCCGCTTCGGCCGCGGCACGGCGTTTCGGTTGACGCACGAACTGGGCGGCAACGGCGGCGGGGAGGGGCTCAACCGCTACACCCTTATCATGGACGTCGCGTTCCCCGATCGCTCGCCCTCGGGGGGCTGGGCCGTGCTCTTCCAGACGGATGAGGCCAACAGCGATGACGGCGACTGGTTCATCAACCCGGGGGGCGGGATCGGCCTCTCGAACAACTACGGCGGCATGGCGGGCGATGGCCAGTGGCACCGGTTGGCGCTGGTCGTCGACGTGCCGAAAGGCACATACACCTCCTACGTGGACGGTGTCTTCGCGCAAGAAAACCAGATCGCGGGGATCGACGGCCGCTACGGCGTGAAGGAAACGGCTCTCCTCTTTGCGGATGAGAGCCGGGAGAACTCCGCGGGGCTGGTCAACAGCGTTCAGTTGCGCCCGTATCCCATGGCGGCGGCGGAGATCGCCGCGCTCGGCTGGCCGACGGCGGCCGGATTGCCCGCGGTGGACTGCAACAAGAACGGCGTTCCCGATGCCTGCGACATCGCCGGCGGCACCTCGAAGGATGCCAACGGCAACGGTGTTCCGGACGAGTGCGAGGGGCCGGTCGAGACGACCTTCAAGCGCGGCGATGCCAACGCCGACGGCAAGTTGGACATCGCCGATGCCGTCCAAGTGCTCGGCTACCTCTTCGGCGGGGGCGCGACGCAGCTTCATTGCCTCAAGGCGGCGGATGCCAACGACGATTCGAAGGTCGATATCGCCGATGCGGTCACGATTCTAGGGTACCTTTTCTCGGGCACCGGTCCGCTGCCGCCGCCGTTTGCGGACTGCGGCGTGGATCCGACCGCCGACGACCTCGACTGCGAGAGTTTTCCGCCCTGCGAGTAGCGGAACCGGCGGCGCCCTCCGCCGGGCCGTCTCCGCGCGGCCGGGGTTCCGGCTCGTGAACGAACCGGAACCCCGGCAAGCGGAGATGCGGGAGAAGGCGGGCTGCCCGTCCCGGTCGCAATCGCCCGGAAGCCGGCTTGGCGGGATCCGTCCCTTCGGCAAGACGGTCCGAATTAAGCGGAACTTGACCCGCGTCGTTTCCAGGCCATTTCGCGGGGACGACGAGAACCGGTGGGGGTATGGAGCCGTCCCCCTCCACAATTCCGCCAGGTTCGCCTGCTGCCCGCGTGGAAAATCACACCTGAAATCACCGCCATGAGGCGGCAAAAGCGCGCCTCCCTCCCCGCGGGATCCTCGGTGCGCCTTAGTCGCCCTGCCTACATGACCCCGGCGTAACAGCTTCGGCGGCATAGGCTTGTATGGCTCCGGCGTTCTGAGTACAATGGCAGAGTGGCGGCAAATGGCGGTAGGCTTGGCGGCTTCAGTCGAGGAGGCGGTTTTATGGGCCCGGAGCGAATTGGCATTGTTCTAGGTTGCGCGTTGCTTGTGTGCGCCGCGCAGGCTTTCTGCGCGGAGATCGCGCAGTGGGAATTCAACGGGAATCTCGAGTCCGCGGGGGGGGGCGCGGCGCTTCAGCCGGAGGCCTACGCGCCGGCCGTGGTGCCCGAGGTTGAGTTTCTCGTCATGGAGATCGACGGCGAGGAGGCGGAGGTTGCCTACTTCTCGCGGGGGACGGCCTTCCTCATGACCCACAATCTGGCGCCGAACGGCGGTGGCCAGTATCTGAACGTCTACACCCTTATCATGGACGTGATGTTCCCGCTGGGGCGGCAGGGGTACACGGCGCTCTGGCAGACGAACGAGAGGAACACCAACGACGCGGACTGGTTCATAGACGGCGGCAACGGCCTGGGCCTCTCCAAAGTGTACGGGGGCTATGTCGCCAACGGGGAGTGGCACCGGCTCGCGCTCGTCGTCGACAGCAACGCGGGCACGTACACGAGCTTCATCAACGGCGAGCAGGTGCAGCAGATCATTCCGCCCGTTACGGTGGACGGCCGCTGGTCGGTCGCCAGCACGGCGCATCTCTTCGCCGACGAAGATCAGGAGAACTGGGAGGGCTACGTCAACAGCGTGCAGCTCCGCGCCTTTCTCATGACGCCCGCGGAGCTGGCCGAGCTGGGCGGGCCGACGGCGGCGGGCATTCCCGAGCCCTTCGCCGATGAATGCGTGGTGACGGACCCCGCGGAGGACTGCAACGGCAACGGCATCAAGGACATCTGCGATATCGAGAAGTACGGCACCAGCCGGGACTGCAACGGAAACGGCATCCCTGATGAATGCGAAATCGACGCCGATCCCAGCTTGGATTGCGACAAGAACGGCGTTCTCGATGCGTGCGAGGTGGACGCCTTCGACTGCAACCGCAACGGCGTCATCGACGCCTGCGAGATCGCGAGCGGCCTGGCGAAGGACTGCAACTGGAACGGCATCCCCGACGGTTGCGAGCTGACGATCGCGCAGTGGGACTTCGACGGCGATTTGACGGAGACAAACGGCGGCGAGGAGCTCGAGCCCTACGCGACCGCGCCGGCCGACGCGCCCGACTTCGAGTTCATCGAGGAGGAGATCGACGGTGAGCCCGCCATGGTGGCCCGCTTCGGCCGCGGCACGGCGTTTCGGTTGACGCACGAACTGGGCGGCAACGGCGGCGGGGAGGGGCTCAACCGCTACACCCTTATCATGGACGTCGCGTTCCCCGATCGCTCGCCCTCGGGGGGCTGGGCCGTGCTCTTCCAGACGGATGAGGCCAACAGCGATGACGGCGACTGGTTCATCAACCCGGGGGGCGGGATCGGCCTCTCGAACAACTACGGCGGCATGGCGGGCGATGGCCAGTGGCACCGGTTGGCGCTGGTCGTCGACGTGCCGAAAGGCACATACACCTCCTACGTGGACGGTGTCTTCGCGCAAGAAAACCAGATCGCGGGGATCGACGGCCGCTACGGCGTGAAGGAAACGGCTCTCCTCTTTGCGGATGAGGATCGGGAGAACTCCGCGGGGCTGGTCAACAGCGTTCAGCTCCGCCCGTATCCCATGGCGGCGGCGGAGATCGCCGCGCTCGGCTGGCCGACGGCGGCCGGATTGCCCGCGGTGGACTGCAACAAGAACGGCGTTCCCGATGCCTGCGACATCGCGAGCGGCACCTCGAAGGACGCCAACGGCAACGGCGTTCCGGACGAGTGCGAGGGGCCGGCCGAGACGACCTTCAAGCGCGGCGATGCCAACGCCGACGGCAAGTTGGACATCGCCGATGCCGTGCGAGTGCTCGGCTACCTCTTCGGCGGGGGCGCGACGCAGCTCGACTGCCTCGAGGCGGCGGATGCCAACGACGATGCGATGGTCAATATCGCCGATGCGGTCAAGATTCTCGGGCACCTTTTCGCGGGCACCGGTCCGCTGCCGCCGCCGTTTGCGGACTGCGGCGTGGATCCGACCGCCGACGGTCTCGGCTGCGAGCGTTTTAAGCCCTGCGAGTAGCGGAACCGGAGGCGTCCTCCGCCGGGCCGTCTCCGCACGGCCGGGGTTCCGGCTCGTGAGCGAACCGGAACCCCGGCAAGCGGAGATGCGGGAGAAGGCGGGCTTCCCGTCCCGGTTGCAATCGCCCGGAAGCCGGCCGCCGGCTTGGCGAGACCCGGGCAGGCCGCTGCCGTTCCGGTCTTCGGGGTGCCGTTGCCGCGGCGGTCATTCGTGAAAGGGGTGAACGTGCCGCGCCAGGCGCCGCCGGAGTGGAAGGCCGGTATGCGGCCTTCGGCGACATCGCCTCGCCGGCGCCCCGCACGAACTCGTTGACGCAAGCCTGCGGGCGGGAGCGATTTTGCGCCGAGAACCGCGTACGGCTGCGGCGCGGTTCCGACCGCCGACAATCTCGGCTGCGAAAGCTTTTCGCCCTCCCGGCAGCGAAACCGGCGGCGTCCGCCCTAGGGCACGCAGGTCGCCGGACAGTCCGGGATCGGCGTACAGGCCGCGCCCAGCACGTGCGGCGGGCCGTTGGCGAACAGGCGCTGCAGCAGGTAAACGGCGTCGGCGATGTCGATCTGCTCATCGCCGTTGGCGCTTATGAGCGCGAGGTTCGCGGCGTCCTCCGCCGTGCCGTCCCCGCAAGGCAGGGTTTCCGGATCGTGCACGAACAGGAACCCGAGCAGGCAGACGACGTCGGAGATGTCGAGCTTCCCGTCCTGGTTGCAGTCGCCCGGGAGCTGGCCGCCGCCCTCGCAGGAGTCGGGAATGCCGTTGCCGTTCAGGTCATCGGCCGGACCGTTGCCGTTGCCGCAGCGGTCGATCGTGAAGGTGTCGAGCGTGCCGCGCCAGGTGCCGTCGGGGTAGAAGGCCTGCATGCGGCATTCGGCGACATCGCCGTCGACAATGACCTGGACGTACTCGTTGACGAGCCCCTTGTCGATCCCGTTTCCGAGGGAATGGAATCCGCCGACGGTCATGTGCGGCCAGTCCACGGTGTACGGCTCGGTGTGGTCCAGCCAACTCCCGCCGCCCGTCACGCAGTAGTACGTGCCGCCGAGAAACCCGCGCTCGTACTCGTGGGTGTGGCCGCTGAAGCAGGCGTCGACGCCGTAACGTTCCAGCAGGGGCACGAGCGTCGCCCTGAGCTGCGCGTTGCCGTCGATCCATATCTCGCAGTAGGGCGGAACGTGGATGAAGAGAAAAGTGAAGCGCACGCGGCGCCGGACGGCGGCCTGCAAATCACCCTCCAGCCAGGTGAGAATATCGGCCGTGGCGGTGTTGTAGTCGATGCACACGAAGTGGCACTGGGCGTAGTCGAAGGAAAAGCTGCCCCAGCCCGGGTCGAAGCCTTCGCGTTCGCCGCTGGGGTGATCGGCGAATTTCCGGATCACGGCGGTTTGTCCGCGGTCGTGGTTGCCCCAGGCGATGAACCACGGCGCCACTGGCCCCAGAGCGGGCACGATTCGGTCCAGGTAATAGGCATGGACCCCGGTGTAATCCTCTCCGGACTCGGCGATGTCGCCGGCGCTGACGGCGAAGTCGACGCCTACCTGGGCCATGTGGGCGAACATCGCCTTGGTGGGCTCGTAAGGGTCGGGCAGGTATGTGCCGTGGTTGGTGCCCTGGCTGTCGGACCAGACGGCGAAGGAGAAGGGTGCCGCCTCGACGGGCGCCGTCTTGAACCGGCCCTCGACCGCAGGGACGTCAAAACCCGTGACGCGATAGTCGTAAGTCGTGTCAGGTTGCAGGCCGTCCAGGACCGCGCGATAGACGTAGCTGGTGGCGCTCACCGGTTGGGAGACGGCCTCCGCCGACCGATCACGGGCGCCGGCGGTGCCGTACTCGACGACGCACTCGGTGTCTCCGTCGAGTTCCCACATGACGGTGATGCGATCGGTCCGCACGTTCTGGAGGTAGGGCGGGGTCACAAAGGCGAGGAAGATGTCGCCGGCGACGTGGATGTGTTGGACGAACGCCCACGGCGAGGTCGCGCCGTGCTCGTCGCGCGCTTGCGCCCGGATCGGCAGGTAGTCCGTGCGGTTGTACGCATGCTCGAGGACGAAGGGCTCGGCCGTATCCTGGAAGGGGCTCCACGGCGTGACGACGCCGTCGCCCCAGTCGATGCGCACCTGGATAAGATCGCCATCCTCGTCAAGGGCTCGGAAGGTGAATTCGTGGGTTTCCTGCCTCACGACGCGGCTGGGGCCCGCTGGGGCGGAAACGACGGACGGCGCGCGGTTCGCGGGATCGAAGGCTCCGGGCCCGCCCAGGCTCAGCGCCTCCGCCGCGGTGAGCGGACGGTCGTACACGGCGATCGTGGACACATCGATGAGGCCGTCCTCGCCGTCCTCATCGGCGCAGAAAAGGACGTCGGGGCCCAGGGCGAAGCGTCCGTTCGCCGGCTGCGCCACCCCCTTGAGCACGCGCTCGCCGTCGAGAAAGAGCTCGTAGACTCCGGCCGGATTGTCCACCGACACACAGAGGCGATACCACACGCCGGCGGCGACGCTTCCAGCCGGCGAGTAGCCCGTCGCGGCGGCGCCGATGGCGCCGTCCGTCCTGATAAAGCACTCCCCGTCGTTGAGGTTCTCCTGGTCGGTTTGGAAGAAGCAGTGCCAGGGTCCGTGGGCCGGCACGCGGAAGTCGATCAGGAAGGCGTAGCGGTTGACAAGGGGGTGCTCGCCCGGGGGCAGGCCGTGGGTGCACCGGTAGTGGCTGCCGATGCCGATGCGCGCGGCGCCGTCCCCGGGAACCACGCCTTCGACGGCGACATGCGATCCGGCGAGCACGAGGTCCCGTCCCGCCGTCGCGGCTGTCAGGTTCGCGGGATCACCGAACTCCCAGAGCCCCGCGGGCGCGGGAGGCCGCGTGACAGTGGGCGAAATGCCGCCGGCCGAGGCGGCGCCGAGCGCGGCGACTTCATGGTCGGGAAGGGCGACATCGCGCAACTGCAGGCTGTTTACGAAACCTTCGGCGTTCTCCCGGTTCTCGTCGGCGAAAATGCGGATGACGGGACCGGCGGAGAAACGGCCGTCCCGAGCCTCGCCCAGGTTCTGCTGCACCCGGACGCCGTCGATGAAGCTCGTGAAGCTGCCGGCGACGAGATCCACGACCAGCGCCAGCCTGTGCCATTCTCCGTCAGGCACGGAGCCGCCGTAGTTGCTCGAGATGCCGACGCCGCCATCGGGGTTGACGAACCAATCGCCGTCCGACGTGTTGTTCGGATCGGTCTGAAGAAGCGCGGCCCAGCCGCCCGACGGCGCGCGGTTGGGGAACATGACGTCCATGACAAGGGTGTACTGATTGAGGTTCCGGCCCCCGCCGTTCGGCGCGAAGCCGTGGGTGAGGATGAAATGCGTGCCCCGCGAAAAATGCGCGACGCCCGCGGTCCCGCCGGCGATCTGGACCGACGTGAAGCTCAGGTCGGGGGTCGAGGCCGGCGACGCGGCGGCGACCACGAGCGGCTCGTTTTCCGTCGACGCCCCGAGTGTGCCCTCGAAATCCCACTGCGCGATCCCGGCGTACACGGCGCCGGCGACGCACAGAACCACTGTTGCCGCGGAGAAGCGAGGCAAGCTGATTGACATGACTTTTGTCTCCGTGGTGTCTTGGGGCGGCGCGCTTACGCGCGCCGGTTCCGCCTAGATCCGATTATAGGTACGTCGCGCCCGGAGCGGTAGGGCCGCGGGCCGATACCGAGGGCTTTTTTCGCGCCGGCGGCCGGCGCTAGGGATTGCACTGGACCGCGCAGGCGGGCAGTCCGCCCATATCCTCCGGGAAATACGGTTTGCCGTCGGAAGGGTCGATGCCGTCGGCGGCATAACCCCTGCAAACGTTGTTGGCGGCCGTGACCGTGCTGTGATCGGGCGCGATCATCGCTTGCCCGCTGAAGAGATAGCCGAGGATCTTGACCGCATCGGCGATATCGATCTTGTTGTCGTCGTTCGTATCGGCGCCCTTCGCGCACACGGGCGGCGGTCCCCCGCCGAAAAGATATCCCAGGAGCGCGATGGCGTCGGCAATGTCGACCTTCGCGTCAGAGTTGACGTTGCCCATCAGGACGTAGATGTCCTTAGGCGGTTCGACCGAACCGAGCCGCAGGATCGTGATGAGAAAGACCGTGGTGTCCGCGCCGTCGCTGATCGCGTCGAGCCCGCCTTTGGCCAGGTTGCCGGGGCCGTCGGCATCGATGGCAAAATCGAGCGTGTCGCCCACGGCCACCGAGGCCGTGACCGTGAAGCGGTGCGCCGTCGCGAGGGAAAACCGGCTCGCGAGCTGGGTGCCGTTCAAGAAAACTCGTCCGACGGTGCCGTCGCCCGCCGCCGCGGTCCGGTGGTAGAAGCACTCGATCTTCACGTCGCCCGTGATGGTGCTTTCCCACCGCCGCACGGCCCAGTGGACCGACGGATCGCCCTTGGCGTTGCCGGACGGGTGCCCTCCCTGGCACGAGAGCGCGACCCAAGGACCGACGCCCGTGACGCTGTTGTCCACAAGATCCCAGACCTGGCCGGTCCAGGTGCTGTCGTCGAAGGCGATGAAATCCTCCGCATCGTAGATTCCGTTGTCCTCTTCCACGTCGGCGCGCTGGTCGTAGTAGCCATAGTACCAGCCGTTGTGCCCCTGCGTTCCCGAGAAGTCGACCACGGAATCGGCGAGAACCTCCATCGATTCGCCGGCCGCATCGAGGTCCTCCGTCACGGCGAGCAGGTTGAAGGAGCCATCGCCGGAATCGGCCGCATCCGTGCAGGGCCCCGCGGGCGCCAGCGCCAGATCGATGACGTCGTCGACCTTGAGCGTCACGACTCGAGTGCGCCCGATTCCCACGGCGTCCGCTCCGGGGATGGCCTGGCGGTCGATTTCCTCGCCGTTCAGGAAGAGCATTCCGGTGACGCCGCCGCCGGTGGGGTTGTCCTTGCGCAGGTGCCAACGGATGGCCGCCCGGCCGGCATGCGTGCTGACCCACCGCCTGATGGTCCAGTGCTCGGCGTTGGGCGGGCTGTTCGTGCCGTTGGGGTGGGTATCGGTCTGTCCGATGCCGGTCCACGGGCTTGTGCCCAAGACGGGATTGAGCCGCCACCGCGTGCCGAGCCACATCGGGGGGGCCGTGAAGTCGATGAAATCGTCGACTTCGTAGACGCCGTCGCCGAACACGAGATCATGCGTGCGGTCGTAATACCCGTTGTACCAGTTGTTCTCGCCCTGAACGCCGGCCAAGGACCAATCGTCGACGGAGTGTGCGATCCAAACCGGTTCGCAGGCATTGCCCACGCCGTCCAGGTCGCGGTCGAACTGCTCCGGGTTCGGCGCGTTCGGGCAGTTGTCGCAGACATCGCCCACGCCGTCGCCGTCGCTGTCCTTTTGGTCGGGGTTCGGGATCAACGGGCAGTTGTCGATGTCATCGGTGACGCCGTCGCCATCGGTGTCCGGCGGCGTGTCGAGGATCGTCAACCTGGTCGCCGATCCGTCGGCGCCGTCGTGGCTCGGCACGGCAGGGCCCGGGGTGAGCGCGAGGTCGATGACGTCGCCCGCCGCGATCGCTCGAACGACGAGCCTTGTCACTCCCGTCCCATCGGTGCCGCTGACGTTGGCGCGGTCTTCCTCGACGCCGTTGATGAACAGGATGCCGGTGACGCCATCGCCGCCGCCGATGTTCCGCTTCCACGCGCGCCACCGGATGCTGCCGAAAGCGTAGTTCTGCGGGCTGACCCAACGGCGGATCGTCCAGTGCTCCGGGCCGTTGTTGTCGCCGTTCGGGTGCGTGTCCTGCTGAGCGAGCGAGGTCCACGGCGGCCTGCCGCCCAGGGCGTAGCCCGTTCCGGTCCAGTGGGAGGGCGAGAACTCGATGAAGTTATCCGCCTCGTACTCGTCATCGCCCTCGGGATCGTTGGTGCGGTCGTAGTATCCGTTGTACCAGTTCTTCTCGCCCTGGGTCCCGGTCACCGACCAGTCGTCGAAGGAGTCCGCGATGACGGCCGCCCGCGCGCCCGTGATGCTCAGGGCGAGCGCCACCGCCGCCCCGGCGAACAGCGCCGCCGGACGTCCGCCTGTATTCACGTGGTTGCCCATGGAACCGTCCTCCTTTTCCTTTTCAGGCTTGCGCGATTCAGAAACACCATCCTCGATGATAAGCCTTGCCCGGGCGCAGACAAGGCGGCGGGCCGTCTTGCCTCGAGCCCGCGGTCTGACCCCGGCCCGCGCGAGGACCATAACGTCCTCGGCGTCATTTTCCCTTATGCGCCGCGCGGGGGGATTTTTATCCCTCGAGCGTCCAACCGGCGCGATATTCCACGTGGAGGAACCGGTCGGCCTCGGGCAGACTCGTGATTTTGAACGCGACGGGATCCCATGTGAGGAACTGGCGCGTGAGCTTCTCGCGGAGTTCGGGCCGCAACGCGATGTTGCCCAAGAGCACCACCTCGGTGAGGGGTCCCGCCCAGTCGAAGTTCGATCCCGCGGGCGGCCCCCCCTTGCAGGCCTGGAGCCACTCCTCGTAATGGCCCGGCGAGCGCGGGACGGTGGGGGCGGGAGGCTTGTACTCGGCGCGCAGCTTGTCGGGGTGAATCCTTCCGTTCAAGATGCAGCCCTTCTCGCCGACAAACAGCGTGCCGTTGTCGCCCATCTGCACGCCGGCGGGGAGATCCTCCGGCCGCGGCGGCCTGAGCCCGCCGTCGTACCACACCAGGGTCAGGGGCGGCATGTCGCCGCGGGCGGGAAACCGGTACTGGACCCGCGAGCCGAGAGGGTAGGTTTCGGCGTTGACCAGCGTCGAGCAGGCCTGGAAGCTCGTCGGGTGGCCGAGCTTGAGGGCGCGGAACACGGGATCGAGGGCGTGGCAGCCGATATCGCCCAGGGCGCCGGTGCCGAAATCCCACCAGCCGCGCCAATTGAACGGATGGTACGCGCTGTGGTAGGGGCGCGCCGGCGCGGGCCCGAGGAAAAGATCCCAATCGAGGCCTTCCGGCACGGGCGGCGTCTCTTTGGGCCGGCCCACACCTTGGGGCCAGTACACGTCGGAGAGCCCGCGGTTCGGTCGATCGGTCCACACGTGCGCCTCTCGAACGGGCCCGATCGCGCCGTCCCAGATGATCTCCCTGAGCCGCCGCGGCTCCTCGCCGGCCTGGCCCTGGTTGCCCATCTGCGTCGCCACCTTGGCCGCGCGCGCCGCCTCGGCTAACTTGCGCGCCTCATAGACGGTGTGGGTGAGCGGCTTCTGGCAGAAGCAGTGCTTGCCGCGCCGGATGGCCGCCATGGAGCAGATGGCGTGGGTGTGGTCCGGCGTGGCCACGATCACGGCATCGATGTCCTTCTGGGTGTCCAGCATCACGCGATAGTCCTTGTACCGCTTCGCGTTCGGCCACCGGTTGAATACGCCGCCCGCGTGCCGCCAATCGACATCGCAGAGGGCCACGATGTCCTGGCTCGCGACGCTCTCAAGATCCGAAAACCCCTTGCCGCACAGGCCGATGCCGGCGATGCCGAGCTTGTCGCTGGGAGCCGGGGCGCTCTCGCCGCCCAACACATGCCGCGGCACGATGGTGAAAGCGACCGCCGCGGCGCCGCCTCGCATGAGGTCCCGCCGGGAAAGCCCGCGTGTTCCGGTCTGACGAGGATTGGTTGTTGCCATGGTCTGGAGCTCCTCGAAGAGAAGGTTGACCGCTGCAGCCGCCGCGCACCGCGCGCAAGCGCCGACGAGACCATCGTAACCGCGCCGCCGCGGTCGGAAAAGGGGCGGAGCCGCGGAGACGCGGGCCGCGGCGCTTGCGGGCGGCACATGGGGCCGCGAGGGGCATGGAGCGCGAGCCCGACGCGGGAACATTGATGGTTAAACAATAGTAATTGTAGTTGTAAGAGATTATATCGTAACTGGTTGAGATTCAGGACCGTGCTTGGGTAGAGAGGTTAGATACGTTTCACGAACTCGATTCTGCCTCTGCGGCGAGTTTCTGCTATACTAGCGCTTCCGGGTGATTCCAAGCATTATCCTCAACGGGTACGACAGTCATGGTCGCGATTCGCGATACCTCGGTTTTCAACGGTTGGGAGACGATCAGGTGCGAGCTCCTCAACACGCGCATCTGCGATATGGGACTGCGCATCGAGGATTCCCCGCTCAGCCCGTGCGTCGACCGGCTCGTGCGCGAGTTCCGCGCCAAGGGCCTGCGCTTCAAGCCGCGCTTCTATCTGACCGATAGCTGGGGCTGTCCCGATCGGGTGCCCGTCATCGGCATCCCCTTCTACCTGGCCAACAAGCGCCTGGCGCGCATCGAGGAGGAGCAGACCGGAGCCGTCGAGAATGAGCGCACGACGATGATGCTCCTCCGGCATGAGGCCGGCCACGCGGTCAACTATGCCTACCGCCTGTGGGAACGGCCGGGCTGGGCCGAGACCTTTGGATTGTTCAACAAGCCCTATCGCGAGCGGTTTACGGTGCGGCCCCGCAGCCGCGATTTCGTGTATCACCTTATGACGAGCCAGGACGGCCGCTATTACGCCCAGAAGCACCCGGACGAGGATTTCGCCGAGACTTTCGCCGTGTGGCTCACGCCCCGTTCGGGCTGGCGCCGGCGCTACCGCGCCTGGCCGGTCTTGCGCAAGCTCAAGTATGTGGACGATGCGATGGAGCGTATCCGGCGCGAGCGTCCCCTGCGCACGGGCGGCAGGCTCGAGAATCCCGTCGAGCGCCTCGACATGCTGCTGGCCGAGCACTACGGGCGGCGCGTCGAGCAGTTCCGCGCCGCCGCGCAGGGGTATGTCGATGACCGGTTGCGCGAGATCTTTGCGCCGGTGAACGGCCGGCGTTCGATGCCCGCGGAGGCGCTCCTGCGCAAGAAAGAGCCGGAGATCCTCGGGCGCATGACGCGCTGGTCCGGTCTCACGGAAGCCGAGGCCGGCACGATTCTCAGGAAGCTGGCCGATCGCGCGGCGGCTCTGGGTCTCGCCCACCGGCACGAGGAGCGCGCCGAGAAGATGCTCGATGTCACCGCGCTCGCGACCTCGCTGGCAATGGATTTCGCCTACACGGGCAGATTGATCTCCTAGCCCGGCAGCGGGCGGCGCCCGCGCTCAGGCCATGGGCACGTTCATGTCGTAAGGGTGGCCTTCGAGGGCCGCGTTCAAGATCAACTGGAGAAGCTGCGGGAACTCGATGCCCGCCGTTCGGGCCGAGCGCGCGATGCCGACCCCGGCTTCCAGCCACGGGTTGCAGTTCACCTCCAGAACGCGCGGCACGCCGGCGTCATCCAGGCGGACGTCCACGCGGCCGTAGCCCCAGCCGCCGACGGCGCGGAAGGCGCGCAGGGCCGTCGTGCCGATCTGCCGCGCCAGATCGGCGGGGACCGTCGCCGGGCATTGCACCGATGTGCGCTGGTACTCGACGGAGGTCTCGATCCACTTGGCCGCGTAGGACATGATCGGCGGGATATTGGACGGCAGCTCGGTGTAGTCGACCTCGGCGAGGGGCAGCACGCGCAGCCGCCGGCCTCCGACGATGCCGACGTTGAACTCGCGTCCCGTAAGAAAACGCTGGACGAGGGCGGGCTGGTTGTAAGAGGCAAGGATCGCGGCGACTTTCTGGCGCAACGCTTTCTTGGAGTCGACGATGGAGGTGCGATCCAGGCCGACGCCGGCGTGCTCCTGGCTCGGCTGGACTATGAGGGGAGGCTTGCCGCGATAGCGCTTCACGTCCGAGATCTTCTCGATCAGCTTCGTGAAGGGCGGAATGGGAATCCCGGCGCCTTGCAGGAGGCTCGCGGACATGTGCTTGTAGCGCGTGAGGCCTAGCGCGAGGGCGGACGACCCCGTCATGGGGAAGCCCATCATGCGGACGATGGCCGCGACCCGCATCTCGTAGAGCGCGCCGTGCTGGACATCGTCGTACTGATTGAAGACGACCTGCGGGGCGAGGCGCCGGAGCCGGCGCTGGAACGCCGAGAGACCCCGCGCCAGAGGCACGATCGTCACCTTGTGGCCGAGCCGGCGCAGCGCCCGCGCTTGGGCGTGCACCATGTGCCGGAGATCGGCGGTGCCGCCGCGATCCTGCGGCGCCTCCGGCCCGACATCGGTGTCGGCGTTGTAGATGAGCGCGACGTGGAGCGGTTTGCCCCGCCGCTTAGGATGCGTGCGTCTCAGTGTGGCCATGTCTTGCTCGCTGGTTGTCCCGATGGGCGCGCAGTTTCCATGTCGTGCGCGAATTGCCGTGGGTGCATTATGCGCGCGACAGGCGTTTTGTCAAAGGGGTGCCGCGCGGCCGGCTCTTTACAATGCTCGCGGGGTGGGGCACACTGAGGCCATGACGTGCGAAAGGAGGCTTGTATGGCACGACTGTTCGAGACGCGCTTCGGCCGCGGCGGCTTGCTCGCCGCCTTCGTTCTGACGGCGGTGGCGCCGGCCTTCGGCGCCGAGAGCCGGATCGTCGCCGCGGGGGCCGTGCTCCAGAAGGTCGCCGGCGGCTTCGAGTTCACCGAGGGTCCGACGGCGGATGCCGAGGGCAACGTCTTCTTCACGGATCAGCCCAACGACCGGATCCTCAGGTACGGCGTCGACGGAAAACTCTCGACGTTCCTCGCGCCGTGCGGGCGCTCAAACGGCATGTACTTCGATGCGAAGGGCGATCTGTGGGCCTGCGCGGATGCCAAGAACGAGCTCTGGCGCATCGACCCCGCCGGCAAGAAGCAGGTTGTCATCACGGAATACCGGGGCAAGCTCCTGAACGGGCCGAACGACCTGTGGATTCGACCTGACGGCGGGATCTACTTGACGGATCCCTTCTACAAGCGGAGCTACTGGAATCGCGGGCCGATGGAGCAGAACGGCCAGCACGTGTATTACCTGGCGCCCGGCCGCGCGGAACTGGTGCGCGTCGCCGAGGATCTCGCGCAGCCGAACGGCATCGTCGGCACCCCGGACGGGAAGATCCTGTACGTGGCCGACCTCGGCGCCGGGAAGACGTACGCCTACGACATTCAGGCGGACGGGACGCTGGCCGGGAAGCGCCTTTTCTGCGAACTCGGTTCCGACGGCATGACGATCGACGAAGAGGGGAACGTCTACCTCACCGGCAAGGGCGTGATCGTCTTCGACCGGAGCGGGGCCAAGATCGAGCACATCGCCGTGCCGGAATCCTGGGCCGCGAACGTCTGCTTCGGCGGCAAAGACCGCCGGACGCTCTTTATCACGGCGATGAAGAGCCTCTACGCCCTTAACCTGCGGGTCAAGGGCGTCGATCTCCGATAGGTCCGCGCCGCCGCCCGCGGCCCGGCGCCTACTGGCACTGTTTCGCGCAGGGCGGCAGGCCGTTCACCTGCGCCGGGAAGTACGGCTTCCCGTCGGAGGCGTCGATGCCGTCGGCGTCGTACCCCGTGCACGTGTTGCTGTCCGCCGTGACCGCGCTGTGGTCGGGCGCGAGCATCGCCTGCTGGCTGAAGAGATAGGCCAGAACCTTGATCGCGTCGGCGATGTCCAATTTGTTGTCGTCGTTCGCGTCGGCGCCCTTCGCGCATGGCGGCGGGCTTGCGCCGGCGAAGAGGTATCCCAGAAGCGCGATCGCGTCGGCGATGTTCACTTTGGAGTCGTTGTTGACGTCGCCCATGAGGACGTACACCTTTTCGGCTACCGTGCCGCAGTCGTTGGGGTCCAGCAGGCTGCAGCGTGTCAGGAACGCGTTCCCGAAGACGCCGTGGTCGCTGCCGACGCCGTCGCCGTTGGCTCCGACCGCCAGGGTCAGGAAGGCGGCCTGGGGCGGGATTCGGACTTCGACGAACTCGGCGTTGTCGGTGAAGGGACCCTTGCTGACGGAGGCCACAACGGCGCCGGCGTTGTCGCTCATGATCACGTGGCAGTTGACCGTGCCCAGGGGCTGGAGCGATCCCTCGCCCATATAAGCCGAGAAGAAGGAGACGTTCGCGGCGCCGTGGGCGGCGCGCAGGCTCGCCAGATCGAAGGTGATGCCCGCCGACGCATGCACGCCCACGCCGCGGATGACCTCGCCCACCGGCCCGAGGCCGATGCGGCCGGGCGGGTGGTCCGCCTCCGCCGCGCGCAGGATCAGATCCCAGGAGCCGGTCCAGGAGTCGCCGTCGGGGAACTTGAAGCTCGTGTTCGCCAGGTTGATGACCTGCGTGTCGGCGAGCATCAGGAAGGTGCTGTCGATGAAATCGTAGCCAAGCTCGTCCTCGGTGTCGACGGGCTTGGGGTTCTCCCCGTCGGTGTCGGTGACGGTCGTTAGGTGTGCGCTCCCGAAGAGCCCCGTGTCAATGTCGATGCCGAGGTAGAAAAGATCGGGCGGGGCGCCGGCCGTGCCGTCGCCGCCGGCGACGATTTCGCCCAGATCGATGAAGTCGAGAACGCGAACGGCGATGTCCTTGCGCAAGTCCTCGAGCCTGACGCTGACGACGGCCTCGCCGTTGCTCCGCGCCGTCACCGTGCCCTCCGCGCTGACCGTGGCGACGGCCGGGTTGCTCGACGCATAGACCGCCGCCTCGGTCATGTCGATCTGGAAGCCGCCCATGGCGGTGATTCCCCAGGCGTTGATCTGCAGTTCGTCGTCGATTCGCAGCACGGCAAATTCGGTAGAAAGGACCAGGTTCTCGAAGGACAGGTCTACGGGGCGATCGATGATGACCGCCTGCGCGAAGCAGCCGTGGTCTCCTCCGAGGCCATCGCCGGCAGCGCCGGTGGCGAAGGTGAGAAAGTCGGCTTCAGGCGGAATCGCGCCGCTCAAGACCTCGCCGCGGTCGCGCATGTTGAGGAGAGGCCACTCCTCGAGCACCTCGTCGGCGGAGCTAGCGATGACGTACACGTTCACATGCCCGTTCGCCTGGCCGGCTCCCTCGCCCGCCACGGTGAAAAAGTGCGTGATCTTGTCGGCGCCGTACTGGGCCCGGAGGCTGGCCAGGTCGAAGGTGATGCCCGCCGCGGCGTGGATTCCCAGGCCGTTGGTGTAGGTGCCGCCGACGCCCATATTGAGGAAATCCGGGCCGCCCGGCTCGCGGCCGTTGAGGATAATGTCCCAGCCGTTGCCGGCGGAGTCCCCGGGGGCGAATTGGTACTGCAGGCCGCCGGAGTGAATCACCTGGAAGTCGGACAGCATCAGGAACACCGAATCGATGTGGTCGGCGTCCAAGACTTCCTGGGGGTTGTCGCCGGTGTTGGGGATGTCGGCTTCCAGGCGGGCGCTGCCCCAGGCGCCGGTATCGGGATTGATGCCGAGCACGCCGGACAGGGGCGGCACGCCGAGTCCGTCGCCGCCCGCCGCGATGCCGCCCAGATCGACGCCGACGATGAAGATCAGCGTCGTTTCGAAGTTGCCGTTCCGCACAGCGAGGGAGACGAGGCCGATGTCCGTGCCGGTGACGACGCCGTCGTCCGAAACCTCGAGAACCGCGGGATCGCTCACGGTGTAGGTGGTCCCGAAGGCGGTTTCGTTCAGGCTGACCTTGGCGCCGTAGAGGGCCATCTGGCCGGTGACCCGCAGGGCGACCGGCGACCCGCCGCACAGGACGACCGGCGGGCGGACGACGGTCAGGCCGACGAGGGAATCGTCCAGCGGCGCCGCGGTGATGCGCGCCTCGGCGAAGCCGCCGTGATCGCACCAATCGACGCCGTTGGAGGCGCCCGTCGCGAGGGTTAGGAAGCGCGCCTCGGGGGGGATTTCCATCTGAACAAAGCGGGCGCGATCGGGCATGCAATGCCAAGCCGTGTAATCGATCACGTTCGTCTCATCGCTCAGGATCACGTAGAGGTTGATGTCGAGGGTTACGCACGCGTCGCTGCCGATGACCGACGAGAACCACTTGACGGCGTCGTCGCCGTACAGCTTGCGCAGCGGGGACAGATCGAAGGTGACGCCGGCGGAGCTGTGAATGCCGACGCCGGTGGCGTAAATCTTCCCGTTGACGAGGACCGTCGTCGAATCGGGGGTGTGGTTCTTGCCGATCAGGCCCCAACAGGTGCCCACGGCATCGCCGGGGGCGAAGTCGAAAACAACGCCCGTCGTCGTGATGGGGGTCGTCGGCGCGGTCATGATGAAAACGCTGTCGACGTAGGGCGACGCGGTCACTTCCACCAGCGCGTTACCCGTGTTGCGGTATCCCTGAAGCTCCGCCAGGCCGAAGGCCCCCGTATCGGCGTTGAGGCCGAGGTTCGTCGGAGGCGCATTGCCGGAGCCGTCTCCTCCGCCCACCAGGTCGCCGAGAACGATGTCGGCGGCGCCGACTGTTGCGACCAGCAGGACGCACACACCGAAGCACAACGCGAGGGTTTTCATGGAAGCACCTCCTTGCAGATCCAACTCCTTGTCAAGAGTGCCGCGAACCGTCTAACATCAATCGTACAGCCGGATTGACTCGGTTACAACTTCAAAGGGGGGCGCCGCGCCGCCTTCGGCAGGAACGGCGCCCCGGCGCCGCCGGGGGTCCCTAAGCGGCGCCCGGAGCTTCCCGGGCCGCCCGGGCCGCCTACCTCCGCGCCTCGACGTCCGGAATCGTGGCGCGCTCTTCCCAGGTGACGGCGCGCAGCGAACGATATGCGCCCGTGCGGATGTCCAAGAGGCGCAGCGCCACCATGGCTAGGGCCGACAACAGCCACAAGGCGGCGATGACGGCCAAGGCGAATTCCTTGCTCGTCGCCGTCATCACCGCCAGCCCCAGGAGCGGCGCGAAGACTCCGCGGATGCCCGTGGCGGTCACATGGATGGAGTGAAACGCCCCGACATCCTCCTTGCCGGCGAAACGGATCGAGGAAAGGCTCCAGAGCAAGACCACGCCGCCCATGGCGAAGCCGAAAAGCCCGAAGCCGCCGTACAGGAACGCGAGGCGCCAGGCGCCTTCCGCGGCGGCCGCCGCCAGGAGCGAGAGCGGGAAGAAGGCAAGCAGGAAGAACGTCGCGGCCGAGAGCCGGTGGGGCGTGGAGCGGTCGAAGAGGCGCCCGAAAAGGGGCATCGCCAGGGCCAGCCCGGCCAGGTGGACGCCGCCGCGGGCCAGACCGATGGTTCCATAGGAAAGCTCGAGATCCTCGACGAGGAAGAGCGGCACGATGGGCATGGCCATCATGTACGCGCAGCCGTAGATCATGAAGCCGAGCTCGAACCTCAGAAAATCCTTGCGCGCTCGCAGGAGCGGCACGACCTGCGCCAGGGGTTCGAAGAGGAGGGAAAGGCTCAGCCGCGCGGGGGCCTGGGTGCCGTTGCGGGCCGCCGGGATGGTCGCCAGGTGCAGGATGCCAACGAAGCACAGAACCGCGGAGGCGCCGAAGAGATGGCGGTAGCCGGCGGAATGGCGGTCCATGTAGAAGCCGGCGCCCGCCGCGACCAGCGCGCCCAGCACGGTGCGCAGAGCTGTGGCGACGCCGAAGAGCCGTCCCGTGCGCCGCGGGGATATGTGCTGCTGGAGGGCGCGGTTTTCCACCGTATAGGTCAGGGACAGGAAGGCGTAATAGAAGAAGAAAATCGCGAAGAGGTGCGGCAGGGACCCCAGGAACCAGCCGGTGGCGACGGCGAGCCCGCAGCCCAGCGCCGCGTTTCTGAGGACCGCGCTCTGATCGCGGCCGGCGAGAACGCGGCTCCACCAAAGCGAGGTCAGGTTCGCGATGGGGTTGGCCATGGTGAGGAGCGTCACGCCGAGCGCGCCCGCCATGAGGCTTTTGACCGCGATGACTTCGCCGAGCTGGAAGACGCCGCTGGCCGCGCCCACGAGGAGCGAATAGGTCACGAACTTCGCGGCGGCATGGGGGGATCGTCCGGCCGCCCGGTTCGCGGAAAATTCTGTCGCGTTCGTGTCGCCGGTGTGTGCCACCCCGGTATCCGCCCCTGCCATCGCCGTTCCGCGCGGAGCCCGCCGCCGCGCGGCTCTCTACGGTAGCGCATTCCGTGAAGCGGCGCCATGCGCGGCGTTGACGGCGGCGGAGGGTTCTGAAACGATGGGGTCTCGGGCGGCGGTCGCGGCCTGAAACGGGACCGAGGGCATGCCGCGGGAAAGGAGCGCCATGGGGACGCCGCGCGAGGATGTTCGGAGGCTGGGAGGCGCGGCGCATGCGCGCCGCGCGGCGTTCAAGACCGAATACCTCGATTTCGAGCGGGGCATCCGCGTCGGACACCTTGAGCCCGAGGAACGCATCACGCGGCTCATCAAGGCGCGGCTCCGGGAACGCCACGGCATCGATTTCATCTGCGATCGTTGGGGGCGCGGCGTGTACTGGCAGTGGATCTGCTGGGTGCCAGCGCCGAACCGGAGGGCCAAGCCCCTCAGCGCGGGGCGCAACTTCGGCTCGGTCAAGTTCTTCGCGTCGATCGAGCGCGAGGAGCGCGTGTTCCAGGCGGGCATGCAGCTTGAGCGCGCGCCGACGGCGCCGGGACCCGACGACTGGCAGATCAAGGTGGAGCGGGACTGGGACTGGCACGTCCTGCGCGCGGCCCTGAAGAAGCCCGAGTTCCCCCGGGTGTGCGCGCGGCTCCTGCGCGAGGGCTTCCGCATCGACGCGGGCGCCCACCCGGAGCCGGCGCGCTTCACCCGGGCGAACTGGGATCCGCGGAAACTCGCGCGGCGCCTGGACGGGCTCGGGCCGCGGGACTGGGGCGTCTTGCAGCTCTACTTCCCGATGACCGCGGCGGAGGTCGCGGCCACGTCGGGAAACGACCTGATCGATGCGATCGCCGCGGTCTACGAGGAACTGATCCCCGCCATGAACCTCTGCATGTACGCGCCCTGCCTGGCGGCCGAAAAGGCCGCCGTTGCCGCTCCCCGCAGCAAAAGGTAGCATAGCTTCGCCGTCGCGCCGCCTGCCGGCAAGGAGATCCGGTCCATGCTTGAGAAGATCACGCGCTTCTTCGCGTCCAGTCCCGGCATCATCGCCGCGGGCGCGGTGATCGGTTTGGGCGGGATCGCGCTCCAGGAGTTCGGCAACCCTCCCAACATGGGCATCTGCGCGGCCTGCTTCCAGCGCGACATCGCGGGTGCGCTGGGCTTGCACCGCGCCGCCGCGGTCCAGTACCTTCGCCCCGAGATCATCGGCTTCGTTCTAGGCGCCCTCGCGGCGGCGTTCCTCTTCGGCGAGTTCAGGCCGCGCGGCGGCTCGGCGCCCATCGTCCGCTTCGTGCTGGGCGCCTTCGCCATGCTGGGCGCCCTCGCCTTTCTGGGCTGCTCCTGGCGGGTGCTGTTCAGGCTCGCGGGCGGCGACCTGAACGCGCTCACGGGCCTCGCGGGCCTGACCCTTGGCATCGGCGGCGGCGTTTTCTTTCTTGCGCGCGGCTACTCGCTGGGCCGGGCGCGGCGCATGCCCGCCGCGGGCGGCCTGGTCATCCCGCTGGCGATGGCGGGGCTGCTGGTTCTGCTGGTCCTGCGGCCGCGTGTCGGTGAAGGAGGACCGGTCTTCTTCAGCGCGGCGGGCCCGGGGTCGATGCACGCCCCGCTGCTTCTTTCCCTCGGCATCGGGCTGTTGGTGGGCTTCTTGGCCCAGCGCACCCGTTTCTGCACCATGGGCGCGGTGCGCGACGTCTTCCTCATGCGGGACACGCACCTCCTGCGGGGCGTCCTCGCCCTCCTGGCGGCGGCGTTCGCGGCGAATCTCCTCTTCGGGAAGGTGCTTTTCGGCTTCGCCGATCAGCCGATCGCCCACGCCGACCACCTTTGGAACTTCCTCGGCATGACGCTGGCGGGGCTCGCTTTTGCCCTCGGAGGAGGCTGCCCGGGCCGGCAGCTCTTCCTGTCCGGCGAGGGCGACGGCGACGCGGGCGTCTTCGTCCTCGGAATGGTGACGGGCGCCGCGTTCGCCCACAACTTCGCCTTGGCGGGCGTCGGGGACGCGGTCGTCGACGGCGTGCGCGCGGCGGGCGGCCTCGGCGCGCCGGGACGGATCGCGGTCGTCGTGGGACTCGTCGTGTGCGTTCTCATCGGCGCCGGCATGCGCGAGAAGTGAAGGAGGCGGCGCCATGGCGAAGCGCGTCGATGCGCGGGGGCTCTCGTGCCCCCAGCCGGTGATCCTCGCCAAGCAGGCCCTCGGCGCCGAGGAGTTGCCCATGGAAATCCTGGTGGACACCGCGACGTCGCGGGAGAACGTGCGCCGGCTGGCCGAGAGGCTGGGTTTCGCCGTGCGGGTCGAGGAGCGGGGCGGCGATTTCGCGCTGGTGGTCGCGAAGAGGGAATGACGTGGACAGGGTCCTCTACCTGGACAACGCCGCGACGTCATGGCCCAAGCCGCCCGAGACGGCGCAGGCCATGCTCCGGTTCATGGAGGCCGTCGGCGCCAACCCCGGCCGCTCCGGCCACCGGCTGTCGGTCGAGGCGGCGCGCGTCGTGTACGGGGCGCGCGAGGCCGTCGCTGAGCTGTGCAACGCTCCCGACCCCCTGCGCGTCGTCTTCGGCGCGAACGCCACCGAGGCGCTGAACCTCGCCTTCGCGGGCCTTGTCCGTCCCGGCGACCACGTCGTGACGAGCAGCATGGAGCACAACTCCGTGATGCGGCCCCTCAGGGCGCTGGCGGAGCGCGGCGCGGCCCTCACCGTGGTTCGGTGCTCGCCCGCGGGCGAGCTCGATCCCGCGGCCGTCGAGGCGGCGCTCAGGCCCGAGACTCGGCTCATCGCCGTCACGCACGCGTCCAATGTCGTCGGCACCCTGCTGCCCGTGGCCGAGCTGGGGGCGCTCGCCCGGCGGCGCGGGATTCTGCTCCTGGTGGATGCGGCGCAGACGTTGGGCGCCTATCCCATCGATATGCGGGCGGACGCCATCGATCTGCTTGCCTTCACGGGACACAAGTCGCTGTGCGGGCCCATGGGCACGGGAGGGCTCGTTCTCGGCGAGCGCGTCGACGCGGGCAAGCTCGAGCCGCTCATGCGGGGCGGCACGGGCAGCCAATCGGAACGGGAGGAGCAGCCGCGGTTCCTTCCGGATGCGTACGAGAGCGGGACTCCCAACACGGTGGGGTTGGCGGGCCTGGCGGCCGGCGCGAGGTGGGTCCTGGACCAGGGGGTTGCGCGGGTCCGCGCCCGCGAGAGCGCCCTGACGGCGCGGCTCCTCGAGGCGCTGGGCGCCATCCCCGGCGTGACCTTGTACGGCAGCCGCGACGCCGCCCAGCGCGTCGCGGTGGTCGCTTTCAACATCGACGCCGTGAATCCCTCCGAAGTCGTGGGACGCCTCGACGAGGACTTCGGGATCATGAGCCGCGGGGGCCTGCACTGCGCGCCCGCGGCCCACCGGACGGTCGGGACTTTTCCGCGCGGGGCGGTCAGGTTCGGGTTCGGCCCGCTGAGCGGCGAGGACGACGCGGCGGCGGCCGCGGCCGCGGTGGCGGCGATCGCCGAGGAGGCGCGATGAGCTCGGGCGAACACGCCGTCATCCTCGTTCACAGCGCGTATCACGCCCTGAAGATCGAGCGGCTGCTCGGCGCCCGGAACGTGCCCTGCAGGCTGGTTCCGGTGCCGCGGCAGTTGAGTTCGGACTGCGGGGTGTGCGTGCGCGTCCACCGCAGCGACGTGGACATCGCGCTAGCCGCGGCCCGCGAGGGCGGGGTCGAGATCCAGGGGTGCCACTCTCTGGAGTGACGCCGGGAATCGGTGTATGATGCGGCGCGGAGGCACAAGCATGGAAGATCGGATCGTCGGGATGGTCATGGGGCTTGCGGTGGGCGATGCGCTCGGCGCGCCGCTGGAGTTCATGTCCGAGCGGCAGGTGCAGATCAAGCACGGCCGCGTGACCGAGATGATCGGCGGCGGATGGCTGTCGCTCAGACCCGGGGACTGGACCGATGACACCGCCATGATGCGTTGTCTGCTTGAGAGTCTGGTGGAGAAGACGACCTTCAACCGCGAAGATGTGGTGGCGCGGTATCTGGCGTGGTACCACACCAAGCCGCCGGACATCGGCAACACGACCCGCGCGGCGCTCGGCATGCTCGAGAAGGGGATTCCCCTGGACGAGATCAGCCGCACGGCTCATGAGGAGACCGGCGGCATGAGCGCCGGCAACGGCACGGTGATGCGCTGCGCGCCCCTCGCGGCGCGCTACGCCGACGACGCGGCGCGGCTCATCGCGGCGAGCGCCGCGGACGCGCGCATCACCCATTGGGACGAGCGCGCGGCGAGCGGCTCGGCGCTCCTCAACCTCGTTCTGAGCGCGGTGCTTCGCGGCGAGCAGCCGCGGGAGGCCCTCGCGTGGGCCGACGAGCGCATCGCCGACAACGACCTGGGGCTTTACAATCCGATTCCGGACGTGGCCTTCGTCCCGGAAAAAGACCTGAATCCCTCGGGCTTCGTGGTGGACACGTTGACCTGCGCCTTCTGGCACTTCGCGCGGGGCAAGTCCTTCGAGGAGACCCTCGTCGATGTGGTCAACAAGGGCGGCGACACCGACACGATCGGCGCCATCACGGGGGCGTTGGCGGGAGCGCACCACGGCTACGGGAAGATTCCGCCGCGCTGGGCGAAGGTCCTCAAGGACCGCGGGCTCCTCCTCGCCCTGGCGAAGCGCCTGGCGAAGCTGTGCGCGGGGGGCGGCGCGGCGTCTTCCGCGGGCTGACGCGGCCTCCTTGAAAGGCCGCGCCGCCTCCAGGTACAATGAACTTTTCGTCAACCGGCGGGCGGTACGGGTCCGCGAAGGAGGAACATGAGCATTACACGACGCGATTTCATGGGTGGGGCGGCCGCCGCCGCCTGGACGATCGTTCCGCGGCATGTGCTCGGCGCGGCCGGCGCCGCGGCTCCAAGCGACGCCCTGAACGTCGCGATCGTGGGCACCGGCGGCCGGGGCAAGAACCTCGCGGAGGAGCTGTTCCGGTTCTCGGATGTGCAGATCATCGCCATCGCCGACCCGAACGAGGAGAGCGACTACCGGCCGTTCTACTACGGCGGAACGTCGGGACGCCTGCCCGTCCTCAAGCTGATCAAGGATCATTATGGCCGCAAGTTGGGCGACAAGTACGCGGGCTGCAGGGATTACATCGATTACCGCAAGCTGCTCGAGCGCGAGAAGGAGCTGGACGCCGTGGTCATCGCGGCGCCCGACCACATCCACGCCTTCGCGAGCATGGCGGCCATGAGCTTGAAGAAGCACGTCTACTGCGAGAAGCCCCTCACGCACTCGGTCTACGAGGCGCGCAAGGTGGCCGAGACGGCCCGCGCCATGAAGGTCGCCACGCAGATGGGCAACCAGGGTCATTCGGCCGAGGGCATCCGCCAGATCTGCGAATGGATTTGGGACGGCGCCATCGGCGCCGTCAGGGAGGTGTACTCCTGGAGCGACTCGGAGGTCTGGACGCGGCTCATGGGCCGGCCGGAGGAAACGCCTCCCGTGCCCAAGGGCCTCGACTGGGATGTCTGGCTCGGCCCGGCCGAGCCTCGGCCCTATCATCCGACGTACACGCCCTTCAACTGGCGCGGCTGGTGGGATTTCGGCACGGGCTCCATCGGCGACATGGGCTGCCACAACATGGACCCGGCGTTCTGGGCCCTGAAGCTCGGGCACCCCGCGACCATCGAGTCCAGCTCGATGCCCTACAGCAAGGAGACAACGGCCAACGGCAACATCGTCAGGTACGAGTTTCCGGCCCGCGGCGATCTGCCGCCCGTCAGGCTCACTTGGTTCGACGGCGGGATCAGGCCGCCGCGCCCCCAGTGGATGGATCCCTCCGAACAGCTGGGCGCCAACGGCATTATCTTCATCGGCGAGAAGGGCGCCCTCATGGCGCCCGGTTGGGCCGGAATGGACGGGGGGCCGCGGCTGCTTCCCCGCTCCCTCATGGAGAGCTACAAGCGGCCCGCTCCGACGCTGCCGCGCTCCAACGGCTGGATGCGCGACTGGGTCGATGCCTGCAAGGGCGGCCGCGCGGCCAGCTCGAACTTCGACGTGGGCGGCCACCTGACCGAAGTCGTGCTGCTGGGCAACGTGGCCCTCAGGACCGGCAAGAAGATCCTCTGGGACGGCGTCAACCTCAAGGCCTTGAACGCTCCCGAGGCGGAGCAGTACATCAACCCGCCCTATCGAAAGGGCTGGTCGCTCTAGGCCGGAGGCGGCTCAGGCGCGGAGCGCTTCTTCCAAAAGCGCGAGCATGCGGGCGAGTTCGTCCGCGGTGGTCGTGAGCGGCGGCCAAAGGTAGAGGATATTGCCCAGCGGCCGAATGAAAAGGCCGCGGTCGAGAGCCGCCCGCGCGCACGCCCGCGCGCGCCCGGCGCCGCCCGCCGAGGGAGAGATCTCCAAGGCGCTCGCCATGCCCAGCGTCGCCGCGCGGTGGATGCCCGGCGCGCGGGCCAGGCGCTCGAATCCCCCCGCGAGGGCTTCCATGACGGGCGCCGCCCGGTCGAGCACCGCGTCCTCCGTGAAGGCATCGCACACGGCGAGGGCCGCCGCGGCGGTGATGGGGCTCCCGCAGGTCGTGTGCCCGTGGTAGAAGGTTCCGTCCCGGCCGTCGTCGTCGCCGAAGGCGGAATAGATCGTCTCGGTGACGAGCGTCGCGCTCAAGGGGAGCACGCCGCCTGTCAGCGCCTTACCCAGGCACATGATGTCGGGCGTGATGCCGGCGTGTTCGCAGGCGAACAGGCGGCCGGTGCGCCCGAAGCCCACGGCGATCTCATCGGCGATGAGGAGGAGGCCGTGCTCGTCGCACAGGCGCCTGAGCTTCCGGAGATAGTCGGCGGGGTAGATGCGCATGCCGGCCGCGCCCTGGCACATGGGCTCGATGATTACGGCGGCGATGGAGGCGCCGTGTTCGGCGGCGATTTGCTCCATCGAGTCGAAGCATTCCGTGCGGCAGCTCTCGGGGCGCTTGCCGCGGGGGCAGTGGAAGCAGTGCGGCGCGGCGGCCTTGAGCGCGGGCGCCACGGCCGCCGCGAAGCTCCGGTGGAAACGCTCGACGAAGCCCACGCCCACGGCGCCCAGCGTGTCGCCGTGATAGGCGTCCTGGAGCGCCGCGAAGCGCCTGCGCTCCGGGGCGCCCGTCTGCGCCTGGTACTGGAGGGCGATCTTGAGGGCGGCCTCGACGGCCGAGGCGCCGTCCGAGGCGAAGAGCACCCGCGCGAGTCCGGCGGGCGCCAGCCCGGCGAGGCGCGCGGCGAGCTTGATGGCGTTGACATGGCTCATCCCGCCGAGAATGCTCTGATCCAGGAGATCGAGCTGCGCCCGGATCGCGTTCATGACGCGCGGCGGCCTGTGGCCGAGGTTGACGCACCACCACGAGCTGATGCCGTCGAGGTACGACCGTCCGCCCACGTCGTAGAGACGGACGCCTTCCGCGCGCTCGATGATGGGAAACTCGACGTCGGCGAGCGCTCTCGCCGGCGTGAAGGGATGCCAGAGATGCGCCAGATCGGCCTCGCGCAGGGCGCGCTCGACGTTCATAGGCCCAGGTTCTCCACCAGGGCGTCGAAGCCCGTGAACGCGGCGTCGAAGCGCTCCCAAGCCTCCGGCGTCGCGGCGCGCCCGAGGTGGGGGATCTCGCCTAAGATGGGCGCGGCGCCGAACTGGGCGATCGCGCGGGGATTGTCCTCCCAGACGGCGTCGCGCGGGGTGGCGTCGCAGTCGTTGGTGACGACCCCGACCACCGCCAGGCCCGCGCCGCGGAGAGCGCGCAACGCCAGCAGCGAGTGATTGATGGTGCCCAGCGTCCCGCGCGCGACGAGCAGCACCGGCAGGGCCAAGGCCGCCATGAGATCGAGCATCGTCTCGCGCTCGTTGAGCGGCGCGAGGACGCCGCCGGCGCCCTCCACGAGCACGGCGGCATGCCGCGCGGCGAGGAAGGCGGCGGCCTCCTCGATGGCCGCGATGGCGGGATACGATCCGGCCAGGCGCCCCGCCAGGTGGGGCGAGCACGCCGGTGCGTAGAGGAAGGGGCACATGGCGGAACGTTCCTCCTCGGAGGGCGACATGCCGGCCGCCGCGAGGCAGCGCTCCAGGTCGCCGGACACGAGGCGTTCGCCGGCGCGCTCGGCGCCCGTCTGGACGGGCTTCATGGGCGCGGCGTCGACGCCCGCCCGGCGCAGGCGCCGCAAGAGCCCCGCCGCGATCACGGTTTTTCCCACACCGGTGTCGGTGCCGGTGATGAAGACGCCGCGCATCACCGGGCCTCGGCGAAAAGGTAGAGGACGCGATAGGTCGCCGTCACGGCGCCGTCGCCCGCGGCGAAGCGCGCGCGGTAATGGGCGAGGAGCCGGCGCATGGCCGCCAAACCCAGCGGCGCGAAGCCGGCGTGCCCCGCGAAACCCGCGCCGATGTCCCTGAGCCCGCTCAGGGCGGAGAAGGGGTCGGGGAAGACGGCGGGCACATCCTCCACGCAGAGGCGGAGGCACGCCAGGCCGGCGGCGCGGCACATCTCCGCATATTGGTCCGCATCTCCGAAGGCGAGGTGGGGCCACGGCGCGCCCATGGCGGCGCTGAAGCTCGCGGCAAGCTCGCCGAGGGTGCCCTCGACGGGCGCGGCCAGGGCGAAGACGCCCCCCGGCGCGAGGCGGGCCCGAGCGTTGGCCAGCGCGGCGCGCCGGTCGCGAAACCACTGGAAGCTCGAGCTGGACGCCACCAGGTCGAAGACGCGGGGAGCGGCGCCGAGTTCAGGCCGGTCAAGATCGGCGTCCGCCTCCGGAAAAGACTCCGCGTCGCCCACGAGGAAACTGGCGGTCTCGGACCGCCGCGCGCGGCAGTGAGCGATCATGCCGGGCGCGATGTCGATGGCCGTGATGGAGGCCGCGGGGAAGCGCTCTCGGAGGAGCGCGGTCAGAATCCCGGTGCCGCAGCCGAGCTCGAGGACGGCGGCCGGCGCCAAACGGTCCGGAAGCAGCGCGCTGAGCCGAGCGGCGATGCGGCGCTGGTGAACGGCGTGCGCGTCGTAGGCGCCGGCGGCGCGGGAGAAGTTGCGGCTCACGACCGCGGGATCGGGCACGATGGTCGGCATGGCGCAAGCACCCGAGAGCATTATAGAGGCTCGGGCCGCCGGCGTCGCCGTCGATCCAGGGCGCGGCCGCCGCCCGCGCTCTAGAGCGCGTAGCCCGGGATCTTCAAGGTCTCGCCGTCCCGCATGGCCGACTCGTGGGCGACGACGCCGGCCACGCTCATGTTGAGCGCCCAGGCGATGTCCACCAGCGGCGTGCGGTTCTCCAGAATCGCCGTCACGAACTCGTTCATGAGGTGGCCGTGGGAGCCGCCGTGCCCGCCCGCCTGGACGCCGGGAGGCAGCGGCGGGCGCTTCAACGGCGGGAGGTTTTTGACGAGCCCCTCGTAGCGGCCGTAGAAGGAGCCCTTCTGCCCGCGAATCCTGCCCATCTCGCCGCCGCGGCCCGGCGAGTCCCAGCTCACGGCCATGCGCGCCATGCCGCCGTCGCTGGTCCGCATGAGCGCGATTTCGGTTCCGAAGGGGTTCTTGTAGATGTTATTCTCGGGCTTGAGTTGATCGATCACGCTGGGCATGCCCAGGCAGGTGACCTCGGTGAACCTGCCGCCCGTCACGCCGACGTAGTAGGCGTTCGAGTGGGTGGGATACCACTGGGGCGGAAGACCGACGCGCCAGTCCTTGTAGGAGGGAATCGGTTCCGACATCCAGTGGTAGTATTCGCCTTCCGCATAGAGGAGCTTGCCGAACCCCCCCGCGCGGTAGATCTGCCGCATGGCGTAGAGGTCTTCGTGGAAGCACGAAGTCTCGAAGAGCATGTAGGCGCGGCCCGTCGACTTGACGGTGTCGAAAAGTTTCTGCGCATCTTCCAGGGAGCCGAACGCGGCGGGCACGGCGGAAGCGACGTGTTTGCCGTGGCGCAGGACCTCGATGCAATGGCGCGCGTGGGCCGGCGCGTCGGTCGCGACGAAGACGGCCTCGATGGAATCGTCCTTGACGAGTTCCTCGAGGGAGGGATAGGTCTTCTCGCAGCGGCAGGCCTTGGCGAGAGCCGCGCAGCGCTCGGGAATCAGGTCGCTCACCGCCGCGATTTGAACGTTCGGATGATTCTGGAAGCCGAACGCCGCGCCGAACTGGCACACGCCGAAGCCCACGATGCCCACGCGGATTTTCCGATCGGAGACGGGCTTCCAACCGGCGGATGCGTTCGGGTCTTCCGGGGCGGGCTCGAACCCCTGGATCGGCGGCTCGGCGGCCAGGCCGGCGAGGGAAAGCCCCGCGGCACCCGCGCCGAGAGCCTGGATGAAGGAACGTCGCGAAGTTCGGTCGTGCATGGCGGTTCTCCTCGAGCTCCGGCCGCGGCAAAGAGCCCCCCGCGGGCGCTCGGCGGCCGATCGCCTTCATTGTACTTCGCGTCGCGATTGCGGTGCAATCCCCGGCGGTTATCGAGGAGGCGGTTGCGCGGCCGCCCGCGCGCACCGCTCGATCGCCCGCGCCGTTTCCTCCGCCGCCGCGAGAGGCAACGCGTGCCCCGCGCCGGGAAGCGCGGTGAAACGGGCGCGGGGCAGGCGCGCGGCGAGGCGGCGGCCGCACGCCGGAGGGACGATAGCGTCGCCCTCGCCGTGCAGAATCTCGGCGGGAACGCGGATGCGGCCCAGGTCGGCGCGCAGATCGCCGGCCGCCAGGAACTCGAGGCCGCGCGCGAGTGTGTCGTCCGGAATGCCGCGCGCCTCCGCCAGAAGCGCCGCGGTTGCGCCCCGGCCGCCGGCGGGCGCGAGCGCCGCCTCGAAAAACTCCCGCAGACAGGCCTCGCGGTCTCGTTTGAGCCGCGCGCGCATCGCGCGCAAGGCGGCCGCGGGGACGCCCGGTGCGTCGCCGTCGGCGACGAAACGCGCCATCCCCGCCAGAACGACGAGGCCCCGCGCCTTCCCCCGGGCGGCCAGGCGCAGCGCGCACAGGCTCCCGAGCGACCAGCCGACGACAATCGCATTCGGTTCCGGCGGATCGCCGTCGAGGGCGTCCCACCAGTCCAGGCGCGCGACGGCGAACTCCTCGGACAGCGCCGCCGCGACGGCGTCCCAGACCCGCGACGTCGCGGCCCAGCCCGGAATGAGCAGGACGCGCGTCATCAAAGCACCCCGACCTGGCGCGCGGCCGCGGCGATGGCGGCGGCCGCGCGGGCCAGATCCTCGCCGGTGTGGGCGCGCGTGACCGAGAGGCGCAGCCGCGCCGTTCCCCGGGGAACCGTGGGGGGGCGCACGGCGACGGCGAGAATGTTCTTCTCCCTGAGGGCGCGCGCGAAGGCGAGGGTGCGCTCGTTGTCGCCCACCATGATCGGGATGATATGGGTGCGCGAGGGGCCGGTGTCCAAGCCGGCCTGTTGGAGCGCCGCCCTGAACTGCTCGGCGCGCGCGAGGAGCGCCGCGCCGAGATTGTGCGACGCCGCGAGGATCGCCAGCGCCGCGCGCGCGCTTCCCAGACACGCCGGCGGGAGCGCGGTGGAGTAGATGAAGCTCCGCGCGCGGTTGACGAGCAGATCGCACAGCCCCCGGGCGCCGGCGGCGAAGCCGCCGTAGCCGCCGAGGGCCTTGCTCAGGGTGCCGACGACGACGTCGGGGCGCACGGCGGGAAGATCGCGGCACACGCCGCCGCCCCGCAGCCCCAGCACGCCGATGGCGTGGGCCTCGTCCACCACGAGGAGCGCGCCGCGGCGGAGGGCGCAGTCGCCGATGGCGGCCAGCGGCGCGATATCGCCGTCCATACTGAACACCGAATCGGTGACGATGATCCGCCGCCGGCTCCCGTCCGCGGCCAGCAGCGCATCGAGGCGGTCGACGTCGCCGTGCGGATACCTGACGAGGCGGGCGCCGCTCAGGCGGGCGCCGTCCAGCAGGCTTGCGTGATTCAGGCGGTCGGCGAAGATCGTCGTCCGGCGGTGGGCGAGGACGGTCAGGACGCCGAGGTTGGCGAGAAACCCGCTGCCGAAAAGGAGCGCCCGTTCCCGGCCGGCGAGGGCCGCCAGCTCCGCCTCGAGCGTTTCGTGGAGGCGCAGGCTGCCCGCCATGAGGCGCGAGGCCGTGGCGCCGCAGCCCCAGGCGGCGATGGCCTCGGCGGCCGCGGCCTTGAGGCGCGCGTCCGAGGCTAGGTCGAGGTAATCGTTTGAGGAGAAGTTAAGCACCGTGCCGCCGTCCTCGACATACTTGCCCCCCAGGCCGGCGCGCGCCGCGAGGGTGCGGAGCAGGCCCTCCGAGGCGAGCTTCTCCAGCTCCCCGGCGAAGTCGTCACGAGTCATAGCGCATTCCGGCCTCGCGGACCAGCGCGAGGTCCTCCGCGACCGATCTTCCGGCCACCGTAAGGTAGCCGCCGATCATGATGCCCGTGGCGCCCGCGGCGAAGATGTCCTTCTCGCGGCGGCCGAGGAAGCGCTCGCGCCCGGCGCAGACCTTGATCTCGGCCGCGGGGCAGACGAGGCGGAACATGGCGATGGCGGCGAGGATCTCCTCGGGCGCCGGCGGCGCGGCGCGGGCCGCCGCCGGCGTTCCCGGGATCGGCACCAGGAAGTTGAGCGGAATCGCGTCGACGCCCAGGTCCCTGAGGGCGAAGGCGAGCTCGACGCGGTGGCGCGGCTCCTCGCCCAGGCCGAGGATGCCGCCGGCGCAGACCTCGAGCCCCGCTTTTTTCGCGGCGGCGATGGTGGCCGCGCGCCGCGCATAGGTGTGCGTCGTGCAGATGCGCGGAAAGTACGACTCGGCGGTCTCCAGGTTGTGGTGGAAGCGGCGCAGGCCCGCGGCCGCGAGACGCTCGAGCTGCGCCGCGCCGAGCATGCCGAGCGACGCGCACCAGGCGACGGGCGCCTCGCGATGGGCGTCGATGAGGGCACACAGGCGGTCGATGTCCCCGTCGGCGAGGGCTCCGCCGCTGGTGACGATGCCGAAGCGCTCGATGGGAAGGCGCGCGGCCGCCGCGTGCGCCGCGGCGATCTCTTCGGAGGGCAGCAGCGGATAGGAGGCGGCGGCGAGGCCGCTGCGCCGCGACTGCGCGCAGAAGGCGCAGTCCTCGGCGCACGCCCCGCTCCGGGCGTTCAGGATCGAGCACATCCGAACCCGGTCGCCGAAGGAACGGCGCCGGACCTCGTCGGCGCGCGCCATGATTGCGGGCAGCGCGTCGGCGGGCGCCTCCAGGATGGCGAGCGCCTCGGCCGGGGTGGGGACGCCGTCGGGAAGGCGCATCACGCGGGCGCTCTCTTCCCCGCGGCCGGCCGGCGCGGGAGCGCGAGGGCTCGCCTTCTTAGGACGGAGAGGCCGCCGAAGACCGCCAAGCAGATAAAGGCGAAGTGCGCCGCGAGGACGCATTCGGCAGACAGCCGGTAGGGCATGCGCGCGCTCCAGTGTCCGATCGAATCCACGGGAATCTACAGAATATTACCGAAGAAGGCGCCGAAGCGGTATGTCCCCTCGATCTCGGCGTCCGCGGGCCCCGCAAGGAGAAGCGCGGCGATGTCGGCGCGGCCCGCGCAGAAGCGTTCGACCTCGCCGGGGGCCATGACCATGAAGGCGGTGGAGAGGGCGTCGGCCTCGGCCGCCGTCGGCGCGGCGGCCCAGGCGGCGCGGGTCCCGGCGGCGGGAACGCCGGTCCGCGGGTCGATGATATGCGCCCCCTTCTTGACGCCGGAGCCGCTCACGCCGCCGTCGGCGAAGCGCAGCGCGCCGAGCCTTCGCCCGCCGCCCGCCGGGTGGGGAAAAAAGAGCGGCCAGCCCGGGGAATTCGGCGGCGCGCCTGTGGCGCGGAGCGAGCTTCCGCCGGCGTTGACGAGGGCGTGCGCGAGGCCCCAGTCGGCGAGGAGCGCCGCCGCCGCGTCGGCGGCGTAGCCCTTGCCGATGCCGCCCAGATCGACGCGCAGTCCCGCCACGGCCGCGGTGGCCGTGTGCGCCTCCGGGTCGAGGCTGAGCAGATGGCTGCCGGCGGCGGCGCGCGCCGCGGCGAGCTCTTCGGCCGAGGGCGCGCCTCGGTTCCACAGCTCGATGAGGGCGCCGGCGGCGGCATCGAAGGCGCCGCCCGTCTCCGCGCCGATCCGCGCGGCCAGCGCGAGGCACTCGACCGTCGCGGCGCCGATCCTGAGCGGCGCGCCGGGCGCCTGGCGGTTGAGGCGGGCCGTGTCGCTTGAGGGGATGAAACGGCTGAGTTCGCCTTCGATGGCGTCGATGCGCTCGAACGCCGCGGCGGCGGCCTGCGCCGCGTAGCGCGCGTCCGCGCCGGCGATGGTGATCTGAAACGTCGCCGCCATGGCGTCGTGCGCGGCGCGGAAGGCGTCCGCGAGGGGCTCGCTTTCTACGCCTTCCATTCCTCGGGCGCGCAAGCCACCGGCGCGCCGGTCTCGACGGCCGTCATGATCTTGGCGACGGCGACGACGGCCGCGAAGCCCGCCTCGGGGCCGCCGCGCAGCGCGGCGCCGCCGCGGATCGCATCGAAAAAATTCGCTAGATGCGCCGCGAAGGGCGGCTCCTGGGGGAAGTCGGGCAAGTAGTAGACCGGCGGCCGCACGCTCTCCGTGACGCCCGTGCCGCGGCCGCCCGCCTCCTCCTCGGCGCCTTCCCGGGCCGGCTTCTCCAGGAGGCCGAGGCCGATCCAGCGGTCCCAATCCAACGCGGTTTGCTCCCTGTAGATTTCCGTCCGCCCGCGGCCTTCCGAAAGGATGATCGCGCCCTGGTCGCCGAGCAGGCGCTCCTGGGATCCGAGGTAGCCGTTCGCGTTGAGAAGCTGGAGCGAGGCGCGCAGGCGGCCCCGCGGCCCGTCGTAGTCGAGAACCGCGAGGACCGTGTCGGGCCACCGATGCGTTTCGGGATCGTAGTAGTCGACGCCGCCGGCCGCCATGATCCGGACGGGCCGCGCGTCCAAGAGCCAGGCGAGCGCGTCGAGCTGGTGCGAGCTCAGCGCGGCCAGGGGCCCGCCGCCCAAGTCCCGGTACCATTCCCAGTTGCGGAAGCGCTGCATGCTGCCGTAGCCGTGCTTCGCGAGGACTTCCTCCGAGAGCGGCGCCCGGCGCGGGAAGCCGCGCTCGGCCTGGACGGGCCGGTTCCACTCGGCGCGCGCCGCGCTGATGCGTCCCAGGAGCTTCACCTCCCGAAGGAGCTTGTCCGCGCAATGGATGTAGCGCGCATCGCTCCGGCGTTGAAAGCCCACTTGGAGGAGTCTGCCCGCCTGGCGGGCGGCGCGCGCCATGGACCGCGCGCCCTCCACCGTCGTCGCCATGGGACTCTCGCAGTAAACGTGCAGCCCCGCCTCGAGACAGGCGACGGCCTGCGGCGCATGGCAGCAGTCCGGCGTGGCGATGATCGCCGCGTCAAGGCCGCGCTCAGCGGCGAGAAGTTCGCCGAGCTCCGTGTAGGTCGCGTGCTCGTGCTTGTGCTTGTCCAGGATCCGCGACGCGTTGACCAGGTTGTAGTCGGCCCAGATGTCGCAGAGCGCCTTGATGCGCACCCGCCCGAGCTTGAGGCACGCGTTGAGGAGGGCCTGCCCCTGGACGCCGGCGCCGATGATGGCGGCGTTGACGCTGTCGGGGGCGGCTCCCTCCGCGGCGCGGACGCCCAGCGCCGCCCCGGCGGCGGCCGTCGATTTCAGGAACGAACGCCGATTCACGCCAGGGCGCATGCCGCTTACTTCCCGCCTTCGCTCTTGGCGGGCGGCTGCTTGAGCCGCTCGAGGAAGCCGGCGATCTGGCGCGCGCGATCGCTTTCGGGCGCGGCCGCGCGCGCCGCCTCGAGCGTCGCGATCGCCGCCGCCTTGTCGCCCTTCTTGTTCTGGATGAGGCCCTTGGTGACCAGGAGCTCCTGGGCTTGAGTGCCGGAAGGGCTCAACTCCTTGAACGCCTTGTCGATGAGGGCCATGGCGCCGTCCAGGTCGTTCTTGCTCAGCGCCGCCTGGACATCGTTCTCGGCGAGGATCAGGGCGTATTTATGCTTGAGGCCGGCCTTGTTGTCGGCATCGGCGGCGATGATCTGCTGGATGACATCCTTGTAAGCCGCCCCGGCCAGCTCGGGATCGAGGTCGGCCAAGGCCTTGTCGAGCAGGGCGGCTTTGTCGGCGCCACGGGCCCCCGCCGCCTTGGCAAGGGCGGCCTTCAGCGCGGCGCCTGTCTTGGCCAGTTCCCGCAGATGCGTCAGGTACGCCTCCGGGCCTCCTTCCTTGTAGCCCGTCTTGGCGTAGGGGCGGCCCTTGGCATCCGTCAGGACGATCGTCGGGTATCCTCGCACGCCGAACTTCTCCAACCACTCCTGGTTCTGCTTTTGGAGAGCGGCGGGCAGCTTCGTCCGCTGGGGGAAGTCGAGCTTGACGAGCACGAACTGCTTGGGCGCCTCCTTGATGAAGGCCGGCTGGCTGAAGACCTCGGAGTCGAGCTTGATGCACCAGCCGCACCAGTCGGAGCCCGTGAAGTCCATCAAGACATCTTTCTTTTCCTTGGCGGCGCGCTTGAGCGCCCCGGCGACGTCGGTCGTCCAGATGTCGCGCGGGGGCTGCGAGGCCGCGCGAAGGCAGGCGAAGTTCCACAGAAGCACCATGGCCGCCGCCAACACCGCGAATCGGTTGTGACGCATCGAATTTCTTTCTCCGGCTGGAAACGCGTGACGAAAACCATGCGAAGCCGGTTGAGTTTCCCGATTGTATAGGAATTCCCGCCCGACTTCCATCGAGACGCCGCCCGCCGCCGATCGCGGCGGCGGGCGGCGGCGCGCGCTAAGATCCTGCGGCCCGCGCCGCTTCTACGCGCCGCACGTGAGCCCGTCGGGGGTGCGGTCCCGTCCCGGCGTGTCGAACGGCGGGGGCGGCGGCGGGCCGCCCCGGAAGATATAGCCTAGAATGTAGACCGCATCCGCCAGGGTAATCAGGCCGGAGTCGTTGGTGTCTAAGGCGTCGAGACAGGCGGGCGTCACATCCCGCGTGAAGAGATACGCGAGGATGTACAAGGCGTCCGCCAGGCCCACGGCGCCATCGCCGTTGGCATCGCCGCGCACGAAGACGGGGCTCGGCCCCTCGTAGGGCACGGCGCCCATGTCTTTGCCGTCATGCGCGGTGCCGATGCAGACGCTCTCCGGCCGCAGGCTGAAGTCGGCGGCCTCCGGCGCGAAGAACAAGGGATCGACGCAGAGGTTCCCCTGCCCCGGCCACGCCGCGGCGCCGCCCACATTGGAGAAGGCGACGGCGAGGGCCGCCGAAGGATCGGCGGCGACGTCGCGCATGTTCTGCCAGACAATGCACCCCTGGAGGCCGCCGCCGGCTCCGGGAAGGGCGGCAATGCCTTCCTGATTCCCGGCGATCGTCGCGTGCTCCGCCTCGGCGGCGGCTTCGCCCGCGAGGCGGAGTCCGGTCCCTCCGGCCGTGATGATCACGCCGTTCAGGGCGGAGGCGCCCAGCGCGCCGGCGCCCGTGATCACGACGCCGTTGTCCTCGCAGCCGTACAGCGCCGTCGCGTTGACGGCGCAGGTCGCCTGCGAGAGCACGATGCCGTCGTCGTTCGATCCGCGGACGACGCATTCCTCGACGAGCGAGGCGCGGGCGCCGTCCCCGGCGAGCCTGATCGCGCTGGATTCGCCGCGCAGGCCCAGGAACTCGCACGAGCCGATGACGGCGATCGAACGGGTTCCGCGCACAGCATCGGCGCCGTTTTCGAAGCGGCAGTCCAGGACCTCGATTTCCCCGTCGACGGCGTCGATGGCGGGCGCCGCGTTGCGCTCGAAGCGGCAGGCGACGACGGAGAGCCGCGCGTTGCGCGCCCCGAGAAGACCGCCGAAGTCGCCGCGCCGGTTGCCGGCGCGGAAGATGCAGTGAGCGAACGTATGCACCGGCGCGCCGGCGCCGGCGCCGGTGTTCCGGATGCCGATGCCGTTCCACAGGCGCGAACAGGACAGCCCGGTGAAAAGAATCGGCGCGCTGTCCGTGCCGGCGGCGACGATCAAGCCGTCGATGAGCATGGATGCGTTCCCGTCGGCCAGGATCGTCACGCCCGGCTCCACGGTCAGGGTCCGGCCCGCCGGGACCGTCAAGGTCCCGGCGAGGAGATAGGGCCCGCCGGCGGCCGTGAGGGTCCGGCTGGCCGGCAGCGTTCCCGTCAAGGTCGTCAGGCCGGGCACCCGCACGACCGTCAGCTCCGTCGCCTCGATAAGGTCGCCCTCGATGTCGTAGGCCCGCACATCCACGAGGTTTTCGCCGGGTTCCAGCGGGATCACACCATCCCATTGGGCGCGCACGGGGTCGTAATCCTGTTCGATGCCGTTGACTTCCAGGCGGCGCGTCCGGGAGGCGGGCAGCTCCACGGCGATCCTCGCCTCGGCCGCGGCGGCGTAGGCCGGCCCGCCGCAGCCGCCCGCGACGACCGGCTGCCGCGGCAGGACGAGCTCCGGAATGAGGGAGAAATCGGTGCTCTCGATGCCGTAGTTCAGGCCGACGATGGCCAGGACGTTGTCGCCGGCGCGCAGGTGTCCCAGGCTGCCGGAGATGTTGATGTTCTCGGGGATGCCCGCCTCGTGGTGGCCGGTCGCCTGCCAGGTGTATTGGGGAATGCCGCTCGGCGCCACGCGGCTCGCCACCAATTGGCCGTTGAGGTAGGCCACGAAACCGTCGTCCCAGTCCATGCGCAGGGTGAGACTCGTGATCGTCGCGGGATTCGCGACGGTGAACTTCCGCCGGATGAAGAGCGTGGAATAGCGGCCCCGCATATCGTCGAGGACGGTGGCATCGTCGAGATCCTCGTAGCCGAAGCCGCTCGGGCCCTCGAGCCACTCGCTGTCATCGAAATCGAGGGCGGTCCAGCTCAAATCGCCGCCGCTGGGATTCTCGGTTCCCTTGAAATACCGCCACAAATCGCCCTGGGCGATGAGCATGGGTTCGCCGATCTCCGCGATTCCGCCTCGCAGCGCGGTCGGGATGCAATCGCGGATGTAGCCCAGGCGCCGGGTCATGAAGGACTCGATGCCGTCCCAGGTGGCGGCAGGGTACATGCCGGCGATCAGCCCCCCGCGCCGCCGGTTTTCCAGGTGGGAGAAAGGCCCCGTCGCCAGCTTCTCGAGCTCCTCGTAGAACCGCGGCGCGAAGGCGGGATGGGTCAGGAAGCGGTTGATCGCCGCCACCGTGGGCCGGAAGAGCCTCTCGGTCGCCGAGGAGAAGCACGAATCGAAATCCCAGGGGATGAGAACGGCGCGGCCGTCGTTCGGCCGCAGGTAGAAGAAGAAGTCATCGCCGCGATCGGTGGAGATGCCCGCCTCGTTGTTGCTGATGCAGGCCTGCGCGGCGAAGAAAAGCAGCCACTGCCGGACGTCCACCTTCGCTTCCACGGCGGCGGCGAAGTCCGCATCGGAGGTGAACTCCGGCGCGAAGACCTTGCACAGGGCGATGACCTCCCGGTAGTCGTCGTGATCCCAGTCTCCGGTCACGTTCTCGTAAAGCGGCCGGTAGCTCTCGGGATCCTCGCCGTAGTAGGTGAAACCCGCGGAGCGATACAGCTCGTCGCTCTCCCACCCGCGGTAGAGGATGCCGCCGTCATTGGCGCCGCCGAAGCACCGGGTGAGGAACTCCTTGTCCACGGCCTCCAGCCAGATATAGCGTTGATTCCACGCGCCCCGCATCCAGAAGTTGACGGCCCAGCCGAGGCTGCACGGCAGACCGGCGCGGCGGAAGAAATCCGTCGCCAGGAGCTGGCTCTGCATGTTGAGGCAGTTCAGGTTGATGCGTTTGAAACCCAGGTACGGGTCGGCGTTTGGGACGTTCACGCGGTAGCTCTTGGGATTGAGGCGGCGCGAGCTCGAGCCGCGGAACCGGATGCCGACGTTGTACCGGACCTCTTTCTCGGCGCCGATCAGGGTGGCGTCGCGGAGCTCGTTGCTCCAGATGTCGGCGTTCAAGAGGTTCCAGGTGGCCTGGGTGCAGATGATCCGGCAGTGCCGCGATCCGTTTGCGGGGGGCGCCGCGTTGTCGCAGGCGAAGAGGAAATCCTTGCCGGCGCCGGGCGCGTCGGTGGTGCGCGCCGTCGCATCGACGGCGACGATATGGAACGCGACGACGGCGCCGGCGGCGAAGGGACCGATCTCGGCGGCCCAGCGGCCGTCGCCGGGAACGGCGTCGGGTCCCGTTCCATCGTCCCGCATGGCGATGGAGTAGGAGCCGCCGCCGTCGATGCGGTACTGGAGCGTCACGGAGGTCACGGCGTCCGAGTCCATGACGCGGCAGGTGACGGCGACCCGATCGCTCGAGCGGGGCACCGGCGGATCGTGGGCGACATCGACGACAAGCGGCGCAACGGCGGCGTCGGATGGCGGTATTCCGGGAGTGCCGCCCGGGACGGCCTCCCATGCCTGGCCGTAGCCGTTGTCGATGGCGCGGTGGCTGGTCTTCAGGCAAAGCGCCGCGTCCCCGCCGTCGGCTTCCCGCGGCCACGGCCCGTCGTCGGCGTATCGGACGCGGTTGATGAGGTTTCCGCGCGCGTCGCGCAGAACGATTTTCTCCGCCGAGTTGCGCAGCTTGCCCGTCCACTGGCCGATCACGTCGCTGAGGCCGGGGTGGGCCGCCTGCAGCATTTCGACGTTGCTCGCCACGATCAGCTCGGCCCCGGGCATCAGGACCACGCCTTCGGGAAAAGTGAAGTCGACGCCTCGGGTGAACCGCCAGCCCGTCAGATCGACGGCGAAAGTCCCGCGGTTGGCGATGCCGATGTATTCCAGCCCCAGCGGCTCGACCGGGGGCGATCCGATCGACATGGGCCGGTACATGATCTCGCTGATATACACATCATCGTTGACGGGCGACGCGTTCGGCAGTCCGAGCGAGGCGGTCGCAAAGGCGTAGACCTCGTCGTCGCCGTCGGGAAAGCGGCCCGAGCTTTCCGTTCCGGGCGGCAGCCGCAGCTCGATGCAGTCAAGCAGAGTCGCTCCGTCGGGCCCCAGCAAAAGATAGCGGTCGGTGCCCGGCCGAACCTCGAAAGTCAAGGGGAAGACGGCGCGGTCCGCGATCACGGTCTCCGGAAGCACGGTTCTGGCGCCGGGGACGTTCGCCCGAGCGACCGTGCAGCCCCCGAGCGCGACCGGCGCGCCGCCCGTGTTGAAGAGCTCGACCCAGCCGGCGCCCGGCGCCGTTCCGATTTCGTTGATGCGGACGGCGGAAGGCGGCGCGGGGGGGCCGTTTTCACACCCCGGCGTCCCGCCGACGACGGCGCTCGCGTGCCAGGCCTCGGCCAGTTCGTTGTCGGCGTTCGGATCGCCGAGTTCCAGCGAAGGACCGTTCCCGTCGGGAAGGCTCGGCCACAGCCCGCCGTCGCCGTAGGAGACCAAATCAATCTGCATGCCGTCGGCGCGGTTGAGGATGATGAGCTCGCCGTCGTTGTCGAGCCTGCCCGCCCAGGGGCCGTACACGTCCGCGACCCCCTGCGCCGCGAGAAAAGCCGGATCGCCGGCCACGACCAAGCGGCGGCCCGGATCGAGGACCGCGCCCGCGGGGAACGTGAAGTCCACGCCGGCCTCGAAGTACCAGCCCGAGAGATCGACGCGCGTCGGCCCTCGGTTGAAAAGTTCGAGGAACTCGCCGCGGTCGTCGCTCCCCAGGGGATTGTAGTGAATCTCGCTCACGAGAACATCGAAATCGCTCCCCTGAAGGTTGAGGGCGCACAGCGCGACAAACAGGCACATGCGATTCATGTCACTACTCCTTCCGGAGCCGCCCCGGCGCGGCGGCGTTATCCATCGCAGCGAAGCGCGTCCTCAGTGGCGTCCAGCCCCTCGACGGGGAACGGAGCCGGCGGCGCCGGGCCGCCGGCAAAGAGATAGGCGAGCACGTGGATCGCATCGGCGATAGAGAGTTGCCCGTCGTCGTTTGCATCCAGGCGGTCTTCGCAGGCAGGAAGCGCCCGGCCGCCGAACAGCATGCGCAGGATCGAAACCGCATCGGAGAGATCCACGCGGCCGTCCTCGTTGGGATCGCCGCGGAGAAATACCGGCGGAAAGCGGACGACGATGTACGCGGGTTTGATCGCGGTCTTCTCCCGTCCCTCGGCCGCGGCCGTGAGGCTCACCGTGTAGGCGCCCGCCGCGCGGTAGGCGTGCGTCGGGTTGGCCTCCGCGCTCTGGGACCCGTCGCCGAAATCCCATTGCAGACGCTCCACCGCCGGGCCGCTCACCAGGGGCGTGAACTCGACGGCGAGGGGGAGGGCGCCCTCGCGGGGCGCCGCGGTGAAGTCGACGGCGAGGGGCGTTAAGACCTGAACGAGGCCCTCCGCCCGCGTCGCGGACCGCGCCGCCGCCCCGAAGACCTCGAGGGTGACATCGTAGACTCCCGCGGCCTGGTAGGTATGGACCGGATCGCGGGCGGTGCTGGCGGCGCCGTCGCCGAAGTCCCACGCATACGCCAGGACATCGACGCCGGAGGACCGCACCGTGAAGGCGACGTCCAGGGGCGCCTCGCCCGCCGCGGGCTCGGCGCCGAAGTCCACGGCGAGGTCTTCAGCGACGATGTAGTCGGCTTTGCGGACGACCAGGTCGTCTCCGAATTTCGTGAAAGCCGTCAGTTGGACCGCGTAGGAGCCGCGTGTTGCGTACCGATGGACCGGTTCGCGCTCCAGGCTCGCCTCGCCGTCGCCGAAATCCCAGAGGAAACCAGCGATGTTCTCTCCTTGGGAGAGATTCGTGAAGTGAACGGTGAAGGGCGCGGCTCCCGCGCGGGCGTCGGCGGCGAAATCGGCGTGCGAAGGTTCGAAGACCCGGATGAATTCGGTTTTTTCCCGGCGTTCGACGGCGCCGTACCCGAAGGCCGTGAGGGCGACCGTATAGACTCCGGGCGCCGTGTAGACATGGATCGGGTGCCGCAGGTCGCTGGCGGCGCCGTCGCCGAATTCCCAGCGGTAGCTCTGAATCGACGCGCCGGTGGATTGATTCGTGAAGGCCACCGAAAGCGGCGTTTCGCCGCCGGACGGGACCGCCGCGAAATCCACGGCGATGGGAGCATCGACCAGAACCAGATCGCGCTTCTCCGCGACGAGCGGCCCGCCGGCCGACCGCTGCGCCGTCAAGGTCACCGTGAATCTGCCCGGGGCGTCGTAGCTGTGCGCGGGCGAGACCTCGGTGCTGGTCCGGCCGTCGCCGAAGGACCAAAGGAAACCGGTCAGGTCGCTTCCGTAGGACCGGTTCGTGAAGGCCACCGCGAGGGGCGCGGGCCCCGCGGCGGGGGCCGCCTCGAAGTTCACCGTGGAGACCACGGCCGCGCCGTTGAGGGCCATGAGGTTCCACTGGGTGAAATCGCTGTTGAACCACCAGCTTTGCGCGCCGTTGGGCAGGAGCGTCACCGACTGGAGCACCTTGTCGGGATTCGCCGGCACGTGGCACACGAAAAGCCCCACGTCGCCGATGCGCTCGATGCCGTCGGGGCCGTAGCGGTCCATGCCGTCGATGGCCTGCCGCAGGTTCTCCGTCATGGGGCCGCCGATCCCCCGTTCCGGCGTGTCGTCGCACCAGTCATCGGTTTGGACGGCGCCGTCCGCCGTGGAGCCGTCCTGATAGGCGAGCCTGACCTGCACTCTCGCATCCCCCGGGGATGCGGCGGCGAGGAACTCCAGCCCTAGGTACCTGGCGGGGGGCACCGGGATCGCGATGTCGTAGCGGTACGCGCCCCGCCGATTGCAGCGCACGGCGTTCGGGCCGCTGTAATCGTTCAGCACGAAATCGCCGATCAGCCGCGAAGTGGGCAGGCCGCGCCCGCCCAGATACCCATCCTCGATGAGAAAGAGCGCCGCGTTGTCGAAGGGATCGTTCGAGGCGTCGCCCGCGTTGAGGACGACATCGACGTTGGCGGCGCCTGCCAGGCTGAGCGGCGAGTTCACGTAGCCCAGGTCCGCCAGAACGAAGGTCGTCGGCGCCGACCACGCCGACGGGCCCCGGCCGAAGGCGGTGTAGGCCACGCGCCACTTCCAGCGCGCGCCGGCCGCGAAGACGGGCAGCGTGACGGTGAGGGAGGTGCGCGCGGTCTCCGAGACGATGTCGACGGCGGCATCCTGCCAGTCATCCGTTTCCCGGGCGATCTGCCAGCGGCTCGAGTAGTGGGTCGCGCCGCTTTCAGGATGGGCGAAGGGCGAAGCCGAGAGCGTGAAGGGCAGGCGCCATACGACGCTGTTATCGGCGGGCGCCGCGTTGACGGGCGTTTCCGGGGGCGTCCCCGGAAAGAAGGTCTGGAGCAGCCAGTTGCGCCGGTTTGTCACGTACTGCCGCATCTGAGCGACGCCCGCGGTCCAATTGCCGCCCCACTTCAGATCGTCGAGGCTGGAAGCCGCGGCGGCGGCCGCCGCCTGCGCGTCGATGCGCGGCAGCCAGCGCTCCTCGGTGAAATCGGTCGCGAGGGCTTCGCCGAGCTGCCGCAGGAACTCGGTCCGGAATTCCTCCACCGCGAAGAACCGGTCGATCACGCGGTTCCAACCCGTCGTCCCCGGATCGTGCCGCCGGCCGAGGAAAGGCGTCAGCTTGTACTCGCCGTAGCCGTCCGCGCCCCACATGTCGCCCAGGACCCGATCGCAATCCCACGGCGCCATCTCCCATTTCCCGGAGCCGGCCTCGTCGAACACCATGAAGTGGTTCTTGTTGAAGGCGTCCCAGTTCTGCATGCAGGCATTGGCCACCATCCACCGGTAGAAGCCCGCCAGGTTGACGCGGGCCTCGAAGAAGGCCTTCACGGCGGCTTCATCGGCTCCGAAGAGTTCGTCCAGATCGCGCGTGAAGTCGATGAAGTCGTCCCAGGGTTCGCTCTCGCGGGTCGCCTTATTGTAGTGGAGGGCGTAAACGGCCGGGTCGGGCTCATAGCGTTCATCGCCCGAATTGGGGATCGAGTTGCTGTCGGATTTGTAAACCGCCGCCCCGTCTCGATTCCGGCGCCGCGCCCAACGGGCGTCCACCTGCTCGATGGCGGTGAAGAGGCCGAGAAAGGGGTTGTGGGAGCCGATGGGCCGGTTGCAGTGGACGCGCACCATCTCCGTGTCGCAGTACAGCGCTCCCAGATCCTTGAAAAGCTGGTAGGCGAAATGCTCGCGAAAGCCGGCCGGATCGTACATGGTGGCATTGAGGTTGATCCGCTTCCGGCCTCGGAAAAGCCGGTCGCCGTTGAAGACCAGCTTCCAGGATTTCTTGGCGTAGTGGCGGGCCCAGTAGCCGCGATAACGGATGCCGATGCGATCGTAGACCTTGCCGGTGTCCGACACGAAGGCGGCCGGCTCCAGCTCGTTGGTGAACACGTGCGAGTTGAGGTCGGCCAGGGCCCGAGGAGTCATGACGATCCACCACAGGTTGATGGCGTCGGGCACGACGTAGTCCGCGACGAAGTAGGCGCGGTTCGGCGTGGCGGCTCCCGGATGCGGAAACACGGCGGTGACGCCGCCGGCGTCTCGGGCAAGAAACGTGTACCTGACCAGCGTCATGGCCGGCAGTCCCGGCAGCCGGCAGGACCAGATATCGTCTCCGGCGGCCGCGTCGGGATCCACGCCGTCATCGCGCATTGGGATCTGAAAGACCGTTCCCGCGTTGTCGTTCGGCCCCAGCGCCTCGTACATGAGGTCCACCGCGGCGACGGGCGCCGTGTGGTTGACGCGGACGGTGATCGCGACCTCGGCGCCGGGCTGCGGCTTGTCCGGCGCGTGATGGGCGTCGGCCATGCTCAGGGGGAGCCGCTGGCCGGCCGCCGAGTTGACGCGGCCCGGCGTCGGCCCGCCGGCGGCGGCCTTCCAACTGTAGGGGTCATCGACGTCGAGGGCGGGATCGACCAGTTCGAGGCTCGGTCCGAGGCCGTCGGCCTCGGGCGGCCACGGCAGCTCGTCGAGATAGTGGATCTCCTGCACCTTGCGGCCGGAGGCGTCGAGAAGCAGAAGCTCCTCTCCGCTGTTGCTCAGCCTGCCATCGTACCGGCCCGCGACGGGAAGCCCCGCGCCGTAAACGGCGTCGAAGATGTCCTGATCCGCGCAGAGGACGAGATAGCCTCCGGGCAGAATGACGGCGCCTTCGGGGAAGGTGAAGGCAATGCCCTCGGCGAAACGCCAGCCCGACAGATCGACCGGCACGGCTTCGGCGTTGTGAAGCTCGACGAACTCGGCGAGAGGATTGGGGTCGGCGGGGTGGTACATGATCTCGTTGATCACCACGCGCGGCGGCGGATCGGCGGCGAACGCGCCGGCGCTCGCGAGGCCGAGAATCGCCGCCAGACGCAGCCCGCTGCGGCGCATGCCCGTCATTTCGTGTGCTCCTTGCCCGGCGGCTCCCGCGCCGCCGCTCGTCCTATTCGCAATCCACCCGCGGAGATTCCGGCGCCGGCCCCCGGTGAAAGATGTATGCCAGGAGAAAGACCGCATCGCCGATGGTCAGCTTGTGGTCGCCGTCGGCATCCGCGAGGGCCGGGCAGTAAGGCGCGGGGCCGCTCCTGAAGAGATGGTCCAGGAGCGCGACCGCATCGGCGATGGTGATCAGGTTGTTGCCGTTGGCATCGCCGCGCCGCAGATTCAGCACGTACCGGAAGCCCGCCGGAAGCGCATCGCCGTAGACGCCGTCGGCGACGGCGACGTCGACGGGTCCCACGCGCCGCCCCGGCGGAACCGCGCCCGCGATGGTGCCGCCGTCGACATACGTCGCGCCGGCCAGGGGGACATCGCCGAAGCGCACGGCGGTTTCCGCGCGGAAGTGGATGCCGTTCAGCGTGATCGCCTCGCCGCCGTCGATGCTGCCGGTGCGGCGGGAGATCGCGAGAAGCTTGATCCCGGCGCAGGTTGTCAAGGGTTCCGCCGCGCCGGCGTTCCCGAAGGCGTTGAAGGCGTAGACGTGGTAGGTGTAGATCCCGCCGGCGGTCACGTCGGCATCGGTCCAGGAAGTCGCGCCGGCGGGCACGGTGGCGACGATGGCGAAGGGCCCCTCCGGCCCGCGCCGGCGCCGGATCTCGAACCCGGTTTCGTCATCGGAGTTGTCATCCCAGGCGAGGGCGATGGAGGCGGCGCTCCAGGCGGTCTCCCTGAGGGCCGACGGCGGCGCCGGGATCGTCCCGGTCCGGGCGGCCGCCTCGCCGGAGTAGTCCGAATATCCGAAGCCGTTGCGCGCCCGCACGCGGTAGACGAAGTCCGTGCCCCCCGGAAGGTTCTGATCCAGGAAGGTGGTGGAGTCGGGGCCGGTGGTCCCCGCGGTTTGCCAGGCGCCTTCCGCGCCCGCGCGCCGCTCGATCTCGAAGGCGATCTCGTCATCGGACCGATCCTGCCAGACGAGGACGAGATAATCGAGGCCGATTTCGGCGACCTGGAGATCCGCCGGCGCGGCGGGCAGGGATCCCGTCCTGCCCGTCGCCTCGTTGCTCCACGCCGATGGCCCGTACTGGTTCACCGCGCGCAGGCGGTACTGGAATGTCGTTCCCGGCGGAAGCCCGTCGTCCACGACGAGCGTGATGTCCGCCGCCAGGAGCGCCAGGGTCTCCCAGGAACCGCCCAGCGGCCGGCGCTGGAGCTCGAACCCGGTCTCGTTGTCCGCGAGGTCGTTCCAGAGCAGCGTGAGCGCGTCGAGCGTGACGGCGATGACGCGAAGGTTCTCGGGAGCGGCGGGCAGAAGGCCGGTGCGCCCCTCGGCGGTCTCGGACCACGGCGAGGCGCCGTAGGGATTGACGGCGCGCACGCGATACCAGTAAGGCGTATCGGGGGCGAGTCCCGTATCCGTGAACGCGGTTGCATTCGCCTCCGCCGTCGCCACGGGCTGGAACCCCCCTTCTGCCCCGCGCCGCTCGATCTCGAAGCCGGTTTCGAACTCGTCGGCGTCGATCCACGTGAGCCGGATCCAGTCCAAACCGGCGTTGGCGGCGGAAAGATCCGACGGCGCGGCGGGCAGGCTGGCCGTCGTCTGGACGATCGGGCCGACCCACTCGGAGGCCCCCGAGGCGTTCTGCGCTCGGACGCGGTAGGTGTAGGTTCCCGGCTCCAAGTCCTCGTCCAGGTAGGCGGTGGTGTTCGCGGCGAGCAACGCGCGCGGCTGCCACGGCGCGCCCGGAGGGTACTGAAGCTCGACGGCGTAATGCGTCTCGTTGTAGGCGTTGTCGGTCCAGGCCAGCCTGATGAAGTCCAGGCCGAAGGAGGCGACGCGCAGCTCGCTGGGCGCCGCCGGCAGTTCGCCGGTCTCCTGGACGACCTCGTTGCTCCAGTCCGAAGCGCCGCCCGTCCCCACCGCTCGGACGCGGTAGGCGTAGAGCATGCCGGACTGCAGCGGCGGGGTGTCATCGAGATACGCGGTCTGGTTCGGGCCCGTGGTATGGAGCAGGCTGAAAACCGTCTCGCCCGGCCCGCGCCGATGCACCTCGAACCCGATTTCATCCGTCGAGTTGTCCTCCCACACGAGCGCGATCGAGTCGAGATCGAAGGCGGTTACGGCGAGATTCGTGGGCGGCAGCGGGATCGTGCCCGCCGTCTGGCTGATCTCGTTGGACCAGTTGGAGTATCCGTAGGCGTTGAACGCCCGGAGGCGATAGGCATAGGTGCCGCCTTGAACCAACCCCGCGTCCGTGTGCGCCGTCGCGTTCGCCGGCAGGGTCGCGCGCAAGGAGAACTCGGTCTCGCCCGGCCCGCGGCGGTACAGCTCGAAGCCCTGCTCGTTGACGGACGCGTCCGTCCACGCAAGGGCGATGCTCGTGGGCGTCGAGCCGACGACGCGCAGGTTCGCCGGGGCGACCGGCACGACGGCGTAGGGGATGGCGCCGATATCGCTCCCGTTCTGGCCCGTGCCGATGCACGGCGAAGCGGCCGTGAGGGCGTAGTTGCGCCCGGCGCGGTTCACGAAGAGGGGATCGGCGTTGAAGTTGCCCTCGCCGGGCGGCGGCGGCGTGAGCTGGACGTCGCAGTGATCGAAGGTGGCCGAACTCACCGCGTCCATGGTGTAGGCGGCGCCGTTGAACTGGATGATCGAGTTGAGGACCGTCGCGTGGCCGCCGCCGTAGCCCGGATGCTTCTCGTAGAGCCGCAGCCCCGCGGTCCTGCAGTCGACGATCGTGTTGTGGTTGATCGTCGCCTTCTGGTTGTCTTTCAGGGCGATGCCGTAGGTGCAGGCGTAGATGACGTTGTCCTCCACGGTGCTTTTGTACGGTCCGATCAGACTCATGGCTTGGTCGCCATGCGACCAGATGCGGTTGCCGATGGCGACGATGCTTCCGCGGTCCACATCGATGCCGTCATCGCTCCCGTTGTGCAGTTGGCAGTAGCGGACGTACCCCGGCCGGGAGTTGTTGATGTCCGCCATGTCCGCCTTGCCGTACAAGTGATGAATGTGGGAGTATTCCAGGACGGCGGGGTTGCACCCGTCCATGCTCACGCCGTCGAAGGAGCCGAACTCCCCCTCGCCGGTGTAGCAGATTTCGGTGTTGCGGACTTCCATGGCGCTGGAGGAGGCGTTGATGCCCTCGCCCTGATACACGTGGGATATTAGGCAGTTGTCGATCAAGATCTTGCTGGAGCGCGCCGTGACGACGGCGCTCGCGCCGCCGGTGGCCCGCCCGTAGGTGAAATTGCACCAGACGAGCCGGTTGTCCTGGCGTGTGCTCGAGAAGTACAGGGCGCCCCAGTAATCGGTGCACGGCCTGCGGTTGAACCGGATGGGGTGCGTCTGCGTGCCGGCCGCCTGAAGGCAGCCCTCGATCCAGAAGAGCGATCTGGGGCCGATGATGAATTCGACGCCCGGACCGATGGACAGCGTTATACCCGCCGGCACGGTGAGCGTGCCGTCGAGATAGTAGGGGCTGCGGGCGGCGTCGAGCGCCGTGGCGGCGGACAGCGTTCCGCCGATGGGAGACACCCCGACCACGCTGAACGTCTTCGACGCGCACACGGACCGGTTCGGCCGCAGGGCCCGGACCGTCACGGTCATCACTCCCGGCGTGACGGGGACCTGCAGGCTGAACCGGCCGGTGATGTAATCGTACGGCGCATCGACGCCGTTGAGCTGCAGATAACGGGTGTCGGCCACGGATACGACGCCCTCGACCAGGACTTCCGCGCCTGCCACGTACTGCGTTCCCGGACAACCTTCGCCCATGACCGCGCCGAGGGAGAGGGACGGAGCCAGGCTGAAATCGCTGCTGGAGAGGCTCGCGTTGAATCCCTGCACCGCCAGCACGTTGTCGCCGGGCACCAGCAGCGCCGCGGGATCGGGGATGGGGATGGAGACGGGCGCGTCGGGCTCGCAGGCCCGCGTGGCCAGCCCCGTCGCCGGCACGAAGGCGCCTGGCGCGCCGGGCGCGTTGGCGCGGCCGATTTCAACGCCGTTCAGATAGGCGATGAAGCCGTCGTCGAACACGACGCTCAAGACGAGATTGTCGATCTCCGCCGGATCTTCCACGGCGAAAACGCGCCGGATATACACCGTCGAGTACCGGTTGATCATGTCGGTGAGGATCGTGTTGTCATCGTTGTCCCCGTACCCGAAGCCGCCCGGCCCCTCGAGCCACGCGCTGTCGTCGAAGTCGAGCGTCGTCCAGAGGAGCGTGCCCTCGGAAGGCTCCTCCGTGCCTTTCCAGTAGCGCCACAGGTCGTCGTGGCGGACGAAACCCTGGCTCGCCATCGCGGCCTGGAAGGTTGTCGGGACCTGTGCGGCCATGAAGGCGCGGCGGGCGCCGGCGTAGGCGCGCAGGTCCGCGGCCCGGGCGGAGGGCACGTAGGGCGCGATCCGATCGATCCGCGCCGTCGCGGCTTCGGCGGAGAAATGCACTTCGAGGAGGTCCCGCAGCGCCGCGTAGTAAAGGAGCGTGAAGTCGGGGTGCATCAGGAACCGCTGGATCGCCGGGAGCGAGGGGCGGAAAAGCCGTTCTTGGCTGTCCGCGACCTGCCAACTATCGTCGACGTCCCACGGTATGAGCACGAAGCGGTTGTCGCTGGGGCGGCGGTAGAGGTAGAAATCATTGCCGTTGTCGGAGGCGACGCCCCCCGTGTGAGTCGCGATCGCCGCGTGAACCGCGAAGAACCGGGCCCACTCCTCGGCATCGATGCGGGCCCGGATCGCCGCCGTAAAAGCGGCGTCCGGCGTGTTGGCGAAGGCTTCGCACAAATCGATCACGTCGGTGTAGTCGTCGAGCTCCACCTTGGTCCGCTTGTGGTAGTGCGGCCGGTAGCTCTCCTTGTCGGGGCCGCGATAGTCGAGGTTCGCCGCCTCCACGCCGCGGTACAGGTTCCCCTCGTCGTCGCCCTTGAAGCGCCGGGCGATGAACTGATTGTGCACCGCCTCCACGTGCCCGTACCGGTTGGTGATTTGGCCGTTGAAAACCAGGCGCACCATGCGGCTGCGCGGGGCCGGAACGTCGCTGGAACGGAAGAGCGTCATGCCGAGGTGCTGCGTTTCGGGGAGGTACCCGATCAGGTTGACGCGCTTCATTCCCAGGAATTGCTTGTCGTTGGAGAAGTTCAGGCGGTATCCCTTCGGATCGCGCTCGCGCGAAAGCTCTCCGCGGTACCGCAACCCCGCGTTGTACAGGATGCGATCGCCGCAGATGAAAGTGGCGTCCAGGAGCGCGTCGCTGTAGATGTCGCGGGTCTGCAGCGCGGTGCGGCGCGCCTGGGTCATGATGATCCGATAGGTCGGGCCGTCCCACTCCGGAAGGTTGTCGTGAACCTGAAAGAGCATGGTGACCGAGGGATCGGTCTCCCAGGCGGCCGGGACGACCCGCCAGCGGCCGGTGGCGCTCCAGGCGGCCGCGGCGAAGCAGACGATCGTACCGTGGGGAAACGGACCGATCTGGGCGGCGTACACGCCGTCGAGGGCGGCGCCGTCGCCGTGCAGGCCGTCATCGAACATGGGGACGACGGTGAACTCGGCGGCGCCGTCGATGCGCCAGGCCAGTTCCACGGCGTCCACCGCCGCCGTGGGGCAGGTGACCTCGCAGGCGATCGTCACGACGTCCCGCGACGTGGGGACGGCGGGCCGGTGGCGCGCGGCGCGAATGAGGGGCTTGGCATCGGCGCTGAAGGCGCTGTTCGCCGCTCCCGGCGTTCCCGCCCCGGCGCCGGCGGCCCAGGCCTGCCCGCTGCGCTTGTCGTAGCCGGGGTTGACGAGCTCCAGGGATGGCCCCGTGCCGTCGGCCGCCTTCGGCCATTCCCCATCGTCGGCATAGTGGACTTCGTCGGCGACGTTGCCGAGGTGATCGCGTAGAACGATCTTCTCATCGCCGTTCTTCAAGCCGCTCGCATAACCGCCGATGACGCCGGTTATGCCGTAATCGGACTGAACGCGGGCCGGATCGCGCGCTACGACGAGATAATGCCCCGCGGGCACGATGGTGCCGGGCGGCAGGGCGTAGTCGATGCCCCGCGTGAAGCGCCAGCCGGTCAAGTCGACGGGCTCCGCTCCCGCGTTGAGCAGCTCGATCCACTCGGATTCGACCGCTCCGGGGGGCGCGGCCGGGTGATACATGATCTCGTTGATCACGATCCCCCAGGCGGGCGGAGCTTCGTTGGGAGCGCCCTTGGTGGGGGCGAGGACGACGTCCAGTCCCCCGCGGCCGTCGGGATGGCGCGCCGCGGCGCCGCCGGAGTCCGGATCGACGTCGTACGGCCGCGCATCGACCAAAATGATGCCTTCCGGATCGGACAGGATGATGGCGCCGGCCGCGGGGATCGGCGCCCCGAAATCCGCGCGCTCGATGACCGCGAAGCCTCCCGGCGCCACCACGGCGCCTTCGGGCAGGGCGTAGAACTGCGTGTCCCTCGCGCTCGTCGCGAGCCGGTAGCCCGAGAGATCCCAGGGCGCCGGGCCGGGATTGAAGAGCTCGATCCAGCCCTCCTCCGCGCCCGTGGTGGGCGCCACCTCGTTGACCTTGACCGGGCAGGTCAGGGCCCGCGGGTTCGCGCCGACGAGGCGCAGGATGGCGAGCTCGGGGTGCAGGGATAAATCGGTGCTCCCGAGGGTGTAGTTGATCCCGTGAATGGCGAGGCAGTTCGGGCCGTCGACCAGAAGGTCGATCCCGGCGCTCAGGTCGAATTCCTCGGGGACGCCGGGCTCGTGGTTCGTCGTGGTCACGGCGCGGTGGGAAGGCGGATATCCGGTGACGTTGGCGCTGCGGGCGACCTCGACGCCGTTGAGGTACGCGACGAATCCGTCGTCGTAGTCGATGTGGAGACTGATGCGTCTGATCGAGTCGGCGCCGCCGCCCAGATCGAAGAGGCGGCGGATGTACACCGTCGTGTAGGAGCCCTGCATGTCGTCCAGGATCGTGGCGTCGTCGTCGTTGCCGTACCCGAATCCCGCCGGACCCTCGAGCCACTCGGAGTCGTCGAAGTCGGCGAGCTGCCAGTCGGGCGGCGGCGCTTCGGTTCCCTTGGCATAGCGCCAGATCGCTCCCCACGGAATCGCTTGCTCCGCGATCAGCGTTCCCATGGCCTCGTCGATGCCGGCGACGTCGCGAACGCCGAAAAAACCCGGCGACAGCGAGAAATCCGTGGAATTGAGGGTCAGATTCAACCCCACGAAGGCCAGCACGTTCTCGCCCTGGACGAGATACTGCAGGGCGTTCGAGACATCGAAGAGCTGGTGGCCGACGGCCTCGTGGCCGCAGGTCGCCAGGGTGTCCGAGGGAATCCAGCCTCCCGCGGTTTGCGGCGCGCACCGCCGCAGGATCTGGTTTCCGTTCAGGTAGGCGGCGAACCCGTCGTCATAGCTGACTTCCAGAAAGAGCTGCACGTAGGAGGTCAACGCCGCCGTGAACGTCCGGCGGATGTAAAGGGTGCTGTAGCCGGGTTGGACGCCGTTGATGAACTGCATGTCGTCCAGCACGGTCGCGTCATCGTCATCGCCGTAACCGAAACCGGCTGGGCCGACGCTCCACGCCGAGTCATCGAAGCCGAGTTCCGCCCAGTCGAGGGGCGGATCCGTGATGCCCTTGAAGTAGCGCCATTCGGCGCCGAGAGGGATGAAACGCGTTTCCTGGTTGGCCCGCCAGCAACTGTTGATCGCCCCCGGCGTGCCGTTGATGACCAGACTGGCCGTCCAGTTGTCGGGCCAATCCGCCTCGGCGTCCGGCCGGCGTTTCTCCAGGGACGCGCCGCGGCCGTCGGCCGCGGCCGGCCACGGAGCGCGATCGCGCCAGCACACCTCCTCGACGAGGCGGCCGGCGCCGTCGACGAGGCGGATGCACTCCCCGCCGTCCGAGAGCGAACCGGTGTAACCGCCCGTCATAGGCACATCGGCGCCGTAAACGGCGCGGGCGACGGCGGGATCCTTGACTACCGCCAGGTACCCGCCGCGTTCGAGCCATGTGCCGGCGGGCACGACGAAGGCGATCCCGCCCGTGAAAGACCAGCCCGAAAGATCCACCGCGGCGCCGCCGGCGTTGTGGAGCTCGACGAACTCCAACGCCTGATCGTCGCCCGCGGGACGGTAGTGGATCTCGTTGACGCAAACATCGGCGGGCGCGCCGCGCAGCGCGGCGCCGGCCAGCAGCGCCGCGCAGGCCATGCGCGCGCGCAGGCCGCGTCGCGCTGCACGTGTGTGCCGACAGGCAGCAGACCGGTACGGCGAACGTTTCATGTGATTTCTCCCTTGCGGCGCAATGCGCGCTGCGAAATGTTGCCGGCTCCTCGTACCTAGCCATTCTATCGATGCGGGTGCTTTGATTCAACCGCGTCCTCTTGTCCGCCGCGAGGGATCATGCTACAATCGCCCACTGGTCTGGTCAGGCGGGAACGAGTCGCGCAGACAGGGGAGGTGTCTCATGCGGCGAAGAGGCGGTCGTGTTTTCGCGGCGCGTCGTTCCATTGATATCACGCGGCTCTGCACGGCGCTCGCGCTAATCACGGCCGCCGGGTTTGCCGGAACCTATCGCGCGGGCGACGTCACGGTGGCCGCCGATGCCGGCGCGTTCTCCATCCCCATCTTCTTCACGCACCAGGAAGAAGTCTCCGCGGCCACCGTCGTCCTCGATTACGACGCGGTCTTGTACACCGTGACCGGCGCGGCGGTGGATGAGAACCCGGTGATTCCCGAATGGCACGGCGTTCACATCGATGCGACCTGGGCCTCCTTCGGATTCATCATGGACTGGGCTCCTCCCTACGCGGGCCAGACGCTTCCCGCGGGCGTCGATCAGCACATCGGCCGCTTCCTGTGCGCCCTCGCCGGCGGGGCGGCTCCCCGAACCGCGCCGATCGCGCTGGCGGCGGCGAGCCGCGGCGATCCGCCGCTTTTCAACGCCTACGTCGTCGCCAACCTCGATGTGATGGCCGCGGTGGTTCCCGGCACGCTGACGATCACATGGCCCGCGCCTTCGATCACGGCGATCAGTCCGGAGAGCACCGCGGGCGGCGAGCAACTCACCGTGCAGGGCTCGAAGTTCATGGCGGGTGTGACGGAGTTCCGTCTCGACGGCGCTCCGGTCGCCGGCGCCGTCGTGGTGTCCGACACGACGGCGCGCGTGCCCGTGCCGTATTGCGCCGAGGGCGGCGATCGCCGCATCACGGCCTGCAACGGGGGGTTCTGCGCCGAGGGCTATTTCACGTGCCGCGCCGCGCCGGTGATCACGGGCGTCGATCCGGCGATCGGCTCCGGGGGCGTCGTCGCCGTGCACGGCTCGGGTTTCTATCCCGAGACGACGGCCGCGCTCGACGGCGAGACGGTGGCCGTGACGTTCCACGACGAGTCCTGGATCTCGCTGGCGATCCCGGCGTGCGCCACACGCGTGGTCCACGCCATCGAGATCTGCAACGGACAGCTTTGCGCCCAGGCGTCATGCGAGTGCTGGCCGGGAGCGGCGATTGCGTCCGTAACCCCCGCCAGCACGGCCGGTGACGAGGTGCTCGTGGTCAGCGGCAGCGGATTCGTCCCCGGCGAGACCGTGTTCCTCCTCGATGGCGGCCCGGTCGAATACACGGTCGTCAGCGCGACGGAGGCCCTCGTCACGGTCCCGGCCTGCACCGCGGGAGGCCCGCGGACGCTGACGGCTTGCAACGCGACGCTGTGCGCCGGCGCCGTGTTTCAGTGCCGAGGCGCGCCGTTCATCGCCGCGATCAGCCCCGCCGTCACGACGGGCGGCGTCTTGGCCATCGAGGGGGGCGGTTTCTATCCCGAGACCGAGTTTCGCGTGGACGGTCTGAGCGTCGCCGCGGTGATCGTGGACGACGCCCACGCGGCCATCGAGGCCGCGCCCTCCGCCGAGCGGGTCGTGCGGGTGGTGCAGGCCTGCAATGGAATCCTGTGCGGCGACGGCGCCTTCACCTGTGTTCCGGCCGTCGCCATCTCGGGCGTCGAGGTTGCGATGGCGGGCGGCCGCGCGACGCTGACCGTGCGCGGCGCGGGGTTCCTTTCCGACAGCGCGGTCGCCATCGATGGCGCCGCCGTGCCCTTCACGCTGACGGAAACGGGGGACATCGTCATCGACGACGTGGCTTGCGCGGCGGGGACCGCCGTTCTCAGCGTGTGCAACGACACCTTCTGCGACTCCGCGTCATTCGCATGCGGCACGGCGTTCCTGCGGGCCGATGCGAATGTCGATCGGGGCGTCGACATCGGGGATGCCGTGCGCATCCTCGGGTATCTCTTCAGCCAGCGGACGCTGTCCTGCCTCGATGCGGCGGATGCCAATGACAGCGGGGTGGTCGACATCGCCGATGCGGTGTACGTGCTGGCGTACCTTTTCGCGGGGGGGCCGGAGCCGCCCCCGCCCTTCGGAGAACCGGGATTCGATCCGACCGACGACGCCCTGGGCTGCGAGGCCTACGCGCCCTAAAGCGCGCGTAGAACCGCGGATTCCGGCGGCAAAAGGAGACTAAGGTTGCGGAATGCAGTTTTCGCGATGGCGCTTGCCGCGGCCGTATGCGCCGGCGCCGCGGACGTCGAGGACGTTGTCTTCACCGAGATCATGTACAACCCCGGCCCGGGCCCGGTGAGCGATCCGGACAACGAGGCGCTGGAGTACATTGAGCTGCACAACCGGGGCGGATTTCCGGTGGATCTCGGCGGGTGGTATTTCTCCAACGGCATCGACTACACGTTCTCCGAGGGGGTCGTCCTGGAGGCGGGCGCGTACCTTGTGGTCGCCAAGGATCCCGCGCGGATTCAGGCCGAGCACGGCATCAGCAACGTGGTCGGGCCGTTTTCTCTACGTTTGGACGACGGCGGCGAGAAGATCACCCTCAAGCTCCCCCCCGTCCCGCCGGCCGCCGAGGGCCTCACGGTCGAAGCGCTTGCTTACGATGACGAGCCGCCCTGGCCCGCCGCCGCGGACGGAACCGGCGCATCGCTTCAGCGCATCAATCCCTTTTGGTCGAACGATGCGCCGGGGAACTGGGAGGCGGTGACGGCGGCGACATGGCTGCGGTACGAGTTCACCGGCACGGCGACCTCCAGCGTCGTCTATCTGTACCTGAGCGGGGCGGGCGAGGCCCTCGTCGACGATGTCGAGTTGCGGCCTCTGGGCGGCGGGGACAACCGCCTGGCCGCCGGCGATTTCGAGGGGGCGAGCCTCGCGCCCTGGATTGCCGCGGGCAACCACGCCGGCTCGTTCCAGGAAAGTACCCGGTGGCACGGCGGCGCGCGAAGTCTGCATATCGTGGCCGCGGGGGCCGGCGATGGCGGCGCCAACGGCGTCAGGTGCTCGGCGAGCCCGAGCCTCCAGGCGGGCGCCCCCTACATCATCACGGCCTGGGTCAGGTTCCTGTCGGGGAACGCGCGGCTTCGGATCAGGCTCTCGGGAAGCGGTATCGACGGCGCCGCCGAGCCCGTCATGCAGACGCCCGGCCGCCGCAACGCCGTGTGGAGCCTCGATGCGCCCCCGAGCCTCCACAACCCGTACGTCACGGGCGATCCCGGGGATCCCAACGATCCCGGCGATCCCGACCACCGCGGGTTCATCTTTCACCAGCCCGCCATGCCCCGCGCCGGCGAGGCGGTCGGCTTCCGGCTCGGTGTGCGCGACGATCACGACAGCGTCGCCGCGGTCACGCTGCATTACGACGACGGCGGCGGCGAGGCCTCCGTCGCGATGTTCGACGACGGCAACCACGGCGACAAGGCCGCGGGCGACGGAATCTGGGGCGCGACGCTGGCGCCGCGTCCCGTCTGGACCATCGTCAAGTACTGGTTCACCGCCCGGGATGCGGCGGGGCACGTGCGGCGCTTTCCGCGGGAGGGCGATCCCTCCGCCGCGTGCGGGTACATGGTGTACCCCGAGCAGGCCCCGGGGGCGCTTCCCCTCCATTGCGTCTTCATGGCGCCGAGCGATCTTGACTGGCTCAACGCCCACAAGACGTCGGACCTCATGGTGCCGGCGACGATCGTGTACAACGGCGAAGTCTGGGACAATGCCACCGCGCGCTACCGGGGCGGCTCCGCCCGCACCTGGTGGAACTGGACGAAGCCCAACTGGAAATTCAAGTTCCCCGCCAAGGACCATCGGTTCTGCGGCTACCCCATGGAACTGCTCGATGTCTTCGGCCGCGTCAACAACACCGCCCGCGGGCCGGGATCGCGCCTGCGGGCGATCAACATGAACGGTTCCTACGGCGACAAGACCTTCATGCGCGAGTACCTCGGGTACGAACAGCACCGCCTCGCCGGGCTGCGGGTCGTGCCGGGGCAGGACGGGGCGCCCGACGAGATCATCCCCGGCGCGGGCAACTACGTGACGTGGGTGACGATGTACATGAACGGCCAGTACTACGGCCTCTTCACCTACGTGGAGCAGACCAACGAGGACTACCTCGATCGCAACGGCTTCGACAAGCGCGGGGTGCTCTTCAAGGCCGGCGGCTCCGGCTGCGATGCAGACGCGCACAGCGGCACCGGCTGCTTCGTCCAGAAAGTCGGCCCCGAGCCCGAGGGCATCGCGGAACTCGGCGCGTATCTCACGGCGGTCAACACGCTTTCCGGGGCGGCGATGACCGCCTACGCCGGCGAGCACATGGAGATCGATCCGTTCCTGGCCTATCTCGCGGCGAACACGGCCATGAACAACTCCGACATCCCGCACAAGAACTACTATCTCTTTCAGGACTACCACGGATCCGGCCGGCGGTGGAGCATGCTGCCGTGGGACCTCGACCTGACCTTCGGGCGTAATTGGGAATGCGACGTCCACTGGACCCAGGGGCTTCTCAACGACGTCATCCGCTGGGAGAACCACCTGCTCTTTGGGACGCAGCAGTACCAGAAGTGCGACTTCAAGTGGAACGGCATCATCAACGCCGTGCTGGCCCGGACGCTGGATTTCCGGGCGCGCTACTACGCCACCGTCGCGCGCCACCTCGACACGCATTTCCGCCAGCAGGACATGATCGCGGAGATCGAGTTTCTCAGGGAGAAGCTCCGCGGCGATGTGCTCCTGGATCGCGCGAAATGGGGGGCGTACAACGAGACGCCGCCCTACGATTACGACTTCCACGTCGATGAGTTGGAACGGTTTGTCGGCAACCGGATTGCGAACCTGCGCGGCCAGCTCGCGGCCGTGTCGGCGCCTCCGATTCAGAACCTCACCTGCGCTTACAACGCCGCGGCGCAGTCCGTCGCCCTGGCCTGGACGATCCCGGGCGCCGCCTACGAGGAGGTCCGGGTGTACCGGGACGGCGAGCGCATCGCGGTGCTCCCCGGCACGGCGGTGTCCACCGTGACGGCGCTGCCCGGCGGCCGCGATTACTACGTGTTCCGGGTCGCTTCGGTGTGGGGCGGATACGAACACGCGGGGTTGAGCTGTCTCGTGGTCGCGACGAGCGAGGCCTGGGTGACGTTGATCGACGAGGATTTCAGCGGCGCCCACGCGGGACAATGGCAGTGCAACGGCAGCGCGGCGCTGAGCGGCGGGACGCTGCGCCTGACGCCGGCGCAGGCGGAGCAGGCCGGGGCGGCGTTTTACACGACGCGCTTCCCGAGCGGCGATTTCAGGGCGTTTCTCGATCTCACGATCGCGGGCGGGCCGGAAGGCGGCGAGGGCGCGACCTTCCTGTGGATTCGAGACGAGACGGCTGAGGGGGCCCTGGGCGGGACGGGCGGAGCCCTCGGGTTCTGGGGCGGCGCGCTGACCGGCTACGCCGTCGAGTTCGACACGGTCTTGAGCCCGGATTTCGGAGACCCGAGCGGGAACCACGCGGCGCTCAACGACAGCCGCAGCGGCGACGGACACAGCCTGGCGGCCTTCGACCTGCCCGTCCCGCTGAAGGGGACCGGGACATTCCATGTCGAGGTCGGCTGCCTGCAGGGGTTAGTGACGGTGACCGTCGCGAATCCGGCGCAGGGTTACGGGCCCGCCTGCGTCCTGGAGCACCAGATCCCCAGCTACATCGCAGGCCAGGCGTTCTTCGGGTTCTCCGGCGCGACCGGCAGTCTGGCCAGCGAACAAAGAATCGACAATTTCGTGCTCCAGATCCCCAACATCCCGCCCGATCCGCCCGTGCCGGAGTTCACGGCCGCGCCGACGAGGGGCACGGCGCCGCTTACGAGCATGTTCACGAACCTGACGACCGGCGAGGTCCAGTCGTTTTTATGGGATTTCGGCGACAACCTGACGAGCACTCGGGAAAACCCCGTCCATACTTACACGGCGCCGGGCACGTACACTGTGCGCCTGACGGCGACCGGCCCCGGCGGGACGGCGTTCATGGAGAAAGCGGGCTATATCACGGTCGTCGCCTCCGAGGCGCCCGAGGCGGATTTCTACGGCGTCCCGCGCGGCGGCGCGGCGCCGCTCCTGGTGCGCTTTTTCCCCGTCGTGAGCGGCGGGGCGGTGGCGACCTACGAGTGGGATTTCGGCGATGGGACGACGAGCGCCGCGGCGTATCCCGAGCATGCCTACGAGCAAGCCGGCGCTTTCACGGTCACGCTGCGGGTCTCCGGTCCGGGAGGCAGCGATGTCGCCGAGAAGCCCGAGTACATCGAGGTGTCGCCGCCTCCGGAACCCGAGCCGGCCTTCGCGGCGTCGCCCACCGCGGGCGCGGTCCCGCTGCAGACGGCGTTCACCAACCTGACGGCGTATGCCGACCGGGTCGACTCGTGGCTCTGGGACTTCGGCGACGGCGCGACGTCGACGGAGGCGAACCCGGTGCATCGGTACATCGCGGCCGGCCTGTACTCGGTGCGGTTGACGGCGTTCTACGGGGCGAAGTCGCGGGACAGCTACCGGGAGGACTACATCGATGCCGCGCCGTTGGTCCGGTTCACGGCTTCGGTCGTCGCCGGACAAGCCCCGCTCTTCGTCGCCTTCACGAATCAGACCACCGGCGGCGCCGAGGCGTGGCACTGGGATTTCGGGGACGGGGCGAGTTCGACCGACGAGCACGCGACGCACGAGTATCTCGCGCCGGGCGTCTACACGGTGGCTCTGACGGCGATGTACGCCGGGCGTTCGGCGCAGCACGTCCGGACGGACTACGTGCAGGTCGCGCCTTCGCCCGTGGTGGGTTTCTCGGCGGCGGTGCGCGCCGGGCGGGCTCCGCTCACCGTCGCGTTCAGCAACGAGACTACCGGAGTTGTGGACTCGTGGCTGTGGGATTTCGGCGACGGCGGCCAGTCGATGGAGCGGGATCCGAGCCACGTGTACACCGCCGACGGCCTGTATACGGTTCGTTTGACGGCGCGCTGGGGCGGCCACAGCGCCGAAGCCGCGCGCGCCGACTACATCGCGGTGAGCGCCCGCCCCGTGGCGGCCTTCTCGGCGGCTCCGCGGCGCGGCGAGGCGCCGCTCGCGGTCGTTTTTACGAATGAGAGCACGGGGGACATCAAGGCGTGGTACTGGGATTTCGGCGACGGCGGGTTCTCGACCGCGCGCGATCCGACCCACGCGTACCAGGCGCCGGGCGTGTATTCCGTGCGTCTCACGGCGTTCTACGACGACGACGCCGTCGAGGCGTACCGGCCCGACTACATCGAGGTCATCGCCGCGGCCCAACCCGAGGTTCAGTTCAGCGCGTTCCCGTCGAGCGGCGAGGCGCCCCTCACGGTGGCGTTCACGAACGAGACGACGGGCGCCGTCGAATCCTGGCGGTGGGATTTCGGCGACGGCGCCGCTTCGCCGGCGCGCGACCCGGTCCACGAGTATCGCGAACCGGGCGTGTACACGGTGCGCCTGACGGCGTTCTACGGGGGCGCTTCCGTCGTGCGGGAGCGCCCGGGGCTTATCGAAGTCGTTCCTCCCCATGCGCCCGTCTTCGTGCGCGGACAGGCCAACGAAGACGCGCGCGTCGACCTCAGCGATGCCGTGACGGTTCTCGCGTATCTCTTCGGCGGGAAATCCGTGGATTGTCTCGACGCGTGCGACACGAACGATGACGGCTTTCTGAACATCGCCGATGCGGTGTATCTACTGGCGTATCTGTTCGGCGGGGGGCCGCCGCCGCCGCCGCCGTTTCCGGAGTCCGGAACGGATGCAACCCCGGATGCGCTGGGCTGCGAGCGGGGATTGTGAGGTGAAAATCGCCGTTCGCGGGCTTCACGCGGTTGCTTTCGCGGGCGCCGCGAACTACAATGAGTGTTCATGGTCTGAGCGCGGCGGGCGATGGGTGCGCGCCGCAGGGAGTTGCCCGGAAGCGACCAAGGAAGGAGTCTCCGCCGGCGGTTCCCTTGTCAACGCGAAAGGAGAAGGCACATGGCTAGGATTCTTGCGTTCTTGCTGACCCTGGCGGCGATGGCCGGCGTTGCGTCCGGCGCCGTGCCGCCGGTGGCCGACCTCACCTGCGTCATCGGCGATGGGGTCGCGTACCTGGAGTGGACCAACGGCGGCGCCTATGACGGCGTCAGGGTGTTGATCGACGGCACGGCGGGCCCCGGATCGCCTGTCGCCGGGAGCGCGGAGAGCTACCGGTCGGACAATTCCTGGCTGTCCTTCCAGTCGGGCTCAGGAGTGAAAGATCCGCGGACGGGCTGGTTCAGGGTCGCGCCCGGGGCGCACACCTTCACCGTGACGCCCTACGTGGGCGCGGAGAACGCGCCGGCGGCGACCTGCGCCGCTGTCGCGCCCGCCGCGGCGGCGAATCCCGCCTGCTCGATCAACGCGGATGCCTCGGTCACCGTGACCTGGACGGCGGGCGCCTACGAAGCCGTCGAAATTCTGCGGAACGGCGCCGTCATCGCCGCCCTTGAGGGCTCGGCCGACGGTTACACGGATCTCGATCCGGGCTGGGTCCCGGGCTACGACATCAAGGAGTACGGGATCAGGGGCATCAACGCCGCCGGTTCCTATGCGACCGCGGCGTGCTTCGCGGCGCAGCTTTCCGACGGCTACCTCGCGTTCCAGGAAGGCGTCATCAACGGCGAGTCCACCGAGCCGGCGGACCTTGTGAACGTCGTCGGGGATGCCAGTACCGGCATGTTCGTCGGTTACGGTCAAAACCTCAGAAACTGGAACAACGGCGGCGGGTTCTACATGGAGGAAGGCGACCTGGCGGGCGTGGGCCACGGCGATCTTAAGGACATCTTCCTGAAGGTCGACACCGCGGCGATCCCCGCGGGAACCATCGTCGTCGGCGCGGAGCTGGCGGTGTGGTATCTGTACATGCGGGATGTGGCGCCGGGAGGCACGGCTCCGCAGCCGCACACGCTCTATGCCCGCGCGACGCTGAAGGAGTGGAACGAGGGCACCGTGCTGTCCGACGCGTTCGGTTGGGGCTACCAGAACGGAGGGCCGTCGAATCCGGGCGGGGTGACTTTCAACTCCGCGCGGCACGGACAGCTTCTGTGGGAGATCCCCAACGCCTACGGCGACAGCGATGTTGCGCCGCCGACCGCCCAGGCGACGACCATGTTCGATCCGACGGTCTATTTCGCGTGGGTGCGCTTCAATGTGACGGATCTCGTCCAGGCCTGCGCCGACGGGGGCACGACCCTGGCGTTGAAGATCACGCAGAACGGGACCTACGCTCCGCCGAACCCCAATTTCGACTATGTGCCGGGCCTGTACGGCTTCGCGACGAGCCAGTACGGCGAGCTCACCAAGCATCCCAAGCTCGTGGTCCGAACCCTGCAGGCGCCGGCGAATGTAGCGGCGCAGGCTCAGGGGCACGGCTACGCCGTGAAGGTGACATGGACGAACGTCGGCGCCGCCTACGATTCCATCGCGATCCTTCGCAACGGCGCCACGATCGCTTCGGGCCTGTCGGCCGCGGCCGAGTCCTACGATGACGCCGTCCCCGCCGCGGGTGCCTACACCTACGAGGTCGTTGCCGTCGCTGGCGGCAAGGAGGCGGGCGCCGCCGCGGATCCGATCCAGGTGGACGTCCCGACGGTCGCGGCCCCCGGTAACCTGCAGTGCGCGACCGAGCCCGACGGCGCGGTGATGCTGACCTGGAACCCGGGCGCGGCCTGGGACGCCGTCGAGGTATACGGCCCCGCCGATCCGGCGACGCCGCTCGCGACGCTCACCGGCGCGGCGGTGGCGTTCACGGACGCCGATCCGGGCTGGACCGACGGTTTCGAGCGGAAGACCTACGGGGTCAGGGCCGCGGAGATCCACGGCGGCGAGCACATCTGGTCCGACACCGTGTACTGCACGGCGCTCAACCTCGGCGAGAGCTGCTACGCCTTTCAAGACGGCGTCGTCAACGGCCGCGTCTTCGACCCCGCGGCGGATGTGGTGGCGGATGCGCACATTCTGGTCTACGGCGGGGGCGATAACAACACGGGCAAGGACCCGCAGTTCGAACAGGGCAGCCTGTGGGCCGGCTTCGCGGAGAACGAGCCCTGGGGCGATCGCGGCGACCAGAAGGACATACTGATGCGCATCGACGTCTCGGCGATCCCCGCGGGCGCCGTCGTCGTCGACGCGAAGCTGTCGATCCTCTACTTCCTGCTGCGCGACATCGCCTTCCCGAACGACAGCCGTCCGATTCCCCGGGGGCCGGGGCCCTACAATCCCCCGGCGCACGATCTTTACATCCGCGAGGCGCTGCGGGTGTGGAACGAGGGAGCGGGCGTGGATGCCCCGACCCCCAACTTCATGAACGGCCGGCTCGCCCTTACGGGCGAGGTCACGTGGAATGCGGCCCGTCACGGCGAGGAGGACTGGGAGCTTCCCGGGGCGTGCGGCGACAGCGACGTCGGTCCCGTCGCGGCGGCGACGACCTTTGCGCCCCAGACTTTCCCGAATCCTTATTGCGCGGCCGTGCCCTGCGTGACGCGGGATCCGGTGGGCGCGTGGGTGGACTTCGACGTGATCGATCTGGTGCAGGCCTGGGTGGATGATCCCGCGGGGAACCTCGGCTTCAAGATCACCCAGAACGGAGCCTCCGGTCCCGACGCTCCGCTCTTCGAGTACGTGGCGGGAATTTACAACTTCGCCAGCAGCGAGTTCCCGGAGACCGCGAAGCGGCCCGTGCTGGTCGTCAAGGTGTTGGTGCCGCCCGCGGATCTGGTGTGCACGCCCATCGCCGGCACGTGGTCGGCGGCGCTGGCGTGGACCAACGATCCGCTCATGCCGTACGAGAACATCAGGGTGTATCGTGACGGCGACCTGGTGGATACGCTGGCCGGCGACGCGACGGCCTACGTGGATGCCGCCCCGTTGCCCGGGCGTCATGTCTATGAGGTGTGCGGCGTCTACAACGGCAACAACAGCGGCGCCGCGACCTGCGAGGTCGAGTTCACCTTCGTGCCGCCCGTTAGCATCACGGCCTGCGCCATCGAAACGGGCCAAGTGGCTGGGCTGGCCTGGACGAACGGGTCGGCGGCCTACAGCGGCATCACCGTCTCGGTGGACGGCGTCGACTCGACGCTGGCCGGCGACGCGGTTGCCTTCAGCTCGGCCCCGCTCAGCCCGGGGACGCACGTCTTCACGATAACGCCGTTTATCACCGTCGACGCCGCCACCTACACGGCGGAGGCCAAGACCTGCGGCGTGCTGGCGCCGGTGCCCGCGCCGACGGCGCTCGCCTGTGAGCTGACGAGTCCCGACGCTTGGACGGTCAACCTGCAGTGGCAGAACGGGTGGGCGTACGACAACGTCGTCATCGCCCGCAACGGCGCCGTCGTCCGCACCCTGAGCGGGACGGCGGTGAGCTACACCGACGACCTGCCGGCCCCCGGCGGGTACACCTATGCGGTCAGCGGCGTTTTCGGCGGCCGGACATCGGAACCGGCCGAATGTGCGGTGCAAGCGTCCTACGTCCCGCCAGTCACGCTGGCGGGCTGCGTCTTCAACGCCGATCTGACCGTCAGCCTCGCGTGGCAGAACCATGCCGACTACGACGCGATCGTCGTTCATATCGATGGGGAGCCGACGCCGCTGCCCGGGACCCACACGGCCTTCGTGACCCCCGCGCTGGCGCCGGGGGCGCATACGATCGCGGTGACGGCCGCGGTCGGCGCCTTCAGCTCGGCGCCGGTGGCGTGCGAGGGCAATCTGCCGCTGCCCGCTCCGACCGCGCTCACCTGCACCGCGGCGGGCGGCGTGTGGAAAGTCCAGCTTGCATGGCAGAACGGCTACGCCTACGAGAACGTCATGATTCTGCGGGGCGGCACGGCGATCGACACGCTGAGCGGCGCCCCCAGCGCCTACACCGACACCGTGCCGGGGCCGGGCACGTACGAGTACACGGTCTACGGGTTTTTCGGCAGCCTGACGCAAAGCTCGCCGCCGTGCATGGTGCAGCTCGGGGTCCCGCCGGTCGCGATCACGCAGTGCGTCATCGGCGCGGATCGGATCGCGCGCTTGGCGTGGGACCTGGGCGCGGACACCTACACGAGCATCGCGGTGGTGATCGACGGGACGGCCGTCACGCCGAGCCTCGGCGGCGATGCGCGGAGCTACGCGTCGACGGCGCTCAATCCCGGGGCGCATAGCTTCCAGGTGATCCCTTCCATCGGAGCGCACGCGGCCGCGGCCGCGGCCTGCAGCGCGCAGGCTCCGCTTCCTCCGATCGCCGAGTTGGTGTGCACCCACCAGCCGGACAGCTGGATTATCAAATGCGAGTGGGTGAACGGCTGGACGTACACGAGCATCCAGGTGAGCCGCAACGGCGAGCCGCTGCTTCTCCTCCCCGGCGCAAAGACGGCGTTCACCGACGTGGTCGACGGTCCTGGCATCTACCAGTACTCGTTCCACGGCTTGCACGGCGGCCTGAGCTCCGTCGAAACGTCCTGCACGGTGGGCATCGGTTTCGTGCCGCCGGTGACCTTCACGGCGGCGACGGTGGATGAGAACCGCCGGGCGCATCTGGTCTGGACGAATGCGACCGCCTACGACGGCATCACGATTCTCCTGGACGGAACGGCGTTGAGCCCGGATCTGCCCGGCACGGCCACGTCCTTCGACACCGAACCGCTGGCTCCCGGCGGCCACACCTTCGCCGTCAGGCCGTTCATAGGGGACCAGCAGGCGGCCGACGCGGAGAGAACGGTGGTCGTTCCTCTGCCGCCGCCGGCGGACGTCGCCTGCGTGCCTGGGGACGATGCGTGGACGGTCAATCTCGCGTGGACGAGCGGGTGGGCCTACGATCAGGTCGTGATCACGCGCGACGGGAGCGAGATCGCGACCCTCCTAGGCGCGCCGACGACGTACGTCGACACGGTCGACGGGCCTGGTTCGTACGTGTACCGGGTTTCCGGCGGGCTCGGCGCCCTGACGGCCGAAGCGGGTCCGTGCACGGCCGAGATTGAGTACGTGCCGGCGGTGGCGATCGTGGCCTGCACGGCCGGTGACGGCGGCGCGGCGCACGTAACGTGGACCGCCGAGGTCGTGTACGAGTCGATCCGGATCCTGATCGACGGCGAGACTGTTGCGACGCTGGGCGGGGCAGCGACGAGCTATGATTCCGGCGCCCTGGCGACGGGTTCGCATGTCATTGCGGTCGTTCCCGCGATAGGCGCTTACGAGGCCGCCCCGGCAAGCTGCACGGTGGAGGTGACGGAGACGGGCACGCGGTTCAGGCGAGGCGATTCCAACACCGACGGCAAGATCGATGTCGCCGACCCGGTCCGCACGCTCGCTTACATCTTCTCGCACGGGACGCTGAATTGTCTGGATGCGGCCGATGCCAACGACGATGGCAGCATCGACATCGCCGATCCGATCTATACGCTCGCCTACCTCTACTCCAATGGGCCGGCGCCGAGGAGTCCGTTCCCCGGCTGCGGTCTCGATCCCACGGAGGATCAACTTGACTGCGCCTCTTATCCGGCGCAATGTCCGGCCCCGTAGGGCAGCCTGATTTTCCGGGTCGTGGGTTGCGAGGGGCGCCGGCGCGCGGGCCGGCGCCCCTCGTGTTTTCCGGCTCCGGCCCCTGTTTCCCGCGGGGAAGACGGCGGGCGGCGCCCGCGGCGGGGCCGCGGAACCCGCCGCGCAAAGATGTCCTCGACCCGCGGCTTGAACCGCGTGGGAGGAAGCGGGTGCGCCGCCCTCAGGGAACTTCCCGCGACGGATTCGGTCTATAATGACCCAAGGCCCCACAAGGAGACAGGACGAATGAAGCGCTTGACCTTTGCGAGCATGTTGATCGTCGTCGCCGTAGCCTTCGGCGCCGCCGCCGCGCCCGACGATCTTTCCGAAGCCCGGTCGGCCGCCGCGGCCGGCAACCGGTTCGCCCTCGATCTGTACGGACAGTTGGCCGCCGCCGAGGGAAATCTCTTCTTCTCGCCCCACAGCCTTCACACGGCCTTGGCCATGACCTTCGCGGGAGCGCGCGGCGCCACGGCCGCGGAGATGGCGCGGGTGCTGCGCCTGCCGGACTCCGGCGCCGAGCGCCTGTGCCGCGCCCTCCTGGAGACGCTCAACGCGGACGGCAAGTTTGGCTCGGAGGAGACCTACCGCCTATGCACCGCCAACTCTCTTTGGGGGCAGCGGGGCTACCCCTTCGAGAAGGCGTACCTGGAACTCGTCAGGACCGCTTTCGGGGGCGAATTCGGCGAGGTTGACTTCAGGGAGGCCGTCGAAGCCGCCCGCGCGCGGATCAACGGCTGGGTCGAGGAACGCACGGCGCGGAAGATCCGCGACCTGATTCCCGCCGGAGTTCTCACGCGCGATACGCGGATGGTCCTCGCCAATGCCATTTACATGAAGAGCGCCTGGGAAAATACGTTCGATCCCGAGCTCACCAGGGAGGCGCCGTTTCACGCCGCCGGAGGGCGCGCGGTCAAGGCGCGGTTCATGCACAGCGTCGGCGCGTACCGCTACCTGGCGGGCGACGGCTTCCAGGCGGTCGCGTTGCCGTACTCTTGCGGGTGTCTGGCGCTGGTGATCCTCCTGCCGGCGGAGGCCGGCGGCATGGCCGCGCTCGAGAAAAAACTCGCGTCCGAAGCGCTTGTGCTCTGGATTGACGGCATGCAGTACCGCCGAGTGGATCTTGCCCTGCCGCGCTTCACGCTGACTTCGGCGCCGCCCGTCGCCAAAGCCCTGAAGGCCCTCGGGATGACAAAAGCCTTCGAGCCCCGCGAGGCCAACTTCGCCGGCATCGCGAAGACGAACGAGCTTTTCATCGGTGACGTCATCCACAAGGCCCGCATTGAGCTCGATGAAAAGGGGACCGAGGCGGCGGCCGCGACGGGGCTCGGCTCGGAGGGCGGAGCGATGGTGCCGGACAAGGAAAAACCGGTGGTCTTTCGCGCCGACCGGCCCTTCATCTTTTTGATCCGCCACGAGCGGACCGGCGCGATTCTCTTCATGGGGCGCCTGAACGATCCGACGGCGAAGGCGTGACGCCTTCCGGGCGCGCGTCAGCTCCCGCTCCGGGCGGATTGCAGCCCCGCTTTCTTGAGAATCCACATCATGGGGCACCAGTTCGTGAAGCCCGACTGAAAGAGGTTCAGGCCCACGAAGGCCGTGAAGAAGAGCCAGTACGGGCTCGCGAAATGGGCGAGGGCGGCGCCCTCAGGGAACTTCCCGCGACGGATTCGGTCTATAATGACCCAAGGCCCCACAAGGAGACAGGACGAATGAAGCGCTTGACCTTTGCGAGCATGTTGATCGTCGTCGCCGGAGCCTTCGGCGCCGCCGCCGCGCCCGACGATCTTTCCGAAGCCCAGTCGGCCGCCGCGGCCGGCAACCGGTTCGCCCTCGATCTGTACGGACAGTTCGCTGCCGCCGAGGGAAATCTCTTCTTCTCGCCCCACAGCCTTCACACGGCCTTGGCCATGACCTTCGCGGGAGCGCGCGGCGCCACGGCCGCGGAGATGGCGCGGGTGCTGCGCCTGCCGGACTCCGGCGCCGAGCGCCTGTGCCGCGCCCTCCTGGAGACGCTCAACGCGGACGGCAAGTTTGGCTCGGAGGAGACCTACCGCCTATGCACCGCCAACTCTCTTTGGGGGCAGCGGGGCTACCCCTTCGAGAAGGCGTACCTGGAACTCGTCAGGACCGCTTTCGGGGGCGAATTCGGCGAGGTTGACTTCAGGGAGGCCGTCGAAGCCGCCCGCGCGCGGATCAACGGCTGGGTCGAGGAACGCACGGCGCGGAAGATCCGCGACCTGATTCCCGCCGGAGTTCTCACGCCCGTGACGCGGCTGGTCCTCGCCAATGCCATCTATATGAAGAGCGCCTGGGCCGATGAGTTCGAGCCCGAGCTCACCAAGGAGGCGCCGTTTCACGCCGCCGGAGGGCGCGCGGTCAAGGCGCGGTTCATGCACCGCGTCGGCTCGTACCGTTACCTGGCGGGCGATGGCTTCCAGGCGGTTGCGTTGCCGTACTCGGCCCGCCGCCTGGCGCTGGTGATCCTCCTGCCGGCGGAGGCCGGCGGCACGGCCGCGCTCGAGAAAAAGCTCGCGCCCGAAGCGCTTGCTCTCTGGATCGACGGCATGCAGTACCGCCCAGTGGATCTTGCCCTGCCGCGCTTCACGCTGACTTCGACGCCGCCCGTCGTCAAAGCCCTGAAGGCCCTCGGGATGACAAAAGCCTTCAAGCCCCGCGAGGCCGACTTCGCCGGCATCGCGAAGACGAACGAGCTTTTCATCGGCGACGTCATCCACAAGGCCCGCATCGAGCTCGATGAAAAGGGGACCGAGGCGGCGGCCGCGACAGCGGTCGTCATGGCGGGCAGAGCGATGGCGCCGGACCGGGAAGAGCCGGTGGTCTTTCGCGCCGACCGGCCCTTCATCTTTCTCATCCGCCACGAGCGGACCGGCGCGATTCTCTTCATAGGGCGCCTGAACGATCCGACGGCGAAGGCGTGACGCCTTCCGGGCGCGCGTCAGCTCCCGCTCCCGGCGGATTGCAGCCCCGCTTTCTTGAGAATCCACATCATGGGGCACCAGTTCGTGAAGCCCGACTGAAAGAGGTTCAGGCCCACGAAGGCCGTGAAGAAGAGCCAGTACGGGCTCGCGAAATGGGCGAGGGCGGCGCTCAGAAGCACGAAGAAGCCGCCGATCAGACGCAGTGCGCGTTCAACGCTCATTGGTTCCTCCGAGGAGTTCCACGAGCTCGTTCGAGCTCTTCGCGCCCACGAAACGGTTCACCTCCTTGCCCTTCTCGAAGAGGAGCGATGTCGGCAGGTGCGTGATGCCGTAGTGCGACGCGACGTCGCCCGATTCGTCCGAGTCGATCGTAATGATCCGCGCCGCGGGGCCGAGAATTGCCGCCGCGGCGGCGAGGTTGGGTTCATAGCGCCGGCACGCCGGGCACCACGGCGCCGAGAAGACGACGAGCGCCTTCCCCTGATGCGCGGCTAGGTCCGCCGTGAGCGTCTCGAGCGTCACGGCGGCCGCGGCCGGGCGCGGCGCGGTTTGCGAGGCTCCGGCCGAGGACGGCGCGGGGATGCCCATTGCGAGGGCGAGACCGACCAGTCCGCCGACGACCGCGCCGCGCGTGGGGTTGGCGGTCAAGGGGCAGGCGCCCGTTTCGCAGCTTCGCGTGCCGCCGAGCGCGCCGCCTATGAGAGCGCCGATTCCGGCGCCGATGAGCAGTTTGAGAAGCACGCCGTCCCTCCTTTCACCGAGCGACGCCGGCGTAAGCCTCGACCGCCGTCCGCAAGGTGTGCGCCTGCTGGACGCCCACGAACTGCCGCACGGCTTTCCCCTCTTGGAAGAGGATCAAGGTGGGAATGCTCTGAACGCCGAAGCGCGCGGCAAGCTCCGGCTCAGCGTCGACATTGACCTTCGCGATAGCGGCCGTCTCGCCGACCGCCGCCGCCACCGTCTCCAGAATCGGGAGTTGAGCTCGGCAGGGGCCGCACCAAGGCGCCCAGAAGTCCACCAGGGTGACGCCCGCCGCGATGGTTGCGTTGAAGTCGGCGCTCGTAAGTTCGCGTACTTTGCCGGCCATTCTTGACCTCCTTGTTAGGTTTCTTGTCGGGAGAATGAGCAAGCGCCGTGCCGCGACTTCGGTAAAACGTAAGTGGTTGTTAATTCCGAACATAGATCGAAAAGCCCTGCGGCTGGGTTCATTGCAGGTTGCAATCGTCATATTGCAATGCAAGAATTTGTTGCAATAGTGTTGCAGCTTCCGGTCCAGCTCCCGCTGAGTGGAGGAGGCCCCGTGGACGTATCGCTCTATAGACTCATTTTGGATTCGCTTTCCGAGGGCGTCTGTACCGTCGATCGGGACTGGACCATCACGTACTTCAATCGCGCGGCCGAGCGCCTCACCGGCGTCCCGGTCGAGGAGGCTTTGGGGAGCAACTTCGTCGAGCTCTTCAAGGGCGAGGCTTGCGAGTGCCATGCGCTGCTCGCGCAGGTCATGGAGTCGGGCCGCCCGCTGGCCGAAAAACCGACCGTGATCGTCGACCGCAGGGGGGCGCGCGTGCCCGTCAACCTCAACGTGACCCCCATTCACGCCGGCGATGGGTCCATCGTCGGCCTAGCGGCGAGCTTCCGCGATGTCTCGGCGATGGAACTTCTGCGCAAGGAACTCCGCGGCGAGCATGCGGTCGGGGACATCGTCAGCAAGAACCCCGCGATCCGGCGCATCCTGAATATTCTGCCCCAGATCGCCGAGAGCGGGAGCACGGTCCTCATCACCGGGCCGAGCGGCACCGGCAAGGAGCTTTTCGCCCGCGCCATCCACCATGCCGGCCCGCGGCGCGACGGGCCTTTCGTGGCCGTCAACTGCGGGGCGCTCCCCGATACGCTGCTTGAGTCCGAGCTCTTCGGATACAAGCAGGGCGCCTTCACCGATGCCAAGCGCGACAAGCCGGGCCGCTTCGCCTTGGCCCAAGGGGGCACGCTGTTTCTCGACGAAATCGGCGACGTGAGCCCGGCGCTGCAAATCAAGCTCCTGCGGGTGCTCCAGGAGCGGGAGTACGAGCCGCTCGGCGCCACGGCGACGCAGAAGACCGACGCCAGAATCATCGCGGCCACCAACCGCGATCTGGCCGACGCGGCCATGCGCGGCCTGTTCCGGAACGACCTTTTCTACAGGCTCAACGTGGTTCAGATCGATCTGCCGCCCCTTGCCGAGCGGCGCGAGGACATTCCGCTCCTCGTCGAGCACTTCATCCGCGCCCTCAACGCCGAGAAGGGCCGTAAGGTGACGCGGGTCTCCTCCGGCGCCATGCGGCGGCTCCTGCTCTACCCTTTTCCCGGCAACGTGCGCGAGCTCCGGAACGCGCTGGAATACGCCGGCATCATCTGCCAGGGCGGCGAGATCCAGGAACAGTGCCTGCCGCCGGCGATTCTCGAGCACGGCGGCGCGGCGTGTCTCGACGCGGCGGGAGCGGCGCCCCTGAAGCCGCCCCCGCGCGACGAGAAGGAGCGCATCGCCGCCGCCCTGGCCGCGCACGGCGGACACCGGGCGCGGACGGCGCGCGCGTTGGGCATCAACGCCTCGACCCTGTGGCGCAAGATGCGCAAGCACGGGATCTCCTGACGGCCGGCGGCGCGCAAGGGCCGGCGGCTTCCTCCTTGCCGCGCGCGGGGGCCGCCGGTAAGCTAGGAACCGATGACCTCGCTCACGGACGCTCGTTCCTCGCCGCCCGAAGGATCGCCGCCCGCCGCCCCGCGCCGCCGCGGGTTCCGCCGCTACGCGGCCCGGCGGCTCCTCCTGATGGCGCCGACCTTCATCGGTATCACGCTTGTCACCTTCGTCTTGTGCCAATGCGTGCCGGGGGGGCCTATCGATCAGCTCAGGCTGGAGCTGGCAAGCGGCGAGGGCGGGGGCCGCCTCGAGCTGCGAATCACCGACGAACAGATCCAGGCGTTGAAGGCGTACTACGGCTTCGACAAACCCATCCTCGCCAGGTACGCCGACTACCTCTGGAAGGTCCTGCGCCTCGACCTCGGCGACTCTTTCCGGTACACGATGCCCGTCATCGACCTCATCGCCGCGCGCCTGCCCATCTCGATCTTCTACGGCCTGGCGACGGCGGTCCTCGCCTACGGGGTCTGCATTCCCCTGGGGATTCTCAAGGCGATCCGGCACCGGACCCTGCTGGATGGCGCCACTTCGGCGCTGATCTTCCTGGGCTACGCGATTCCGGGGTTTGCGTTGGGGGGGGTGCTGATCGCCGTCTGCGCCGTGGAGCACGATTGGCTTCCCATCGGCGGCTTCGTGAGCGAAGGCTTCGGCGCCCTGAGTTTCTCCGGGAAGATCGCCGACGTGGCCCGCCACGCGATCCTGCCCCTTACGTGCTACGCCGTGGGGCTCTTCGCCGTCCTGACCATGTTGGTCAAGAACGGCCTGCTGGAGCAGATGGGCGCCGATTACGTGCGCACGGCCCTTGCGAAGGGCCTGACGTGGCGCCGCGCCGTCTTTGTCCACGCGCTGCGCAACGCGTTGATTCCCCTGGCGACGAGCGCCGGCAGCGTGCTCCTCATCTTCCTCACCGGCTCGATGCTGATCGAGCGGGTGTTCAACATCCCCGGGATCGGCCTCTTGTCCTACGAGGCCGTCACGCAGCGCGACTATCCCGTCGTGATGGGGCTTGTCGTGATCTCATCGGCGCTCATGCTGCTGGGGCGTCTCCTTTCGGATCTGTGCGTCGCGGCGGTGGACCCGCGCGTGCGCTTCGGGTGACCCATGCGGCTCCCGGGCCTCGATCCGATCACACGCAGGCGCTGGCGGCGCTTCCGCGCCCTGAAGCGTGGTTATGTCTCGCTGGTCATCCTCCTGGTTGCGATCGGGCTTTCCCTCGCCGCCGAATTCATCGCCAACCACCGCGCGATCATGGTCAAGTACCGGGGAACCTACTATTTTCCGACTTTCCGGTTCTATCCCAAGAAAACCTTCGGGCAGGAGGCCGCCGCCGCCGCGGCGCCCGCCGCCGCGGCCCTGGCGGAGTTCGACCGGTCCGGCGATGCCGAGACCGACTACCGCGCCTTGCGCGCGGCGTGGCGCGGCACGGCCCACCGAGTGTTCATGCCCCTGATTCCCTACGGCCCCTGCGAGTCGGACTTCGACTATGCTTCCTGGCCGACGCCGCCGGACTCGAGGCACTGGCTCGGCACCGATGCCCAGGGCCGCGATGTCCTGGCGCGGCTTCTCTACGGTTTCCGGATCTCGATTTTCTTCGCCCTCGGCCTGGCCGTCGCGGCCCAGGCTTTCGGCGTGGCGGTCGGGTCGCTCCAGGGCTATCTGGGCGGACGCTTCGATCTCCTGAGCCAACGCCTGATCGAGGTCTGGACGACGCTGCCCTTCCTGTACATCGTAATTATCCTGGCGGCGCTGTTCGCGCCGAGCTTCTGGATGCTGTTGGGCATCATGACGGCCTTCTCGTGGATGCGCATCACCTTCTACATGCGTACCGAGATGTACCGCGAGAAGACGCGGGCCTACTGCCTCGCGGCACGGGCGATCGGGGCCTCGCACGGGCGCATCGTGTTCGCGCACCTGCTTCCGAACTGCCTGACGCCCGTCGTGACCTTCACTCCCTTCTTGGTCGTGGGGGCGATCACCGCCCTCGCGAGTCTGGATTACCTGGGCTACGGGCTGCCCGCGCCGACGCCGAGTTGGGGGGAGATGATCGACCAGGCGCTGCGGCCGGAAAACAGGAGGTGCCTCTGGCTGCTCTTGGCGCCCTTCGCGGCGCTGGCCGCCACCCTGACCCTCGTGACGTTCGTGGGCGAGTCGATCCGGGAGGCCTTCGATCCGGTCCGGTACGCGCGGTATGAATAGGCGCGGCATGGAGGTGATGATGCGTTCACGTGTCCTGGTTCTGACGGTCCTGGCGACCGCGATGCTCCGCGCCGGCGGCGTCCCCGCGGATGTCGTCTGGACGACCAACCTGGGTGAGCCGCGCATCGGAGACCCCGCCGCCCTCAAGGGCGGCACCTTCAACTACTTCATCTCCGCCTACCCCCTCACCTTCAGGCTGCTCGGCCCGAATTCCAACGACAGCTTCTCGGCCTGGAACCGCGCCTACAGCATGATGTTCACCCTCGTCGGGCGCCACCCCGTGACCGACGCGCACATACCCTGGATGGCGACGCACTGGTGGGTGGCGGCCGACGGGAAAACCGTGTACTTCAAGCTGGACCCTGATGCGCGTTTCAGCGACGGGACGAAGATCACGGCGGCCGACTACGTCTTCTGCCACGAGATGATGCGCAGCAAGGAGATCCTCGATCCGTATTACAACAACTACGCCGAGACGTATTTCGCCGCGGTGGAGGCCATCGATCCCCTGACCCTCAAGGTCGTGGGCGCCACGCAAAGCTGGCGGCCGCTGGATGACTTCGGGGTGCTCTGGCCGGTGCCGCGCCACATCGAGAAGCTCGGCCCCCAGTGGGTCAAGGAGGCGAACCTCCGCCGGCAGGTCGTTCCGGGGCCCTACGTCGTCACCGAGGCGGTGCCGGGGGAAAGGATCGTCTTCACGCGCCTCAAGGACTGGTGGGGCCGCGACAAGTTCTACTTCCGCGGCCTGTACAACGTCGATAGGATCGTGCTCAAGGTCGTGCCGAGCGCCAACGTGTTCGACTACTTCAAGAAGCGCGAGATCGACTTCATGACGGTGATCTTCGCCAAGATGTGGGCGACCGAGCTGGGGTTCGACGCCGTCGCGAAGGGGTGGGTGCATCGCAAGCAGGAATACCTGGAGGCTCCCGACGGCATTTACGGCTTGCACATGAACCTCGCGGCGCCTTTCTTCGCCAACAAGGATGTGCGCAAGGCCATGCAGCACCTGCTCCCCTTCGAGGAGCTCAACTCGCGCTTGATGCACAACTCCTACGTGCGGAAAGTCTCGGCCTTCGAGGGCACCCGGTACGCGAATCCCGCCTTGAAGCCCTACGAATTCAGCCCGGAGAAGGCGCAGGAGCACATGAAGCGGGCGGGTTTCGCGGCGCGGGGACCCGACGGCATCCTCGTCGATGCCGCCAACCGGCGCGCGAGCTTCACCTTGACCTACGGCAGCAAGCTCGTGGAGCCGTACCTGACCGTCATCCAGCAGATCTACGCCAAAGGCGGAGTCGAGATCAAGCTCGACCTCCTGGAACCGGCCACGGCTTTCAATCGCGCCATAGAGCGGAAATACGAGATGATCCTCCAGAGCCGGAGCGCCACGCTGTATCCCGCGCCTTACCAGTATTTCCACAGCGATTTCGCCAAGGAGTCCGGCAACAACAACCTGTGGGGCTTCGGGCGGGAGGACGCCGACAAGCTCATCGATGTCTATCGCTTCAGCCTGGACGCGGCGGCGCGCGTCGACGCGATGCACAACCTCGATGCCATCATTCAGGACGAGGCCTTCTACATCCCCTTCTGGACCGCTCCGTACCTGCGCTTCTTGTACTGGGACGATCTGTGCTTCCCGAAGACGTACTTTCCCAAGCGCACTCAGCAGCCGGTCCAGTGGCAGGTTTTCTGGATCGACCCGGCGCGAACCGCGGGGCTTAAAGCGGCGATGGCGGCGGGAACGAGCCTGGGCGCCGACACGGTGATCGAAGTCGATCCCTGGAACATCCTTCCCGGGCTGGCGCGTTGAGGAGGGCGGAGGCCCGTGGCGCTCCTCGAAGTCCGGGACCTGCGGACGGAATTCGCCACCGAGGATGGCGTGGTGCGCGCCGTGGACGGCGTCTCCTTCGCGGTGGACGGCGGCCGCGCGTTCGGGCTCGTCGGCGAGTCCGGCTGCGGCAAAAGCGTGACCGCGCTCTCCTTGCTGCGGCTCGTGCCCGACCCGCCGGGAAGAATCACCGGCGGCCGAGTCCTGTGGAAGGGACGCGATCTCCTGGCGCTGCCCGCCGGGGCGATGCCCGGCATCCGCGGCCGGGAGATCGCCATGATCTTCCAGGACCCTCACGCGTCCCTCAATCCCGTCATGACGGTGGAGCGCCAGATGCGCGAGGTGATCGCCCGGCGGTTCGGCGAGCGCGGCGCGGCGGCGCGGCGCCGCGCCCTCGACATGCTGGCGCGCGTCGACATTGCCGATCCCGCGCTCAGGCTCGCGAGCTATCCGCACGAACTCTCCGGAGGCATGCAGCAGCGCATCATGATCGCCATGGCGCTGCTCTGCGCGCCGGGGCTGCTCATTGCCGACGAGCCCACCACCGCCCTCGACGTGACTATCCAGGCGCAGATCCTGGGCCTCATCCGGACGCTCCAGCACGAGACGGGCGCGGGGGTGTTGTTCATAACGCACGACATGGCCGTCATCGCCGAGGTGTGCGACGAGGTCGCCGTGATGTACGCCGGGCGGATCGTCGAGCACGGCGCCGTGGCGGAGCTCTTCGCCCGGCCGCGCCATCCGTACACGCGCGGGCTTCTGCTCGGCATTCCGCGGCGCGGCCTCACCAAGGCGGAGCCGCTGCCCGCCATGGAAGGGGCCGCCCCGGCGGCGCCCGTGGCGGGCTGCCCCTTCGCGGACCGCTGCGACGTCCGCGAGGAGCGCTGCCGCCGGGAGGATCCGCCCCTGCGCGAGGTCGCGCCGGGCCACGGCGTCGCCTGCCACTTCCCCCGCGAGGCGGACCGATGACCCCGTGCCTCGAAGTCCGCGATCTCCGGAAGCACTATCCCCTCGGCGGCGGGTTTCTCGCCGCGCGGCGCGGCATCGTCCGGGCCGTCGACGGCGTGTCGTTCGCGGTGGAGGCGGGGCGGACGCTGGTCCTCGCCGGCGAGTCGGGTTGCGGCAAGTCGACCCTCGCCCGCGCCATCCTCAGGCTCGAGGAGCCGACAAGCGGCGCCGTCCTTTTCGAGGGCCGCGATCTGGCGACGCTGCGCGGGCGCGGGCTTTTCGCCCTGCGCCGCCGCATGCAGATGATTTTCCAGGATCCCTTCGGCGCCCTCAATCCGCGCATGACGGCGGGGGAAATCGTGCGGGAGCCCCTCCGGGTCCACCGCGCCGGCAGGCGCGCCGCGCAGGAGGCGCGGGTCGACTTTCTTTTTCAGCGCGTCGGGCTGTCTCCGGCCCTGCGCGACCGCTATCCCCACGAGTTTTCGGGCGGGCAGCGCCAGCGAATCGGCATCGCCCGCGCTCTCGCCCTGGAACCGCGCCTGATCGTGGCCGACGAGCCCGTGTCGGCGCTCGACGTCTCGGTGCGGGCGCAGATCCTCAATCTGCTCGTCGGGCTGCAGCGCGATTTCGGCCTGACGTACCTCTTCATCACGCACGATCTGACGGTGGCGGAGTACGTGGGCGACACCGTCGCGATCATGTATCTGGGGCGCATCGTCGAGATCGGACCGCGCGCGGCGGTGTTCGGGCGGCCCGCGCACCCGTACACCCGCGCGTTGCTCGAGGCCGTGCCGGTCGCCGATCCCGCGCGGCGCCGCCCGCGCGAACCGATCCGGGGCGAGGCCCCGAGTCCGATCAATCCGCCTTCCGGTTGTCCCTTCCACCCGCGCTGTCCCATGGCCATCGACGCCTGCAGCGCGGTGTCGCCGCCGCTGGCGCAACTGGCGGGCGAGGGGGCGGAGGCGCATTCGGCGGCGTGCCTGCGCGCCGGGGAAGGCGCGTGACGCGCCACTGGACGGATCGCGCGGCATTGCCTACGATGGCCGGCGGCAAGGTGGGCCCGCGACAACGGCGGCCCCGGAAAGGAACCAGCGTATGACGACGGATCAGAATCTCAAGGATGCCTTCGCCGGCGAAAGCCAGGCCAACCGCAAGTATCTCGCCTTCGCGAAAAAGGCGGAGCAGGACAAGCTGCCCAACGTGGCCAAGCTTTTCCGCGCCGCCGCCGAGGCCGAGACCGTGCACGCCCACGCCCACCTGCGCGTCATGGGCGGCATCAAGAGCACGGCGGAGAACCTCCAGGTCGGGATCGACGGGGAGAGCTACGAGTTCAAGAGCATGTATCCCGCCTTCATCGCGGAGGCGGAGGCCGAGGGCAACAAGGCCGCGCTCGCTACGTTCAAGAACGCGATGGCGGTGGAGAAGATCCACCATGACATGTACGTGCGGGCCCTCGCCGCCGTGAAGGCCGGGAAGGACCTGCCCGGCGGGCCCATCTACGTCTGCGCGGTGTGCGGCAACACGGTGGCCGGAGCCGCGCCCGACAAGTGCGCTATCTGCGGAGTAGGCAAGGATCGCTTCTTCGAGGTGAAGTAGCACCGCGCCGGACCCCGCGCGGCGCGCATGGAACGGGGAGGTGCCTGATGGCTCGAGGGACGGGCGAATTCACCCGGCGCCGGTTCGTGAAAGGCGCGGCCGGCGCGCTGGCGGCGCTCACGGCGGTGCCGCGGCACGTGCTCGGCGCCGGCGAGACGCCGCCCAGCGAGACGGTGGGCGGCGCGCTCATCGGCTGCGGCGGCCGCGGCGCCGGCACGTTCAACGAGATGCGCGAGCTCAATCCGCGCCAACTCGCGCTGTGCGATGTCAGGTGGGTGGGCGAGGCGGATGACAAGACCCGGTACACCGATTTCCGGCGCGTTCTGGACCGCAAGGATATCGATGTCGTCGCGATCGCGACGCCGCCCCACTGGCACGCCTTGATCTCGATCGCCGCCATGGAGGCGGGCAAGGATGTGCTCTGCGAGAAGCCCATGACGCGCTTCATCGCCGAGGGCCGCGCCGTCGCCGAGGCCGAGAAGCGCTACGGCCGGGTTTTCCAGGTCGGGACTTTCGGCCGCTTCGGCGAGAGCCGGAACCCGCGGCGCGTGCTCACCCGGAAGATCATGCGCAGCGGGCTTCTCAAGGACTGCCGGGGCGTGCATATCATCAACGGCGGGTTCAAGGTCAAGGAATGGAGCGGACTGGTCAACACCAAGCCCCAGCCCGTGCCGAGGAATCTCGACTGGGATCTGTACTGCGGTCCCGCGCCCCTCAGGCCGTACCACCCGCACCGCTTCGGCGGCACGCACCGCGGGTACTGGGACTACGAGGGCGGCGGCCTGGCGGACATGGGCCAGCACTACCTCGATCCCGTGACTTGGATCTACGGGAAGGATGACACGGCGCCCGTGACGGTGGAGGCCCACGCGCCGCCCGCGCATCCGGAGGCCTGCGGCATGTGGGGCTGGGCCGAGCTCACCTACGCGGACGGCTTCACGCTGGTCCTGGCGAGCGGCGAGTGGGGCGAGCCCTACGGGCGGAAACAGGGCCGCGGCGTCGACCTGAACGATCTGCCCGAGGAGGACCGCGCGAAGATCGCGGCGATGCCCGATCCGGAGCCGCTCCTTTCCTTCGCGCAGGCGGTGCGGGCCCGCAAGCCCGCCGGCGGCAACGCCGAGGCCGCCCACAGGACGGCGACGCTCATGCATCTGACGAACATCGCGATTCGGGTGGGACGGAAGATCGCGTTCGATCCCGTCAAGGAGGAGGTCATCGGCGATCCGGAGGCCAACCGGCTGGTGGATCAGCCGATGCGCGCTCCGTGGCATCTGTGAGAGAGGGGGAAGCCGTGGGAATGCAGGCGCCGGATCCCCGCGTCGCGGAACTCGTCGGGCAGCTTCCGAACTCCGATCAGCCCGATGCGGAGAGCAAGTTCACGGGCCCGCCGTGGGCAACGGTGGAAAAAATGTGCGCCGAGATTTTGGCGGGCGGCCGGGAGAGACTCGTCGCGCTGGTGGGCCTGCTGCGGGATCCGAGCCGGGAGCGCTGGACGAGCTTCCGGGCGGAGTATCTGCTCCACGCCATCGCGCTTTACGTGGGCGCGCGGGAACGGCGCGTCGAGCGCCGGCTGTTCGTCGAGACGCTGGCGTCGCTGATCGGGGACGCCGCGGAGTCCAAGGCCGTCCGGACGCGGCTGATCGAGGAGTTGCAGACGACGGGGGGCTGGGGCGCCCTCGATGCCTTGGGCGGCGCGCTCTTGGATGCGGATCTGTGCGAGCCGGCGGCTCGGGCCTTGGTCGCCCTGCGCCGCGGCGCGGCCGGGCGGGTGCGGGCGGCGCTGCCCAAGGCGCCGGCCGCGTGCCGCGCCGCGTTGGCGCAGGCGCTCGGCGTGCTCGCGGATGCGGAAGCGGTCGGGGCGCTGATCGAGATCCTCGGCGACCGGAACCGCGAGGTGCGGATCTGCGCCGTCTGGGCCCTGGCGCGCACGGGCGATGCGCGCGGCATCGACGGCGTCCTGGCGGCGGTGGCGGCGGACGACGGCTGGGAGAGCGCCCAGGCCGTGAAGGCGGCGTTCCTGCTGGCCGAGAAACTTGCCGCGGCCGGCGCCAAGCAGGAGGCGGCCCGCATCTACACGCACCTTGGCGCGCGCTGCTCCGATCCCGCGGAGAAGCACATCCGCGCGGCGGCCGAGCGCGGCCTGGAGGCGGCGGAATGAGCGCCGCGCGGCGGCGTTTCGTTCTGCGGCTCGCCGTGGCGGCCGGAGCCGCGTTGTTGGCGACCTGCTGCGAGGGCCCCAAGGTCGAGCCGCCGCGCAATCCCGCCTGGGCGGCGCCGGTGGCGGCGGCGCACCTCAAGAACTTCTTCAAGCTCAACGACAACCTGTACCGCGGAGCGCAGCCGTCGGCGAAGGGCATGGCCGAGCTCGCGGCGCTCGGCATCAAGTCCGTCATCAACCTGCGCAGCATGCACGGCGACGAGGATGAGATCGCCGGCCTGGGGCTCATTGAGCACCGGTTAAAAATCGTAGCGATCGACCCGGGGCGCGAGGATGTCGTCCGGTTCCTGAGGTTGGCCGTCGATCCGGCCAACCAGCCGGTTTTCGTCCATTGCGCCCACGGCTCGGACCGGACGGGCCTCATGTGCGCCATGTACCGGATCGCCGTCGAAGGCTGGTCCAACGAGGCGGCGCACGAGGAAATGGTCAAGGGAGGCTACGGCTTCCACACGATCTACGGGGGCATGCAACGGAGCGTGCTGAGGGCCGATGCCGCGGCGCTGAGGAAGCTGGCGGGCCTGCCGCCGCGCTGAGGGCGGCGGGGTTCGCCGAGGCGCTCCGCGCGGCCGCGCTGCCGCGGGCGAAAGGACGGTGCCATGGCGCCTGTCGCGATTCCCATGTTCAGCCTGCGGGCGGAGAACATCCCGGAGGCTTTCTACAAAGCGGTCGAGGCGGTCTGGCGCGGCGGCGCCGAGATCCGGACCCAGTACGACCGCAAGGATGCGAACGGCGTCTGGATCGACCCGCCGAGCCGGGATGCGACCGTGGCCATCGAGATCGCGAACCCCTTTGCGGAGCCGCGCTACCCGGCCATCGCGTTCTCGGAGACGGGCAAGTACATCGCCGAGATCATGGGCGCCAAGGACCACCTTGTTATGCCCTACGCCGAGCTCAAGGAGCTCATCCGCGCGGGCGCCCACGCCGAGGCCAAGCGCTGGCCGTACACCTACAGCCAGAGGCTCAGGGCCTATCCTCTGCCCGGAGGCGGCGTGATCGACCAGGTCGATCGCGCCATCGACCGCTTGTGCCGGAACCACACGACGCGCCGCGCGGTGATGACCACCCGCGTTCCGGACATCGATTCCTATCTCGCCGACGACCTCCCCTGTCTGGGCGAGGTGCACCTGCGCTGCCAGGAGGAAGGTTCCGGGCTCGTCCTGCACATGACGACGTACTGGCGGTCGCGGGATCTGTACAAGGCCTGGTGCGACAACGTCGTGGGGCTGACGTTCATGCAGCAGACGATGGCGCTGGAGCTTCAGCGCCGCGCGGGCAGGAGCGTCCGCGTCGGCACGTACAAGGATGTCTCGACCTCGCTCCACATCTACGGCCAGGACGCCAAGCACCTGGCGGGCGACGGCGGCGCGGTGAAGCCGTTCCTGGAGCGCCACGATTGCGCCGGATTCATGGCCATGTCCATGACCAGCGCTTTCGCGGCGGAGATGCTCGTGCTTCCGCAGCTTGCGCGGCTGCTGGAGGAGGAAAACACGTGGCGTTTCACCGAGGCGTCCAAGGCCGTGATTCGAGATCTTATCGATGGGATCGGGAGCGGACGGTACGCGGCCTGAGCCGGAGCGGCGTGTTCGATGCCTTGTTTTGCATGAACCCGGTGTTATAGTAGCGGCACGGCGGCGGCGGCCGCAAACCCAAGGAGGCGCGCATGAAAGGCGATTCAAAACTCATCGAAACCTTGAATTCCCTGTTGGCGGACGAGCTGAGCGCGATCAACCAGTACATGGTGCACTCGGAGATGTGCGCCAACTGGGGTTACGAGAAGCTCCACAAGCGCTTCGAGACCCGGGCCAGGGAGGAAATGGGGCATGCCGAGAAGCTGATTGCGCGGATTCTGTTCCTGGAAGGCCGGCCGATCGTGAGCGAGCTCAAGAAGATCTACATCGGCGACGATGTGCCCAAGCAGCTCGCTTTCGACCACAAGATCGAGATCGACGCGTGCAAGGCCTACAACGCGGCGATCCAGCTTGCCGGCGAGGTGCCTGATTTCGCGACGCGGGAGATGCTGGAAAAGATCCTCAACGACGAGGACCGGCACATCGACGAGATCGAGGAACTTCAGGACCAGATCTCCCACATGACGCTGGGCATCTTCCTGACGACCCAAGTGGGATAACGGCGCCCCCCCGGAGTTGTCCGGTTCTTCGTCATCCCGTACACTAGTACGCGGGCTGATGAGAGATCTTCCATGACGAAAGCCGGGTTTTGTCTTGCGATCGTCCGCGCACCCGTGAAGTTGACGTGTGCCGTGTGGTCCGCCGTCGCCGCCGCGTTGCTCTGCGGCTTGTGCGCGGGCGCGGACAGTACGCTCGTTTTCAACGAGATCATGTATCACCCGGCCGGCGACGAGGCCGCCCTGGAGTGGGTCGAGCTTCACAACCAGATGGCCGTGGATCTGGATATCTCCTCCTGGCGGGTCGCGGGCGGCATCGGGTACGTCTTCCCCGAGGGGACCATCGTGCCCGGCAGGGGGTTTGTCGTCGTGGCCGTCGATCCCGCGGCGCTCATGCAGGCGACGGGGCTGACAGGCGTCCACGGGCCCTTCACCGGCCGTCTCGACAACGGGGGCGAGACGCTCGAGCTTCGCAACAAGAGCGGCCGGCTCATGGATCTCGTCAGATACAACGATGGCGGGAACTGGTCCGTCGCGGCGGATGGTTCGGGGGTCTCGCTCGCCAAGCGCGATCCGAACGCCGCGAGCGCGCGGCGCACTAGCTGGGTTGCGAGCGGACGAGTCGGCGGGACGCCCGGCGCGGCCAATTTCCTCGCCGCGGACGATCCCCACGCGACGCGCGAGGGCCTGGTTTCGTACTGGAGCATGGACGACCCCGTGATAGGGGCGGGGGTCTACACGGAGGACTTCCAGGAACCGAACGGCGCGCCGGCGGACTGGGCGGCGGCGGACGGGGTGGTGAGCATCTACTCCAACGAATTGCGCCTGCAGGGCGGCGGCGCCGAGAGTTGGGCCTGGGCCGGAATCGGAGGCGCGCCGTTCTCCTTCAGCGACATCCGCGCCGTGAACCTGCGCGTCAACTTCGCCGGCGTGCCGGGCGACGAGGTCGGACGCCACGGCGGCGTCATGGTCTGCGCCAGCGAGCCGGGCACACGCTACTCCGCGAGCGGCTACATCATCGATTGGATCGATCGGACCGGCGACCGCGGCTATCGCATTTACAGGGGTGATGCCGGCAACCACAGTTTTTTCGTCCCCGGGAGCGGGCACGCGCAACCCGGCACGATCTGGCGCATTGAGTTCGATTCGACGACGTTCAGGTTTCTGGTGGACGGCGTCGAGATCGGCCGTTACACCGACGGCGCGTACCGAACGGGATATGTCGGCGCCTGGTGCTATTCCAGCGTCGGCCAGGATCTGCGCATCGACGACGTGCAGGTCGAATACGCCGGGGCGGTGCACGATGCCATCGGCGGCAATGCGGGCCTCGTGGGCGCGGGCGCCGTCCAGGCCGCGGGCCTGGTGGGGGCGGGAGCCCTCGACTTCGCCAACACGCAGGCGGCCTTCGTGGACGTCGGCCCCGGGGTGAAGGACGGCTTCGCGGTGACCGCCGGCATCACCATCGAGGCGCTCATCAAGCCTGGGTGGGCGGGCTCGTCGGGGGACGCCGACATGATCTTCCGCAAGGATGACGGCGCCAACCGCATCCTTCTCGGGTTCCAGCACGACGGCGACGCGGCGACGCGCGACGTGCCGCTCACGCCCGCGGCGCAGCCGGTGCTCGCCTTCGGGATCAACGCCGGCGGCGTGTACCGCGAGTTGGACATGCCGCTTGACGGCCTCAACGGCCGCCCGACGCTCGGGGGGCTCAGGGATGGCCGCGCGCACCACGTCGTCGCCGCTTACGATGGCGTCACGGGGCTCAAAGCGCTGTACTTCGACGGTATCCAGTGCTTCAGCGTGACGTACCCGCCGGGGCGGTTCATCGCCAGCGGCGGGGCGGCCCGCGCCATGATCGGCAACAGCGCCGACGGGACCGAGCCGTTCACGGGCATTATCGACGAGGTGGCGTTTTGGAGCCGCGCGCTCTCGGCCGAGGAAGTCGCGCGCCACTACGCGAACGTCCAGGCCGGGCTCAACTACCTCGTTCCTCCCGGCGAGATCGGAGACGCGGCCCCGCGCCTCGAGTTCAACGAGACTTCGGTCCAGGTCGGCGGCTTCTGGATCGAGCTGACGAACGCGGGCGGCGTTCGGGCCGCTCTGGCGGGCGTCCGCATCGCAGGCTCGGCCGGGGGCGAGTATGTGTTCGGGGCGCAGATCCTCGATCCGGGCGGCTTTCTGGTCTTGACGAGCGCGGAGCTCGGCTTCGGGCTGGCCGCCGGCGACAAGCTTTTCTTGTACGACGCGGCCGGCACCGAGGTGCTCGCGGCGGTCGCGCTGTCCGCGGGTCTCAGGTCGCGCTGGCCCGATGGCACGGGCCGCTGGTTCAAGCCCGGCGCGGCGACGCCCGGCGCGGCGAACTGGGCGCCGCCGGAGTCCCCCGTCGTCATCAACGAGATCATGTTCCACCCCATGGACGATCCCGAGGAGATCGGCGAGTACATCGAGCTTTTTAATCGGAGCGCCGCCGGAACGGACATAAGCGGCTGGCGCTTCGTCAACGGGGTGCAGTTCCAGTTTCCCGAGGGCACCGTGCTGGAGGCCGGCGGCTACCTCGTGGTGGCCCGCGATCCGGGCTGGATCGCGTCCCGGTACGAGATCTCGAACGTCGTCGGCCCCTTCGTCGGACGCCTCGCGAACGACGAGGAGCGCCTGGAACTGGTCGATGCCGCGGGCAACACCGTGAACGAGGTCCGCTACCGCGATACGTGGCATCCCTACGCCGACGGCGGCGGCTCGAGCCTCGAGCTCCGCGATTCGCGCGCCGACAACACGGCGGCCGGCGCCTGGGCGGCGAGCGACGAAGGCGCCAAAGCCCAGTGGGAGACCTATTCGTACCGAGCGGTTGCGGCCGCCGACCGGGGCCCGACCCAGTGGAACGAATTCGTCTTCGGACTGCTGGACGAGGGCGCGTTGTTGATCGATGACATCCACGTCTACGAGGCGCCGTCGGGGGCCCGGATTGAGTTGATTCAGAACCCCGCCTTCGAGACCGGCGCCGCCAAGTGGCGCTGCCTGGGAACCCACCGGCACGCACAGGTCGTCGTCGATCCGGACAACCCCGCCAATCACGCCCTCGCGCTGGTTGCTTCCGGTCCCACCGGCCATATGCACAACCACGTGGAGACGACCCTCGCGAACGGCAGGACGGTCGTCAACGGGCGCGAGTACGAAATCTCGTTCCGCGCCAAGTGGCTCGGCGGCTGCAACCTGCTGCACACGCGCTTGTACTTCAACCGGGCGGCGCGGACCACCGCTCTCGCCCTCCCGGCGCGCCGCGGCACGCCCGGCGCCCGCAACAGCGTCGCCGAGGACAATATCGGTCCGACCTGGGGCCTGGTCCGGCACGCGCCGGCCGTCCCGCAGCCCGCGGAGCCCGTCATCGTGACGGCGGAAGCCTCGGATCCGGACGGCGTGGGGCAGTGCGTCCTGTGGTGGTCCGTGAACGGCGGCCAGTGGCAGCATGCCACCATGACCGAGCGGGAGGGAGTCTTCCGCGGCACGATTCCGGGCGAAGCCGCCGGCGCGACGATCCAGTTCTACCTCGAGGGCCTGGACATGCGCGGCGCGTTTTCGCTGTTCCCTCCCGCGGGTCCCGATTCGCGCGCCCTCATTAGGGTGGACGACGGCCAGGCGCGCCTGGAAAAGCTCCACAACCTGCGCATCATCATGACCAAGGCCGACGCCGATTTTCTGCACCTGGCCACCAACGTCATGAGCAACGACCGGTTGGGCGCGACGGTGCTCTACGACGAGCGCGACATCGTGTACGACGCCGGCGTGCGCTTGAAGAGCAGCCAGCGCGGCCGCCTGAACGATGCCCGCGTGGGCTTCAACGTGCGGTTTCCCCGCGAGCAGCTCTTCCGCGGAGTTCACCGGACCCTGTCCATCGACCGCTCGGGCGGCTGGGGGCTCGGCATTCAATCCAGCCAGGACGAGATCCTCATCAAGCACATCGGCAACCACGCGGGCTACATCCCCACGATGTACGACGATATCGGCCTGGTGATCGCCCCGCGGCGCGCCCAGACGCGGCCCGCGCTGTTCATGATGGCCAGCTACAACGCGCGTTTCCTCGACGGGCAATGGGAGAACGGCTCGTCGGGCGACAAGTACAAGTACGAACTCGTCTACTATCCCACGACCACGGTGGACGGCTCGCCCGAGAGCCTCAAGCTGCCTCAGCCCGACAACGTCACGGGCGTCGATCTCCAGGCCCTCGGGCCGGACAAAGAAATGTATCGGTGGTTCTTCCTCAAGGACAACAACCCGCAGCGCGACGACTGGGCCGGAATCATCGCGCTGTGCAACGTGTTCAGCTCGCCCCAGATCGAGCAGGCCGCCCGGCAGACCATGGACGTGAGCGAGTGGATGCGCGTCTTCGTCCTCTATGCGCTCTGCGGCATCAACGACACCTACATGTACGGCAACTACCACAACAACATTCACTACGTGCGGCCCAGCGACGGGAAGGTGCTCGTTTTCCCCTGGGACATGGACTGGTCCTGGTCGGGGGCGGCCAACGCGCCGCTCTGGGGGAACATGAACCTCCAGAAGGTCATCACCCGCACGCCCTTCACGCGGATGTACTACGGGCACTTCAAGGACATTATCGCGACGACCTTCAACCGCGCGTACATGGACCGTTGGATCCAGCACTACGGTTACATGGCGGGCCAGAACTACGGGGCGGTCTCGGGAATCATCGAGGCCCGCGGAAATTACGTCCTCGGGCAAATTCCGGCCGGCGTCCCCTTCGCGATCACGACGAACGGCGGCGCCGATTTCACCGTCGATGCCGACTCGACGACGCTTCAAGGCACGGCGCCGGTGGAGATCGCCGCGATGTTCCTGGGCGATGCCGAAGTGGCTCCGAACTGGTCGACGACCACGCGTTGGTCGCTGGCCGTCGCGCTCAGGCCGGGCGTCAATCGCCTGGAGTTCAGCGGGCGCGACGTGCATGGGGCGGAAAGGGCCGCGACGGCCATCACGATCACTTCGACGGCGAACTGGCACCCGCCCGAGATCGATATTCTCGTGCCGGCCGAGGGGCCCGAGCGCGGCGGCGCGACGGTCCAACTGTACGGCTCGAACTTCCAGCCCGGCATGCGGGCATGGTTCGGCGCCGTGGAGGCGCGGTCCGTGACGGTGCTTTCGCCCATTCAGGCGCAGGCTGTGACGCCGCCCGGCGTGGGACTGGTGGAGGTCACCGCGGCGAACCCGGACGGCGGCACGAGCGCGGAGGGGCCGGTGTACACGTACATCGCCGCGAGCGAGCCGGAGTTCATCCGCGGGGATGCCAACGCCGACGGGAGGGTCGACATCTCGGATCCCGTGAAGATTCTCTCCTATCTTTTCGGCCACGGCGTCGTCTCCTGCGAGGACGCGTTGGACGCCAACGACGATGGCAGCATCAACATCGGCGATGCCATCTATCTCCTGGGCTACAACTTCACGCACCGCGCGGCGCCGCCCCCACCGTTTCCGGAGTGCGGGCCGGATCCGACGGAAGACACCTTGAGGTGCGACGTCTTCGGGCCCTGCCCGTAGAAGCGGCGGCGCGCGCCGCGCGAGGGCGGTCGAGTTCCTCGCTGTCTTTCCGACGCCGCCTGCGCCTGCCGGCCTGCCCGCGCCGGAAGCACCAAGCCGACAATGCCTGAACGTATCATCGCTCAACTTGCCGGCCTGCCCGCGCGGGAGCATCTCGAGGGTTGCAGCCTTCTTCCGCAGGTCCGCAATGCGCGCGGAACGTCCCTGGCCCGCGATCGCGACGCACAATTAGGGCAATCGCGCGGTGCGCACGGACAAATGGCGTTATATTCGCTGCGCGAACGCCGTCGAGGAGCTCTGCGCCATGCAGGCGGACTCGAAGGAGTGGACAAATCCCGCCGGCGACTCCGCTTTCGCCGAGGTTAAAGCCGAATTGGCGCTTCCTGCCTGCCAAGGACGTCCCGCCCGCGCCGGGCCGCCGCTGCCGCGTTCTCACGTACGACCCCGCGAAGGGCGCGCCGCCGTGGGCGGGGGGGCGGAAGAACCGATCCCGGCCGATTGAACCGCCCGCAACTCCCGGCCCGGGGATCCTGAGCGGAGCGTCAAGCGCGTGATCGACGCGCTCGCGTGAGAAGCACCGGAAGCCGGCGATGAAGATTTCCCGTGGTTCCGCGCGGATTGATCGCCGCGAGAGACGCGATTAGAATCGTCAGGGACGAAAACGCAAAGGGCGACTCCCGTCCGCAGTCGCCGCTTTCAACGAAAGGGTCAAGCCATGAGCGCGAACCACGACCGTGTCCGACCGCTCGGCGCCGATCAGACGCCGTGCGGCGGGTGCTGTGACGGACCGCAGCCGAAGGGCGGCCTGTCGCGGCGGGGTTTCCTGGGGGGGATGGGCGCCGCCGGCGCGGCGCTGACCAGTCTGGCCGCGGCGCCTCCCGGGGCGTCCTCCGCCAAACCCGATTCCTACGGACCGGTGCCCGGGGGTCAGCCCTTTCCGCAGGGCGCCGCCCTCCGCGTCAAGCCCATTCTGGTGTTCGACATCCCGACGCGGGGCGACCGAACCTCTTGGCGCGGCTACGGCGGCATCCATACCCGGGAAGCCGCCGGCGAAGAAGCTGCGCGCATCGAAAAGGAACTCGCCGAGTTAAAGCGGAAGGCCGAGTTTCCGCTGCAGATTGAGTTCCTCGAACTGCTCGACTCGCAAGGCAAACTGGCCCAGGTATCCGTCGATGACGTCGACCTGTGCCTTGTTTACGCCGCCGGGCACTTGACCCAGTGGCCGCTGAAGACGCCGATGGTAATGTTCGTGCGCCACAAATCGGGGCCCTTCTACCTCGGCTTCGAGATCGCCCATTGGCGGTTCTTGCGGGGCAGCGGCGACCTCCCGGTTTTCAAGGAATACGACACCGACGACGTGGTGGTCGACAACTGCGACGAGCTGCTCTGGCGCTTGCGGGCGTGGTACGGCCTGAAGAACGCTTTGGGCACGAAGATGCTCACCATCGGCGGGCTCTGCGCCTACAGCGGTCCGGCCCAGAAAGAGGGGCCGCGCGTGGCCAAGGAAGTCTGGGGCTACGATTTCGCGGACGTCAGCGATGAGGAATTCGCCAAACGCCTGGCCGCGGCGCGTGCGGACGAGAAGGCCGCAAAGCAGGCGGAAGCGCAGACCGCCGAGCTGCTGGCCTTGCCGAACGTCAGGCTGGAGACGGACCGCAGGTTCGTGGTCAATTCGTATCTGGCGATGCACGTCTGCCGGCAGTTGCTGCGGGAGACCGGGGCGAGCAACTTCGGCTTCTCCCGATGCATGGGGCATCAGCAGATCGCGATGCTGGACACCCCGGCCTGCTTCGTGCTGAGCGCGGCCAATGACGAGGGCTACACGGCTTACTGCCACACGGACCTTTCGCACACCATGCCCGGCGTGCTGCTGCGTTGGATCGCCAGCCGGCCGACATTCGTCTGCAATTCGCACTATCCTCACGACGGCTTGTTCTTCGTCGCTCATTGCCAGGCGCCCCGGCGCATGAACGGCCAGGACTTCGAGCCGGCCACGATCATGACGCATTTCGAATCGGATTACGGCGCGGCTTGCAAGACGCACTACACGATCGGCCAGGAGGTCACCGCCATCGTTCCGAATCTGGCCTGCGACAAGTGGCAGGGCTTTCGCGGCAAGATCACCGCGACGCCCTCGTATCCGGCGTGCCGGTCGCAGATGGAGATCCTGGTGGACGGCGACTGGAAGCGGCTGGTGCGGGAGTTGGAGGGATTCCACACCCAAATCGTCTATGGCGACTACCTGCGCGAGGTGGGCTACGCCCTGAAGAGACTGGGCGGCCGGATCCGGTGGCAGTGTTACAGCGACGCGTGAGGGGCGGCGTTTCGGGTTCCGGCGGGGGTCGGCGCTTGCGTGGAAAGGAATCCGGTGCAGGCGCCCAGCGCGCTCAATGAAGCGGCGCTCATGCGTGGAGGGCGCCGAAGGCGACGGCGGCTTCGACAAGACCTCTACCGGTCGGGCTGCAGCTTCACACGCGGCGCATGAGCCTTGTTTCTCTTGACCTGAAGCTGTCTTGGTGCTCTAATGGAAAGCGAGGCTCGGAAAAAGTCGTTCTGACAACGGGTGCGAGCTCCAGCCGGTTGGAGCAAGGGAGGCTAGAGGTATGGCTATCGACACAAGGCTCGCGGTGGCTTTGGCTCTGGTGGTGGCGCTGGGAAGCGCGGCCGCCGGAACGTTGATCGAGGATTTCACCCAGGCCGATGGCCCGCCCGAGGGGTGGGTCGTGACCGGCCCGACGGTGGAGGTCCGGACGGGGCAGTTGATCCTCACGCCGGGAAGCGCCGCCGAGGTCGGCGTCGTCGTGGGCAAGCACGGCCAGCCGACGTGGTTCGACCGGCTCGACGGCATCGAGGCGCAGATCACCTTCCCCGGCAACACCTTGGCGTGGCCCTTCGACCACGGCGGAATCTTCTTCTGCGCGCAAGTCCCCAGAGGCCGGTATCAGACGACGTGTTACGTCGTCGACTACCTGGCGGTGGATGGCGCCATAAGCGAGGCGCCGGGGCGCTTCAGGCTCGCTAAGTTCAACAACGGCGTCGAGGAGCCTTTGGCGCAGACGCCCGCGACGATCGTCGACTACGAGGGCCTCTGGTCCATCGCGCTCACGGACACCGAGATCGTGTTCACCTACGAGGGCCAGGAGATGATCCGCCACGCCAACGCGGATCTGCGCGGGGGCTACATGGGCTTCTGGGCGTACCAGACGCCCAGCCAGAACTTCATGACCGTCGACGACCTCGCGGTCACGTACACGCCGGCGGCGTGTCCCGTGTTCAGGGGCGGAAAGATCGGCCTGGTTTCCGGCCGTGAGAACCAACTGGCCGCCATTAGGATCCCGACCGGCGCCAACGACACGGCGCCGTACGTCGTCACGATCACGAGCGCGAATACCGCGGTGGCGTTCCCTGTGGGCCACACGGGCGGCTCGCTGGCGCACACTTTCGCCGCCGGCACGGCGTACACGCAGTTCGTCCCCATCGCGCCGGGCATCCCCGGCGAGACCGTGCTGGCCCTGAGCGTGCAAGGCGAGGACTGCAGCGGCGTCTCCTTGCCCGTCGAGGTCAACAAGCTCGTCGCCTACGAGGAGCACTTCGATCAACCCGACGGACCGCCCGTGGGCTGGTACATAGCTTCTCAGTCGGCCCTGGTGATCAACGAGGTGCTATCGCTGAGGCGGGGGACCGCCGATCCCTTCGTCTGGTACGCCGTCGATGGCGTCCCCGTTCGGGTGGGGAAGATGGAATCGGTGACCTGCCGGATCAGGTTCGCGGATATCGCCGACACATCCGTCGGCGTGCACGGCGGGTTGGTGCTCTCGCCTGAAGTCACCGCGGTCCGCAGCTTGGGCTACATGATCGATGTGATCGAGCGGGCCTCGGACAACGGGTACCGCATCTACAAGGACAACCTTGCCGTCGTCCAGCTCGGGGGACCCCGCCAGCCCTACGTCTGGGACAACGAGTTCCACGAGTGGAAGGTGCTCTTCACTCCCACCGGATTCACCTTCAGCGTGGACGGGGTGCAACTGGCCGACGTGGAAGATCTGACGTACCGCGGCGGCTATCTCTCGTTCTGGTGCTACACGGCCGTGGATGCGGCCCAAAACATGTTCGTCGATGACATTCGCATCGAGTTCGGCGCAAGCCCGTGCCCTGTGATCACGCCGCCGGCGGCGAACAACCGTCCGCCGAATCCCAAGACGGTGTACACGGTGATCGCTCCCCTGGGATCCAATCTCACCGCGGACTACTCGTTGACGGTGACGAGCACGCAGCCCAGCGTGGCGATACCGGAAGGCGCGGTCAACGGCGCGCTCACCTTGACCTACCCCCGGAACGGCTTGCTGGCCCAAACCTTCAACGCCGTGTGCCTGAGCCCCGGCACGACCGAGTTCGTGGTGACCGCCCCGGGCGTGAGCTGCCCCAGCGCGAAAGCGAGCTTCACGGTGCGGGAACCGGGCCTGGCGGAATTCTGCGATGATTTCACGCAGAACGACGGCCCGCCGGAGCAGTGGACGCCGTTCCTCGGAAACTGGGAGGTCGTGGACGGCGCGCTCACGGTGGGCTGCGCCCCGGGCGGAACCGAGCGCGGCGAGACCTGGTTGTGGCTGGGCAGCCCGCCGGAAAAAGTGGAAGCCGCGAGCCTGAGCTTCACCGTCGACCTCTCGCAGGATGTGGAGGATGCGGTCGGACGCCACGGGGGCGTCATGTTCTTCGCGCGGGATCCGACGATCCGGTGGGATACGAGCGGCTACCAGGTCGATTGGATCGATCGGGAATCGGATCACGGCTATCGGTTCATCCGATATGACAACGGCGTGGCCACGGCGCTCGGGAGCCCGACGTTCGATGCCTACGAGCTCGGCCGGTACTGGAAGCTGGAGATCGACGGCGAGAACCTCCGGTTCTACGCGAACGGCGAACTGATCTTCGACGTCATCGATCCCACCTACCGCGAGGGCTATGTTGGGTTGTGGACCTACTGCAACACGACGCGGGCCCGGTACGACGACTTCGCCATCGGCGAGTGCGGTTTCCTCGCGCCTCCCACGGCGGCGTTCACGGCGTCGCCGCTTTCGGGCGCGGCGCCGTTGGCGGTGAGCTTCGATGCATCGGCGTCGAGCGACGATGGCACGATCGTGTCCTACGCGTGGGATTTCGGCGACGGCGGGACCGGAACCGGGATTCAGACGGCGCACACGTACAGCGCCGGAGGAAAGTTCACGGTGACGCTGACCGTCACCGATGACGACGGCCTGACCGGCAGGGCGACGGCGACGATCACGGTCGAGGGCGGCGCGGGCACACAGTTCAAACGCGGCGACACGAACGCCGATGGCAAGCACAACATCGCCGATGCGGTCTGCCTGCTGGGCTTCCTGTTCGGGCCGGAAAGCGATCCCTGCAAGCAGAGCGTCGCCAACTGCCGCGACGCGGCCGACGCCAACAACGACGGGAAGATCGACATCGCCGACGCGATCAAGATCCTCGGGTACCTGTTCACGTCGGCGACGTCGGGGCCGCTGCCGCAGCCGTTCCCGGACTGCGGCTGGGATCCGGCTGAGCCGGCCGATACGTTGGATTGCGTGGCATACAAGCCGTGTCAGCCTTGAGGGGCTCGCGGCCGGGCGCAGGGAGGAGTATATGAGCCGTTGGGTTCTTGCGTTGGCGCTTTGCGCGGCGCCGGCGGCCTTCGCCGCCGTGCGCTTCGTCGATGATTTCTCCCGGCCCGACGGGCCGCTCACCGAGTGGTTTCAGTCCGTCCCAACGGCGCGGATCGAGAGCGGCCGGCTGGTGCTCGCGCCCAACCCCCTGGATGCCCAGCAGCCCAACGCCTGGGCGGGCAAGAACGGCGTTCCGCTCTTCTTCGGCGCCATGCGCAGCGTCGCGTGCACGGTCGAGTTCGGACCGGCGCCGCCGGACGTTGTCGGCCGGCACGGCGGGCTTATCTTCTGCGGCTCGACGGCGACGCATCGCTACGACACGACGTTTTCGGGCTATTTCGCCGACTGGATCGATCGGGTCGAAGACCACGGCTTTCGCGTCTTCAGGGTCGATAGGGGCGTGCACACCATACTGAGTCAGGGCACGCCGCAGCTTGCCGAGCCGCCCGGCGAGTGGCTGTTCGAATTCACGGACACGGGGTTCACGCTCACCGCCGATGGGGAGCTTATCTTCGACATATACGATACGACCTATCGCGGCGGGTACTTCGGGTGCTGGTGTTATTTGAACGCGGGCCAGCGCATGTATATCGACGACATGGTCCTGGAGCTTGACGCGGGCAGTTGCCCCATGCTCCTCCCCGCGGCCGTGCGGCCGCGGCTCGGCGACCCCGACGTGGAGTTGCTGGTGACCGCGCCGTTCGGGGCCAACGACGCCGGGCCCTATCGAGTGACGGTGACCAGCGGCGATCCGGCGGTGGTCGTGGTGAACGGCGGCGTCTCCGCCGATATCGTGTTCGAGCGCGGCGGCGTGCTGGCGAAAAGCTGCACGCTGGGGGCGCGCGCCTTGGGCGCCACCGAGCTGAGCATCGCCGCCAACGGCGCGCCGTGCGACGCGTCGGCGGTGTCCGTCGAGGTGATAGGCGCCTCGACGACCTCGTTTCGAGAGGATTTCAGCGGAGAAGCGGATGGAGACCCTGAGGATTGTATCGTCGCGGCGCCCACGGTGAAGGTCAGCGGAGAGCAACTGTACCTCGCGGCCACCGCGGGCGTGGAGCCCCACGCCTGGCTCGGGTACCAGGGGGGGCCGCTGGAGTTTTCCGAGATCGCCAGAATCAACTTCACGATCCGGTGGGGGCCGGCGGCGTCGGTCCCCATCCTGCGGCACGGCGGCGTCGTGTTCTGTGCGCAAGCCCCCGCCAGCAGGTGGAACAACCCCGACTACACCATCGATTACCTGGAGCGCGACGCGACCTTCAGGATCGGCCGAGGGCGCGCCGATGGCACCCAGTCGTGGCTGGCGATTGTCGGGAATCGCAGGGATCCGGGACGCCACTGGACGGTCGAGCTCACGGGCGCGACGATAACCTTCATCGTCGATGGCGAGAGGATCGCGGAGGTCGTCGACACCGATCTGAGGAGCGGCTATGTCGGCTTCTGGTGCTACTCCAACGCGGGCCAGGAGATGTTCGTCGACGATATCGAGGTCATCTTCGCGGGCGCCTGCGAGTCCATCGCGCCCCGGTTCGCGGCGGTGAGACCCTGGTGGACGATGCCTGTTTACACCGTCATGATCCCCTTCGGCGCCAATGCCGTCCAAGATTACACGGTAACGGTGAAAAGCACCCGCCCGGACATCGCCACCCCCGTGGGCGCGGATGCCTCCGGGTCCCTGGCGCTTCTCTTTCCGGCGGGCGGAGGTCTGAAGCAGACCTTCGACATCGAATGTTTCGATGTGCCGGGCACGGCGCGTTTGAACGTCGCGGGCGGCAACCCCGCCTGCGGGGATGTCTTCGCGGAAATCGAGGTCTTGCCCGAAGGCGCCAAGACGTTCAGCGATGACTTCGAGCAGGCGGACGGGCCCCCCGAGAACTGGACCGTGGCGTTCCCCGACTGGCAGGTGACGGACGGGAGGCTCGCGAACGTGCCGACGCTGGCGGCGGAGGAGTGGATCTGGGCTGGGAATCCGCCCCTTTGGTTCGAGCTTGTGGAGCGCATCGCCGGCACCTTCGGCTTCGACGCCGCACCGCCCGACGATGTCGGCCGCCACGGCGGCATCATGTTCTACGCGCAGGCGCCCACCCGACGCGGGCTCACCAGCGGCTACGAGTTGGATTGGATCGACCGCGCGACGGATCGCGGGTATCGACTCTTGCGCTTCGACAACGGCGTCGAGGCGGCGACCCTCGCGGGGCCGACCTTCGATCTCTTCCCCGGCCCTGGCAGCGAGTGGGAACTGACGTTCGGCGGCGACGAGATCCAGTTCGCGGTGGACGGGCAGTTGGTGTTCTCGGCCTACGACTCCACCTATCGCGATGGGTACCTGGGCGCGTGGGTCTACAACAACGGGACCCTTATGACGCTGGACGATGTCGTCGTCGGCGAGGGCGATATGCCGCCCGGCACCAAGTTCGTGCGCGGCGACGTCAACGCCGATGGCAAGATCAATATCGCCGACGCCATCACCGCCCTCGGCTTCCTCTTCAGCCAGGGCAAGATCGTTTGCGTGGATGCGGCGGATGTCAACGATGACGGCAAGGTGAACGTCGCCGATCCGATCACGCTCCTCCAGTACCAGTTCGCCGGCGGCAAGCCGCCGCCTCCGCCCTTCGACGCCTGCGGCTATGATCAGAACCTCGAGGCGCCGGAGTTGGGCTGCGTATCGTTTCCGCCGTGCGCCCGGTAGAGACGTTCGGTCGCCTGGGTTGGGCGTGCATGGCCTTTTTCGCCTGGGCCGCGCCGGCGGGGGCGGACGCAGCGCCGGATTCTCCCGTGCGGCTGATCACCCTCGACCCGGGCCATTACCACGCGGCGCTCATCCACAAGGAGGAGCTGCCCGGGGTCGCCCGGGACGTTCATGTCTACGCGCCCTTGGGTCCGGATCTGGCGGCGCATATCGGACGGATCGCGGCATACAACGGGCGCGAGCGCAATCCCACGCGCTGGCGCCTGGAGATCCACGCCGGCGATGACTACTTGGAGCGCTTCCTTGCCGAGCGCCCGGGCGATGTCGTCGTTCTTTCGGGGCGCAATCGCGGCAAGCTGGCCCGCATCAAGGCGGCCGTCGACGCCGGTCTCCACGTTTTGGCCGACAAGCCGTGGCTCATCGAGGCGGCGGACTTGCCGCTCCTCGATGCGACGCTGGCGGCGGCCGCGGCGCGCGGCGTCGTCGTCTACGACGCCATGACGCAGCGCTTCGAATTGACCTGCCTGCTCCAGAAGGCGCTCGTCAACGATCCCGAGGTGTTCGGCGAATGCCTGCGGGGGACGACGGCGGAACCGGCCGTATCCCTGGAGAGCCTGCACTACCTCATGAAGACGGTTTCGGGCGTGCCGAGCCGCAGGCCCGCCTGGTTCTTCGACACCGCCGAGCAAGGCGAGGGTCTTGCCGATGTGGGGACGCACCTGGCCGACCTCGTCGCCTGGACCCTCGAGGAAGGACGCATGCTCGACCCGCGGACCGATATTCGCATCCTCGGGGCGGAGCGGCGGCCCACGCTGCTTTCGGCCGCGGATTTCGAGCGCGTGACCGGCGTGCGCGGGTTTCCGGAGTTCCTGGCCGGGGCGGTGGGGAGGGACGGCCTTGAGTATTTCTGCAACGGGCGCGTGGACTACACCCTCCGCGGCGTGCATGTCCGCCTCGCGGTCGCCTGGGACTTCGAGCCCGCCCCGGGCCAGGCCGACCGGTCCTCGGCGGTGTTCCGCGGTTCGCGCGGGCGGGTCGAGGTCAGGCAGGACGAGGGCGAGGGGTTCGTGCCGCAGGTGTACGTCGTCCCGAACGAAGCCCGTCTCAAGGCCGCAATTCTGGCCGCGGTCCGCCGCAAGCTGGCGAGCCTGGCCGGCGAGTTTCCCGGCCTGGCCGCCGAGGATCTGGGCGAGCGGATCAGGATTGCGATTCCCGCCGCCCTCAGGATCGCGCACGAGGCGCATTTCGCGCGCCTCGTCGAGCGCTTCATCGGGTACGTGCGCCGGCCGGATACGCTTCCGCCCTGGGAGGCCGCGCACATGCGCGCCAAGTATTTCGTGACCACCGAGGGCGTCGCGGAGGCGCGGCGCCGCTCGCCACGGTAAACCGAGAAGGAGTTCTCCATGCATGGATTTTCCCGCCTGGCCTGTTGTCTGGGAGCGCTCGCCCTCTGGGCGCACGGCGTCGGCGCGCAGGACGGCGCCGAGCCGCGCTTGATCGCCAAGACCTACAACTCGGGCTTTCCCCTGGCGCACGACACCTACAACGGCATGGGCGTCGGGAGCGACGGCAAGATCTACTATGTCCTGTCGTCGGAATCCCACGTGACCGGCGCACAGGTCTGCCGCTACGATCCGGCCACGGATGCCGTCACGATTCTCGGCGATCTCACCGAGGGCTGCGGCGAGAAGGGCAAGCAGACCATCGCCCAGGGCAAGGCGCACGTCAACTTCACCGAGTGCGACGGGAAGCTCTACTTCGCCACCCACGTGGGGTACTACACCCTCGTCGACGGCATGGAGAAGATCGGGATCCCGCCGCGGGGCTTCAAGCCCTACCCGGGCGGCCACTTCGTCGCCTACGACCTGCGGACCGGGAAGTTCGAGAGCCTGGCGCTGGCGCCCTTGGGCGAAGGCATCCTGACCATGACGATGGACACCGAGCGGAAGCGCTGTTATGCCCTCACCTGGCCGACGGGGTATTTCATCCGCTACGATCTGGCGCTCAAAGAGCTCCGCAACCTGGGGAAAACGGCGCGGGAAGGCGAGAACGGCGCGGGCGAGTCGTACCGCACGATCTGCCGATCCATGGTGGTCGATCCCCGCGACGGCGCGGTTTACTTCACCAACGGCGACGGCGACATCCTCAGGTACGACCACGCGCGGGAAGACATCGGCAAGGTCGCGGGCGAGGATCTCGTCAAGGACTATTTCGGCCTGTACGATCCCACCTCGCCGGGCCACATGGGCTACAACTGGCGCCAGGCCTTCTGGCACCCCGGCCTGAACAAGATCTTCGCGGTTCACGGCAACTCGGGGTACCTCTTCACCTTCGATCCGCGCGTGCCGCGCGTCGAGGTCATCGAGCGCCTTACCTCCCTGCCGTCCAAGCGCTGCGGCATGTTCGACCAGTTCAGCTACGGGTATCTGGGGTTCGCGCTGGGCCCGGACGGCCGCACGCTGCACTACCTGACCGGCGGCCCGGTGTACGTCGACGGCAAGCGCGTGACGGGGAAGAAGACGACCGCCATGGGCGAGTCGAAGGGCACCGAGAATCTGCACCTGGTCACCTACGATATCGTGACGAACGCGTACAAGGACCACGGCGCCATTTTCTACGAGAACGGCGAGCGCCCCTCCTACGTCAACTCCATCGCCATCGGCAAGGACGGCACGGTGTATACCCTCGCGCGCATGACGGAGAACGGCCGCATGCGCACCGACCTGGTCAAGATTCCGGGGCCCTTCACGAGCCGCTGACGGAGCGCCATCCCCGCGCGTTGTTCGCGCCCCGGTTGTCGGTTATGATCGGGTGAGTTCCACCGGAGATCGGGCGATGAAAATCGAGGGCGCGGCGGCTCTTTTCCTGGAAACGGCGTGCGCGGTCCTGTTGGCCGCGGCGGGCTCCCTCGGCGCCGAGGCGGCGCCGCTTCCCCGGGCGGCGACTTTCGTGTGCGACGCCACGCCGCCCCCGGGCGAGGTTCTCGTCTGGACGACGCCGCTCGCCGAGGTGGCCCAACCTCTCTTGGCCAAGGGCGTCGTGATCGAGGACGGCGGCGAACGCTTCGTTCTGTGCACCTTCGACTGGTGCGAGATCTGCAACGACGGGGATCTGATGCTGCGGGCCTGCCTGGCCGAGGCCGTCGGGATCGATCCGGCGCGCGTCGTCGTCCACGCCGTGCACCAGCACGCCGCGGCCTGGGTCGACATCGGCGCCAATGCGCTCCTTGACGCCGCGCCGGAGCCGCCCCGCCGTCTCACGGACGCCTTCATGGAGGCCTTGAAGGCCAGGCTGGGCGCGGCGGCGAAGGAAGCCCTCGGGCGGATGCGGGCCTTCGACCGCGCCGGTATCGGGCAGGCGCAGGTCGAGCGCGTCGCCTCGACGCGCCGGCTTCGCGCCGAGGGCGGCGGCATCACCGTCAGGTTCAGCGGGGGCGGCAAGGACCCCGCCCTCGCGGCGGCGCCGGAGGGCGATATCGATCCTTTCCTGAAGACGGTGACGCTGGCGGCGGGCGACCGGCCCCTCGCGCGGCTGCACTTCTACGCGACGCATCCGCAGACTTTCGCGTGCACCGGCGTCGCCTCGTCGGATTTCGTCGGCGCGGCGCGCGAAGCCCTGGAGGCGAAGGAGAAGGTCTTTCAACTCTACTTCACCGGCTGCGCCGGGGACGTCACCGCCGGCAAGTATAACGACGGCTCCGATACGGCCCGCGCCGGCCTGGCGGCGCGCTTGCTCGCCGGCCTGGAGGCGGCGGTCGCGGCGACGAAATACGAACCGATCGCCGGCGGGAGTCTGCGCCTGCGAACCTTGCCCCTGGCCCTCGCGTGCCGCGCCGACAAGGGCCACACCGAGGCCGATCTCCGAGCGCGTCTGGAGAATCCCGCGGGCGATCCGGGGTCGCGGGTCTACGACGGCGCCATCGCGCTCGCCTTCGTGCGGCGCGCGGCGCGGCCGCTCCTGACCTATGGCTTGACGCTGGGGGCGGCGGAGATACTGTTCCTGCCCGGCGAGCCGATGCTCGCGTTCCAAAGGTTCGCGCAGGACGCCGCGCCGGCGCGGTTCGTGGCCGTCGCGGGCTACTGCGATTGCGGCCCGGGGTATATCTGCACCGACGCGGCTTTCGCCGAGGGCGGCTACGAGCCCACCGCCGCCAACGTCGGCCTCGGATCGGAGGCGCTTCTCAAGAAGGCGATCCGAGAACTCCTGGCGGAAGGCCGCTGAGCGCGCCGGGATCTCATGCGGAAGAGCGGCGCGCGGCAGGCAAGCGCGGGGGCGCGGCTGGAGCGCATCGCCGAGGCGCTCTGCAAGGAGCTGGCGCCGCTGCGGTTCGCGCCGCCGGTGACGCACGTCTACAATCCGCTCGTCTACGCGCGGGATGTGTACGGCGCGTATGTGCGGCGGTACGCCCGGGCGGGCTGCGAGGCGGTGCTGCTCGGCATGAATCCGGGGCCTTTCGGCATGGCGCAGAGCGGGGTGCCCTTCGGCGATGTCGTCATGGTGCGCGAGTGGCTCGGCCTCGAGGGGGCGGTCGGCAAGCCCCCGGTGGAACATCCCGCGCGCCCGGTTCTCGGCTTCGACTGCCCCCGGCGCGAGGTGAGCGGGACGCGCCTCTGGGGCTTCGCGCGCGACGCGTTCGGAACGCCGGCCCGGTTCTTCGCGCGGTTCTTCGTCATCAACTATTGTCCCCTCGTCTTCATGGAGGCATCGGGCCGCAACGTCACGCCCGACAAGCTCGGCGCGGAGGACAGGACGCGGCTCCTGGCCGCCTGCGACCGCGCGCTCAGAGCCGGCGTGGAGTGCCTGGCGCCGCGCATCGTCATCGGCGTGGGGCACTTCGCCGCCGCGCGCGCGGCCGCGGCGCTCGAGGGCCTGCCGGCGGCGGTGGGGCGTATTCTTCACCCAAGCCCCCAGAGCCCGGCCGCCAACCGCGGCTGGGCCGCGGCGGCGGCGGAGCAGCTTGCGCGGTACGGGCTCGCGCCGCCCTGAGCGTTCGCTCCCGTCCTAAACGCTCTCCGGTTCGGGGTGCACCCAAGGCTGCCGGTACGGCCGGGCCAGGAGCGCGTTGGCTTCGTCATCGCCGGGGACGATGCCCTTGGCCGGGTCGTAGGCGAGGGTGCGGCCGAGCTTCTGGGAGAGGTTGGCGAGGATGCACGCCGCCGTCGAGGTGAAGCCCTGCTCGATGTCGGCCACCGGCCGGCCGCGGCTCGCGATGGCGGCCAGGAAGTCCCGCATGTGCCCGCGAATGGCGGGCGCGCAGTGCTTCTCCAGGCGCGGCTCGGTCTTGTCCTCGGGGTATTCCTCCAGTTCATACACGACGTCGCCGTGCACGGTTTCGCTCTTGCCCTGCTCCTGGAAGTCGTAGGCGAAGACGCTGGCCTTCAGGGTGCCCTTGTCGCCGTAGAAAGTGGCGCTCCAGGGGTAGTTCGGGTCGGGCTCCCGGCCCCAGGTGCGGTGCTGCCAGACGACGTTGAAGCCGTCGTGCTCGAAAGTCGCGATCTGAGTGTCGGTGGTGTTGGCGCGGCTCTGCTTGTCGATGAAAATGCCGCCCGCCGAGGACACGCGCTTCGGCCAGCCGAGGTCGAGCATCCACCTGACCATGTCGTACATGTGGATGCACATGTCGCCCATGATCCCGTTGCCGTATTCCATGAAGGCGCGCCAGCTTCCCGGATGAACCATGCGGTTGTAGGGGCGAAGCGGCGCGGGCCCCGTCCACATGTCGTAGTCGAGGTGCGCCGGCGGGGCGGTGTCGGGCGGGTTGTCCCTGGCGCGCATGTGCCAGTAGCAGCAGATCTCCACGTGCCCGATGGTTCCCAGCTTCCCCGTGCGGATGAACCGGTCGCGGGCCTCGATGAGGTGCGGCGTGCTGCGGCGCTGCGTGCCCACCTGGACGACGCGGCCGTGCTTGCGCGCCGCCGCCACCATGGCCTGGCCCTCGACGACATCGACGCTGATGGGCTTCTGCACCCAGACATCGGCGCCGCTCGCCGCGGCCGCGATCATCGGGAGGGCGTGCCAATGGTCCGGCGTGTCCACGAGCACGATGTCCAGATCCTTCTCCTTGAGCATTTCGCGGTAGTCGCCGTAGGTCCGCGGCCGGCGCTTCGACGCCTGGCGCGAGGCGACGATGTCCGCCGCTTCGGCGAGCATCTTCGCATCGACATCGCAGAGCGACACGACCTCGACGGGCGCCACCTGGATGAGCCGCAGGAGGTCGCACTTTCCATACCAGCCGGGGCCGATGACGCCGACGCGCTTCTTGGCGCCGGCCTCGGCCGCGAGCGCCGGCAAGGACGACATGGCCAGACCCGCGACGCCCGCCTTGATGAAACTACGCCGATTCATGGTTCCTCTCCTCGACAACAAGCCCGCCTGGGCAACAACACCCATAGTATATAAGTATAGGCAGCAGCGCCGCGGGGCGCCAGGCGCCGCGCCCTCGGTCTTCTCACGCTTTCCCGCCGGCGCTTTTCCGCCGGCGGGCGCGGCGGCCCGGAGGAGGCGGCGCCTGGCGCGCGAGGCGCCGCGCCACGCGGGCTCGAAGCTCCGCGCCCAGGGCATCCATGCGGTCGAAGAGACGGCGCGGCCGGCGGGCCTTGCAGCGGTCGATGACGTACGCGGCCAACAGGGGGAACACGGCGCTGTACTCGCCCCAGATCTGGACGAGCTTGGCCTCGTCCGCCGCTTCGTACTTGCCCCAGGTGACGGCCTCGCCGAAGGTGCAGCTCGAAAGGCTGCCTTCCCTGACGTTGGCCGTCGTGATTTGGATGCCCCGCGACGCGCCCTCGTACGGGACGCCGAAGATCTGGCTGAGCGTGGGCCCCGTCTGCTGGATGAAGTTCTTGGGGCCGCCGCCGCCGAGCTCCACGAACCCGAGGTCGTGGTCGGCGCAGGCGAGCGCCGCCGAGAGGACGATGTCGTCCTGGGGCGAGAACCGGAGCGGGAAACCCTCCAGCTCCATGCGGGTCACGTTCATGGCGATGGAGTGGTTGGTGAAGGAATCCCAGAAGACCGGCACGCCCCGGCGCGCCGCCGCGGCGACGAAGCTCTTGCCCGGATGCGGCGCCCGGTCCAACACCCACCGGCCGAGGAGCATCATGAAGTGCGGGCTGGCCAGCGGCGCCGCCCCCAGCGCGGCGCCGCGCTCCCGGACGAACCGGCAGATCAGCTCGTCCTGGGCCTCGAGCGTCTCCTTCTCGCGAATCCCGATGTCGTAGATGCGCGTGTCGCCGCGGCGCCGCAGCTCGTCGTCATCGGCGTGGGGGCTGACGGCCTTGACGGGCAGGCCGAAGGCGAAGTGCAGGTCGTGGTAGGCTTGGGCGCCGGTGGTGCAGATGACATCGACGAAGCCCTTCTCGATGCACTGGATGACGAGGCCGCCGAGGCCGCCGGCGATGCCGGCGCCGGCGATGCCGAGCCAGATGGCGTCGCCGGCGTCGATCATGGTTTTCCAGAGGCGCGCGCCGCGGGCGATGACGCGCGCTTCGAAACACGTGCCCCCCAGGAGGTCCACCAGTTCGGAGGCCGCCGCGCCGCGGCGGTGCCTGACGGGCTCAATGTCCGGACTCAGGCGGAAGAGCGAATGCTTCGATCGTTTCATGGCGGTATTGTACGCCATCGGGGGAGGCATCCGCGAGCAGCTCCCGCGCGGGCCGCGCGCGGACTGGGCGACCGCGCGCACCGGCGTCGCCCGCGGCCTTGCCATTCGCCGCGGCGCTGCGTATCTTGGAAGGCGTGTCCGCGGTTCGCGCTTCCCTGCAAACGAGGTGACCCATGAGGATCGGATCGCTTCCGGCGCCGCGGCGGATTGCCGCCTGCGTCGCGACCCTGTGCTTGTTCGCCGCCGTCGCCTGCGCCGCGGGCGACAATATCGCGCCGGAAGGTTACACGGCCCTTTTCAACGGCGCGGATCTTGCGGGCTGGAAGGGGCTTGTGGCCGATCCGCCCGCGCGGGCGGCGATGACGGCGGAGCGCCTCGCCGAGGAGCAGCGGAAAGCCGACGAGCGCATGCGCGCCCACTGGCGCGTCGAGGATGGCGCGCTGGTTTTCGACGGCAAGGGCGACAGCCTCTGCACGGCGCGCGACTACGCCGATTTCGACCTGTACGTCGACTGGAAGATCGAGGCGAAGGGGGACAGCGGAATTTACCTGCGCGGCTCCCCGCAGGTTCAGATCTGGGACAACCCGGTGGGATCGGGCGGCCTCTACAACAACGAGAAGCATCCTTCCGGGCCGCTCTTCGTGGCCGATCGGCCCGTCGGGCAGTGGAATACGTTCAGGATCATCATGTCGGGCGAGCGCGTGACGGTCTACCTGAACGGGATTCTCGTGGTCGATGACACGCCCATGGAGAATTACTGGGAGCGCGGCAAGCCCATCTACCCCTCGGGGCAGATCGAACTCCAGAACCACGGCAGCAAGCTGTACTTCAAGAACATCTACCTGCGCGAGCTTCCCCCCGCGCCGGCGCGGGCGGCCGCCGCGCCGATCGTGAAACGCGGGTGCCGCGTGGCCGTCGCCGGCGACTCCATCACCGAGCAGCGGCTCTACTCCCGCTTCATCGAGGATTACCTCCTCATGTGTTGCGCGGACTTGGATCTGATGTGCATGCAGTTCGGGTGGAGCGGGGAGCGCGCGCCCGGGTTCCAAGCGCGTTTCGCCGACGACTGCCTCGGCTTCAAGCCCAATGTCGTGACGACCTGCTACGGCATGAACGATGGTTTGTACCGCCCCTACGAACCCGGGATCGGCGCGGCGTACGAGCAAGCCATGCGGGCCATCGCGCGGGCGGCGGCCGCCGCGGGCGTCGGCATGGTCGTGGGGTCGCCGGGCGCCGTCGATCTCTTCACCTTCAGGCGGCCCGACTTGCCGCCGCCCGTCTACAACGACAATCTGGCGCGCCTCCGGGACATCGCGCGGACCATCGCCCGGGAATCGGGGCAGCCCTTCGCCAACGTGCACGACCACATGATGCTCGCGCAGCTTCGGGCCAAGCCCGTTCTCGGCGAGGCCTACGATGTGTGCGGCGGCGATGGCTTCCATCCCCAGCCCAACGGCCACTTGGTCATGGCCTATGCCTTCCTGAAAGCGTTGGGCATGGACGGCGCCATCGGCTCGATCACGGTGGACATGCAGGGCGGCGCCGCGGCGCAGGGCGGCCACACGGTTTTGAGCGCCGAGAAGGGCGCCGTCGAAATTCGGAGCGTCAACTACCCGTTCTGCTTCTTCGGCGATGAAAAGTCGCCGGCGGCGACGCGGAGCATCCTGCCGTTCCTCCCCTTCAACGCGGACTTGAACCGCTTGACCCTCGTCGTCCGGAACCTGACGGGCGCGAGCGCCCGGGTCACGTGGGGCGCGGCCTCGAAGGTCTTCCCGCGCGCGCGCCTGGAAGAAGGCATCAACCTCGCCGCGGAGTTTCTCGACAACCCCTTCTGCGAGGCCTTCCGCAAAGTCGATGCCCTGGTGGCCAAGAAGCAGGAGTTCGAGACCGTAATGATCAAGGAGGCCGTGACGAAGTTCAGGTGGATCCGCGCGGCGCTGGGCGATGACGCCGAGGGGGCGCGCGCCATCGCGACGCTCGTGGACAAGCTCTTCGCGCGGCAGCGCGCCCTGCACGAGGAGGTGCGCGCCGCGATCGCGCCCGTCACGCACAGGCTTGTTGTCGGCGCGCCGTAGCCTCGAAAGCGCGCTGAATCCGCCGCTCCCGGAGCCTTTGGAGCCTGTTTTTCCCCTGCGAGAGGAAAGGAGACCGTCCATGAAAAGCGAAAAGGCGGCAAATCCCGGCACGGCGCTGCTCCTCGCGCTGGCCGTCGCGGGCGCGCTTGCGGCCGCGCCGAGCCCCGGCGTCGATCTTGGGAGCCTGCTTGACGAAATGATCGACCGCGATGCCCTCGCCCGCGTCCCGGACCCGTTCTTTCTCTGCCGGCAGTCAAGCAGCTACGATCGCGACACCGTCGCGCCGGACAAGCCGGGCTGGTTCGCCAACTGGGACCGGAGCCAATTCGTGCGCGTCGAGGAGCGCGAGGGCCGCAAGGAATACGTCCTCCACGACGCCGACGGCCCCGGCGCCATCGTCCGCTTCTGGGCCACGTGGCACGGCCCCGGCGGCGGCCCGTTCTCCAACGGCACGCTGCGCGTCTACCTGGACAACGCCGCCGCGCCGGCCATCGAAGGCCCCGCCGCCGAAGTCATCAGCGGCGGCGCCGTCGTGGGCCCGCCCTTGAGCGATTCGGTCTCGCCGCGCACGCCCTACGCCAACCGCGGCCACAACTTCTACTTCCCGATTCCCTACGCTCGGCACTGCAAGATCACCTACTCGACGGCGGTGCCCGTGGATCGGGGCGCGAAGACCGGCGAGGCGCTCTACTACCAGATCAACTACAGGACCTACGCGCCGGGAACGAACGTGCGGTCCTTCAGCATGGATCAGCTCGCGGCGCTGGGCGGGAAGATCGCGGCCCTGAGCAAGCGCCTCACGGCGCCGGAAGAAAGCCCGGCGCCGAACGTCCTGCGGTTTTCCGGGACCATCGAGCCCGGGAAGCGGATTGCCAGGACGGTCCCGGGCCCGGCCGCGATCCGCCGCCTTGCGGTGAAGATCGAAGCCGCCGACCCGGCCCAGGCGCTACGTTCCACGGTGCTGGAAATCAGTTTCGACGGCGAGCGGCGGGTGTGGTGCCCGGCGGGCGACTTCTTCGGCACGGGCTACTTCGTCAAGCCCTTCCGGACCTGGTACACCCAGGTGGACAAGGACGGCCTCATGCAGGCCTTCTGGATCATGCCTTGCGCGCAATCGGCGGAGGTCGCCTTCTGCAATCTCTGGCGGCAGCCCGTGACGCTGGCGGCCGTCGAGATCGGAAGCGGCCCTTGGTCTTGGGACGACCGTTCGATGCACTTCTGCGCCTCGTGGCGCCAGTTGACGAAGGTCGACACCGGCCCCGACAAGGACATGACGGGGAAGGGCGCCTTCGACGTCAACTACGTCGAGATTGCGGGCGCCGGCAGGTACGTGGGCGACACGCTGGTTCTCTTCAACGGCGCCAATGCGTGGTGGGGGGAGGGCGACGAGAAGATCTACATCGATGGGGAAGCCTTCCCGTCGCACATCGGCACGGGCACCGAGGACTACTACGGTTACGCGTGGTGCCGCCCCGAATTCTTCGAGGCGCCGTTTCACGCCCAGCCGTCGGGCGCCGGCAACCTCACGGCGGGCTTCTCGGTCAACTCGCGCTACCGCGGCCTGGATTCGATTCCCTTCGCCAAGGCGCTCCGCGTCGACATGGAGCTCTGGCATTGGCGCAAGACGCGCATGAACTTCGCGCCGAGCGCCTTTTGGTACGCGCGGCCCGGCGGCCGCGCCAACGTGGCGCCCGATCCCGTTTCCGCGGCCCTGCCGGTGGCGCGGGAGATGGACGATGTGGTGGAGGTCGTGCGCGTGCCGGGCGCCATCGAGGGCGAGACGCTGAAGGTGGTGGAGCACACGGGCGGCTCCTTCGAGGTGCAGACCATCGGCGATTTGGGCTGGAGCGGCCACCGCCAGCTTTGGTGGCTCGACGGCGCCCCGGGCGACAAACTCGTCATCGAATTCCCCGCGGCGGAGGCCGGGCGGTATCGCGTCGAGGCCGAGCTCACGCAGGCCGTCGACTACGGCATCGTGCAGATGCTCGTCAACGGCGCCAAGGCCGGCGAGCCGATCGATCTTTTCGCCGACCGGCTCGCCCATTCCCGCGCGAACCTGGGCGCGTTCGAGCTGGCGGCGGGAGCCAATCGCCTGGAGGTGGTCATCACCGGCGCGAACGCCAAGGCGGTCAAGCGCCACATGTTCGGCCTGGACTTCCTCCTGCTGACGAAACTATAGCGGAAGGCCGGGAGCCGCCGCCGATTTCCCCGCCGAGATCGGCGGCTGCTCCGCGCCGTTCAGGTAGGCGTCGATGGCCGCCGCCGCCTTCTTGCCCGCTCCCATGGCCTCGATGACCGTCGCGGCGCCCGTGACGATGTCGCCGCCCGCGAAGACGCCCGGGATGTTGGTCATGAGGTTTTCGTCCACCACGATGTGGCCGTGGGCGTCGACCTTGAGCTCCGGCCACGACCGCGACAAGAGCGGATTGGCGCCGTTGCCGATGGCGCAGATGAGCTGATCGATCTCGATGACGTGCTCGCTGCCCTTGACGGGCACGGGGCGCCTGCGGCCCGAGGCATCGGGCTCCCCCAGCTTCATGACGATGCATTCGATGCCCGTGACCCAGCCCTCCTCGTCCCCGAGGACGCGCGTGGGGTTCGTCAGCTCCTTGAGCTCGATGCCTTCCTCGAGGGCGTGCTCGATCTCCTCGGCCCGGGCCGGCATCTCCTTGCGGGTCCGGCGGTAGATCAGGTAGACGTTCTCGGCGCCGAGCCTGAGGGCGGAGCGCGCCGAGTCCATGGCGACGTTGCCGCCGCCCACCACGGCCACGTTGCGGCCCACCAGGACCGGCGTTTCGTACTCGGGGAACCGGTAAGCCTTCATCAGGTTGACGCGGGTCAGAAACTCGTTCGAAGAGTAGACGCCCTTCAGGTTCTCGCCGGGGATGTTGAGGAAGTAGGGCAGTCCCGCGCCCGTGCCGATGAACGCGGCCGCGAAGCCCTCCCGGAGGAGGAACGGCACGGTCAGCGCCGCGCCGATGGGCTGATTGCACTTGAACTGGACGCCGAGATCCTCCAGAAACTCGCACTCCCGGTGCACGATCTCCTTGGGCAGCCGGAACTGCGGAATGCCGTAGACCAGGACGCCGCCCGGGGAGTGGAGGGCCTCGAAGATCGTGACGCCGTAGCCCCGGAGGGCGAGATCGGCGCCGGCGGTCAGGCCCGCCGGGCCGGCCCCGACGACGGCCACGCGCTTGCCCTTGGGCGCCGGCCGGGTCTTGGGCTTGATGCGCCCCTGCGCGGCCTCGAAGTCGGCGACGAAGCGCTCCAGGCGCCCGATCGCGATGGGCTGGCCCTTCTTGGCCAGGACGCAGACGACCTCGCACTGCGTCTCCTGCGGACAGACGCGCCCGCAGATGGCGGGCAGGTTGTTGGTCTCGCGGATTTTGTGGGCCGCCTCCAGGAAGCGGCGCTGCTGGATGAGCTTGATGAAGGCCGGAATGGCGATGTTCACGGGGCAGCCGCCCACGCACGGCGCCGTCTTGCACTGCAGGCAGCGCATGGCCTCGGCGACGGCCATCTCGGGCGTGTAGCCCAGCGCCACCTCGTTGAAGTTGCTCCGGCGCTCGTGCGGATCCTGCTCGGGCATCGGCACGCGCTCCTTGGCCTTCGCCGGGCGCGGCGCGCCCCGTTTGCGCGCGAAGTGCTCCGCCGCCCGGGCTTCCGCCTCCTTGTAGGTCCCGAGGCGCGAGAGGAGCAGGCCGAAGTTGACCTTGTGGCCGTCGAACTCGGGGCCGTCGACGCAGGTGAATTTGGTCTCGCCGCCCACCTCGACGCGGCAGCCGCCGCACATGCCCGTGCCGTCCACCATGATGGTGTTCAGGCTGACGATGGTGGGGATCGCGGCCGCGCGCGTCGCCTCGGCCACGGCGCGCATCATGACGGCCGGGCCGATGGCCACCACGCGATCGATGCGGCGGCCGGAGGCGATCATGCCGGCCAGCGGCGTGGTGACGAAGCCCTTGGCGCCGTACGAGCCGTCGTCGGTGACGACGATGCACTCATCGCTCGTGGCGCGCATGCGGTCCTCCCAGAAGAGGAGGTCTTTCGTGCGGGCGCCGATGATGCTCACCACCGTGTTGCCGGCTTCCTTCAGGGCGCGCTGGATGGGGTGGACGGGCGCGATGCCCAGACCGCCGCCCACGAGGACCGCGACGCCGAAGTTCTTGATCTCGCTGCGGTGTCCCAGGGGGCCCATGACGTCGAGCAGGCGGTCGCCGACCTGGAGCGCATCGAGCTTGCGCGTGCCCGCGCCGACCAATTGAACGACGAGGGTGATCCAGCCTTCGGCGCGGTGGAAGTCCGCGATGGTGAGGGGAATCCTCTCGCCGTGCTCGTGCCCCCGCACGACGACGAACTGTCCCGGTTCGCAGTAGCGCGCCAGGACCGGCACGAACACCTTGAAGCTGACGATGTCCCGGGCCAGGGGCAGCTTCTCGATGATCTTGTTGAGCTCGGCGTCGGGGGTGTCCAGGATCGAGAAAAGCTTGCCGGGCTGGGCGTGGCACGCGCCGTGCGGCGCATGGGGATGATGGGCGGACGCGGCGGCCATGCGGTTTCTCCTTGCGCAATGCCGGGCCGCGCCGGCGGCCCGGCGAGAGCTTTCTCAGCGGTTCAACGGGAGCCGTGGCCGGCCGGAGCGTGGAGTCCGGCGGCGGGCTCGGGCTCGCCGAGCAGCTTCCTGACCTCGACACGGATCTGCTCGGGGCGAACGGGCTTGTCGAGCACCTTGTCGGCCTTGATCCACGACCGCGCCTCGGGCGACCGGGCGCCGAAGGAAACGCCCGTCGTGGCCGTCACCGCCGTGAGCATGATCACCGGCGTCTCGGGATAGAGCTTCTTCAGGTGGTGGCAGAGGACGAAACCGGAGTCCTTCTCCTCCATCATGAGGTCGAGGATCGCCAGGTCGGGCCGCACCGTGAGGAGGGTCTCCTCGGCCTCGACTTGGCCGCCGGCGCTGACGATGTCGTAGCCCCGCCCCTGCAGGGCGAGAGTGAGCTGGTCGACGATGTCCGGATCGTCGTCCACAATCAGGATCTTCTTTTTTGCGTTCATCGTTGTCCTTGCGGGTTCCTGTGCGTTGCGGGTTCACGCGCCGAAGCGTCCATCATAGCAACACATCGCGCTGGGCGTAATGCGTGTGCAGCAAGCGGTGGCTCGTCTCGCTGAGCGGCTTGCCGAGAAACTCCTCGTAGAGCCGGAGGACCCACTTGTTGCGGTGGCTCACCCGGAGCTGCTCCTCCCGGTCGATCTTGTACAGCGCCTGCATGCGGGACTTGACCGCCTCCAGGTCGGCCTTGAGCGGCTGGCCGCCGCCGTTGATGCACCCGCCGGGACAGGTCATGACCTCGATGAAGTGCAGGTCTTTCCGGCCCGCCTTGATCTGATCGAGGAGCTTGCGCGCCTGCCCGAGGCCGCTCACGACGGCGGCGCCCAACTCCAGCCCGTCGATGTTGAGGCGCACCTCCTTGCAGCCGTGCATGCCGCGGATCGGCTGGATCTTGAGATCGGGGTACTCCTTGCCCGTGATCAGGAAGTAGGCCGAGCGCACCGCCGCCTCCATGACGCCGCCGCTGGCGCCGAAGATCTTGCCCGCGCTGGAGCGCTCCCCGAAGGGCGTGTCGGCTCCCTCGGGCTCCATGGCCGCCAGGTCGATGCCGAACATGCGCAGGAGTTGGCCGAGCTCGCGGGTGGTCAGGACGTAGTCGACGTCGGGGATGTGGCCGGGGGCCATCTCGGGCCGCGAGCACTCGAATTTCTTGGCCGTGCAGGGCATGATGGAAACGCTGACGATCTTGGCCGGATCGACGGCCTCGCGCTGGGCGAAGAAGCTCTTGATGACCGCGCCCATCATCTGCTGCGGGCTCTTACAGGTGGAGATGTTGGGGATGAACTCGGGGTAGAACTCCTCGACGAACTTGATCCAGCCCGGCGAGCAGCTCGTCAACATGGGCAGCACGCCGCCCGTCTTGATGCGGTGGACGAGCTCGGAGCCCTCCTCCATGATGGTCAGGTCCGCCGCGAAGGAGGTGTCGAAGACGCGGTCGAAGCCCACGCGCCTCAAGGCGGCGACCATTTTGCCGTCCAGATCGGTGCCGGGCTTGACGCCGAACTCCTCGGCGAGGCTCACCGACACGGCGGGGGCGTGCTGGGCGACGACCAGCTTGTCGGGGTCCGACAGGGCCGCGACGACGTCGGCCAGCGAACTCGTTTCGCTGAGGGCGCCCGTCGGGCAGACGAGGACGCATTGGCCGCAGTTGACGCAGCTTGAGAGGTTGAGCCCCGTGTCGAAGGCGGTGCCGATGAAGGCGCGCGAGCCGCGGTTGACGAAGTCGATGGCGGAGATGCCCTGGACCTCCTCGCAGACGCGCACGCAGCGCCCGCAGAGGATGCATTTGTCCGGGTCGCGCAGAATCGAGGGGCTGGAGACGTCCAGCTCCCTGGTCGTCTTCTTCCCGCGGTACAGGCGCTGGCGGATTCCCATCTCCATGGACAGAGTCTGGAGATCGCACTTGCCGTTGCGCGCGCAGTACAGGCAGTCATCGGGGTGGTTGCTCAAGAGCAATTCCACGTTGGTCCGGCGCGCCTCGAGCACCTTGGGCGAACGGGTCTTGATCTTCATGCCGGGGGCGACGGGAAAGGAGCAGGCCGGCGTCAACGTCGGGGAGCCCTCGACCTCCACCACGCAGAGGCGGCAGGCGCCGCTGGGCGGCAGCCCCTCCATGTGGCAGAGCGTGGGCACCTGGATGCCCTCGCGCTTGAGCGCCGTCAGAATCGTCTCGCCCTCGTTGGCCTGGATCGTACGACCGTCAGCTTCGAACGTGATCATGTTGCACCTTTATCCTTTTTCTTTCGGCCTCACTCCGGTTGCGTGAAATCGAGATCGCACCGCAGGCACCGGCGCGCCTCGCACACGGCGGCCTCCTCGCTCACGGCCAGCTCGACCTCGGCGAAGCACTTCGCGCGTTTGGCCACGGGCAGCTCCGGCGCGCGCACGCGCCCCGCGGGCTCGGCATCCTCGTCCGGCAGTTGGACCGGCTCGATGTACACCGTGGGCAGCGTCACCTTCGGCAGGGTCCTCATGAGCTTGCCCTTGAGGAACCGGTCGATCATGAGGGCCGCGTTCTTGCCCGCCGCGATGGCCGCGACGACGGTGCTCGGGCCGGTGACCATGTCGCCGCCGGCGAACACGCCCGGCCGGTCCGTGGCGTAGGACTCGGGGTTGACCGCGACGGTGTTCCACTTCGTCTTTCTGAGGCCGTCGAGCCCCTCGGTTTCGGCCTCCTCGCTGATGGCCGCAATGAGGGTGTCGAGCTCCACCTCGAACTCGGAGCCCGGCACCGGCACGGGCTTGGCGCGGCCGGAGGCATCGCGCTCGCCGAGGCGGTTGCGGATGAGCCGCAGGCCGGTCAGGGCGCCGTTCTTGGAGAGCACCGCCACCGGCGCCACCAATTCCTCGATTTTGATGCCTTCCTTGAGGGCCCCCTCGATTTCCTCGGCGTAGGCCGGCATCTCCTGGCGCGTGCGGCGGTAGAAGACCGTGACGCTCGTAACGCCCTTCTCCCTGAAGGCCACGCGGGCGGCATCGATGGCGGAGTTGCCGCCGCCGACAATGCCGACCCGCCCCTTGGCGGTCTCCTTGCCGTGGAGGTTGTAGTCCTTGAGGAAGGTCACGCCGGGCAGGACGCCCTTGACATCCTCGCCGGGCACTCCGAGCTTCTTGCTCCGGTGCGCGCCGAGGGCCAGGTACACCGCCTTGTAGCCCTCCTTGAACAGGCCGTCGACCGTCACGTCGCGGCCCAGCGCCGCGCCGTACTTGATCTCGACGTTCTGGTTGAGAAGGGCCTCGATCTCCTTGTTGAGCGTTTGGCGGGGCAGGCGGTAGGCGGGAATGGCCGCGACCAGCATCCCCCCCGCCTTGGCCTCGCGCTCGAAGACCGTGACCTTGTTTCCCAGGAGCGACAGATAGTGGGCGGCCGCGAGGCCCGAGGGGCCGGCGCCGACCACCGCGACCTTGGGCGCGTTCTCGGCGGCCGGAATGGCGACCGGCGCCCCGACGGAAGGATCGACGCGGTCGACGACGAAACGCTTCAGCGTGCGAATCGCGATGGGCTCGCCGCCGGTTTGACCCGCGCGGCAGGTGCGCTCGCAGGGGTGGTGGCAGACGCGGGCGCAGGCCGACGGGAAGGGGTTCGCGGCCCGGATGGCGCGGTAGGCGTCCTGGTACTCGCCGCGGGAAATATGGGCGACGTAACGCCAGACCTCGGTGCCCACCGGGCAGCCGTTCTGGCACGGCGCGCCGACCAGCTCCTTGCAAGCGCCGGCCGGGCAGCTCCGGTCGAAGATATGCGCCTCGTACTCGTCGCGGAACCACTTCAGCGTGCTGAGCACCGGGTTGGGCGCGGTCTGTCCCAGGCCGCAGAGGCTCGTCGTCTTGATCGTCTCGCCGAGCTGCTGCAGGTACATGATGCCCTGGACGCGCAGGAGGGCGTCGATGTCCTCCTCCCGCTTACGGGGGCGGCACACGGCTTGGAGGATTTCCAGCATGCGCTTCGTGCCCTCGCGGCACGGGATGCACTTGCCGCAGCTCTCGCTCTGGATGAACTCCATGAAGAACTTGGCGAAGTCGACCATGCAGGTGCCCTCGTCGACGACGACCATGCCGCCCGAACCCATGATCGTGCCGAACTCCTTGAGGGCCTCGTAGTCCGTCGGGAGGTCCAGATGCGCTTCGGGGACGCAGCCGCCCGAGGGGCCGCCGATCTGAACGGCCTTGCACTTGCGGTTGTTGGGGATCCCGCCGCCCGCCTCGAAGACGACGGTGCGCAGCGTCGTGCCCATGGGCACCTCGACCAGGCCGGTGCGCCTGACCATGCCCGAGAGCGCGAACACCTTCGTGCCCTTGCTGCCCTTGGTTCCCAGGGCCGAGTACCACTCGGCGCCGTGGTGCAGGATCAGCGGGAGGTTCGCCAGGGTCTCGACGTTGTTGATGACGGTGGGCTTGCCGAAGAGGCCCTTGACCGCCGGGAAGGGCGGGCGGGGCCGAGGCATGCCGCGGCGCCCCTCGATGGAATGGATCAGCGCGGTTTCCTCGCCGCAGACGAAGGCGCCGGCGCCCATCTTGAGCACGATGTCCAGATCGTTGCCGGTGTCGAAGATGTTCCGGCCCAGGAGGCCGCAGGCGCGGGCCTGGGCGATGGCGTCGGTCAAGCGCTTGATCGCGAGGGGATACTCGGCGCGGATGTAAATGTACGCCTTGGTGGCGCCGAAGGCGTAGGCGGCGATGATCATGCCCTCCAGGAGGCGATGGGGATCGCTCTCGCCGACGGCCCGGTCCATGAAGGCGCCGGGGTCGCCCTCGTCCGCGTTGCAGATGAGGTATTTTTGATCACCGACCGCCTGGCGCGCGAACTTCCACTTCCTCCCCGTGGGGAAGCCGCCGCCGCCGCGGCCGCGCAGCCCGCTGGCCTCGACGCAGTTGCACACGTCCTCCGGCGTCATTGTCTTGAGGGCCTTGGTCGCGGCCGAGTAGCCGCCCCAGGCGATGTACTCATCGATGCTGCTCGGATCGATGATGCCGCTGGCCGCCAAGACGACGCGGTACTGGGGCCGCAGGAACGAGTGGGCCTCGAGGGCCGGGACGCCGTCCCAAGCTTTGGCGCCGACGTTCCGGAACTGTCCGATGACGCCGTTGCCCGCGGGAATCACGCCTTTGCCGAGGACCGCGGCCAGGAGATCGGGAACCTTCTCGGCGGTGACTCCGCCGAAGCTCACGCGCGTCCGGCCGGGCAGGTGGATATCGACGATGGGTTCCTCGGAGCACAGGCCGATGCAGCCGGTCTCGAGGACCTGCGCGTCGCTTTTGTGCGCCGCCACCCATTCCTTGATCGCCGCGAGGGTCTTGCCCGCGCCGGCGCCCAGGCCGCAAGTGCCCGCGCCCACGAAGACGACGGGCGTCGCGAGCGTTTCGCGGCGCAGCGCGGCGAGCAGTTCCGCGATCTTCCCGGGGTCTCCGGTGCGCGCGGCCGCGAAAGAGCCCGCCTTGAGCCAGCCCAGGAGATCCGGCGACGGCGCCGGCGGCTCGGCCCAGCATTTACCCGGAGACACCGGACGAACGAAATCACCTAGGCGCATTGACGGCCTCCTTTTCACGGCAGCTCTGAATGATCTGCGCCAGCTTGCGCGGCGACACTTTGGCGTAGAATTCCCCGTTGACGTTGACGACGGGCGCCAAACCGCAGGCGCCCATGCAGGCGACGACCTCCAGGCTGAACATCCGGTCGCGGGAGGTCTGGCCGGGGCTGAGCTTGAGCTGCTTCATGACGGTCTGCAGCACCTTGTCCGAGCCCTTGACGTGGCAGGCCGTGCCGCGACACACCATGAAGTGGTACTTGCCCTTGGGCTGGAAGCGGAACTGGTTGTAGAAGGTCGCCACGCCGTAGATCTTGCTGGCTGGGAGCTTGAGGTGCTTGCTGATTTGGATGACCGCCTCCCGCGACAGGTATCCCTCGGCTTCCTGCACCTCCTGCAGGATCGGGATAAGCGCGTCGCGCGAGGCGCCCTGATGCTGCGTCAGGATCCTTTCAACGGTTTGGGCGCTCATGCGTGTTTCCTTTCCATCTGCTGTCCCCGGCGCGCGAAGAACGCGACCTTCTCGAGGGACATGGCCAGATCAATATCCTCGACGAAGACGTGGTCTGGAACGCGCAGCGTCACCGGGGCGAAATTGAGAATGCCGCGCACGCCGGCATCGACGAGCAGGTCGGCCGTCGCCTGGGCGGCGGCCGCGGGGACCGTCAGCATGGCGACCTCGATGCGGGCGGCGGCGGCCACCGTGCGGAGATCGGCGACGGGATAGCAGCGGCAGCCGAAGGTGACGCAGTTGGTTTTCGCAGAATCGATGTCGAAGGTCGCGACGACGGCCAGGCGGGACCGGCGGCCGGCGAAGAAGCTCAGAATGGCGCGCCCGAGGTTGCCCAGGCCGACGAGCGCCACGTTCTGGGTGCCGGGGCGGTAGAGGAATTCCTCGATTCCGGCGAGGAGCTCCCGCCGGTCGTAGCCGCGGTTGGGGCTGCCCGCGCAGCCGACGAGCATGAGATCGCGGCGCACCTGCGCCGAGGAGACGCCGCACATGGCGCCGAGCTCATAAGAGTATATGAACCGTTTTTGGTGTTCGTGGGCGCCCGAGAGGCGTTTTCGATAGAGAATCAGACGGCTGACCGTCCGCTCCGAGATTGTGCGCTCGGATCCGCCCTGTTGCTTCTTCATGATCTAATTCGTTACACGCGTAGCGCTGTGAAATATCTCACGTATTATGGCGCATCCCTCGGCGGTTGTCAAGGTGGTCGTAAGGCGGCTCCTTGGCATGATCGTTGCGGGGAACTTGACGCCGGGTTGTCTTGACGTTAAGCTGTGAATGGTTTCACAATGTGATTGGCTTTGCAAGGCTCCCGGGAGCTTCATGGTCACCGATGCCGCCTTCTGAACGGACAATCGGCCGCCTGAGCCTGTACCGCCGCCTGCTCAAACAGGCCGCCGCCGCGGGACACGAGCACGTGTACTCCCACGAGCTCGGCGCGCGGGCCGGAGCGACGGCTTGCCAGGTCAGGCGCGACATCATGGGGCTTGGCTGCGCTGGAAGCCCGAGCCGGGGGTACAAGGTGAAGACGCTGCTCGACCGGATCGAATTTTACCTCGATGCGCCCGTGGTCGAGCGCGTCGCGCTGGTCGGCGTCGGGAATCTGGGCCGGGCGATTCTGTCGTTTTTTCAGCGCCGCCGGCCGAAGCTCGAGATCACGGCGGCGTTCGACAGCGACCCGTGGAAGACAAACCGCGTCGTCCAGGGCGTGCGCTGCCACGCCATGGCCGAATTGGAGCCGGTGGTGAGGGAGCAGGGCATCAGGCTCGCCGTTCTGACCGTGCCCGCCGCGGCGGCGCAGGAGGCGGCCGACGCCCTGGTGGCGGCGGGGATCACGGGGATCCTGAGCTTCGCGCCGGCGCCCCTGCGCGTGCCGCTCGGCGTTTTCGTCGAGGACATGGATTTGGCGATGTCCCTGGAGAAAGTGGCGTACTTTGCCCGGCGGCACGTTCGGGCGCCGCGGCGGGGCGGGAAGTGAGGGCCCTCCGATGAAATGCGCGGGCGACATCCAGCTCGTACGGACGATCAAGGAGCGCTGCCGCATCTGCTTCACCTGCGTGCGGGAATGCCCCGCCAAGGCCATCAGGATCGTCGAAGGCCAGGCCGAGGTGGTGCCCGAGCGCTGCATCGGGTGCGGCAACTGCATGCGGGTGTGCAGCCAGAACGCCAAGCAGGTGCTCGACGGGAAGCCGGACACGGCCGCGCTGCTAGCCTCGGGCGCGCCCGTCGCGGCCCTGGTCGCCCCGAGTTTTCCGGCGGAGTTCGTCGAGTGCGGGTGGCGCGAGTTCGTGGGCATGTTGCGCGCGCTGGGCTTCGCCTTCGTCAACGAGGTCGCTTTCGGCGCCGATATCGTCGCCGAACGCTACCGGCGCCTGCTCGCCGAGCATGACGGGAAGCGCTACATTGCCACGACCTGTCCGGCGATCATCTCCTTCGTGGAGCAGTACCACCCCGAGCTGGTCAAGTTCCTGGCGCCGGTGGTCTCGCCCATGGTGGCGGAGGCGCGGGTGCTGCGCAGCATCCACGGCGACGGGGTTAAGCAGGTCTTCATCGGCCCCTGCATCGCCAAGAAGGGCGAGGCGGCCAGCGAGAACGTTCCGGACGAGGTCGATGCCGCCCTGACCTTTCAGGAGCTCCGGCAGATGTTCGCCGAGGCCGGCATCACGCCGGAAAACGTGCGGCCGAGCGATTTCGACCCGCCGCGCGCCGGTCTCGGGGCGCTCTTCCCCTTGAGCCGCGGCTTGCTCCAGACCGCGGGGCTCGACGAGGACCTGCTCACGGGCCACGTGGTCGTGACGGGCGGACGGCAGAACTTCGTCCAGGCCCTGCGCGAGTTCGAGAAGGGCGACCTCAACACGCGGCTCCTGGAGATTCTGGCCTGCGAAGGCTGCGTGATGGGGCCCGGCGTCACGAACGATACGCCGCTTCTGACCCGGCGGGCCAACGTCAGCCGCTACGTGCGCGAATGCCACGCGACGCTGGACCTGGCGCGCTTCCGGGCGGACCTGGACCGATGCGAGAAAATCGATTTCACGCGGGGGTTCAAGGTCTACGATCAGCGCATGCCGGTGCCGCCCGAGGAGGAGATCAGGAATGTGCTGGAGCGCATGGGCAAGGAGGAGCCCGCCGACGAGCTGAACTGCGGCGCCTGCGGCTACGACACCTGCCGCGAGCACGCCGTGGCGATCATCGAGGGGCTCGCCGAGCACGAGATGTGCCTGCCGCATTCCATCGAGCGGCTGCACAAGACGGTGAAAGACCTGGCCGCTTCGAATCGACAGCTCGCCTCGACCCAGGAGGCGCTGCTCAACTCCGAGCGCCTCGCGAGCATGGGGCAGCTCGCCGCCGGCATCGCCCACGAGGTCAACAACCCCCTGGGCGTGGTGCTGATGTTCGCGCATCTGCTCCGCGAGCAGCACGCCAAGAACCCGGCGCTTGCCCAAGACCTGGCCCTGATCGTCGAGCAGACCGATCGCTGCAAGAAGATCGTGGCGGGCCTGCTCAATTTCGCGCGCCAGACCAAGGTTCTCAGGCAGCCCTTCGATGTGCGCGAGCTCGTCAACCGCACGCTTCAGACCATGCCGCCCCCCGCGGGCGTCAAGGTGCGCGTCGAGCATGGAATCGAAGACCCGGTCGCCGAGATCGACCGCGATCAGATCGCGCAGGTCCTCGTCAATCTGATCACGAACGGGTACCAGGCCATGGCGGGCGGGGGCGTGTTGAGCGTGCGCACCCGCGGCGATGCCGACACGGCGGTCATCGAGGTGGCCGACACCGGCGTGGGCATCCCCAAGGAGAACCTGACGAAGATCTTCGAGCCGTTCTTCACGACCAAGCAGATCGGCACGGGCACGGGCCTGGGGCTCGCGGTGAGCTACGGGATCACCAAGATGCATAACGGCGGCATCGCCGTGGAATCCAACATCGACCCCGCCCGGGGGCCGACCGGAAGCACGTTCACCGTCACGCTGCCGCGCCGGGGGGCCGACGCTTAGCGCGGAAGGAGAGATTCGTGGGAGCAACGACACTGAAAATCCTGGTGGTCGATGACGAGCCTGGGATGCAGATCGGCGTCGAGCGCGCCCTCAGGGACTACGCCGTGCATGTCGCCGAGGTGAACGAGGATGTGCGCTTCGAGGTCGAAACCGCCGGGAGCGGCGAGGATGCGCTGGCGCGCATCGAGAACGTCCCGGCGCCGCCGCACCTCCTGCTGCTGGATCACATGCTGCCCGGCATGACCGGCCTGGATGTGCTCGACCGCCTGGCGGGCAGGGATCTGGAGCTCCTCACCATCATGATCACGGCGTATGCGTCGCTGGAGACCGCCGTGACGGCGACGAAGCGCGGGGCCTACGATTTTCTGGCCAAGCCCTTCACGCCGGCCGAGCTCAAGAACGTGATCCAGAAGGCGGCGGCCCGGCTGCTCCTGGCGCGCCAGGCGCGCGCGCTGGCCCGCGAGCGGCACCAGGTGCGCTTCCAGTTCATATCGGTGCTGGCGCACGAGCTCAAGGCGCCCCTGGCCGCCGTCCAGGGCTACCTGGCCATCATGCGCGACCGCGCCGCCGGCGATACGATCGACGATTACGACGAGGCGATCGGGCGCTGCCTGGCCCGGGTGGAGGGGATGCGCAAGCTGATCCTCGATCTGCTCGATCTCACGAAGATCGAATCCGGCCAGCGCGCGCGGGAGATCGCCCCGCTGGATCTCTGCGACGCCGTGCGCCACGCGCTGGACACCTACCGGCCCGAGGCGGATGCGCGGCGGATCACGCTGGAGTTCGCGCCCGCGGGGCCGGTGCCGATGGAAGCCGACCGGAGCGAGATCGAGGTGATTCTCAACAACCTGCTCTCCAACGCCGTCAAGTACAACCGCGACGGCGGGAGCGTGACCGTGGAGTGCGGGGCCGAGGACGGCACCGTGACGATCGGCGTCGCCGACACGGGCATCGGCATGGGGCCTGAGGATGTCAAGAAGCTGTTCGGCGATTTCGTGCGCATCAAGAACGAAAAGACCCGCAAGATCTCCGGCAGCGGCCTGGGCCTGGCGATTCTCAAGAAACTGGCGCTCTTGAACGGGGGCGACGTGAAGGTGGAGAGCACTCCTGATGTCGGGACGCGCTTCACCGTGACGCTCAACCAGCGTCAGACAAGCAAGGAATAGACGCGCGCCCGGGCGCGCGAAGCGGAAGCGAGGTGCATCCATGTGTGCGCTGCCGGCCATGCGCGTGAGCGCGGGCTGCATCGATTTCATCAACGAGGCGCGTTTCAACGCGCTGCTGGCGCCGAGCCGCCCCGACCCGGGCCGCGTGCGCGAAATCATCGACAAGAGTCTCGCGAAGGAGGCCCTGTCGCTGGAGGAGACGGCGGTCCTGCTGGGGGCGGAGGATCCCGGCCAGATCGAGGCGATCTTCCAGGCCGCGCGGACTCTCAAGGAGCGGGTCTACGGGAACCGCATCGTGCTCTTCGCGCCGCTTTACATCGGCAACCATTGCGTCAACGACTGCGCCTATTGCGGCTTCAAGCGCTCGAACAAGGAAGCCGTTCGGCGGACGCTGCGCGGCGGGGAGCTCGAGGCCCAGATCCGGGCGCTCCAGCGCGCCGGGCACAAGCGCCTGATTCTGGTCTTCGGCGAGCACCCCGCCTACGATGCGGAGTCCATCGCCGAGGCCGTGCGCACGGCCTATCGCATCAAGGAAGGCCGCGGCGAGATCCGGCGCGTCAACATCAACGCGGCGCCCCTGGATGTGGAGGGCTTCCGCGCCGTCAAGGCGGCCGGCATCGGGACGTACCAGATCTTCATGGAAACGTACCACCGCGCCACCTACGCCCGCCTCCACCCGGCCTACACGCGCAAGGGGGACTACCTGTACCGCCTGGATGCGTTGAATCGGGCCCTCGAGGCCGGTTGCGACGATGTGGGCATCGGCGCCCTTTTCGGACTCTACGACTGGAAGTTCGAGGTGCTCGGGCTCGTCGCCCACGCGCTCCATCTCCAGGAGCGCTTCCGCGTGGGGCCCCACACGATCAGCTTCCCGCGCATCAAACCCGCCTCGGGCGTGTGCCTCGACGATTGCCACGACGTGAGCGACGAGGAGTTCGCCCGCGTCGTGGCGATTCTGCGCCTGGCGGTGCCCTATACGGGCCTCATCCTGACGGCGCGCGAGCCCGCGGCGCTCAGGCGCCGCCTCATGGCGTTCGGCGTGTCGCAGATCGACGCGGGCACGCGCCTTGAGATCGGCGGCTACACCGAAGCCGGCGATGCGCAGGTCATGGAGCGCGAGCAGTTCAGCCTGGGGGACGTGCGCTCGTTGGACGAGGTCATCTTCGAGCTGGTCGAGGACGGCTACGTGCCGAGCTTCTGCACGGCGTGCTACCGGCTCGGCCGCACGGGGGAGCACTTCATGGAGTTCGCGATTCCCGGCTTCATCAAGCGCTTCTGCACCCCGAACGCGCTGACGACCTTCAAGGAATACCTGATCGACTACGCCTCGCCGCGCACGCGCGCGGCCGGCGAGCGCCGCATCGCGGCGGAGCTGGCCCAGTTGCCCGACGATCCGCAGAAAGCGGCGCTCATGCGCCGGCTGGAGGCGATCGAAACCGGCACGGCGCGGGATCTGTACTGCTGAGAGGGGGGAATCCGCGCCGCGGCGCCGCGGCCGCGCCTCTCTATTCGATGGCGCGGATCGCGGCGTCCGCCGACCATTTGGCGCGGGGTATCTGCGCGATTTTTCGGAGGGCGGGCAGCGCCGGCGCGGCGGGCTTGCCGATGGCGCCCAGCGCCGCGGCGACCGAACGCAGCACATGGACCTGCTGGCCCTCCGCCGAGGCGGCGTCGATCAACGCCGGGACCGCCGGCGCGGCCTCCCGGCCGATCGCCGCGAGGGCGTTGGCCGCCATCATCCGAACGCCGGCGTCGGAGTCCTGGAGCGCGGCCGCCAGCATGTCCAGCGCCGCGACGCTCTCCTGCCCCCTGTCGCGCAGCGCCAAGGCCGCCAAGCCGCGGGTGATCGGATCGGGATCCGACAGGGCGCGGCCGATGTCGGCAATGCTCCCCGCGGGCCTGCGCGGTTCGGTCACCGCCGCGGCGGCCGCCCACGCCTCCGGGCCCGTCTTGGCGAGAATGATGCAGTCGACGCCGAGGTTGTAGCCCCCGGACGCCTCGCGCTTGCCGAGGCACACGAACGTCAGGGTGTGCCGGCCCTTCGCGAGGCTGGGCCAGCCGACCTGGTAGGCGAGGCCGACGTAGGTCTCGGGAGCGTATCCGTCGAACTGCGTCCGCTCGATCACGTCGGCGCCCGGCTCGTGCTCGAGCTGCGCCGCGCCGGGGGCCTTGCCGTCGAGAAGCACGGTGTAGATCCCGTAGTCGCCCGCCTGGGCGACTTCGGTGTACACCTCGTAGACGCCGTCCTCGGGCGCGTCGAAGGGGATTTCGAGCTTGGCGCCCGGGCCCTCGGCGGCGAAGAAGATCACATCCTTGGACCAGAAAAGCTCGGGGATGAGGGACGCCTCGCCGCCCGCGGCCTTGACCTCGGCGAGGGATTGCTCCACCTCGATTTGCGCGGCGTTGCCGTGGGGCAGCCGCGCGGAGCCGTAGGGCACGGGGGGAAGATCCCGCGCGATGCCTTCTTGGTACCAGAAGGCGACGCTCGCGATGCAATCGGTGCGCTCGCCGAAGCACGATTTGACTGAGCCGTCGGCGTTGTAAGTCCAGCCCCGGTGCTCCATCTCCGCCTTGAGCGCGGACGTGAAGGGAATGGGATCGGTGAGGTGCCAGCGGTAGGCCGTCATTCGCGCGCCGAGCCCGGTGCCCTCGGCCACCGTGACGCCGTACAGGGGTCCGTCGTTGACATGCAGGCCCCAGGCGTCGTTGAAGTAGTCCTCGCTGCCCGTGCCCACGATCTCGGGGCGCCGCCCGTCCACCCAGAAGAAGTCATCGCCTTCCCCGAACCAGCCGGCCTCGGCCTGGACGACGGACATCACGGTGCCCACGTAATGCCCCCGGCCTTTGACGTTCAGGAATTCGTACCTGGAGCCATCCGCCGGTGCGGGCAGCGCCTGGCGGTACCACGCGTGGAAGTAGCGCGTGTCCCGCGGGAGCGACGGCACTTTCTGCCAGTCGACGTGGTAGTAGAGCATGGTCACGCGGCGGCGGCCCTCGTTGGTGATGGTGATCTTGCACGACTTGTGGAACGGCATCGGCCAGTAGCAGTTGCGGGCGCGGCCCGCGGAGCTGTTCCGAACCATGAGGGACTCGACCTCGGCCTCGACGCCGTTGCCGACGGCGAAGAAATCGCCCACCGGCGCGTCGACGCTGGGGGTGGGGCTCCCGTCGTAGTACACGCGCAGGCGCAGGAGCCGCGGCCAGCCGTACTCGTTGTCCGCGATGGTCAGCCAGATGTGGGTGACGACGCCGGGGCCTGCCAGGTCGGCGAGGACCGTCGTCTCGCCGGGGATCGGGCGCGCGCTGTCGTCGTTCGAGTCCCAGTCGGGATTGTTCGACGAGGCGCGCATCGCCGTGAAGTCCTTCGGCCGGGTCAGGCCGTAAGGATCGGGGTAGGCGGGGGCCGCGCGGTCGCTGCAGCCGGACGCCGCGGCGATGAAGAGCGCGGCGGGGAACCACGAGAGCAGAAGCTGTGTTTTCATGGGTTCAGTATACCTCATGAGAAGGAGGCCGCGCGGCGGCGCGGGAACTTCGCGCGCGGCGGCGCGGCGGGGGATTCGGGCGCCTTCGCCGCCGCGGCCTGCCGGACTTTCGCGGCGGCGCCGCCCTTACAACTCGACCCTCGTACAGCGCAGAAGAGTCAAGAGCGCAAAGGCCGTTCCGTACTGCTGGTGATAGTCGTAGAGGGGATAATCCCACCAGGAGCCGTCCTTCTCCTGGAGCCCGACGAGGAGCGCGGCCATGCGGTCGCGATAAGGCGCCGCCACGGAGGGGTCCAGCGCGTCCATGCAGAGCGCGGCGTAGTAGTGGCCGTAGTAGAAGAAGTAGCCCGCCACCTGGAACCAGGCCTCGTGCGGAATGGGGCGCTTGCGGCCGATGCTCAGCCACCCGTTGCGCGCGAACAGCCGCTCGAGCCAGGTCCGCAGGACCTCGTCGGTGACGGCGCCCCCCCACAGCCTGAGGGCGACGTTGCAGGCCTGGGAGCGGCCCAGGCTCCCCGCGGGGCGGTTGACGAGGCGCATCGGCCGCCACTTGTGCGACTCGGCGTACAGGTAGGAGCTGTCCGGCTTGCGCTGCCTCAGGATGGATTGCATGCCGCGGGCGACGAGCTCCGGCGGAACTCGAATCCCCGCGTCGGCGGCCTCCTTCAGGGCCACCAGCACCGTCGCCGTCACGAAACTCGGCGAAGCGTCGCTCGGGCGCTGCGTGCGAGCCTCGAAATCGTAGTAGGCCCACCCGCCGGAGATGCACTCGTACCGCGCGAGGTAATCGATCTGGCTCGCGATCAACGCCTGATAGGCCGCCTGCTCCTCAGCGTCGCGCGTCCGGGCGCGCAGCCTGACGAGGGCCTGAATTGCGTAGGCGTGTCCCCACACGTTGTAGGTCGTGTCGGCCGTGGCGCGGCGGAGCTTCGGAAGCTGGGCGCGCATCCAGCTCCCGCCCCGGGCGATGGCGTCCCGGACGGCCGGCCGGTCGTCCGCGCTCTCGATCAACGCGGCGAGGCACAGCGCCGTGGTTCCCGTGCGGAAGGCGTCGTGCGCGCCGGGGACCGGCGCGTAGATGTTGAGGTTTTTCGTGTTACGCGGCGAGCCCCAGCAGCCGTCGCGCTCCTGGCGCGCGATCAGAAAATCAATGCCGCGCCTGATGGCCAGGCGCACATCCTCGGGATTCGCCGCCCCGCGCGCGGGCGGCGCGGCGGCGAGCAGCACCGCCGTGCAGAGAAGCGTCCGGAGCATGCCGGGCCTCAACGCCCCTCGGGGGGCGCGAGGAGGATGCGGTCGCCCTCGACGAGACCTTCCAGAATCTCGATCCGATCGCCTGAACGGGGGCCGGTCTTCACCGCGCGCTTGACCGGGCCTTCCGCCAGGAGGAGGTAGACGCTGCGCGCGTTCGGATCGAAGGGATCGGCGGCGACGGCCCGGGCCGGCACCGCGATGGTCTCTCGCTTTTCGTAGGCGTTGATCGTCACGGCGCAGCGCATGCCGGGCGCGATGCATTCCCTGTCCTGGGGGATCGACACCGTCAATTCGGCTCCGAACGTCTCGGGCGCCAGGGGAATGGCATCGATGCGGCGCAGGATGGCGGTGCACGCCGTCTCCGGCGCGGCCGCCGGCCGGGCAAAACCCTGCATCCCGGCCCGCAGATGCTCCAGATCCTTCTCCGCCAGCTTGGCGACGATGCGCAGCGGCCGCGGATCGACCACCGTGAAGACGACTTGGCCGGAGGCGATGGTGCCGCCGCGGCGCAGCTTGGCCGCGGCCTGGAGCGCGTCGCCCCATTCTCCGAAAACGCAGGCGCCGTAGTAAACGATGCCGCTCATGGGCGCCTTGACCTCCATGATGCCGCGGTCGGCCTCGAGCCGGGCGAGCCTTTCCCGGGCGCGGCGGAGTTCCAGGCGCGTCTTCTCCGCCGCCAGGCGCTGCTTGTTCAGGGAGGCGGGGACGGAGGTCTGCGCGCGCCGCCAGGCGATGTCGGCGCGGGCGGCCTCATCCTCCAAGCTCAGGAGCTGGCGCGGCAGGGAGACTTCGAGGACGCGGGCGCACTGCAGGCGCGCGCGCTCGAGGGCGAACTCCGCGCGCTCGACGCTGTTGCGCTGGCGCGTCAGGACGATCTCCTCGGTCTCTTCGGTGAGTTCGTCGGCCTTGTACATTTTCTCGAGCTGCGCGAGCTCCTCGCGTTCGTACTGGAGCACTTGAGTCGCGGACTTGAGATCGAACTGCGCCGACTTTTCCCCTTGAGGCCGGTCGATGCGGATGTAGCGCTCGAGGTTCTCCTGCGCGTGGCGGCGGGCCTTCTCCGCCCCCGCCAAGTCGAGAGCGGCGGTTTTTTCGGCCGCCTGCAGCGCGGTCTCGGCCTGGGCCGCGTCGATCTCCATGGCGCGGATCTCCGCTCTCAGGTCATGGATGGCCTTGTCCAGATCGTCGACGGCGAGCCGCAGGAGCAGATCGCCCTTCCCGACCCGCGTCCCGTGAGCGACGGCGTCGATGACCTCCAGCGTCCTCCATTCCTTGGGCCGGAGGACGACTTCGGCGGCATGTTCCGCCTCGAAAACGCCCTTGAGTTCGCTCGTGATGACGAAGGGCCCCTTGGCGACCGTGTGGGTCGCGGGGGGGTCGTCCGCCGCGCAAGCGGCCGCCGCGAGGGCCAGACAAGCCAAGGTGCCGATAATGCGTTTAGGCATAGAAGTTTCTCCTCTCGTGGGCCGCCGGAACGAGGGCGGTATCAATCATCTTCGAACGGCGCGGGCGCGCGGGTGAAGGCGATTTCGGGCCGCGCCGCTCCGGTCCGATTGTACGGCCCGCCGCGGAGGGATACCATAGATCGTTCCGCGCGGGGGTTCGGCGCGCTCGCGGCCGCGCGGGGCGCTCCGGACCCGCGGAGGGCGACGCATGAAACAAACACCCAAGGGGCTCCGGCTCCACATCGGTATTTTCGGCCGGCGCAACGTCGGCAAGTCCTCGCTCCTGAACGCGCTGACGCGGCAGACGGTTTCGATCGTGTCCGACGTCGCCGGAACCACCACCGATCCGGTGGAAAAGCCCATGGAGCTTCCGCCGATCGGCCCGGTTCAGTTCATCGACACGGCGGGCATCGACGACCCGAGCGCGGTGGGAGAGCAGAGGGTCGCCCGCACGCGCCAAGTGTTCGATCGGACCGATGTGGGCATCCTGGTGGCCGAGGCGGCCGTATGGGGGCCTTACGAGGACATGATCCTCGCCGAGCTGGCGCGGCGCCGCGTTCCCGCGGTGGTGGTGTTCAACAAGGCCGACCGCGGCGCGCCGTCCCCGGAGGCGTCCGGGGCGGCGGCCAAGGCCGGCGCGCGGACCGTCACGGCCATCGCCACGCGGGGCGAGGGAATCCTCGACCTCAGGAACGCCCTCATCGAGGCCGCGCCCGAGGAGTACATCGACGCGCCCCCGCTCATCGCCGATCTGGTCGCCCCGGGGCAGTGTATCGTGCTCGTTGTGCCCATCGACAAGGAAGCCCCCAAAGGCCGCCTCATCCTGCCGCAGGTGCAGACCATCCGGGAGATCCTCGATTCCGATGCGTACTGCCTGGTCGTCAAGGAGCGCGAGCTTGCCGACGCGCTCGGGCGCCTGGCGCGGCCTCCCAGTCTGGTCGTCACCGATTCGCAGGCGTTCGCCAAGGTCGCCGCCGACACGCCGGCGGAGATTCCCCTCACGTCCTTTTCGATCCTCTTCGCCCGGGCCAAAGGGGATCTGGGCGAGTTCGCGCGGGGCGCCATGTCCATCGATTCCCTGAAGCCCGGCGACGCCGTTCTCATCGCCGAATCCTGCGCCCATCACCCGATCGGGGACGACATCGGCCGCGTGAAAATTCCCCGTTGGCTCACGCGCTACGTGGGAGGGGCGCTGCGCTTCACCACGGTCCAGGGGCACGGCCTGCCCGACGACCTGGCGCAGTACCGCCTCGTCGTCCACTGCGGCGCGTGCATGTGGAATCGCAGGGAGGTGCTCGCGCGCATTATCCGCTGCCGCGACGCGGGGGTGCCGATCACGAACTACGGGACGGCGATCGCCTATTCCCTCGGCATCTTCGAGCGCGCGCTCGGGCCGTTTCCCGCGGTGCTCGCCGAGTACCGCGCGGCGCGGGCCGCCGGCGGCAGCCGAGTTTGAGGTTCGCCATGATTAGGACGTTTTGCGGCGGCCGCTGCGCCTGCGCGGCCCTCGTGTGCGCGGTTCTGAACGCGGCGGACGGCCGGGACCTGACGGTGCCGCTGCCCGCCGGCCGAACGGCGCTTACCGACATCGGGCTCTACCGCGTGATTTGGCAGTCCTACGGGAAGGCGCCCGTGGCCATGCCGGATTCGTGGGCCGGCCACTTCGAGCCCTCCACGGGCATCTCGGTGGCGAAGTGGGGGCGCGTGCTCGGGCGCGAGGCGCTGCTGCTCCATTCGCCGTGGCGCGTCGCGTCCGGCTTGCTGCGGGTGGAGTACGAACTGGCGCTTCCGCGCGCCAAGCCTATCACGCTTTCCTTCGGCATCGCCATGGGGCCGGACGTGGCGCAGCCCAACAAGAGCGACGGCGTCACCTTCGCGTGCACGCTGGCCGCGGGGGGCGCGAAGCGCGAGCTCATGCGCGTTCACCAGACGAAGGCCGAGTGGCGCGACTTCGCCTTCGACCTGTCCGCGCACGCGGGGACGACCGTCGTCGTGGCGCTCCAGGTCGAACCGGGCCCCGCGAACAACTCCGCGTGGGACTATTCCTTCTTCGGCGACGCGGCCATCACGGCGGGGGACGCGCGGCCGAGCCGCGCGGAGACGCTGGCGCGCCTGACGGGAGCGCGCGCCTACAAGGCCGCCGCGGGCGCTAGCCTCGCCGCGCTCGCCAATCGTCCGGGCAACGGCGTTGTGCCGTCGAACCTGCTTCCCTGCCGAAACTCCGTGCGGGCCGATGGCTCCGCCTGGCGCTTCGCCTACGAGGGCGCGGACTGCCGCGTCGTCTATACCTACACGCCGGCTACCGGCACCCTTGACGATTTCCTCGCCTGGGTCGATGCGGGGCAACCGTTCCGGCCGGCGGCGAGCGGCGGCGTCCTGGCGGAGGAGGTCGACGGCGGGCGGCTGCCCGTCCGCGGCGGCCGAGCGGCGGAGACGACCCTCTCGGGCAACACGCTCAAGGTGGTCTGGGACTACGAGCTCGCGGGCGCGCCGCTGCGCGTCGTCTGGACCTTCGGCATCGAGGGCAAGGCGCTCACCGTCGCGGCCGAATGCGCGGCGCCGCGCCTGATCGGCTTCTCCCTCGGCGAGGCCGCGGCGCCCTTGCGCCGGACGTTCGACGTTCCCTATTTGGCCGGCGCCGTCGCCTATCTGTCGGTCCAGAACGCCTTCGCGTGCCGGTACCTCGACTGGACCTTCTCCAACGCCTCGCAATGCCCTCAAGGGACGGCCGCCTACGACCGCATGACCGACGGCGCGCGCAATCCCCTTAGGGAGCGGGGTTACATCGCGGTCTCGCCCGATGTGGGCGAGGTGCTTCCCAACATTCCCCACGCGCCCTCGCCGTACCTGGCCGCGCTCGGCCCGCGCATCATGCTCGACATCTGGAGCCACCACCAGCACAGTTTTGCGGGCGATGCCGAGAGGCTCAGGGAGCTTGCTGACAACGGCGTCGATCACCTGGCGATCATCCAGCACGTCTGGCAGCGCTACGGCTACGACGTCAAACTGCCCGACCACCTTCCCGCCAACCCGCGGTACGGCGGCGAGGAGTGCCTGCAGATCTTCGGCCGCGCCGCCAAGGAGTGCGGCTGCATCTGGGCGCTCCACGAGAACTACATCGATCTCTATCCCGACGCGCCGTCGTACGATCCCGCCGCGCGCGTCCTGCTGGCCGACGGCCGGCCGTCGCCCGCCTGGTTCCACCCCGATACCAAGATCCAGAGCTTCGGCCTGAAGTGCAACCTGGCGCTGGGCTTCGCGCGGCGGAACTCCCCCGAGATTCACCGGCGCTACGGCACCACCGCGGCGTATCTCGATGTCCACACCTGCGTGGTGCCTTGGCACCAGCTCGACCACGAGGCCGGCCAGCCCATGGCGGCCATGGCGCGGGCCAAAGTCCGGTTCGACGGCGAGCTTTTCCAGTACCAGCGCGACACGCACGAAGGCCCCCTCTTCGGCGAGGGGTGGAGGCACTTCTACTGGGCGGGGCGCTGCGACGGCGTCGAGGCTCAGGTGGCGGGAGGCGAGGATCACGCGCCGTTCCTGGATTTCGATCTCTTGAAGCTGCATCCGCAGATGGTGAACCACGGCATGGGCTACTACGAGCGCTGGTTCCGCCGCGGCTACGACGCCGTGTGGGGCTTCGATGCCGGCAGCGTCCAGCAGTTGGACAAGTACCGGGCCATGGAGCTGGCGTACGGCCACGCGGGGTTTCTAGGCGCGCGCTTGGTCCACAACGTCAACGCCGTCGTCAGGGAGCACCACCTCATGCACGCCGTGCAGCGGCTCTACGGCACGGCGCGGGCCGTCGCGATCCGCTACGAGGTCGACGGCGTCCTCGTGACGGCGAGCGCGGCGTTGGCGCTGGACGACACGCGACGGCAGCGCATCGAGTACGATTCGGGCTTGGTCGTGTGGGTGAACTGGCGCGAGGAGCCGTGGCGCGTCGAAGGACGCGTCCTGCCCCAGTGGGGGTTTCTCGCGCGCGGGCCCGAAACGGAGGCGTCCACCGAGCTGCGCGCCGGCGTCATCGCCGACTACGCCGAATGCCCGGAGTATATCTTCGCCGACGCGCGCACGTGGTTCGATCTGCCCGCGGCGAGTGTTCGGAAGAACATCGAGCCCCGCCTGAGGGATTTCACGGACCTGGGCGGCGGACGCGTGCGGGTCACCTACGAGTGGGTGGTCAACGACGCGCTGGAACAGGATTTCCGCTGCTTCGTCCACGCCGTGAACCCCCAGTACGCGGGCGGCGAGAGCATCGTTTTCCAGCAGGATCACGCCCTGTCGCGGCCGACGAGCGCGTGGCGCAAGGGCGAGGTCGTTACCGACGGCCCGTGGGAGTTCACGGTGAGCGGGAAGTACGACGCGTACGACCTCATGATCGGGCTCCACAAGGGCGAGCGTGTGTGCCTCAAGGGCGTCGATGGCGGCGCGAATCGAATTCTGGTCGCGCGGTTGAAAGTGGTCCGCGAAGGCGGGCGCGTCGCGGCCGTCGCGTGCGAGAAGGCGGGGCCGGGGGCCGCGCCGGCCGAGGGCGTGCGCGAGGCCGACTTCGCGGCGCATCGCAACCCGCCGGGCACCTGGGTCGATTTCGGGAAGGTCGCGACGGACGGCGCGGTCAAGGTCGACCGCCGGCCCGACCGGCTGGTCGTGTTCCCCTATCCGCGGGCGAGGGAGTTCCGCGTGAGCCTGGCGCTCCCGCCGGGCGCGGAGGCGGCGCGCGTGCGGCTGCGCGCTCTGGCCGCCGAGACGCGCGAGGATCTGGGTCCGGTTCCCTTCGCGTGGGACGGCGCCGGGCGGCTGGCCTTCACGGCGGGCATGCCCCGCGCGGGCCGCTACGTCGTCGCCTGGGACGCGCGCTGAGGGCGGGCGCGCCCATGCCCGGAAGGAACTTCCGCCTCCAGGACTACGCGGCCTATTTGGCCCGAGTGGGCGATGCGACCTACGTGGATTGCACGCGCCGCACCGATCCCGCGCGGGCGCCCCGGGTCTGGGAAAACCTGCGCGCGGTGGCGGAGGCGTACGGGCCGCCGTGGATTCTCCAGATCTGGACCAAGAACCCGCGGGGCGTCATGGAGTTGGGCGGCGCCCTGCTGGAGAGGCTGTGCGCGGGCGGAACGACGATTACCTGCCAGCTCACGGTCACGGGGCTGGGGGGGACGGAGCTGGAACCCCGGGCGCCGGCCGACGCCCTCGGCGAGGCGGGCGAACTGCTTGAGTGCATCGGCGGGCCCGCCCATTGCGCGTGGCGCTTCGATCCGGCGATCGCGGGGCTTGACAATACGGCGCGGTTCGAGGCGCTTGCGCCGAGAGCCGCCGCTCTGGGCATCAAGCGGCTCGTCGTCAACTTCGCCTGCGACCCCGGCGTGTATGCGCGCGTCGACGCCCGCCTCGCGGCGGTCTTTCCGTACTGGCGTCCCGGACTTCCCGGCATCGAGCCCGGGTGGAAGGAGCGCACGGCGCGGGAGATCGCGGCGCGCGCGGCCGCCCTAGGGCTGGCGGTGTTTTGCTGCGCGGAGGGCAAGGCGCTCCGCGAGGCCGTGCCCGACCTGGAGCCTCCCGAATGCGGCAGCTTCACGTGGTTCTGCGCGCTCTCGGGCAGGACGCCGGGGCGCCGCAAGGGCCGTCCGTCGCGCCGCGGCTGCGGCTGCGCCGACTACTTCGATGTGGGCTGCTACGGGAATTGGCGCGCCTGCCACGGGTGTCTTTACTGCTACGCGGGGTGAGGCCGGCGGGCGTGCGGCGCAGCTTTGACGATCCCGCGGCCAGGCGCTACTATCGGTGTTCCGCGGCGTCCGCCGCGGCGCCGCAGGAAAGGAAACCTCCATGCGACCCGTGATCCTGATCATACGCGACGGCTGGGGCCTCAACCCGCGAACCGAGGGCAACGCCGTCGCCGCCGCCAAGACGCCGAACATCACGGCCTACAAGGCCGCGTACCCCTGGACGACGCTGGAGTGCGCGGGCGAGCCCGTCGGGCTTCCCGACGGGTACCAGGGCTCCTCCGAGGTCGGGCACCTGAACATGGGCGCCGGCCGCATCGTGATCCAGGAGCTCAAGCGCATCGACGACGGCCTCAGGACGGGCGCGCTTTTCCGCGTGGAGAAGTGGATCCGACTCATCGCGAGCTGGAAGGCCAACCGGAGCGTTCTGCACCTCCTCGGCCTCCTCCAGGACGAGGGCGTCCACGCGCACCAGGAGCATCTCTTCAAGATCATGCGCCGCGCCCGGGAGGAGAACCCGGAGGGCGCCATAACCGTCCACCCCTTCCTCGACGGCCGCGACACGCCGCCGCGCAGCACGCGCGAGTACATCGCCAAGTTGAACCTGGTCATGCGCGAGGTCGGCAACTGCCGCATCGGCACCGTCATGGGGCGCTACTACGCCATGGACCGCTCGAAGGACTGGGCTCTCACCGACACGGCCTACCGCTGTTTGGTGAACGCCGAGGGCCGCCGCGCGGCGTCGGCCGAGGACGCCGTCGCGGAATCGTACGCCCGGGACAAGACCCCGGACGGCGTCGACATGTTCGACGAGTACGTGCCGCCGTACTGCATCGGCGATTTCGCGGGCATCAAGGACGGCGACTGCGTGCTGCACACCAACTACCGCCAGGACCGCGCGATCCAGCTTTCGATGGCCTTCGTCGACCCGGCCTATCCGGGGACGCTCCCCGCCAAGCCGAAGGTGGTCTTCGCCGGCCTGACGCGCTACTGGGATGCCTTCACGGAGTACCTGATGGGTCCCATCGACGAGGGCGGCGGCATGGAGAACCTCCTCGGCGAGGTGATCTCGCGGGCCGGCCTCGCCCAGCTCCGCATCGCCGAGACGCAGAAGTTCCGCCACGTGACGAGCTTTTTCAACGGCAAGTCGACGACGCCGTATCCGGGCGAGGATCAGGTGGAGGTCAAGAGCCGCTTCGATCCGGCCACCTTCGCCAGCCACCCCGAGATGGACGCCTACAACGTCACCCGGGAGCTGCTCGCGCGCTGGGAGCGGAAGCAGTACGGCTTCATCGCCGTCAACTACGCGAACGGCGACATGGTGGGCCACACGGGCGACTTCGAGGCGGCGCGCCGGGCCATCGAGGTGGTGGACGAGTGCGTGGGCAAGCTCGTGGAACGGATGCTCGCCGCGGATGCGCAGATCCTCATCACCGCCGACCACGGCAATTCCGAGGAGATGATCGATTACGAAACAGGCATGGTGAAGACGAGCCACACGCTGAATCCCGTCGAGTGCATCTACGTCGCGAGCGATTCGCCGGGCGTGAAGCTCAGGGAACGCGGTAAGCTCTCCGACATCGCGCCCACCGTCCTGACGCTCCTCGGCCTGCCGATCCCGGCGGAAATGACCGCCGACAACCTGCTCGCGGCGCCGGCCTAGACATCGAATTCCGCCGCGAGGAAAGTGTGGTCCGAGGGTTTCGGGCCGAGGCGGGGCGCCAGGTCGACGTAGGCGGCCGCGGACTTGGCGGCGAGGGGCGCCGTGGCGAGGATGTGGTCGATGCGCCAGCCCATGCCGCGCTTGGCGGCGTTCGGCGTCCGGTAGTCGAAGAAGGTGTACTGGCCCGGCTCGGGGCGGTGCTTCCTGAACACGTCGACAAAGCCCCACCGCACGACGTCCGCGAAGGCTCGGCGGACATCCACGTGGTAGCAGACGTGGTCCTCCTGCTCCTCGGCGTTGTGGATGTCCATGGCCTCGGGAGCGACGTTGAGATCGCCCAGCCAGACCAGCGGCGTTCGAGGGGTGAAGTGCCGCGCGAAGTACTCCTTGAGCCGCGCGAACCACTGGAGCTTGTATTGATACATCGCGTGCTCGATGTCGCGGCCCTGCGGGACGTAGGTGTTGACGATGTGGATTTTGCCGACCTTGGCGTGCACGAGGCGGGTCTCGTCGGCCGGCCCGCCGTCGTCCAGGCCGAAGCGCACCTCCGCCGGCGCGCTCTTCGCGATGAGCGCGACGCCGTTGTACGCCTTCTCCCCGCGGTAGACCACCGCGTAGCCGGCGCCTTCGATCGCTTCGGCGGGAAAGGCCTCGTCGACCGTCTTCGTCTCCTGCAGGCAGAGAACGTCGGGCGCCTGGGCGGCGAGCCACGCCGTGACGACGCCGATGCGCGAGCGGATCGAATTCGCGTTGAACGTTGCAATCTTCATGTGAGTCTGCTCCACTGTGAGGAGCCGCGGCGCGGACCGTTCCGGCGGTTGAGTGTACCCGCCCGCGCCCGCGGCTTCAACGAGTCGAGCCGCGCATGACCGCGCCCCGCGTCCGCAGCGTTCTCCCCGCGTACAACGCCGCCGCGACCCTCGGCCGGGCGCTGGCCAGCCTTGCCGCGCAGACCTTCGCCGACTGGGAATGCCTGATCGTCGATGACGGATCTACCGACGCCACGGGGGCCGTGGGCGCGGAATGGGCCCGCCGCGACGGGCGCATGCGCATGCTCGCGGCGCCCCGCGGCGGCATCGTCCGCGCCCTGAACGCCGGGTTCCGCGGCGCGGACGCGCCGCTCCTCGCCCGCATGGATGCCGACGACGAGTCCCTGCCCGACAGGCTCGCGCGGCAAGTCGCGTTCCTCGATGCCAATCCCGACATCGGCATCGTTTCCTGCCTGGTGGAGCACGTGCCCGCCCACGGCGCGCAGCAGGGTTTCGGCTTGTACGTCGATTGGACCAACGGCCTGCGGACGCCGGAAGACCATGCCCTGAATCGCTTCGTCGAATCGCCGCTGGTTCACCCGACCGCCGTGTGGCGGCGCGATTGCGCGCCCGGCGCCGCCCTCTACCGCGAATCGCCGCGTTGGCCCGAGGACTACGACCTGTGGCTCAGGCTCATGCACGCCGGCGTCAAGGCGGCCAAAGTGCCCGCCGTGCTCTACCGATGGCACGATCCGCCGGGCCGGCTCTCGCGGACCGATCCGCGCTACTCGGTGGAATCGTTCTACGAATGCAAGGCGCATTACCTCGCCATCGGGCCCCTTGCGGACCGGAGCGAGGTGGGCGTCTGGGGCGCGGGCCGGCCGGCGCGCCTGCGCGCGGCGCTGCTTGAGCGCCACGGCGTTCGAATCCGGTTCTACGTGGATATCGACCCGCGCAAGACGGGCAAGAAAATCGCCGGCCGCCCCGTGCTGGCCCCCGAAGATCTCGCCGCGGCGCCCCCCGTGCCGCTCCTGGCTTACGTCGGTTCGCGGGGCGCGCGCCAGCGGATCCGCGCGTTCCTGGCGAGGATGCGTCGGCGCGAGGGCGTGGATTTTTGGTGCGCGGCCTGAGGGCGGTGCGCGCGCCAAAGCGCGGGCGGCGTTATTTCTCCGGGACGCCGCCGCGCCAACGCGCGTGAAGCTCGAGCGCCTCGCCGTGCCTGGCGAGCGTCGCCACCGCGGCGCGCAGGCGGAAGCGCGCCGTCTCGCCCTCCGCGAGATCCTTGCCCCCGAGGCTCAGGTACAGCGAGTTGTGGCTCGCGACGGAATCGTGTCCGCCGGGCCGCGTGTACGTGCTCTCCAGCGCGAAGCAATCCTCGGCGCGGGCGAAAAGCAGCACCGCGACGCCGTTCTCGGGATTGCGCGAGCCGAGGAGCGGCGCGGCGTAATGCCGGCCGGCGGCGAAGTGGACCGGGTTGGGCGGCTTCTCCCACCGGCCGTCGAAGATGAGCCGCGCGGCCGCGTCGTCGCGGGGGAAGGCGAGGTAACAGCCCTCGATGAAGGGCGCGGCCGTGGGCTCGTAGAGCACGGGGTCGCGCCCGCCGCCCTGGTGGAGCGTGTCCTTGAGGAACAGGAAATGCCGGAGCGCCATGGCCGGGTAGGAGGAGACGAAGATTTCAAAGGCGGGCAGCGGGGCCTTGGCGACGCACTCAAGCGCCAGGTCCAGCGAGCGCGCGTCGCCCAGCGTGAAGCGCCCCGTGATGGAGTAGGGCCGCTCGGGCGCCGCCTCCCACAGGATCGAAAGCTCGGTGCGCGCGGCGTTGAGTTGGGCGCGGTGCGGCGCCGTGCGCGCGTCAGGGAAGCGCGTCGGGCCGGCGAAGACGCGGTACAAGCTCAGGAGGCCCGGAAGCGGCGGGTCGTTGGCAAGCTCCAGCCCCGTGGCCGCGTCCGTGAGCTTGACGACGCCCTGGGACCGGCCGTCGGCGCGGATCGTGCCCCGCAGAGCGCCGGTGTCGAAGGAAAAATAACCCGGCGCCGCCGGCGTGAAGGTCAGATCGGCGGCGCCTGCCCACGCGACGGCGAAAAGCACGATCGTGCTCATGGCGGCGGTCCTCCCGGACGGCGCGGCGCGCTCAGAACGACAAGAGGCAATGCCAGATATACACGTAGGCCAGCGCGTCGTTCTTCTCCCAGATCGCCTTGATCAGGTCCTCGCGGGTGATCTGCGTCGGCAGCTCCTTGCGCTTCTCCTCCCAGGGAATGCACACGCCGGGCGGACGTTGCCGCGTTTTCTCGGCCATGGTCGTGTTCCTCCCGATCCGCTTCTCAGTACTGCCCGTATTCGCGCGCGGCCTCGGTCATGGCCCGCATGTTCTCGACCCGCGCGTCGTCCTGGACGATGGCGCTGGCATCCATGATATAGCCGCCGTCGCGCGCGACGCCCTCGATGACCTTCTTGACGCAGGCGCGCACCTCGTTGGGGCTGTTGTAGGCCAGCATGGCGTTGGGAATCCCGCCGCTCAGGCAGAATTTCCCCCCCAGCGCCTTGTGAGCGTTGAAGATGTCCCCGCGGTCCACATGGTAGATGATGCTCTTTTCGGGCAGCTCGGCGAAGGCGCCCAGGTGCGCATCCCAGCTTCCCTCGGCGTAAAAGAGCACCTGGTGCCCCTTGCTCCAGATCTCCTCGATGATAGGTTTGAGCGTGGGCCAGTAGATGCGGTCGAAATGCTCGCGCGACACGAAGGGCACGCAACCGCGGTGCATCCAAATGGTGATCGGCACCTCCTTGGCGGGGTCGGCTCCGGACAGGGCCACCCACGTCAGGTGCGGCATGAGCGCCTCGCAGGCGGCAAGCACCTTCTCGGGCTGCTCCATGAGATCGTTGATGAGGCCCAGGTAGCCGCGCAGCTTGTCCGCCAGGATGTCCATGGGCGCCTTGAGGATGCCGGCGATCGCCGAGACCGTGCCGCATTCGGTCCGGAGGCGCTGGTTCTGGCCGCCGAAGCCGAAGAAGTAGTTCAGCATGGCCATGCCGCCCTTCAGGAACGAGAGGTTGTTCCTGAGGGTGGCGGGCGCGCCGATGGGGACCACATCGGTCGAGACCCGCGGCAGCCAGACGTTCAAGAGGAATCCCGTGGGGTCCTCGATGAGGGCGTCGTACTCGTCGGCGCGCATGAAGGCGCGGTCGGGGGGCGGCTCGCGGTACTGAAAGCCCGTGTCGGGCGAGATGTCGACGCCCGGCACGGCGTAGTACTTCAAGCCGATGGCCTGGGTAAGGCCGGTCCAGACGTAGACCATGTTGCCGACCACGGCATCCCAGTCGAACGCGGCCGCGCACTTGCAGGCCGCATCAAAGGCTTTCTCGTAGTCGTGCGTCACCTCCTGGCACGTGTAGCCGGCGTACTTGGCGGTGAACTCGGCGACGAAGGGGCGGATCGGCACCATGTCGGGCTTCTCGTTGCGCATCGCCGTCGTGTAGCGCGCCAACCGCGCTTGGTAGAGCTTCTCCATCTCGTTCGCCATAGCCGCGCGCTCCTTTCGAGCAAGGGGGCGATCTCCTATGCCTCCACATGATACTTAAAACCGGGCGCGCGTACCAGCCATCCCGCCGCGATCGGGGCGGCCGCGGGGAATACCCGCCGGCGCGGCCTGGCGTTCGGTTACAATCGACGGGGGAGACCTCGCCGCCCATGAACCGCCGCGTTCTCTTCCTCTACCCGCCGCACGCGCGCAACACCGAACCGCCCCTCGGCGCGGCGCTGCTCGCGGCGTTTCTGCGCTCCTGCGGAGGTGAGGCGCGCGTCCTGGACCTCAACGCGGGGGCGGCCCCCGCGCTCGCGCTCGGCGCGCCCGACGCGCCCGACGCCCGCACCCACCGCGCGGCACTGCACGTCGCCGGCGCGTTGCGCGCCCTGCGGACGCCGGAAGGCTACGCGTCGCCCGCCCGGTACCGCACGCACGTGGCGCACTACGCGGCGGCCCTGCGGGCGCGCGCCCGGGGCGAGCCCTGGGATTTGACGCCGGGGGATTTCACGGACGGACGTTGCCCGGACTTCGGCGCCGCGGCCGTCGAGCCCTTCATCGACGCGCCCGAGCGCGTGCCCTTCCTGGCGCGCTGCGCGGAAATCGCCGGCCCCGTTCTGCGGGAGTTCGAGCCCGACACGGTGGGCATCTCCGTCATCTTCCGCTCGCAGCTTCTTCCCGCCGCGGCGCTGGGCGGCTGGGTGCGGCGCCAGCGGCCCGGCGCGGTGGTGATGCTGGGCGGCGGTTTCCTGGACGCCCTGCCCGCGGGGACTCGCGCCATGCTCGAGCGGCGCCTCGGCGCGGTGGTGCTCGGCGACGGCGAGCCGGCCCTCCGCGCGGCCTTCGGGCTGGAGCCGCCCGAACCGGACTTTTTCCGCGATCCCGATTTCGGCGATTTCGACCTGGACGCATACCTGGCGCCCGGCCGCGTGTTGCCCATCGCGGCGAGCCGCGGGTGCTACTGGCGGCGCTGCGCGTTCTGCGACGAAGGGCGCCGGGATTTCGCGCAGGACCGCCCCCGCGCCTTCGCGGCGCGGCTGGCGCGCCTGGCCGCGGCCCATGCGCCCGCCTGCTTGCACTTCACCGACAACGCGGTTCCCCCCGCGTGCCTGCGCCTGCTTGCCGACGAGGGGAGCCCGGCCGCGTGGTTCGGGTTCGTGCGGGCGCGGCCGGAGTTGCGGGACCCGGGTTTTGTGCGAGCCTTGGCGGCCTCGGGTTGCCGCATGCTCCAGCTCGGCCTCGAGACGCCTGTCCCGCGGCTGCTTGCGGCGCTGGGAAAAGGCGTCGATCCCGGGGACTACGGCCCGATTCTGCGGAATTGCGCCGAGGCGGGCATCCGGAGCTACGTTTACCTCATGTTCGGGCTGCCGGGGCAGACGGTCGCCGACTGCGAAGCGGCCCTGCGGCTGATCGCGTCGGAGCCCATGGATTTTCTCAATGCCTCCATCTTTCGCTTGCCGCCCGGCGCCGCGATGGGCGCCGATCCCGCCCTATGGGCCATCGACCGCTTCGAGGCGGAACGCGCCACCAGCCTCTACCACGCGTGGAGCGCGCCCGGCATGGACACGCGCGCGGTCAGGCATTGGCTCGCGCGACGCTTGAGGCGCGAGCCGCGGGCGCGGGCGGCCCTGGCGCGCACGCCGTCGTACTTCAAGTCGAGCCACGCGGCCTTTCTTTGACGCCCGGCGGAGCTGCCGCGAGGGCGCGCGCCAAGAGGGCCCCATAACGGTCAAAGACCGCCTCGAGCCGCGTGTTGCCCATGCGGGCGAGAAGCGCCTCCAGCGCGCGCGCGAGCACGGGGGCCTGCGCCGCGAGAAGGAGCTTGTGGCGGGCGTGGAAGTCGAGGAGAGCGGCGCGCGTTCCGCCCCGCGCGGCGAGATCGCGCCAGCGCCGCAGGGCGAAAACGCGGCGGCAGAAATCCTCCCGCGCCGCGCGGGTGCGCAGGCGGCCCTCCTCGGCGACCGGCAGGAGCGGAAAACGCGCCGTGAAGGCCGCGGCCCACAGCCCCGCGCCCCTGCGCGCGACGGCGCCGCTCCGGCTGTGGATCTCCACGCACTCCAGGCCGCAGCTCGGCGAGCGGGCCTTGAAGACGAAGCCGCCGAGATTCTCGGCGCGGAGCGCCGCGAGGCGTTTCCGCGCCCACGCCTTCATGCGGCCGGTGAGGTCGACGCCGGTTTCGAGCGTTTCCAGGCGGACGCCCCCCCGCGCGGCCACGAGGTGGATGGGCTCGCGGGGCACCGGCAGGCCGCACTCGACCTCGGGACAGACGGGCACCCACCGGACGCGCTGCCCGAACCCGTCCCGCAGCCGCCGGTCGAGCTTGTGCCGCCCGTCGTACCTGACTTTCTCGCCGAGCAGGCACGCGCTTATGCCGAGCGCGATCTTGGGGTCCATTCGAAAGCCTCCCTCGCCGGGCCGCCGGCGGCGTCACGACCTCCGCACGAACCAGTCGGCGTAGCTGCGCACTTCCCGGCCGTTCAGGACGTGGACGAGCCGGAGTTGCCTGAGGGTTTGGCCGCTGAAGCGCGCGGCCGGCAGGTGGACGAGGCGCCGGCCGTACATGCGCGCCATGCGGCGCCACACCGCCGTGGGGGCGACCGGGCTCAGGAACGCGATGCGGCGGTGGCGGCTGTAGGCGCAGGCGGCGGCGATGAGGCGCTCCTCCAGAGTGTCGGCGAAATCGAAATGCGGGTCGGTCCAGATGTCCGGCATGATGCGCGGCGGGTAGATCAGGAGCACGCCGCCGTACTGCGCGCGGCCGATGCCGGGGCCCACCATGTCGTCCAGGTAGTTGCTCGCGTAGAGAATGAGGGTCGACTCCTCGGCGTACTCCGGATACCAGGTGGTGCGCCAGGGGTACTTGCGCGGGTCGGCCGGCGTGTCGAAGAGCATCACAACGCAGTCCAGGCTGCCGCGCGCCGGCGGGTTGATCTTGACGTAGATGTCGCCGCTCCAGAAACGCCTGACCGTCTCGCGGATGTCCAACCCGTCCTTGAGACTGGTCGTGAACTTCTCGCTGCGGGCCAGGTCCAGGCCGGCGAGCGCTTTGGCCTGGCTCACGACGTGGCTCCGGAAGCGCTCGATGGCTTTGTCCTCGGGGATGAAGGAGCACATCGAGCGCGGATCCCAGAGGATGCGCCACTTGCGCCGATCGCCGGCGGGGGGCCGCGGCGTGAGCTCGAGGGTGCGCCAGACAAGCGGCGGTCCCGGCAGGCGGCTCACGGCGCGCACGATCCGCCCGTCGGGAAGGCGCGCCTTGTCGATGCCGAACTCGATGTCGGGGTGCGGGAGCGGGCGCTGGTAGGGATAGGCGCGCGAGGTTTCCACCAGTTGGAGGGCGAAAGAGTCGCCGGCCATCTGCTTGGCCGCCACGGCGAGGGTGTACAGGTCCGGCGTCAACCGGTGTCTCATGAGGCTGAGGTTGCGCACGTATTTCAGGTAGAGCCCGAGGGCGTGGGGGCTGAGGTCGGCGCCGAGCGCCGCGTGGCGCGTCCGATAGCGCCGGCGCGTCTCCAGCAGCAAGTCCTTGACGCCGTCGACGGCGAGGTTCGCGTCGTCCTCGATCTCCGCGCGGGCGCGCTCGTACAGGCCGGTGATGTAGGGCAGTTCGCCCAAGACGAAGAACAGCGTCGGCCCGCTGACGCGGAAGGTGCGCGTGGGCTCGACGAGATCGCTCTCCGCCGGCCGCGCGTCCGGATCGAGATACGCCTGCCTGAGCCACGGCCACTCAAGGAGCGAGCACAGGCACAGGATCGCGCCGAAGCGCGTCTCGAGGCTCCTGAGGGCCGCCGCCATGGCGCGGACGCGATTGCGCGGCTGGCCCTCGGGAAGGGGCGGCACGGCGGGGAGGCAGGCCGCGGCGAAGCGCGCCAGCGGCACGCGCTTGAGGGCGTAGGCGTCGGGGAAAAGCGCCCCGCGGGGCTCGAAGGCGTCGACCTCCAGGTCGATGAACGCCCGCGGGATGCGTTCCTCCCGCGCGATCCGCAGGGCCGCGATCACCGCCTGGCAGGGGTCGATGGGCACGAAGCTGATCGTTCCCTCGGAGGCATCCTCCTCGCGGTCCGGGGACCAGGCGGTCGCTTCCTGGGTCACGACGGTGATGGCGGGAAGGTGGGCGATGGCGTCCTCGACATCGCGCTGGAAGGACGGAGGCAGCGGCACGGCGAGACAGTCGAAGCGCTCCTCGAGCATGAGACGCCGCGCCTCGAGGGCGAAGTCGCCGTTCCCGTGGACGATGGGCGCGAGGGTGATGCGGGGGCTCAGGCGCAGGACCGGGTCAATCATCGTCCGCGGGGCGCTCGGCGCGCCCGTCGCCGTCGGCATCGTGGGATCCCGGCGGCTCGTCGGCATCGGGATTGAGGGGGTCGTCGGGCCTGAGGAAGAAGTCGCCCAGGCCGAGGGGCGGCACCTCGCTGCCGAGGCTGCGCTGCCTCGCCTCGGACAGCGCCTTGAGGTCGAGGGCATCCTCGCCCAAGCAGCGCTCGACGGCCTCGCGCCACACCGCATCCTCGGCGAGGGGATGGCCCCGGCGCTGGGAGAGGCGCTTGACCGCGTACTTGATGATGTTCATGCCGTCGCGGGGCGAGAAGTCCAGGCGCAGCGCGTGCGCCCGCTGCAGGAAATCCACCGTGAGGTCGAGAATCTGCCCGGCGGCGAAGGGCAGGTGGTAGGTGAGGATGGCCATCTCATCGGCGCGGGACGGGAAGCCGATCTTGAGCGTGGGCTGCAGGCGGCTCAGGATGTAGTCGGGAATCTCGTAAGTCGCGTCGTCCTCGTTCATCGTCACGGCGCAGCGGAAGTCCGCGTGCGCCCGCACGGCGATGCCCGCGATGATCGACTCGACGAAGCGGCGGTGGTCGAGAAGGGGCGCCAGGCTCGCCCACGACTTCTCGTTCATGCGGTTGCCCTCGTCCAGGACGCAGACCCCGCCGCGGATCATGGCGGTGACGAGGGGCGAGGCGTGGTACGCGATCGCGCCCTTCTCGGCCAGGACCGGCGTCACGAGCAGGTCCTCGGGGCGCGTGTCCGCGGTGCACTGGTAGATGTAGACCTCCTGCTTTCTAAGGGCGCCCGCCGCCGTGGCCAGGGTCGTCTTGCCGATGCCGGGAACGCCCAGAATCCGCGGCGTGAGGGGCAGGTCGTCCTTGTCGGTGACGAGCCAGCAGGCGAGGAGCTGGGTCAGGGTCTCCTCCTGTCCGATCCAGCGACCCGTGAAGGGCTGCGGCCGCGCCAGGGCGAGCTTCACGCCCTGGATGACGACGGTCTGGGTCGGGGCGTCCGCGGCCGGCGCCGACGTGGTCGGCTTAGAAGTCTGCATTGCGTGGCGTCCTTGGGAAGGGGATCACGTCGCGGATGTTCTGCATGCCGCTGGCGAACTGGACCAGGCGCTCGAACCCGAGGCCGAACCCGGCGTGGGGGACCGAGCCGAACCGCCGCAGATCGCCGTACCAGGCGTAGTCGGCGGGATTCAGGCCGGCGTCCCGCATGCGCTCCTCGAGGACCTCGAGCCGGTCCTCGCGCTGGCTGCCGCCGATGATCTCGCCGACCTGGGGGATCAGGACGTCCATGGCGGCCACGGTCTTGCGGTCGTCGTTGAGGCGCATGTAGAACGCCTTGATCTCCTTGGGATAGTGCATCACGATCACGGGGCCCTTGAAAACCTCCTCGGTGAGGTGGCGCTCGTGCTCGGACTGCAGGTCGACGCCCCAGCGGACGGGGAACTCGAAGGCGACGGAGGCTTTCTGGAGGATGGCCACGGCCTCCTCGTAGGTGATGCGCTTGAAGGCGCTCGCGGCCAAGCGCTCGAGCGTCGCGCGCACCGAGGGATCGATGCGCTGGGTGAAGAAATCGATGTCCTCGCCGCAATGCTCCAGCGCGAACGAGAAAAGATGCCGCAGGTAGTCCTCGGCCAGGTCCGCGTCGTCATCGAGATCGGCGAAGGCCATTTCGGGCTCGATCATCCAGAACTCGGACAGGTGGCGGCGGGTGTTGGAGTTCTCGGCGCGGAAGGTCGGCCCGAAGGTGTAGACGTTGCCCAGGGCGCAGGCGTAAGCTTCGGCCTCCAGTTGCCCGCTCACGGTGAGGCCGGTCCGCTTTCCGAAGAAGTCCAAGCCGTAGTCGACGGGCCCGCCCTTCCCGGCCAGAGCCGCCAGGTCGAGCGTCGTCACCTGGAACATCTGGCCCGCGCCCTCGCAGTCGCTCGCCGTGATAATGGGCGTGTGCACGTAGAGGAAGCCGCGCTCCCGGAAGAAGGCGTGCGTGGCGAAGGCCAGGGCGTCGCGCAGGCGCGCGATGGCGCCGAAGGTGTTCGTGCGCGGCCGGAGGTGCGCGACCTCGCGGAGCAGCTCGAAGGACATCTTCTTCTTCTGGAGGGGGTAAGTCTCGGGATCGCAGGGGCCCACCACCTCCACCGCCGCGGCCTGGACCTCGACCGCCTGGCCCTTGCCCTGCGACTTGGCGAGGGCGCCCGTGACGCGCACCGCCGCGCCCGTCGTGAGGCGCAGAATCTCCCCCTCGTAGTTGGGAAGCGTGTTCGGCGCGACGATCTGGAGGTTGGCCAGGCAGGAGCCGTCGTTGAGCTCGATGAACGAAAACCCTCCCTTGGAATCGCGCCGCGTGCGCACCCAGCCCGCGACGACGACCTGGGATCCGTAGGCGGCGCTTCGGAGCAGCTCCTTGATCAGGCGGCGTTTCATGCTGTCGAGATCCTTTCGAGGCGACCCGGCGAGCGCCCGGGCGTGAACGCTTCTCAGACCGCCGGACACCCCTTTGTAGTCCGTGGCGCGCGTTTTTGCAACCTCGCGCGGAGCGCGTCAAGGACGCCGGGCGGGAGGGCGCCGGCGAAGCCGTCGGAAAGCGGCGTTCCGCGCCGCCCGACCGCGGCCTTCACGGCTCGCCGCCGTACTGCTTCAAGCGGTAAAAGAGCGTCCGCCGGCTGATGCCGAGGAGCGCCGCCGCCTCGGTACGGTTGCCGCCGGTCCGGCGCAGCGCTTCGCGGATGGCGAGGCGTTCCGCTTCCTCCACGCTCACGACGGGCGTCCGGTCGGGGCGGGCGGGGGGCGGCGCGGCGGAGGCGCGCAGCTTCTCCGGCAGGTGTTCGGGCAGGATGACGGCGCCCGCCGACAGAATCGCGGCGCGCTCGATGACGTTGGCCAGCTCCCGCACGTTGCCGGGCCACCCGTAGGCCGCAAGGAGCGCCTGGGTCGCCGGCGACAGGCGCGCCTTCTCCTTGCCGGCGCGGCGCAGAAACAGGCGCGCGAGTTCGGGAACGTCCTCGGGGCGCTCTCGCAGGGGCGGCACGCGGATGTGAAACACGTTGAGCCGCCAGAAGAGATCCTCGCGGAAGCGCCCGGCGGCGGCCTCCTTCTCCAGATCCCGGTTCGTGCAGGCGATGATGCGCGCATCGGCGCGGCGGGTCCGGGACTCGCCGAGCCGCTCGTAGGCGCCGTCCTCCAAGACGCGCAGGAGCTTCGGCTGCACGTCGAGGGGCAGTTCGCCGATCTCGTCCAGAAGCAAGGTGCCGCCCGTCGCCGTCTCGAACCGGCCGCTGCGGTTGGCGTCGGCGCCGGTGAACGCGCCCTTCACGTGGCCGAAAAGCTCGCTTTCGACGAGGGTGCGGGGAATGGCGGCGCAGTTGACCGCGACGAAGGGCCCCGCGGCGCGGGCGCTCCGGGCGTGGATCAAGGCGGCGATTTTTTCCTTGCCCGAGCCGCTCTCCCCGGTGATGAGCACCGTGGCGTCGGTGGGCGCCACCATGTCGGCCTCGCGCACGACGCGCGCCATGGCCGGGCCGGCCGCCACGAACCCCTCCGGGAGGGGCGGCGGCGCCTCCTTCCCGCGCTCCTCGCGCGGGCCGGCGAGATCTTCGATCACGGCCATGAGCTCGTGGAGATCGACGGGCTTTTCCAGGTAGTCGGCGGCGCCTTTCTTGATGGCCTCCACCGCGTCGCGCACCTCGGCGTAGGCGGTGAGCAGGATCACGGGCAGCGCGGGCAGCCGGGCGCGCATGCGCGCGAGGCCTTCCAGGCCGCCCATGCCGGGCATGCGCACGTCCATGAGGACGAGGTCCGGCGCCTCCTCCTCCAGGAGCGCCAGCGCGCCTTCGGCATCCCCCGCGGCCCGGACGCGCAGCCCGCGGCCCTCGAGGAACTTCGCGATGATCTCGCGCTGGCGCGCGTCATCCTCGACGACGAAAATCAAAACGCTCATGGGACGGCGGTTCCCCTGATGCCCGCGATGCGCACGGTGGTGCCCGCGCCGACCGCGCTCTCGATGGCGACCTGCCACCCGTGGGCCTCGGCCAGGCGCCGAACGATGGCCAGGCCCAGACCCGTCCCGCCCGGCCGCAGGGAGTAGTACGGCCGGAAGACTTTGCCGAGCTCCCCGGCCGGAATGCCGGCGCCGTCGTCGGCCACTTCAATGGCGACGGTTCCGTCGTCCGCCGCCGCAGCGCGGAGCCGGATGCGGCCGCGGGGCCCGATGGCCTGCGCGGCGTTGACGAGGAGGTTGAGCAGAATCTGCCTGAGCATGCCGGCGTCGGCCAGAACCGCGAGGGGCTCGCCCTCGATTGCCACGGCGCCCTCCCGCGGCGCGAGGTCCGCCTCGATGAGCGCGGTCATGTCGGCGAAGAGGGTGGGCAGGGGCACGGGCGCGAGCGCGGGCTCAATGGGACGCGAGAACTGCAAGAATTCGTCGACCCGAGCGACGACGCGGTCGATCTCCTCGACCATGCGCCGGGCGGCATCGCGGTGGCGGTCCGGCGCGTCGGCGTCGTCGGCGAGCTGCTGCGCCAACCCCCGCACGACGGAGACGGGATTCTTGGTCTCGTGTGCCAGGCCGGCGCCCAGCAGGGCCCATTCGCGGTGCTGCGCGGCGCGCGTCTCCGCGACGGCCAGCTCGCCGCGCAGGAGCCGCGTTTTGCGGCCGCTCTGAAGGAGGAGGAAGAGGCCGGCGAAGGCGGCGCCCGCGGCGGCCACGATACCCGCCCGCAGGAGCAGGTCGCCGCGAATGCGCCGGTCGGTTTCCGAGCGGTCCAGAAAGAGAAGGAGATCGGCGGGCCTGGTTTCGGGGATCTCTTCCAGCGCGGCGCGCCCGCGGCCGGCGGGGCCCGGTCCGTACGGAGGGGCGTGGGGGCCTGGGGCGCGCCCCGGCCCGAGGCGGCCGCCGAGCCGCATCCCGCCGACGTCGATTCTGCGGGTCATGATCAGATCGGCGTCCGTCCAACACAGGGGCGCGACGCGCTTGGGGAGGGGCTGGGATTCGACCGCGCCGGCGGCGGCGATGCGCGCGCCGTCCATGCCGAGGATGATCGCGCCCCGCACCTGCGGGATCTGGAGGACTTCGTCCAGCGCGCCGTTCATGAACTCGGGGACCTCGCGCCGGCGCGGCCCCATGGAGCGCAGGGCGGCGTCGAGCATGTTGAGGTAGGCGCCGCCCTCGCGCTCCAGGCTCTCCCGGTGGCCCCGCGCGGCCAGCTCGTGCTCCAAGGCCTGCCAGACCAGCAGGCCGCCCCACGGGAGGGCGCACCAGAGCGCGAGAACGACCGCGGCGCTTGCGTCCAGGGCGGGCCGGGCGCCGGCGCCCGGCGCGGAGGAAGGCGGGGGTTCGCGCATGAGGGCTCCTTGCGGCTTTCAGTGTGCCACGGCGGAGCGGGGTTGTCCACCGGCCGGGAGGCGCATCCTTGCATCGGGCCCCGCGGAGGGGTACACTCAGGCCTCCGCTCTTACGGGGAAGGAGAAAAATGAACCCCTCGGACCGTTCGCTCGCCGTGACCTTCCTTGAGCTTCCCGCCACCGTCGATGGCAGGCTTCATGGTCCTCAATCGCGGGACGTGTACTCGCTGTTCAGGCTGCCGGCCCGGTCGGCGGATCTGCTGGCGGCCATCGCCAAGCGCGCCGGCTACGGCAATGCCGCGGCTTTGACGCCCGCGTTGCGCAAGGGCGGGCGGCTTTCGGCCGAGGACTGGCAGCGGCTGCGGACTTCCGACGTGGTGGGAATATCGGTCATCACGCGCACGGCGCCGCCGTCCTACGAGGCCGCCCGGCTGATCCGCGCCGCCAACCCCCGGGCGACGATCGTTTTCGGCGGGCCGCACCCTTCGGCGCTGCCCGAGGAGGCCCTTCAATTCGGCGACGTCGTGGTCATGCGCGAAGGCGACCGCACGCTGGCGGAGCTTCTCGAGCGCTTGGCGGAGTCGCGGGAGCGCCCGCACCTGGCCGACGTCAAGGGCATTGCGTACAAGGACGGCGGGCAGGTGGTGGTGACGCCGCCCCGGCCGTTCCTCACGGGGGCGGAGCTCGACGCCCTGCCCTTCCCGGTGTTTCCGCGCTACGTCCTTAAGCGCATCACCCACCAAACCGTGTGCACCTCCCGCGGCTGTCCCTTCGGCTGCGAGTACTGCTCGGTCATCGAGAATTTCGGGCGCGGCTACCGCTGCCTGTCGGAAGATCGGACCATGGAGCTTCTGCGGCACCACCTCGCGCAGTCGCGCGCGCCGATCTTCTTCGCCGACGACAACTTCACGGCCAACCGGGCGCACACCAAGTCGCTGCTCGAGCGCTGCCTGTCCGAGGGGCTGACGCTGCCCGCCTGGAGTTGCCAGTCGCGGGTGGAGGCGGCGTTCGACGACGAGCTTCTGGACCTCATGGTCAAGACCGATTTCAGCACGATCATGGTGGGGTTCGAGTCCGTCAACGACGAGACGCTCAAGCTGTGGCACAAGTCCTCCACGCTGGAGAAGAACATGGAGGCCGTGCGGCGCTTCCACGCCAAGAGGATCTCGGTTCACGGGATGTTCGTGCTGGGCTCCGAGGCCGACACGGTGGAGACCATCCGCCAGACGATCGCCTTCGCCAAGGGCATGAAGCTGGACACCGCGCAGTTTTTCGCCATCACGCCGTTGCCGGGGCCGCCGCTGACGCGCAAGCTCGAGGAGCAGGGCTGCATTCTGACCCGCGCCTGGCACCTCTACGACGCGCAACACGTGGTCGTCAAGCCGGCGCGCATGACGGCGATGGAGCTCCAGAACGGCATCATGCGCGCCTTCCGCGAGTTCTACAGCCCGTGGGAGGGCGTGAAGCGGCTCTTCGCGCGCGCCCCGCAGCGCCTCGAGAACTGCGTGATCAGGTTTTTGGGCCGGCGGCTCGTGCGGCGCGTCGCCAAGGAGACGCGGACGCATCGGCGGGGCCTGGAGCGGCTCAACGAATGGATCGGGCGTGTCGATGCCATGTACGCGAGCTCCAAGGAAAACCTCAAGGAGCTCCGGGCGTGGATCGAGGCGTCGCGGGAGGATTTCTCCAAGGCGCTCGATCGCGGCCGCGCGGAACTCGCCGAGCGCAAGGCGCGCCTGGTGGCGGGTTTCGAGGCGCACCTGAAGACCCTCAGGGAGAGCCTGGCTTCCCTGGGCGAGAGCTACCATCCTTTCTGCCAGCGGTTTCTCGACGAGCTCTACGCGCGCTTCCGCAAGGAAGCCGAGGCCGTGCTCGTGCCGGCGTAGCGCGGGCGCGCGCGTCGAGGGGCGGGCGCTAGAGCTCCCAACCCGGGCGGTAGGACCGCGCCAGGAGCCGGTTGGCGGCTTCCGAGTTCGTGAACCGGCGCGCCGCCGCGTCCCACGCGAGCTTCTTGTCGACGCGCAACGCGATGTTCCCCAGAAGAATCGTCTGGCTCCAGGGCCAGGCGCGCTCGAAACTCGCCTCGGTGGCCGGGCCGCCGCGGCAGGCCTTGATCCACTGGTCGACTTCCGGGAGGGGGCGGGCCAAGGTGGCGGGAGGCTTGGCGAAGGCGCGCATCTTCCGGGACGGAATCAAGCGGGGGTTGTCGCCCATGAATTCGGCCAGCAGCTTGCCCTCGTCGCCGACGAACATCATGCCCTCCGCGGGGAGGTCTTCGCCGTCCTCCTCGAGCTCGGCGGGCAGCGGCGGCCGCAGGCCTCCGTCGTACCAGTAGAGGACGACGGGCGGCATGCCGTCGCGCGCGGGGAACTCCCAGCGGATCGCCGCCGCGCGGGGGAAAGACACGTTGTTCTCCTGCTTGACCCACAGGCAGTCCTCGATCTTCCAGAACTGGTCGCGGCCCGCCTCGACGGCGGACGGCGCGCCGAGGTTCAGGATCTTGAAGATCTGCGAGAAGCTGTAGTGGCCCATGTCGCCGAGGGCGCCGCTTCCGAAGTCGATCCAGCCCCGGAACACGGCGTGGGTGTAGGCGGGGTGGTACGGACGCGGCGGCACGGGGCCGAGCCAGAGGTCCCAGTCCAGGCCGTCCGGCACCGGCGGCCGTTCGCGCGGCAGTTCGGTCATGCCCTGTGGCCAGAAGGGGCGCGTCGTCCAGTTGTGGACCTCGCGCACCGCGCCGATGGCGCCGGCCTGAATCCATTCCCGCATGAGGGGCGTGGAGTGCTTGTCGGCGGCGCAGAAAAGATGCGTCGCGAGGCCGGTGGCCTTCGCCGTCGTCATGGCCAGGTGCGACTCGGAGAAGGTGTTCGCGACAGGCTTGTGCGTGATCGCGTGCTTGCCGAGGCGCATGGCGGCGACGACCACCGAGCCGTGGAGGTGGTCGGGCGTCATGTTGTAGACGGCGTCCAGATCCTTCTCCTTGGCGAGCATCTCCCTGAAGTCGGCGTAGGCGGGGCATTTCCAGCCGAGCCCGGTCTTGGCATAGTGCCGCTCGACCAGCTCCGTGCCGACTTCGCGGCCGCAGCGGCAGCCTTTCGCGTCGGCGCCCCAGGCCGGGTCGTCGAGGAAGCGCCTGACCTTGTCCCGAATCTCGTTGCGGCCCCACTCGACGTAGTCGTCGGATCTGCGGTTGGGGTCGCACATGGCGGCGACGCGCATGTCGCCCCGCGGCAGCGCCTCGATCAGTTGGCGGATGCCCTGGGTTCCCGCGCCGACGAAGGCGACGTTCACGCGGTCGCTGGGCGCGACGAATTTCGCGCCGGCGATGACGCGGCGCGGCACGGCGGTGAGGGCCGCCCCCGCGGCGGCGGCGGCCAGAAAACGGCGTCGGCTGGCGGTGTGCATGGTTCCTCCTGGGAGAGCGTGATGCGCGACGGCTGCATCGTACCCGGCGTGCCGCGCGCCTCACAAGAGCCCGGCGCACGGGCGAACAACGAAAACGCGGCGCGCGCGGAAGATTCGATCCGCGCGCGCCGCGCGCAGGCCGGCCGGCTACTGGCGGTAGTCGCAGATGCCGTCGTTGTTCCGGTCGACGAAACCAGGCCCGCGTCCGCGTCCCCAACCGGGGCCGGCCTGGGGCTGGGCCGGGGGATTACCCATCGGTCCGCGTCCGCGTCCCCAGCCGGGAGCGCCCTGGGGCTGGGCCGGGGGATTGCCCATTGGTCCGCGCCCGCGTCCCCAGCCGGGGCCAGCCTGGGGCTGGGCCGGGGGATTACCCATCGGTCCGCGCCCGCGTCCCCACCCGGGGCCAGCCTGGGGCTGGGCCGGGGGATTGCCCATCGGCCCGCGTCCGCGACCCCAACCGGGGCCGCCCTGCGGCGGAGCGGGAGGATTACCCATCGGTCCGCGTCCGCGTCCCCAACCGGGAGCGGCCTGCGGCGGAGCCGGAGGATTGCCCGCGGGACCTTGCCTGTAACCCCAGGCGGGGCCGCCCTGGAACGGAGCGCGAGGAGGCGGTCCCCACGGCCGGTTCCAGCATGGGCAGCCCGCGCGTCCCCGGAAGCCCGCGGGGGGCGCCGTCCCCTGAAGCCGATCGCAGACTCCGTCTCGGTTGCGATCGACGAACCACCGGCCGGGTCCGAACGCGGGGCCGACCGGCCGCCCGAAGGCGCGGCCCGGTCCCGGCTGAAAGGCCGGAGCGCGGGGCGCCAAGCCTTGGATTCGGTCGCAGACTCCGTCTCGGTTGCGATCGACAAACCACGGACCGCGTCCGAACCACCCGGGCGGCGCGGGCGCGGGCGAATCGGGCGCGACCTGCGGTTGTGCCGGGGCGGGGCTTGCCTCCTGCGGCGCCGCCTCCTGCGCCATCGCGGCGCCGCAGGCCCAGAAGAACATGGCCGCGAACGCCAACGCCGTCAACGTTTTCGAGCTCAACATGCGTCACCTCCTGTGTGATCCACTCTGGCTCGCCGGACTGAAGCTGCGTGACTTTTAGCAACAACCATGCCAATGCGCGTTGAAGCTCTTTCGGCCCTCGCGAGCCTGGAAAAGGCGCCGCCGCCGCGCCGTCGCGCGTGGCAACGGGTGCAAGCCTTGCACTCCACCGGAGGCGGTGCAAGATCTGCCCGCGCCGCGCGGTTGCCGCCCCGGGCGCGCGGTGGTACAAGAAATGCGGCGGACGAATCGTTCCCGAGAGACTGTAATGAACGCGGAGGCGCTCCTTTCTTTTCCGATTCTGGTCCTGGCGGCGCTCTGCCTGGTCGGGTGCGCGGAGCCCGCGCCCGCGCCCGAAGCGGCACGGGCGCCGGAGGTGATCGCGATAGGGCGTTCGGTGCGCGGCGCGCCGATCGAGGCGTGGATGTTTCCGGGGCGCGAGCCCGGCTTCCTCATCATCGGCGGAGTGCACGGCGATGAACCCATCGGCGCGGAGCTTGTCGAGGCGTTCGCGGAACGTCTGCGGGCCGACCCCGCGGCGGCGGGCGGACGGCTTCTGGTTCTCGTGCCGCGGGCGAATCCCGACGGTCTTACGGCCGGAACCCGCGGGAACGCCCGAGGGATCGACCTTAACCGCAACTTCCCCGCGCCGAACTTCACGGCGGCGGCGCGCCACGGGAGCAAAGCGGCCTCGGAGCCGGAGACACGCGCCCTCGTGGAGCTCTTGGCGACGCACGCGTTCGCCTGCGTGATCGCGGTTCACGCGCCGCTTCGCTGCGTGGATTTCGATTGCGAGGCCGCCGGGCCCATCGCGGAGGCGATGGCCGCGGCGGGCGGGCTTCCGCTCCGGCGCCTGGGAGCCTTGCCGGGTTCGCTGGGGTCGTATGCCGGCGTGCACCTGGACCTACGCTTGGTGACGTACGAGCTGGGCCGCCGGCGCGCGCCCAGGGAAAAGACGGCGGAATACCTGGCGCCGCACGTCGAGGCCTTATGCGCGGCGGTGCGCGCGGCGGCCGCGCTGGAATGAAGATGCGGCCGCCTGAGAAAAGAGGTTGGGCGGGAAGGAACCGCCAGGGCCGGCGGCTTGGCGCCGGGCTCCGGCTGCCTTGTGGCATCGAGAATTCGACCGGGAAGGTTCGGCTTCGGGGGTGAGGTGCGCCGTGGGCGGCTTGGCGTTGAAGCATGGGACGGTCGTGTTTCTCAGGGGCTTCGGCCAAATCATGCTCCAGCCGAGCGCGCTCACCGGCGCCTTGTTTCTCGCCGGCATCTGCACGAACTCCTGGTTGCTGGCTGCGGGCGCGCTTGCCGGCGCCCTGGCCGGCGTGGTCACCGCCATGCTCTGCGGGTTCAAGCCGGCCGAGATTTCTCAGGGAATCTACGGTTTCAACGGCGCCTTGGTGGGCATCGCACTGCTCGTTTTCCACGCCCCGGGCGCCTTGTGCTGGCTGCTGATCGCGGCCGGCGGCGCGTTGTCGACTCTCATCATGCGCGTAATGCTGCGCCGGGCGGAGTTTCTGCCGCCCTTTACGGCGCCCTTCATCCTGGCGGCTTGGGCCATGCTGGCGCTTGCCCATTCGGCCGGAATTGAGGCGGCCGCCCTGGGACGCCCGCCGAGCCATCCGGGCGATGTCTTCGCCGTTTTCCGCGGCCTGGGACAAGTGATGTTTCAGGAATCCTGGATCGCGGGGGCGGTGTTTTCAATCGGCCTTCTGCTGCATTCACGCCAGGCCGCGGCGTGGGGGGTGATAGGCTCGGCGGTCGGGCTGCTCGCCGCCCGCGGCCTCGGCTGCCCCGAGGCCCTCCTCGACGCGGGGATTTTCGGTTTCAACGGCGCGTTGGCGGGCATCGCCCTGGGCAGCGCCTTTCGCGACAACGCCATGATGCCCCTTGCGGGCGCCGTTCTGTCGGCGGCGATTACCCGCGGCTTTCAGTTGGCTGGAATTCCCGCCCTGACAGCCCCCTTCGTCCTTGCCACGTGGGCGGCGATCTTGGCGGATCGCGGCTGGGCGCGGGTGTGCCGCGCGCGCAGCTGATCGACGCCGACGAGGCGCGCGGCTCGGGGTGGTTGCGGCCTGAGGGACGTCGAATCCGCGGCAACCGACGGCCCGTGGCGGTTGCTTGCGCCGTCCGTCCGGGAGCCTACAATAAACCTTGGGTGGGCACGAGGCACCCGTGGTTGACAGGAGGCGTTCCGTGCACAGACTGCGGTCGGCATTGGCAATTGCCGTATTGTGTGGGTCGGCGGCGCGGGCGGCTGATGCCGTGTACGCTGTCGCCGACACGGGGATCGCGCCGGGGGCGAAGGGCGCCCGCGTTCCCATCGCGGCCATGTTCCCGCTACCGACTCAGGGTTTTTCGATGGCCCTGCGCCACGACTGCCCGGCATGCGCCGTTCGCGGGGTTACCACCGACGGCACGATCGCGTCCGAGGCGGATTTCGTGGAAATCCTCGTGGACGCGCAACTCCGCACGGTGGTCGTCGGGCTGCTGATGGCGGCCGCGCCGCCCGGCGGTCTCAAGGCGATCCCCGCGCTTCCCGAACCCGCCCCCGTCGTGGCGCTGGAAGTGGACGTGGATGCCGCCGCGGCGCTCGGCGAATTCGAGTTCCGGTTCGAGCCCGCGGGCTTGCCTTCGGGCGGCGCATGGGTCTACAACACGTACGCCGCCGACAACCGTTCCTTCCCCGTGACGCAGCTTCGGCCCGGCGTGGTGACGGTGGCCGAGGCGCCGCCGCCGGGGTTCCCCCGCTTCATCCGCGGCGACGCCAACCAAAACCTCGAGCTGGACCTCTCCGACGTCATCTACATGCTGAACGCGCGCTGGATGCGGCCCGGCAGACCGCCGTGCCTCGATGCGTGCGATGTCAACGATGACGGCAAGCTCGACGTCGCCGACCCGATCTATCTCCTGAGCTACCTCTTCGGCAAGGGCCCGCGGCCGCCCGTGCCCGGGCTTGTGCCCGGCATCGACTGGACGCCGGACTCCCTGGACTGCGAGCACCCCGCGGCAGGCTGGCTCACGGACTTCTGGCCGCGGTGACGCGGCCTCAAAGGGCGCCGTAACGGAGCCGCAAGTCGGTGGCGGCGGACTGAACGCTCTTCTCCTGGTTCTTCGTGTCGTCCGCCGCGCTGCGCGGCGTCGCCGTCACGGCCCCGCGTGGATCATGGGCCAGGCGCCGCCGGCTTCCTCCGCGGCGAGGGCCGTTTCGCGCTCTTCCTCAAGCAGTTGGTAGTGCCCGCGTTCCATGCGCGCCAGGTAGTCCAACATGCGGGCGGTGTCCGTGTCGGCGCGCACGCGGTCGGCGAGGGCCTGGTAGAAATCGCGGGCCGCCTGCTCGGCGGCCATGGCCTGCCCGAGGACCGTCGAAAGCGGCGTCGCGTCGTCGGGAATGTCGAGTTCCGGGAGGGGTACGGGCGAAGCGTCGGGCGGCGTCGCCGCCCGCCCCGGAAACTTGCCCTGGTGGATTTGCGTGAGGATCGCCGCGTGCTTCTCCTCCTCGGCGGCGAGAAACAGCAGTCGGTCGCGGAGGAGAAAGTTCTCGACCCGCGCGGCCACGGCGGAATACACGCGGTGGGCGTCGATCTCGCTCCTGATGCCGGCCAGGAGCAGCTCTTCCAGGCTGAATGCGGTCACGTCCATGAGGTTGTTCTCCCTCGTGTGCCGAAACGGCGGCGATTATAGCATGGCGCGACGGTTTCGCGCGGCCGTATCCCCGGCCGCGGGGACTGTGCGCCGGGGCGGCGGCCGCGTAAAATGGCGTCCCCCGGGGAGGAAACACGTGGTTCCTCTTGGGCTCGAAAAGAGGCGCGCCATGGAAAGCTCGCGGATCGAGGCGGCGCTGGCGAAAGCCGCCGAGACGAAGGTCTTCAAGACGGGGGCCGGCGTCCTCGCCGAAGTGCCAGCCGTGTTCAAGGCGTGCTTCGCCGGCCCGGCCGCCGTCGTCGCGGATGAGAACACCTGGCGCGCGGCGGGGGCGCGGGTCGATGCGGCCCTGAGGGCGGCGGGCATCGCCGCGGCGCCGCCCATCGTCTTCCCCGGCAGCCCGGTGCTTGCGGCCGACTACGCCCACAGCGCGGCGATCCGCGACCGGCTGCGGCCGACGGGCGCGACGCCCGTGGCCGTCGGCGCCGGCACCATCAACGACCTGGTCAAGCGCGCCGCTTTCGAGCTGGGGCGCCGCTGCATGGTCGCGGCCACCGCGGCGTCGGTGGACGGTTATTCGTCCTTTGCCGCGGCGCTGGCGGAAGACGGCTTCAAGAAGAGCATGGATTGTCCGGCGCCGTACGCCATCGTGGCGGACACGGAAGTTCTCCGCGCCGCGCCGCCCGCCATGACCGCGGCGGGCTACGGCGACCTCGCCGGGAAGATCACGGCGGGCGCCGACTGGATCATCGCGGATGAGCTCGGCCTCGATCCGATCGATCCGGTGGGCTGGGACATGGTGCAGAGGGATCTGCGCTTGTGGCTGTGCGGACCGGGAAAGCTGGCGGCCGGCGATGCACGGGCGTTCGAGCTTCTCTTCGAGGGCCTGACGATGAGCGGCTTCGCCATGCAGGCCCTGCGCAAGTCGCGGCCGGCGTCGGGCGCCGAGCATCTCTTCAACCACATCTGGGAGATGGAGGGCCTGGCGAAGGACGGCACGACGGCGTCGCACGGATTCTGCGTCGCCATCGGCACCCTGGCCACGGCGGCGCTGATGGAAACCGTGTTCGCCGGCGGCGCGGGCCCGCCCGATCTCGCCGAGGCGGCGGCGCGCTATCCGACGTGGGAGGCGCGCGAGGCGGCGATCCGCGCCGCTTTCGGCGGCACGCGAATCCTGGAACGCGTCTTGGAGGAAAGCCGCGCCAAGTTCCTCGATCCCGCGGGGCTGGCCGAGAGGCTGCGGCGCATTGAGGAGCGCTGGCCCAGCATGCGCCGCCGCGTGTTGGCGCAGCTCTATTCGTACCGCGAGCTCAGGCGCATGTTCCGCGAGGCCGGCTGCCCGGTCGCGCCCGAGGAGATCGGCCTCACGCGGGAACGCGCCGCCGGCGCCTTTCGCCTGGCCGAGAAGATCCGCAACCGCTACACGATCCTCGACCTAGCCGTCGAGCTGGGCATCCTCGACGCCTGCGTCGAGCGCATCTTTCGGTCGCCGCACTACCTGCGCTGAAAGAGCGGCGCGCGGAAGGCGTGTGTTGCGGGACGCCCGGGGCGTTTCCAATAGCATCGTCGGCGATGAAAACGCCAACGAGAAGTCCTATGGGTCGGGTAGCTGGCCACGCGAGCCGAGGGGCTCTACAACGTAAGGCCGAGGCAGCGGAACCGCTGACCTGCCGGGATGGCCGTCGGCCGGATAACGGCCGACGCCACGTGGCGTGCCGACGACGCTCCTGGCTTCTATTTTGCATTCTGGTATGATGTGAAGCAAGAGGCACACTGTGTCAACGGATTCGTAACCATTGTCAGATAGTGAGTCTCGGTCATGATGCTTCCACGGCGAGAAGTAGACCGGAGATGGGTGGGAGGTGCGAACACCGCCTCAAGTGAAGTGATAGGAGTGTCGGCTGAGGGGGAGTTCGCGCCTCCCCGCGCGATGCTTCGCTGGAGGGGATAGTTTTCCTCTTCGGTCTCTCTTTGACTGGTAAAGGGAACGGAGTGGATGGACATGCGCGCCTTGAAGAACACAGAAGAGTCAAAATGTACCGATGTGGCAAGGGCCTACCGTCGAGCAGGAGTGCCAAACGAAGCAAGGCGAAGCCCCGGACTCTTACAGCACATTGTACCGACAGAAGTCAGAGATTCCGAAGTTGGAGTCGTCCTTCTAGGTGTAACCCTTCTTTTTCTGGGGAGTATTCTGTGGGCCGAGGAGTCAAGAGACGTTTCGTCGCCTTCTGGGGAAGGGGAGCCCATCGCGAGAAACGCTGAGCTGAAGAAGACTATTTATGAGTTACTGGAAACGTTAATCGAGGCGAAGACCGCGAAGGAGAACGTGGACGCTTTTGGTTCCCTTGTCGAAATGAACGAAAAAGGGGTAACGCCCACCCTCCTAGCGATCTTCGAAGAGGCGGAGGACGATGTGGTTCTCCAGTGCACGATTCTGCGGGTACTCGGGGCAAGAAAGGACGAATCTGCGCTTCCAGCGTTACTGGCACTTGTCAAGGTCGGCACAGAGTCTGAAGAATTCAAGGTTCATCCCGATGTGATTTTTGTCGCATGCACGACTATTGGCATGATAGGGACTGAGAAAGAACTTCCCGAACTTATTGATATGTTCATTGCCACGGACGGGGCCGAGGCGAATCTTTCGCGTGCAATAGATTCAATACTGCACAGGCTCGAGGGCGCGGGCGAAAGCCCGGTCGTCGCGGGAGTGGGCCGAGCTAAGGGGTGGGCCAAAGCTAAGCTGCTCGTGCTACTGCGCTTCTTTCCAACCGAGACAGCTCTCCAGACCGTGCGTCAGTGCCTAAGTGACCCTGACCCCGTAGTCGTCAGTTGGGCGATACACGCTCTTGGGTATTGGCAAAATCGCGAGCCTTTGCCTGACTTACTGAGAATTGCTGAAGATAGCAGCAACCGTTCGCGTCAACGACTGGCACTGAGCTGCTATATCGATCTGCTCATAAGGCCCGCGTACGACAGGCCTGCAGCCGAAACAGTGAAGCTCTTAGAGCAGGCCTTCCAGCGGACAGCTTCGCTGTACGATAAGGAGAGTATCATCAACTCGCTGCGCACATTTGCGTGCAAAGAGGCGCTTGTCCTTGCGCAGAGGTGCTCGGACGACGGTGAGTTTGGCAGCTCGGCAAAGGAGAGTGCGAAGAAGATCAAGGAGGTTCTTCAAGACACAAGGTGCTCCGTCACCGCATCCCCTCATCCGGAGGATGCAGAGAAGGCTATTGACGGTGATATTACGACACGGTGGAGCACGGGGGAGATCACCCGCACTGGCTGCGGGCCCGTGCCCTTCTTCCAGATCAACTTGGGGGGAGAAAGGGCATTGAAGCGGATCATTCTTGACGGTGGAGACTCCTCAGACGAGTATCCAAGATCGTTCAAGGTGTCTGCTTCATTCGATGGCGTTTCGAGTGCACCAGTACTCTCGATCACGTCCGAAGGAAATCCGACTTTGCTCGCATTTTCGAAACCGATTTACGCGCGCTACGTGTGGATATCGCTGACAGGAGATTCTAGGCATTTCCCTTGGTCTATCCATGAGTTACTGGTTGAGCATGACTGATGCTTTATGCTCCTTGCCCCCCGTGTCAGGATGGTTGTCGGGCGGGGTGAAACCGCTGGGACGCCATCGACGTTCCGGCATCGGGCCCAACCGCGCTCTCCCCGCCCGCCAGGCGGCCAGCGCATCTCGGGCCTGCTCCAGCTTGGGATCGTTGATTTCGAATCGTCGCTGCATCGGCGGTCCTCCCTGATGTCAAAAGGTCCGCCGTAAAGGTTACAGCCCGGACGCCACCAAAACACGCAGGCTTGCCGAAAACTCACTTCAGATCCGCGAGAGGGCGGCGAGGCGGGGGCGCGAACGAGCGCGTAGACCGGCCATGCGGCCGGAGCCGCGGGCGAGCCTGACCAGGTCTACGACATCCACGGCGACTCATTAAATTCCGACAATGGGTGTCTCAAAGTCATTGACACATACCGCGTCTTCGTGTTAAGGTGCTATCAGCTTTGCTGACCGCGTACTGCAAGAAACGCTCGGCTGCCGAGTAATCTCAGTCGCCGTTCTTAGTAGCAGTGAGTCTCGCATGGCTCTTGACTTTGTCTATTGGGCGTCCTCTCTGCGTTCCAGGGAGGACCCACGCAGGGGCCCTACCGTGCCGCCTTCCTTTATTCGTCGCTTGAAGAAGCGCACCTCAATTCGTCTCTGGGGGGGGGGGGGCAATACAACGTCATCTTCACGCGGCTTGTCGGCCCCGTATCACGTATAGCCGGCGTAGTCCAGTAGACGTCTTCTGGGGGGTGTTTCGGGTTCGAGACCCACCTTCTTCACAAGAAACTGCTATTCGTGGCTAAGTTTAAGCTCATAGCATCCAAGAAGAAGGTGGATGTATTGTATGAGGCATTTCGTTTTCGCCATCTGTGTCGCTGCGCTGCTTGGCAGCTCCGCAGGCACACTCCTCGCACAGACTAATTGCTCGGATCTGACGATGTCCCTGCCATATGGCGGCCCACACACCACATGGTGGTGTCGGCCCGCGCCGCATGAGTTTCACTGGGATACCGCGCTTATCCGTGTGAAGAACGACGCCTACGGCAACGGCTACATCTGCGTCTGGGCGGATGTGTCTAGCATGTGGAATGTGAAGAGCTGGGATATCTTCTCTTACACACCGTCTAGGGACGACTGCATCAACACCCCTGCTCGTGGGTACACCGAATGGGGGTACACGCAGTTCCGGAATGACTGGAGGGCGAGCGCAGCCGCCACCGTGTACATAGCATTCCCTTGCACGGCTGCACAGAGTCAACAAGAGGGGAAACATCTCGACCTTTTGTGGACGGAAACAAGGCCCTAATTGACGCTACCACCAGGGCCCCGCTGCCGTACGGGTTTCGGGGCCCTGGAGACTTGTGCGCAGCAACAAACGGGAAAAAACGCCATGCACAGGAATGTTCTTCTCGCGGGGGTGGCGATCGTCGCCTCGGGGCTCGCGCTCTTTCTTCTTGTCCGTGTACAACGCTGCGACCACGAGACGCCGCGTACGCCGCCCGATGAGTTCGTACGTGTAGAGGAACTTCCACGGCGACCTCCAGACGAGAACCGGCACACGGAAACGCACGGATCCGAAGCGGCACCGGCACTGATCACGGTATACGATTTCTTCACCAAGGATCCCATTTCGAGCGAGCTGACAAGCGCCGACCAAGTGATTCGAACGTCACCTGCGGGCGACGCTGTCCTCATGTTGTTGCAGCCGCCGCACGAGGTAATCGCCAAGGCCGACGGCTATGTTCCGGGGAGGTTCATGCTTCCCGATGAAATCCGGGAGGCGCGCCTTCCTCTGGTGCCGGCGGATCCCCATCGAGTATTCGTCACGGACACAGACTCCCATGATCCGGTTGTGCATGCCCAAGTCCGGCTGTGGTTGGATGGGGCTGTGATCGCGGAGGCGAGAACGGACGAAGGCGGCAGGGCGATGGTCTCGCGTGGCGAGATCTTCTGCGATTTGCGAGCCGGGGAAACCGGCGACGTTGCGTTGAGACGACTTCGGTGGAACCGAGAAACCACGGCCATGGGCTACATGCCGGATGAAGAACTCGAGACAGTCGTCTCGTTCGGCACAAGGGAGGGAGACGCCCTTGTCGAACTGGAGCCCGTGTGGACTCTCCAGGGGCTGGTTATCGATCCGAACGGGCGCCCTATGCCCGACGCACATGTCTTGTGGACGTGGAATCTGGTCAAAGGACTTGGTTCCGTATTTCGCGACGGAGAAGCGGTCACCGATTCGCAAGGGCATTTTACCTGGGAGGGGCCGCGGACTACCCAGCAGACGATGGTACTCGCCTGTCATCCCCAATACGGCTACACCTGGCAACAGGTACGCTATCCCTTCACGCATTCCGAAACAGGGCTCGTTCTGCGTCTGAACGACGCCTGCTCGCTGGAGGGCACCGTGACCCAGAACGACAACTTGCCCCTGGCGCAGGCAATGATCATGCTGGAGCCGCTCGATCATCCGAATCTCCGCAGGTCCGCAGTCAGGTGTATTCTGCGCTCGTCGGCATTGCGGTCCTTCAGCGAAAGCACGGGTCAAGAGGGACGGTTCCTCTTCCGGGGCCTTCCGCCCGGGCGCTATCGTGTTGTCTGCATGCACCCAGGACTCGTACTGGACATGGAGACTCCGATAACCGTCACACTCCCGTATGCAGGCCCTGTCACGATTAGGATGCGGCCCGGAGGAATGCGGATACGGGGCTTGGTATTGTCGACCGAGGGGGATCCCATCCCGGGCGCCATCGTCGATGTCATGAGGCGCAACGTAAACAGCGGGACGCCGGCCTTCTTCAAGCTGCCCGTTCACGTCGACGGGAGCTTCGAGTTGTCGGACCTGGAGGATGGGCCCTACCTCGTGGGCGCTTCGGCCATAGGTTTCTCCGGCGATCCCGTTGAAGTCAAACCCGGAAACACCGATGACGTGCTGGTGGTTCTGGCCAGGACCACGGGACCGGATCCGACCCCCGGCGAAGAAGTGTCTCTCCCGATACGAATCGACTACCAGGGTGCGTTGCCCACGCTGCAGTTCCTCGAGATAGCGGTGTGCTCGGCGTCACACACGTGTCGACTCGTGGCGGTACGCGTTGAACGAGGGTCGGCCGAGCTGCGGCTTGCACCAGGTACATGGGATATCGTGACGAGCGCGTATGGGTTCGCTCCCGAGGTTATCCGCGGGGTGACCGTCCCCGCGCCGGAACCGCTTTCTGTCACGCTACGGCCGGCACCGACATGGGCGGGCAGGATCGAGGCAGAAGGCCCCGAAACACCGGACCTGCTTGCGGTGATCGACAGGGATGGCCGCCGTTTGCGACAGGTGGCGCTTGGGCCCGATGGCGACTTTCTCATCCACGGTCTCCCGCCCGGCCTCCACACGTTCAGGGCATGGACGAACCTCGGACGCCAGTGGCGCGGAGAAGTTAATCTGGAGCGCGGTTGCGAAGATGAGGTTGTCGTGACCCTGAAGAGGGCCGATAATTGACCGAGCGAGGACAAATATGCTAGTCATGCCGAAGTCGAAGCTGGCCTGGAGGATCGGTGGTGTGCTGCTGCTGTCATTGCCGCTCGCGCGCGGGGAGTCCTCGCTCTGGCCTTTCGCATTGCCGGCGGTCCCGTCGATGGAATCGTCATCGCATCTCACGGGCGTGCCGGTGGGGGATTTCGACGGCGATGGGTTTACCGATTTCCTGTTCCTGAGGGACAGCCGGTCGCGGATGCCGTTCACCTTGGTCTACGGCGGGAACATCGACAGCCCCTGCATGGACATCGAAGCCGGCGAGCTCCGGTCGACGGAATTCACGTGGGGTGGCGGCGGATTCGATGTTTCCTACTCCCTGGTCTACGGACATGGCGACATCAACGGCGATGGCATGGAGGATCTGATTCTCGGGTACTTCTTCGACTACGTGGATCCCGGTGCCATGAAGACGTTCGTCGTCGTCGTCTTTGGAAGCGACCTATCGGCCGAGAGCGTCGTCGACCTTGCGCGGGTCGAGGCGAATGGCACCGGCTTCGTTCTCTGCCTGGACACCTCCTCGGAGGTCCTCCCCGACATCTGGACGTGCAGCGCGACTCACGTTCCTGCCGTGGGAGACTTTAACGGCGATGGCATCGATGATTTCGCGCTATGGCGGCCGACATGCTTCGAAAAGGGAAGCGCCGTGAAGCTCTTCCTGTGTCTCGGCCAGGCACGGTGGCCGTCCCGGGTGTCGATCGACGAGTTGGTGTCCGCGGGGAAGGCCGTTCTCGTCGATTGCGTCGATGCGGCGGGATCGGAGGGGCTCGGGTCGGCGAAGTACCATCGGGTGGTTCCCGTCGGCGACCTCGACGGCGATGGCCGCGCGGAGCTCGCGTGGGCGGTGGCGGATTCCATGTACGAGGAGGGAGGCGGCATGAGCGCCGCCTCGTGGATCATATGGGGTTGCGCCGATCTCTCCGCGCTGGTGGGGACCGCATGGATCGACCTTGTGGCCCAAGGGCGGGCGTCGTCCTTCAGGAACCTGGTTCTGACGGGTTCGGCCGGAGACATGGACGGGGACGGGTTCGGCGATGCCCTCGCGTTCACCGTTCCCGAGAAGGATCCCAATCAGGCGACGTTCGACTCCGGGCAAAGCGAAGGAATCGTGATATACGGAGGGACGCGGCAGTCCATGTCTCCGGCCGGTGGCCTGGAGTGGCTGAATCCGGGCGTCAACTGTACGAGGCTTCCCCCGTTGCCCGCGACGCCGCGGTACTTCCCCGCGGGCGTGCGGCACATGGCGGGAGGGACGGATCTCGACGGCGACGGCATTCCCGATATTGCCCTGGCCAACAGTTCTCTCGAAATCGCCTATGGCGAGTTCCGTGCCGGTAGGGCGGGGCAGGTCCTCCTGGTCGCAGGAGTGAGGGGCAGGCCGGTGACGATCGCGGCAGACGCCGGCTCCGGCATGCTGTGGGCCGGCACGGACCACTGGGAACGCCTTGGTGCTCCGCTGTCCTTCTCATCTCGCCGGAGCAACGGCGCCGAACCCTTTCTCTATGCGGTTGCGGGGGCGAGGCTGGACATCCATGGATACGCCGACAGCCTCTCGTCGTCGATGCCGTTACGTGTCGCGTGCGTTCCCCAGGGCGCAGGCGTTCCGGCATCGCTTGCCGTCAGTCACTGGCGCGGCGTTTCGAGCTACAGAATCATGATCGTCGGTGCCGGATTCTGCGAGGGGGTCGAGGTGTTCTTCGGCGGAGTTGCGGGACACGATATGGTGATCGTAAGCCCTTGCTGCCTGCTTGTCACCGCACCGCCGGGCACGGCGGGCGAGGAAGTCGACATCACGGTGCGGCAGAGCGGCAAGGACATAGTCCTGCCAAGCCTGTACGTGTATCCGGTCACGTCTCCGACGCGTTCCCTGTCGCTCGACCGGCTCGTCTCCGCGGGCAAGGCGCATCGGTTCGCATTCGAAGATGCAAGCGCCGACGCATACACGTGCATTCCCGTCGGAGATGTGAACGCCGACGGCGTCGAGGAGATCGCCATCGGCGTCGCGCGCGCGGATACGGACGCAATCTGGCTTCTGCCGTGCGATGCGCGGCTCGCGCCATCCACGGCGGTGTTCGCTTCCGAGGCGCCTGTCGTGGCGCGAGTCTCGGGGGCGACTCCCGGGATGCGCCTCGGTACGCCTGTCGCCGCGGCCGATCTCGACGGCGATGGGGTCTCCGATATCGTATGCACGGGGTGGACCAGTGCAGAGGGAGGTTTTGCGTGCGTCGTGTTCGGCGGATCGCATCTGCAAGGCGATGTCGCGATCGACTCCGGCATGGGAGTCTTGCAGCTCGGGCCAACCGCCGGCGTGTCCTACCCGGTGGTGCAGCTCGCAGGCGACATCGACGGCGATGGGACGGCTGATCTCGTCCTCGGACTCGTCACACGAGGCGTCAACTCTGTCTTCGTGCTGTACGGCGGCGCTCAATTAAGGTCGCTGGGGCGCATTGGTCTCGATGCTGTGCCGGCGGCGTCCGCGGGCGCGAGGATCCTTCCAGGAACCGCGCTCGTCATGTTCGGCGATCATCTCGGAGACGGGAATATCGGCGCCGGGCTGATGTTCGCCGACCAGTTCGGCGTCCTTGCGTGGGGGGAGAAGCTGACGGGCGAGTTGGAGGCGTCGGAGCTCTGCGTCGAGCGAAGGGTGTCTTCGCCATTCTACATCGATCATTGCGGGGGGCTCACGGGTATTGCCCCCGGTCCTGTCGACTTCGACGGAGATGGACGGCCCGATCTCGTGGCCTGCAAGCCGTCCTTCTTCACGGAAATGGTGGGCGCTTCCCTTGTCGGCGTGGTGGGTTTTTTCTCCGGAGAGTTTCTCGACTTCCCATCCGGGCGCTTCGATTTGGGCACATACCTAGGGTGGCTGGTGCAGGGCATGGGGCAGATGACGGGTACGCCTCGATACTATGTCGGGGACGCGGTCACATCGGTCGGCGACCTGAACGGAGACAGTCGTACCGACTTCGTGGTCCTGTGCGCCGACCGATTGGATGCGGAGAAAGGGGCTCGCGGCGTCGCGCTGCTGCTCCTCGGCGACGCGAGTTGGTCCGGTGGCGTCTCGTGCGATGTGGAAAGCGTGGGCGGCGTCGGGGTCTTCCTCGATACCGCCTCGCGACTGAGCGCGCGGCCGCTGTATCAGACCGCCTCGCGCGACGTGAACGACGACGGGCTCGACGATTTCGTGGTCGCGTTCAGCGCGGGTCCCTACAGCAAGTGGAACGCCGTGCCTCTCTCCGAGGCGTATCTTGTCCTGGGCTCCGTGACCCCGTACTGGGATCTCGTCCGCGAGATGTTCCAGCGCGCCGATGTGAACGACGATGGCAAGGTCGACATCGCCGACGCCATCTTCATCCTGGGCTATCTGTTCGCTTGGGGCGCCGTTCCGGGGTGCGTCGATGCGGCCGATGCCAATGACGATGGCAAGGTCGACATCGCCGACGTCATCGCCATCCTAGGGCATCTTTTCGCGAACAGCGGTCCTCTGCCGGCGCCATTCGGCGAGTGCGGAACCGATCCCACGGACGATACGCTGGGATGCTTTGAGTACTCCCACTGCGAACCGTGATGTCGGAGGGCGGCTTCAAGGAGAGTCCCGTTCTCGGCGCCCCCATGATCCACGTGGTCCCGCGACGTTGCGCGAGCCCGGCGTGGAGGTGTCCCTCCCGAAAATCCCATCCGCTGCCGAGGTGCGGGTCGGCAGAACCCGATGCGGAAGCGCGTGTGGGTGAGCGTGATCTCGCGTATCCAGGGTGCCTTGAGCACCGAATGCCATGGCTCTTCGCAGCGCCTGCGCGAGCTTGCGCCGCCTCCGGTCCCGCCTTAGGATGGCGCCCATGAACGACGAGCGGAAGAAGCCGCGCAGCGGGGGCGATTCCGCCGCCGCCGCGCGCGCCTACGTCTTTTCGCCCTGGAAGAAGGTCCTCTGCGTCCTGGCGGGGACGGCGTTGGCCGGCGGGATCGGCCTGCGCGTTCACGGCGCGCTGAACGCGCCGTCTTCCCCGGCCGGCGCCGAGGGGAAGCCGGCCGCGCCCGCGAGCGGAGCGGCGTTCCTACCCGGCGACTTGCCGACAGGCCGGCCCGGCGCCGGCGCGAACCACCCGGCCGCCGCCGTGGAGGACGAGTCGCCGTGGTCGCCCTTCCTGATCAAGGGCGGCGGCGGCTTTCTCATGGGGTTCTGCATCGGATTCGCCCTGCGGAAGTTCCTGCGCATGAGCATGTTTGTCGGCGGGGTCGTGCTCGCGGGGCTTTTCGCCTTCCAGTACCTCGGCGTGATCAGCGTGGACTGGGCCGCGATTCAAGGGCAAATCGATGGCGCGGGGGCGTGGCTCAAGACCCAGTTCGACAGTTTTCAGACCTTTTTGGCCGGAGCGCTGCCCGCCGGCGGGCTGGCGGTTTTCGGCCTGGTCGCCGGTTTCAAGTCGCGCTGAGAAGCTCGACGCGGCCGCCGGGGGCGCCTACGGCCTGCGGCCCCAGCGCCGCGCCCGCCGATAATGTATCCGAGGGCACAGCCGGGATTCGCCGCGCCCGAGGCTCCGGGCCGGGAGGGTGAGTTTTTCGCGCCGCCGCCGACGAGGGAGCGCGGCCGCAAAGGGAGAGACAACCATGGCGAAGGAGAAGAAAACCGACCCCGCCGCGCCCGCGGTGGTGTCCTGCGAGGACGCGCGCACGGGCACGAGCCTGGACGCGCTCAGCCGCGCCATCATCGACAATCTGAAATACGTTCAGGGCAGGCATCCCGCCATGGCGACCCGCAACGACTGGTACATGGCCCTGGCGTACACCGTGCGCGACCGCATCCTGGACGACTGGGTCAAGACGATCGAGCGGCACAGCGCCGGGGACTGCCGCATCGTGAGTTATCTCTCGGCGGAGTTCTTGATGGGGCCGCACCTGGGAAACGCCATGGTCTGCCTGGGCCTCACGGACCGGATGCGCGCGGCCGCGGCGCGGCTGGGGATCGACCTGGATGAGGTCCTGGCGCAGGAGGAGGAGCCGGGGCTGGGCAACGGCGGGCTGGGACGCCTCGCGGCCTGCTACCTGGACTCCTTGGCGACCCTCGATGTTCCCGCGTTGGGGTACGGCATCCGCTATGAGTTCGGCATCTTCGACCAGGAAATCCGCGAAGGCTGGCAGGTCGAGGTCACCGACAAGTGGCTCGGCCCCGGGAACCCCTGGGAAATCCCCCGGCCCGAGATCGCCTACGAGGTCAAGTTCGGCGGCCACACCGAACAGCGCTACGAGAAGGACGGCGGCATCAGCGTGAACTGGGTCCCGAACCATGTCGTCAAGGGCGTCGCCTACGACACGCCCGTCCCCGGCTACCGGACTCAGATGACCAACATGCTCCGCCTCTGGAAGGCCGAGGCCGTGGAGTCCTTCGACTTCCAGGCCTTCAACGTCGGAGACTACTACCGGGCCGTCGAGGCCAAAGTGGCCTCGGAAACCATCTCCAAGATTCTCTACCCGAACGACAATCCCTTCCAAGGCAAGCGGCTGCGCCTGGAGCAGCAGTACTTCTTCGCCTCCTGCTCGCTGCAAGACATGCTCTGTCTCCACCATCGCATCGGCGGCGCCCCGGAGAAGTTCCACGAGAAGTTCGCGATCCAGCTCAACGACACGCACCCGTCCATCGCGGTAGCCGAGCTGATGCGGCTTCTGGTGGACGAGCACCGCCTGCCCTGGGACACGGCCTGGGATGTCACCCGGCGGACCTTCTCGTACACCAACCACACGCTCATGCCGGAAGCCCTGGAGAAGTGGGCGCTGCCCCTTTTCGCCAGCGTGCTGCCGCGGCACCTCGAGATCATTTACGAAATCAACCGGCGGTTTCTGGACACGGTCAGACGGCGCTATCCGGGGGACGAGGACCGCGTGCGCCGCATGTCCCTCTTCGATGAATCGGGGGAAAAGTACGTGCGCATGGCGCACCTGGCCGCCGTGGGCAGCCACGCCGTCAACGGCGTTTCCGCCCTGCACACGGAGCTTCTCAAGCGCGAGGTCATGAGCGACTTCCACCAGTTCGCGCCGGAGATGTTCCTCAACGTGACGAACGGCGTGACGCCCCGCCGGTGGATGGTTCTGAGCAATCCCGCCATGGCCGCCCTCATCTCGAAGCGCATCGGCGACGGGTGGCCCAACGCCTTGGAGGAAGAGCTGTCCCGCCTGGAGCCTTACGCCGACGACCCGGCGTTCCTGGAGGAGTGGCGCGGCGTCAAGCGCGCCAACAAGCGCGCCCTCGCGCGCGCCATGGAGGAGCGCACCGGCATCGTCGCCGACCCCGACACGATGTTCGACGTGCAGGTGAAGCGCATTCACGAGTACAAGCGCCAGCTTCTCAACATTCTCCACGTGATCGCGCTTTACCACCGTTTCAAGAACGACCCCGCCGCGGCGGCGGTGCCCCGCACGGCCATTTTCGGCGGCAAGGCCGCGCCGGGCTACTTCATGGCGAAGCTGATCATCAAGCTCATCAACTCGGTGGCGGAGGTCGTCAACGCCGACCCTGATGTCGCCGCTCGGCTCAAGGTCATCTTCATCCCCGACCTCAACGTCAAGATCGGCCAGATGGTCTATCCCGGCGCCGATCTTTCCGAGCAGATCTCGACGGCCGGGAAGGAGGCCTCGGGGACGGGCAACATGAAGTTCGCCTTGAACGGGGCCCTCACCATCGGGACGCTGGACGGCGCCAACGTCGAGATCCGCGAGGCCGTCGGCGCCGAGAACTTCTTCCTCTTCGGCCTGACGGTGGAAGAGGTGGGCGCCCTGAGGGCGCGGGGCTACCACCCGCGGGACTACGTGGAGGCGAATCCGGAGCTGCGCGCCGTCATCGAAGCTATCGACTCGGGGGCGTTCTCCCGGGGGGATCGCAAGCTCTTCAGGCCCCTTATCGACGCGCTGCTTGCGTACGACACGTACATGGTCTGCGCCGATTACCAAGCCTATGTCGACTGCCAAGACCGGGTCGACGCCGTATTCCGCGACGAGCGGCAGTGGACGCGGATGTCGGTGTTGAACACGGCGCGCATGGGCAGGTTCTCATCGGATCGCTCCATTCGCCAGTACTGCGAGGCAATCTGGAACGTGAAGCTCGCGTGCGGATACTACCGCGCCTAGGCGGGAGGGCCGCGCGCCGGCGCCGCCCTCCGTCCGCTGGGCCCGCCGGTTAGGGCGCGGTGCGCTGGTCCGCCGCCAGCTTCGTGGCCGAATGCCGCGCCGTGGCGCGGTAACATTCCACGAAGCGGTCGGTCTCCGCGGCGCCGCGCCCGGCGAGGTTGTGCGCCCAGCGAAAGCCGATGGACTGGTACCAGAGCGCCGCCTCGATGGTGAAGGGCGCGCCCGCGGGATCGACGGCCGCGGAGTACCGGACCTTGTCGCCGCCGTCCTTGAAATCGGGGTCCTCCGCCGCGGCGCCCCGCACCGCGATGTCCTTGCCCGCCGCGGCCTTGTCGAACCCCTCGGGCAGCAGCCGGTTGTCCTTGACGTAACCCACCGCCGACAAGAGGCCCGTCGTGACGGCGCCCCGCTGATCCGCCATGATGGTCTCGTAGATCTGGACCTGGTCCGGCCGGGTCACCTCGCGGTAGTGGGGCTCATAGCGGCCGCCGTCCGCATCGTTGTCGTTGCCGGCGATCGAGCCGTCCTCGTTCAGGGCGCCCGAGGCGAACACCGTCTTCCCCGTTCGATCCCGCACCGTCGTCATCAACCAGGCCCGGCGCGAGGGGTAGGCGGTGGGAAGCTTGTGGCCCGCGAGGTTCTCGACGACGACCTCGAAATCGAGCCGCTCGGCGGACAGGACCGGCGCGCCGATGCTCACCCGGGCCGCGTAGGCGGACAAATGCTCCAGCGTGGCGTGCTCCACGGCGGCGAGGCTGCCGGGGGCGGCCGCGACGTTCAGCTCGCGGCGATACAAGTTGAAAATCCGCGCCATCTGGAAATTGCCGCCTCGGAAAACGTGCCGCGAGACATCGGGGTGCGGCCTGGCGAGGACGGAAGCCACGGGCGCGGGCATCGCCACCTCGGGCATATGGCAGGACTGGCATTCCTGCGCGTCGCGGTAAGCGCTGTGGCGCCATTCGAGGTAGGGAACCTGCTCGGGGAACACCGCCAGGACCTCGCCGTCGGGTCCCAGCGACTCGGTGAAGAGCGTATGGCACACGGCGCAGAAGGCGGACTTCTGAAGGTGTGCCGCCTCGACGGGCTCGAAGGTCGACGACGAGCGCATGACGCGGGCGCGGCCGCGGTCGATTTCGAAGGGGCCGAACACGGCGTCGGCGCCCGAGGGCGCCGGCGCCCCCGCGGTGAAGCCCGCGGAGAAGCTCTCTCGGGTTCCCAACTTGGCCGCCGTGATCTGGTGGCACATGGCGCAGGAGACCCCGTCGACGGCCAGCGCATCCTCTTCGCCGCACCCCGGCGCGAAACGCAGGTGCGCGAACACGGCGCCCGCGCGTCCCTCCGCCGCGGCCGTGAGGCGGGCCATGGGCATGTGGCAGGCGGCGCATTTGTCCTCGATGGCGGCGCGCGCCGCGGGATGCTCCATGACCTCGCGGCGCACGGTGGCCTGCCAGTAGGGATCCCGCGCCGCATTGGCCATCATCGAGCCTTGCCACGCGGCGCCGATGGAGATGTCCTCGCCCGCGGGCGTGCTCACGCCGTTGTGGCAGGCCAGGCAGCGGTCGGAGGCGGTGAAACGCGCCTCCGCGGGCGGCGTGGCGGCGGATCCGGCGCCCGCCGCCAGCGCGGCGAGCAGCCAAGCGGTGATGCGCGTCATGGGTAACCTCCTACCAGCCCTCGAAAAGCCCGCCGTCGAAGGTGTCCCAGAGGAGGTACACCATGTACGCGGGCACGCGCTCGTCCCTGTGATTCAGCGGCAGGCGGGCGCCGACGGCGAGGCGCACATGCTGGCGCGTGCTCAAGGACACCTGGATCTGGGGCACGATGTCCCAGCGCACGTCGCGGCTCTTCTCGAGGTTCCGCGATCCGAGCATCTCGACCATGGGCGACCAGCTTCGCCCGTAGGTCCCCGTGGTGAAGGTGTGTCCGATGGCGCCGCGCCAGAACGCCTCGTTCTGGACGACATGGTTCTTCACGGGGAACTTGAAGCCTCCCTGAAGCTGCGCGAAGCAATCCGCCGGCAGGAGCTGCCCGAAGGCCAGAAAAGGCTCGAAGACCGTGGTGTTGTCCCCGAAGCCTTCGTCCTCATCGCCCGTGGGCAGGATGACTTCGCCCCCCGCCGAGAGGATGGAACCCGTTCGCATGCCGTGGAAGAGCACCTGCTTGCCCTCCAGGGCGATATCGCCCAAGGCCGAGGTCCACTCCGAACGGCCGCCGCTTTTTCGCGTCGTGTTCCAACCGAAGGGCAGGGCGACCTCGAGCTGGCTGCCGGCTCCGATCCGGCGCTCGAAAACCAACTTGTTGGCGATCTTGTCGGGGCCGTCGGTCGTCACGGCCGTGCTGAGGACCGCCTCGTCCTCCGGGAACGCTTTGGTCGTGAAGAACGGGCGGGGCAGGTTCAGCTCGCCCTGGGGCCAGGAGCCGCAGTCCCCGAAGCTCTTGAGATAGCCGACGATCGCGCGAAGCTGGTCGTCGGTCAGGGCATCGCCGAAGGCCGGCATTATTTCGGAGAACCCCCGCGCGAGGCCGCCCTCGGCGGCCACCACGACCCAGTCGTCCTCGGCCTCCCGGGAGGCGAAGTCGCAGTCGGTGAAATCCGGCAGAGGGACGTCGAAGCCGACCATGCCGGCCGGAGCGCCCCGTCCGTCCGTTCCGTGGCAGGCGGCGCAGGCGGCGCGGTAAAGCTCGGCGCCAGAGCCGGGCAGCGGCGGAGCGGCGCTCTCCGCGCCGGCCGAAAGGGGCAGAAGCAGCGCGCCCATCAGCGCGGCGCGGGCCGCCGGCGCAAGGCAGGCTCGAGGGCGGTGGCGTTCGGGCGTCATAGGGCAAAATCCTCGTATGGGCGCCGCTCTCGCCGCGGCGGCGGCGCTTTTCTTATTATCGTTGCTCCGGGGATGAAGGTGAAGCGCCCCGCCGCCCTCGGCGTCATTTCACCGGGGCGCCGCGCGCATCCACGGGGTCCTCGATTCGGAGCTTCTCGCCGAGCATCGCCGCCAGATCGGGGAGATCGTACACGGCGAGAGCGCCGTGGACGGCGTTGACGAGCTGATCGCGGTGCCGGCCCGCGGCGATGACGTCGGTCCAGGAGGACAGTGCGCGGGCGATGCGAACCGACGCGAAGAGCCGCGGCTCGAGCGCCGCCGCGTGCAGCGCCGGAATGCCCGCGTTGCCCACGGCAACCAGATCGACGCGGCCCGATGGCGCGAACCGCGCCGCCGCCCGCGCGCAGGCGAGGATGTCCTCGGCGCGCATGGCGACGTAGGAGTCGCCCAGGAGATACGCCATGAGGCACTCGCGCAGGTTCGGGCCGAAGTCGGGGGCCCAGGGCCGATCGGTCTGCCGGGTCTCGCCGGTGCCGCGGATGTCGACGGCGCAGACGGCGCGGGGGCCGGCGCCGAGGGCCGCGCCAGGCCCCCCGGCGGCGAGCAAGGCGGCCTTGCCCTCCTGGTCGACGTAGAGCGCGATTCCCCCCGCGGCGGCCTCCTCCGGGTTGAAGACCAAGGCGGGAAGGCGCACGCCGTCCTCGCGGGTGACGACGTAGCGCCCCGCGCCGAGGTCCTCGATCTCCGGCTCCGGAATCTCATCGAGGGGCCGGATGCCCGTCACGGCCCGCACCTTTGCGCGGCGTTCCTCGTCGGAGGGCGCGGCCCAGGCCGGCGCGCGGCGCGCCGCCAGCTCGGCGGCTTCCTCGGCGATGAAGTCGTAAGTCGAGCGCGCGCCGGGAAGCAGCATCACCTGTCCGCCGGGCGTCACGCGCAGCTCTTCGTCGGTGAAGGGCGCGATGGCGCCCTCGGTGAGGGGCGCATCGTTGCCCAGGAGCCAGCGCGCCAACCATCTGAGGCAGCTCTGGCGCTGAAGGACGTTGTAGTTGTGCGGGGCGTCGTTCTCCATGATTTCCACGCGCTCCGCGAAGCCCATGCGGGTGTACAGGCGCTTGGCGAAGCGGAAGGTGTCCCAGGTGCCGGCGATGTCGAAGAAATCCTTCGTGGCGGCGCAGATGAGGAACGGCGCCGGCGCCCGCATCATGACGTAGTCGGCGTGGTCCATGCCGAAGTCAAGCTGCCCGAAAATATTTTGCTCCCCGTCCTGGGGGCCGATGGTGTGGAGCAGGGCCTGCATGCTGGTCAGGTAGCAGCTCGGCGCGGCGACCTTGATCCGCTCGTCCAGCGCCATGAGGTACGAGGACTGCGTCCCGCCTCCCGAGTTCCCCGTGATACCCAGGCGCTCCGGATCGACCTCCGGCCGCGACGCCAGGTAATCCAGGGCGCGCATGCCGTCCCAGATCTCGAAGCGCGCGACGCTGCTTCCCAGCAGGACGCAGCCGACGTCGGTCATCGTGTGGGCGGTGGTGCCGCCGATGACCGGCTTGCCCGCGGTGTCGAGCAGTTGGAAGCGCTCGCCCTGGTCGATGGGGTCGAACACGAAGGCGGCCATGCCGTGGCGCGCCAGCGCGGCGGCCATCGTCTGGTACGTCTCGTACGCCTTGGCGTTGTCCGCGTGGCCGCAGGGGATGAGCACGCCCGGGTAAGGCGGCGGCCGGCGGGCCGGATCGGGCAGGAACAGCGCCCCCGTGACGAAGAACTTCGGCCGGCTCTCGAACAGCACTTTCTCGACGCGCCAGTCGTCGCGGGCGAGGACGCCGGTGACGCGCGGCGCCAGCGGTGTGCGCTCCGGCAGGCCTCCGATGGCCGCCAGGAACTTGGCGCGCAGGCGCGCTTGACGCGCGGCGATCGCCTCGGGCGTCACGGCCGCGGCGTAATCCGCCTCCCAGCGCGCGCGCGCCGCGTCGACCCGGCGCAGCAGCGCCCTCTTCACCATGTCCTTGGGCGGCGGCCCGCCCTCGGGCAGCACCCGCGCGACGCCCGCCAGGGGCTTGCTCGTCAGGAGTCCGATGCCGCGCCCCTTGCGGCCCACCGCGCAGTAGTGCATGTAGAAGGTGTCGTTCGCGGGGTTGTAGGTGAGGGAGATTTTGTGGGCGTAGGTCGCGTCCAGGCCCAGGGGATGGCCGCCCGCCTTGTAGAGCGGCTCGGGGTGCGCGGTCCAGTCCAGGAGGTTGCGGGAGAACGCGCACATGATGTGGGCGCCGCCCCGGCCGACGCCGAAGTAAAACATCGTGAAGTGGTCGCCGTCCCGGAACACCTTCGGGTCGGAGCAGAACCGCTCGTCGTAGCCCCCCGGCCGGTTGCGGATGACGGGGTTGCCCCCGTGGCGCGTCCACGCGCGCAAGTCGCCGGAGACGGCCAGCCCCGTCTGCTCGATGCCGCCTTGGGCGGCGTTGTAGAAGTTGTAGAAGACACCCTCGTGGGCGATGAGCCAGGGCTGGTAGATGCAGTCTTTTTCCCACGTGCCGACCTCCGGCTCGTGGACCGAGAGAATATACGTGTCCTTGCCTCGCGCCCATGTCAGGCCGTCCGCGCTGGCCGCGAGCCCCTCGTATCCCGGCCTGAGCTCGTAGCCTCCCTGGCGCGGGTAGCAGCCGTAGAGGGACCAGAACTTGTCGTCCCGCCGCGCCAGGCGCCGCGGCGCCTTGATGTCCCACGATTCGTAGAGGTACGCGCCGAGGACGCACCCGCCGTGATCGAATTCCCCCGGGGGGCCGAATCCCATGGCCAGGCGCGCGTTCGTCCACCGGACCAGGTCCGTGCTCTCGGCGATGAAGGAGTTGTAGCCCCGGCCGTCGAAGGCGATGAAGGACATGCGCCACTTCTCTTCGCCGGGAAGCTGAAACACCGTCGGGCAGTCGGTGGCGGCGAACTCCTCCAGGCCCGGCACCTTCGGTTTGGCGGGAATCACGTGGTCGGGGTAGTAGTGCCAGTTGCGGTAGGGCGCCGACCAAGCATCCAGGAGGGCCGCGTCGATGGGCTCCGGAGGTTGGGCCGCCGCCGCCAGGGCCGACAACGCGAGAGCGGCCGCGCGCGCCAAATTCACCCTGCTCATGTGCTCACCTCGTTGCTCTCATTATGCGGGGCCGGGTCCGCGCCCGGCAACGGGCCGCCGTCCCGCTCCGGCGGCCGGTCCGCGGCTCCTCGGCGCGGTAGGCGCGTCCCCGCCAGCAGCGCCCCGGCGATTGTCACCAGCGCCCCGCCCGGCACGTACCACGGCCAGAAGACTTTTCCCACCACGGGGAGCTCGACGAAGGCGAGAAGGACCGAGAAACCCACGCCGAGGAAGAAACCGCAGAGGACGGGGGGGCTCCCGAGGCGCGTGAAGCGCGAGAGGAGAAAGATGCCGAGGATGCCGCCGTAGGTGACGGCGGCGATCTCGAGCACCCGGTCGACGACACTCTTGTCGGCGGGGGCGAGGAAGGCGCAGGCGCCGAGGGCCAGCGCCCAGGCGAGGGAGAGGAGGCGGGCCGGGCCGACGCTCCGGGCGCGCTCGCGCGAGAAGCCGAACAGCGCCACCGCCACGTCCTGGAGCGACGAGGCCGCCAGGGCGTTGATGGTGCCCGAGAGGGTCGACATGGCCGCGGCGAACACCGCGCTCAGGATGAGTCCGCGCACCCCGGAGGGCAGATCCTCGGCGACGAATTTGGCGAAGACCGCGTTGTTGTCGGCGAGCTGAGCGTCGGGCCAGAGCGCGTACAGGCAGGCGCCGAGGAACAGGAAGAGCGCGAACTGAAAGAGCACGAAGAATCCGCTGCCGATGAGCACCTTGCGGGCGTCGGCGTCGGTGCGCACCATGAGGTAGCGCTGCGCCATGAGGTGATCGGTGCCGTGGGAGGCCAGGCTGAAGGCGCTCCCCCCGATGATGCCCGCCCAGAGGGTATAGCCGTTCAAGTTGAAGCCGAAGTCGAACACGCGGAAGATGCCCTCGTCCCAGAGGCGGTCCAGACCGGCGCCGAACCCGTCGGGAATGCGCCCCGCCATGACGGCGATGGCGATGACGGCGCCCGCAAGATAGATGCAGAGCTGAATCGCGTCGATCCAGACGATGCCGCGGATGCCCCCCAGCAGGCTGTAAACCGTCGTGGCCGCCAGCGTGATGGCGATGGACCACGGAATCGAGAGCCCCGTCGCCAGGGACAGGGGCAGCGCGGTGACGTAGAGCCTGACGCCGTCGGCCAGGCAGCGCGTGACCAGGAATACGCAGGCCGTCAGGGCCCCCGCCGTGGGGCCGGTGCGGGTGTGGATATATTCGTAGACCGAGGTGACGCTGCCGCGCCGAATCTGGGGCACCAGCAGCCAGGCGACCAGCGCCCTTCCGATGATGTATCCGAACGCCATCTGCAGGAAGGTGGCGTTGCGGTGGAAGAACACCATGGCGGGCACGGCGACGAAGGTGATGGCGCTGGTCTCGGTGGCGATGAGCGACAGGCACGCCAGCGGCCAGGAGATGGAGCGCGAGCCCGTGAAGAACTCGGCGGCGTCGCGCTGGCGCCGCGCGATCGCGCCGCCGATGGCGAAGGTCACGCCGAAGCTCAAGGCGATGATGGCGGCGTCAAGGACGCTCACCGTCACTCCTTCACCAGTTCAAGGGCGAAGCCGGTGGCCTCCTCGAAGCGGCGCTTAAGCTCGGCGGCCCGCTGGGGCGCGACGACATCGCCGGTGGCCAGGCGCAGGAGCCGCTGCGGGCCGAAGTAGCTCGGGTTTTTGCGGACGGCGATGCGGAATTCTTGGGCGAGGGTGGCGGCGACCTCCTTGATGCGGTGCTGGTTGGGCATCGCCGCGATCCTGATGGGCCAGCCCGTGGCGCGCTCGAGGGCCTCGAGCCGGTCGCGGCAGCGTTCGCCCACGGCGGGCGAGATGAAGGCGAGCTCGATCGCGCCGCCGTCGGCGCCGTGGACCAAGCTCTTCTTGTAGGGCGTGTGAGGGGCGCCGGCGAAGCCTTCGTCGACGGCGTTGAAGGCGGCGTTGATTTCCATGCGCCCGTCGCTGCGCCGCGCGGTTTTCGGCAGGCAGTAGGAGGGCCGCGCCTCGATGACGAGGGTGAAGGCGGTGTCTCGGGCGAAGGCCTCGCGCGCGGCCGCGGCATCCGCGGGGGCGAGCTCGCGGGCGACGCGCACGACCACCTCGGCGCGCTCCATGTGGACCCCGGCTTTGAGGGCGGCTCCGCCGCGGTCTTCGACGGCTTGCTTGGCTCGGGCCAGCAGGGCCTCGAGGTTTGGGGCGGGGTGAATCGTCCAGGTCCAGCCCAGCGGGCCGAGAACGGCGTCCAGCTCCGCCGCGAAGCGCTCGCGCGCGCGGGCCGGAAAGTTGAAGCGCAGAGACAGGGTGCGCTGGGCGCGATCGACGCTGTGGCGGCACGGACCGGCTTCGGCGCTGATGCGCGCCAGAACCGCTTCGACGGGGTCGGCGGCGAGGCTGTCGACCGCCGCCGGCAGCGGCTTGAGGCTGAAGGGCCGGCGCGGGTCGGCGGCGAAGCGTCCGCTTGCCAGGAGCAGCCGCTGCGCCTCCTCCGCTCCGAGCCCGGTCTCGCCCCAGAGGCGCAGGAGGTGGGCGATCTGCCACGCGGCCTGGCGGCCTCGGAGGGCGATGGCCTTGTCGGCCAGTTCCCCGGCATGGTCGCCGAGAGGTCGGCCGGCGCCGATGGGCGCCGCGCGGACCGCCCGCCCGCGGCGCCTTCCCTCCAGTTCCAGCGTCTGACCGGCGCGAGGCAGGTGGATGCGGCCCACCGGTTCGGTGGCAAGCTGCCGCGCCAGCGAGACGCGGCTCTCGTCGCCGCCGTGAACCAGCACGGTGTCGGCGGGTTTCAGGCGCGCGGCGAGCCCGACGAGCTCGCTGGCGTCGGCATGGGCCGAGAGCTGATATTTCTTGACGGCGCACTTGAGCTCGCAGGCGGTCCCCTGGAGGGCGAGCGTCGCCGTCCGCCCCTCCGCCGCGGCCAGGAGTTGGCGCCCGGGCGACTCCTCGTCCTGGTACCCCGTGACGGCGATGAGGGCGGCGGGGTCGGCGGCGAGGGCCTGGGCGTAGAAGACGCTTGCGCCGCCCGACAGCATGCCGGAGCTGGCGATGATGGCGCACGGCGGCCCCGCGAGAATTTCCTGGCGCTGGGCGGGGGCCGCCACCGGCTTGATTTCCTCCAGGTCGCCGAAGAAGGGATCGCCGACTTTCGCGACGAGCTCGCGGAGCTTCGGGCGCAGGAAGGCGGCGAAGCTCGTGTACAGGCCGCAGACGGGCCTGACGAGGCCGTCGACCCAGGTGGTGAAGCGCGGAATGCGCCCCAGGCGCATGGCGCGCCTGAGGATGAGGAGCACCTCCTGCGCCCTCCCCACGGCGAAGGCGGGGATCAGGACCTTGCCGCCCTGGGAGATGCGGGCGGCAACCTCGGCGGCGAGCTGTTGCTCCTGCCGGCCGCGGTCGGAGTGCAGGCGGTCGCCGTAGGTGCTTTCCAGAACCAGCGTGTCGGGCCTGAAGTGCGGGACGCCCATCCCCGCCACCGTGAGCTGGTCGGTCCAGGAGATGTCGCCGCTCACGAGGATACGGCCCTCGGGGCTCTCGATGCCCACCGCGGCGGCGCCCAGGATGTGGCCGCTCAAGAAGAACGTGACGGAGACTTCCGAGCCGATGCGCTCGGGCGTGCCGGGCGAGGCCGGCGTCATACGTTCCAGGAGGCTCGCGATCGTCTGCGCCGAGTAGAGCGGCAACTCCTCCTCGCGCTCCTGCGCCATGATCTTGGCGGCGTCGCCGAGCATGACCCGCGCCAGGGCGATGGTGGGCGCCGTGGCGTAGACGGGCACGTGGGGGAGGCCGCGGTGAAGGACGGGCAGCGCGCCGATGTGGTCCAGGTGGCCGTGCGTCAGGACGATGGCGTCCAGGCCGCCCGCGGCCCCGTCCAGCTCGGGCAGGGGGCTCCGGCCGCCGAGCCGGATGCCGCAGTCGACCAGAATACGCGTGCCCGCCGTTTCGACCAGCACCGCGCTCGCGCCGATTTCATCGGCGCCGCCCAGAAAGGAGATCTGCATTCGCTTCATGGTACCGGGAAGCCGGCGGAGGGCAAAGACCCGGGGCCGGCATTGCCGGTTGCGCGGCCGCGGGGTAGCATCGCGCTCCCATGAGGATCAAGTTCTTCACCACGGGCGGCACCATCGACAAGATCTACTTCGATGCGAAGAGCGAGTACGAGGTCGGGTCGCCGCAGGTCCGCGAGATCCTGGAAGACGCCCTCGTCGGGTTCGAGTTCGGAATCGAGTCGGTGCTGAAGAAGGACAGCCTCGAGATGACGGCGGAGGATCGGCTCCTGATCCGCCGGACCATCGAGAAAGACCCTTGCTCCTTGGTGGTCGTCACCCACGGCACCGACACGATGATCGAGACGGGGCTGGCGCTGGCGGGAGTTCCCGGGAAGACCATCGTGCTGACGGGCGCCATTCAGCCGGCGCTTTTCCGGGAGACCGACGCGGTCTTCAACATCGGCATGGCCGTGGCCGCGGTTCAGAGTCTCCCGCCCGGCGTCTACATTGCGATGAACGGGACGATCTTTCGGCCGGAAAGGGTCCGCAAGAATACGGCCCTCGGGCGGTTCGAGGAGGTCGTCTAAAGATCGGCGGCGCGTTTCGCGGCGGCGATGTCCGCGGCGTAGCGCCGCCACGCTTCCATCGACGCCGTCAGGGTGTCGCGCGCGTCGCCTTCGATCCCGTAGCATTGGAGCCCGATCGGCCCCGTGAAGCCGGAGCGCAGGAGGGCGGCGAGGAAGGCCCGCGTATCGAAGGAGCCGCGGCCGAGAATTTGGAGATAGCGCTGCCAGCCTTCCTGGGGATCGCGCTCGTCGGCGCCGTTGATCGAGACCGCGAAGAGGCGTTTCCCGGCGCGCGCGATGAGCGGAGCGTAGTCGCGGCTCTTGTCGGTGCGCAGCCAGTGGCAGAGGTTGAACATGACGCCGACGTCGGGGCGATCGACCTTGTCGGCCACGCGGATCGCATCCTCGACCCTGGCCAGCCAATCGCCGGCATGGTGGTAGAGCGCGATTCTGACGCCTGATCCGGCGGCCAAGGCGGCGAGCTCGCGGAGGAGCGCGACGGCGCGGGGGTCTTGCGTCTCATCCGACGGAGGCGCGCCGGCGATGATCGCGGCAAGCATGGTGGGGCGGCCGCGCAGGAGCGGGAGCACGTCCTCGAGCCGGGGGTCGTAGGGGCGCGGAGCCGCGGGGTCGAGATCCAGGCGGATGTAGATCTGGAAGAGCGCGAGCCCGGCGGCGTCGAGGGTGGCGAGCCGTTCGGGCACCTGGTCCAGCCAGAGATGCCCGGCGCCGTCGTAGCCCAACTCCGCGAGAAGCCGCGCCTGTTCGGCGAGCCCGCGCTTCTTGGAGTCGTGGGTGTCCATGCAGAACGCGAAGAATTTGTTGGGGAGGGCCGCCGCGGACGCTTCCCCTTTTGCGGGGGGAGGAGGCTCGGGGTGCGCGCGGCAGCCTCCGGCGAAAGCGAAACCTAAGGCTGCGGCGGCGACGGCACCGAGCGCGATGCGAAGCATGTGCGACTCCTTTCGTGAGGGCGCATCCTATAAGGAGGGACGCCGCGGCGCAAGCCCTGGCGCGGGGTTCCGCGCGAACTGCGGTCCGATTGATCGGCGCGGCGCCGTGCTGTAAACTGACGGCCTGAAGGCGGGCAGGCCGCGGGCGCGTTCGCGGCGCAGACCGCCGCCGCCGCGGCCCAATGACACGACGAGGTGAGGCATGAACTCGAGCGAACGACTCGCGCGCATCGCCCGGGGCGAGGCGGTCGACCGCGTGCCGGTCCAGCCGATCAACATGATGTATGCGGCGCGCTACATCGGCGTTCCCTTTCGAACGTACGTGCGCGACTATCGCGAGCTTGCGCGCGCGCAGCTCAAGGTGCTCGAGGACTTCGACTTAGACATCGTGACCTTGTGCTCGGATCCCTGCCGCGAGGTCGAGGATCTCGGCGGCGCCGCCCGCTACTTCCCCGACCAGTCGCCGACCCCCGACCCCCTGGAGCCCCTCCTCAAGGACAAGGCGACGCTCGCGCGGCTCAAACAGCCCGATCCCCTCGGCGGCGGCCGCATGCACGACCGCGTGAAGGGCGTCGAGGCCCTCGCCCGCGCGGTGGGGAAAGATGTGCCCATTCTCGGGTGGGTCGAGGGGCCGATCGCGGAGGCGGCCGACCTGCGGGGCCTGAGCGCCATCATGTACGACGTCGTGGGCGATGAGGACTTCGTGCGGGATCTTTTCGCCTTCATCAACGAGATGGAATTCAACTTCGCCCGGGCGCAGTTCGAGGCGGGCGCTGATTGGATCGGCATCGGCGATGCCGCGGCCTCGCAGATCGATCCGGACACCTACGAGGCGATGATTCTGCCCGCGGAGATCGAGCTCGTGGGGCGGATCAAAGCCTTGGGCGCCAAGGTGCGCATGCACATCTGCGGCAAGATCAACCACCTGCTTCCGGGGCTTGCGCGCCTCGGCGCCGACATGGTGGACATCGATTCGTTGACGGACATCGGGCTGGCGCGGGAGCACCTGGGGCCGGACGTCATGATTCTGGGGAACCTGGAGCCGGTGGAGTTTTTCCTGAAGCGGGGGCCCGCCGACATCATTGCGGAGCTGGAGGCCTGCGCCGCCAAGGTGGGATCCAAGTATGTGATCGGCGCCGGCTGCGAGATTCCGCCCGGGACGGCGGATGCCAACGTCAGGGCCATGGTCGAGGCGGGGGAACGAATCGCCGCGGCGCGGAATCGCTGAGAGCCGGCGCAAGTTCAGGCGGCTCGAGGGCCGATTTCAGGGGTTGCGGGGGCGACGGACATTCGGATTACCGGAACGGCCGGCGAGGGAGAAAACGCATGCATGCACCAACGTTGTCATGGCGGCGGAGCGCGGTCTTGAGCGCCTGCGCGCTGGTTTTCGGCGGCGCCGCGTTCGCCTGCACATCCATCATGGTGGGCGCCAAGGCTTCCAGGGACGGCTCGGTGATGACGTCGCACACCTGCGACAGCCACCAGACCGGCTCGGACATCCACGTCGTGCCGCGCGCCAAGCATCCCAAGGGCGCCGAAGTTCTGATGACCAGGCGCGAGGATGACCGCACCGGACCCATGGAGCGCTACAGCCGCAAGGCCGTCGGGGCGCTCCCTCAAGTCGAGGAGACCTTCGGGTACCTGGCGCCCGCCTACGCCGCCATGAGCGAGTTCCAGGTGGCCATCGGCGAGTCCACCTTCACCGGCCGCCCCGAGCTGGAGAGCGCCAAGGGTCTCATCGATTGCGAGACGCTGACGCGCCTCATGCTCGAGCGCGCGCGGACCGCCCGGGAGGCGATTCGCCTGGGCGGCGAGCTCATCGAGACCTACGGCTGGATCGACACGGGCGAGGCGCTCACCATCGCGGACCCGCGGGAGGTCTGGCTCATGGAAATCATCGGCCCCGGCAAGGATTGCGTCGGCGCCGTGTGGGCCGCGCAGCGCGTGCCGGACGACCACGTGTCGGTGGTGGCCAACGCCGCGCGGATCGGCGAGCTGCGCCTCGATGCGCCCGACTTCTTCATGGCCTCGGCGAACGTGGCGAAGGTGGCCGAGGAGCGCGGCTGGTGGGACCCGCAGAGCGGAGCTCCGTTCCGGTTCTACGAGGCCTACAACCCCGACGGCCGTTTCGGGTTCGCCTCGACGCGGCGCGAGTGGCGCGCCCTCGACCTCCTGGCGCCGTCGCTGAAGCTCAATCCGAACGCGAACATCTTCCCCTTCTCGGTAAAGCCGGAGCGTCCCGTCGGGCCGGAGACGATCATGGAGATCTTCCGCGACACCTTCGAGGGCACGGACTTCGACATGGTCAAGAACATCACGGCGACGGACGCCGCCGGCAAGACGGTGAAAAGCCCCCTCGCCAACCCCTTCATGCCCTACGAAATGAACCCGCTCTTCAAGATCAACGGCGGTTGGGGGGCGCTGGGCGAACGGCCGATGGCGCGCTGGTACTGCATGTACGCCACGGTGACGCAGTCCCGCGCGTGGCTGCCCGATGCGGCGGGCGGCATTGTGTGGTTCGGGTACGCCAACACGGCGATGACCACCTATGTGCCTCTTTACGCCGGCATCACGGCCTTGCCCGAGGACTTTGGCACGGACGGCCGGACCACCGGCTTCAGCCGCCGGGCCGCGTGGTGGGCGTTCAACCGCGTGGCGACCATCGCGGCGCACCGCTGGGGCGACATGCGCAAGGATGTGGCGGCCGTGCGCGATCCCATGCAGGAGCGGTTCCTCGCGGAGCAGAAAGAGGTCGACGAAGAGGCCGCGAGGCTCTTGGCGGAAAATCCCGCCGCCGGCCGCGCCTACCTGACGCGCAAGAGCGCGGAGGCCTGCGGCGCCGCGGCGAACGCCTACTGGAACCTCGGCGACCACCTCTGGACCAAGTACGACGAGAAGTGGTGAGGCCCGCGCCGCCCGGCGCCCTCCCGTGACGCGGGAGCTTCCCCCGTATACAATGGGGTGATTCGCGAACCTGCGGGAAAGGAGCGTCCTCAATGAGAGCACGCATGGGCAGGCGGGCGTTTTTGGGCGCGGGAGCGCTGGGAGGTCTTGGGTGGACGTTTCTGCGGAACGGAAGCCTCGCCTTCGGCGCCCGGGCCAACGAAAAGTTGAACATCGCCGTCATCGGCGCCGGGGGTCAGGGTGAAGGCAACGCCGGCAACGTGGCGAGCGAGAACATCGCGGCGCTCTGCGATGTGGATCAGCAGCGCTGCGCGAACACCCTGCGCCGCTTCCCGAACGCCAAGAAGTTCACCGACTTCAGGAAGCTGCTGGAGGAACTGCAGGCCAAGATCGATGCGGTGGTCGTGAGCACGCCCGACCACACCCACGCCGTCGCGGCGGTGGCGGCCATGCAGTTGGGATTGCACTGCTACTGCGAGAAGCCCCTCAACCGCACCATCCTTGAGGCCCGGACCATGCGCGCCGTCGCGTCGTCCCGCAAGGTCGTCACCCAGATGGGCAACCAAGGATCGGCGAGCGAGGGTCTCAGGCGCGGCGTCGAGTTGGCGTGGGGCGGAGCCATCGGCGCGATCGGCGAGGCGCATGTTTGGTTCGGCAGCGGCAACAGCGGCGCCGCCGCGCCGAAGGACACGCCGCCCGTCCCTCCGACGCTGGAGTGGGACCTCTGGCTCGGTCCGGCGACTTACAAGCCCTATCACCCCGAGTACGCGCCGGGCCGCTGGCGCAACTGGCGCCATTTCGGCACGGGGGTGCTGGGCGATTTCGGCTGCCACTCGATCAACATGGCCTTCCGCGCCCTCAGACTCGATCGGCTGTGGAGCGCGCCCGCCGGCGCGGCGCCCGCCCCCGTGATCCGCGTCGAGGGCGAGGCCGCGGAGATCAACCCCGACAGCTACCCGCGGTGGTGCAAGGTTGTCTACCGGTTTCCCGCGCGCGGCGACCTGCCGCCGGCGCGGCTCACGTGGTACAACGGCGGCCCGCGGCCGCCCGAGGACCTTCTTCCCGGCCGCCCGCTGAGCGAGCACGGATCGGCGCTCATGGGGGAGAAGGGCGTCATCTTCAGCGATTGCCCCTGGAACACGCGCTGCGCGCTGCTTCCCGAGAAACAGTTCGAGGGGTTCGACGCGCCGCGGACGCTCCCGCGTTCGCCCGGTCACCACGCCGAATGGATCCAGGCCTGCAAGGGCGGCCCGCGGCCGTTCTCGCCCTTCGAACTCGGCGGTCCCATGACCGAGCTGCTGCTGCTCGGCCACATCGCCATGATCGTCGGGCAGCCCATCGAGTACGACCCCGTAAGCGGCACGATCGCCAATTCTCCCGAGGCAAGCAGACTCCTTCACCGCGAATACCGGGAAGGGTGGAAGCTCTAACCGCCGGCGTTTCCGGCCTGCCGCCGGCAACGGCGCGAGAAAGGAAGGACCCAATGAGAGCTCTTCGTCGTCGGAGCGCGGGCGTCTCCCGCCGCCAGTTCCTGGAAAAGTCCGCCGCCGGCGCCGCGGCCGCGACGCTGGCGGCCGCGGCCGTCCCCAACGTCCACGCGGGCGAGGACAACGTCATTCGCCTGGCGCTCATCGGCTGCGGCGGCCGCGGCAACGGCGCCGTGGCCAACGCCATGTCGGCGGGGGGGCTGGTTCTCGGGGCTGACTCGGGCGCGCCGCGGGCGGCGGGCGCGGGCGGGCCGGTCAAGCTGGTCGCCATGGCCGATCTGCTCCCGGAACGTCTCGAGGTTTCACACCGCGCCCTGACCGAGCAACTGGGCGATCGGATCGATGCGCCGCCCGAGCGGCGGTTCCTGGGTTTCGATGCCTACCGGCACGCGATCGACTGCCTGCGGCCCGGCGATGTCGCCATCCTGGCGACGCACTGCGCCTTCCGCGGGCCGCACCTTGAGTACGCCGTGGAGAAGGGCGTCAACGTCTTCATGGAGAAGGATTTCGCGGCGGATCCCGGCGGCGTCAAGCGCATCCTCCGGGCGGGCGAGGCGGCGGAGAAGAAGAACCTCAAGATCGGCGCCGGCCTCATGTGCCGCCATTCCTCGGCGCGCCAGGCGTTGATCCGTAAAATCCGCGAGGGCGCCATGGGCGAGGTGCAGTTGATCCGCGCCTACCGCATGGACTCCGGCTACCAGATGGGCCCCTTCCCTCGGGGCGAGAACGAGCTTCTGTGGCAGCTCAGACCCGGCCGCCCGTACCAGTTCATGTGGTCCTCGGGGGGCGTGTTCATCGAGCTCATGATCCACCAGATCGACGAGTGTTTCTGGATCAAGGATGCCTGGCCGGTGGCGGCGCACGGCGTCGGCGGGCGCTTCGCCGGCAGCAAGGACTGCAGCCAGAATCTCGACAGCTACTCCATCGAGTACACCTTCGCGGACGGCGCGAAAGCCTTGGTGACGGGCCGCTACATACCCCAGTGCCACAACGACTTCGCCACCTACCTTCTCGGGACCAAGACCGCCGCGAAGTTCTCCGGCGATGTCCACCGTCCGGACACGTGGATGTACCGCGACCGGCGCGTGGCCCCGGACAACATCGGCTGGAAGCCGGAGCGCGAGGCCGTCAATCCGTGGCAGGCGGAGTGGGACGTCCTTCTGGATGCGATCCGGAACGACCGGCCGCACAACGAGACCCGCCGCGCGGCGCTCTCGAACCTGGGCGCCATCATGGGGCGGGCGGCCGTCCACACCGGGAAGATCGTCACGTGGGAGGAGGCCATGGCGTCGGACTTCCAGTTCTGCGCCAACGTGGATGCGCTCACCGCGGCGAGCCCCGCGCCGGTCCAGGCCGACGCCGGCGGCCGCTATCCGGCGCCGATCCCGGGCATAACCGTGGAGATCTAGGCGCGCGAGGGGCGCGGGAAGGAAACGCGGCGCGCCGGCTCCTATCCCGGACCGGCGCCCGTTGCCTTTCCGCCGTCGGAGGCGGCCTCCGGCTGGAATAGGATTTTGTCGATGCGGAGTTTCCGCTCCCCCGCGGGCACTTTCCAGCGAATCGTTGCGCCCACGCGATAGCCCAGGATCGCCGTGCCCACGGGGGCCAGGACGGAAATCCGGCCCTCGGCGGAGTTCGCGTCGCGGGGATAGACGAGGGTGTAGATGACGCGTTCGCCCGAGTCCAGGTCCCGGAGCGAGACCCGCGAGTTCATGGTCACGATGTCGGCGTCGATCAGGTGCGACTCGACGACGGTGGCACGTTCGATCTCGCCCTGGAGTTCCTCGAGCCGTTTGCGCTCGTCGGCTTCCGACGCCGCGATTCCGTCCAGGAGCAGGAGCAGAAGCTCCCGATTGTCTTTCGTGATGGTAATGGCGCCTTTCATGATAACCTCCTTCGAAGGCGATGCGTGCGCAGCGTTTCGGCGGTTTCTCTCCCGGCGGCGGGGAGAAGGGGGTGCGTCTCTACGCCGCGCGCGGCGGGGGCCGCCGCGTTTCAATGCAGGGACCGGACGTCGCGGCCGTCATGCGCGCCCCTTGTCGCTCTCATTATCGCCGTTGTCCCCATAAAAACAACTCGGTAAGCGCCAACCTCGGAGGCTCTCTCTCGCGGGCCATGCGCTGTCGGCCCCGCCGGAAGGCGTTGCCTCCTTCTATTCCTTCCCCTGCCACGCGAGCCGGGCGGCCAGCTTCAGCGCTTCGGCGGCGCGCGCCGCCTCCGGCGCGCCCCGCGTTCCGAAGAGCGCCTCGGCGAGGGGCGCGAACTCGGTTCCCGTCATGGCCAGGCAGCCGAGGAAAAGCGGCGTGCGCTCGCGCTGCGCGCCGCTCCAGAGGGCGCGCACGGTTTCCGGATCGGGTCCCGGGCATGCCAGGGTCTTGAAGCCCTCGCGCTGGAAGCGGGCGAGCGAGGGATAATCCGCGCGCACGGCGGAGTGCCGGTCGCAGATGATAATGTCCCGGGGCAGGCACGCCAGCGCTTTCGCCGTTTGCAGGTCGCCGCCCTCGAACTTGGCGTACCCTTGGGCCGCGGCGTCCAGCAGCCGGTCGCCCCACATGAGCGCGGTGTTTTCCTTGCCCCGCAGGAAGGCATGGTACTGGAGGATCGCCGCCGCGAGGACCTCCCAGGCGGAGGAGCGCCCGCAGCGCGGGCATTCCTCATGGGCGAGAAGGAAGGCGCCGTCCAGGCCGATGTGGAAGTGTGTCGAGCCGAAAGCCTTGGTGATGTCGGACCACAGCGGGAACAGGATGTCGGGCAGGGCCGGATGCCGCGGGCACCACGAACGGCTCGGAAGGCGCGGGTCGCCGAACTTCAAGCCGGGCGTCTCGTCCAGCTCGGGATGGGCCGCGAGGAGGGCGTGGTTGCGCGCGGCGCCGGACTGGTTCCCGATGCTCTTGAATTCCGGGATCGCCCGCATGCCCCGCGACGCCAGCAGCGCCGCCAGCTCCGCGCAGAACTCGGCGGGCTGCGCCAGGGGATCCTCGATCTCCCGGCGGCTCCGGAATTGCATGCGGTAGTTCACCTCGATGACGGCGAAATTGATGCGGCCGGGCAGAAGGACCTCGTCGACGAAACGGGTGAACTCCTTGAACTGCGCCTGCGAAGGCAGGCGGCAGTGGACGCCGCGCCAGGCGGCGTCGGGCCAGTCGCGCACGAAGCAGGAGGGGATGAACCGCCGGCCGACATCCATGGTCTCGCGCAGGCACAAGAGCCCCCACTGGATGCTCTGCGCGTCGCGTCCGAGGACGAGGAACCCCTTGGGGGACACCTCGAGGACGAATCCCTCCGCCCTGGGCGGCACTTCCAGAACACGCGCCTCGACGGCCGCGTCGCCCACCGCCACGGCCTCGACGCCGGCCGGCGCGATGGTGGCGACGCGAAGGCTGAGACTCGTCCCCGCGAACTTCTCGGCGAGGACCCAGAGTTTCTCCTTGGCCTTGGCGGTGCTCCGGATCTCGAGGTCCGCCGGAAGCGTGTAGCCGCCCCGGCCCGGCTGCATCTCTTTCGGCCTGATGGCGAAGGGCGCGAAGTCCTCGGCGCCGCGGGCCGCAAGGCACGCGGCGAGCGCCGCGCAGATCGCCGCGAGGTCAGCTCCGCGGCGGAATTCCATCCTCATGTGCGAACCTCCGGCACAGCGTCTCGACGAGATAGTGGAAGATCACGTCGTGCGCGGCTTCGGCGGCCCCCATGTTGTCGATGGGCACGCGGAGGTTGTGGCGCGCCAGCTTGGCCAGCGCGCCGCCGTCGAAACCCGTCAAGCCGATGGTGATCATGCCGTGGTCGTTGGCCCAGGCCGCCGCCGTCGTGACGTTGGGGCTGTTTCCCGAGCCGCTGATCGCCAGCAGGAGGTCGCCCGGAGCGGCGTACGTGCGAAGCTGCTCGACGAACACCCGCTCGTATCCCTCGTCGTTGGCCCAGGCCGTGATGGCGGGCGTGTTGTCGGTGAGGCTCAACACCTTGAGGCGGCGCTGGCAGTCGAAGTCGCGCAGGGTGCCCTTGACCAGGTCCTCGCAGAAGTGCGAGGCGTTGGCGGCGCTGCCACCGTTGCCGATGACGAAGACCGTGCGTCCCTCGGCGCGCGCTTGCGCAAACAGATTCGCGACGGCCTCGACGGCTCCGGCGTCGACGCGCGCGAGCATCTCGGCGAACCAGCGGCAATAAGCGGCGAAGTCCATATCCGCGACTCCCTTCTCGGCGGCGCCCTAGGCGGCGAACATCCAGGCGCACAGGCGCTCGTGCTCGGCGAAGTTCGGCACGATGGCGTCGGCGCCCGCCATGATCAGGCGCGCGCGCTTCCACCGGTCGATCTCCCGGCAGGCGGGCTCGTCCGTAGCGACGCCGATGGCGGCGCCGCCCGCCTCCTTGATGTTCTCGATCTCGACGTACCCGTCGCCGAACCCGATGAGTTCGGCGGGGCGCAGCTTGTGTTCGGCCATTATACGCCGGATGACCAGGCGTTTGGAGTAATTCCGGTAGTCGTCGATGGCGCCGTACACCTTGTCGTCCAGGTAGGGCGTGAGGCCGAGGAGTTCGGCCTCGCGGGCGGCGTACTTCTCGTCGGTGCCGCTGGCCACGAAGATAAGCAGCCCGCGGGCCTTGAGGGCCGCGAGCAGGGCGAGGCTGCCCGGCACCAGATAGTCCTCCGCCCGGGCGCGGCCTTCCTCGAGGGCCCGCACCCGATCGGCGATCTTCTCCCAGAGCCGGTCGAGGTAGTCATGCTTGTACTGAAGCGGATCGCGGGGCGTGCCGCCGCGGCGGCGCACCTGCTCGGCGAGCTCGATCATCTGGTAGATCGTCTGCTTGCCCGTGAGACGGTACACGAACTGCGTCACCACGGCCGTCAGTTCGGCGGCCGACTCCCCCGTGCGCAGCTCCTGGAGGATCGCCACCATCATGGGGACCATGACATCGACCCAGCCGCTGCGGATGAGGGACAACGTTCCGTCGAAGTCGAAGAGCGCGGCGCGGGCCGCGCCCGCCTCCGCGGAACGGATCGTCTCGATCGCCGTGCCCGGCAGGAACGTCCCTCCGGCGATGTCCAGGTCGGTGATTCGGGTCCAGTCCATGGCGGTCATGGCGGCGCGGGCGCCCGGGCGTGCCGCGGCGGCTCAGGCCTGCGGCACGGGCGCGGTCTCCTCTCCGCCCGGCGCGGCGAGCGGCACCAGGAAGTTGATGACGACGAAGGCCAGGAGGGGCATGGCCGCGATGCCGAGGGTCAAGGCGATCTCGGCGGGGGCGGGAGTGTACGCCACGACCCCCCGCAAACTCTTGCTCACGAGCTGGCCGCCCACGATGATGTTCCAAAGCAGCGCGAAGCTCTGCAGGACGCCGAAAACTCCGGCGGCCATCGCCGCCAGCTTGAGCGGCGCGCCTCGGAGCCGGAGCGCGAAGGCGCAGGCGAGCACGGCCACCGGCAGGCACGTGCCCAGCCCGAGGAAGACCGTGAAGAACATGGTCGCGAGCGGGCCGCCGCCCGCGAAGAGCGTCTCGATGACCGTGGCCGAGTAGCCGTCCATATAGGCGATCTCGACCACCTCCAGGATGGTGAGGGCGGCCACGGCGAGCACGGCGGCGACGAGATAGACGCCGAGGGCCTTGACCGTCTCGTCCCGCAGAACCGCGGGCTTGAAGATGGCGCCCAGAAGCAGGGTGAGGGAAGCGCCGGTGACGATCCCGGCCAGGAGCAGCACTACCGGTCTGATGGTCGAGTTCCACTCCGGGTTGCCGGGCACGGTGGCGAAGATGAAAGCCACGTAGCCGGTGAGGAGGGCGTCGGCGGGCAGGGCGACGATCTTCAGGAACTTCGCCAGGCCGCGGTCGATCCGCTCGGCCTGGGGCGTGACCTCGGTCACGCCCAGGACGAGGATCCAGTAGACGCAGCGCATGAAACCCGTCTTCTCCCGGGCGCGCGCCGCCAGGTCCTTCCGGAAGACGAACCAAGCGTGCAGCGCGATCACGACGGCCACGAAGGTGAAAACGAAGCCGAAAACGGCCATGGGGGAGCAAAAGCGCGGCGTCGCCATGATGTTGAAGGCGCGCACGGGCTGTCCCAGGTCCAGCAGGATCGGCAGAAACACGAAGGGCAGGAAGCTCAGGCCCACGGCGAGCCCCAGCCGCGCGACAGGCTCGAGGGCCTTGCGGCCGAAGAGCGTCGGCAGCGCCGACACGAACATGCCGCCGAAGATCGTCGAGGTCATGAAGGGATACAGGACGATGATCAGCCCCCAGAGAACCGATTTCTCCACCTCGTTCGGGAAGAGGAACTGCGTTTCCATCAGAGCACCTCGCGCGCAAGCTGGGCGTAGCGGACCTGGGGATCGTTGCCGGTTTCCGGTCGGAGCGTGTAGACCCGGTTGGCCCTGATGTACGCCGTCACCGGGTCCTTGGGGTCGCTCAGCACGCCGAAGCGCCGCGCGCCCGTGGGGCAGGCCGTGACGCAGGCGGGCATGAGTCCCTTGGTGATGCGGTGGTAGCACCAGGTGCATTTCTCCGCGACGCCGCGGCCGAGCCGCCGGTCCAGGTGGCGCATGCCGTAGGGGCAGGCCTGGATGCAGTAGCAGCACCCCACGCAGCGCTTGTCATCCACCAGGACGACGCCCTCGGGCGAGATATAAGTCGCCGAGGTGGGGCAGACCTTCACGCAGGAGGGCGAGGCGCAGTGGTTGCAGAGCTTCGGCACGAAAAAGCCCTGCAGCACCTTCGCGTCCACGGGGGGGTAGCCGTGCTCGCCGCCCTCGGGGGCATCCACGCGCACCGCGACGCCCTCGGGCGTCTCGACCTGGAGGTAGCGCTCGACCCAGGTGCGGAAGCGGGTGGGTTGCGCGGCGTCGTTCCGCGCCTTGTGCCCCTCGGTGTAGAGGTAGCGCGCGAGCAGCGAGCGCTCGTCGGGCGCGGCGGCGGGTTCCGCGGTTTTCTGCGCCACGTTGTTTTCGGCGCGGCAGGCGCGCATGCAGTTGCCGCAGCCGATGCACTTGGTCGTGTCGATCAGGTAGGCCCAGCGGGCATGGGCCGGGAAGCCCGCGCACCGCACGAGCCCCTCGGGCGGCTTGACGTCCTGCCCGAGCACCACCCCCACGAAGACAAGGCCGCTGCCGGCCAGGAACTCTCGTCGCCCGAGCTTCGATTGGTTCATGACGCCTCTCCTCACATGGCGGGCTTGTGGGCGTTGTGGCAGGAGGTGCACCCCGCCTCGCTGCCGTCACCGTTCTGTTTGCGGTGCCCCTCGAAGCTCGCGATCTGCGGGAGCGACGCCGGTTTCCCGGCGAGCTCCTGGTGGCACCGCATGCAGAATCCGATGTGGAACGCGGCGCGGGCGTCCTCGAGCTTCTGCTGCTCCTCTTTCGAGAGCTTGGCGAATTCCGCATCGCCGACGCGGATTTCCGATTTCCAGATCACGGGGCTGTCCTTGACGCCGCCGGCGGCGACATGAGCCTGTCCCGGGCCGTGGCAGGCCTGGCAGCCGATGTTTTTATGGCCGCCGCGCAGAGTCACGTTGAGGCGCGACACGGGGTTCTCGCCGCCGTGGCAGCTCTTCTGCCCGCAGCTTTCCTCGGCGGCGTAGGCCAGGGGCGGAGCGTCGGCGTTTTCCTTGAGCGAGCTCTCGCGATAGGTCCACCCCGGCGGAAAGGTGCCGAAATCGCCGGGAACGAGCGCCAGGAGGACGACGACGGAGACCGCGCCCAGGGCCAGAGCCGCGACCGCGACCAGGAGGATGTGGCGGATGTGTTTCATGTGCCTCCCTGTGCCGGAAGACCCGCGGACACGCGCCCCCCCGGGAGCGCCGCGGCGCGGGCGCCGTGAAACGCCGCCATTATGAAGGCTGGGGCGGCCGAATGGAAGAGGTGCCTTCGCCGCCGGTCGCCGCGGCTTCACGGGCCCGGGGCGCACATTGAGAGCGGCGCCTGGGCTCGTTATAATTCAGTACGGGTCGTTTAGCCCCACGGGGCGCTCCGCGCCGATCTTCAGGGAACAACCTTTCAGGAGGAAGCCATGAGCCGCGCGTTCCTTTTCGCCGGCGTCGTTTTCGTCCTGAGCCTGCCCGCGGGAGAGCCAGCCGGCGCGCAGGATTTCGACATGAGCTTCTGGTTCCTTGACACCGGCGCGCAGGCTCTCGACATGAGCTTCGCGTTCCTTGCCGCCGGTGTCGTTTTCGCCCTGAGCCTGCCCGCGAGAGAGCCCCCCGGCGCGCAGGATCTCGAAGCGCCTTTCAGGAGGAAGCCATGAGCCGCGCGTTCCTTGCCGCCGGCGTCGTTTTCGCCCTGAGCCTGCCCGCGGGAGAGGCCGCCGGCGCGCAGGATCTCGAAGCGCCCCCCGGCGCCAACCTGGCCCTCGTCGCCGAGGCGACCACTTCCTTCGTGTCCGGCCACGAGACGATCACGGCGCTCAACAACGGCGCCGTGCCGGCGCATTCCGACGACAAGCGCCGGGGCGCCTACGGCAATTGGCCGCGGCGGGGCACGCAATGGGTCCAGTACGAGTGGAGCCGGCCGATCGCCACCACCCGCACCGATGTCTACTGGTTCGACGATCAGCGCGGCGTGCGCCTCCCGAAGGCCTGCCGGCTCCTATACTGGGACGGGAGCGGTTTCGCCCCCGTCCCGGGCGCGACAGGCCCGGGGCTTGAGAAGAACCGTTTCAACGCCGCCGTCTTTCCCGAGGTGACGACGACCAAGCTGCGGCTGGAGATGGATGGGGAGGGCGATTTCTCCACCGGCATCCTCCAGTGGCGCGTCTACGACTCGGGCCGATCGCCCAATTTCGCGCCTCTCGTGGCGGCCGGCGTCGACCGGGTCGTCGTCCTCCCCGGGCGGACTTTTCTGCGCGGCGCGGTGCGGGATGACGGCAAGCCCGCGCCCGCGCTGTCGGTGCGCTGGACGAAGCGCTCGGGCCCGGGCGCCGTCGCCTTCGCCGATCCGGCGGCGGCGGTCACCACGGCGCGGTTCGCGGAGACGGGGAACTACGTGCTGGAGCTCGCCGCCGACGACGGCGAATTGCGCGGCTCCGACACTGTCAGGGTGCGAGTGGACGGACCGCCTCCCGCGCAGCCCCTCGAGCCCCTGTGGGCGGCGGCCTACGCGGTCACGAGCCCGTTTTGGCGGGCGCGGACCAAGAGCCTCATCGTGAACTGGATCCCGCACTGCGTCCGGAAGATCGAGGAGAAGGATCTGCGCGAGGGCGGCCTGGAGAACTTCGTCGCGGCCAGGCGCAAGCTCGACGGCGCGACGGATGTCAAACACGTGGGCGCGCCCTTTTCCAACGCCTGGGTGTACAACACCGTGGAGTCCATCTGCGCGGCGCTCATGCTTGACGCCCGGGGCGACGAGGAGATCGCGCAAGCCCAGGCCGCCATGCGCGCCACGCTGGAGAAGTGGATCCCCGTCATCCTGGCGGCCCAGGAGCCGGACGGCTACCTGCAGACCATGTACACCATCAACGGCGCCCGGCGCTGGTCGAACAAGTACGACCACGAGGGCTACAACGCCGGGTACTTCATCGATGCCGCCTTGGCGCATTGGTGGGCCACGGGCGGGAAGGACACGCGGCTTTACGACGCGGCGCGGCGCCTGGCCGATTGCTGGTGCGCGAACATCGGCCCCGCGCCGAAGCGCAGGTGGTACGAGGGCCATCAGGCTCTCGAGATGGCGCTCATGGGGCTCGCCCGCTTCGTCGAGGCCCAGGAAGGGCCCGGCAAGGGCCGCGCCTACGCGGCGCTGGCGAAATTCCTGTGCGACAGCCGCGGGGGCGGCGAGGAATACGATCAGAGCCACCTGCCCGTCGTCGAGCAGTACGAGGCCGTGGGCCACGCGGTGCGCGCCGTGTACTCCTACGCGGCCATGGTGGACGTCGCCATGGATACGGCCGATCTGGACTACCACAGCGCCGCGAAGTCGCTGTGGCACAGCATCGTCCACCGCAAGTACTACGTAACGGGGGGCATCGGCAGCGGCGAGACCTCGGAGGGGTTCGGCAAGGATTATTCCCTGCCGCACCACGCTTACTGCGAGTCCTGCGCCGGCTGCGGCGAGGTGTTCTTCCAGCACCGCATGCAGCTCGCCTACGGCGAGGCCTGCTACGCCGATCTCCTGGAGGAGACCCTCTACAACGCGGTTCTCGGCGGCATGGATCTCGAGGGCCGGAACTTCACCTACACCAATCCGCTGGATTCCAGCGAGCGCCGCTACCCGTGGCACGTGTGCCCCTGCTGCGTCGGCAACCTTCCGCGGACGCTTCTCAGACTTCCCCTCTGGATGTATTCCAAGGGCGCCGGCCGCCTGTACGTGAATCAGTTCGTCGGGAGCGATGTGGCGCTGGGCGAGGTTGAGGGCGTTCCGATGCGCATCGTCCAGACCACCGACTATCCCTGGAGGGGAGAAGTTTCCATCGAGCTCATTCCGGCGGCCCCGGCGCGCTTCACTCTCCTGATCCGGGTTCCTGACCGCGGGGTGAGCGCGCTTTACCGCCAGACGCCCGAAGGCGGCGGCCTGGAGGCCTGCGCCGTCAACGGCGTCCCCGTGACGCCGGCCCTCGAAAAAGGCTACGCCGCGATCGCCCGGGAGTGGAAGGCCGGCGACCGGGTGACGCTGCGGTTGCCCTTGCCGGTCCAGCGCATCAAGGCGAGCGATTTGGTCGCCGCGACGGCGGGACGGGTCGCATTGCGCCGCGGCGCGCTCATCTACAACATCGAGAGCGTCGATCAGGATATCGACGCCGTGCTTCCCCCGGAGGCGCCCTTGACGGCGGAATGGAGGGAAGGGCTGCTGGGCGGCGTCGTGGTCCTGAAAGGCGTCTTCGCCGACGGGAAGCCCGTGCTCGCCGTTCCGAACTACGCCCGGTTGAACCGCGGGGGACGTTCGCTCGTGTGGATCAAGGATCGTTGAGCTCGGGGCTTGCGTCCCGCGCCGCGGCCTTCTACGATGCCGCCGGCGTGGCGGTGTGTCCCCGGGAGAGAGGCGCGCGCACGGACGCGCGCGAACGTTTCGGCGGCGCCGCCACGCGGGCGTGAAGGAGATCTCGCATGGCCGAGCAGGGTTCCTCGAAGTTGCGCGCGGTCCTCTTGGAGTGGTCGGATGTGCCGCTGCGCGCGGCGCTGGCCGCGACGTTCGTTTACCACGGGTGGAGCAAACTTTCCGGCGGCATGGACAGCTTCACCCAGCTTCTGGGATCGTTGAACGTGCCCACGCCCGTGCTCATGGCCTGGGTGGCCGCGTTGACCGAATTCGTCGGCGGCTTGTTTCTAGCCCTGGGCTTGGCGACGCGGATTGCCGCCCTCGGGCACATGGGCGTCATGACGGTGGCGATCAGCCAGATCCACTGGGCTCAGGGGTTCGAGACCCGCGCCGGGAACGGCCATGTGGTGGGTTTCGAGTGGCAGGCGGCGCTTTTCTGCATGGCGCTGTGCCTGGTCATGCGCGGGGCCGGTCCTCTGTCGCTGGACCGTCTCATCTCCCGGTGGCGCGCCAAGAAATCCTGACCGGCGCCATCGAGCGGGGCGAGGCCCGCCTCACGGCGCGACGGAGAGCACCGCCTGGACGAACTCGTCCGCCGCGACCACCAGAACCTCGAAGGTCCCCTCCGCCGCGGCCGCCGGCGGCGCGATGCGCGCCTCCCAGGGACCGGCGCCGGACCCCGGCGGGAGCGACACCGTTTCGGCCAAGACGGCGCCCGCGACGGCGGGCGGCGCCGCGGGGAAAGCGAGCGTCCCCCTGTCCACGAGCAGCGCGAACACCTCGCCTCTGAAGGCGTGTCCGGCGTCGGCGTTGTCCAGCGCCGCGCGCACGACCAAGGCGCCGGGCGTTTCCCAGCGCGCCGACGCGCTCAGCGCGCACTTGATGCGCGGGCGCTTTTTCGCCGTCCGAACCGCCGCGTCCAAAGCGTCGGGATTCGCCGCGCGGGCGTAGTCGACGAACGCCGCGGGCGCGGCCGGCGTCGCGAGTCCGGGCCGGATGAAACCCGAGGCGCGGTAGCCCACCACGATGAGTTCGCCCGGCGCCGCCTCCGCCGCCCGCAGCGCCGCGGCCGCGAGCTTCGCGGAACCCGCGCTGTCGTCCAGGATCAACTCGCACAGAACAGGCACGGACGCGTCCTCAGGTGGGACGCCCATGACGGAAGAGGCGGGACGCGCGGCGTACACGCCGAGCCCTAGCGCCGCTCCGGCGAGCAGTGCCGCGGTGCCCAGGGCGAGCGGCGGGCGCCGGCCGCCTTCGGGGCGCACGAAAGCCAGGGCGGCGGCCATGCCGCAGAGCAGCAGGGCGCCGATCGCGGCGGTGGCGGCATCCAGGCCGCAGGCCTCGCGGAATCTCAAAAGCGTTCCCGCGCCGAGGAGCGCGCCGGCGGCTCCGCAGGTTCTGCGCAGCATCGATCACCTCACGAGGAACGGCCCGGCGAGGAAGCCGAGGGCTATCGATCCGGCCAGGAACATTCCCGCGTAGAAGAGGAGCAGACGCACGCGGAAAAGGCTTGCCAAGAGGACGAAGGAGAACAAGCTCACACCGGGGCCCGCCAGCAGGAAAGTCACGATCGCGGCGGGATTCATGCCTTGAGCCATGAGCGGCGCCGTGATGGGAATCTCGGCGCAGGTGCAGATATAGAGGGGTGCGCCGGCAAGGGCCGCGAAGGGCACGGCCGCGGGGCCGGTCAGATGGCGCGCGACCCACTGCGGTGTTGTCGCCGCCGCGATTGCCGCGCCGAGCACGATTCCGGCGGCGAGGTAGGGCGCCAGGCCGACGAAGAACTCGCCGGCGCGGAGCCATGCCAGGGCGAAACGCGCCGCGCCGCGCGTGGACGGCGTCGCCGCCCAAGCGCAGGGGCAGATGCGCTCCACGGGGCGCAGATCCCGTTCCAGTCGGAGCCATCCGCGGCGAAGCATGACCATGGTGAGCGTTCCCGCTCCCATGGAGAGGGCGAGGGTGCACACCAGCCGCGCCGCCGCGATCTCGACGCCGAGCGCCCCCGCCGTCATGCTCAGCACCGCCGGATTTATGCTGGGGCCGGAGACCAGAAAAGCGATGGCCGGCGCCAGGGGCACGCCGCCGGCGATGAGCGCCGTCACGAGGGGCACGATTCCGCAGGAACACGCCGGGATCAAGGCCCCGGCAAGAGTTGCGAGGGCCACGGCTCCCAGGCCGTCGGCGCGCAGGCGCAGCCGGTACGCGCCGCCTTTGCCGTAGACGTCGAGAAAACCCGCCAGGAGGACGCCGAGGGCGAAGTAGGGCAGCACCATCACCGTGAGGCTCAGCGCTTCCCAGAGGAACAGCCGCGCCGCGTCCATCAGCGCTCCCCCGGCCCGCCGGTCGCGCGCACACCGATGGCGCGGGTCCGGGTGAGGACGAAAGCCGTTCCATCGCGCGCCGCGAGAATCGCCTCGATGGGCTCCTTCGCGATCGCCGCGCGGGCGAGCTCAACGCGCGCCGCGCAATCGACCGCCGCGGCTTCGCCGTTGGCGAAGCCCAGGAAAAGGAGCGCCGCTTCGGGCGCCAAGGCGCCCGCGGAGGCCGCGGCATGGGGAAACGCGGCGCACGCCGCGTCGCCGAGCGCGATCCGGGCGCAGGATTCCTCGGCGCTCACCAGAAGAGCGTGTCCGTCGGAGGAGGGACGCGCGTCGGCGATCTTCCCCGCAGCGGGTCGGGCGCGCCATAGTACGGCGCCGTCGCCGCCCGCGCGCCGTTCGACGGCGCCGGTGGGAAAAAGGAGGACGACGCCGCGGGGCTGCGGGAAGGCCGCGTGCGGCTGCATGGGGACGGCGGCGGACCAGAGCGTCGCCGCGGAGCCCGAGGCCGCCGCCCGCACGGCGTGGAGCGTGCCGCCGGCGAAGACGAGCACCTCGCCGCGGCCGTCGCCGTCCAGATCGCCGGCGTCCGCGGTCCACCAGCTTCGGCCGCTGATGGGGTAGTGCCAGAGCACGGCGCCGGAGACCGATGACACGCACACGACGGAATCGCAGCCGCTCGCCACCGCGTCGCGAACGCCGTCGCCATCAATGTCGGCGACGATGCTCAGGGCGAGGGTGCAGGCGGTGCGTTCCCGGTGCCTCCACAGCACCCGCCCGCTGGAGAGCGTCAGGCCGTGAATCTCCGTGGAGCCGATGGCGATGACGATGCCCTGCCCGGGGCGGAGCGCGACGACCGCGACTCCCTGGACTCGGGCGGGCATCTCCAGCCCGGCGCGATCCTCGGTGAAGGCGTAGCGCCAGATCTCTTCCCCGGTGCGGGCGTCGAGGGCGATGACGCGCAGCCCGCAGGGAAAGAGGACGACCTTCTCGGCGGCGGCCGGCAGGCCCTCGGAGCGCAAGGCGGTTTCCCAGAGTTTCTCCAGGCGCGGCCCGGCGCTCGCATCGGGAGCGCGCCGCCCGTCCGCGGCGTCCTGGGCGGGCACCGGCAGGGCGGCGAGGGCCGCGGCGAGGGCGAGGAAGCGAAGCTGCATGCGGTTTTCCTTGGGGCGACGGCGCCGAGAATCTCCCTTCGGCGCGGCGCGTTCGTCCATTGTAACCGCGGGCGGGCGCGCGCCCACCCCGCCGGCGCGGGGCGTCATTCGAACCGGAGGCGTTTCTGGGGCGTCGAGCGCACGACGCGCGCCTCGCCGAAACACGCCCAGTCGGAGTTCGAGTTGTCGGCCGGCCCGACATCGGTGACCAGGCGCAGGAAGATGCGCTTTCCCGCGAACCGCCCCAGGTCGGCGCGGAAAGGTTTCCAGCCGGGGCGGTTCGCCGCGGCGCTCCCTACCGCGATCCACTCGCCGCGGACCTCGGCGGCCAAGACCGTGAACACCACGCCGTCCGAGATGTCGCCGCCGTCGGCGATGCCGACGGAAGCCTCGAAGACCGCGCCCCGGGCTGGCACGTCGATAGGCCACAGCTCGGCTATCGTCGCGCCCACGCCGCCGATATAAGGGGGGTGCATGAAGAGGCAGACCTTCTTCTCCCCGCCGCAGACCTGCTCCGCGCGCTGGCAGGTGGCGCCCGTGTCGGCGCGGCCGGGTTCCTCGTCCTTGCCTCGGAAGGCGATCAGCCACTTGCGCGAGAGCTCGGGCGCCAGGAGATCCTGGACGACGACGGGAAACTCGCTCACGGTGAAGGCGCGGCCGAAGAGCGTGCCCGCGGCCGGCACCTCGGCGCCTTCCTTGACCGCGCACCTGAGCACCGCGACGGGATCGGCGGGGAGCGCCGGCACCGCCAGCCACGCGGGCGCCGCCGGCGCACCGCTCGGGCTCCCGCCGAAGCGCTCGACGACGAAATCGAGCGTCCCCTCCTCGAGGGCGCAATCGAGCTTGACCGGCGTGGCGACGACGGCGGGTTTCACCGTAAGGCGCCGCCACAAGGTCGCCGCCCGCTCGCCTTCGCCGCTCACGGCCTTCAGCCAGAGCACCGCGCCGGGTTCAGTCTCGATGGATGCCTGAAAATCGTAGGGCGCGCCCGCGCGCGCCGCGACGGGCGTGCCGTCGACGTCGTCGTCCTTGCAGAGAAAGACCGCGCACGGCCCTGCCGGCCCGTCCTCCCGCGCCAGCGCGAACCGGAGCACGTCCCCCGCGGCGCACGGCCCGTCGGCCAGGCCGCGGAAGCGGAAGGGCGGCGGCTCCGCCGCGATGGCGACGACGTACCTGACGCCGCCTTCCTTTGTGCGGAAGTAGCCGCCGCTGTCGCCGTGCCGCACCTCGGCGCGGCCCAGATCGGCGCCGGTGTCCGAGAACACCGCCACCGACGCGAGGCGGAAGGGCGTCGCCGGCGCAATGCCGCCCGGCGCGGCGGCGCTCCCTAGGCCGATCCAATCGTTGCCGCCGCAGTCGATCGCCTCGAACTCGAGCGGCGCGGTCCGGCGCAGCGCCGCGCCGCCCGCGCAGGCGAGGCCCTGCGGCGTCGCCACGAAGACGCCGCGGCCGTCGGCGTATACCGTCTCCTTGTCCGCCGCCAGGTCGAAGCGGTCGCCGCCGAACAGCGCGGAGGCGACCAGCAGATCGGCGCCCTTGGCAAGGTAACCGTTGGCGGGAACCAGCCAAGGGCCCTCGCCGATGCGGCGGGCCGCGCCGCCGCGGCGGGGTTCGACGGTCCAGAGCGCTTCCCCGCCGTTGCACCAGAGCTCGAGTCCGCCGGCGTAGTCGACCTTCAGGCGCGCGCCGCGCCAGGCGCCGCTTCGCAGCGCGTCGGACACGGACCGCAGGGCGCCGCCCGCATCGGCATAGCGGATGGCGGCGGGCGGCACCTGGGCGTAGGCGGCCTGAACGGGCTGCATCATGTAGTAGGAGCGGCAGGTCCGGCGCAGCCCGTGGCTCTCCTCGACCAACCAGCCGATGTGGCCGTAGGCCAGGGTGGTCATGATGAAACGATCGATCGAGGCATCGATGCGCTCGGGGTGGGCCCAGTCCGCGCCGCGAAAGAACCCGCCCGTCCAGGGCATGCCGATATCGCATTCGCGCGGGTGGATCTCCCGCAGATCGAAGACCGGCAGCAGGGGAAAGACGCTCAGATCCGGCCCGGGGTAGCACAGTCCGTAATTGCCGCTCGCAAGGCCCGCGTAGAGCCAATGGTACGAGCCCTCGGACCAAGTGGGACCGTAGACCGCGCGGTCGTGGAGCAGAATCTCCCCGTAGCAGTACAGCGTCTGGGCGAAGGTGCCCGCGCCGGGCACCCGATGGTCGAAGTCGCAGTAGTGCCACGGCGCCACGGCGGTGTGAACGTCGGTGTAGGCGGCGTCCGAGCCGAACTTCGCCTTGATGGCCGGCGCGTAATACGCATCGAACTGGACGGCCTTGGCGGGCTTCATGGCATAGCAGCGGGGCCAGGCCGGCCTGAGCTGGCCTTCGGGCGTGAGCTGGACGAAGTCGGGATCCCAGTTCGAATTGATCGGCGCGAAGTCGGTGTAGTTGGTGTAGAGGCCCGAGAGCCAGCCGAGGGCCTGCTGGTGCGCGACGAAGTCCTTGAGCGCCTCGTCACCGCCGCGCTTGGGCGCTGCCATGAGCCGCACCGTGAAGCTCTCCCCGCCGTCGCGCCAGGCGATCTCGTGGTTGCATTGGGTGAGGCGCCGGATGCCGTGGGCGCGCAGGCGCGCCGAGCGCGCCTTCTCCCTGGCGTAGTTCTCGGGACCCCAGGTTTCCTGCCACAGCCGCGTTCCGGCCTCGCGGGCGTGGGGGGAAGGCGGGTTGGGAATCGTGGGCAGGACCTCCTCGTAGACCGGCGACACCGTGAGGAAGATGCGCTCGAAGAGATCGTTGCGCCGCCCGTCGGTCTTGGGATAATAGCGCGTGCCGCCCATGCGCCGAGCCCAGAGGCGGCCGCTTGCATCGAGTTCGAGGTGCGTCTCGGCATAGGGCTCGGAGGCATTGCTGCGATACCAGTCCGGCCAGGCGGTCATGAAGAGTCCAGCGGCGCCTTCAGGCCGGTAGAGCAGCACGGGCGGGTTGCTCGCGCCGTAGGTCAGAAAGGGAATCGGAAGGAGTTCCCCCGAGGCGAAGGGGCCGAAGTCGCCGAACCGCAGCTCCGCCGCCTCGCCGCCGACACAGGCTATATCCCAGAGGAGGGATTTCTGGAGCAGCCTGAAGGCGTACTTGACCTCGGGCCCCGCGCCCTTCCGGAGGACGAGGCGCAGAACGCCGTTTTCCAGCGTCGCCGAGACTCGGCGCCACGCGCCCGGCACGCCGGGTAGGAGGACCTCGGCGCCCGCGAAGGCCTCGCACTCGGGGCTTTCGTCGCAGCGGACGAACACTCTGGGCAGCCCGCTTCCGAGGAGCACGCGGTAGACGATGGCGGCGTCAGCGCCTTCGTAAGTGAAAACGCAGGATTCCCTCGGCGTTTCCCAGGCGGCGCCGCAGGCGAAATCGCCGGCGAGGTTCGCCGGCAGAATCGTCTCCTCGCGCGTCGGGAAGGGCAGCGTGCCCGGGCCGGTGTTGAGCCCCGGGGACTGGCCCTCGAAGAGCGTGAGGTTGCGCTTGGGCCGCGGCGGGAAGGCGAGGTCCTTGCGGACGTCCGCGCGGAAGCGCAGCGACTCGAGGTAGAGCACGCGTTCCGCGGTGTTGGCCGCGCCGGAGACCTCGATCCCCGCGAAGCGGAGCGGGCCCTCGGGGCGGTCGAAGCGCGTCACGATCAGCCACCACTCGCGCCACCTGACGTTCGTGAGCTGGACGCGGTGCTCTGCGCCGGCCCGATCCGCCAGGAGCAGCGTGAGCATCACCTGCGGAGTGGCGGGATCGGGCACCCAGCCCCAGTTGTTGCCGTAGCACCAGAGCTCGACGACGCCGGCCTCGTCCGGAATCGCGAGAGGCGCGGGAGGGCGCAGCGTAATGCGCCCCGGACCCGCCGTGCCGCGATACGCGAGACGCGCCACGGGGTTGTTCGCGTCCCAGAGAACCTCGGCCGTCGTGGACCGAAGCGTCGCCTCGGCGCCGTTCGCGAGCTCGAGGCGCCAACCTCGCATGTCGTCGAAGCCGCAGAGGACGTCCGGCGGCTCGGCGCGGCCCGCCAGCGCGATCTCGTAGGGAACGACGCCGCCTTGTCCATCGACGCCGGCCGCGGCTTCGACCGTGCGCGGCGCATCCCCGGCGGCCGCCGCCCCGAGCACGCAGGCGAGCACGATGTTCAGGCCCATGGTCTCCTCCCTGAAACGGGTTTCAAACTCCGGGTCAAGGATATCCGAGGAGCCTTCGAAAGGGGAGCGGCCCGCCGCTCAAGCCGGCGGCGGCTCGGCCTCGACTTCCGTCCAAGCCGCGGCGGCGACATCCAGGACGCGGCTCACCGCGGTGTCGCCGCGGGGCCTGGTGAAGATGACCTTCTCGGCTCCGAAGCGCGCCGCCACCGCGGGCGCCTCGTCCTCGCCGAGCACGACGAGGGCGGTGGTCAGCGCCTCGGCGGCTTCGGCGTTCGCCGTGATCGCCGTGACGTTGAGGATGTCCCGTTTCGGCCGTCCGGTGCGCGGGTCGATGATGTGATCGACCTCGGCGTGGGCGTAAGCGTCCTGGAGAAAGCGCCGCGGGCCGATGCTCGACATGCTGAGCGACCGGTCGGCGAGCGCGACCCTGAGGGCGGTCCTGGCCTGGTCCTGCGGGCAGGTGACCTTGATTTCCCAGGGGCCGCCGATGACGCCGATGCTGCTCCGCCCGAAGGAGAGCAGCGCCTCGCCGACGCTCCACTTGTCCCTGAGGAGCGCGAGGGCCGCGTCGAGGGCCGCGCCCTTGCCAATGGCGCCCAGATCGAGGGCGACGCCCTCCGCCGCGAAGGCCATGAGCGACGACGCTTCCTCGAAGAGGACCTTGTCCATGCCGACGCGGCGCAGCGTCGCGGCGATCTGCGCGTCGCTGGGCACCCGGCCGCGGCCGCCGGTGTCCCAGAGCTCGAGAAGCGGCGCCACCGAGACGTCGAGGGCGCCGCGGCTCCATTCCCAGTAGTCGCGGCAGCGCCGGAGGAGCGCGAAGGTGCTCGGCTCGACCCTGACGGGCTCGCGGGCGGCCAGGTGGTTGAGGACGGCGATCTCGGAGTCGGGCAGAAAGCGGCTCAGCAATTCCTCGATCTTGCGGGCGCACAGGAAGACGTCGAGCGCCGCCTCGGCGAGGAATTTCTCGTCGGTCCCCCGCAGCGTGACCTGGAACGGGGCCGCCATGATGCGGCGGACGCGCTGGATTTCCACGGGGTGCGCGGTCATGGCGCCGGGAGGCGGCTCCGGAAGAGGATGCAGACCGGCGCCGGCACGGTGATCACGCCGTCGGCGGGCGCGAGCCGCCCCGTCGCGCGGTCGACGCGGAAGACGGCGATGGTGTCGGAGTCCTGGTGCGCGCATAGGAGCCAGTCGCCGCCGGGATCCAGGGCGAAGTGGCGCGGCGTCCGGCCGCCCGCCGGCGTGTGCCCGATGACCCGGAGCGCGCCGGTCTCGCCGTCCACGGCGAAGGCCGCGATGGAGTCGTGCCCGCGGTTCGAGGCGTAGAGGAACCGGCCGGAGGGGTGCATGGCGATCTCCCCGCCGCTGAATCCCGCCTGCCGCGGCACCGGGAGCGTCGATAGGGTTTCCTTGGCCTGGAGCGCGCCTGTCGCGGGAGTGTAGTCAAAGCGCGTCACGGTGAGGTCGAGCTCGTTGATCGCGTACACCCGGCGTTCGTCGGGCGCGAACGCCAGGTGGCGCGGCCCCGCGCCCGGGGCGAGGGCGGCGCGGCCGTGGGGGGCGAGGGTGCCCGCGGCGGCGTCGAACCTGTAGACGACGATCCGATCGATGCCCAGGTCGGCGACCAGCAGGAACTTGTTGGCGGCGTCGAGGTCGACGCAGTGGGCGTGGGGGCCCTTCTGGCGCGACCGGTCGGCGCCCGATCCCTCGTGGGCGATCAACGCCGTGCGGGCGCCGAGCCGCCCGTCGGCGCCGATCGGCAGGAGGGCGATGCTTCCGCTGGTGTAATTGGCCGCGAAGGCGTGCTTCCCGGCGCGGTCCACCGCGACGTGGCAGGGCGCGGCGCCGCCGGTGGACTCGCGGTTGAGGAACTCCAGGTCGCCCTCGGCATTCGCGAAGCGAAAGGCGCTCATGGCCCCCGCGGCCTCGTTCACCGCGTACAGGAACCGTCCGCCGGGGTGCAGGGCGAGGAAGGAGGGATTGTCGGTCTTGGCGGCGAGCGCCGCGGCGGAGGCGCTCCCCGTGGCCGGGTCGAAGAGGAAGCGGTAGATCCCCTCGCTCTTCCCGCCGGTGTAGGTGCCGACGTAGACGGTGAGTTTCCCCGCCGCGGCGGGGGGCGCGCCGGAGGTTTCGGCCGCCGGCAGGATCGAGCCCGAAAGCGCGGCGAAAGCCGCAAGCAAAACCCAGGGAAGCGCGGGGGAGCCGTTCATGGGAGCCTCCTTGTCACGATTGCCATTGTAACGCAGGGGGTCCCCCCCGCGCCAAGGCTCGAAAAGCGAGGAGCTTGCTTTACGCGCGCGCCGCGCGGTGTTATTGTCGTTGACGGAGCGCGCGACAGGCGAACGGGATCTTGCGCGCGGAAGGAGGGCGGCGATGCGGCGGGAAGACGATCGGCGCGCGGGGTGCCCGCGTTCGGCGGGCGGACAGGGCGGCGGCGCAAGCCTGCTGCGGTGGGCGGCTCTCCTGGCGGGGTTCGCGGCCCTGCTCTGGTTTGTGATCCGCGTCCTGCCCAAGCCCAGCCGCGCGGCGTATCCCTGCCAGCGGGCGGCGTTCCCCCTGGCCGCGGGGTTCGTGGCCTGGCTGGCCGGCGCCGCGGGTTCCTTTGCGCTGCTCCGCGGCGTAGAGCGCGCGTTCGCGCGCCGCGCCCGCGTCGCGGGCAGCCTGTGCGCGGCCGCCGCCATCGCCGTCGTCTGGTGCCTGTTGGGCACGAACGGCCCGGAGCTCGTGCTGGGCGAGGCTCACGCCGTGAACGCTCCCATCGGCGTCGGCAGGGGAATCCACCCGGGCCGCGTCGTGTGGGTCCACGATCCCGCCGCGGTGAAGTGGGAGGGGCAAGGACGCTGGTGGGAGGGCGGGCACACCGACCAGGCCGTCGTCGACAGGATGCTTTCCCGCGCCTTGCGCGCCCTGACCGGCGAGTCCGGGGACGGCGCCGCGTGGGACAAGCTCTTTCGCCATCACAACAAGGAGCGTGGCAAGGGCGAAGCCCCCTACAAACCCGGCGAAAAGATCGTCATCAAGGTCAACTTCGTCGGCCTGATCTGGCGCGAGGGCGGGGTCGATGCGGAGACCTACAAGCTCAAGGAGTGGCGCGAGAACTACATGAACACCGCGCCGCAGGTGATCATCGCGCTCATGCGGCAGCTCACGGCGGCGGGGGTGGCCGAGGCCGATCTCACGGTATGCGACTGCCTGGCGTATCTGGCCGAGGAGTATTACGCCATCATCCACGGGGCCTTTCCGAAGGCTTGCTGCGTCGACCACGAGGGCAGGGACGGCCGCGCGGCGGCGAAGGACTCGACGGTGCCCTTGTACTGGAGCTGCCGCCCGGAGGGCTGCCGCCAGGACTACGTTCCCACCTGCTTCGCCGAGGCGGAGTACGTCATCAACCTGGCGAATCTCAAGGCGCATACGGGCGCCGGAGTGACGCTCTGCGCCAAGAACCACTGCGGCTCCTTCGTCCGGTGGCCGGCGCAGAAAGACTACTTCGACATGCACCCGAGCGCCTTCGCCGCGGGCGAGGGCCGGTACCGGATGCTCGTCGATCTGATGGGGCACGCGCACCTGGGCGGCAAGACCCTCCTGCACCTCATCGATGGCCTGTACTCGGGGACGCACCCGATTGATCGGGCGCCGAGCAAGTGGCGCTCGGAGCCTTTCGACGGCGGCTGGACCGCGAGCCTGTTCGCCTCGCAGGACCCCGTGGCGATCGATTCCGTGGGCCTGGACTTCCTGCGGGCCGAGTGGAGCGGTTATCCGCACAAATCGGGAACCGACGACTACCTGCACGAGGCGGCCCTGGCGCACGACCCGCCGTCCGGGACCTTCTACGACCCGAATCACGCCGCCCCGACGGCGCGGCTCGGGAGCCTCGGCGTCCACGAGCACTGGAACAACGCCCGCGAGAAGCGCTATTCCCGCAACCTGGGCGCGAAGGAAGGCATCGAACTGGTGGCGGTGGGGGCGAAGCCCTAGCGCGCCGGCCGGCCGCGGAGGCCGGCCGGGGACATTAGTTTAGCAACCGATGCCTATGTAGTTTTCTATATTGATATAGATGACAATATGTTATTTAATCGGGCCCTCGGCCTTGTTTTTCCGCGGGCATCGGCAGGTGGCCAATTACCTCGAACTCGCCGCTTGACAGGCGCCTTTCGCTGACTATATTCGGGGCCTGCGATCGCGCCGCGCCGCCTCGGAAAGCTGCGCGCCGCGGTCTTGAGCGCGGGCGCGTCTCGGCGGGCGCGCGGCGCGTCGTTCGCGTCTTTCCGGGTGCGCAGGTCGTCGTCGAGGAGCGCCGCAATGAAGAAAAGTCGCCCGGCGCGGCGGGCGGGTCGAGGCGCCGCGGGGGCGGGGAGGTCGTGTGTTCGCGCAGGTTCGCAAGCGGGACGGCAGAGTCGTTCCCTTTGACATAACGAAGATCGAGCGGGCCATCGGCAAGGCCCTCGAGGCCACGGGGACGCCGCAGCAGGACATCGCGCGCGGCACCGCGGAGGCGGTCGCCCGCGAGCTCGTGGGGAAGCTCGGCGGAGACGGGATCCCCCACATCGAGCTGATCCAGGACGCGGTGGAAGAGGCCCTCGTCAAGCGCGGCCTCTCGCGCGTCGCCAAGGCCTATATCCTCTACCGCGAGGCGCATTCGCGGCTCAGGGCGCAGAAGCAGGTCCTCGTGGACATCCAGGGGCTCGTGCGCGGCTACCTGGACAAGGAGGACTGGCGCGTCTCGGAGAACAGCAACCAGGGCTACTCCTTCGCGAGCCTGCTGTCGCACATCTCCGGCGCCGTGGTCGCCAACTACACCCTCGAGAACGTGTACCCGCGGGAGATCGGCGACCTGCACCGGGACGGGGATTTCCATATCCACGATCTGTCCAGCGGCATCATCGGCTACTGCAGCGGCTGGAGCCTGCCGCAGCTTCTCATGGAGGGCTTCACGGGCACGGCGGGCCGCGCGAGCGGCGCCCCCGCCAAGCACCTGGACACGGCGCTCGGCCAGATGTGCAACTTCATGGGCACGCTCCAGACCGAGTGGGCCGGCGCGCAGGCCTTCTCCTCCTTCGACACCTACCTGGCGCCTTTCGTGCGCCGCGACCGCCTCGACTACGGCGAGGTCAAGCAGGCGATTCAGCGCTTCGTCTTCGGCCTGAACATCGCCAGCCGCTGGGGGCAGACACCCTTCACGAACATCACCCTGGACTGGACCGTCCCGCCCGACCTGGCGGACCGCCCCGCCATTGTCGGGGGGAAACCCACGCCCGACCTGTACGCCGATTTCCAGGAGGAGATGGATCTCATCAACCGGGCCTTCCTGGAGATCATGATCGCCGGAGACCGCGACGGCCGCATCTTCACCTTCCCGATCCCGACCTACAACCTCACGCGGGACTTCAACTGGGACTCGGAGAACGCGGACCTGCTCTTCAAGCTCACGGGCCGCTACGGAACGCCGTACTTCCAGAACTTCATCAACTCGCACCTCAAACCGGGCGACGTGCGGGCCATGTGCTGCCGGCTGCAGATGGACATGCGCGAACTGGCGGCCAAGACGGGCGGCCTTTTCGGCAACGGGGAATCCACCGGCTCCATCGGCGTCGTCACCCTCAACATGCCGCGCCTGGGCTACCTGTGCTCGGGCGAGAAGGATTTCTTCGGCGCCCTGGGCACCCTCATGGACCGGGCGCGCGATTCCCTGGAGATCAAGCGCAAGGTCGTCCAGCGCAACCTGGAGAACGGGCTCCTGCCCTACACCAAGCACTACCTCGGGCATTTCAACCGCCACTTCTCCACCATCGGCCTGGTCGGCATGAACGAGTGCTGCCTGAACCTGCTGGGCGTCTCCATCGCCGACCCGCGGGGCCGCGATTTCGCCGTGCTCGTCCTCAATTTCATGCGCGACCGGGCGCGCAGATACCAGGAGGAGACCGCGCACCTCTACAACCTGGAAGCCACCCCCGCCGAGGGGACCGCCTACCGCCTCGCGCGGCTCGATGCCAAGAAGTTTCCCCAGATCATCGCGGCCGGAACCGATGTCCCCTACTACACGAACTCGACGACGCTCCCGGTCGGCTTCACCGACGACCTCTTCCTGGCCCTCAAACTGCAAGAGGAATTGCAGAGCCTCTACACGGGCGGGACCGTGTTCCACGCCTATATCGGGGAGGGCATCGAGGATCCGCAAGCCGCCAAGAGCCTGGTCAAACGCATCGCCCACGGCTTCCGGGTGCCGTACTTCTCCATCACGCCCACCTTCAGCGTGTGCCCCGTGCACGGCTATCTCGCGGGAGCCCACGAGACTTGTCCTTGCCAGTGTGCCGACGGCGCCGAGCCCAGCGCGGCGCGCGTCGAAAGCCTTCGGACCGCGGGGGGCGCCCGCCTCGAAAGGAGCGAGAAAAATGAAGATGTGCGGACAGCAATGTGAGGTATACTCCAGGGTGACGGGCTACTTCCGGCCCGTCAAGAACTGGAACATCGGCAAACAGGAGGAGTTCCGCGACCGTGTGACCTATGCGGTCGCGACCGGGGAGCGCGTCCCGGCCGAGCCGCCCGCCCGCGCGGGGGCGTCTCGCAAGGGCGCGGATGCCTGTGCCTGTACCTAAGACCACGCCCCGCACCAAGCTCGGCCTCGTTTTTCGAGGCTTTCTCCCGCAAAGCTTCTCGGATTACCGGGGTCGGATCGCCGCCGTGCTCTTCACGGGCGGCTGCAATTTCCGCTGCCGTTTCTGCTACAACCGCGATCTGGTGCTCAGGCCCGAGACGCAGCCGCCGCTGGGGGCGGACGAGGTCCTCGAGCGGCTCGCGCCCCGCCGGGGCTTCCTGGATGCCGTCGTGATCTCAGGCGGCGAACCGACGCTGGAGCCCGGCCTCCTGCCGTTTCTCGCCGAGCTCAAGGCCCTCGGCTTCCTCGTGGGCCTGGACACGAACGGCTCGCGCCCCGAAGTCCTGCGCACGGTCATCGAGCGGCGCCTCGCCGACCGCCTCGCCATGGACTACAAGGCGCCGCTCGACAAGTATGAGGCGGTGACCGGCGCCGCGGGCATGGAAGAGCGCGTGGCCGAGAGCGTCGGCCTCGTCGCCCACGCCGGCATGGACTACGAGATCCGGGTGACGCTGCATCCGGCCCTCCACAGCCACGAGGATATCGCCGTCATGGCGGCCGAGCTGGCCGAGTGCGGCGTGCGCAGCGTGGCGCTCCAAACCTTCAAGCCTTGGAACGTGCTCGATCCGCGCCTGAACGCGGCGCCGGGCTACGGCGCCGCGGAGCTGCGCGCGTTCGCGGCCCTCTTCCCGGGGAGCGCGGCGGTACGGTGACGCGCGCCCGCAAGACCTCGGCGCCGGTCGAGGCGCGCGTCACTCTGGTGGCGGTCACGCCGGACGGCGAGCGGCTCGTGGCCGCGGCCGCGCGGCTGTGTTACGCTTCCGATCCCACGGCGATTTCCCGGCGCGACCCCGAGGACAACGCGCGGCTCGTGCGAATGGTGGTCGCTCGGGGGCATCTTTCCACCATTGAACACGTGAGTTTCACGTTTCTCCTGGAGGGCGTCTCGCGCGCCATGACCCACCAGCTCGTCCGCCACCGGGTGGCGAGCTATTCGCAGCGCAGCCAGCGGTACGTGGCGGAGCATGACTTCGCCTACGTCATGCCGCCGCGCCTCCGGGGCAAGAAGGTCGCGACGACGGCGGGCGAAGTTGACGCGGAAGGTTATTTTCACGAGACCATGGTGTACCTTGCCGAACGCTACGCGGCCCTCTGCGAAGCCTTCGGCGGCTCGACGGAGGAAAGCCGCGAGGATGCCCGCTACGTCCTCCCGAACGCCTGCGAGACCAGGATCATCGTCACGATGAACGGCAGGGAGCTGCGGCACTTCTTCGAGGAGCGGCTCTGCCTGCGGGCTCAGTGGGAAATCCGCGCCGTGGCGGAGCGGATGCGCGTCCTGGCCGCCGAGGCCTGCCCTTCCCTTTTCGCCGGCGCGGGGCCGAAATGCGTGCGCATGGGGCGCTGCCCTGAGGGCCCGCGGGGCTGCGGCGCGTTCGCGGCGGTGCGCGCGCGGTACCGAGGAGAGCAAGGGGATGATTGATATCCTGCGGTCGCTCGCCGGGAGCGCCCCGGTCGTCGCCGATGGCGCCTGGGGCACCGAGCTCGTGCGGCGCGGCGCGACGGGATCCTGTCCGGAGCGTTGGAACGTCGAGACCCCGGCGCTGGTCGCCGAGGTCGCCGCGGCGTACGTCGCGGCGGGGGCGCGCATCATTCTCACCAACTCCTTCGGCGGCAGCCCCTTCAAACTCGCGCCTCACGGCTTGGACGGGCGCACCGAGGAGCTGAACGAGCGCGCGGCGCGCATCTCCGTCGAGGCCGCCCGCGGCGAAGCGGCCGTCCTGGGGTCGGTGGGACCGACGGGGAAGTTCCTGGAGCCCTACGGCGACCTGACCGAGGAAGCCGTGGAAGCCGCGTTCCGCCGCCAGATCAAGGGCCTGCTGGCCGGCGGCGCCGGCGGCGTCGTCGTGGAGACGATGAGCGACGTGCGCGAAGCGGCCTGCGCCCTCAGGGCCGCGCGGGCCGAGGGCGCCCGCCTCGTGGTGGCGAGCATGACCTTCGAGCGCAGGAAAGCCGGCATGGTCACGATGATGGGCGTCGCGCCGGCGCAGGCCGCCGCGGAGCTCGCGCCGCTCGGCCCGGATCTCATCGGCGCCAACTGCGGGGCGGGCGCCGAGGACATCGCCGCCGTCATGGAGGCGATGGCCGCGGCGACGGCGCTGCCCCTCTGGGCCAAGCCCAACGCGGGCAAACCCGTGCTGGTGGGCGGCGCGGCCGTGCACCCGGAAACCCCGGAGGAGTTCGCGGCCAAGATGCGCGCCGTCATCGACGCCGGCGCCCGCGTCGTCGGAGGCTGCTGCGGGACGACGCCCGAGCACATCCGGCGGCTGTGCGCGGCGCAGGCGGCGCGTTGACGGGCGCCCGTCCCGCGGGATGCCGCCGGGACAAGGTTTCCCGCCCCCGGCCGGCGGCCGCCGCCGCGCCGTTCACCGATCCCAGATCGCGACCTGGTTCTTGCCCGACTTCTTGGCCTTGTAGAGCGCCTTGTCCGCCCGGGCGAGGAACTCCTGCGTCGAGAGTCCGTGCTCGTACTCCGTGGCGCCGCAGGACACGGTGAGGCGGTGCCGTTCGTTCGGGCTGGTCAGGCTCGGGAACTCGTGCTGCGCGATGGATGCCAGGATCTCCTGGCCCTTCGCGCGGGCGCCCTTCAGGTCGGTGCCCGGCAGCAGGATCACGAACTCATCGCCGCCGTACCGACACACGCAGTCGGTCTGGCGCGTGCGGTTGAGGAAGATCGTGGCCAACTCCCTGAGGAGGACGTCGACCTGGAGGTGGCCCATGTCGTCGTTCATGCCCTTCAGGTTGTCCACATCGATGAAGAGCACGGCCACGGGGCGCACGAAGCGGTCGGCGCGGGCGATCTCCTTGCGGGCTTCGCTGAGGAGGTACTCGCGGTTGTAGAGCCCGGTCAAGGGGTCGGTCTGCGACCTGAGCTTGAGCCGCCTGTAGAGGCGGATGTTCTCCACGAGGAGCGCGATGATGTCCGCGACCGTGAGGAGCATGTCGTGGATGCCCACGCTGGTTCGGTGGTTCTCGGCGAAGAGCGCGCGGGCTTCCTCGGCGATCTTCACCTCCATGAGCCCGATGACGTCCTCGCGGCCGCGGAGCGGCAGGATGAAGCCGCCGCCCGACCACGGATCGACGGCCGATCCGCCGCGGCGGAACACGGTGGCGTACTTGGTGCCGCCGTCCAGCGCGAAGGTCAGGTTGGCGAGCTCGGCGCGCGTCGAGAAGCTCACGCACAGGTTTCCGTCCACCAGGTTGAGGAACGTCACGTCCTCCAGGTCCAGGCCTTCCTGCCTGAGGATGCGGCCCGCCTCTTCGTAGAGGCGGAGTTCGTCGCCCACTTGGAGCAGTTCGCGCGTCATCGAGGGGATGCGGCGGATCTTCTCGTGGAGTTCGTACACCCTGAGCGTGCACTTGAGCGCATCGAACAAGCGCCCGCGCTGGTCCTTGACCGGCGCGGCCGCGTTCGATCCGGATTCGAGCTTCTCCGGGTCCTCGGAGAGAACGAAGAGCCGCACCGAACCGCCGTGGATTTCCGCCTTCGCGCCGAACACCCGGACCGGGCGCAGGTCGCGCAGGCGCAGCGAAAGGGGGACGTCGAGCGTCGGCTCGGCCAACTGGAGTTTGAGAATATCCTCGGCGACGAAGATCTCCTCGAGGTACGCGAGCCGGCCGGACTGGGGGGCGAGGAAGGAACGGACCAGCCCCGCGAAGGCGTTGTTGCCCGCGAGGATTTCCCCGCGCCCGCCCGCGAGGCACGCCGCGATGGGGCTCGCCCGCCCGACCAGCTCGAAAAACTCGCGGGGCGTGACCGCGGGGTCGCACCACACCGGCCGATCGTCGGTGAGCGTGGAATGTCCGGTATTGCTCGGACCCATCAATTTCGAAACGTCCCTCCGAAGCGCGCGCGATGTGCGCACTTTGCTCGAAGGAGTCTATCATCCCGGCATGACGGCGCCAGACTATGAGAGGAAATTCCCCAAACAGGAACGTCGGGGCGGGCGCGCCGGCCGCCCCCTACAGTTTGTGGCCCATGCGAAGGCGCTTTGTGGCCAGGTAGTGCTCGTTTTCAGGCCGGGGCGCGGTTCTGAGCGGGATCTCCTCGACCACGCGGAGGCCGTAGCCGGTCAGGCCGGCGATCTTCCTCGGGTTGTTGGTGAGGACCCTGATCGTGCGCAGGCCGAGGTCGTAGAGAATCTGAGCGCCGACCCCGTAGTGCCGGAGGTCGGCCGGAAAGCCGAGTTCCTCGTTCGCATCGACGGTGTCCAACCCCTGGTCCTGGAGCGCGTAGGCCTTGGCCTTGTTGATGAGGCCGATCCCGCGGCCTTCCTGCCGGATGTACAGGACGACTCCGAGCCCCTCGCGCTCGATGGCGCGCAGAGCGGCGTGAAGCTGCTCGCGGCAGTCGCAGCGGAGCGATCCGAGGGTGTCGCCGGTGAAGCACTCCGAGTGCACGCGCACCAGAACGGCCTGCGGTAAGCCGCCGGCGTTCCCGCGCACGCACTCCGGCGCGATGGCGCCCTTGACCACCGCGATGTGGGGCGCGGGATCGTACTTGCAGGAGTAGACATACTGGGTGAAATCGCCGAATTCGGTGGGGAGGTGGGAGCCGGACTCGAAGGCGATCAAGCGCTCCTTCGTGCGCCGGTAGCCGATCAGGTCGGCGACGCTGGCGATGGGAAGGCCGTGAGCGCGGGCGAATTCGGTCAGTTCGGCGAGGCGCGCCATCTCGCCGTCGGGCTTCATTATCTCGCAGATCGCGGCCAGGGGGCGCAGGCCCGCAATGCGCATGAGGTCGACGGCGCCCTCGGTGTGCCCCGCGCGCACCAGCACGCCCCCCTCCACGGCGCGCAGGGTCTGAACGTGCCCGCACACGAAGTCCGCCGGGCTCGTCCGGGGATCTGCCGCCGCTCGGATCGTGGTCGCCCGGTCGCCGGCGGAGGTCCCGGTCGAGATGCCCAGCCGCACATCGATCGGCGTGTGCCACGCGGTTCCGAGCCTGTCGCGAGGCGTGCTCTCGAGGGGGCGCAGCCCGAGCCGGTCGATTTCGCCGCCCGCCATGGCCAGGCACAGGATCCCGCGGCCGTGAACGAGCATGAAATTGACCGTTTCGGGCGTGACGTGCTCGGCCGCGGCGACTAGGTCGCCCTCGTTTTCGCGGTTTTGATCGTCGACGAGCACTATTTGGCGGCCGCGCTTGAGGGCTTCGACGACTTCGGGAATCGGCGTGAATTCAGGTTCCTTCATTTTCGATCGGGAGGGATCGCCTCGTTGCCAACGAGAAGGCTCAAGTGTACGCGTTTGCAGGAATGACGGCAAGTCGGGGAGACTCGTTCTTGACAGCCTCTGCCCCAGTTCCTAAGATAGAGTCCAAGCGGGAGTCCGTTGAAGCGCGTGAGTGGGGGAAAGTGCGGCGCTTTCGGGCGTGTCGAGAAAGAGGAAGAGACGGAAGTGCGCCTATAACCAGCGATAATACAAGCACTTACACAGGGGGTCCGCTTGAGGGCCGCGGAGAAACGCAAAACGGTCAAGACCTTGGCGCGGCGCGCGCGAGCCGGGGCCGATCCTCCGGCGAGGGTGATCGACCTGATCCTATATCACTTGCTTCACCTGCACATGCCGAGCGCGGCGGCCGAGCGGAGTTACGCGCGGCTCAAGTGTAAGTACGTCGACTGGAACGAGTTACGGGTGAGCTCCGACCTGGAGATCCGGCGCTCCGTCGCGGTCGCCCCGGATGCCGGTGATCTCGTCCGCCGGATCAAGACGCTGCTCAACCGCATCCAGTCGGAGCGCAGCCAGCTTTCGCTGGAGTTCCTGAGCGATCTCAACAAGGGCGATGCCCGCCGGTACCTGCGCTCCCTCGGCCTGCTCAGCCCCGCCACGATCGACCTGGTGCTGCGCCAGAGGAAGCGCGATGATGTGGTCCCGATCGACGAGCACAGCGAGCGGGTCCTCGCGCGCACGGGGCTGGTGCCGCGGCGCGTCTCGAAGACCGGCATCCAGAAGCTGCTCCGCCGCCTGGTGCCGGAGGACCGCGTGCTTCACTTCCACCGCGCGGTGCTGGATATCGCCCAGCGCCTTTGCGTTAGGGACGAGGAAGCGGTAAAGTGTCCTGCGTGCCCGCTGCGTGAGGTGTGTGCGTTTGGACGCTCGCGGTGTCGCGCGGCCCAGCGCAACGGCCGGCGCAGAGGCGTTGCCAAGCGGGCGTGAGCCCGCGGCGGCGGACGCCTTGCGCGTGCGGCGAGATCCCCGCGCGGGGCATGGAGCGGAACAGGAGGTTGAAGACGATGTCAGGACACTCGCACTGGGCGACGATCCGCCGCAAGAAGGATGCGAAAGACGCCAAGAAGGGGAAGATCTTCTCCAAGCTCGCGAAGGCGATCTCGGTGGCCGCCCGGGGCGGAGGTGATCCGGGGAGCAACTACAAGCTGAAAACGGCGATCGACCAGGCGCGCAGCCAGGGACTGCCCAAGGACAACATCGAACGCGCGATCCGCAAGGGCACCGGCGAGGAAGGGGGCGCGAGCCTCGAGGAGGTGGTGTACGAGGGCGTCGGCCCCGAGAAGATCCAGGTCATGGTCGACTGTGTGACGGACAACCGCAACCGAACGACGACGGAGCTGCGCAAGCTCTTCGAGAAGCGGGGCGGACGGCTGGGGGAGCCCAACAGCGTCGCGTGGAACTTCGAGCGCAAGGGCCATCTCGTGGTTCCGGTGGAGGCGATAGCGTACGAGACGCTGTTCGATCTCGCGGTGGAGGCGGGCGCCGAGGACGTCGAGACGATCGGCGATCAGCAGGACATCCTCTGCGGCCCGGCCAACCTGGAGGTGGTGCGTAAGGCTCTCGCGGACCAGGGCCTCGCCATCACGGTATGCGAGCTTACGCGCGTCCCCAAGTCGACGGAAAAGATCGACGACAAGGCCAAGGCGGCGAAGATCGTCGAGTTCGTCAACGAGCTGCAAGACCACGACGATGTCAACGCCGTCAACGCCAATTTCGATATTCCGGACGACGTCCTCGCGGAGCTGAGCGAGACGTAGCTCGCCGGCTGAAAAAAAACCCGGGCGGGCGGCCCGGGGCGGGGAAACGGGTGGCGGTAGTCTCGCTTTCAACGGCGGCGAGTCGGTGCGGGGAGCTTCGCCGCCGCCGGTTCGGTCGTGTCAGACGCGCGGCGCGCTCTGGCGCCCGAATGCCGGCCTGTCCGCCAGGAAGTCGCTCCTGTCCGTGATTTTCACGCGGTCCAAGAAGGTTTCGTCCAGCTCGTGCCAGTGGGCGACGAAATCCTCGTCCGGGTGCCAGCACAAGAAGACCTTCCTGCCGTGGTACAGGCTGGGGAAGTTGATGATGCCGCGCTTGAATTCCTCGACGAAGCAGCCGAGGCTCTCGACTTCCTTGATGTAGTGGTTGATCTTGTCGATGAGCAGGTTGAGGTCTTGCTTGACCTCCTGCGCCTTCGGCTCGTCGACGGCGGCGGAACGCGGGGCCTTCTCGAGCGCCTCGAGCTCCGCGCGCTTGCCGATGATGAGGTTCCAGTGCTCCATGATGTCCCGCACGATGTGCCGCAGGAGCGGCAGCATGCGGTTCGTCTCGTCGAGGGAGAGCAGTCGCGCTTCCATGTGGTCCTCCGCGGCCGCGCCGGCCGTGTCCGTCGCTGTCTGGAGAACAGCAACCGGCGTGCCCGGTCCGAGCTGCATTTGCAACTCTTTGTCTTTTAATCGCTTGTGAGCCCGGATCGATCTCGAAGGGCCGCGGAGCGCGCGGCGCGAGCGTCAAGAACAAGGACAGTCGAACGAGTTTCCCGGAATCCGCCCGCCGCTCGGATCCGGCGGGCCGCCGCGGGGCGCGCGGGATTTTTTTCGGCGCCGGGGCGCAAGGTCGGTTTCACGACTACAGGTGCGGTGTCGATAATGATAGGATACTGTCGGAACTTGTCCGCCCCGATCGCCGGGCGCGGGCCGCACCGCCGTGTGGCCGCGCCGCCCGCACCGGCCGACGCGGCATGTAACGGCGCCACGTGAAGAGAAAAAACCCGTTCCTCGCGGCGTTCGCCGCCCTGACCCTGTGCGCACCGGCGCATGGCGCGGATAAGGCGCGGCTGGCGGACATCGAGTTCGATGGGCTCGCGCGCCTCGGCCGCGCGCAGATGCTCGTGACCGTCGGCCTCAGGATCGGAGAGGCGTACACCGAGGCCGAGCTCAAGGCGCAGATCGAGGCGGATATCGAGCGCCTGTACCGGACGGAGGAGTTCGAGAGCGTCGGCCCCTTCGAAGACTGCCGCATCGAGGAGACGGGCGACGGCCTCCGGGTCACCTTCCCGGTGGTCGAGAAAAAGCGGGTCGCGACCGTCCTGATCCAGGGCGGCAAGTCCGTCGGGGGGGATGACTTCGCCAAGAATCTCCGCACGGGGCGCGGCAAGCTCGTGTCGCCCGGCGACATCCGCCAGGACCGCGAGACGCTGCTCAGGCGCTGCGCCGCCAAGGGGTACTTCTTCGCGGAGGTGGAGGCGGCGCTGGAGCCGGTGCCGCCGGGCGCCGTCAAGGTGACCTTCGTCGTCTCGCCCGGCCCGTACGTGCGCATTCACCGCATCACCTTCGTCGGCACGGCGCACGCCGAGGCCGGCGAGCTGTGGGAGCAGATGGAGAACCGGGAGCGGGATTTCTGGCTCTTCGGGCTCCTCCGGAGCGGCTACTTCAGCTTGCAGAAGATGGAATCGGACGTCAAGCAGATCCGGGCGTACCTGCGCAGCGAGAAGGGGCTTCTCAACGCGACCGCGGGCCTGGAGGAGATCGCCTTCGATCCCGATCGCGAGGCGATGTATCTCACGATCCGGGTGGAAGAAGGCCCGGTCCACGCCCTCAAGGGGTTCGACATCGCCACGGAGAGCGTGCCCGGCAAGGAAGCGCGTTTCAGCGCCGAGCGCCTCGTCGTCGAGACCAAAGCGGAGCGCCTGATCGGGCGGCCGTACAACGGAACCGCCCTGATGAACGTCACGAACAAGATCCTGTCCATGTACCGCGAGGACGGCTATCTCAACTGCCGGGTCGATCTGCGGGAGCCCCGCGTCGAGCTGGAGGGCAACGAGGCCGTGGCGGTGGTGCGCATCGAGGAGAAGAACCGCGTTTACGCCCGCCGCATCGACATTCGCGGCAACTACAAGAGCAAGGACGAGGTGATCCGGCGCGAGCTGGCCTTCGGGCCCGGGGATTTGGTCACGCAGTCCAAGCTGCGCAAGAGCGAGAGCAACCTGCACGAGCTGCAGTTTTTCGTGCCGGCGTCCGTCTCCATCCGGCCGCTCGAATCCACCGCGACGGCGGAGGGCACGGATTTCATCGTCCAGGCCGAGGACGGCAACGACGGGCAATTGCTCATGGGCATCGGCATGGCGAGCGATCTGGGCATCATCGGCAGCTTCGCCCTGAGGAAGCGCAACTTCGACCTCTTGGATTGGCCCTCGTCGCTGGCGGACATTCCGCGGTCCTTCACCGGCGCCGGCCAGATTCTCGCCCTCGAGCTCCAGCCCGGCGATCGCTACTCCCACTACCGGCTGAGTTTCACGGAGCCGTATTTCCTGAACCGCTGGTACGGTCTCACCCTCTCGGGCTCCCACGACATCTCCCGCCGGGACACGTGGGACAACAGCAACTGGGGGGGCGACATCCGCCTCAACCGCTATTTCACCTTCGAGCGGGACTTCTTTGCGAGCCTGGCCTATCGGTGGGATTACGTCGACATCGGCCGCATCAGGCACAACGCACCCCAGGATGCCCGCGACGTGAAGGGCGTGACCCGCGTGAGCGCGGCGTCCGTGGGGCTGACCTTGAACAAGTACCTCTACGATCCCCACGCCGGCCCGTACAAGGGCTACCGCCTGTGGACGAACTACGAGTACGCCGGCGGTTTTCTCGGCGCCAAAGTGGACCAGTGGAAGGGCCAAGCCGGCGCGGCGGGCTTCCTCCCCGTGTACGAGCACGAGGACGGCGCCAAGCACATCCTCATGGCGACGGCGACCTTCGGCTGGATGGAAACGCACCACAACACGCCCGAAGTGCCGATCTTCGAGCGCTTCTTTCTCGGCGGCCCCTACAGCCTGCGCGGGTTCCGCTCCTACGGCGTGGGACCCCACGAGAAGGGCGAGGAGATCGGCGGCACCGCCCTGGTGTACGGCACGGTGGAGTACACGTTTCCCCTCTTCGTCTACTTCCTGCGCGGCGTGGCCTTTTTCGATTGGGGCCAACTGGAGGGCCCGTACGAAGTGGGCGGCGTCCAGAAGTGGGACAACCATCGGCTGGCCATGCACCGCATGCGCACCGCCGCGGGCGCCGGGATTCGCATCAACCTCATGCCGCTCGGCATGCCCGTGCCGATCTCCTTGTACTGGGGCGAAGCTATCGAGAGCATGCCCGGCGACCGCAAGCACAACTTCCTTTTCTCCATCGGCGGGATCGGCTTCTGAGCCGGCGCGGCCCCGGCGCGGCGCGCGCGATTTCGGGGAACTTCCGCCCCGCCGCGCGGTCTGAGAGGATGCGACAGCCCGTTGCGGGCGGGAGGCGATCATGGCGAAGCGGATCGTGTTCGCGGCATGCGTGGCCGGCGCGGTATGGGCCAACGGCATCTTCATCCCCCGGCCGCCTGCGCCGGAGGGGCCGGCGGCGCAACCCGCGGCGGTCAGGAACGTGACCCTCAAGGTCGAGATCCGCGACCAGGCGGCGCACACCGCCGTCGAGGAGACGTTCTTCAACCCGAACGACTTTCCGCTGGAGGGCGCTTTCGTGCTCCCGATCCCGCCGGAGGCCCGGATCGACGCGTTCACCTTCTTCATGGACGGCAAGGAGGTGCGGGGCGAGATCCTCTCGCGCGAGGATGCCCAGAGGTACTACCGGGACATCGTCGCCCGCCTGATCGATCCCGCGCTGCTGGAGTACATGGACAAGGGGCTGGTGCGGGTGCGCATGTTCCCGATCCCGGCGCGCGGCGAGGGCAAGGTGCGCTTCGCCTACACCCAGATCCTGTCCAGCGAGGCGGGGCAGCTTGCGTACTACTATCCCTTCGGCACGAACAAATTCTCCTCGGCGCCCCTCGAGCAGGCCGTCATCGACATCGCCGTGCGCTCGTCGGTGCCCCTCAAGGTCATCTACTCCCCGCGGTACGAGGTGGACGTCGCGCGCCGCGGAGAGACGGAGGCGCGCGTGAGCTTCGAGCGGCGCGGCTTCCTGCCCGCCGACGACTTCGTCTTGTACATCGGGCGCACGGAGGCGGACTTCGGGGTTGCGTCCATCGCCCACCGCACCGGTTCCGAGGACGGCTACGTGCTCCTCGCCGTCGCGCCCAAGCAGGAGTTCGGGCCCGGGGGCATCCAGCCCAAGGACATCGTGTTCGTCCTCGACGTTTCGGGAAGCATGGCCATGGACCGCAAGCTCCAGCAGGCCAAGGAAGCCCTGTGTTTCTGCGTGCGCGCGCTGTCCCCAGAGGATCGCTTCAACCTGGTGGCGTTCAGCACCGCGGCCCGCCGGTTCAAGCCGGGCTTGGCCGACGCGGGCGGCCGGGCGGAGAAGGAGGCGCTGGAGTTCATCGACGGGCTGGAGGCCGTGGGCGGGACCAATATCGACGACGCCCTGGAAACGGCTCTGCGCCTGCGGCCGGAGGAGGGCGAGCGGCCGTTCATGGTGGTGTTCCTAACGGACGGCCAACCGACGATCGGCGTCACGGATCCCGCGGCGATCGTCCAGAACGTCGCCCGGCGCCGATCCGGGGCGCTGCGCCTCTTCGTGTTCGGGGTGGGCGACGATGTCAACACCGTGCTGCTCGACCGGCTGGCCGGCGAGAACGGCGGGACGCGCCGATATGTCCGGCCCGGGGAGAACCTGGAAGCGGGCATTTCCGCCTTCTACCAGCAGATCGCGCGCCCGGTGTTGTCCCAGGTGACCTTGAATTTCAGCAAGGGCGGCGTGTATGACCTCTGCCCGCCGAAGATCACCGACATCTTCCACGGCAGCCAGATCATCCTCACCGGCCGCTACCGGGAGCCGGGCGAGCAGGTGCTGGAGATCGCCGGCACGTGCGCGGGAAAGACTTACTCCTACCGCTTCCCGATCGCGCTGAAGGCGGAAGACGCGGAGGCATCCTACCTGCCGCGCCTCTGGGCGACGCGCAAAATCGGGTATCTCCTCGACGAGATCAGGCTGCACGGCGGACAATCCGAGCTCATCGAGGAGGTCAAGACCCTCGCCCGGCGTTACGGCATCGTGACGCCGTACACCTCGTACTTCGTGCACGACGACAAGGCGCTTGTCCGGGGCGGCGGGCCGCGGGCCGCGGCGGCGCCCCGCGCCGGGGGCGAAGGGGAGCGCGGCCTGCGGGCGCCGGATGCGGACGGCGCGCCCGGCGGCATGGCGCTCGCCCCGTCGGGCGCGCGGGCCGTCGAGCGGAGCGAGACGCTCGCGCGCCTCAAGGACCGCACGCTCGCTCTGCCTGAGGAGGGCGCCGCCGGCGGGGCGCGGGCGGCGGAGGAGGGGATCCGCGTCGTCGGCGCCAAGACGTTCTACCTGCGGGAGGGCGTGTGGGTCGACAGCCTCCACACGGAAGGCATGGCGGTGCGCACCATCGCGTATCTGTCGCCGGAGTACTTCGATTGCCTCGCCGCGCAACCGGAGCTCGGCCGGTACTTCGCCCTGGGCAAGGAAGTGCTCGTCTGCCTGGGGGGCGTGGCGTACCGTGTTACCGCTGAGCCGCCGGCGCGGTGAACCTTCGCATGATTTTGCCCTGAAAGAGGTTGCGCACCCCGCGGCCCCTGGTTAGAATGCCGCGAATGCTTGGTTTGCGCGCGGTTTCCACCGGAGGCGCGTTCGTGCGGCGCCGCCTGCGCGCGGCGCTGCTCGCGAGCGGCTGCGCGGCGTTCATGGCCGGGGGCTGCGGCTCGCCGCAGCCTCTGCCGCCGCGTAGCGATCTGTATCTCATCGGCGCCGATACGCCGGCGGGCATCAGGGCCCGCAAGGAAGTGCTCGCGCTGGCGTCCCCGGCGGATGCGGCGCGGGCGGAGCTGCTGAGCCTCCGCCTCCTGGCGCTCCAGCAGGACGACGGAAGCTGGAGGCACGATCCGACAGAGACCGGCCGGGCGCTCCGGGATCTGTATTTCCTGGGCGTGCTTCCCGCGGACGATCCGGACTTGGCCCGCGCGATCGGCTTCCTGCTGAGCCACGAAGGCCCCTACGTGACGTTCGAAGCCGACAGCCCTGCCTGGGGGCGGGACTGGGCGGCGCTGTACGCGGTGAACCTGTGGCAGTGCGGCGATCCGCTCAAGGTCCGCGAGACCGTGCACTCGCTGCTCGACAACCAGGGCGCATGGCTCGACCGCCGGAAGGGCCGGGCGGCGAGCATGATCCTCCGGGCGATCGCGCCGCACGCGCTCTTGGCGGACGAGGAGCGGCGGGAGGCGCTCGTCGGCAAGCTCGCGGCGTGGCAGCTTCCGGGCGGCAAGTGGGACCTCGGACCGGGCACGAGCCAGCTCGCCGTCCTCGAGAGCCTGTTGTCCATGGCGCCGGATGCGCGGGTCGCGGGGCTGATCAACCGTTTCCTGCCGAACATCGTATCCGCCGGCGCGGCCGCGCCGGTCTTGAGGGACGAGGCGCTCCAGCCCGAAGAGGCGCATTTCGTCATCGTCCGCGCCCTCCAGTTCGCGGGCAAGCTGGAGTCGTTAAGGGGCGGCGGCGATATCGGGCGCGACCTGGCGCAGTACGGACTCGCGCTGCACCTTGTGGGCGGGCCGGCGGAATCGGTGCACACCCTCCGCTTCGAGGGCGCGCCGGTGGCGATCAGCGGCGCGCCGCTGCTGGTGGGCAACGAGGTCGCGGGTCACCGGCCGGTCCTGCCGCCCGAGCCGGGCAAGAGCTTCGTGCGCCTGTTTCTGCGCGAGGCCGCCCTGCGCAAGGTGCGGGAGGTGCTCAGCGTGGATCCCGCCGTCGAGGCCGTGCTCGTCCTGCGGGGCGCGATCGCGGCCAAGGGGCTGCTGGCGGACATGATCGATGCGGAAGGGCTTGCCATCCGGGGCCTCGACGAAGAGAATGCGGCCAAGCTCATGCGGATCGTGCAGACCATGGAGAACGCGCCGGCGCCCGCGGCGGACCCGGGGCGCGAGCCGCGGTGAGCGGCGGACGCGCAAGTAAGAACCTGAGGGAATCACATGAGAATTCTGATTGCGGTGCTGATCGCGGCGGCGGCGGGGCTGGGCGCCCTGGGGTGGTACTTCAAGAGCGAGGCCGCTCGCGGCGCGGGCGAGAGCGCGGCGCTGCGGAGCGATCTGGAAGGGGAGCGGCAGGCCCGCCGCGGGCTCGAGGAGAAGCTCGAGAACATCCTCGCGGAGCAGAACCAGGAGATCCACAGGCTCACCCGGAAGGCGCTGGAGCTCGAGGAGTTGCAGCTCGACGCCAAGGCTTTGCGCGAAGATCTGGCCGCTAAGACCGAGCTCGCCAAGAACGCGCAGGAAAAGGCGGAGCAGGCCGCCGCCGCGGCGCAAGCCGCCGCGCAGGAGCGCGAGAAGACGCTCCAGGATCTGGCGCAACTCAGGACCGATCAGGATGAACTCGCGGCGAAGTTCGCCGCCGCGAAAACCGCGGGCGAACGCGCCGCGGCCGACCTCGAGAAGGCGCTCGAGGAGAAGACCGCGCTGGCGCAGAAGGCCGCCCTGGCGGAAACCGAGTGCGACAACCTCAAGCGGGCCTTGGAGAAGCAGCAGGGGGTGGCGCGGTCGGCCGCCGGCAGGGAGATCGAGGGCGTCGTCGAGCAGGACGCCGGCGACGGCAAGGTAATCCTGTCGAAACTGAGCGAGAAACCCGAGGTCGATCTGGAGTTCTCGGTGTTCCGGGACGGGGAGTTTATCGGCCGAGTGAAAATCTCCAAGGCCTTCGAAAACTACGCCAGCGCCCGCGTGACCTATCTGCCTCCCGGCAAGGAAGTCATGGCGGGCGACATCGTGACGACGAGCTTCCCCGAGAAGCGCTGATGGGCCGGCCGGCTGCGCCGGCGGGGCCCGCGCCGTAAACGTCTCCCGTATTCCCGGACCTTCCCACCTTGCGGTCGGGCCGCGCCGCGGCGGCCGCGCGGCCGAGCGTCCCGCCGCCGCGGGCAGGGGACGCGCTGGGCTCGGGGCCGCGCGCAGGGGCTTCCGGCGGCGTTTGACGCTGGTTCCGCGCCGATGCTATACTTCACGGCCGTTGCATGGCGAGGATCGGGCCCATGCGCCGCAGAGGGGAAAACCATCGGCAAGGGAACGCGTGACGCGTGGCGACAGCAGAGGCGGTCGAGACGAAGAGCACGATGAAGGAAGAGATCAACATCGGCCAGATGATCAAGAGCAGCACGGCCGATGTCTCCGTGGCCGATCTCTCCCGCAAAGGCTTCACCAAGGTCAAGGTGCTCAACCAGGACGCGATCCGTCGTCTCATCGTCGAGGCGGTCGAACGCACGCTCCTGGCGCGCAGCGAGGAGATCTCCAAGCGCGAGCGGGAGAAGGTCATCGGCGAATCCAAGGCCACCTTTGAGCACCTTCTCCGGGAGAAAGTCGGGGAGGAGCGGGAGAAGGTCCAGCGCACGCAGGGCGAGGTCGAGGCGCACCGGCAGGAGATCGCCGCATTGAAGGCGGAGATCGAGCGGCTGCGGGTGAAGGCGGCCTCGACGGAGACCGACCGCGTGCGCCTCGCGGCGGAGAACGAGTCCTTCCGCAGGCTGGCGGAAACGACGCGCTCCGAAACGGAACGGGTGCGGGCGGAGGCCGCCCAGCGCGAACGGGAAGCGGAGGAAGAGAGCGCGCGCCTCAAGGAGGATCTGGAGCGGGAGCGCGGGCGCGGCGACCGCGGCGAGGGTGATGCGGCGCGCTATCGGCGCGAGCTGGATGAGATGCGGGCCCGCGGCGAGGGCGAACTCGCCAGGCTGAAGCGCGAGCTGGATGAGGAGCGCGCGAAGGCCGCCCAGCAGGGCTCGCAGACCATGGCCGAACTCCTCCGAGGTCTGGTGGCGGAGATGCAGGCCGGCCGGGGCACGGAGGCGCAGCTCGCCGAGCTCGGCAAGTCGCTGGAGAAGCTGCACGAGCGCCTGGCGCGGGGCATCCCCGCGGCGGGCGCGGCGGTCTCCGGGGGCGGCGGGGTCGACGATCCCATGGCGCATATCATGGCGGCGCTGCTCAAGGTCGACGAGGGCGTCGCGCTCGAGAGCAACATAACCAAGGTTACGGTCAAGGAATCGACGGCGAAGAAGGGTGTCTCAGGCTCTCTGGAGAAGCTGAAAGCAATGCAGAAACGAGGAGGATCATAGGGTGGACACGTATGGCAAGGTGACGGGACCGGACGCGCCCCGCGAGGGGGTGCAGGTGGACACGGCTGATCGGCCGGCAACGGCCGCCGGTCAGGGCGCGACGACCAAATTCGAGCTGGGCCGCGGCTTGGATGTGGGCACGGCCAATCTGGCCAGCGCCATCCAGGACGCCGAGGGCAACGTGACGATCAAGTTGCAGCGCAACGCGTTCATCGACATCGAGATGGACGACTACACGCGCAACATGTTGACGCGGCTCAACGTGCAGTACGTCGTCCTGGACAACCGCATGATCGTCGTCGGCGATGCGGCCTTCGAGCTCGCCAACATCTTCAACCGCGAGACCCGGCGGCCCATGAAGGCGGGGGTGGTCAGCCCGGGCGAGAAGGATGCGCTGCCCATCGAACGCATGCTGCTGGAGAACCTCCTCGGCAAGCCGCAGAAGGAAGGCGAGGTCTGCTATTTCTCGGTGCCCGCCGAGCCGATCGACTCGGACTTCAACGTGATCTACCACCAGGGCGTGTTCGAGGGCATCCTCAAGAAGCTCGGCTACCACGCCAAGTTCCTGGTGGAGGGTCACGCCGTCGTTTTCTCCGAGCTGGCGGAAGACGACTTCACGGGCATCGGCATTTCGTGCGGCGGCGGCATGTTCAACGTCTGCGTCGCGTACAAGTCCATCCCCGCGCTGAGCTTCTCCACCTCGCGCGGCGGCGACTGGATCGACCGCAACGTCGCGAACGTGCTGGGCATCAAGGCCAGCCGCGCCACCGCGATCAAGGAGCGCGGCGTCAACCTCCTCTCGCCGCGCAACCGCGAGGAAGAGGCTATCGAGATCTACTACCGCAACCTGATCCAGTACGCTCTGGAGAACATCAAGTCGCGGTTCGAGTCCGCCGATGGCATGCCGAGCTTCCCGACGGCGGTGGATATCGTCTGCGCGGGCGGCACGTCCATGATCGGCGGGTTCGTGGAGGTGTTTCAGGACGTGTTCGAGGACATCAAGTTCCCGATCCAGGTCAAGAACATCCGGCGCGCCGAGGATCCGCTCTACAGCGTGGCGAAGGGCTGTCTGGTGGCGGCGCTGAGCGAGACGTAGCCGCGGTCCGGCATTCGAAGCGGCGGCGGGGACGGGGCCGAGGGCCTCGTCCCCGCTTCCTTCAACGCGGGTCCGCGCCGCGGGCGCCCGCTTCCCTCCGGGGGCTCGGCGGGCGCGCGCGGTTCTCCCATGCCGCATAATGGAGGCATGGGCCTCGCGTTGTGGCTGATCCTCGCTTCCGCGCCCGCCGGTCCCGACTCCGTGCTCGTCGAAGCGGGCTTCCGGGAGTTCGCGCGGCACGGCGTGCGCATCGCCGTCGCGGCGACGGCGGACGCGCGGACTCGGGCCGAGCACGTCCGCGCCCGCTACGAGCGCGCCGTCGACATCGTGCGGGCGAACCTGGGTCTGGCGCCTGAGACCGGCGCCTGCGTGGTGGCGTGCGGCACGCGGCGCCAGTTTCGGAAGGTCGTCGAGCTCCTCGCCGGGTCGGCGCCGCCGGACTACGCCGAGGCGGTCGCCCTTCCGGCCATGCGCACCGTGGTGATTTCTCCGGCCTCCGACCCCCTCCAGGACAAGGCGCTGGCCCACGAGACGGCGCACCTGGCGCTGCACGCCCGCTTCGCGCGCATTCCCCGCTGGATCGACGAGGGGCTCGCGCAATGGGCGGCGGGCCAGGTGCCGGCCGACCGGGAGGTGCGCAACCTGCGCCACTGGGCCTTCCGGAACGGCGTCATTCCCTTCGCGTCGCTGGCCGACGAGCTGCCGCGGCGCCACGACCTGGCGGCCTTCGCGTACGTGCAGAGCTTCAGCGTGGTTGCATACCTGATCATGTTCCGGGGAGGCGTGGAACGTCTGCTGGATGTCCTGGCGCGGGCGCAGAAGGCGCCGCTCGCGGCGGCGTGGGAACAGGTCTACGGCGAGACGGTCGAGGCGACCTGGGAAGATTGGCGGCGCTACGAGGCGCGGCGCTTCAGCGCGGCGGCGTTCCTGCTCCACGACATCCCCCTCTTTTCGTACCTTGCCGTGGTGCTAGTCGTCGCTTACGCGCGCTATCTCGTGCAGCGGCGCCGCTATCTGGCGGCGGAGGACGCGGACGACCCGGCTCCAGGCGCCGCGGAGGAACCGGCGGGCGCCGAGGATGCCTCCTTCCCGTGACGGGAAAATCGGCGCCCCGCATTTGACCCTTGCGGCGGGTAAATCTACAATAGATGCGTTCGTCGAACGTTCGGGAGGAAGCGCCGCGCCGCAGGGCGGCGTCGCGCGTGCGTCCGGAGGTGACGGCATGCGACGGTATCTGCTAGCGACTCTTCTTGCTGCGGTCCTCGGCGGCTGCGGCCGCGCCCCCGCGGCCGCGCCGCAGCCGGCGGCGTCTCCGGAGGCGCCGGCTGCGGCCGCCGCGCCGGAGGAGTTCGCGGAAGTGAAGGCCGCCCGGGCGAACTACGAGAAGGCCGTCGCGGCCAATCCCGGCAACCTGGTCGGCCTGCGCCGCCTCGCGGAGCAGAACTACGCCGTCGCCCAGAGTCGGGGCGACGGAGAGAACGCGAAGTTCTTCCAAGGCGAGGTCGAGCGCCTCGGCAACGCCTACCGCGAGTTCTGCGAGGGGATTTACGCGGCGGCGAAGCGCGAAGCCGACCGCTCCCCGGAGTGGCAGGCGCGCTACGATCGGTGGGTGCGGTGCGTGGAGGAGCTCAGACACAAGTGCCCCGGGAATGCCGCGCTGATCACCATGGCGGAGGAGCGGCGGGATCGCGCCGTTCTCATGGAAAGGGCCACGACGTTGTTCGATATGGAGGCCCGCGCCGCCAAGGATGCCGTCGAACTGAGCGAGGATCCGACAACCGCGGCGGCGAAGCTCGCGATCTTCCGGGCGTGGATGCGCAGTTCGGGCCTGGTCAAGCCGGTCGAGGAGGATGCAACCGGGACGGTCGAAGATGATGGGGCGGGGGAGATCCTGAAAAAGATCGACGCCCTCATCGCCGAGTACGAGCAGAAGTGCGTCGCGGCGGCGTCCGCCGCCGAAGGCGTTGCGATCTACCGGGACCTGGAGTTTCTGTCGGATTTCCAGTGGGCCGGAGAGGGCGGGGAGGTGACGACCGAGGGCAGCGCCGTGAAGGTCGCCGCCGGCGATGCGGGCGGCAGCATCGAATGTCTGCACGACGACTGGATCGAGTTCGAGCTGATGCTCGAGGCGCGGCTCGGCGAGAGCGGCCGGCTCTGGTTCGGCGCGCGGCCCCAGGTCGTCGGCGACCGCAAGGAATACAGAAAGAAGTGCAAGGTGGAGCTGGAGGGCGGAGAGTGGCACGTCCTCAGGGTGCACGTGACCGCCGGAGAGCTCAGGATCGGCTTGATCGAGGGCGAGAACATCAGCATCGTCGGCGGGCCGATCAATCTGCCGCCCGTCGGGGGTGCGATCAAGGCGGGCTTCATGATCGGACTCGAGGCCGGCGTTGCGGTCGAGCTCCGGAATCTCAAGGTCAAGATCACCCGCGGCGGGGAGAGCTTCGTCACGGAGGACGAAAGTCCGTCGAAGCAAAAAGCGGCCGAGGAGCCTTCTTCGGACGAGGAGGAGGATGAAGATGATCCCGGCATGGAGCCGGGCGGGGTGGACCCCGGCGGCGAGGAAGAGGAGCCGGAAGGCGGCGACGAGGAGGAGGAAAGCGCCTCGGCGCTTTACCGCCGCGGCGCAGGGATCGTGCCAAACGCATGACGGACAAGGAGGCAGTCGCCAAAAGCGCGCCGGAGAAGAGACCCGCCGAGCAGGCGCCGCAGTGGCAGGCCGATGTCGCCGCCATCGCGGGAAGCCTGGTGCACGAGATCAAGACCCCCCTGAGCACCCTCGGCATCAACATGCAGCTCCTGCTGGAGGACTGGGCGAAGGCCAGCGAGCCGCGGGAGCTCCGCACGGTCAAGCGGCTGACGCTGATGCGCGGCGAGCTCAAACGGCTCGAAGAAATCCTGCGCTCGTTCCTGAGCTTCACGCAGCGCTACGAGCTGCGCCGCGAGGAGGCGTCGATCAACGAACTGCTTGACGGCGTCATCGAGTTCATCGCCGAGCCGCTCGGCCGCAAGCACATCCAGGTGCGCAAGAGCCTCGATCCCCGCGTGCCGCGCTTTCCCTTCGACGCGGGCCTCATCCGGCAGGTCTTCATGAATCTGGTCAAGAACGCGGAGGAGGCCATGCCCGGCGGCGGCGAGCTCATCGTGACGTCGGTGTACGAACCGCCCTGCGCCCTCGTCGACGTGATCGACACGGGCAAGGGCATTCCGGAATACCAGCGTTCCCGTCTCTTCGGCCTGTACTTCACCACCAAGCCCGAGGGTTCGGGGCTGGGACTGGCGTGGAGCCGCCGGATCGTCCAGGAGCACGGCGGGGAGATTCTGGTGCAGAGCGAGGAGGGCAAGGGCAGCCGCTTCACGGTGAAGCTGCCGGTGACCCGCGGGGATTGCGCTTCATGAGCACCGGTTTCGAGCTGATGGCGTCCCATGTCCGATCGGGCAAGGACGTGAGCGTCCTGATCGTCGATGACGATGCCGCCCACGCCGAGTCCTCCGCCGAGTGCCTGCGGATGGTGGGCTACACGGTCGACACGGCGGTGAGCGGCAAGGAAGCGCTCAAGGCCCTCGAAGGAACCCAGTACGATCTGCTCCTCACCGATCTGGTGATGAGCGACATGGACGGCATGGAGCTGATGCGCCGCGGTCTGCGGGTGAATCCCTTCATGGCCGTCATCGTCTTCACCGGCCACGGTTCCATTGAAAACGCCGTGGAGGCGATGAACGAGGGCGCCGCGGACTACATCCTCAAGCCGCTCAGCGTTGAGGGGCTCAGGATCAAGGTGGGGCGGGCGCTCGAGGCGCGGGAGCTCAAGCTCGCCAACATCGATCTCAGGCGGCGTTTGGACCAGAAGTTCGGGTTCGAGGGCATCATTGCCAACAGCGCGGCGCTGCAACGGGTCTTGAAGAAGATCGAGCTGGTCGCCGACACCGATGTCGCCGTCTTGCTCGTCGGCGAGAGCGGCACCGGCAAGGAGCTGTTCGCCCGGGCGCTGCACGAAAACAGCCGCCGGCGCAACAACCGCTTCATTCCCGTCAATTGCGGCGCGATCTCGCCGCACCTGGTGGAGAGCGAGCTCTTCGGGCACGAGAAGGGGGCCTTCACCGGCGCGGCGTACCAGCGCAAGGGCCGCTTCGAATACGCGAACGGCGGCACGCTGTTTCTCGACGAGATCGGCGACATGCCCCTCGAGACCCAGGTGAAGCTGCTGCGCGTCCTGGAGGACGGCGAGGTGTACCGCGTGGGCAGCAACCAGGCGCAGAAAGTCGATGTGCGCATCGTCTCGGCGACCAACCGGAATTTGGAGGAGGAAATCCGGAACGGCCGGTTCCGGGAGGATCTGTTCTGGCGCTTGAAGGGCATCCTCATCGAGATCCCGCCCCTCAGGGAGCGCACGAGCGACATTCCGGCCCTCGTGCACCACTACCTGAAGGAGTTCTCCCACGCCTACGGCAAGCAGATCGCGACGATCGAACGCGAGGCGCTCTCGATTCTGTGTGCGTACCCCTGGCCGGGCAACGTCCGCGAGCTGCGCAACTGCGTGGAGGAGATGATCATCGTAGCCGAGAGCGACCGCCTGACGGTCGATTCGATCCCCGAGCGCATCCACCGGAGCAGCAAGCCCGAGGATCGCATGGCGGGCCTGGTGGGCGTCAGCATCAAGGATGTCGAGAAGGAGCTGATTCGCAACACGCTCGCCAGCGTGGGCGGCAACCGGCAGGAAGCGGCCAAGGTCCTGGAGATCGGCGAGCGCACGCTGTACCGCAAGCTGAAGCGCTACGGTCTGAGCTGAGGGAGAGCGCCCGAACGGCGCCCGCCGGCTGTCTGTCAGAATGGCAGCGATGGACGAGCGCGGCCTTGTGTGGTGCCAACTTGGCAGGTTTCAGGGCCGCCCGTTCGGCGAGCGGTTGTGTTTTAACCCCTTTATTAGCAGTGACTTGCGAACTGTCAGCCGGTCTTGGATGGCCGGAATGAGTTTTGCTTGGAGTCTGGCGTGTCGCGGTTCTCGGAGAACCGCCCGCGGGCGCCGAAGCGCCGCCGCGGAGAGACACGCGGCAAGGAGAAGAATCTGACGACAGGCGCGAGGAGATGACCGGCCATGGGAAAAATCATAGGAATTGACCTCGGAACGACGAACTCGGTCGTGGCCATCATGGAAGGCTCGGAACCCATCGTGATCGCCAACGAGGAAGGCAGTCGGGTGACGCCTTCCGTCGTGGCCTTCACGGACAAGGGCGAGCGCCTCGTCGGCCTGCCTGCCAAGCGCCAGGCGGTCACGAATCCGAGGAAAACGATCTTCTCGATCAAACGCTTCATGGGCCGCCGGCACCACGAGGTGGGGTCGGAGGAGAAAACGGTGCCCTACGTGATCGTGGGCGATCCGACCGACCAGGTCAAGGTGGTCGTGGGGGACAAGGAGCATTCGCCGCCGGAGATCTCCGCGATGATCCTGCGCAAGCTCAAGGAAACCGCCGAGGCGTACCTCGGCGAGAAAGTCACCCAGGCCGTCATCACCGTGCCCGCGTATTTCAACGACAGCCAGCGTCAGGCGACCAAGGACGCCGGCACCATCGCCGGCCTCTCCGTCGAGCGCATCATCAACGAGCCCACCGCGGCGGCGCTGACCTACGGCCTCAACAAGAAGAAGAGCGAGAAGATCGCGGTTTTCGACCTCGGCGGCGGCACGTTCGACATCAGCATCCTCGAGGTCGACGAAGGCATCTTCAAGGTCCTGTCGACGAACGGCGACACGCACCTGGGCGGCGATGACTTCGACAAGACCGTGATCGACTACATCGCCGACGAATTCAAGCGCAAGGAAGGCATCGATCTACGGCAGGATCCCATGGCGCTGCAGCGCCTCAAGGAGGCCGCGGAGAAGGCCAAGTGCGAGCTCTCAGGCCAGAAGACGACGGTCATCAACCTGCCCTTCATCACCGCGAACCAAGCCGGCCCCAAACACCTCGAGATGGAGATCACGCGCGCGAAGCTCGAGAGCCTCACCGAGGAGCTTGTCCGCCGCACCCAGCGGCCCTGCGAACTGGCCCTCGCCGACGCGAAGCTGTCTCCCCGGGAGATCGACGAGGTGATTCTGGTGGGCGGCGCCACCCGTATGCCGGCCGTGCAGGAGCAGGTCCGCAAGATTTTCGGGAAGGAGCCCAACCGCTCGGTCAACCCCGACGAGGTCGTCGCGCTCGGCGCCGCAATCCAGGGAGGCATCCTGTCCGGAGACCAAGACCTGCGCGAGGTGCTGCTTCTGGATGTCACGCCGCTCAGCCTCGGCATCGAGACCCTCGGCGGCATCATGACCAAACTGATCGAGCGCAACACGACCATTCCGACGAGCCGCAAGGAGGTCTTCTCCACCGCGGCGGACGGGCAGACGTCGGTCGAGGTCAAGGTGTACCAGGGAGAACGCGAGATGGCCCAGAACAACCGCCTGCTGGGCAAGTTCATCCTGGACGGCATCCCGCCCGCGCCGCGCGGCGTGCCGCAGGTCGAGGTCTCCTTCGACATCGATGCCAACGGCATTCTGGACGTGGCCGCCAAGGACCTCGGCACCGGCAAGGCTCACTCCATCAAGATCCAGTCCTCCAGCGGCCTGACGGAAAAGGACATTGAACGCATGCGGCGCGAGGCCGAATCCCACGCCGGCGAGGACAAGCAGAAGCGCGAGCTGGCCGAGACGCGCAACACCGCCGACCAGAAGATCTACTTCACCGAGAAGCTGTTGCGGGACAACGAGAAGATCATCAACCCCGGGCAGCGCAAGACCATCGAGGAGCGCATCGAGGAGATCAAGCGGCTGCGCGACAGCGATGATGCGGGCGCCCTGCGCCGGGCCATCGAGGATCTCGACAAGGAGACCTACAAGTTCTCCGAGGATCTGTACCGCCATGTCGGGGCCGGCGGGCAGGCGGGGCCCGGCGAAGCCCAGGCCGACCCGGGCGGCGGCGAAAAACGTCCCCAGGGCGAGGACAAGGTCGTCGACGCGGATTACGAGGTCAAGGAATAACCGGTGGCTTCGTCTTCGCGCGCCCGCATTCCTATATAGCAACCGAGGCCGTGTGCCGATATAATTTGCGGATTGTGCACGGGTGCGCGGCGGCGCGCCGCCGCGCGGCGGTGGTATCCGGAATCACAGCAAAGGACCGAAGCATGCGAACCTCATTGGTGTCTGTCGCGGTCATCGCCGGCTGTCTGCTGGCCACGACGCTCGGGGCCGAGGAGAAGGTGCGGGCGCGCCACATCCTCTTTCCGGAGACGGAGGAGGCGAAGGCCAAGGAAGTGCTCGCGCAGCTCAAGGCCGGGACGCTGAAGTTCGAGGACGCCTTGGCGGATTCGATCGATGTCATGACGAAGCGCGCGGGCGGCGATCTCGGCACCTTTACGCGCCGGGTCAGAATGGATCCGGCCGTGCTCGAAGCCTGCTTCAAGCTCAAGGTGAACGAATACGCGCCGGAGCCGGTCAAGACGCCGTTCGGCTGGCATATTCTCCAGGTCACGGGACGGGAGGGCGAGCCCGACAAGCCGGGCGAGACGCCGGCGAAAACGGCCAAGACGCCCCCGGCCAAGCAGCCGATCCAGCCGGCGCAGACTCCCGCCAAGAAGCTGGTCATGACCGCCAAGGTCGCCAACCTTTTGGCGTCGGCGGGCCTGCCCGTCAACATCGAGCTCACCATCGTCAACGAGGGCGCGGAGGCGGCCCAGGTGCTGCGCCCGGAGTTCTGGCCGCTGGGGCTTTCTTTCGCGCGCACGCCCGCGGCGGAGCAGGCCGCGCCGCTCAAGGCGGCCTACGCGGAGAGCCTCCCCGCGCCGGCGCTCGTGACCCTGCTCCCGGGGCAGGGCATGCTGGCCAAGCTCAATGTCTGGGATGTCTGGGACAACCTGGGGCAGGAAGGCTGGTGGGAGTTTGATTGGAGCGGCAAGGCGGTTCTCGATGCGTTGGGAGCGAAGCTCGACGGACTGAAGGCGGATGCTTCCTTCGCCGCGGCGCAGGAGCGGTGGAGCGCGCTGGCCGCGGCCGAGAAGGCGGGCTTCGACGTCCGCGTGATCTCGGGGGACAAGAAGTACTTCGCGGCTTTCACGTTCAAGGACGACAGCCGGTTCCTGGTGGAACTCGACCTCAAAACCCACGGCTCCGAAGCCGGCCACTTCATGAAGCTGGTCCGCAAGGATTTCTACAAGGGCAAGAAACTCGACCGGCTGGTCGCGGATGAGTTCGTGGCGGGGGGCGGCTTAGGCCGCGACGGGGTGGACTGGCCGGAGGAGACGGTCTACGTCTCGGACGTCAAGCTGGATGCCGCGCAGCTCAAAGCGCGGGATTTCGTCCTGGTCGCCAGGCAGAGCAAGTTCAGCTTCGAGGCCGGGAGCAAGTTCATGATCGTGCTCAGGGATTTGCCCGAGTACAAGCGCACGGGGGTTCCCATCGGCAAGGTGGTCGGCCGCTGGGACACCGTTGAGCGCATGGCGGCGCCCGATATGTGGCGCACCCAGGCGCAGAACCCGATCGCGTCGGTGCGGCTGCTGGAGGAAGGTCAGATCGATGCGTGGCTCGACAAGGGCGGCGCGGCGGCGCCCGCGGCGTTGCGGGTCGCCGAGCCCAAGGGGCCGCTGCCCAAGGCCGTGATCCAGACCGACCAGGGGGACATCGCGATCGAGCTCTACGAGGATGATGCGCCCAACACGGTGGCGAACTTCATCAGCCTGGCCGAGAAGGGTTTCTACGACGGTCTTAAGTTTCACCGAATCGTGCCCGGCTTCGTGATCCAGGGCGGGGATCCGGAAGGCACGGGGCGCGGCGGGCCGGGTTACACCATCAAGGACGAGGTCAACGGAAGGACCCACGTGGAAGGCGCCGTGGCCATGGCGAAGACGATGCGGCCCGACACCGCCGGAAGCCAGTTCTACATTTGCCTGGCGCGGACGCCGCACCTGGACAAGGACTATACGGTGTTCGGCCGGGTGACGAGCGGCATGGAGGCGGTGCGGAAGATCGAGAACGCGAAGGCCGGCGCCATGACGAAGGTGACGATCACCGAGAAGCGGCCCGGCAGCACGTACGTTCCCGCGAAGCTCAACGAGAAGGCGCCGGCGGGCCAATGAGGCCCGCGCGGCGGCGCGCGTGAAAGTTCGGCCCCGGCCCGGCGCCGGGGCTTTTTTTGTGCGCGGCCGTCGGCAAAAAAAAAGGACTCTCGCTGCGAGAGTCCCTGAGTGCCGCGTCGGCGGAGAACTACACGTCGCGCGGCTGCACCGTCGAGCGCTTGTTCTCCTTCGCGCGCACCGTGGCTTTCGCGATCAGCTCGCAGATCGCGCCGTTCAAGGCGCACAAGAAGTCCTTGGAGCTCATCATGCCCTTGGACTTCACGAAAGCCTTGACCTTGCTGGCCACGATCAAGGGCTCCGCGCACGTACTTTTCTTCGCCTTCTTCGCCATGACTTATGGCTCCTTACAGTTCGTCGCGTCAAGCACAGGCTGTTCACGCCCACCCAGCCGGCTTGACGAAGACCCGACCGACACACAACACGTCTGGTGGGCGCAGACGACTTGGCTTCCTCTTCGCCGGCGCCGCACACGTGCGCGCCGAACCCCGCCGAGGAGGCTCCTCGACGGCCTAGAACGCACGCAAGGCGCAATCCGAGCGTCGCGATTTGATCCCAAAAAAGGCGGATTGTCAAAGGGAATCCGGCGCGAAAAGGCAAAAAACGCCAAATTCTTGACCCATCACCGGGTTTCAGGGCGTTTTCCGCCCGTCACCGGCGGGGCAAGGAGCGTTGAAACGGGGGTTTGGAGCGGGTTTACGGCACCATGAGGCGGCGCCCCGGCGGGATCGCACGGTGGCGCCGGCTCCCGGAAAATGGTATCTGAGAAGCTATGTCCGAGGCGTTTCTGCCAAGCACCGCGCGCGACTGCGCGGCCCGCGGGTGGCCGGGGATCGAGGTTCTCCTGGTCACGGCGGACCCGCACGTCGATCACCCGAGCTTCGGCGCGCTGCTGGTCGGGCGGTATCTGGAGAACCGCGGAGTCCGCGTGGGGCTCGTATGCCAGCCCCGGTGGCGCGGATCGGAAGACTTCCTCGCCGCGGGGCGGCCGGCCCTGTGGTGCGGCATCGGAGGCGGCAGCGTCGATTCGATTCTCGCCACCTACACGGTCAATCGGAAGCTCAGAAGAGATGACGCCTTCGGCCCGGACGGCAAGGGCGGCGTGCGGCCGCCGCGCGCCGTGATCGTCTACGCCAACGCGGCGCGCGCCGCCATGCCCGGCGTCCCGATCGTCATCGGGGGGGTGGAGGCCGGGACGCGCCGATTCGCGCACTACGACTGGTGGGATGATGCGCTCCGGCGCTCGATCCTGCTGGATGCGCGCGCCGATCTGGCCGTGTGGGGCGAGGGCGAGCTCGTCGCCTGGCACATCACGGAGCTTCTGCGGCGGGGATCGGTTCCCCTGTGGGGCCTGCCCGGCACCGCGGTGGCCGCGGCGCGCCGGGATCTCGAGGCGGTCTTGCGGGCCGCCGCGCGCTATTGCCGCGTGGCCGGTGTGCCGGGCGGCGGCCCGTACCCTGATCTGGCTCCGTTTCCCGAGGACGAGCGCCCGGTGATCATGCTGCCGAGCTTCGAGGAGATGGCGCGCGGGCCGCGGCGCCTCCTCATCGAAATGACGGCGACGGTGGAGCGGGAGACGCGCGGTCCGTGCGGCGCGATTCTGGTGCAGCCTCACGGCGACCGGGTGGTCGTGTCGTTCCCGCGGGCCCGTTGCTTGACGGGCGCGGAACTGGATGCGGTCGCCGAGCTGCCGTTCACGCGCCGCGCGCATCCGGGGCGGCCCGAACCGCCTGCGCTGGCGGCGATTCGCACGTCGATCATCACGCACCGCGGCTGCCCGGGCGGCTGCACTTTCTGCGCCATCGGCGTTCACCACGGCCGGACAATCCGGTCGCGGTCGATCGCGTCGATCTGCGCCGAGGCCCGTGCGATGGGCCGCGCGCCTTTTTTCCGCGGCACCATCAGCGATCTGGGAGGGCCGACGGCGAACCTCTACGGTATGGGTTGCGCCAGCCCGGAGCGCGAGGCGCGCTGCCGGCGGCCGTCGTGCCTGTGGCCGGAGATCTGTCCGAGCTTCCGCCTGGACGCGGGACCGCTGCGCGAGCTGCTCGCCCAGGTCCGAGCGCTGCCCGGCATCGCGCACGCCTATGTGGCCAGCGGCATCCGGCACGACGTGCTTCTCCGAACTCCGCAACTGCTCGGGGATCTCGTCGCCCACCACACCGGCGGGCGCCTGAAGATCGCGCCCGAGCACGCCGTCGACCGCGTGCTCGATCTCATGCGCAAGCCCCACGCCGAGGCCTTCGAGGCCGTGGCGCGCGCCTTCAAGGCGGAGTGCGCCGCCCAGGGGCGGTCGCACCGCTTGACGGCGTACTTCATCGCCTCGTTTCCGGGGTCGCGCGACGAGGATATGTGGGCCGTCAAGGAACTCCTGGAGCGCCTCGACATGAAAGTCGACGAGGCGCAGGATTTCTGGCCGGCGCCCCTCACGCCGGCGGCGGCGATGTACCACGCGGAGGAGGACCTCGACGGCAACCCGATCTTCGTCGCCAAGTCCTTCGCGGAGCGAAGGCTTCAGAAGGCCTGTCTGCGCCGCCACGACCCGCGCCACCGCCCGCTGCTCGCCAAGCTGGGGGCCGCGCTGCGCCAAGGGCGGAAGAAGCGCTGAGGCCGCCGCCCGCCTGGGCCGCGGCGCGGGCGCTCATTCGCACTTGAGCGTCAGCTCCACCGGGGCGCCGGTCGCCCCCGCGAAGACCTGCGTCACAAGGGGCTCGGCGCCGTTCCGCGCCAACGTGATCCGGTACTGGCCGGGGACCAGGCGCGCGAACGCGAACCTCCCGTGCGCGTCGGACACGGCCGCCAGCTCGCCGGCGCCGTCGGTGGGCGCAAGCGCGATGGCGACGCCGGCGCACGGCGTCGCCGCGTCGCTGCGGACGATGGCGCCGCGAATCTCCGCGAGGGGGAAGTCGATCTCGACCTCGCGCGTGTCCCCCTTGTCGACGGCCACCGTCTTGACATGCGAAGGGCCGAGCGCCGGCTTGACCACGAGTTCGTACTCTCCGGGCGGCACGCGGGGAAAGCGGAAGGAGCCAACGGCGTCGGTGCGGTGGGAGCGGGCCAGAGGCGGCGTCGCGCCCTTGGCCCAGAGGGCGATTTCGCCCGCCGCGCAGCCCTTGACCATGCCGCGCACCTCCGCGAGCTGCTGCAGCTCCGGCGCCAGGTCGATCCGGCGCTCCCGATGTGCCACGCTGATCACGTGGGGGTACGGATACGATGGGCGCGCCGGCAGGATTTCGGCCCGCAGCGTGAAGGGCATGCCGGGATCGCCCGCCAGCACCGCGTAGGCGTCGTCCGCCAGCCCTGTGAAACGGGCTTCGCCATCGGCGTCGCTCTCGGCGAAGGCGACATCACCGCTGGCCGAGGCGAGGACGATCGGAACGCCGCGTTCCTTGATGCCGAAGGCCGTGATGGCGCCTCCCCTGGCCAGGGTGATCTGCTCGGGTTCGGGGGCCGGCACGCGCAGGTCTTGCGCATGCGGAGCGTACTCGGGGGCGCTCACGATGAGCCGATAGAGGCCCGGAGCCGCGTCGCCGGGCCATTCGATGCGGCCGTCCGCATCAGCCTCGGCGCGCCAGACCGTCTCTTCCACCCGGCGGCGTACGTGCACGCCGAACACGACGACCCATTCTTCACCCGCCTCCCTGACGAGCACCGCCGCGGCGCCGGGCAGCTTGGCGCCCGTGGCCGCGTCGATCACCGTCGGGCGCGCATCCATGCGGGGCGGCGGCGCCGGCCGCGCCTCGACGGCGATCGGCTGGATCACGGCGGGCGGGAGCGCCGGCGCCGGCTCGTCCTGCACCACGGGAGGGGGCTGCAGGAGGTCGCGCTGGGGTTCGTTGGCGCTCTTCGCGTACCACAGGAGCAGGGCGGCCAGAATGCCGAGGAGCAGCCAGACGACGAGCAGATAATTCGTTGTGCGCACCGAAGAATAACCTCACGCGAGCCGCCTCCGTGCGGCCGCCGGTGGACAGCCCGGCGGCGCGCGCCGCCGGCGAATATGTTTGCGGCGACTCCGTATCGGTCATTATAATATGCGCGGAGGATCCCGCGCGCAAGCGATCGCCGGCGCGCGCCACCGGAGGAATGCAATGCGTTGGTCCTGCGCCGTGATCATCGCCGGCGCGCTTGCGGGCTGCGCCGTCAGCGAGGGCAACCGCGAAGAGGCTCAGAGACTGCTCAAGGTTGGACGCGTGCTGCGGGAGCGCGAGGATTTCGGCGGGGCGGCCAGGGCCTTCGCCGCGGCGATCAACCGCGACCCATCCTTCGGGCGGGCGCACATGGAACTCGGCGTCGAGTACCTGCGCTACGGATTGCGCCTGGAGGATGCTGCCGCGGCTTTCGCGCGGGCCGCAACGCTGGATTCGAGCCTCTGGGAGGCGTCCCAGTACCGCGTGTTCGCCCTCTACGAACTCGGCGACAAGAAGGGAGCGCTCGCGGCCCAGAAGGCGCTGGTGGAACGGGAGCCCGGCCGGGCCGAGGCGCACCAGAATCAGGGCGATTTGCTGCTCAAGGAGCGCCGCTGGGAGGAGGCCGAGCGCTGCTATCGCAAGGCGCTGGAACTTAAATCGCCGTATCCCCTGGCCCGAGGAGGACTCGGGATCGCGCTGTGGCGCAACGGACGGGTGGAGGAAGGGCTCGTCCACCTGCGCGCGGCGACGGCCGATCTGCCGGAGCGCGTCTCCTTACGCCTCGAGCTGGCGCGCGCGCTGCTCGCGCACGACCTGCCGGCGGAAGCCGCCGCCGAGGCCGAGGCGGCGCGGCAACTGGAGCCGGACAACGGCTTGGTTTATCATATACTAGCGGAGATCCGCATTGCGCAAGGCGACCGCGCCGGCGCGGCGGCGATGGCTCGCGAGGCGCGCGCGCGGCGCTATGGGCTTTCGGGGGAGCTGCGGGCGAAGTTGGACGGCGATGCGATGGCTGAGACCGGAGACACAGGAGGTTCGCCATGATAAGACGATCGATCCTTGTCACAATGGCGCTTGGAGCGCTTGCATGCGGCGCGTTGTCGGCCGTGCCGGCCGGGAAGGCCCAGGGATTGGTCTTCGAGACGCCGGAGGGCGCGCAAGCCTTTGAGAGCGGCAAAGCCGCCTTTCTCGAGCGCAAGACCGTCCCGGCGGCCGAGCAGCTCGCCAAGGCGCGCAGGGCCGCCAAGGACAAGGCCACCCAGCAGGAGGTCGACCGCTGGGTCCGCGGCTTGCAGGGGATGGCCGACCTGGAGATCCTCGAGCGCAACCTCCAGAAGGAGCCGGGCTGGGTCTACGAAAACGCGCAGCGCAAGTTCCTCGTCCACATCGCCACGCCGGCGGCCGATTTCTTCAGGCGGCTCATCGAGCAGATCGAGAACTCCGAGGACAAGATCGTCCTGAAGTTCGAGAGCTTCGAAGACCAGGCGCGGGTGTACGACGCCAAGTTCGGTCACAACTACGTGCTCAAGGCCAAAGAGCCCGAGCACGTCATCGATGGCGAGAAGGCCCTCAAGTGGGAGTGCCTCCCCTCGCAGGAGAAGAGCCGCGTTTTCCGCGTGAAGGACGGGCGCGTGCCCAAGGACTGGTCCAAGTACGATTCTCTCGGCTTTTGGATGTACGGCGTCGCGGGCATGAACTCGCGGATCGAGGTGTGCCTCACCAACGAGCGCGACCAGGCTCCCGCCAAGGATGCCAAGAGCAAGCGAGGCGCAACGGTCCGCCACGACGGCTTCCAGGCGGCGCTGCAGCCCCACGACGGCTGGCGGTTCGTCACGATCAGCCTGAAGGAGCCCGGCAAGGGTTCGGCCTCGTTCCGCAAAGTCGGGGCGGGCGACCTGTCGAAGGTGGGCGGCCTGCAGTTCCAGCTCCCGACAATGAAGAGATTCACGGTGTATCTGGACAACTTGGTTCTGATCAAGAGCAAGTGAACCGCCGGTCCGCGCGCAGTCCGTAGGGAGGCGCCGGGCGCGCCCGCGCCCAGAGCGTCGCGAAGTCGCGATCCGTCTCCCGCGTCAGCTCCCGCAGGATCCCCTCCAGGCGGGCGCGGAACGGCTCCAGATTATCGGTAGGCGCCGCCGGGACTCGAAACGCCGCGCTCGTCCGGACGAGCGCGCGCGTGAAAGGATAGGGCAGGAGAAAGCCGTCCCACGAGCGGAACTGCTTGAACCGCGCGAAGCTGCAGGTCGCGGGGATGATCGGATAGCCGGTCTCCGCCGCGAGGCGGATGACGCCGGGCTTGAGCTCGTGCCGCGGGCCGCGCGGTCCGTCGGGCGTCACGGCCAGATCGACATCTCGGCGCCGGCACAATCGGAAAAGCGCCGGGCCTCCGCCCCGGGTGCTCGAACCGCGCACCGTGCCGAATCCGAGGCGCTCGACGGTGCGGGCGATGAGATCGCCGTCCCGATGCCGGCTGACGATGATCGTGACGCGCTGGAACCGATGCGTATAGGTGAAAAGCAGCATGCGCTGGTGCCAGAAGGCGTAGATGCAGGGGCCGCGGAGTCCGATCGGCGGGTCCAGCGGCTCGATGCCGAGCCAGCGGATGCGCAGCGTCCCGAGGTACAGGCGGATGAGCGCCGGGGCGATGCGCGGAACCGCCGCGAGCAGGGCGTCAAAGCGCGCCATGGGTGATGTCTCCGCGAAGCTCCTCGATGGCCGCCATGACCATGTCCGGAGTGATCTCGAGCATGCAGCGCCGGTGGTCGCACGTCCGCTTCTCGCAGGGGCTGCAGGACACGCCGCTCCGCACGCAGCGCCGCGGCGCGTTGCGAGGGCCGTACACGGCGGGATCTTTGGGGCCGAACAGCCCGACGACCGGCAGGCCGAGCGCATCGGCCAGATGCAGCATCCCCGTGTCGGGGGCGACCAGAAGGTTCGCCGCGCGCAGGAGGCCGGCGGCGTGGCGCAGCGAGGGACACTCGGGAGCCATGGCGGTTTCGCCGCCGGCGCGCGCCGCGAGGCGCGCCGCCAGAGCCTGCTCGCCGGGCCCCCAGGAGAAAAGGACGCGCGCGTTGAAGGCCGGCGCGGCGCGGCGCGCAAGCTCGGCGAACCCTTCCTCGGTCCAGCGCTTGAGGGCGCCGAAGGCGCTCACCCCGGCGTGGAAGATAAACACGGGGCCGGGCGCCGGACCCAGGCGCTCGCGGGCCCAACGCGTCTCCGCGTCGAGGTCCGGGAGGCGCGGCGGAGGGGCGGGGCCGTCGAACCCGAGGGCGCGGGCGAGGGCGAGGTTGCGCTCGACCCGATGCGCGCCGGGCGGAACCGGGGGCGCCGTGAACCCGTGCAGGCGGTGGCTCCGTTCCTTGACGTTCGAGGGGGCGAAGCCCAGCGTCGCGGCGGCGCCGCTCAAGCGCGCGACCGCGGCGCCCCGGAGGTTGGCCTGAAAGTCGATGGCGAGCCCGTAGCGTTCGGCGCGCAGGGCCTTGAAGAAGCGCACGCCTTCGCGGGCCGCCCCGAAGAGCCGCACGGGGTTCCGGAGCCGGCGCTGCCACGCCTTGCGGGGAAGATCCCACACGCGTCCGAGGAAAGGATGGCCCTGGATGATCGGAGCCGAGAGCGATTCGGTCGCCCAGTCGAAGCGCGCGCGGGGCAAGGCCGCGCGCAGCGCCGAGAGCGCCGGCAGCACATGGAGCACGTCCCCGAAGGCGCTCAGGCGCACGATGAGGATCTTCTCGGCGTGTCGCGCGATGTCGATGATCGTTTCCATGGATCGTCGCCGTGAGCGTGCGGCCCGCGGCGCGGATCCGCCGCGGGACAGGCTCATACGTACCAGAAAAACAGGGCATTGCCAACAGGCGCGGCCCGCCGGGCAGGCCCTTTCGTCCCCTCGACCCCCTCGGTACACTGTTGTCCTATGCATCAGATCGAAGCCGCGCTCTCCGCTTTCGAGCTCGTCGAGCACGGAAAGGCGCGCGCATACCTCCGCCGCGAGGATGCCGCCTGGCTGCAGGCGGCCGGCGTCCTCGCCCCCGCGACGCTGGTCGGCCCGGGCGCGCTCGACCGCGGCCGCGGCGCGCGCGTCGCCCTCGGCGGCCGGCAGTGCTTCGTCAAGCACTACGTCCGCGGCGGGCTTCTCGGAAGGGCGTTCGGCGACCGTTATGTCTCGGCGGCGCGGTTCGGCCGCGACCTGGCGGCGGGCGAGGTCGTGCGGCGGAGCGGCGTCCCCGCGCCGGCCGTGCTCGCCCTCGTGATCGAGACGGAAGGACTCCTGTGCCGCGCATGGCAGATCAGCGAGTTCGTCGAGGGCCTGGTGGAGCTTGGTTCGGCCCTCGCCGTCCGCGCCGGGCGGGCGCGGCGGGAAATCCTGCGCGGCGCGGGTCGGGCGGTTCGGCGGATGCACGATGCCGGCGTCGCGCATCCGGACCTCACGCTCCGGAACGTGGCCGTGGATGGGGCCGGCACGGTGATGCTCTTGGATTTCGACCGCTGTACGCTCGCGCCCTGGGCGGCGCGCCGGCGGCACAACTTGTTCCGACTGCACCGGTCGGCGCGCAAGGCGGGAGTGTGGCGCGGCGGCGATGCCGCCCGGGCGGAACGGCGGGACATCGCGGCGTTTCTGTGCGGTTACAGGCGCAAAGGCGACGCGGCGCGGGTGGCGGCGTGCGCCTTCGCGTTCTACCGGGCGTGGGAGCGGGTGCACGCCCTTTTCTGGACACGGTCATGACACACAAGGTTTCGGCGTGCATCATCACCTTCAACGAGGAGGCCAACATCCGCGACTGCCTGGAGTCGGTGCGTTGGGCCGACGAGATCGTGGTCATCGACAGCGGCTCGATCGACGGCACGACGGCGATCTGCCGCGAATACACCGAGCGGGTGTACGTGCGCGACTGGCCCGGCCACGTGGCGCAGAAGAACCGCGCGATCGACGCCGCGTCGCACGAATGGGTGTTCTGCATCGACGCGGACGAGCGCGCGACGCCGCTCCTGCAGTCGGAGATTCAAGGCGTGCTCGCGGGCGAGCCCGCGCACCAGGGCTACACCGTGCCGCGCCTCACGTGGTATCTAGGGCGCTGGATGCGGCACGGCTCCTGGTATCCGGACCGCAAGCTGCGGCTCTTCCTCCGCGCCGTCGGCCGTTTCACGGGGCAGGATCCGCACGACCGCGCCGAGGTGTCGGGCTCCGTGGGGCGCTTCCGCGGCGACCTCCTGCACTACAGCTACCGGGGCCTGGCGCATCACCTCGAGCAGATCAACAAATACACGGACACCATGGCGCGCCTGAAGGCGGAAGCGGGGGTGCGGTTCCCCCTCGCGCGCCTGCTCGTGCGGCCGCCCGCGAAAATGCTGAAGATGTACGTGCTTCGCGCCGGTTTTCTGGACGGCGCGCCGGGACTTGTCGCCGCCGCGATGGGTGGCGTGTACGAGCTCATGAAGTACGCCAAGCTCTGGGAGCTCAGGCGCGGCGCGGGCGGGCGCCCGCGCGGATAGCTCAGACGTCGAGGAGCGCGGGCGCGAAACGACGGAAAAACGCCTCGCGGTCGGCGAAAGCGCCCGAGGCGAGCGCGGCCAGCACCGCGGCGCCGGGCGACGCCCGGCCCGCGAGGGGCGCGGCATAAACCGGTCGGCCCGTCGATGCGGCCCATGCTCGGAGGGGCCCGGGGTCCTCCTCCTCGCGCCAGTCGAGAATGATGGGTGTTTCGGGGGTGAAGGCTTCGGAGGGGATGTCGTCGCGTCCGGCGCTGAGAAGAAAGTCGGTATGCGTGAGGCCCGGCTCGGCTTCGGCGCCCGCGGGAGCCTTCGTGTGCCAGCGCGCCAGCAGCGGTTCGGCCGCGGAGAGGTATACCGCAGGGGCGTCCAGAAAGCCGCAGCCGGCCAAGCGGGTCGGCGCCAGCGTGCTGCCCACGGCGACCCACGCCGAATCCGAGAGCCCCAGCGCTTCCATGCCGCGCGGCCCGATACGGCCGCAGGCAAAGGCCGCGGGCAGCACCGGCGGGAGCCAGCGCGCCTCGAGGGAGTGCGCCGCCAGTTCGGCGCCATCCCATTCGCCCGCGCCCGGCCGCAGGAAGCCGAGGCCGGCGGCGTCGCTGGTGTCGGTGGCGATGATTCGGCTCAAGGCGAATCTGAGGTAGTCCTTGGGCGCGAGGATGAGCGCGCAATGGGCGCGGTTGCGGGGATGGTTGTCGAGGAACCGCAGGATCTCACCGCGGAAACAGGTCGGGCGGAAGGCGTGCGCCAGGCGCAGATCGGTAAGCGGGTTCCAATCGGCGTCCAGGGCCATCCAGCCCCGCGGCGCCGCGGGGGCGAAGCCCCAGATCTTCGAGGCCGGGATGCCGCTCGATTCGACGAGTTCCCTCACCGTGTCGGAGGCCAGTCGGACCCACTTGCGGGGGTCGATGCGGAAGCCGCCGTCGTCTTCCGCGTCAGGTGCGATAGGTTGCGTGTGCGCGCCGGCCGGCGAGCGGTCGCGCCCGAGCAGCGCGGCCGTCGCGGCGCGCGGGCCGATCTCCAAGCCGAGAAAATAAGTCTGTCCCATGGGGCGAGCCTCCGGCGTTCAGGTGCAAGCATAGTGACCGCGGCGCCGGCGTTCAAGCCGCTGCGCCCATTCGCGGCGGGCGGTTTCGGCCCCGCCCCGGGCCGAGGTCCGGCGTGCGGGTACATTCTACCCGGCGCGCGGCGGCTTCGGCCGGTTCTTGCGCGAGGGGCGGCGCGGCTCGCTTCCCCGCAGCTCGATCTGCGGGCCGTTCGGGCCTGGCACCCGAGTTGCAGCCCTTCCGGAGGCAGTGAAAATGAAACGGCGGAACGGCGGCAACGAGGGTGAATGGAGTCTTTTATGAAAACGAAAGGCATTTGTCGCAGTCTGACGGTCGCTTCGACGATTCTGTGCATGACAGGGTGTCCGTCGATCAAGACGAGCAGAAAAGCGAACGACGCGGCGCCGGTGACCGCCGAACAAAACGCGCCCGCGCCCCCTGCCGGCCTCGTCTGCACCACGAACCTCCTGGACGTGTTCCTCGCATGGAGCAACTCCGGCGACTACAGCGAGATCAGGATCACGCGGGGCGGCGTGTTGAGGGCTACGCTCGACGGCGCGGCGGTGTCGTTCTCGGAGGCGGTGAGCGCGCCCGGCACTTACGCCTATGAGGTGATCGGCGCCGGCGACACGGGGCTGGCCTCCGCCCCGGCCTCCTGCTCGGTCGCGGCATCGGCGCTCCCGCCCGTGGCCGGGCTGACCGGCACGTTCGATGCGCGCGCCAACGAGGTGCGTCTGAGCTGGAGGCTGCCCGCGGGCGTCCGGTACGACGGTGTGCGGGTTTTCCGAAACAGCGTTGTCGTTGCGCAGCTCAGCGGCGCGGCGACGAGCTGTACGGATCCGACCGCCCCGGTGGGGAGCTGCCGCTATCAGGTCTGCGGCGTGCTCCAGGGACGGATGTCGGAAGCGGCCGTGTGCACCGTGCAAGTCACGGCCCTCGGCGGGATCACCGGATTGACCTGGTCGGTCGATTCCGGCACCGGCGACATCCTGCTCGCCTGGCGGAACGGCCAGACGTACGATGCCATTGCGGTGTGTTGCGGCGGCGAAGAGATCGCGGTCCTCGCCGGCAACACCGCCCAGTACCGCTACAACCATGTCCCGTGCGGAGTCTACGAGTTCTCGGTCCAGGGCTCCTACGGCGAACGCTCCACCGCGGTGGCGCGCTGCGAGGGCAATGTGGGCCGTGTCGTGTGGGATGCAGACTCCGTGGGCAACGTCGCGGGCTACCATGTCTACGTGTGGGCGGAAGGCCGGCCCGTGCCTTCGCAGCCCTCGCACACGGTCCAGCGTGTAACGACGATGCCGCTGCTGGAGCTTCTGAACGGCGGCGCGCTGCCCATGTCCCGCGAGCCTGCGGGCTTCCAGCTCGCCCTGGCGGCCTTCGATGCCTACGGCAATACGTCGGATCTGTCTGAGTCGGTGGCGTTCGCTTGGCAGGTGCTCTCGACGAGCAACCTGGATTAGTCAGACTCTCCCGTAAGGCGATCAGTCCCTCTTGTAAGGCCGGGTGTGTAACCCGGCCTTATTTGTTGTTCCCGAGCGCGGCCGTTGCGTAGATTTATTTTTTTTCTTCGGACCAAGTGCTGCTTGGCCGCCCGCCCGAAAACCGCTACAATCGATGCTTACGCTTTGTATCGAAACGAATAGGGCCATCCGCCTATGGAGCTGGGCAGAGCGAGCGTGGAGTAAAATGGGGTCTATCCAAGCGCGATGCATAGTTTGTTTCGCTGCGGCGGCGTTGTGCGGTGGCTGCGGGTCCCGCGGTGCGGGCGACCGGCCGCTGCCCGCGGCCCAAGTGCGCGGCGATCTGCTCGAGGGCGGCGTGCCGCTGCCCCTCGACGACACGTATCCGCTGGCCGGCGCGGTCACGAGCCGTTTCCATTCGATCGATTGGGAGAACGCGGGGGGTGTAATCTTGCTCTCGTGGCGGTGGGACGGCCCTCCCTGCACCTTCGTCGTCTACTGCGGCGACAGAATGGTCTCCCCGGCGCAAGGCCTGGGCTTCTCGTCCTTCGCGCACCCGTTGTGGGAGGATTGCGGGCCCGGCATTTACCACTACAAGGTCGTCGCTGAGCCGATCGAACCCGGAGGCGAGAGCGATGAGATCGTCTGCGGCCCGGTGATGTTGGGCCGCTTGCGGTGGGACCGCGATTCGCGTGTGCGCGAGGTCTGCTCGCACTTCGCGGTCTATCTGCGGAGGGCGGTGGACGTGCTTCCGCCCCTCTGCATCTATGTGGTGCCGCTTTGCGATTTCCCGCGGACCGAGAACAGCGTGTCGCTCCGGCGGATTTTCTCCAACGACGCGACGACGCCGCGGATGCCGGGGGAGCGGCAGTTCCTGTTCGGCGAAACGCGTTCGGCCGAGGTGGCGGCGCGCATCAACGTGACGCTCGGCCGCCCGCTTGGGGCGCCGGTCACGGATGAGGAGGTCTGGGGCTATCTTCTGGCCCGGAAGAACAGCGTCACCGCCACGTACTGCAACGTCACCGCCGAGAACGTTCCCGACAAGGACATCGAGTCGCCCCACTCGGCGCCCGTGTGGTTCACGTACTCGCGCTCCCTGCTGTACGACGAGGATTGACCTCCTCCCGCTCAGCGCCCGGGCTCAACCTTGACAGTCTCGAGCCCGCGTTCTAGCATCGCCGCTACGGCGGCTCGGCGTCGCCCAACGCCAATCCATAAGGAGATGCTCATGACCGGACGAATGTACTTCGAGAAGGATGCCGACCTCGCGCATTTGGCGGGCAAGACCGTCGCGATCATCGGGTATGGTTCGCAGGGCCATGCCCAGGCCTTGAACCTCCGCGACTCGGGGATCAAGGTGCTCGTGAGCGAGCTTCCCGGCACGGTCAACTTCAACTTCGCGAAGGAACACGGCTTCACGCCCGTCAGCGCCGCCGAAGCCGCCGCGAAAGGCGACGTCATCCAGTTGCTCATCCCCGACACAATTCAACCGGCGGTGTACCGCAGCGACGTGGCGCCGCACCTCAAGGCCGGCAAGGCCCTCATGTTCAGCCACGGCTTCAATATCCATTACCGCTGCATCGAGGCTCCCAAGAACGTCGACGTCTTCATGATCGCGCCCAAGGGTCCCGGCCATCTCGTCCGGTCGGAGTTCGAGCGGGGCGCCGGCGTGCCCTGCCTTGTGGCGGTGGAGCAGAACGCGAGCGGCAAGGCGTTGGACATCGCGTTGGCCTATGCCAAGGGCATCGGCGGGACGCGCGCGGTCGTCATGGAGACGACGTTCAAGGAGGAAACCGAGACCGACCTTTTCGGCGAGCAGGTCTGTCTGTGCGGCGGGGCGAGCGAGCTCGTCAAGGCGGCCTTCACGACCCTGGTTGAGGCCGGCTACCAGGAGGAGATCGCGTACTTCGAATGCCTGCACGAGCTGAAGCTGATCGTCGAGCTCTTGTACCAGGGCGGTCTTTCGTGGATGCGCTACTCGGTGTCGGACACCGCCGAGTACGGCGACTACTCGCGCGGGCCGCGCGTCATCACGGCGCAGGTCAAGGACGAAATGCGCCGGATTCTGGCGGAAATCCAGGACGGGTCCTTCGCGCGGGAGTGGATCCTGGAGAACCAGGCGGGCGCGCCGTTCCTGAAGCGCAGGCGGGCTCTCGGGCGGCAGGAGAAGCTCGAGGAGGTCGGCCGGCGCGTCAGGAAGTGCATGCCCTTCGTGAAGCCGAAGGAGCCGCCCGAATAAAGGTCGGCCGGCGCGCCAGCGTCGCTCGGAGCAACGAGCGTCGTTGATAAGGAATCGCCGCTCAGGAAGGGCGCCTCAGCCGCGGCGAACGCGAGGGGGTGGGGGTTCGCCGGTTGGTGAAGCCGCGCGCAGCGTAGGCGGTGCCGGCGTGCGCCGCGGGTATGCCTGGTACGCTTCTTGTTGCCGACGCCTATACTTTGCCGCGATACTGCCGAGGGGGCAAACGCTCGGGCCTGGAACACGATTTTCGTAGCCCGAGCGTTTGCCCGCGATTAACCGCAGAGGGTGGCACGAGAATCGAAGCGGTCTCTTTCTGCCCCTAGATGCGTATTCCGCCCAAGCCGGACAGCCATTCCGCTCCATTCCAGACGCCGATTTCGACGCATTCCGGACAGGTCGGAGCGCTGAAAGAAGGCTCCGAGCTCCGGAAAGGGGGCTCGGCGGATAGGGCGCGAGGATCTGAAACGCCCGGCAACGCCGCGCGAAACGGACCTCGTGCGGCCACGCTCCTCCGTTAGGAAGTCCTCGCACCCGCGGTCCGGATCGCCGGCGGCCTCACTTCCCCGCCGCGACCTCCCGCACCATCACGAGCAGCATCTTGAAGCGCGCGGCGGCGTGCACCGAGTGCGGCACGCCGGCGGGCATGCAGACGGTCTGGCCCGCGCGGGCCGGCACCTTTGCCCCGCCGATGGTGAGCTCGGCCTCGCCCTCGAGGATCTGGACGATCGCATCGAAGGGCGCCGTGTGCTCCGAGAGCGCCTGGCCGGCGTCGAAGGCGAACAACGTGACCGTGCCGCCATTCTTCTTGGCCAGCGTCCGGCTGACAATCGCGCCGTTCTGGTAGGCGACCAGGTTGTGAAGCTCGACCGCCTTCGCCGCCGGCAGCCCGCCGGCTTCGTGTGTCATCGCCATGTTGCATTCTCCTTGCGCGCGGCCGGTTTCGTCACATGCCTCCGCCGTCGTTGCTCCCCCCGGCCGTGCCGCGCGGGCGCGCTTTGCGCGCATGCGCGTGTTGAGGAGCTCGACAAGGACCGAGAAAGCCATCGCGAAGTAAATGTAGCCCTTTTCAATGTGTTTGCCCAGCCCCTCCGCGACGAGCATCACGCCGATGAGGATCAGGACGCTTAGGGCCAGGATCTTCATGGTGGGGCGGCGGTCGATGAAGCTGCTGATCGGACCGGCCGCGGCCAGCATGACGAACATGGCCGCCACCATGGCCGCCACCATGACCCACAGGTCGCGCGCCATGCCGATGGCGGTGATGACCGAATCGAGGGAGAAGACGATGTCCAGGACCGCGATCTGGATGAGGACGAGGCCGAAGAGCGCGCGGCCCCTCGGGGCGTGCCGCTCCTCGACGCCCTCGATCTTCGCGTGAATTTCCTGCGTGCCCTTCCCGATGAGAAAAAGGCCGCCGAGAACGAGGATGAGGCCGCGCCCGGTAACCTCGATCCCGGCCACCGACAGGAAGGGCTGCGTGAGCCGCATCATCCACGAGAGCGTGAAGAGCAGCCCGATGCGGGTCAGGAGGGCGAGCATGAGGCCCAGGGTGCGCGCGCGGGGCTGCTGCGGGGCCGGCAGCCGCGTGACCACGATGGCCAGGAACACCACGTTGTCGATCCCCAGCACGATTTCCATGACCGTGAGGCCGACGAGAGCGGTCAGCGATTCAAGCAGCATGTGGTGGCTCCGGCAGAGAGGATCCGCGTGCTAACCGATGGGCCGTTCCATGAGGTCGACCTCGCGGACCTTCCGCGTCTTCGGGCCGATTCGCAGCGTCTTGATCTCGAACGGCTCAAGCGCAACCTTGGCGCGCGCCCCGAGGGCGGGCATCGAGAGCCGCGTTGTGCGCTTCCGGCCCGTGGGCTCGAAGAGGCGGACGATGAAATCCTCGCCGTCCTCGGCCTTCTTGACGGCGGATACGACGACCGTGCGATCGGCGAGGACCGCGATGGGCTTGGGCGCGCGGCCGAGGCCGGAGGGGAAGAACGACAGCGCCACCGGCGCCTCGTTGCGGGCCTGCGCCTCGCGGTCGACGCAGGCGAGCCGTTCGGCGGCCGGGCCGCCGTTGCACCAGAAGCGAAATACGCGCTCGCCCTGGTCCTGCCGCGCCGAGAAACGGTCGTCCGCCAGGAAGATCCGGTTTTCCCAAGGGTGACACGCGTAGGCCGGCGAACGCAGGAGCGTGAGGCGCAGGCCGTCCGGCGAAAAATCGGAGGCGTAGGTTCCTCCGTTGATGACCGTGAAGGCGGTCTTCCGGGCAGTGTCGGCCGCCGCGACCCACTTCTGGGCCACCGCTTCTTTGCCGCCCGCCGGCAGGTCGTCGGTGCCGAAGGCGACCTGGCCGAGGAAGCGGCAGGCGGCGTAATCCCCCGCGAGCGGCACGGCCAGCTTCAGCATCCGATCCTTCTCGGCCCACTGAACGCGGGTCTCGACCTCGATCTCGGTGCCCGCCTTGGGCAGCTTGTAACGCTGGCAGACGCGCGAATGTCCCCAGGCGAACACGGCCTCGACGACCGCCCGCGCCGGGCCGTCCTCGATGACGCGCACCGAGGGAATGAGCTTATGCTCGATCCCCGAGAAGCGCGAGCCCGCCTCGGCGTCCATGAGCGTGAAGCGGCCTGCGACCGAGCGGTAAGCTTTCTTGAGCATGCCCCAGGAGTCGGCGTTGTCGCGTATGACGAGAAGCTGAAACGCGCCGCGCGCGACGTAATCGACGCCGCCCGCCCGGTACCGGTCGATGAGCCCCGTGCGCGTGTTGACGATGACCTGGAGATCCTTCGTGGTGAAGACGATCTTCCCGCCGCGGGCCCGCAGCCGCAGGGGCGGCTTGCTTGGGAGGGGCTCCATGGTGCAGTCGAAGCGGCTCATCCGCCCCGGCGCCAGCTCAGCGGGGAAAACGATGCGCTTGCGCCACTCGACCGGCACGTTGCTGAGCTCCTGCTCCACCTGGGCCGGCAGCTCCCTGCCGCCGGTGTGCACGTGAATGCGCGTGAAGTCGCCCAAGCCCCGGAAGTCGGGCAGGTTGAATTCGCACTCGACCAGCGCCCGCACGGGGTAGGGGTGCGGGTTGTAGACCATGATCGGGATCGTGTCCGGCCGCGCTCTCCGCTGGCCGCGGGCCAGGCGGAAGAAGGCGCGCGCCTTGAGGCGCGCGACGATCTCCAGGCCGTGGTCGTACATCCTGAGGGCCGCCTCCTCGGCGGGTTGAATCGAGGAGCCCGGCAGAATGTCGTGGAACTGGCCGGACAAGAGGTCGTGGAAGGCCTCGGCGAGCTCGGCGCGCGGGTATTCCATGAGGCCGTTCGCGGCCGCCGTCGAGGCCATCTTCTCCAGGGCGTAGATCTCGTTCTCGAGCAGGCGGTGCTTCTGCTTGATCCTGATGAGGGAGGTGTAGCAGCCCGTGCCCCAGGGGTTGAGATCCTTGGCATGCCGCGGGAGCCGCGCGCGCCCGCGCTTGAGCTCCTTGAAGTAGGCGTCGGGCGTCGAGTGGAAGATGGCGACGTCTTTCCGGCGCGCGATCAGCCGGTCGACCGCCCGCAGGTCGGCGCGCGAGGGGCCGCCGCCGTGGTTGCCGACGCCCCAGAGGACGAGCCCGATTTTTCGGTCGGGATAGTCCTCCAGCCACTGCTCGATCTTCCGGCGCGCCTGCCCGAGCTTGGAGTTGTACCAGCCCGAGAAGCGCGTGGCCATGACCTCTGAGCCGTCGTAGCCGACCCAGACGAAATCATCGGCGGGCAGCGGGCAGTCCTTCTGGTCGGGCCGGCCGAAAAGGTACGAGTCATAGCCCGATTTCGCCAAGATCTGCACCAGGCCGCGCGTGTGGCCGAAGGGGTCGAAGTTGATGGCCGTCTTGACGTCGACGCCGAAGTGCCGCTTGAAGTAGCGTTTGCCCATCAGGATCTGCCGCACGAAGGACTCGCCGCTCGGCATGTTGCAGTCCGGCTGCAGGTACCAGCTTCCCATGATGTGCCAGCGGCCTTGACGCACCAGCTTGCGGATGCGCTCGAAAAGCTCCGGCTCGTGCTCCTGGACCCACTGGTACAGCGTCGCCTCGTTGTGGTTGAAAATGAAGGCGGCGTTGGTTTCGCAGAGCTCGGCGGCGGTGCGGAAGGTCGAGATCGCCTCGGCGGCGCCTTCCTCCCACTCCCAGAGCCAGACGGGGTCGAGGTGGGCGTTGCAGAGGAGATGGATGTTGCGCGGCATGGGGACTCCTTCAAGATTGTGCGGTTGACTCGGGCGGCGCCGGGTCCGCGGGGGGCAGCTTGCGGTACCAAAGGAAGTACATGCCCGTCAGGCCCGCGGCGAAGATGCCCAGCGTCGCGAAGAAGGCGTCGTAGGTTCTGATCACGAGCTGCATGGGCAGGAGGAAAAGGCTCACCTGCCAGGCCAGCGTGAACGGCAAGGCCAGCAGATCGCTGCGGTGTTCCCGGCGCATCGCGGCGCGCGCCTCGGGCGGGAGCGTGTCGCGCAGCGGGCCCCACACACCGAAGGGCCGCGTCGTCCGGTAGAACCGCTCCAGGGTCGCGCGATCGGCGGGCGCGAAGGCGTACGTCCCCGCGATGCAGCCGGCGAAGCCGACGCCGACGAGGATCAGGAACTGGTGCAGCTCGCTCATGGCGGGCGCCGCCGCGCGCTGGATGCCGGCGCCCGCCAGCACGGCCGCCATGCCGATGGCGTAGCCCTGGCCGTTCAGGCGCCACCAGTAAAAGCGCAGCGCCATGGGGATCACCCGGCCGCCCGCCAGCCCCATGATGATCCAGCCCCAGATGTCGTTGATGTTCGCCACCGTGTGGGCCATGAGCATGCTCGCCGCGACGGCGAAGGCCCCGAAGCACCAGCTCGCGCGGATGTACTCGGCGTTGCGCGCGCGCGGCCGCAGGAAGCCCTGGTAGATGTCGCGGGTGAAGAACGCCGTCGCGCGGTTGATCTGCGACGCGAAGGTGGTGAGCGACGCCGCCAGGAAGACCACCAGGAGCAGCCCGCGCACGCCGGGCGCCATGCACTTCAGGATGACGGCCGGGAGGATGCGCTCCGGATCGATGGCGCCCTCGAAGCTCAGGAGGTGGAGCTTGTCGCCCAGGGCTCCCCCGCCGAGGAGCGTCTCGAGACCGGCGATGAGGTCGGGCGGGTAGTTCCCGGGCTGATTGACGATGCCGGCGAGGACCTGCGCCCACTGCGCCTTGGCGACGCCGGGCACGTGCTCCTTGATGAGCGCGGCCGCCTGCGCGAGGACCGTTTGGTCGGGGAACATGGCGTCGGCCAGGTACAGGCCCAGCACGGCGAAGCCGATCATCATGGGCCACCTGAACATCATCAGCCAGGTCCAGAAGAAGGTCAGAAGGCCGCATTCCCGCTCGCTGCGGGCGCCGAAGAAGCGCTGGTCGTCGCCTTCACCCATGCCGCTCAGGACGTTGCGCACGAGGTAGAAGATCGCGAAGAGCGCGAGGCTGCGGTACGCCTCGTAGCCCGCCGGCATGGTCGTGCGCCAGTGGGGCACGGAGCTGAGCCAGTCGGCGTTCTGGGTGACCTTCGCGGCCACCGCGGCCAAGCTCTGGGAATCGGTCACCTTAAAGACCGCCATGACGACGACGACGGCGACGCCGGCGAGAATGACGAAGGACTGGAAGAGATCGGTGAAGACGACGCCGTAGAAGCCCGACGCCATAATGTACACCGTCACGACGGAGACCATGATGAAAGCGCAAAGGGCCGGCGAGAAAGGCATGAACATCGACAGGAAGAGACCCGCCCCCTTGATCAGGTAGGTGAGCATCATGATCATGAAGACGATTTCGGAGATCGCTCGCAGGAGACGCGCCGCCTTCCCCCCGCCGCCGTCGCCGAAGCGGTACGTCATCCACTCCGCGCCCGTCATGCAGCCCGACCGGTGGTGCCACTTGCCCGTCCACAGGAGAAAGACGGCGAGGACGAGCACCGCCCCGCCGCGGAACTCGATGAAGAGGCCGCGCGGGCCGAGCATGAAGATAAACGAGGTGATGATCATGGTGCCGGTCATGTCCAGGAAGGAGGCCATGCCCGACACGCCGAGGAGCCACCAGGGCAGCCGCCGGCCGCCGAGGAAGTAGTTCTCGAGGCTTTTCGAGGCCACCCGCTTGAGCGAGAAGCCGATGGCGGCCAGGATGGCGAAGAACGCGATCAGAATCGTGTAGTCGATGGCTGCGAGGGTCTGCACGCGACGCTCCTTGCGCGGCCGAGGCGGCGCGCGGACGCTTGATTACACTCCGGCGGCGCGCCGCGGGTCAAGGGCGGGTCGCGGGTCGCGTTCTCGTCCGGGCGCGGGCCTCTTCGAGGCGCTCGCGGGCATAGGGCCAGCGCGGAACCCGTTCCGCGACGGCTTTCAAGAGGGGGAGCGCCTCCCGCGGCCGGTCTTCCTCCAGGAGCAGCACGCCGAGCTCGAGTTCGGCCCACGGGTAGCCCGGCCGGATCTCGAGGGCGCGCCGGAGGGCGCGGACCGCCGCGTCGATTTCGCCGCGGCGTTCGTGGAGCTGCGCCAGATCGAGGAGGACGGGCGGGGCGTCCTCAAGCTCCGCCGCGACGTGTTCAAGTTCCGCCGCCGTGAAGGGTTCTTCCGCGGCGACGCGCGCGGCGAGGGCGTCGAGCCGGGCGGCGGCGGCCGCCGCCCGGCGGTCGGAGCGCGCGAAGAGGTGGGGACTCGCATCCTCGAACCAGCGGGCGGCGGGAACGGCGGCGCCCAGCGCCGTCCCCGGGAAGAGCGTGAGGCGCGAGACGACGAGGCTCGCCGGCCGCAGCTCGGCGACGAGCTTCTCGGTGGCGTCCAGATCCGCCCGGCTCTCGCCGGGAACGCCGCAGATCAGGTAGAAGGAGACGCGCAGGCCGGCGCGGCGGCAGGCCGCGACCGCGCCGCGCAGGCGGGCCGCGTTGAAGGGCTTGCGCAGGTACTTCAGGACCGTGTCCGAGCCGGATTCGACGCCGAGCTGAATTTGCACGCAGCCGGCGCGGCGCATCCAGGCCAGAGTCTCGCGGTCGAGGCGGTTGACGCGGGATTGACAGTCCCAGAGGATGTCGGCTCCGTCGGCGATCAGGCGCCGGCAGAACTCCTTCGTCCGCGCCGGATCGTCCGTGAAGGTGTCATCGCGGAAGCTCAGGTAGACCAGGCCGCGGCGTTCCCGGAGCGCCGCGATCTCCCGCATGAGGCCGTCGATGGAGTGCGCGCGCACGCATCCGCGCCACGCCGAAGGCGCGTAGCAGAAGGCGCAGCGCGCGCCGCAGCCGCGTCCCGTCACCAGGTGGCGCAGTTGGAGGAGCGGATCGACGCCGAGGATGGTCAGGTCGGCCCGCGCGATCGAGGGCAGCGAGTCGAGCGGTTCGACGAGGGGCCGGACCGGACCCGCGATGACGGCGCCGCCGCTCCGGCACCAGAGTCCGGGGGTGCCGGCGAGGTCCGTCCCGCGCTCCAGGCGCGCGGCGATTTCAAGCATGGTCTGCTCGCCCTCGCCCTGGACGACGCCGTCGATCCAGGGGCAGCGCGCGAGAATCTCGCCGGCCAGGGGGCTTGCGTGCGGCCCGCCGAGGAGCACCAGCGGCCCGGCGGGGCCCGTGCGTTCCTTGAGGCGGCGCGCGAGCCGGAGGGTCTGGGCGCGCTGGTAGGTGAAGCATGAGAATCCGACGATGCGCGGGGCGCCCGCGGCAAGGAGCGGCACGGCATCGGCGCTGCGGAACCGCCCGAGGTGGATGAGAGTGACCGCGTGCCCGGCGCGCTCCAGCACGGCGCCCATGCTGAGAAGCCCTAGCGGCAGGAGGGCGGTGGAGGGGTCGCGCGCGAACTGCCGCGGACTGGCGAAGGCGAGGGTGACCTTGAGCGTCATGGCGTTTGCCATTGTACCGGCCGCGGGCGGCGGACGGACAAGGCCGCTTTCGCGCGGCGGGTCCTTCCTGCTACAATCGCCGCGCGCGCGGCGGCGGCGCCGCGGCGGAAGGGAGAACCCGAAATGGGCGCTAAGCCGTGTTTCGAGCGTCCCGGCTGGGATGCGTACTTCATGGATATCGCGCGCGTGGTGGCGCGGCGGGGCAACTGCCGCCGGCGGCAGGTCGCGGCGGTGATCGTCAGGGACCGGCGGATCATCTCGACGGGTTACAACGGCACGCCGCGGGGAATTCCGAACTGTTTCGAGGGCGGGTGCCCGCGGTGCGCCAGCGAGGCGGCCTCGGGGGAGAATCTCGGGGAATGCATCTGCGCCCACGCCGAGGAGAACGCCATCGTCCAGGCGGCGTACCACGGCATCTCGGTGAGCGGCGGCACGTTGTACTGCACGATGAGCCCCTGCCTCATGTGCGCCAAGATGATCATCAACGCCGGTCTCGCGGCCGTCGTCTACGCCGAGGAATACCACTTTTCGGCCCAGTCGCGCGAGCTTCTCGCGACGGCGGGCGTCGCCTGCCGGCGGCTCGACCAGTGACGGGCGCGGCGGCGGCGCCCTCGCTTGCGGCGCGGGCGGCTTGCGTGTATTCATGTTCGCACCGGCGGCAGGCCAAGCCCCGGCGGCAGTGAGAGAAAGGAGCAGTTCATGGCGCGAGTCGTCATCGTTTATCACAGCGGGCGCGGACATACCGAGGCCTTGGCGAAGGCGGCCCTGGAAGGCGCCGAGAGCGTGCCGGGCGTCACGGCGGCTTGCATCCCCGCCGCGGAAGCCATGAAACGCATCGCGGAGCTGGACGCGGCCGACGCCATGATCTTCGGCTGCCCCACCTACATGGGCAGCGGCTCGTCGGAGTTCAAGAAGTTCATGGAGGCGACCTCCAGGCTTTGGTCCGAGCTGAGGTGGAAGGACAAGCTGGCGGCCGGCTTCACCAACTCGGGCAGCCAGAGCGGCGACAAGCTCGTGACGCTGATTCAGTTGGCGGTCTTCGCGGCCCAGCATGGAATGCTGTGGGTCAGCCTGGGGCTCCTGCCCGGCAACAACGCGAGCACGGCGAGCATCGAGGATCTGAACCGGTTGGGTTCGTTCCTCGGCGCCATGGGGCAATCGAACGTCGATCAGGGCAGCGACGTGGCGCCGCCGCCCGCCGATCGCGCGACGGCGCGGCACTTGGGCGCGCGCGTCGCGGCCTTGGCCCTGCGCTTCGCGCGTTGAGCGCGGCCTGACGGAAGGAGCGATGCACACGACGATCTTCGTCATCGGCGCGGGGGGGAACATCGGCGCCGCGCTGCTGGAGGAATTGGCGGCCGCGGGCGCCCGCGTGAAGGCGGGAGCGCACTCCGACGAGAGCGCCGCCCGGCTGGCGGCGGGCGGCGCCCGGGTGGCGCGGATCGATCTGGGCGACCGCGAAAGCTTGGTTCAAGGATTCAGGGGGGCGGAGCGGCTTTTCCTGATGACGCCGCTCCATGAGCGCATGGCGGAGTACGCCGGCAACGCCGTCGCGGCGGCGAAGGAGGCGGGGGTCGCGCACATCGTGCGTTCGTCGCTGCTCGGCGCCGCGGACGGCGCCGACTTCAAGCTGGGCGCCGTTCATGGGGGCATCGACGCCGCGGTGCGCGCGAGCGGGATTCCGTGGACCCTGCTGCGCCCGAACTGCTTCATGCAGAACTTCAGCGGCCCCTACCGCCGCATGATCACGGGCTCCGACGCGCTCTTTCTGCCCCAGGGTGAAGGGAAGACGAGCTTCATCGATGCGCGCGACGCGGCGGCCTGCGCGGCGGCGGCGCTGCTCGCCCCGGAGCGGCACGCGGGGCGGACGTACGACCTGACGGGGCCCGAGGCGTTGAGCGGGGGCGAGGCGGCGGCGATCATCGGTGCGGCCCGCGGCGCGCCCGTGACGCACATGGACATCCCGCCTCTGGTCGCGCGGGGCGCGGCGCTCAGCCGGGGCATGCCGGCTTGGAACGTGGAGATGTTGCTCAGCCTCTTCGCCCACATCAAGGCGGGCAAGGCGGCGGCCGTGACGAAGGCGGTCGCGGAGGTGGCGGGCAGGCCGGCGCGCACGTTGCGCGAGTACGCCCGCGAGAACGCGAGGGCGTGGGAACCGGAGCTGTAATGCCGCGCCGCCGGCGCGGCGCAACAGGAGGATTCAATGCGAAAACTGGTAGCGGCGGCCTGGCTGGCGGCGCTTTCCGCGCCGGGGGCGGAACGGCACGCGTTCACCTTCGCGGACATGATCGGCATGCGCCGGCTCGCTTCGCCCGTGCCCTCGCCGGACGGCCGACAGATCGCCTTCGTGGCCACCGAATATTCGTTGGAGGAGAACCGCGGCAACGCGGACATCTGGATCGTGGGATCGGACGGCGGCGTGCCGCGCCGCCTGACGACGCACCCGGCCGCCGACAACAACCCGGTGTTCGCGCCCGATGGGGAGACGCTCTATTTCCTGAGCGGCCGGAACGGCGCGGCGCAGATCTTCGCGCTGCCTCTGGCCGGAGGCGAGCCCCGGCAGGTCACGCATTTTCCGGCGGGGCTTTCCAACCTGAAGCTCTCCCCCGACGGGGCGTGGTTCTCCTTTACGGCCGCCGTGTATGCCGACGAGTCGGACTTCGAGCAGGTCGCCGCGCGCGACCGGGCGAAGAAGGAGGGCCCGTGCACGGCCATGGTGTACGAGGAGCTGTTCGTCCGGCATTGGGACGCATGGAAGGACGGCAAGTGGAGCCACATCTTCGTAATGCCGGTTGCGGGCGGAGCGCCCGTCGACGTCATGGCGGGAGTGGCGGGCGAGTGCCCCGGCGTGCCCTTCGGCGGCCCGGGAGAGTACGCCTGGTCGCCGGATTCGAAGTCGATCGCCTACACGACGAAGCTGGGCCGCGACCGGGCCTGGACGACGAACTTCGACATCTTCCTGTACGACATCGCGACGCGGACGGCGCGGAATCTCACGGCGGCCAATCCCGCCTGGGACACCGATCCGTGTTTCGCGCCCGACGGGAGGACGTTGTATTACCTGGCGATGCGGGTTCCCGGCTACGAGGCCGATCGGCTCAGGCTCATGAGCCTCGATCTCGCGACGGGAGCGGTGAAGAACCTCACCGAGGCCGCGGAGGTTTCCTGGGCGGATCTGCGGATGGCGCCCGACGGCCGGACGATCTACTGCCTGGGAGAGCGGGCGGCGCGCACGCGGATTTTCGCCATCGATTGCGCGACCGGCGCGTCGCGCGAGCTTGTGGGGGAGCATCACAATCAGGCGCTCGCCCTCAAGCACGGCGTTCTGTACTTTTTGCAGGACAGTCTGACGGGGCCGGCGGAGCTCTTCGCGTACGACCTGGGGCTCGGCGCGCCGCGGCGCCTGACGGGGTTCAACGATGCCGCGCTCGCCGCGATCGACATGAGCGCGCCCGAGGAGTTTTGGTTCGAGAACCGCGAGGGCGTCAGCGTGCACGGGTGGCTTCTCAAGCCCGTCCCGTTCGACCCGGGGAAGAAGTATCCTCTCGCCTACTACATTCACGGCGGGCCGCAGGGGTCGTGGCAGGACAGCTTCCACTACCGTTGGAATCTGCAGATCCTGCCGGGGCGGGGCTACGCGGTCGCGGCGATCGACTTCCGGGGCAGCACGGGTTACGGGGATGCTTTCCGGGAGGCCATCAGGGGCCACTGGGGCGACCGGCCCTTCGAGGATCTCATGGACGGGCTGGCGCACGTCCTGGAGAAGTGCCCGTACATCGATCAGCGCCGGATGGCCGCCCTGGGGGCGTCGTACGGCGGCTACATGGTGAACTGGATCGCGGGGCAGGCGCCCGACAAGTTCGCGTGCCTCGTCAGCCACGACGGGATTTTCGATGAATTCACGGCGTACTTCACGACGGATGAGCTTTGGTTTCCCGAGTACGAGCAGGGCGGGACGCCCTGGGAGCGCCCCGAGAACTACGATCGCTTCTCGCCGGCGCGCCACGTGCGCAACTGGAAGACGCCCATGCTGCTCTTTCACGGCGGCAAAGATTACCGCTGCGTCGAGACCGAGTCGATCGCGGCCTTCAACGCCCTGCAGCGGCGGGGCATCCCCTCCAAGCTCGTGTACTTCCCGGACGAAGCCCACTTCGTCCTCTCGCCGCGCAACAGCGAGTTCTGGCATCGCACGCTCATCGAATGGGTCGACAGGTGGTGTAAGTAGGCGCGGCCGGCGGCGCGCCGGAAACGCACTCGGATCGCGGCGCCGGCGGCGGCGGCGTTGAAGGACCGCCGATCGGCGCCCCGCGCTTCGAGGTTCGCGCGCGCGACTCGGATCGCGCGATGGAAACCCGGCTTGGGCGGCGACTCGCGGGCGCTCGGGAGCCGCGGTCCTTCAAGACCCCGTCCCGAGTATCCGCGGGCCGTGCACCCCCGCATTCAAAGGGGAATCCGCCCTTCCGCCGCTTCGTCGTACAGCGCCCGCAGACAGGCGCGTATGTCGCCGCGGCAGAGGGCGAAGAGCCTGTCGCAACGGTCCGCGAGGAAGGCCGCGGCCGGCGCGCCGGCCAGCTCCGTCACCAGCTCGCGCAGCAGGGCGGGCGAGGTTCGATGCTCGTAGAGCACCGGGAGACGGCCGTGAAGGTGGCTTGTCGCCAGTATGCCGCCGGCGCGCCGCGCCGCGCGGCGCAGCCGCCGCCAGGCCGGAAACGGCAAGCGGTCCAGGCCGTCGATGCCGAGCAGATCCCGGGGGCCGGCGTCTTCCAGGAGTCGGGCGAACTCGGCTGCCGGCAGCGGCGCGTCGTCCCTCAGGACGAACGCGCGAGTCCGCCACCCGCGGGCGGCAAGGGCGCGCTCGATCTCCTCCCTGAGGCTTGTCTTGCCGCTTCCCCGCGGGCCGACGAGGACGCCGCGATGCCGCATGGAGGCAAAACGCGCCAGCACGGCCGCCAGATCCTCGCCGTCGAAGCGGAACCGCAAAGCCTCGATGCGCTCCGCCCGGAACGGATTGTCCCGGGCGCGCATGGTCAAACGCTCCCGAGCACGAGCTCGCGCCTTCTCGGGCCGATCACGAGGTCCACTCGCTCGACCGCACCCGAACCGATGACCTCCAGCGCCCAGCAGATCGAAACAAGCTTGCCCGAGACGCTCGGCGGGTGATCCGGCGCTTTCACGCGGAAGCGCCGTCCGCCCGAGCAGGCGGCGGCCTCGAGCGTTTCTTCCCACGCCAGCCCCAGATCGCGGGTGCCCTTGCCCTGGGTGTACCAGAAAAGACGCAGCGCCAGCGTCCCGGGGGGGACCGGCGCGTTCCACGCGACCTCCCCGGCGATGGTCTCGCCGGGGGCAAACGCGGTGCGCCCTCCTTCCAGCGTGATCCTGAAGGCGCTCATCTCGAACCCTCCCTGCCCGCCGACACGAGCAGATCGTAGGCATCGTTGATGTCGGGCCAGTGCCGGATGACCCCGCGCACCGTGAGGCGCCAGCGCAGCTTGTTGTGCGGCGCCTCGAAGGTCGGCGCGGCATCGGCGGGCAGCGCGAACGCCGCCCGGCCGGTCTCGATGTCCCGCCGGCCCTCGACGGTCGCCAGCGGAAAGCGGGCGAAGACGCGCGTGTCGGTGGAGGTGGAGGTCCCTCGCGAGTACGTCGCCTCCTCCCGGCCTTCCACCTCGAGGGCGAGCGTGTCGATCCGCGCGGCATTTCCGTCGCACTCCCACCGGACCTCGATGCGCTCGCCGGGGCGAACGGCGCGCCGGCTCAAGGTGAGCCGTATCCGCGGGTTGGCAAGGGCGAGCACGGCGTGGAGGGCGGCGCCGGCGAGGAAAAGGCCGACGAGCAGGAAGATCGCGATGAGCGCCGTTCCGAAGGAGGGGAGCAATCCGCCGCCGGCGTCGGGGAGCACCGCCGTGATGAAGATCGTCCACAGGATGCCGTTCCAGAGGACGGCGAAGATCCCCAGGCCGAGGGCCTTGCCGCGGCGGGCCGCGCCCGGCTCGAGCACGCAGGGGCTCTGCATGTCGCCGCCGAGATCCACCCCCGGCGCCGCGGGCCGCGCATGGGCCGATTGCGGCAGGCGCCCCGCGCGGCGGGCGCGCTCTCGGCGTATGCCGCGGATGCCAAAGGCCATCGCCGCCGCGCCCGCCAGCGGAAAGAGCAGCAAGAGGAATCCGAACCACAGGGCCGCGGGCACCCCGGCCTCCAGGACCGCCTCCTCGGGCCGGCGTGGATTGACACGACACACCGTCTTGGCGCCGGCGGGAAGAGCGGCGACGATCGCCTCCTTCCCCTTGCGTCCGGAGGTGTAAACCCCGTTGCTGAAGTCGTAGCGATCGGACTCGTAACGGAGCCCGGGCGCATCGGCCACGGGGCCGGCGGCATAGCGGTATTCGTAGCGGACCTCGACGCGGTAAGTATCGCGGTCCCTGCCGGCGGCGACACGGCTTTCCAGGATCGTGCAGGGCACCTCGACCCAGTCGCGGGCCGCCCACACCTGCCACAAGGGCATCGCGACGAAGATCGTCAGGATCACGCACCCGACGACGAAGAAGACGGCGCCGAACAGGACGATGCAGCCGAAGCCCCGTGCTTTCGGCGGACTTTCCGAAAGCGCGCTCGCGCGGCGCGAGGGTCGTTCAGTGATCACGGTGCCTCTCCCTCGAAGAGCGCCGACTCGCCGGCGCGGATCGCGACCTCTCCGAGCGGGCCGCAGTCCTCCGGAATGACGACCCATTTGCCGCCCGGCCTTTCGGGATCTTCGACGCTGCGCTTGTGGGTGAGGTCGAGCAGGTATCCGCCCGGGCGCACGCTGTCCCGCTGAAACAGCCCCCACGCGTCGGCCTGGCATTCGAAAGGAGCGCCGCGGGGCGCCGCCGCCTTTTCGGTTCCCGCGGCCGCCGTCGTGGGGGCCGGCCCCGGATCGGCGGGGATCGGCGTGAATCTGACGATCCAGAGGTCCTCCCCCGGGCGCGCGGCGCCGAGCCCGCGCACACGCCCGAGGATTTTTCCGGCAGGATGCAAAACCAGCCTCGCCGATGCGACCTCGGCGGCGTCCAGATCAACGTTCGCGGCCGCTTCGCTTTCCTCGGCATAGAAGCCGGGGTGCGTCGCCTCGATCCGGTACGCGCCGGGTTCCAGCCCCGCCCCCACGAAAGCACCGTCATCGCCGCTTCGCGTGCGACGCTCTTGCCCGCCCCAGTTCGGCCGGGACACGAGCCGGATGCGGAGAGCGGCGTCCGGGATCGGCGTTCCGTCGGGGCGGACGACGGCGCCCTCGATGCGGCGGCCCGGATTCAGGGCGATGTCCAGCTCGATCGTCCCTCCCGGCGCGAGATTCGTCTCTCCCCGCCATGGCAGGTGCGTCTCCGAGGCGACGCTCACGAGCCAGTCACCCGCGTGCATTCCCTCGCACGCGAACCAGCCGGCGTCGTCGCGGACATCGCGCCCGTAGCGATGCGCGGCCTGGAACTCGCCGACGGCGTTCCGCCACTCGAACGACACGGAGAACTCCGCGACGGGTTGTCCCGTCTCCGCGTCCCGCACGCGGCCGGCGATGCTCCCGCACGGCAGGAGCGCGAGATCGGGAACCGGCTGCCCCGGCACGACCGGGGATAACCAAGCCGGTTCGAAGCCCCGCGCCCTGGCGAGCACATGGAACGTGCCCGCCGGAAGATGCTCGAGCCGGTAGGCGCCGTCCGCGCCCGTCACCGTCTGCGCCGCGCCGAGCGCCCCGGCAAGGACGATCTCGTTGTCCGCATCGCGAAGCGCCCCGTCTCTCTCGGTCACCGGAAGTGCCACGATCTCGACGCCGGGCAGTCCGCCGCCCTCCGCATCGACGACGCGCCCCGCGAGCGACGCGCCCGCCTCCAGGGCGATGTCGATCGACACCGCCGGGCTTTCGGGCGCCGCCCTGTCTCCCTCGGCGGCGCCGTGTTCGGGCGCGACCTGGATCGGTCCGAGCGTCTTGGCGGCATGGCCCTGGGCCCGCGCCTCGATCCAGTAGGCGCCCGGCTCGATTCTGCGCAGGCGGAAGGCTCCATCGCCCCCGGAGTAGGTCGCCTCGCCTTCCGTCCGCGGCAGAAGCTGGGTAAAGAGCGTCGTCTCGTCGGGAACCTGCGGGTCGCGCCAGAGCCGAATGCGCGCTCCGGCGATGGGCGCGCCGTCGACGGCGCTCGTGACGCGCCCGGCAATCGAAGCGCCCCGCCCGAGGCTAAGCTCGACGAAGGTCCGGCCGTTCTCGCCGGGATTGGCGGCGAAGGGACCGGCCCGCGCCGTCGCGTATCCCGGAAGGGAGGCCAGCACCGCGAAGCTCATGTTCCCGAACTGCGGCGCCGGGAGCGTGAATGTCCCGTCGTCCGCCGTGCGCGTCTCCGCATCTCGGCTTCCGAAGAACCCGATGCGCAGAAACGCCCGCGGCAGCCCCGGCACCTCAGCCCACACGAGCGCGCCCGCGAGCGGCTCGCCGCGCGCACCGCGCACGATCCCCGCGACGGTCGTCTCCGACTCCCCGGCGCCGAGCGCTTGGAGCGCAAGCCGGACGTTGATGGTCTGCGGCGCGTCCCGGTCGGGGAAGACGATCAACTCGCGGGCGTCTCGGTAGCCATCCCGCGACGCGCGCACGCCGGCCGTCGCGCCGAAAGAGCGCTCGCTGTCGGGAGCGACTCCCGTAAACTCGAAAAAACCGCGCGCGTCCGAGGTCTGTCGCTTTCGCTGCCACGTCTCCGTTTCGACCCGCGCGCCCGGCAGCGGGTCGCCGCTTTCCGCGTCGACGACGATCCCTCCGATCGTTACGCCGCGCCGCAGCGTGATCGCCGCCTCGCCGCCGGCGGCGACGTTCGGGAACACGTCCCCAGGGTAGCCCTCCGCGAAGGCTGCGAGTTCGTGCGCATCTCCGCCGAGCCCCGCGAGGCGGAAGGCGCCGTTCGCGCCGCTTTGCGTCCGTGCAATGCTCGACGCGGGCCCCGCCTCCAGGACGGCGAGCCTGCGGGAGTCGCGGTCCCCGTTCCGGCGCGGCGGCCTGGGCACCCACACCTCGGCGCCCGCGATCGGTTCGCCTTGGGCGGAAAGCACGACGCCGCGAAGTTCGCGGCCGTCCTCAAGCACGATATCGCCCAGGTCCAGGGGCGCGTCGTCGAGCGTCGCGGGCTCAACGCGCTCGGCGAAACCCTCGGCGCGAATGCCGAGCTCGTACGCGCCCCGCGTGAAGCCGTGCAGTTCGAAGCGTCCCTCGGCATCGGTTATGCCGGCGCGCTCCTTCTCCCCGAAGATGTCGATGTCGCGCAGCGCGACGGTCATGTTCCCGTCGGGGCCGTGAATGTCGGCCCCGGGCTCGCGGAGGACGACCTGCGCCTTCGCGATGGGTGCGCCCGGCAGGGAAACCACCCGGCCCGCGACCCGAAAGGCGGGGGCCAGCACGACGGCGACGTCCTCGGTTCCGGCGCTCACGCCGCGGGCTTCGGCCCAGGCGTATCTTTCGCGGGCGACGCGCAGATCGTAGGCGCCGGGCTCGAGGGACGTCAGGCGAAACATGCCGCGCGCATCCGTTTCGACGGGCCGCGCCGCGAAGAGCGGGCGTCCTTCGCTCTGGGCGATGAAGACCTGCACGAGCTGGCCGATGCCTCTCAGGCGCGCCGTCGCCACCGGCGCCGCTCGGACGCGCGCCCCGGCGATCGGGGCGCCCTTCAGATCCCGGACCGTGCCGGCGATCGTCTGCCCCGCGACCAGTTCCACATCGTATTCGGCTTTCGTGCCGGCCTGGACGAGAATCCAGTTCTCCTCGGCGTGCGTGAGGAACTCGGCGTGCGTGACGACGACGCGGTGGTCGCCGTCGGGCAGCCCGCGCAGCGCGTAGCGGCCGTCGTCTCCGGTGGCGACGGAAGGCAGGGCTTGCTCGATCTCCGCGAACGATGTCTGAAACGCGTGCAGGGCCGCGACCGGGTCGATGTCGAGGAGCTTCTCGTTCGCGGCGAGGACGTTTGCCAGCGCCGCCCGCGCGACGGCGGCGACGCGCGCGCGCGGGACGCCGTTTCCGCTCGTATCCGTCACGCGGCCCTCGATGGAGACGGGCGGCGCGCCGGCCTCCGCCTCCGGCCGGGCGGCCGGATCGAAAGAATCGAAATCGGAGGGCATTGCGCCCGAATCGGTCGCTCCGACCGCAAGCTCCGCGGCGGGCGCGTTCGCGCGCGGAGCATCGGCGCCGGCCGATCTTTCGCTTTGTGCGGGCGCATGGACGGCGCGGTGGCGGAGCCAGAGCCCCGCGCCGATGACGAGCGCAAGGAGGCCGAGGAAGGTGGCGCCTTTCCATCTCCAGCGCATCCCGGGCCATGCTATCGCAACGGCGCCGAAAGGCAAGCTTCGCAACCCAGGCCGCCGCGCGTTGCGTCCCGATCAGGCCCGCCTATAATGGACCCGTGCGCCGCCCCGGCCCCGGCGCGCCGCCGGGCGAAAGCGCGGCCCACCCAGGGAGATGCGATGAACATCCAGCATCTGTTGTGCTGTCTCGGGCTGTTGCTTGCCTGCGGGTGCGCGGCCTCCGGCCGCGGGCCGCGCGTCGCCGTCATCGCTCACCGCGGCGCGAGCGCCGCGGCGCCCGAGAACACCCTCGCCGCCTTCAGGCTCGCGCGCGAGGTCGGCGCCGACTGGTTCGAGCTTGACTGCATGCTCGCGGCGGACGGCGAGGTGGTCGTCATGCACGACTCCAAGGTCGATCGCACGACGAACGGGCGCGGCGCGGTGGCGAGCATGACGCTGGCCGAGTTGCGCGCCCTCGATGCGGGCTCGTGGAAGGATCCGCGCTGGGCCGGCGAACGGATTCCCACCCTCGACGAGGCCCTGGCGGCGGCGGGCGGACCGACGGGCGTCTATATCGAGATCAAGGCGCGCGAGGATTCCGATGCCGCGCGGGCCGCCGGTCTGACTCTCGCCGAGAAGACCGTGGCGCTCGTCCGCGCCCGCGGCATGGAGCGGCAGGTCGTCGTCCAGTCGTTTTCGGCGCACTGCTGCGCCGCCGCCAAGCGTATCGCTCCCGAGCTGCGCGTCGAACTCCTGACGGGCTGCAAGGCGGAGGAAGAGGACAAGTGGAGCACGGCCTGCCGCGCCGTCGAGGATTTCGCCCTGGACGGGCTCAACCCCAGCGCGGAAGGTTTCACGCCCGAGCGCCTCGCCGCCGTGCATGCCGGCGGCCGCACCATGGCCGTCTGGACCGTTGACGAGCCGGAGAAGATGCGCGCGCTGGCCCTGCACGGCGTCGACGCGATCATCACGAACCGCCCGGCCGAATGCCTGGCGGTGCTGAGGGAGATGGGGTTGCGCTGAGGGGCAGGCGCCCCGCGGCGGCCGTCCTCCCGGAGGCGCGCCATGGCCATGACCTCGCGCGAGCGGGTGCTTGCGGCGCTCCGGCACGAACGGCCCGACCGCACGCCGCGGGATTTTTGGGCGGAGCCGCCGTCCTGGCGGCGCCTGTTCGCCCATGCGGGTCACGCGGAGAAGGAGCGGCTGCTCGGGCGCCTGGGCGTCGATGTGCGCCACCTCGAGGCGCCCGCGCCGGACGAGCGCCCCATCGGCGGCGGCGTCTACCAGAACTTCTGGGGCGAGCGCTTTGTCAAGAAGGAAACGCCGTGGGGCCCCATGCGCGAGGACGTGAAGGGCGCCCTGGTCGACGCGGCGAGTCTGGCGGAGCTTGAGCGCTTCCCATGGCCGACGCCGGATTGCATCGACCGCTCGTCGCTGGCGGCGCAGTGCCGGCGGCACGAGACGCGCGCCTTGCTCTACGGCTTCGCCGATGTCTGGCAGCGGCCGGCGCTCGTGCGCGGCTGGCAGGGCATGTTCCTCGACATGATCGAGCGGCCCGAGTGGGTGCACTTCCTCTGCCAGAAGTTCACGGACTTCTACCTGGAGGACTACACGCGCGCCGCGGAGATCACCGCGGGCCGCATCGACTTGTACCTCCTGATCAGCGACCTGGGCGGGCAGCGCGGCCCCTTGATCTCGCCGGAGATGTTCGGGGGGTTCGTCGCGCCGTATCTGAAGGCGATGATCGACCGCATTCACCAGCTCGGAGGCCGCGTGCTTTTCCACAGTTGCGGCGCCGTCGCCGCGTTCATCCCGGAGCTGATCGCCCTCGGCGTCGATGTCCTGGATCCCATTCAGCCGGCCGGGCCGGCCATGCAGCCCGAGCGCCTCGCGGCGGAATTCGGCGGGCGCATCTGCTTTCACGGCGGCATCGACATGCAGCGCCTGCTGCCCTGGGGCAGCCCCGCCGCCGTGGCGGCGGAGGTCAGGCGCTATTGCGAGGTCCTCGGGGCGCGCGGCGGCTATATCCTCGGCCCGGCGCACCTCTTTCAGCCCGACGTGCCGCCCGAAAACGTGTTCGCCCTCTACGACGCGGCGCGGTGAGGCCGGGACGGGCGGCACGCGGAATCGGCGGCGGCGCGCCGGGGAGGACGGGGAGGCGGTTGCGCTGTGGCGCTGCAGGCAGGACGACTGAGGCGCACCGAGGGCCCCGCAGGTACAGATGAGCGCTTTTGCCGCCTCATGGCGACGATTTCAGGCGGGGTTTTCCGCGCAGACAGCGG